>WBZU01000027.1_pt1 | contig 194974 bp, 181 predicted proteins | sample 5204311 | NCBI WGS metagenome assembly WBZU01 (sample SAMN12344359, study PRJNA552823) | activated sludge metagenome | biome: Activated sludge suspended growth; feature: Nitrification reactor; material: Wastewater; isolation source: activated sludge from nitrification reactor of wastewater...
TGCCTCAAACGTCGCCTAACCCGAGTCGTGTTCGGCCGCCTCCACACCGACCACCAAAACCACCAAAACGCTTGCCAACCGGCAGCGGCTTGACATAGGAGAAACTCATGGCTGCTGAGTTCACCGGCAAGATCGCTCTGGACGTCCGCGACTCAGAACCGGACTGGGGGCCGTTCATGCCTCCGACGGCGCCCCCCGACGCCCCGAACGTGCTCTACGTCGTCTGGGACGACGTCGGGATCGCCACCTGGGATTGCTTCGGCGGACTGGTGGAGATGCCCGCCATGAGCCGCATCGCCGAGCGTGGGATCAAACTGACGCAGTTCCACACCACCGCGCTGTGCTCCCCGACCCGGGCCGCTCTGCTGACGGGGCGCAACCCGACCAGTGTCGGGATGGCGACCGTGGAGGAGTTCACCGACGGTTTCCCCAACTGCAGCGGCCGGATTCCCGACGCCGCCGCCCTGCTCTCCGAGGTACTCCTCGAGCGGGGGTACAACACCTACTGCGTGGGCAAGTGGCACCTGACTCCGCTGGAGGAGTCCAATCTGGCCGCGACTAAACGTCATTGGCCGCTGGCGAGGGGTTTCGAGCGGTTCTACGGCTTCCTCGGCGGCGAAACCGATCAGTGGTACCCCGACCTGGTCTACGACAACCATCCGGTGGAGCCGCCCGCGACTCCGGAGGAGGGCTACCACCTGTCGGCGGATCTGGCCGATAAGGCCATCGAATTCATCCGCGACTCCAAGGTGATCGCGCCGGGCAAGCCCTGGTTCACCTATCTCTGCCCGGGAGCCGGCCATGCCCCACACCACGTGTTCAAGGAGTGGGCCGACCGCTACGCGGGCCGGTTCGACATGGGCTATGAGCGCTACCGCGAGATCGTGCTGGACAACCAGAAGGCCCTCGGGATCGTGCCGCCGGACACCGAACTGTCCCCGGTCAACCCGTATCTGGGCGTGACCGGGCCTGACGGCCAGCCGTGGCCGGTTCAGGACACCGTCCGGCCGTGGGACTCGTTGACCGACGAGGAGAAACGGCTCTTCGCCAGGATGGCCGAAGTGTTCGCCGGGTTCCTGTCCTACACCGACGCCCAGATCGGCCGCGTCCTGGACTACCTGGAGGAATCCGGACAGCTCGACAACACCGTCATCGTGGTGATCTCCGACAACGGCGCCAGTGGCGAGGGTGGCCCGAACGGATCGGTCAACGAGGTCAAGTTCTTCAACGGCTATATCGACACCGTCGAGGACAGCATGCGGTTCTACGACGAACTCGGCGCCCCATCCACCTACAACCACTATCCGATCGGTTGGGCGATGGCCTTCAACACGCCCTACAAGCTGTTCAAGCGCTACGCCTCCCACGAGGGCGGCATCGCCGACACCGCCATCGTCTCCTGGCCAGCCGGGATCGCCGCCCACGGTGAGGTCCGCGATCACTACATCAACGTCGCCGATGTCACGCCGACGGTTTACGAACTGCTGGGCATCGAGCCGCCGCAGACGGTCGGCGGAGTCCCGCAGCGCCCGCTCGAGGGCACCAGTTTCACTGCGGCGCTGAAGGATTCGGGTGCGGACACCGGCAAGGCGACGCAGTTCTACAGCATGCTCGGCACCCGTGGCATCTGGCACGACGGCTGGTTCGCCAACACCGTGCACGCGGCCAGCCCCGCCGGGTGGGGACACTTCGCCGACGACCGCTGGGAACTGTTCAACATCGCGGCCGACCGCAGCCAGTGCCACGACCTGTCCGCCGAACACCCGGAGAAGCTCGAGGAACTCAAGGCGCTGTGGTTCGCCGAGGCGGAGAAGTACAACGGGCTGCCGCTGGGCGACCTCAACGTCTTCGAGACGTTCACCCGGTTCCGGCCGACGCTGACCGCCGGGCTCACCACGTTCACCTACTACCCGGGTACCGCGCCGGTCGGTCTGGGCGCGATGGTCGAGTTGCGTGGGCAATCGTTCTCGGTGCTTGCCGAGGTGGCGGTTCACGAGGGCTCGGCACAAGGGGTTCTGTTCAAGCAGGGCGCCGGGCACGGCGGTCATGTTCTCTTCGTCAAGGACGGCCGGCTGAGCTACGTCTATAACTTCATGGGTGAGGACGAGCAGTCGGTGACGGCTCCCGAACCGATTCCCCTGGGCGCGCACGTCTTCGGCGTCCGCTACGAACGCACCGGCACCGTCGAGGGCAGTCACACCCCGCTCGGGACGGTCTCGCTGTACGTCGACGACGCCGTCGTCGCCACCCGCGAGGGCGTCCGCACCCACCCGGCCACCTTCGGGCTGTCCGGCGCGGCGGTCCAGGTCGGGCGCAACAGCGGGCAGCCGGTGTGCGGCGACTACACCGCACCCTTCCCGTTCACCGGGGGCTCGATCACCAGGGCGGTCGTCGACGTCTCCGGCACGCCCTACATCGACCGCGAGCGTGAACTGGCGGCTGCGTTCGCGCGCGACTGAACTCAACCGTGGACCCCAATTCCCCTGAGGGAAGCGGATCCTTGCCACGTTGCGCGGCGGCGACGACGCCCATCCCGGCGAGGCCGAGGCCATCTAACTGGTCCTCAACAGCAGCACGGTGGCTGCCGGCGCACGGGTACTTCGCCCGCTGATACGGAGCGCTGCATCAGGCGTTGATCGAGGGTCAGCCGCGGGGGCGCTGATCAGCGCGGCCACGGCCTGAGGTGACTACTCGCGGGAGGCCTACGCTGGCACGGTGCTGAGTGAACTCGTGGAGTTGCCTGGCGGTGCCTTCCGGATGGGTTCGACGAGCTTCTATCCGGAGGAAGCCCCGATCCACACCGCGACCGTCGGGGCGTTCGCGATCGAGCGCCACCCGGTGACCAACGCGCAGTTCGCCGAGTTCGTCAAAGCCACGGGCTATCTCACGGTCGCCGAGCGCCCGCTGGACCCGGCGCTGTATCCCGGCGTGGCGGAAGAGGATCTGCTTCCCGGCGCGCTCATCTTCACCGGCACGCCGGGGCCGGTCGACCTCGGCGACTGGCGGCAGTGGTGGGACTGGGCGCCCGGCGCCAACTGGCGACAACCCTTCGGCGAGGGCAGCGACATCACCGGCAAGGAGGACCACCCTGTGGTTCAGGTGGCTTATCCCGACGCCGGGGCCTATGCCGTGTGGGCGGGTCGCCGGCTGCCCACCGAGGCGGAATTCGAGTACGCCGCCGGGGCGGGCGCCACAACGACCTATGCGTGGGGCGACGAACCACGGGTCGATGGGAAGCTGATGGCCAACACCTGGCAGGGGCGGTTCCCCTACCGCAACGACGGGGCCCAGGGGGTGGGCGCCGCGCGCTGGGTGGGCACCTCTCCGGTCGGCGCCTTCCCGCCCAACGCCTTCGGGCTGCTGGACATGATCGGCAACGTCTGGGAGTGGACCACCACGAAGTACTCCGAGCGCGGCCATCAACTGGGGAATCAGACGAAGTCCTGCTGTCCCACTTCCGCCGAACCCGATCCGTCGCTGATCCAGGCGCTCAAGGGCGGCTCGCACCTGTGCGCCCCGGAGTACTGCCACCGTTACCGTCCGGCCGCCCGGTCGCCGCAGTCCCAGGACACGTCGACCACCCACATCGGCTTCCGCTGTGTGGTCACCCTCTAGCGCGAGCGCGCGCAAAGTTCCCCTTTCCCGTGCAATTCCGGGTGAGTTTGCGCGCGCTCGGCACGGGAACAGCACGGATTTGGCTGGGAACAGCACGGATTTGGCTCCTACGTGCCCGTCGCCTAGTATTTAGGGGTTGCCTCGGGCAGACCTCGGCCAGTTCTTCTGATTTGGCCCCGCGTGCCCTGGAGTGACAAAGACCACGCACGTCGGGTTCATCTGCCTTGTGCAGGAGTTTTTCGCGTGCACAACCGAGGGAGATCTGGTGATTCAGCAGGAATCGCGGCTCAAGGTTGCCGACAACACCGGCGCCAAGGAGATCTTGTGCATCCGGGTGCTCGGCGGCTCGTCGCGGCGCTACGCCGGCATCGGCGACATCATCGTCGCGACCGTCAAGGACGCGATCCCGGGCGGCAACGTCAAGCGCGGTGATGTGGTCAAGGCCGTCGTGGTGCGCACCGTCAAGGAGCGTCGCCGGCCGGACGGCAGCTACATCAAGTTCGACGAGAACGCCGCGGTGATCATCAAGAACGACAATGACCCGCGCGGCACCCGCATCTTCGGCCCGGTCGGCCGCGAGCTGCGTGAGAAGAAGTTCATGAAGATCGTCTCGCTGGCCCCGGAGGTGCTGTAAATGAAGGTCCACAAGGGCGACACTGTCCTGGTCATCGCCGGCAAGGACAAGGGCGCGAAGGGCAAGGTCATCCAAGCCTTCCCGGATCGCGACCGGGTCCTGGTCGAGGGCGTCAACCGGATCAAGAAGCACACCGCCAACTCGGCGAACGAGCGCGGCGCCTCCTCCGGCGGCATCGTCACCCAGGAGGCCCCCATCCACGTCTCGAACGTGATGGTCGTCGACTCCGACGGCAAGCCCACCCGCATCGGCTACCGCGTCGATGAGGAGACCGGCAAGAAGGTCCGCATCTCGAAGCGCAACGGCAAGGACATCAACAAGTGACAACGGCAGAGAAGGTTCAGCCGCGGCTGAAGCAGCGCTACCGCAACGAGATTCGCGATGCGCTCAACAAAGAGTTCGACTACGCCAACGTGATGCAGATCCCGGGCGTGGTCAAGGTCGTCGTCAACATGGGCGTCGGCGACGCCGCCCGGGACGCCAAGCTGATCAACGGCGCCGTCAACGACCTCGCCCTGATCACCGGCCAGAAGCCCGAGATCCGCAAGGCCACCAAGTCCATCGCGCAGTTCAAGCTGCGTGAGGGCATGCCGATCGGCGCCCGGGTCACCCTGCGCGGCGACCGGATGTGGGAGTTCCTCGATCGGCTGGTCTCGATCGCACTGCCGCGTATCCGCGACTTCCGGGGCCTGAGCGCCAAGCAGTTCGACGGCCACGGCAACTACACCTTCGGCTTGGCCGAGCAGTCGGTGTTCCACGAGATCGACGTGGACTCCATCGACCGGCCGCGCGGTATGGACATCACCGTCGTCACCTCGGCGACGAACGACGACGAGGGACGCGCGCTGCTGCGGGCCCTGGGCTTCCCGTTCAAGGAGAACTGAGCAGATGGCAAAGAAGGCTCTGGTCAACAAGGCCAAGAAGAAGCCGAAGTTCGCGGTGCGGGCATACACGCGCTGCAACAAGTGCGGACGTCCGCACGCCGTGTACCGCAAGTTCGGCCTGTGCCGAATCTGCCTGCGCGAGATGGCACATGCCGGCGAACTGCCGGGCGTTCAGAAGTCCAGCTGGTAAGGGAGGAGGAAAAGCCATGACGATGACGGATCCGATCGCGGACTTCCTCACGCGCTTGCGCAACGCCAATTCGGCGTACCACGACGAGGTGACTCTTCCGCACTCGAAGATCAAGGCGAACATCGCCGAGATCCTCAAGAGCGAGGGCTACATCAGTGACTTCCGCACCGAGGATGCTCGGGTCGGCAAGGCGCTGGTGGTCAAGTTGAAGTACGGCCCGAACCGCGAGCGCAGCCTCGCCGGTCTGCGCCGGGTGTCCAAGCCCGGTCTTCGGGTGTACGCGAAATCCACCAATCTGCCGCGGGTTCTCGGCGGTCTGGGCGTGGCGATCATCTCCACGTCGGCCGGCCTGAAGACCGACCGCCAGGCTGCCCGTGAGGGCGTCGGCGGCGAAGTCCTCGCGTACGTGTGGTGAGGGAGGTTTAGACATGTCGCGTATTGGTAAGCAGCCGGTGCCGGTCCCGTCCGGTGTCGACGTGAACATCGACGGCCAGAACATCGCCGTCAAGGGCCCCAAGGGCAGCCTGGAGTTGGCCGTCGCCGAGCCGATCACGGTGTCGCGCAACGACGATGGCGCCATCGTGGTGAGCCGGCCGGACGACGAGCGGCGCAGCCGTTCGCTGCACGGTCTGTCACGCACCCTGGTGGCCAACCTCATCACCGGTGTGACCCAGGGTTACACCACCAAGATGGAGATCTTCGGCGTCGGCTACCGCGTGCAACAGAAGGGGTCGAACCTCGAGTTCGCCCTCGGCTACAGCCACCCGGTGGTCATCGAGCCGCCGGACGGCATCACCTTCGCGGTGGAGACGCCCACCAAGTTCTCGGTCACCGGTATCGACAAGCAGAAGGTCGGCCAGATCTCGGCGGTCATCCGTCGCCTGCGCCGCCCCGACCCCTACAAGGGCAAGGGCGTGCGGTACGAGGGCGAGCAGATCCGCCGCAAGGTCGGAAAGACAGGTAAGTAGACATGGCGCAGACAAACACCGTTGACCGCGCTCCGGTCGGCACCACCGTCTCGGCCGCCCGCCGGGCGTCCCGGTTGCGTCGGCACAACCGCTTGCGCAAGAAGGTCGTCGGCACCGCCGAACGTCCGCGCCTGGTGGTCAACCGCTCCTCGCGGCACATCCACGTGCAGTTGGTCAACGACGCCAACGGCACCACGCTGGCCGCGGCCTCCTCGATCGAGGCCGATGTCCGTGCGGTCGAGGGGGACAAGAAGGAACGCGCCAAACGCGTCGGCCAGCTGATCGCCGAGCGCGCCAAGGCCGCCGGCATCGAGGCCATCGTGTTCGACCGCGGCGGCAACACCTACGGCGGCCGCATCGCGGCGCTGGCCGACGCCGCCCGCGAGAGCGGACTGAAATTCTGATGATGACCATGCTTAACGGAAGGACCGCACGATGACGGAGCAGACTTCGGCTCCCGAGGCCGCGACCGCCGACAGCGGCACCCCCACTGCGGGCAGCCGTGACGACCGGGGCGACCGTGGCGGTCGCGACGATCGAGGTGGCCGCGGCGACCGTGGTCGCCGCGACGACCGTGGTGGCCGGGGTGGCCGCGACGGCGGCGAGAAGAGCCAGTACCTGGAGCGGGTTGTCACCATCAACCGCGTCTCCAAGGTGGTCAAGGGCGGTCGCCGGTTCAGCTTCACCGCGCTGGTCATCGTCGGCGACGGCCACGGCCTGGTGGGCGTCGGCTACGGCAAGGCCAAAGAGGTTCCCGCCGCGATCGCCAAGGGCGTGGAGGAGGCTCGCAAGAACTTCTTCCGCGTACCGCTGATCGGCGGAACAGTGACCCACCCCGTACAGGGTGAGGCCGCGGCCGGTGTCGTGATGCTGCGCCCGGCCAGCCCGGGTACCGGCGTCATCGCCGGCGGCGCGTGCCGCGCGGTGCTGGAATGCGCCGGCGTGCACGACGTGCTGGCCAAGTCGCTCGGCAGCGACAATGCGATCAACGTGGTGCATGCCACGGTGGCCGCGCTCAAGCTGCTGCAGCGTCCGGAAGAGGTGGCCGCGCGGCGCGGTCTGCCGATCGAAGATGTGGCGCCCGCGGGCATGCTCAAGGCCCGCCGCGAGAGCGAAGCCGCTCTGGCGGCCGCGGCGCGTGAAGGAAGCGCATAACCATGGCAACACAGCTGAAGATCACTCAGGTCCGCGGCACCGTCGGGGCGCGCTGGAAGCAGCGTGAGTCCCTTCGGACCCTGGGCCTGAAGAAGATTCGTCAATCGGTGGTCCGCGAGGACACCCCGCAGACCCGCGGGCTGATCAACGTCGTGCACCACCTCGTCGAGGTTGAGGAGGTCACGCAATGAGCGACGAGACCAGTGGCGTGATCAAGCTGCACGACCTTCGTCCCGCCCCGGGCGAGAAGAAGGCCAAGACCCGCGTCGGTCGCGGCGAGGGCTCCAAGGGCAAGACCGCCGGCCGCGGCACCAAGGGCACCAAGGCGCGCAAGAACGTGCCGGTGACGTTCGAGGGTGGCCAGATGCCGATCCACATGCGGCTGCCCAAGCTCAAGGGTTTCCGCAACCGGTTCCGCACCGAGTACGACGTGGTCAACGTCGGCGACTTGGGCCGGCTGTTCCCGTCGGGTGGCGACATCACCCTCGACGACCTGGTCGACAAGGGCGCCGTGCGGAAGAACTCGTTGGTGAAGGTGCTCGGCGACGGCAAGCTGGCCGTCAAGGTCAACGTCACCGCGCACAAGTTCAGCGGCAGCGCCCGGGACAAGATCACCGCCGCCGGCGGTTCGGCGACCGAGCTCTAGTAACAGCCTGAACGACCAAAGCCCCCGCTTCGGCGGGGGCTTTGTCGTTGACCCGGACGTCAGTGGTTGAACACCTCCTTGATGTTTCTGCCGGCACCCGGAGCACCTCGCGATCGGCACCGTGAAACGCCGCCTCTGTAGCCTCGGAAACATGCGTTCATTCCTGCCCGGTGTCCCCGACGTCGCCGATTTCATCAAGTCGGGAGCGCGCCGCATCGACACCGCCCGGCACCACGGTGTGCCCAACGGCTGCATCCTCGAGCTCGACCTGCAGTCGGTGCCTCCGGAGACGGCGGCGTTCGATCCGGTGCGGTTCGTCACCGGCGCCGGCCGTCCGATGGTGCTGCGCGAGGCCGTCGCCGCCATCCACCGTGCCGCCAAGGACGACCGCGTCGCGGGAATGATTGCCCGCGTTCAACTTTCGGCGGCACCACCGGCCGCGGTGCAGGAACTGCGCGAGGCCGTCCTTGCGTTCACCGCGGCCAAGCCGTCGCTGGCGTGGGCGGAGACCTATCCGGGCACGCTGTCCTACTACCTGGCCTCGGCGTTCGGCGAAGTCTGGATGCAGCCCTCGGGCACCCTCGGGTTGATCGGGTTCGCCACCAACGCCCTGTTCCTGCGTGATGCGCTGGACAAGGCGGGCGTGCAGGCACAGTTCGTGGCGCGCGGCGAGTACAAGTCAGCCGCCAACCTGTTCACTGAGGCCCGTTACACCGACGCCCACCGGGAAGCCGACAGCCGGCTGGTCCAGAGCCTGCACGGCCAGGTGTGGCAGGGCATTTCGGCGTCGCGGGGTATCGAGGACCAGGACCTCGACCGTCTCGCCGACCGGGCTCCGCTGCTGCGCGGCGACGCCATCGAGGGAAAGCTGGTCGACCGCATCGGATTCCGCGATGAGGCCTACCTGCGGATCGCCGAACTCACCGGTGCGGAGGGCCTGACCGATCCCGACGACGACGACGCCCCGCCCCGGCTGTTCCTGTCCCGCTACAGCCAGACCCGCAGCAACGGCCCGTCGATGCCGGGCCGCAAACCGGACCCGACCATCGCGGTGGTCACGGTGGCGGGTCCGATCGTCAGTGGGCGCGGTGGTCCGCAGGCCCTGCCGCTGTCACGGTCCAGTGCGGGTGGTGACGCGATCGCCGCGGCACTGCGGAAGGCCGCATCCGACGACGACGTCAGAGCGGTGGTGCTGCGGGTGGACAGTCCCGGTGGCGCGGTCACGGGATCGGAGACCATCTGGCGCGAGGTGTGCCGCATCCGCGAGGCCGGCACCCCGGTGGTCGCCTCGATGGGTGCGGTCGCCGCTTCCGGCGGCTACTACGTCGCCATGGCCGCGGACACCATCGTGGCCAACCCCGCCACGATCACCGGGTCGATCGGGGTGGTCACCGGAAAGCTGGTGGCCCGCGAACTCAAGGACCGCCTCGGCGTCGGCTCCGACACGGTGCGCACCAACACCAATGCCGACGCGTGGTCGCCCAACGCGCCGTTCACCGCCGAGCAGCACGCCATGGTCGAGGCCGAGGCCGATCTGTTCTACGACGACTTCGTCAACCGGGTCGCCCAGGCTCGCGGCATGTCCACCGCGGAGGTCGACGCAGTGGCGCGAGGCCGTGTGTGGACCGGTGCCGACGCCCGCGAACGCGGGCTCGTCGACGAGTTGGGCGGTCTGCGCACCGCGGTCCGCCGCGCCAAGGTGCTGGCGGGGCTGGATCCCGACACCGAGGTGTCCCTGGTCAGCTATCCGGGCTCCTCGTGGCGGGATTACCTGCGGCACAGGGCATCGACGGCCCCGGCAGCGTCGCTGTCGGATGCGGCGGCATCGCTGATCGTGTCATCGGTGGCGGGGCTGATCGAACGGGGCGAGCGTTCGATCAGCGGTACGCACGCACTGTGGCTGGGGGAGTACCGGCTTTAGTCGCTTTCGCTGCGGGCGCTGCCGGTGGGCTCCGCCACGCTCACCCCAACCGGGCCGAGATGTATTGGAATCCCTCGAATTTCTCCGACACCTCGGTCTCGGTGTAGTCGATGCCGTACGCCTCGAACAACTCCTCGACCAGGTTGCCGGTGACCGCCCAGCCGTGGGCCTGCAGATACTCGATGACGTGGCTGCGTTCCCCGGAGTACACCAGTCCGGCCAGGTCGTCGGAGAAGCCGTACTTCTTCCAACGGCCGTCGTCGTCGGTGAACGCATCCATCGTCGGAACGAATTCGGTCGCCAGACGGCTGCCCGACGGGCTGAGTGCGGTGATGTGGTCGAAGAGCCGGTCCTGAGCGTCGGCGGGCAGGTACATGAGCAGGCCCTCGGCGATCCAGGCGGTGGGACGCCGGGCGTCGAGACCCGCTGCGCACAGGGCGGCCGGCCAATCGTCGCGCAGGTCCACCGTGACGTTGCTCACCTCGGCCGTCGGAGCGACATCGAGGGCCGCAAGAGTCGCGACCTTGAAGTCCAGCACCCCGGCCTGATCGATCTCGTACACCACCGTCCCGTCGGGCCAGGGCAGTCGGTAGGCCCGCGCGTCGAGGCCGGTGGCGAGAATGACGACCTGCCGGATCCCGGCCTCGGTCGCATCGAGCAGGAAGCGGTCGAAATATATTGTGCGGACGGCCATTCCGTCGGCCATCCACTCCACCTGCGACGTGCCGTCGAGGATGTCCAGGAAATGCTGTTCGCCGACGGCGCGAACCAGCGGTTCGGCCCACCTGTCGTCGATCTGCCCGGCCCGGGTCGCCAGTGCCCGGGAGGCGGCGACCGCGGTCGCCGTTGCGCCGACGCCGGAGGCCAGGTCCCACGAATCGCCGTCGCGTCGTGCCGAACTCGTTGTCATCGGGGCGCCTTTCGAATCGCGGTGACCGAGAAGGAGTTACCCAGCACCTGGTCCTCCGGGTCGGTGGGGAAGGGCCGCCCGTAGGCGGCGAACATCTCCGGGCGCGGCCGCGACGAGACATCCCAGCCGAGGTCCGCGAGGTAGTCGACGACGGAGTGGCGCCGGCCGGCGTAGAAGAGGTCCCCGAGGTTCAGATCCAGACCGATCTCGGCCATCTGGGCGCTCATCGACGCTGCCCGCGCTGCGATCCCCGATCCGCCGTCGGGGTGATATTCGGTGGCGACGCGGCTCCCCGGCGCCGACAGTGCCGTGACGGTGTCGAACAGGCGGTCCTGGGCCTCGGGCGGCAGATAGATCAGCAGGCCTTCGGCGATCCAGGCCGTCGGCACGTCGGTGTCGAATCCCTTCTCCCGCAGGGCGGCGGCCCAGTCGTCGCGCAAATCCACACCGACGACGCGACGGTCGGCCGCGGGAGCGGCGCCTCGCTCTGCCAGCACGCGGGACTTGAACTCGATCACCTCGGGCTGGTCGATCTCGAACACGGTGGTGCCGGCGGGCCAGGCCAGCCGGTAGGCGCGGGAGTCCAGTCCGGAGGCCAGGATGACCACCTGCCGCAGGCCGGCCGCCGCCGCCTCGTGCAGGAAATCATCGAAGAACTTCGTGCGGACCGCGACAACGTCGATCAGCACCCGGGAGGAACCGGACTCGATGATGTCGTTCTGTCCGTCCAGCGCCGCGACGAACGGGGTGACGCCGACTGCCCGGACCAGCGGATCGGCGAACGGATCGTTCACCAGGGGGTCTTTCTCCCGGGTGGCGAGCGCCCGGGCGGTGGCGACCATGGTCGCCGTCGCTCCCACACTGCTGGCCAGGTCCCAGCTGTCGTCGTCGCTACGGGCCATCGTCGCTCCGCTGTGAGGTGGTTGGTTAGCCAATTTAACCAGCCCCTCGATGTCGTGCGCCGGTGCCGGGCGGATTCCCGGCCGGCCTGGGGTAACTGTTAGTCTCGTAGACTGACCCGGACGCGCTGCGTGCGCGCCGCACATGGATTACCCGAACGCTGGCCAGACCAGCCCCATCGGCACGCCGTTCCCTTGTCCGGCCGCCCAGGAGGAAGAGTGCTTTCGGCTTTCATCTCGTCGCTGCGGACGGCCGATCTGAGGCGGAAGATCCTCTTCACCCTCCTGATGGTGATCCTGTACCGCGCCGGGGCGACGTTGCCGTCGCCGGGCGTCAACTACGGGCACGTCCAACAGTGCATCAACGAGGTCAGCGGCGGCGCGGGCGCGCAGATCTACTCGCTGATCAACCTTTTCTCCGGCGGTGCCCTGCTGCAGCTGTCGGTGTTCGCCGTGGGCGTGATGCCCTACATCACCGCGAGCATCATCGTGCAGCTGCTGACCGTGGTGATTCCACGGTTTGAGGAGCTGCGGAAGGAAGGGCAGGCAGGGCAGGCCAAGATGACGCAGTACACGCGTTATCTGGCGGTCGCGCTGGCCGTCCTGCAGGCCACCAGCATCGTGGCGCTCGCCGCCAACGGCGGGTTGTTGCAGAACTGCTCGGTGGACATCCTGGACAACACCAAGATCTTCACGCTGATCGTCATCGTCCTGGTGATGACCGCGGGCGCCGCCCTGGTCATGTGGATGGGCGAGCTGGTCACCGAGCGCGGCATCGGCAACGGCATGTCGCTGCTGATCTTCGCCGGCATCGCCGCCCGCATCCCGGCCGAGGGCAAATCCATCCTGGACACCCGCGGCGGCCCGGTGTTCGCCGCCGTGGTCGGCGCGACGCTGCTGATCATCATCGGCGTGGTTTTCGTCGAGCAGGGCCAGCGCCGCATCCCGGTGCAGTACGCCAAGCGCATGGTCGGCCGCAAGATGTACGGCGGCACGTCGACCTACCTACCGCTCAAGGTCAACCAGGCCGGCGTCATCCCGGTCATCTTCGCCTCGTCGCTGATCTACATCCCGCACCTGGTCACCCAGCTGATCCAGAGCGGACGTAAGGGCGCGGGCACCGGCTGGTGGGACCGGTTCGTGGCCGAGCACCTGTCCAACCCGGCCGACCCGACCTACGTCGCCATCTACTTCGGCCTGATCATCTTCTTCACCTACTTCTACGTCTCCATCACGTTCAACCCCGAGGAGCGGGCCGACGAGATGAAGAAGTTCGGCGGCTTCATCCCCGGCATCCGGCCGGGCCAGCCCACCGCGGACTACCTCAGCTACGTGCTGAACCGGATCACCCTGCCCGGCTCGATCTACCTGGGTCTCATCGCGGTTCTGCCGAACCTGTTCCTTCAGGTCGGCAACAGCGGTAGCGTCCAGAACCTGCCGTTCGGCGGCACCGCAGTTCTGATCATGATCGGCGTCGGTCTGGACACCGTGAAGCAGATCGAGAGCCAGCTGATGCAGCGCAACTACGAAGGGTTCCTGAAGTGAGAATCGTCCTGCTGGGTCCGCCTGGAGCGGGCAAGGGCACCCAGGCGGTGCAGCTGGCCGAGAAGCTCGGCGTTCCGCACATCTCCACCGGAGAGCTGTTCCGCCACAACATCAGCAACGGCACCCCGCTCGGTGTGCGGGCCAAGCACTATCTGGATGCCGGTGAGCTGGTCCCGACCAGCCTCACCAACGATCTGGTCGATGACCGGCTGAAGGACGCCGACGTCGCCGCGGGCTTCATCCTGGACGGTTTCCCTCGCACGATCGACCAGGCCGAGGCGCTGCACGACATGCTCGAGCGCCGTGGCCTCAAGCTCGACGCCGTGCTGGAGTTCAGGGTGCCCGAGGAGGAGTTGGTCGAGCGGCTGAAGGGTCGTGGACGGGCCGACGACACCGAGGACGTCATCCGCAACCGCTTCCGGGTCTACCGCGACGAGACCGCGCCGCTGCTGGACTTCTACCAGGGCGAGCACGAACTGCGGACGGTGGACGCCGTCGGCAGCTTCGACGAGGTCTTCCAGCGGGCGCTGCAGGCGCTCGGCCACTGACACTGCATGGTCTCCCTGCCCGGACTGCGCGGCCGTAAGACGGTCCCCGCCCGTACCTCCGGGGAACTCGACGCGATGGCCGCCGCCGGAGCGGTCGTCGCCGCCGCACTGCGCGCCGTTCAGGATGCCGCGGCAGTCGGGGTGTCCACCAAGGATCTCGACGAGGTCGCCGAGAGCGTCATCCGTCAGGCCGGGGGAGTCCCGTCGTTCCTGGGCTACCACGGGTACCCGGCCAGCATCTGTTCGTCGGTGAACGACCGTGTGGTGCACGGCATCCCGTCGGCCGGTGAGGTGCTGGCCCACGGGGACCTGGTGTCGATCGACTGCGGCGCGATCATCGAGGGCTGGCACGGGGACGCCGCCGTCACCTTCGGCGTGGGCGGGCTGATCCCGGCCGACGAGGCGCTGTCGGAGGCCACCCGGCTCTCGATGGAGGCAGGCATCGCCGCGATGATCCCGGGAAACCGGCTCACCGACGTCTCGCACGCCATCGAAAAGGGCACCCGCGCCGCCGAGCGGGCGCATGACCGGCGGTACGGGATCGTCGAAGGCTACGGCGGCCACGGGATCGGCCGTCAGATGCACATGGATCCGTTCCTGCCGAACGAGGGTGAACCCGGCCGCGGGCCGATGCTGGTCGCCGGCTCGGTGCTGGCGATCGAGCCGATGCTGACGCTGGGGACGTCTCGGACCCGGATTCTTGCCGACGAATGGACGGTGGTCACCACCGACGGATCCCGGGCCGCGCACTGGGAGCACACCGTCGCGGTGACCGAGGACGGGCCGCGGATCCTGACGCTGCCGCAGGCGGATCAGCGCAGGGTCTGAATCACCGCGCTGAAGTCCAGGCCGGCGTGCTGCTCGGCGAACGCGGCGTAGATCTGGGCGGCATGGCTGCCCAGCGGCGCCGAGGCGCCGGAGGAGGCGACGGCGTCCATCGCCAGACCGAGATCCTTGTTCATCAACGCGGTGGCGAACCCGGGCTTGAAGTCGTTGTTGGCCGGCGACGTCGGCACCGGACCGGGCACCGGGCAGTTGGTGTGGACCGCCCAGCAGTTGCCGGTGGCGCCGGTGATGACGTCGAACAGCGACTGCGCGGACAGGCCGAGCTTCTCGGCGAGGACGAACGCCTCGCCGACGGCGATCTGCTGGACGGCGAGCAGCATGTTGTTGCACAGCTTGGCTGCCTGCCCGGCGCCCGAGGCGCCGCAGTGAATGATCTTGCCTGCCATGGCATCCAGGACCGGACGGGCGGTGTCCAGCGCCTCCGCCTCACCGCCGACCATGAAGGCCAGGGTGCCCGCGACGGCACCCTTCACGCCGCCGGAGACGGGCGCGTCGAGTTGTCCGAAACCGCGTTCGGTGGCGTAGGCGTGCACGGCGCGGGCGTCGTCGACGGCGATCGTCGAGCTGTCGATGAACAGCGCACCCTTCGTCGCCGACGGCATGACCTCGCCATAGCACTCCTTCACCAGCGTGCCGTTGGGCAGCATGGTGATCACCACGTCGGCGCCCTGCACCGCCTCGGGGCCGGTCCCGGCGACGTCGACGCCCTTTGCGGCGGCGGCTTCGCGGGCGGCCGGAACCGGGTCGAAGCCCCGCACGCCATACCCGGCATTGACCAGGTTCCCGGCCATGGGCGAGCCCATGTTGCCCAACCCGAGGAATGCGACCGACGTCATGGGATCTCCTTGTCTCAGTTGCGGCCCCGCGCGGCGTCCGCGGCCGAGCGGCCGATCACCACGCGCATGATCTCATTGGTGCCCTCCAGGATCCGGTGCACCCGGAGATCGCGGACGATCTTCTCCAGGCCGTACTCCCGCAGATAGCCGTAGCCGCCGAGGAGTTGCAGTGCCCGGTCTGCCACGTGGAAGCAGGAGTCGGTGACGTAGAGCTTGGCCATGGCGCACAGCGTCACTTTGTCAGGCTCGTTGGCGTCCAGCGCGGCGGCCGCTCGCCACAGCATCAGCCGCGAGGTCTCCAGCGCCGTGGCCATGTCCGCCAACGCGAACCGGATGGTCGGCTCGTCGATGAGCGCGCCGCCGAAGGCCCGCCGGTCCACCAGGTATGCGGACGCCTTGTCATAGGCCGCCTGCGCGCCGCCCAGGGAGCACGCGGCGATGTTGAGCCGGCCACCGTTGAGGCCGTTCATCGCGATGCCGAATCCGCTGCCCTCGGCCTCGGGGCCGCCGAGGATCGCGTCGGCGGGAACCCGGACACCCTCGAGGATCACCTGCGCGGTGGGCTGCGCGTTCCAGCCCATCTTCTCCTCGTTGGCGCCGAAACTCAAACCGGGCGTGCCCTTTTCGACGATGAACGCCGAGATTCCGCGGGGCCCGTCGGCGCCGGTGCGTGCCATCACCACGTAGACGTCCGAAGTGCCGGCGCCGGAGATGAACTGCTTGACGCCGTCGAGCAGGTAGTGGTCGCCGTCGCGAACGGCTTTGGTGCGCAGGGCCGCTGCGTCCGAGCCTGCGCCCGGTTCGGTCAGGCAGTAGCTGGCGATCAAGTCCATCGAGGCCAGCCTCGGCACCCACGCCTTGCGCTGTTCCGGTGTTCCGTAGGTGTCGACCATCCAGGCGCACATGTTGTGGATCGAGATGAACGAGGAGATCACCGGGTCGGCGACGGCGAGTTGTTCGAAGATCCGCACCGCATCGATCCGCCGCAGACCGCTGCCGCCGACGTCCTCACCGCAGTAGATGGCACCCATACCCAGTTCGGCGGACTCGCGCAACACATCGACCGGGAAGTGCTTGGTCTTGTCCCATTCCAGGGCATGGGGCGCCAACCGTTTGGCGGCGAAGGCGGCCGCGGTCTCGACGATCACCCGCTCGTCGTCGTCCAGCGTGGTGAAGCTCATTGTGGCAGTGGCTATTTCATGGTGGGGATGACGAACTCGGCCCCATCCTTGATGCCCGACGGCCAGCGCTCGGTGATCGTCTTCGTCTTGGTGTAGAAGAGGATCGAGTGCGGTCCGTGCTGGTTCAGGTCGCCGAAGCCGGACCGCTTCCAGCCGCCGAAGGTGTGGTAGGACACCGGAACCGGAATCGGCACGTTCACGCCCACCATGCCGACCTGGACGCGCGAGACGAAGTCGCGGGCGGTGTCACCGTCGCGGGTGAAGATCGCCACGCCGTTGCCGTACTCGTGATCCGTCGGCATCGCGAGGGCCTCTTCGTAGTTCTTGGCCCGCACGATGCACAGCACGGGACCGAAGATCTCGTCGGTGTAGATCGACATGTCGGTGGTGACGTGGTCGAACAGCGTGGGGCCGATGAAGAAGCCACCCTCGAGGTTCTCGTCGCCAAAGGTCAGTTCCGCACTGCCCTTGTCGCGGCCGTCGACGACGATCTCCGCGCCCGCCTCGACACCCGCGTCGATATAGCCGCGCACCCGCTTGAGGGCGGCCTCGGTGACCAGTGGGCCGTAGTCGGCCTTCGGATCGAGGCTGTGTCCGACGCGCAGGGTGCTGACGCGCTCGGCGAGCCTGTTGCGCAACCGATTTGCCGTCTCCTCGCCGACGGGGACCGCGACGCTGATCGCCATGCAGCGTTCGCCGGCGCTGCCGTAGCCGGCGCCGATCAGCGCGTCGACCGCCTGGTCCAGATCGGCGTCGGGCATGACGATCATGTGGTTCTTGGCGCCGCCGAAGCACTGCGAGCGTTTCCCGTGCGCGGCGGCGGTCGAATAGATGTACTGCGCGATGTCGGAGCTGCCGACGAAGCCGACGGCCTTGATGTCGGGGTGGGTCAGGATGGCGTCGACGGCCTCCTTGTCGCCCTGGACGACCTGGAATACACCCGGCGGCAGGCCGGCTTCGATGAACAGCTCGGCCAGCCGGAGCGGAACCGAGGGGTCGCGCTCGGAGGGCTTGAGTATGAACGCGTTGCCGCATGCCAGGGCCGGGCCGGCCTTCCACAGCGGGATCATCGCGGGGAAGTTGAACGGGGTGATGCCGGCGACGACGCCGAGCGGCTGGCGGATCGAGAAGACGTCGATGCCCGGGCCGGCGCCCTCGGTGAACTCGCCCTTCATCAAATGCGGGATACCGACGGCGAATTCGATCACCTCGATGCCGCGCTGGATGTCGCCGAGCGAGTCGGCGATGGTCTTGCCGTGCTCCAGGGAGAGCAACTCGGCGATCTCCTCGGCGTTGGCGTTGACCAGGTCGATGAACTTCATCAGCACCCGGGCGCGTTTCTGCGGGTTGAAGCCGGCCCATACCTTCTGTGCCTCGACGGCCGAGGCCACGGCGGTGTCGACGTCTGCGGTGTTGGCGAGCAGCACCTTGGCCTGCACCGCACCGGTGCTGGGGTTGAACACGTCCGCGGTGCGGGTGCTCGACAGCGCGGTGCGGTGGCCGTCGATGAAGTGCTGGATGGTTTCGGTCATGGGGGTGCCTCCAAGGCGCGCGAAGAATCCCCCACATCGTAACGTCGCCGCGGTGCCGGCAGATCCGGGTTAGTCGCGGGGCAGTCCGGCGATCAGCGTTCGGGTGTCCTCCCATGTCGGCAGCACTCCGGCGGCCCGGACCTCGGCCAGCGACGGCGCCGCGGCGTCGCGCTCGGAGAGGATGCACTGATCGATCGGAATCGGCCAGGCGATGCCGATGTCGGGATCGTGGGCGAAGATGGTGTGCTCACGCTGCGGCGCGTATGGCGTTGAGCACAAATACATGGCTGTCGCGTCGTCCTGTAGCGCCAGAAAGCCGTGGGCCAATCCCTCCGAAAGGTACATCGAATGCCGGTTTACGTCGTCGAGCACCACGGAGTCCCACCGGCCGAAAGTGGGGGACCCGACCCGGATGTCGACGACGACGTCGAAGAGTGATCCCTTCACGCAGGTGACGTATTTGGCCTGCCCTGGGGGCACCTGGGCGAAGTGGAGTCCGCGAAGTACACCCGCCGCAGAGAAAGAGCAGTTTGCTTGCCCTAGAGAAAACCGGTGGCCCGTCATATCGGCGAAACGGCTTGCAGTAAACCACTCAAAAAAGCCGCCGCGATGATCGCCGTGCAGGTCGGGAATCAACTCCCACGCGCCAGGTATGGCGAGTTCGCGAAATGCCAAGATTACTGACCCTTCTGCTCGTAATTCGCTTCCACTTCTGCTTTCAGCGGTGCCCACCACCACTCGTTGTCTCGGTACCACTCGATGGTGGCTTGAAGTCCGGTGGCGAAGTCGGTGTGGGCGGGTGACCATCCCAGTTGGCTCCGCAGCGCGCTGGAGTCGATCGCATAGCGCAGGTCATGGCCAGGGCGGTCGGCGACGTGGTCGAAATCCCCGGGGTCGCGGCCCATCAGCGTGAGGATCATCTGCAGCACCGAGAGGTTGTCGCGCTCGCCGTCGGCGCCGATGAGGTAGGTCCGGCCGGGCGCGCCGTCCTGGAGGATCCGCCAGACGGCACTGTTGTGGTCGTCTACGTGAATCCAGTCCCGCACGTTGCGACCGGTGCCGTAGAGCTTGGGGCGCCGACCGGTCAGCACGTTGGTGATCTGGCGCGGAATGAACTTCTCGACGTGCTGGAAGGGCCCGTAGTTGTTGGAGCAGTTCGAGATCGTCGCGTTGACGCCGTAGGACCGCACCCACGCCCGCACAAGCAGATCCGCGGACGCCTTGGTGGCCGAGTACGGACTCGACGGGTTGTACGGCGTGGCCTCGGTGAACCGCGGCCCGACGACGATGCGGGACGAATGTCCCGTGGAGGAGTCGGGCGATTGGTCGTGCCCGACGACGATGCGGGACGAATGTCCCGTGGAGGAGTCGGGCGATTTGTCGGGGTCGTGGTCCCCTCCCGGTTCGTGCAGCGGAAGGTCCCCGTAGACCTCGTCGGTGGAGACGTGATGCAGCCGGACGCCGTGGCGCCGCACCGCTTCGAGGATCGAGAACGTCCCGATCACGTTGCTGTGCAGGAAGGGGGCGGGATCGGCCAGCGAGTTGTCGACATGGGTCTCGGCGGCGAAATGAACGACGGCATCGGAATCGGCGACCAGAGCGTCGACCAGCACGTTGTCGGTGACGTCGCCCTCGACGAGCCGGATGGTGGCACCGAGTGAGTCCAGTGCCTCCCGGCTGCCCGCGTAGGTCAGGGCGTCCAGGACCGTCACGTCGACCCCGGGATGCTCCTGGACGGTGCTTCGGACGAAATTGGCGCCGATGAACCCGGCGCCGCCCGTCACCAACAGCCGCATCGGGCCACCTTAGCCGCCATGCGGGCGCCCGAATGGTCGGCATTGCCGCCGTTTTGGAGCGGACGCCCGGAGCGGGTATCGTGAAGCAACGGTGCGGTGATCGCGCCGGCTCTTGCGTGTCCAGTCCTGGAACAACCTTTGGGATCTTCACGTTCTGCAGTCGGGCGAACGCTGCCCCAAATACCCAAACGCAGGCTAGTGAGGATATGGGCAAGAAAGACGGTGCCATCGAGGTCGAGGGCCGCGTGGTCGAGCCTCTGCCCAATGCGATGTTTCGCATTGAGCTGGAGAACGGTCACAAGGTGCTCGCCCACATCAGCGGCAAGATGCGGCAGCACTACATCCGCATCCTGCCTGAGGACCGGGTGGTCGTGGAGCTCTCGCCCTACGACCTGACCCGCGGCCGGATCGTGTACCGGTACAAATAAGCCCTTCCGCATTACCGACGAGAACAGGATCAACACGCCGTGAAGGTGAACCCGAGCGTCAAGCCGATCTGCGACAAGTGCAGGGTGATCCGCCGGCATGGGCGGGTCATGGTGATCTGCAACGATCCGCGCCACAAGCAGCGCCAGGGCTAACCAGCTCCGTCGCCGAACACAACTGAATGCAGACCTCCCAGAACCACCACCCCGATACGCGGGGTGACCACGTCCGGAACGGAGGCCGGACCCCGAAAGGGCCCACCAGATTTCTTGGGCCGGACGGGAACGGTCTGGGATCGACACCTCCGCATGGAAGAAGGAATACAGCCCTGTGGCACGTCTAGTGGGCGTGGATCTCCCGCGCGACAAGCGCATGGAGATCGCGCTGACCTATATCTACGGCATCGGCCGTACCCGCTCCCAGGAGATCCTGGCGGCGACCGACATCGATCGGGACCTTCGCAGCAAGGACCTCACCGACGACCAGCTGACCCAGCTGCGCGACTACATCGAAGCCAACCTCAAGGTCGAGGGCGACCTGCGCCGCGAGGTGCAGGCCGACATCCGTCGCAAGATCGAGATCGGCTGCTACCAGGGTCTGCGCCATCGTCGCGGCCTGCCGGTTCGCGGTCAGCGGACCAAGACCAACGCGCGTACCCGCAAGGGCCCGAAGCGCACCATCGCCGGCAAGAAGAAGGCTAAGTAACCATGGCACCTCCGAAGAAGGCCGCGTCCGGCGCCAAGAAGGGCAAGACCACCCGCCGCCGGGAAAAGAAGAACGTCCCGCACGGGGCCGCTCACATCAAGAGCACGTTCAACAACACGATCGTCTCCATCACCGACCCCCAGGGCAACGTGATCGCGTGGGCGTCCTCGGGCCACGTCGGCTTCAAGGGCTCGCGTAAGTCCACGCCGTTCGCCGCCCAGCTGGCCGCGGAGAACGCCGCCCGCAAGGCGCAGGAGCACGGCGTCAAGAAGGTCGACGTGTTCGTCAAGGGCCCGGGTTCGGGCCGCGAAACGGCGATCCGCTCGCTGCAGGCCGCCGGCCTCGAGGTCGGCGCGATTTCCGATGTCACCCCGCAGCCGCACAACGGCTGCCGTCCGCCCAAGCGGCGCCGGGTCTAGGGAGGAATTCAGTCATGGCTCGTTACACCGGACCTTCCACCCGCAAGTCGCGCCGGCTCGGCGTCGACCTCGTCGGCGCGGACCAGTCCTTCGAAAAGCGTCCCTACCCGCCGGGCCAGCACGGCCGCGCGCGGATCAAGGAGAGCGAGTACCGCACCCAGCTGCAGGAGAAGCAGAAGGCACGCTTCACCTACGGAGTCATGGAGAAGCAGTTCCGCCGCTACTACGAAGAGGCCAATCGCCAGTCCGGCAAGACCGGCGAGAACCTGCTCCGCATCCTGGAGAGCCGCCTGGACAACGTCGTCTACCGGGCCGGCCTGGCCCGCACCCGGCGGATGGCGCGTCAGCTGGTCAGCCACGGCCACTTCACCGTCAACGGTGTCAAGGTCAACATCCCCAGCTACCGGGTGTCCCAGTACGACATCATCGACGTTCGCGACAACTCGCTGAACACCGTGCCGTTCCAGATCTCCCGGGAGACCGCGGGTGACCGCCCGATCCCGGCCTGGCTGCAGGTCGTCGGCGAACGTCAGCGGGTGCTCGTGCACCAGCTGCCCGAGCGAGCCCAGATCGACGTGCCGCTCACCGAGCAGCTCATCGTCGAGTTCTACTCGAAGTAACCAGGCTTCTTCCGCGGCAACCGCCGCGGGAGGAAACCCCAAAGGCATCAAATAGCGGGTGCCAGAAGGAGATAGAAGAAAACCATGCTGATTTCTCAGCGTCCCACACTGAGCGAGGACGTCCTCGCCGAGAACCGTTCACAGTTCATCATCGAACCGCTGGAGCCGGGTTTCGGCTATACCCTGGGCAATTCGCTGCGCCGCACGTTGCTGTCGTCCATCCCGGGCGCGGCGGTGACGAGCATTCGCATCGACGGCGTTCTGCACGAGTTCACCACCGTGCCGGGGGTCAAGGAAGACGTCACCGACATCATCCTCAACCTCAAGAGCCTGGTGGTCTCCTCCGACGAGGATGAGCCGGTCACCATGTATCTGCGCAAGCAGGGTCCCGGTGCGGTCACCGCGGGTGACATCGTGCCGCCGGCCGGTGTCACGGTGCACAATCCCGACATGCACATCGCCACTCTCAATGAGAAGGGCAAGCTGGAGATCGAGCTCGTCGTCGAGCGTGGCCGGGGCTACGTGCCGGCCGTGCAGAACAAGGCTTCCGGCGCCGAAATCGGCCGCATCCCGGTCGATTCCATTTACTCGCCGGTGCTCAAGGTCACCTACAAGGTCGAGGCCACCCGCGTCGAGCAGCGCACCGACTTCGACAAGCTGATCCTGGACGTGGAGACCAAGAACTCCATCAGCCCGCGCGATGCGCTGGCCTCGGCCGGCAAGACCCTGGTCGAGCTGTTCGGCCTGGCCCGCGAGCTCAACCTGGAGGCCGAGGGCATCGAGATCGGTCCCTCGCCGCAGGAGGCCGATCACATCGCCGCGTTCGCGCTCCCGATCGATGACCTGGACCTCACCGTGCGCTCGTACAACTGCCTCAAGCGGGAGGGTGTGCACACCGTCGGCGAGCTGGTCGCCCGCACCGAGTCTGACCTGCTGGACATTCGCAACTTCGGCCAGAAGTCCATCGACGAGGTCAAGATCAAGCTGCATTCCCTCGGCCTGTCCCTGAAGGACTCGCCGGCCACCTTCGACCCGTCCGAGGTCGCCGGCTACGACGTCGCCACCGGCACCTGGACCAACGACAGCGGCTATGACCTGGATGCCGACCACGACTACGCGGAAACCGAACAGCTCTAACCAACACATTCCCACCCAGCTTCGCCCCACCAGCAGTTCCCCGGTCGTACCTGATACGGCGATCGGGCTCACCTAGGAGATAAGCGCAATGCCCAAGCCCACCAAGGGACCTCGCCTCGGCGGATCCTCGTCGCACCAGAAGGCGATCCTGGCCAACCTGGCCACTTCGCTGTTCGAGCACGGCCGGATCACGACCACCGAGCCCAAGGCGCGGGCGCTGCGGCCCTATGCCGAGAAACTCATCACCCACGCCAAGAAGGGCGCACTGCACAACCGGCGTGAGGTGATGAAGAAGATCCGCGACAAGGATGTCGTGCACACCCTGTTCGCGGAGATCGGCCCGTTCTTCGCCGACCGCAACGGCGGCTACACCCGCATCATCAAGGTCGAGCCGCGCAAGGGGGACAACGCCCCGATGGCGGTGATCGAGTTGGTGCGGGAGAAGACCGTCACCTCCGAGGCTAACCGCGCCCGCCGTGCGGCTCCGGCCAAGAAGGCTGCGCCGACCGCGCCGAAGGCGGAGAAGCCTGCGGCTGAGCCGGAAGAGACCACTGAGGCCGTCGAAGCCGAGGAGGCCGTGACTGCCCTCGAGGCCGAGGACGCCGGCATCGCCGACGCCCAGACCGCCGTCGCGGAGGAAGAGAACGCGGCGGGCGGCGAGTCTGACAACTCCTGATCCGTTGGACAGCGACGTGCCCGCCACCGATTCCGGTGGCGGGCACGTCGCTCTCTCCGGCGCGGCGCGGCTTCGACTCGAGATCGCCTACGACGGAACGGATTTCGCCGGCTGGGCCGTGCAGGACGGCCACCGTACCGTCGCCGGCGTCCTGGAGGAGGCCCTTTCCACGGTCTTCCGGGTTCCGGTGCGCCTGTACGCGGCGGGCCGTACCGACTCCGGCGTGCACGCCACCGGGCAGGTCGCGCACGTCGATGTGCCCGAGGAAGCCCTGAGCCACGCCTATCCGCGACAGCGCCGCCCCGGCGACGCGGAGTTCGCCCCGCTGGTGCGCAGGCTCGCCAAGTTCCTCCCGGAGGATGTCCGGGTCCGCGGTGTCGCCCGTGCCGCAACGGGTTTCGACGCCCGGTTCTCGGCGCTGCGCCGCCATTACGCCTACCGCCTGGCGCTGTCCCCGTGGGGAGCCGAGCCGCAACAGCGGCGGTTCGTCACACCGTGGCTGCGCCCGCTGGACGTCGACGCCATGCGAAGCGCATCGGCAATCCTCCTGGGACTGCACAACTTCGCCGCGTTCTGCCGCCCGCGCCCCGGCGCGACGACCATCCGTGACCTTCAGCGTCTGGACTGGGATTCCGACGGCGATCTCCTGACCGCCTATGCCAGCGCGGACGCCTTCTGCTGGTCCATGGTGCGCTCACTGGTCGGCGCTCTGATCGCGGTGGGGGAGGGCAGACGCGAACCGGATTGGTGCGCAACGCTATTGACGGCCGAGGCGCGCTCCAGTGACTTCGCGGCAGCCCCGGCCCGGGGTCTGACGCTCATCGGCGTGGACTATCCGCCTGACGATGAGCTCGCCGCGCGAATCGCCGTCACGCGAGATTTGCGGATTCTGGGCTAGTCAGAGCCGCGCTGCCACGAACGACGCGGCCTGGTTCACCAGGCCGGCGCCGACGTAGGCGTCGTACTGATGCGCCGGCCAGTTGTCGACCCAGGTATTGGGATCCAGGTTGCTGTTGCAGATTGGGTCGTCGGGTGTGCACAGGTCGATGGTCTTGTTGCCGTAGAGCGGACTGATGGCCGACACCGGGCCCAAGACCTTGCGGGTGCCGTTGCCGAACAGGGCGACAGCGGCGATGTGGCTGTCCATGCCGAGCGGCAACGGATTGTCGTAGCCGAAGATCGGGGACGGCACAGCGACCACCACGTCGGTGACCGCGGCGCCCAGCGAGTACCCGCCTAGCACCAGTCGGGTGTTGGGGCAGTTACCGGCCATGTACTGGATGTGGCGGCTCATGTCGTTGGCTCCCTGGATGACCTCGGTGTCCGCCGGGTAGTTCACCGCGTAGAAGCCGACGCTCTTGTCGGTCCGGGCGCGCACGGCGTCGACGAAGGCCTCACCGATCCGGCCGGTGCCGGGCGGTTCCATCCTGCCGCGTGCGAAGACCACTTCCACATCGGGGCATTGCGCGGCATGGGCCACCGGCGGTGACAGCGGGCTCATGGCGGCGGTGACGAAAATCACCGCCGACGCCAGCTTCCTCATCCGCCTCATCGGCACCAGGCCATGGTAACGGCGCCACACATTCCGTGCTAGGAGCGAGGTATTAGACCAGTCCGGATACGAAGCCGGCGGCCTGGCCGACCATCGAGGTCTTTTCGTAACTGGTGTGGGCGAACGGGTTGCGCCCCTGCGAGCAGATTGGGTCCCCGTCGGCGCACAGGTCGATGCCCTTGCCGGCAAAGGGCGGCAGGGCTGCCGAAACCGGAGTGCCGAACTTGGTGGCGGGGTTGCCGAACGCTGCGACGGCGGCGACCTGGCCGGCCAGACTCTCCGGCAGCGGCGGAGCCGACCCGACCTCGCCGACCTTCGCCCCCAGCGGGGGGATGCCCAGGAGCATGTCCACCACCGCGGCCCCCTGCGAATAGCCACCCAGGACGACGCGGGTGTTCGGGCACGTTGCCGCGATGTCGGCGATCCGGTTGGTCGCATCGGTGGCGCCGTCGGCCGCGGCGAGGAAGTCGTAGCTTGCGGGGTAGTTGACGGCATAGACGCCCAGCGTGCGGCCGCCGAGGTTGGCGGCGAGACGGTCGCTCAGCGCCTGGCCGACCCGTCCGATGCCCGGCGGCTCACTGGTGCCGCGGGCGAAGACCAATTCCACGTCCGGGCAGGGCGCGGCCGAAGCCGGCGCCACCGCAATCGCGGCTGAGGCGGTCAGGAGGCACGCTGACATCCCCGGAAGAAAACGCATGCGGCCAATACTCACATACGGCCCGCGGCGGTGCGAAACCGCGACGCTAGAGCAGGTTTGCCACAAAGACGGCCGCCTGATTGGCGCTGCCGTCCGGACCGTAGTTGCGGTGGGCCACAACGCTGTCGCCGCTCGAACAAATCGGGTCACCGGCGTTGCAGATGTCGATGGCACGGCCGCCGAACACCGGGCTGGAGGTCAGCGGCAGGCCGATCTTGGCTGACGGATTGCCGAAGACCGCAACAGCGGCGACGTGGTCCGCTGCGAACGGCGGGAGCGGGTTGGTGAATCCGATACCCGGGACTGGGATGGAGGTGACCACGTCCATCACTGCTGCGCCCTGCGAGTAGCCGCCCAGCACGATCCTGGTGTTGGGGCAGTTGTTGGCGACCCACTGAACATGTGCGCTGGCGTCGTTGGCGCCGTCGGCCACGGCCAGGAAGTCGTAGCTCGCCGGGTAGTTGACCGCGTAGGCACCGACGCTGCGGCCTCCTACCAGGCCGCGCAGGTCGTTCACGAACGCGTCACCGACTCGTCCGAGGCCGGGATCCTCATTGGTGCCGCGGGCGAACACCACCTCGATGTCGCTGCAGCCGTCCGCGTGGGCGGCGGGAACGGACACGGTGATCGCGACGGCCGCGGTGGCGGCAGCCAGTGCAGCAGGGAGCAATGCGCCCAAGTGGATATTCCTCACGTCAACGATTGTGGCAGAGACTGGTGACGGCGCCGTTAATCGCGGGAGGCGGCGGTCGCAATCGGCTCCATCGCCCCGGCGTCGGGCCAGGAGGCCGTGCTGACCTCGGCGTTGCGATCGCCCTGGCGAGCCAGGGCCAGCCCGACGAGCACGACGGCGCCGCCGAACACCTGGATGGCCGTCATCCGCTCGCCGAGCATCAGCCACGCCGCCAGCACCGCGAACAGCACCTCCCCCAGCCCCACCAGGGAGGCGAAACTGGGCCGCAGTCGGGCGACACCGCTGATGCCGAGTGTGTAGGCGATCGCGGTGGCGATGATGCCCATCAGCAGGACCGGGACGTACCACGGCAGGGTGAACCCGGCGACCACGGCGTCATTGGCGCTGAACTGCATGGGCATGACTCCCGACATCCCCAGGGCGGCGATGGCCAGGGTGGCCACCACGAGGCCACCTGCCGCCAGGGTGATGGCGTGCAGGCCCGATCCGTCGGCGGTGACCGCGTCGGACATCATGAAGTAGCAGACCGCGCAGATGGCCGCCCCGAGTCCCCAGGCCACGCCGACGGCGTCGACCTTGGCGCCGTTGACGACGTCGAGCACCAGGGTGACACCGATGATCGCCAGGGCCACTCCGGCCAGGGTCAGCCCGCGGGGGCGGCGCCGTGTGGTTGCCCATACCCACGCGATGACCAGCACCGGCGAGGTGTATTCGAGCAGCAGTGCCACGCCGACGGACAGATGCGCGACGGCGTTGTAGTAGCACAACTGGGCGCCGGCGACGGGGATGAGCCCGTAGAGCACGACTGTGCGGGCGTGCTCGCGGGCCTGACGGAGCCAGTCGGGTTTGACGAGGGTTGCGACGATCGCGAGCACCAGGGCGCCGCCGGCGAGTCGGGCGGCGACCGCGGCCGTGGGTGACCAGCCGGCCACCATCAGCGACTTGGCCAGCGGACCGGACATGCCGAAGGTGAACGCGGACCCGATGGCGAACAACAGGCCGAGTCGGAACCGGTCGCTGCTGTGCGTCGTGGACACCGAACACCCCTGTCATGCGTAAAATAATGGACGGACCTGACAATACGTCCCGAGGGGGTCATGAGTCAAATGCATTTCACTCATGACACGGAGCTCACATTGCGGGCCGCCTGTGTCCTGATCAACAGCGACCGCATCGGCGGTGAGGAGTTGGGTGACCAGGCCGCACTGGACTCCTACCTCGAGTCGTACGGCTGGACCGGCCGCCGGGATCGTGACGCCGCGGAACTCACGGCCGTGCACGGGCTGCGAAGCCGGCTGGGCCGGATCTGGGCCGGCGCCGAGGACGAGACGCGCACCGTCGACGCGGTCAACGCCCTGCTGGTCGACACTCACGCAGCACCGTGGCTCACGCGCCACCCCGAGATGCCCGAATGGCACCTGCACCTGGCCTCGTCCGACGATCCGCTGGCCAGTCGGATGGGCGCCGAGATGGCGATGGCGCTGGCCGACCTCATCCGGGCCGGCGAGTTGCGCCGACTCAAGACCTGTGCTGCGCCGGATTGTGACGCGGTGCTGATCGACTTGTCCCGCAACCGATCTCGCATGTTCTGCGACACCGGAAACTGCGGTAACCGTCAACACGTCGCCGCCTACCGGGAACGCCGCTCCAAAGACCACTGAGCGGCTAGGCCGCTCCAAAGACCAATGAGCGGCTGGGCCGATCCGAAGGTCACTGACCGCTGTGGATAGTCGGCGACCCGGACCGCCGCCGCGGCCTAGCGTCAATTCGCGTGCACATCGTGGTGGAAGTCACCGACAACTCGGTTCGGGTCCTGCCGGCGACGTCGCCGCAGTGCGCGCCATCGGCGCTCATCGAGGCCGCGCTCGACTGGATCGACGATCCGGTCGGGTTGTGGGAGGAACGCCCGGTCGCCGTCGCCGATCTCTGGCGCACGTTGATGGCGACCCTGGTGGGGCAGCGGTGTGACCCGGTCGTCGTGGTGCATCCCGTCGGGTGGCCGCGGCACCGGGTCGACCGCGTGCTGGCCGCGGCCAACGCGGTGGCAGACCGGGTCGAAGCGCGGAGCCGCGAGCAGTGGGACGCCGGGCGAGCCGACGATGACGGCGACGAACCGGGGCGGGGCTTGGGCGAGGATCCGGCGCGGCATTCCCGAGGGCTGCGCGCCGTTCTGCTGGCGGGGACGGCGGTTCTCGCGCTGGCCGGAACGGTCCTCTCGATCCGATTCGGGCCGATGCCGAAGCAACCGTCGGGCATCACCGTGGTGGAGGGCCGGATGGCGGTCCGCATCCCGGAGCACTGGACCGTCGAACGCGTCACCGGCGGACCCGGGAGCCGTCGTCTCCAGGTGACCGACCCGCGTGACAGCCGGATCGCCGTGCATCTCACCTCGGCGTATGCCCCTGAGACGACGCTGGCGCAGGCCGCCGAGGTGCTCAGCCGGGCGATCGACGGCGAGCCGCCGGGCGTGTTCGTCGACCTGCGTACCGCCGATGAGGTCGCCGGCCGGCCCGCGGTCACCTATCGCGAACTGCGGTCCGGTCGCGTCATCGCCTGGGCGGTGGTGCTCGCGGGCTCGACCCGCATCAGCGTCGGCTGCCAGTGTCCGCCGGGGCGGGAGGCCGAGATTCGTGCCGCCTGCGACGACGCGGTGCGCTCCGCCCGCGAAACGTGAGGGAACCGGATCGCTCGATCCCGCGTCCAACTCTTCATCCGGCGCCTCTGCGGTCCCGGCGGAAGGAGAGCCGTCGGAACCGCAGAGGCGCCGGACTCGAGGCGTTTTGACCTGCGCTGATCCCCGCCGGTAGGCTGTGCCACTGGCGTGCGGTACGCCGCGGGTGATCTCGCGGGGTTAGCCGGGGTCTCGGGTCAGTGTTGGTCGCCGAGATGCCACCCGACCGTCGACGTCCGACCGACACCCGGCTTCGCCCGGGATCCACCCCGATAAGAGAGGTAGAGCGCTGTGCCTACGTACACGCCGAAGGCCGGTGACACCACACGTTCGTGGTACGTCATCGATGCCACCGACGTGGTGCTCGGCCGGCTCGCCGTTGCTGCAGCCAATCTGCTGCGCGGCAAGCACAAGCCGACATTCACGCCGAACGTCGACGGCGGTGACTTCGTCATCATCGTCAACGCCGACAAGGTCGCCATCGGAGGCGACAAACTCAACAGCAAGAAGGCCTACCGCCACTCGGGGTATCCCGGCGGTCTGAGCTCGCGCACCATCGGTGAGCTGATGGCCAAGCACCCCGACCGTGTGGTCGAGAAGGCCATCGTCGGCATGCTGCCGCACAACAAGCTGAGCCGGCAGATCCAGCGCAAGCTGAAGGTGTACGCGGGTCCTGAGCATCCGCATACCGCTCAGCAGCCGATTCCTTTCGAGATCAAGCAGGTGGCGCAGTGACTGAGATGAACGAAACGACCGAGGTCGACGTCGCCGACGCGGCTGAAGAAGCGGTGGTCGCCGAGACCGTCGTGGAGGCCGCGCCGCGGCAGCCCGTCATCATCGACCGGCCGATCCAGACCGTGGGCCGCCGCAAGGAGGCTGTCGTCCGGGTCCGTCTCGTGCCCGGCACCGGAGAGTTCCACCTCGACGGCCGCACCCTCGAGGACTACTTCCCGAACAAGGTGCATCAGCAGCTCATCAAGGCGCCGCTGGTGACCGTCGACCGGGTGGACAGCTTCGACGTCTACGCCCACCTCGACGGTGGTGGCCCGTCCGGGCAGGCCGGCGCGCTGCGCCTCGCGATCGCCCGGGCGTTGATCCTGGTGCAGCCCGAGGACCGGCCAGCGCTCAAGAAGGCCGGCTTCCTGACCCGTGACCCGCGCGCCATCGAGCGCAAGAAGTACGGTCTGAAGAAGGCCCGCAAGGCGCCGCAGTACAGCAAGCGCTGATCGAGATCCACGAAACTCGCCGGGTGTGTTCCCCAACACGCCCGGCGAGTTTTTTCATGCCCGGTGTTTGACCGGAGCGGGCGCCGGCGCAACCTGCTGACCAAGCTGGATGTCAGCGGCACCGTACCGAACGGCCAGCGCATCGGGATGACGGGACTGTCCAGCAGGCGGGTCAGCCGGGCCAGTAGAACTGCTGACTCTCCGCAATCTCATCGACGGCGCCGCCCGCACCTCTCGGGGTGTGGGCGGTGTTGTGTCCGGGCGGCACGGTTGCGGAGCGCTAACCTTGGGATTTGGGGTGCCCGGGGTGGTGTGAGAGGTTGTCTGCATGGGACGACTGTTCGGGACCGACGGTGTCCGCGGTGTCGCTAACCGGGAACTGACCGCCGAACTCGCGCTGGCGCTCAGCGCGGCTGCCGCACGGCGGCTGGCCCCGCCCACCTCAGGACATCGATTCGCCGTCGTCGGCCGTGATCCGCGGGCCAGCGGCGAGATGCTCGAGGCCGCGGTCGTGGCCGGGCTGGCCAGCGAGGGCGTCGACGCGCTGCTGGTGGGTGTGCTGCCCACGCCCGCGGTCGCCTATCTGACCGCGTCGTACGGCGCCGATCTGGGCGTGATGATCTCGGCGTCCCACAACCCGATGCCCGACAACGGCATCAAGATCTTCGGCCCAGGTGGCCACAAACTCGACGACGACGCCGAAGACCGCATCGAGGACCTGGTTGCCGAGGGCCCCGGACTGCGCCCGGTAGGCGCGGCCGTCGGCCGGGTCCGGCCGGCCGCCGACGCAATGGATCGCTACCTCACACACATCGTGGGTGCCACCGCCGCCCGCCTCGACGGCCTGACAGTGGTGGTCGACTGCGCCAACGGCGCCGCCTCCGAAGCCGCGCCCCGGGCCTACGCCGCGGCGGGCGCGCGCGTGATCGCGATCAACCACCACCCCGACGGGCTCAACATCAACGACAGGTGCGGCTCCACGCACCTGGAACCGTTGCGCGAGGCGGTGCGCACCCACGGAGCGGACCTCGGCCTGGCCCATGACGGCGACGCGGACCGCTGCCTCGCCGTGGACGCCGACGGACAGGTGGTCGACGGCGACGGCATCATGACGATCCTCGCCCTGGCCATGCACGAGGCTGGGGAACTGGCAGCCGGCACGCTGGTGGCCACCGTGATGAGCAACCTGGGTCTGCACCTGGCGATGCGTGAAGCGGGAATCACGGTGCGCGCCACCGCCGTTGGCGACCGCTACGTTCTGGAGGAACTGCGGGCCGGTAAGTACAGCCTCGGTGGCGAGCAGTCCGGTCATGTCGTGATGCCGAAGTTCGGCACCACCGGCGACGGCATCCTCACCGGGCTGTTGCTGATGTCGCGGATGGCCCAAACCCGTTCTGCGCTGGGGGTTCTCGCTGCGCCGATGCAGTCTGTACCGCAGGTGCTCATCAATGTCGCCGTGGCCGACAAGGCCACCGTCGCGGAAGCGCCCGCGGTGCGCGACGCGGTCGCGCGGGCCGAGGCGGAACTCGGTGACACCGGCCGGATCCTGCTACGGCCTTCGGGCACCGAGCAGATCGTGCGCGTCATGGTTGAGGCCTCGGACGAGGACACCGCTCGCCAGCTGGCGCATCGCGTGGCCGAAACGGTCAGCGCTGAAGGGTAACCGAACCATGCGGGAACCGGCGGTCGTTGCGCTGCGTCCTACCGGATATGGGAACCACTTCGGTAGACCCGCAGGCACTTCGGTTCGCTGCCCAACGCCTCGATGAGGCGGCCGATCTCCTCGATGTGGCACTGCGCAGCCATCTCAGCGAACTTCGACTGCGGGGTCCCGATCCGCGCACCCGTTCGTCGATAGGGCAGCTTGTCGACGGGGTCAGCCGATGGCAGCGGTTGGCGCGGGAGTACGCCTATGCGGTCCGTGCCGGCGCTGACCGCTACGTCGACGAGGACCGCCGCGGAGCGCAGGTGTTGGGGTGATCACCGACGCTGTGCTGGCCGAGGCCGCCGCTGCCGACAGCGCAGCCCTGGCCGGCGCGGCCGCATCGGCCGAAGAGGCGCTTGCCTGTCACCGCGATGCTCTGGCCGCCCTGGCCGCGGGATGGCGAAGCGAAACAGGCTCCGCCGTAACGGATTCACTGCAGCGTCACTGCGCGGACGCCGCCGATATCGTTGCCGGACTCCATCGCATCGCCGACGAATTGGCCTCGCGGCCCACGGACCGGACAGAGTCGCCGGGGGATGCGTCTCCCGACGTCGAACGGAGTGCACAGCGGCCACCGGCCGACGTCAGCGACTGGCCGGGCGATACCCCGGTAACCGGTTGGGCGGATGCGGTGCCCATGGCGCCTGGTCCTGCACCCGCCCCTACGTCCGATCCGTGGGCGGCGCAGCCGTTGGCCACGCCGTGGGCGGCGCCACCTGCTGCCGTTGCAGCGCCCACCGTCGCGCCGGTGGCGCCGGCCTGGCAACCCGGCGGCTCAACCTCGGCGCTGCCCGATCTCGGCGGCGCACTTGTCGGTCTGGTCGCCCAGATCGCCCAGACACTGGGCTCCTACTCGGACAGTCCTGCCGCACCGGACGGTTCCCCGCCCGAGAAAGCCGCCGTCCGAGACGACGCGCGTCCCGCGCACCATAAGCCTGCGTCGGGAAAGAAGCCTGCTGCTCCCGGTTCGGCGGCCAGCGCGGCTCCGAAAGGTGCTGCGGCACAGCCACTGTCCGTCAACCCGCCGCCAATCCCGCCTCCGCCGGGGCCGCTGGCCGCGGAGCGTCCTCCCGATCCGATGCCGGCGGCGCCGCAGGCCACCGCCACTCCTGCGCCCGAGCCGCCGTCCGCACCGGCACCGCCGCCCGCAGTGGTCGCACCACCGTCGTCGCCCGCGGACGCCGAGACGCCCTGCGAGATCGCCGCCGACGAGCTCCCGAAGGTCGGGGAGTGACCATCAGTCGAGCAGCTGCTGCAGCCGCTCCACGAAGCTGACGTACTCGGCGCCGTCGGCCGTCACCGGGGTGGCAAGCAACGTGGTGACCCCCGCGTCCCGGAACGCGGCGATGCGCTCCTTGACGTAGCCCCGCGGCCCGATCAGCGACACCGCTCGCACGAGCTCGTCGGGCACCGCGGCGATCGCCTCGGCCTTCTTGCCGGCGAGGTAGAGCTCCTGGATGCTGTCGGCCACGGCGCCGAATCCGTACCGGGTAGCCACGTTGTGATAGAAGTTGCGGCCCTTGGCGCCCATGCCGCCGATGTAGAGCGCGAGTTGGGGTTTGACCCATTGGAAGCGGTCATCGACGTTGTCGCCGATGGCCACCGAGACTCCCACCATCGTATCGAGTTCGCCGAGAGCACTGTCGCGCTTGGCTTTTCCCGCGCGCAGGGCGTCGCCCCACACTTCGCCGGCCCGCTCGGGATAGAAGAACACCGGTTGCCAGCCGTTGGCGATCTCCGCCGTCAACTCGACGTTCTTGGGTCCCAGGGCGGCGATCGTGATCGGGATGCTCTCGCGCACAGGCTGGTTGATGATCTTCAGCGGCTTGCCGAGTCCGGTCCCGCGGTCGGGGGGCAGGGGGATCTGGTAGTGCTTGCCCTGATGATTCACCCGTTCCCGGCGCCACACCTGACGGCAGATCTCCACGACCTCACGCGTCCGTCCCAGCGGTGCGTCGAACGGCACACCGTGGAAGCCCTCCATCACCTGGGGGCCGGAGGTTCCGATGCCGAGCATGAACCGACCATCGGAGACGTAGTCCAGGCCCGCCGCCGTCATCGCCAGCAGGCTGGGGGTACGGGTGTACAGCGGAACCACTCCGGTGCCCAGCTCGATCGTGGAGGTCTTCGCGGCCAGGTACCCCAGTTGGCTGATCGCGTCGAACGAATAGGCCTCGGGGACCAGGGCGATACCGACGCCCTGCTTCTCGAGCTCCACGACCTGTTCGACGGTTTCGCGGAAGCCGCCCGCGTAGGACAGAAAGATGCCGGTGCGCATGACCCGGTTATACACCAACCGGTTGGTTGGGAGCGAACTCTCAACTAACGAAACAGGGCGACGATGCGGTCCTCGTCGGTCACCGGCGGGGCGTCCGGGTCGGGTTTTGCGGTGTGCGGCAGGTCGGTGTCCGGCTCGGCGAACTCCTTATAGGCCTTGTCGCCGGTCAGGTGGAACAGCAGGAAGCCGGTCAGCAGGGCGCGAACCGTCTTCTGGGTCTCGTCGCTGGAACCGGGGAATCCCAGCAGCCGCGTGAGGCGGCGCTTCTCGGCCAGGCCGGCGGCGTTGGCTTTCTTGACGACGCGCAGCACCGCGCCGTCCCAGGCCTCGGCGACCTCGAGAGCGTCGGTGCGAAGCGACTTGGCGTCGTCCGGAGTGGCCAGCACCAGGCCGGGCACCTTCAACTGTGCCGCCGCGGCCTCTGCAGAGGGCTTGGTGACGGCGGGGAACACCGCGGCCACCGCCTTGGGCTGCGCCGATCCGGCCGCGGCCAGCACGGCGGCCGCCGCGCCGAAGCCGTGCCCGGCCAGCGCAAGCTTGTCCGGTGCCACGCTGATCTGGCCCGGGCCGAGGCGCACTCCCGAAATCACGTCCAGCGTGGCGCTCAGGTCGTGAGACAGGTTGAGAACCGAGGGAACGGGCCCGCGCTGGGTATCGGTCGCCGCGGCCACGATTCCCCAACTGGCCAGGTGTTCGAGGGTACCGGTGTAGTTGTCGGCGTCGGTCAGCCAGTCGTGGCCGAACGCCAGGCCGGGCAGGTGAAATCCCGACGCGGGGGTGTAGACCACCCCGGGAATGCCGGCGAATGCGAGGTCACCGCGCAGAACCTGCTGCGGCCCGCGCCGCTTCAGCGTGTTGAACAGCGTGCGGGTGCGGGCCATCCTCTGACCGTAGCCGACCGGTCGCCCGGCGTGATGGGACTAGGCTGGTAGACCATGTGCGGAATCGTGGCGTATGTCGGCCACCGGCCCGCCTGCGATGTCGTGGTCGACGCTCTGCGTCGGATGGAGTATCGGGGCTACGACTCGTCGGGCCTGGCGATACTCGACGGCGACGGCGGACTGACGGTCCGGCGCCGCGCCGGCCGACTGGCCAACCTCGAGGAGGCACTGGCCGAGACCGATCCGTCGGCGTTGGTCGGAACGGCCGGCATCGGCCACACCCGCTGGGCGACCCACGGCCGTCCCACCGACCGCAACGCCCACCCGCACCGTGACGCCGCCGGCAAGTTCGCGATCGTGCACAACGGGATCATCGAGAACTTCGCCGCGCTGCGGGCCGAACTGGAGGCGTCCGGGGTGGAGTTCGCCAGTGACACCGACTCCGAGGTGGCGGTGCACCTGGTCGCCCGCGCCTATCGCGACGGCGAGACCGCCGGCGACTTCGTGGCCTCGGTCCTGGCCGTGCTGCGCCGACTCGAGGGGCACTTCACCCTGGTGTTCACTCACGCCGACGATCCGGACACCATCGTCGCGGGGCGTCGCTCGACCCCGTTGGTGGTGGGTGTGGGCGACGGCGAGATGTTCCTCGGGTCCGACGTCGCGGCCTTCATCGAGTTCACCCGCGACGCGGTGGGACTGGGTCAGGATCAGGCCGTCGTCATCACCGCAGACGGCTACCGGATCACCGACTTCGACGGCAACGACGAGACCGCGAATGCTCGTGAATTTCATATCGACTGGGACTTGTCGGCCGCCGAGAAGGGCGGCTACGACTACTTCATGCTCAAGGAGATCGCCGAGCAACCCGCGGCGGTGGCCGACACACTGCTCGGTCACTTCGCCGGCGGCCGCATCGTTCTCGACGAGCAACGCCTCTCTGACCAGGAACTCCGCGAGATCGACAAGGTCTTCATCGTCGCCTGCGGCACCGCCTACCACTCCGGGCTGCTGGCCAAGTACGCCATTGAGCACTGGACGCGCGTTCCTGTCGAGGTGGAACTCGCCAGCGAGTTCCGTTACCGCGACCCGGTCCTGGACCGCAGCACCCTGGTTATCGCCATCTCGCAGTCCGGCGAGACGGCCGACACCCTCGAGGCCGTGCGGCACGCCAAGACGCAGAAGGCCAAGGTACTGGCGATCTGCAACACCAACGGCAGCCAGATCCCTCGCGAGGCCGACGCCGTGCTCTACACCCGCGCGGGGCCGGAGATCGGGGTCGCGGCGACCAAGACCTTCCTGGCGCAGGTCGCCGCAAACTATCTCGTCGGCCTGGCGCTGGCCCAGGCACGCGGTACCAAGTACCCCGACGAGGTCGAGCGGGAGTACCAGGACTTGGAGGCCATGCCCGACCTCATCCGCGAGGTTCTTCGGCACGTGGACCACGCCGCCGACCTCGGGCGCCGGTTCTCGCAGTCTTCTGCCGTCCTCTTCCTGGGCCGCCATGTCGGTTACCCGGTGGCGCTGGAAGGCGCGCTGAAGCTCAAGGAACTGGCCTACATGCACGCCGAGGGGTTCGCCGCAGGCGAGCTCAAGCACGGTCCGATAGCCCTCATCGAGGAGGGCCTGCCGGTGATCGTGGTCATGCCGTCGCCCAAGAACGCCGCCATGCTGCACTCTAAGCTCCTGAGCAACATCCGTGAGATCCAGGCCCGCGGCGCGGTCACCATCGTGATCGCCGAAGAGGGTGACGAGACCGTCCGCCCGTATGCCGACCACATCATCGAGATCCCCTCGGTCTCAACGCTTTTCCAGCCTCTGCTGTCCACGGTGCCGCTGCAGGTGTTCGCCGCCTCGGTGGCCCGGGCCCGCGGCTACGACGTGGACAAGCCACGCAACCTGGCGAAGTCCGTCACCGTCGAGTGACGATGCGCCCCTTCGGTCGCTGCGCCGGCATGCCATCCTCACAGTGATGCGGTACTACTTCACCGCCGAGCAGATCCGGGCGGCCGAGGCGCCCCTGCTGGCAGCCCTGCCCGACGGAGCGCTGATGCGCCGTGCCGCCACCGGGCTGGCGACGGCGATCGCCGCCGAGTTGCGCCGCCGCACCGGCGGCGTCACGGGTCGAGGTGTCTGTGCGGTCGTCGGCTCCGGTGACAACGGGGGTGACGCGCTGTGGGCCGCGACGTTCCTCAGGCGCCGCGGTGCGTCGGCGTCGGCGATTCTGCTCAATCCCGATCACACGCACCCGGCGGCCTTGGCGGCGTTCCGCCGCGCGGGCGGTCGGGTGGTGAACGGGCTTCCCGGCGGCACCGACCTGGTGATCGACGGCGTCGTCGGAATCTCGGGCACCGGCCCGCTGCGGCCGGCCGCCGCTGAGGTGTTCGTCGCCGTCGAGGCCGCCGGCATCCCGGTGGTCGCCGTCGACATCCCCAGCGGAATCGACGTCGCGACCGGAGCCATCACCGGCCCCGCCGTCCGGGCGGCGCTCACGGTCACGTTCGGCGGACTGAAACCCGTTCACGCACTGGCCGATTGCGGCCGCGTCGAGCTCGTCGACATCGGTCTGGATCTGCCCGGCACCGACCTGATCGGTCTCGACGCCGCAGACGTCAAGGCCCGCTGGCCGATGCCCGGCCCGCGGGACGACAAGTACACCCAGGGCGTCGTGGGCGTGGCCGCGGGCTCTTCGGTGTACCCGGGGGCGGCCATTCTGTGCAGCGGCGCGGCGGTGGCCGCCACGTCGGGAATGGTGCGCTACGCCGGGTCCGCGGCCGCCGAGGTGGTGTCGCACTGGCCGGAAGTCGTCGCCGCCCCGACCGTCCACACCGCGGGGCGGGTCCAGGCCTGGACGATCGGCCCCGGGCTGGGCACCGACGAGGCCGCTGTCAACGCGCTGATGTTCGTCCTCAACACCGACCTGCCGGTGATCGTCGACGCCGACGCGCTGACCATCCTGGCCGCGCACCCCCACCTCGTCGGAGAACGCGACGCCCCCACCGTCCTCACTCCCCACGCGGGGGAATACGCGCGGCTGGCGGCCGGCGCCGGTCTGGCCACCCCGTCGGTCGGTGAGGACCGGGTGGCGGCCGCCCGCAGGCTGGCGGACAAGCTGGGCGCCACCGTCCTGCTCAAAGGCAACGTGACCGTGATCGCCGAGGGGGGCGGCCCCGCCTACCTCAACCCCGCCGGCGGTTCCTGGGCCGCCACCGCCGGATCCGGCGACGTCCTTTCGGGCATCATCGGCGCGCTGCTGGCCTCCGGACTGCCGCCCACGCAGGCGGCCGCGGCCGCCGCTTTCGTTCACGCCCGCGCCGCCAACGCCTCGGCCGCCGACCCGGGCCCCGCGGCGGTGCCGACATCGGCCTCCCGCATTCTGTCCCACATCCGCCCCGCACTCGCCGCCCTGTAGCCGAAATCCACACGAGGAGAACGCATGCCGCACGTGAAGTACCGGTCCCCGTCGATCGCCCCCGCCTACACCGGCCGGCTCTCCACCGACCCGATCCCCTCGCTGCGATTGCCCGACGAGGCGATGGAGCCCGCGGCGGCTTACCGGTTCATCCACGACGAACTGATGCTCGACGGCAGCTCCCGGTTGAACCTCGCCACGTTCGTCACCACCTGGATGGATCCTGAGGCCGAGCGGCTGATGGCCGAAACGTTCGACAAGAACATGATCGACAAGGACGAGTACCCGGCTACCGCTGCCATCGAATCGCGTTGTGTGGCAATGGTTGCCGACCTCTTCCATGCGGAGAACCTGCGCGACGACGACCCGGCCAGCGCCATCGGCGCTTCCACGATCGGGTCGTCGGAGGCCGTCATGCTCGCCGGTCTGGCGCTGAAGTGGAGATGGAAGCAGCGGCTCTCCCGGGACAATCCCGATGCCTGGAAGTCCCGCACCCCGAACCTGGTGATGGGCTCCAACGTCCAGGTGGTGTGGGAGAAGTTCTGCAAGTACTTCGAGGTGGAGCCCCGGTACCTGCCGATGGCCGAGGACCGCTACGTCATCACTCCCGAGCAGGTGGTCGACGCCGTCGACGAGGACACCATCGGGGTGGTGGGAATCCTCGGCACCACCTACACCGGTGAATTGGAGCCGATCGCCGAGATTTGCGCCGCGCTCGACAAACTCGAGAAGAAGAAGGGTCTCGACATCCCGGTGCACGTCGATGCCGCCAGCGGTGGCTTCGTCGTCCCGTTCCTCAACCCCGACCTCAAGTGGGACTTCCGGGTTCCGCGGGTGGTGTCGATCAACGTCAGCGGCCACAAGTACGGCCTGACCTATCCGGGCATGGGATTCGTGGTGTGGCGCAGCGCTGAACATCTGCCCGGAGACCTGATCTTCAAGGTCAATTATCTCGGCGGTGACATGCCGACCTTCACGCTGAACTTCTCCCGGCCGGGCAATCAGGTCGTCGGTCAGTACTACAACTTCCTGCGCCTCGGGCGAGCCGGCTACACCCACGTCATGCACACCCTGTCGGGCACGGCCCGGTGGTTCTCCGACCAGTTGAAGAACTCCAAGCATTTCGATGTCATCTCCGACGGCTCGAAGATCCCGGTGGTCGCCTTCAAACTGTCCGGTGACTTCGGCTACACCGAGTTCGACGTGTCGGCCGCCCTTCGGTCCTACGGCTGGCAGGTGCCGGCGTACACGATGCCGCCCGGCGCCGAGGACATCTCAGTGCTGCGTGTCGTTGTGCGCGAGGGCTTTTCCGCCGATCTGGCGCGCTCGCTGTGGGAGGACCTGCACGCCGTGCTCGACCACCTCGACGCGATCCAGCCCGAAGGTCACTTCACGCAGGAACACTTCGCGCACTGATCGTGCGCGGGGGAGCAATCTCGCGCACGAGGTCTTTCGGCGTCACCGCACCCGGGTGTTGCGGGGGTCGTACAGCGGACCCAGCGACACCCGGATGGGATACACCTGCCCGCCTACGTCGACGGTATGGGTACCGGTTGTGACCCACTGTGGCGTGACGACGTCCCCGCCCGGCGCGCGGAGGTAGCCCAGCCCCACGCAGGTGCCCACCGTCGCCCCCCAGGCGGCCGAGCTCACCTGCCCGGCCACCAGGCCGTCGCGCCGGATCAGTTCCCCGCCCCAGAGCATCGGCTCGTCCGAACCGACCGAGAAGCCGACGAGCCGCCGGCGCGGGCCCTCGGCTTTCGCACGTTCGACGGCCGCCCGGCCCACGAAGTCGTGCCGGCTGCGGAGCTTGCAGGCGAACAGCAACCCCGCTTCGACCGGATTGTCGTTGGGGGTGAGCTCACGGCCGAAAGCTCGGTAGCCCTTCTCCAGTCGCAGCGAGTCGATCGCGTAGTACCCGCCACGCGCGATACCGAACCGCGCGCCGGCGGCCATCAGATCCTCATAGACCCCGACCGCGAACTCCGCCGGAACGTAGAGCTCCCAACCCAACTCGCCGACATAGGTGATGCGGGTGGCTCGTGCCGTCGCATATCCGAGGGCGATCTGACGGCTCGTCGCGAACGGAAAGCCGTCATCGCTCAGGTCGGCGTCGCTGAGCGTCTCCAGCAGATCGCGTGACCGCGGACCCATCACCCCGAACACCGCCATCGACGACGTGACGTCGACGACCTCGGCGCGCGCCCCGGCCGGCATGTTGCGCCGGATGTGATCCTGATCGCGCTCGGTGGTGGCCGCACTGCTCACCACGAGGAACTCCTGCGGACCGGTGCGGGTCACGGTGACGTCGGCCTCGTAGGTGCCCCGGGCGTTGAGCATTCCGGTGTAGACCGCCCGGCCCACCGGCACCGCGACGTCGTTGGTGCACAGCCACTGCAGGACCAGTTCGGCGTCCGGGCCCACCACCAGGTACTTGGAGAACGACGTCTGGTCAAAGACGCTGACCGCCGTTCGGGTGCTGATCTGCTCGGCCGCCGACCAGGCCAGCCAATTGGGCTTACCCCAGGTGTACTCGATGGTTGGTTGACGGTCGGCCGGAGCGAAGAAGTTGGCCCGCTCCCAGCCCATCCGGCTGCCGAAGTTCGCGTTCGCGGCGACCAGCAGGTGGTGAACCGGCGAACGGCGGAACGGACGGGCGGTGGTGAGTTCCCGGTTCGGCCAGGGGATTTCGTAGTGCACCCCCAGGATCTCGGCCACCCGGTCGTGCAGCCAGCGCACATTGCCGTTGAACGGGGCGAAGCGGCGGATGTCCACTCCGGTCAGGTCGGTCGTGGCGGCGCCGTTGACGATCCATTCCGCCAGGGCGCGGCCGGCACCGCCGGCCGAGGCGATCCCCACCGAGTTGAATCCGGCGCCGACGAAGAAGTTCTCACACTCGGGCGCCTCGCCGAGGATGAACTGGTTGTCCGGGGTGAAGCTCTCCGGCCCGTTGTAGAGCTTCTTCAGCCCGGTGTGCTCGAGTGCCGGGATGCGCAGCAGGGCATTGTCCATCAGGATCTCGAAATGCTCCCAATCCTCCTCGAGGAGTTGGAATTCGAACGGGTAGGGGATCTTGTCCGGGGCCACCCACGGTTTGGCCTCCGGTTCGAAGCCGCCGATCACCAGACCGCCGACCTCCTCCTTGAAGTAGGTGTAGCCGTCCGGGTCGCGCAGGATCGGCAGGTCCGGATGCACGCCGGCGATGGTCTCGGTCACGACGTAGAAGTGCTCAGCGGAGTAGAGCGGAACGTTGACTCCGGCCATCGCGCCGACGGCCTTGGCCCACTGCCCGGCGCAGTTCACAACGATCTCGGCGTCGATGTCACCGGCGTCGGTGCGCACGCCGGTGACCCGGCCGTCGGCGCATACGACGTCGATCACCCGCACGTGCTCGACGATCCGGGCTCCGCGCTGCCGGGCGCCCTTGGCCAGTGCCATGGTCAGGTCCGTCGGGTTGGCCCTGCCATCGGCCGGCAGCCAGATCGCGCCCACCAGGTCATCGACCCGCATCACCGGGTAGCGCTCCAAAGCCTCGTCGGGACTGAGCAATTCGCAGTCCAGGTCATAGGCGGCCGCATTGGCGGCGGTGCGGCGCAACTGGGTCATCCGGTCCTCGGTGCGAGCCACCGTCACCCCGCCGCACTGGCGGTAGCCCGCAGTCAGCCCCGTCTCGGCCTCCAGTTCCGCATAGAGCTGAGTGGAGTACTGGACCAGCCGGGTGCCGCTCTCCGACGCCCGCAGCTGTCCGACGAGACCGGCGGCGTGCCACGTTGTGCCGCAGGACAACTGGCCCTGCTCGAGCAGCACCACGTCGGTGCGTCCCAACTTGGTCAGGTGGTAGGCGACACTGGTGCCGATGACGCCGCCGCCGATGACGACGATCTGCGCGCGGTCGGGCAGGGAGGGTGTCGGCATGTCGTCCTAACGGTCAGTCGGACGCCTGCGCGTCGTCGAGGAGGCGGCGGAAACGGGGAGCCCGGAACTCGGCGACGGCGGAGTCGTAGCGCTCCATCGCCCAGCCCCAGAAGTCGAAATCAATCGGGCTGGTGGCGCTCTGGATACATCCCCATAGTGTCCAGCCGTACTTCCCGGCGATTCCCTGCAGGTGCGCACGTGCGGTTTTGTGACGTTGCGCGCGGCCGTAGTAGGCAGTGACCAGGTCGTCGAGTTGCTCAGTCGACAGGCCGCACTCGGCCCAGATGTTGCCGAGTTCGAAGCAGGGGTCGTTGTTGCCGGAGTACTCGTAGTCGATCAGCCACACCCGTCGCCCGTCGTCGATGAAATTGGCCGCCAGCAGGTCGTTGTTGCACGGCACGGTCGTCTGCTCGGTGGCCCGCAGCACCCGGGCGATGTCGTGGAAGTCCCCGGCGTGGTCGTGATAGCCCGCCGGCAGCCGGAACCCGTTCTGCTCCACGACCTCCAGATAGGCCGGTTGGAGCTCGAACATGTCGAAGTCGTCGCGGAACCTCGGGCCGCTGTGCAGGGTCCGGCAGCCGGCCGCCACCCGGGCCAGCACCTCGGGGCGTTGCATGTCGGCGTTGGTCAGGGTGGACCCGTCCAGAAAACCGACCAGGAGAATGCCGAGATCCGGGCGGTAGTCGATCACGGGCGCGCCCACGCCGGCTTGTTCGGCCGCCTTGCTGTTGTAGTACTCGTTGTCCCGGTCGATCCCCAGCATCCCCGCGTCGGGACCGCCGCAGCGGGCCACGTAGACCCCGTCGGGCGTGGTCACTTTGACGTTGCGGTTGGTCAGTCCGCCCGGCAGCTCGTCGAGCCGGCGCGGCCGGCCCGCCAGCGCCGGGAGCTGATCGAGCAACCGGTCGAGGTCGGAATTGTGATGCGGAGCGTCAGACCCGCCCATGGCTGTAGAGACTAGGGTATTGCGGTGCCATCGCCGCCGATCTCCGACGAGGTCAGATCCGTCGTCGAGCAGTGGGTCGAGACCGAGAGCCCGGCTGTCATCTTCGACTTCAACGGAACGCTTTCCGACGACGAGCCGATTCTCTACCGCATCTTCTGCGAGCTGTTCGCCACCCATCTCGGTTGGAGGATGACGCCGGAGGATTACCAGCGGGATCTGCTGGGTCACAGCGACCGCGAGATCATCGAGAAGGCGATCGCACGCCATGGTTCCGGGGCCGACATCGAGCACCTGCTGCAGCTGCGCAAACAGCGCTACCGGGAGATGGTGGCCGAGGACAACCCCATCCGCGACGACACCGTCGGGTTGGTGCGGCTGCTGGCCGACAACCACGTGCCGATGGCGATCGTGACCGGCGCTCAGCGCGATGACGTGATGGCGGTCCTGGCCAACAGTCCGGTAGGGGAGTTCATCGACATCGTGGTCGCCGAGGAGGACGTGCGCCGGGGCAAACCCGATCCCGAGGGCTTCCTCGCCGGCGCCGCCCTGATGAACCGCCACCCGGCCGGCACGCTGGTGTTCGAGGACTCGATACCCGGTGTGCTGGGCGCGCGGGCGGCCGGCATGCGGTGTATCGCCGTCGGTGCGCGGCCCGGTGCCGAACTCCTCGAAGCCACGCCCGCGGTGGTCGGATGGTTGTCTGCCGCCCTGGTCAGCCATGTGTTCCCGGCCTCGGAGGGCGGTCTGGGACAATCGACCACGTTGATATGAACACCGAGACGACGTCCTTGAGTCCGTCGACCCAGCCGGGGGTCAACGGAGAGGCCGTCGTCGACCTCGACGCCATCGCCCACAACGTGGGCGTCCTGCGGGAGCACGCCGGTCCGGCCAGTGTGATGGCGGTGGTCAAGGCCGACGGTTATGGCCACGGCGCCACCGAGGTGGCCCGGGCCGCGGTCGGGGCCGGGGTTGCCGAACTGGGCGTCGCGACCCTCGGTGAGGCCCTGGCCCTGCGCGCCGGCGGAATCACTGCGCCGGTGCTGTCGTGGCTGCATCCGCCCGGCACCGATTTCGCCCCGGCCCTGGCGGCCGACATCCAGATCGGGGTGTCCTCAGCGCGGCAGGTGGGCGATCTGCTCGACGCGGTGACACGCACCGGCCGCACCGCCGTGGTCACCGTCAAGGTGGACACCGGCCTCAACCGCAACGGCGTCAGCGCCCGGGACTTTCCCGGCGTGCTGGACGCACTGCTCCGTGCGACCGCCACCGGCGCGGTGCGGGTGCGGGGCATCATGTCCCACCTCGCCTGCGGCGACGAACCCGACAACCCGGTCAATGACCTTCAGGCGCAGCGCTTTACCGCGATGATCGACGACGCGCGCCGTAGCGGAATCCACTTCGAGGTGGCCCACCTCTCGAACTCGCCCTCGGCGATGACCCGCTCGGACCTCGGGTTCGACATGGTCCGCCCCGGCATCGCGGTGTACGGGCTCAGTCCCATCCCGGAGAGGGGCGACATGGGACTTCGGCCCGCGATGACGCTGCGATGCCCGGTCGCCATGGTCAAGACGGTGCCCGCCGGCGAGGGAGTCTCTTACGGCCACATCTGGATCGCCAACCGCGACACCACCGTGGCCCTGCTTCCGCTGGGGTACGCCGACGGTGTTTTCCGTGCGCTCGGCGGGCGCATCGACGTCCTCATCAACGGCAGGCTTAGGCCCAGCATCGGCCGGATGTGCATGGATCAGTTCGTCGTCGACCTCGGCCCGGGTGCGACGGATGTCGTCGAGGGCGACGAGGCGATCCTGTTCGGCTCCGGTGCATCCGGCGAGCCGACCGCGCAGAACTGGGCGGAACTGCTCGGCACGATCAACTACGAGATCGTCACCAGCCCCCGCGGGCGGATTCTGCGCAGCTACACCGGAGGCGGCGATGGCGGACGATAAGCCGAAGCGCAGGCGGCGGCTTGTGGGCCGACGGCCCAAATCCGCCGATGCCCTGCCGGCCAAGCCGGGCTCCAATGCCGGCAAGAAGGCCGGTCTGATGGCCGGTGTTGCCGGACTCGGGGTTGTCGGCACCGCCGCGGGCAGGTCCGCCGCAAAGGCATTGCGCCGCAAAGAGATCCTGGACCCCTACGAGGGTGAGGACTTCGCGCTTCTCGACGCCGACCGCGGCTGCGTGGTCACCACCGCCGACGGCGTCCCACTGGTGGTCCGCGAGGTGGGTCCGGTGACCGCTCCGCTGACCGTCGTCTTCGCGCACGGGTTCTGTCAGCGGATGGGCGCGTTCCACTTCCAGCGGGCCGCGCTGGCGCAGCGCTGGGGCGAGCAGGTTCGCATGGTCTTCTACGACCAGCGCGGCCACGGCCAGTCCGGCGATGCGCCTATCGAGACCTACACCGTCGAACAACTCGGCCGGGACCTGGAGATCATTCTGCAGGTGATGGTTCCGCGCGGGCCGGTGGTGCTGGTGGGCCACTCGATGGGCGGCATGACCGTGCTGTCCCACGCCCGGCAATTCCCGGCGAACTACGGCCGCCGGATCGTCGGGGCGGCCATCATCTCGTCAGCCGCCCAGGGCGTCTCCCGGTCCCCCCTCGGGGAGATCCTGCAGAACCCCGCACTGGAGGCCGTGCGGTTCGCCGCCCGCTATTCGCCCAGACTGGTGCACCGCACCCGCGGCGCCACCCGGTCGATGCTGCGGCCGATCCTCAACACCGCATCCTTCGGCGCTGACCACATCAGCCGCAGCGTCGCAGCGTTCAACGAGACCATGATCCACGCCACCCCGGTGGCCACCCTGGTCGAGTTCCTGCACGCGTTGGAGGTCCACGACGAGACGGCGGCGCTGCCGGTACTGGCCCGCATCCCGACCCTGATCGCCTGCGGCGACCGGGACCTGCTCACCCCGGTCCGCAACTCCGAGGAAATGGCTGCCGCACTGCCGGATTCGGTGCTGGTCATCGTTCCCGGGGCGGCACACCTGGTGCAGATGGAACGCCCCGACGTCATCAACGACGCCTTGGTGCGACTGGTCGAACGGGCGACGCCGTCGCGCCTGGTGGCGTTCGCCCGGCGCCTGCGAGACCGGATCGACTGACGTGCAGACCCAGCCGGATCCCGCCGGGAACGCCAGCGGCACAATAACTCTGGCCACCCTCGAGGACACCCTCGACTTCGGGTCGGCCGTCGGAAGTCGGCTTCGCGCCGGCGACGTCGTCGTGCTCACCGGACCGCTCGGCGCGGGAAAGACGGCTCTGGCCAAGGGGATTGCTCACGGGATGGACGTCGAGGGACCGATCACCTCGCCGACCTTCGTGCTGGCGCGAGTGCATAGGCCGAGGAGGGCCGGCCACCCGGCATTGGTGCACGTCGACGTCTACCGGCTACTCGACCACGACGGGGTGGATCTGATCGCCGAACTGGACTCCCTGGACATCGACACCGACCTCGACGACGCCGTCGCGGTGGTCGAATGGGGAGAAGGACTGGCCGAGCGGCTCTCGGAGAATCACCTCAGCATCACGCTGGAACGCGGCACCGACAGTGAGATTCGCACCGCGACATGGCGCTGGAGCCGGGCATGACCCGCACCGTGCTGGCCCTCGACACCTCCACCCCGGCGGTGATCGTCGGAGTGCTGCAGCGCCACGACGACGGCCGGATCAACACCGTGATCCGGCGCACGGCGGTCGACGCGCATGCGCACGCCGAGCTGCTGACGCCGAACATCCTTGCCGCCGTTGCCGACGCCGGCCTGGGCCTGGGCGCCGTCGATGCCGTGGTTGTCGGCTGCGGGCCTGGACCGTTCACCGGGCTGCGGGTCGGCATGGCGACTGCGGCGGCCTACGGGCACGCGTTGCATGTGCCGGTGCACGGGGTGTGCTCGCTGGACGCCCTCGGCAACCAGACCCATGGTGAGGTGCTGGTGGTCACCGACGCCCGGCGCCGGGAGGTGTACTGGGCGCGTTACCGCGACGGCGTGCGGACCGACGGCCCCGACGTCGCGGCTCCGTCGGACGTGCCGGTCGGGGGCGCCGAGCGAGTCGCCGGATCCCCGGCCCACTGCGAGCTTTTCGGGCTGCCGCGTATCGACCCGGCGCAGCCGATCCCGGCCGGGCTGGTGCAGGCGGTCCCCGACTGGGACCGCCCTCCGGAGCCACTGGTACCGCTGTACCTTCGCCGCCCGGATGCCAAGACTCTGGCCGAGCGCGGTCTGCGACGATGACCGAGACACCCCCGGTCGTCTACGACGAACTCACCCGCCGCGACGCCGCCCGGTGCGCGGAGCTGGAAGCGCTGCTCTTTCCCGGCGACGATCCCTGGCCCGAGATCGCTTTCGTCCGAGAGCTCGGCGTCGCCCACAACCGCTACGTGGCCGCCCGGGTCGACGACACCCTGGTCGGCTACGCCGGCGCCGCCCGGCTGGGCCGGACGCCGCCGTTCGAGTTCGAGATCCACACCATCGGTGTCGATCCCGACTATCAGCGGCACGGCATCGGTCGCGGCATGCTGAGCAGGCTGCTCGACTTCGCCGGCCCGGAGTCGGTGGTGTACCTGGAGGTCCGCACCGACAACGAGGCGGCAATCTCGTTGTACCGCAGCGTCGGTTTCGTCGGTGTTGGGCTGCGCAAGCGCTACTACCGCAGCGGGGCCGACGCCTTCACGATGCGGAGGGATCCGGCATGAAGACCGTTCTGGCCATCGAAACCTCCTGTGACGAAACAGGAGTCGGCATCGCCGGGCTGGCCGACGACGGTACCGTCACGCTGCTGGCCGACGAGGTGGCCTCCAGCGTCGACGAACACGCCCGTTTCGGCGGAGTGGTGCCCGAGGTGGCGTCGCGGGCGCATCTGGAGGCGCTCGGCCCCACTATGCGGCGCGCACTGCAGACCGCGGGGATCGAACGCCCCGACATCGTCGCCGCCACGATCGGCCCCGGCCTGGCCGGCGCGCTCATGGTCGGGGTGGCCGCGGCGAAGGCATACGCCGCAGCCTGGGACGCACCCTTCTACGCGGTGAACCATCTCGGCGGCCACCTGGCCGCAGACGTCTATGACCACGGGCCGCTTCCGGAATCCGTGGCCCTGCTGGTGTCCGGCGGCCACACCCACCTGCTGCACGTGCGATCGCTGTCCCAGCCCATCGTCGAACTCGGCAGCACCGTGGACGACGCCGCGGGCGAGGCCTACGACAAGGTGGCCCGCCTGCTGGGCCTGGGCTACCCGGGCGGCAAGGTGCTCGACGACCTGGCCCGCACCGGCGACCCGGACGCGATCGTCTTTCCCAGGGGTATGACCGGTCCGCGGGACGCGCCCTACGCCTTCAGCTTCTCCGGGCTGAAGACTGCGGTGGCGCGCTACGTCGAGTCCCATCCGGAGGCCGATACCGCCGACGTCGCCGCCGGCTTTCAGGAGTCGGTCGCCGATGTGCTGACCGCCAAGGCCGTGCGGGCGGCCGGTGACCTCGGTGTGTCCACCCTGTTGATCGCCGGGGGAGTGGCGGCCAACTCGCGGCTGCGCGAGCTCGCCGAAGAGCGCTGCGCGGCGGCGGGATTGACGCTACGGATTCCCCGGCCGCGGTTGTGCACCGACAACGGGGCGATGATCGCCTCCTTCGCGGCCCACCTGGTGGCCGCCGGAGCGGCGCCCTCGCCCCTGGACGTGGCCAGCGATCCCGGGCTGCCGATCCTGCGCGGCCAGGTCGCATGACCGACCGCGACGAGATCCTGCAGCTGATCTACCGCTACGCCGAGTTGATCGACGCCGGTGACTTCGAGGGACTCGGGAAACTCCTCGCCCGCGCCGCTTTCGGGGGCCCACGAACCCCGACCGTGTCCGGCGCGGAGAACATCGCCAACCTGTTCGCCATGACCACCCGCCGCTTCCCCGAGGCGGAAGGCCGGCGACATCCGGCCGGGGCCGGCACTCCGAGGACCCGCCACCTCGTGCTCAACCCCATCGTCGAAATCGACGGCGATACCGCCACCGCCCGATCGACGTTCTGCGTCGTCCAGGCGACCGAACGGATTGCCTTGCAGCCCATCGTCGTCGGCCGTTACTTCGACCGTTTTGCACGCCACCCGAACGGTTGGTATTTCACGGAACGGATCGCCGACGTTGAGATGGTCGGCGATGTTTCCGATCACCTGCTGATCGATCCGTCGGCGTTCGACGGCTGACCTAACCGGCGGGTTAACGCAATCCTTCCCGGCGAAGATATTTCGAAGATTCGACGATTCCGGCGACAACTATCCGGTATGTGTTCTCCCAGGCTCTGAACAGCGAACTGCAGGGAGACGCACATGTCCGCTTCAACTCCGCGTCGTGAACTTCCGGTGGTCCGGTGGCTGCAGATCGGCGCCGCCGCCGCCGGCGTCGGAATCGCCATTGCCGCCGCACCGGCGGCCGTGGCTTCCGCCGATGACAGCCCCGCGGCCTCGGACTCAAGTGCCCGGGGTGCAGGACCCGCGCATCGGGCGTCGTCGCAGAACGAGTCGACGGCCTCCAATGACTCCCCGGCCGCGGCGCCGTCCGGACGGCCTGGCGGCGGGCTGGGACGGGTCTCGGCCCAAACGAATGTCAGCCGCGTCCGCACCGGTTCGGAGCTGACCGACGTCATCCAGTCCCAGGTCCCGCAGTCGGCGAGTGCCGTGGCGGTGCCATCGGTAACGCCATCCGCGGCAACGGGTCCCGCGGCGGTCAAGGGTGCTGCCGCCACCGTCGCATCCGCCACGGCCCAGCCGAAGGCGACGGCGCAGGCCGTGCCGAGCTCAGCCCCGGGCCTGGGCTCCTTCGGCGCTACCCTGCGGCTGAACATCGAAGACGTGGTCACCGGGACCGGCAGGCCGGTGGTGACCAACCCGACCGCAGTGGTGACCGGTCTTTTCAACGAGGTGCTGCGCCGGGATCCCACAGACAGCGAACTCCAGAATTACCTCCGGCGGCTGAACATCTCGGGCGTCAACGGTGTCGTCGCCGGCCTCTACACCTCCGATGCGTTCCGCCAGAACGCGGTGAACAAGTATTACCTCCAGTTGCTCGGCCGCACCCCCACCCAGCAGGAATTGACCATGGGAACGGTCCGACTCGCATTGGGTACGGAACCCAATTTCGCCGCTTCGCTGGCCGGCAGCGAGGAGTTCTACGGAGACAGCGCGTCGGGTGGCGGGAAGTTCGGCCCCAAGCCGTCGGCGGATTCCTACGTGAGTCTGCTGTACCGCGCGCTGCTCGGTCAGGCGGTCGGGTCCGAGGCCGACCCCCTGATCCAGGGGCTCCAGGGCGGACTGCCCATCCAGATGGCCGCCAACCAGTTCGTCAACACCGACGCCTACCGCGGCGTGAAGGTCGGCGAGGTCTATCAGGTCATCGGTCAGGAGCCCACGCCGACTGACATCACCGGGTATGTGAAGAACTGGTTCATGGCCGGCGGTCAGGGCGGCATTTCCAGAAGCCTGCTGGCCACCACTTCCAATGTGCAGCGCCTCGAGGCGGGCCTGGTCCCGTTCCCGGATACGGCCGCCGCCGCTGACCTGCAGAAGCTGTTGCTGTCCTACTACACAGACTCGCCCGACGGCTTCACCAAGCTCTTCACCAGCCTTCTCAGCCTGGACCCGAACAACCCGATCAGTGAATCCAACCCCTGCACGCCGTCGAACACGAGCTGCAACCAGGCGCTTTACACCCTCGTCACGACCGGCGGGCACGAACGGGGCATTCCCAACAGCGCCTTGACGCCGAAGTCGATCAACGCTGACGTGTCGACCCTCATCCCCACCCAGAATGAGATCGATCTGAGCAGCTCGCTGGTCTTCCCGCTGCAGAACGCGACCACGCTCGCGACGTATTTCGCCGGCGGCGTGATCGGCCCGACCGGCAGAGTTCCGAATCCCATCGTGACCGCCGATGACGGGGCGTACGTCGTGGACGGCCATCATCGATGGTCGTCGGTCTATCTCATCAACCCGTACACCCAGATAGTCGCGGTGGACATCGGATACGTGCCGACTCCGCAGACCGCTCTCAAGGAAGCGCAGATAGGTGTCATCGCCGCGAAGGGCTATCTGAAATCGACCGGCACCCAGGGCGAGAACATTTACACGATCGATGAACAGCTCTTCGACACGAGAGTCCGCCAATTCATCGAAGGCGGCAAGGACCCGGCGGCGGTGATGGATGTGTTCGGCAAGTACCTCATGTTCGATCCGAAGACGTTGCCGCTCGACGATCAGTACACCATCGTCCAGAACTACCTGTGGGCCAACGTCCAGCGGATGCGCAACCTCAACCCGTACATCCCCGGTGCTCCGGCCCGGGCGGTGATGCCGCAGACCGATCCGTCGCCGATCTGGCAGAACTACATGGGTAGCGGGGCGCTGAGCTACAGCTTCCCCACCGTCTCCTCCCTGGGCTGATCGGGCGGCGACTTCGCCCACGGCGAATCGCACCGGGTCCCCCTTGAGTGCTAGCACTCTCCGGTATAGAGTGCTAGGTGGCAAGCGGACAACCCCTGTGCCGGCACCCGCGACGACGGCGCCAGGGCACGGACGAATGCCGATCACCTGGTAACCCGGCCTGGGAAAACCCCTGGGCCAAAGACCATCGAATAGTGGAGGACCACGTGGCGAGCGTGAACATCCGGCCCCTCGAGGACAAGATCCTCGTTCAGGCCAACGAGGCCGAGACGACCACCGCGTCGGGTCTCGTCATCCCGGACACCGCCAAGGAGAAGCCGCAGGAAGGCACCGTCGTCGCCGTCGGCCCCGGCCGCTGGGATGAGGACGGCGAGAAGCGGATTCCGCTGGACGTCGCCGAAGGCGATACCGTCATCTACAGCAAGTACGGCGGCACCGAGATCAAGTACAACGGCGAGGAGTACCTGATCCTGTCGGCCCGCGACGTGCTGGCGGTCGTCAACAAGTAACGGCAGTGAACCGCCCCGGAAATCCCCGTAAAGCCGGGTGGTTTCCGGGGCGGAACACTTTGTGCAGCAACGACTTTCCGAGGCAGGAAAAGGACTTATGAGCAAGCAGATCGAATACAACGAAACCGCCCGGCGCGCCATGGAGGCCGGTGTCGACAAGCTGGCCGACGCCGTCCGCGTCACGCTGGGTCCGCGCGGCCGGCATGTGGTGCTGGCCAAGGCTTTCGGCGGACCGACCGTCACCAATGACGGTGTGACCATCGCCCGTGAGATCGACCTCGAGGACCCGTTCGAGAACCTCGGCGCCCAGTTGGTGAAGTCTGTCGCGACCAAGACCAACGACGTCGCGGGCGACGGCACCACCACCGCCACCGTGCTGGCCCAGGCGCTGATCAAGAACGGTCTGCGCAACGTCGCGGCCGGTGCCAACCCCATCGCGCTCGGCTCGGGCATGGCCAAGGCCGCCGATGCGGTGTCGCAGGCGCTGCTCGACGCGGCCACCCCGGTCTCCGGCAAGAACGCCATCGCGCAGGTCGCCACCGTCTCCTCGCGTGACGAGGAGGTCGGCGAAATGGTGGGCGAGGGCATGACCAAGGTCGGCGGCGACGGCGTCGTCTCGATTGAGGAGTCCTCCACGATGGAGACCGAGTTGGAGATCACCGAAGGCGTCGGCTTCGACAAGGGCTTCATCTCGGCCTACTTCGTCACCGACTTCGACCTGCAGGAGGCGATCCTCGAGGACGCCCTGGTGCTGCTGCACCGCGACAAGATCAGCTCGCTGCCCGATCTGCTGCCGCTGCTGGAGAAGGTGGCCGAGTCCGGCAAGCCGCTGCTGATCGTCGCCGAGGACGTCGAGGGTGAGGCGCTGTCCACCCTGGTGGTCAACGCGATCCGCAAGACGCTGAAGGCCGTCGCGGTCAAGGCCCCGTTCTTCGGCGACCGCCGTAAGGCCTTCCTGGAGGACCTGGCCATCGTCACCGGCGGTCAGGTCGTCAACCCGGATGTGGGCCTGTTGCTGCGCGAGGTCGGCCTGGAGGTGCTGGGTTCGGCCCGCCGCGTGGTGGTCAGCAAGGACTCCACAGTGATCGTCGAGGGCGGCGGCACCCATGAGGCGATCGCCAACCGGGTCAAGCAACTCAAGAGCGAGATCGAGGCCAGCGATTCCGACTGGGACCGCGAGAAGCTGCAGGAGCGGGTCGCCAAGCTGGCCGGCGGTGTGGCGGTCATCAAGGTCGGTGCGGCCACCGAGACCGCGCTCAAGGAGCGTAAGCACCGCGTCGAGGACGCGGTGGCGGCGGCCAAGGCCGCGGTCGAGGAGGGCATCGTGCCCGGCGGCGGTAGTGCGCTGGTTCAGGCCCGTGCGGTGCTGAAGCCGTTGCGCGACAGCCTCTCCGGCGATGAGGCTCTCGGCGTCGACGTCTTCGCTGACGCCCTGGCTGCACCGCTCTACTGGATCGCCACGAACGCCGGCCTGGACGGCTCCGTCGTGGTCCACAAGGTCGCCGAACTGCCGGCCGGCCACGGCTTCAACGCGGCGACGCTGTCCTACGGCGACCTGGTGGCCGACGGCATCATCGACCCGGTCAAGGTGACCCGTTCAGCTGTGCTCAACGCCGCATCGGTGGCGCGCATGGTCCTGACGACCGAGACCGCGGTCGTCGAGAAGCCGGAAGAGTCGGCGGATGACGGCCACGGGCATCACCACCACTGAGTAACCGTCAAAGAAGCACCCCCGGTCCTGTTTGGCGGGTTCACACGGTCGTCGCAACGCTCTCGATTTGAGAGGTTGCGGCGGCCGTGTCGTTTTCGGAGGACTGTGTTGGGTTAGGGGAGCAGTTAGCAAAGCTGGTTGATGCCGGTGTTGCGGTCAAGGATGCCGCGGCGGCGGTGGGGGTCTCCCGGGGTCGGTGTTATGCGATCTTGAGGGCGATGGGCCGCCCGGTAGGGACGTCGCGGTCGAGGTGGCGAGGTGTCGAGTCGGCTGCGGTCATGGCGGTGTTTGAGGCCACCGGCTCGATCAATCAGGCTGCGAAGACCAATGGCATTTCCCATAGCCGTGCCCGGCGGGTGCTCGTCGAGCAGGGTCTGGTCGAGGAGGATCGGCGGCCGGTCGGCAAGGCTGAGGCTAAGGCGCGGTTCTTCGAACTGCTCGATGCCGGTTGGTCGGCATCACGGGCCGCCCGGGAGGTGGGGGTCCATGTGCGCACGGCCCGGGACTGGCGTGACGGTGTCCGCAAGATCGGCAACACGCGGGTCCGCCCCGACGGCGTGGTGATCCGTTATGGCGCCGGTCCGGCGCAGTACAACGGCCCAATGACCATGGCCACCAGGGCTGAACCGCCGGTAATCAGCAGCCGATATTTGTCGTTGGAGGATCGGCTTGCCATCGCCGACGGGCTGGCCAATGCCCAGAGCATGACCGCGATCGCCGAACGAATCGGCAAGTCCACCTCGACGGTGTCCCGCGAGATCACCAACCGCAGCCAGGCCGGGTTGTACCTGCCCTATCAAGCACACAACGCGGCAGCCGCGGCTCGCGCTCGACCCAAGCCGTCCAAACTGGTCACCAACCTGCCGCTGCGGCAGGCCGTCGAAGACGGGCTGGCGCAGCGGTGGTCACCAGAGGAGATCTCCTATCGTCTGATCAAGGACTTCCCGGATGACGAGAGCATGCGTGTGAGCCATGAAACGATCTACCAGGGGCTGTACTTTCAGGCCCGCGGCGGACTGAAACGCGAACTGACACAAGCGCTTCGGACCGGGCGCACGGTCCGCAAACCGCGGCGACGCCCCGACCAACGCACGTCGCGGTTCGTCGACCCGATGATCATGATCAGCGAGCGGCCCGCCGAGGTCGAGGACCGCGCGGTCCCGGGCCACTGGGAAGGCGATCTCATCATGGGGGAAGCCAACAAGACCGCGATCGCGACCCTGGTCGAACGCACCACCCGCTACACGATGCTGGTGCACCTGCCCGAGGGACATCACGCCGAAGCCGTCCGCGACGGTCTGGTCGCCACGATCGCCACCTTGCCGGCCCACCTGCGTGGATCCCTGACCTGGGACCAGGGCTGCGAAATGGCCCGCCACCAGCAATTCGCGATGGCCACCGACATGCCCGTCTACTTCTGCGACCCGGCCAGCCCCTGGCAGCGCGGCACCAACGAGAACACCAACGGCCTGCTGCGCCAGTACTTCCCCAAAGGCACCGACCTGAGCGTCTTCAGCCCCGCAGACCTCGAACACGTCGCCCAGCAACTCAACGGCCGCCCACGCAAAACGCTCGACTGGGATACCCCAGCCGAGCGCTTGCGTGATCTACTACTGCCTCACTAACCACCAGCGTTGCGACGACCCCTAGAAACCGCCTTTGGCCGGGGGTGCTTCGTTTCCGGCTTGTCGGTAGGCATCGCTAGCGTCATGCCGACTGTTGTGACGAAGGAGGAACGATGAGCTACTCGATGCCGGACGGCGACTGGTTTGCCAACGTGGAAGCCCGACCGCATCCATGGCCGGGATTGGCTTGGAACACTGTGGGGCTCGTCTATGACGACGTCGATGCTGCGGTTGAGTTCTATGCGAAGGCATTGGGAATGGTGCCAATAGCCGTGCTGCCTGACGAAGGCGGTCATACGTTCTTTGCCCGTATGCGCTACCGCGGAACCAACATCACGCTGAACCGGCCGGGCTGGGATTCCGATCTGAGCCAGACCACCCCCGACGCACCACCCCACTTCATCTTCTACCTGTACGTCGACGATGTGCAGCAGGCAGTTGCGTCGATGGAAGCCCGCGGCGCGACTGGCGTCATGCCCGCTGCGCAAACGCCATGGGGCGATCTTCGGGCTCGTGTGCGCGATCCCTTCGGATACCTGTGGGACCTGGCGCAGCGGAATGACAGCCGGGCGTGAACCGAGTGCTTTCCGACGTCTGCGCCGCGGAAAGAAAATGTTTGGGGCATAGCGGGATCGGGGAAGAGCTTTAACGCAGACCAGTGCTTCTCGCGCCGACAGCGCGCATACATTCCGAAAATTGGGGGGACCGCCGCCATGCCTGAAATCGCATTCCGTCAGGACTTGGAGGCTTTCGCGACCGAGTTGCGAAAGCTTGCGTACACGATGCCCGCCGGTCACGAAGACCGGCTGATCCGTTTGAGCGAACGAATGGTGCAAACCGCGCGGCAGGCTCGCCGGTCAATGGACACTGCCTGAACCCGGGCCAGTTGGCGCACTGGGATCGCATCGGACACACCGCTTTGAACAACGAGAGTCGGGCGATCCCTGCGGGGCGCGTATCCTGGTCAGCGACGGATGGAGCTTTGACCTATGTCGCCAAAATTTGCGACCGAACTTGCCGATGTGCGTTTATTGCAGACGAAATATTTGCTGGAATCGCTGCTTGAGGACGCGGAAGACCCTGGGGGCATCAACCGGGCCATAACGGCGGTGGAAGATGCACATGCCACGGTCAGGGACCTTCGCGCCGCGCAGTAACGCACCACTGCGAAGTGGCTTTCCCGGGAAACAATCCGGACGGACACCCGTCGATGGCGCCGAACACGGAGACAATCGCAATCCCGCCGCGCCGTACCCGAGTCACCCGGCAGCCGCCACCACCAACCGTGATCCCCACCTCAACGACTCAACGCGGCGAAAAAAGCTGTCAGATGCCACATTTTCGCAACGTCCTTTGCGGGCAGCGCTGCGAGCCAGGCAATTCCGCTGACCGAATCGGTCCCGACCGCATGGGCGCTTTTGCAGGCACCCGGCAAATGGCTGAAGACCGGAAATCGGAGTCCCGCCGTCGGTTGCGGTTTCAACAACGATCCCGCAGACTGCTGTCGCGAAAAATAATCAGGTTATGACTCGCAGGCCGACGCGAGAGACCAGCGTCGATCGTGTGGGATTGGACACGATGTGAAACTGACCGTCGGGGGCGGGTCTGGCGCTCTCGATGAGGTTCAGTCCGCTCTGGAAACCGCCTGGGCGTTCAACGCGCACGTGCCCGGGCTGATCCGGATGCAGGTCAGCATCGCCGTCACCGAAATCGCGGCCAACATCATCGAGCACGCTCGTGCAGTGAGCTTCCAGATCGAAGTCCACGTTCGCCCCGGCGAGGTCGAGGTCGAGCTCACCGACGACGGTCATCCAGCCGAGATTGACCTCGCCGCTGTCCGGATGCCCGGAGAGTTGGCCGAGCGCGGTCGCGGCCTGGCGATGGCACAAGCCGCAGTGAGGTTGGTGTCCTACGCCCGTGACGAATTGGGCAACCACTGGCGAGTCGTGAGCAAACGCTTTTCGGGCTAGACGAAGAACTCCGCTCAGCCCGGCGAACGATCATTGTTCTTCCGGAAGACCATGACCGGCGCTTCGCCCGTCCGGTCTTGGGCGTCGCAGTAAGGTGCATGGCATGACGAGGGCTGGTTCGGCGGGACGCGTGTTTGCCGCCGCGATGTCGATCGCCGTCGCGGGCGCCATGCTCTACGCCCAGAACAAGGAGAAGCAATCCGCACCGCCCGCCGCCGCGATCCCCACCATCGCCGCCGCCAGCAGCGCGCCGGCAGTAGGGGCACCGCCGACCGCGGCCGTGCCGCCTGGCCCGGTTGCCGCAGCTCCCGGCACGCCGTCGGTGGCGAACTCCGCGGAAGCCGACCTGCTGATGGCCAGTGCGCCCGTCGCCGCCCAGGACTACAAAGTCCAGTTACCCCCGGGCCTTGCCCCGGAGCAGGGCCTGCAGGTCCACACCATCTGGGTGGCACGCGCCATCAGCATGATGTTCATGGACATCAAGACCATCGGCGGCTTCCGCCAGGACGCGTTGAGGTGGCACCCCGAGGGACTGGCCATCGATGTGATGATCCCCAACTACCACTCCCCGGAGGGCATCGAGCTGGGCAACCAGATCGCCGGTTTCGCATTGGCCAACGCGAAACGGTGGGGGGTGTTGCATGTGATCTGGCGGCAGGGCTTTTATCCCGGCATCGGCGCGCCGAGCTGGACGGCTGACTACGGCAACGAAACCGCCAACCATTTCGACCACGTGCACATCGCCACCGATGGCGGCGGTTACCCCACCGGACGTGAAACCTACTACCTGGATTCGATGACGGTCGCGCCCCCTGGTTGACCCTGCGCCGAGGCCCGATTCCGGCTTCAGGCGCTGCCGCTGCGCTGTGTTCCTGAACGGCTGGACCGATCGTCCGATCCGCGGCGCTGCCCCGCGTCGCTCAGACCGAACTGCCGCCGGTGGCTGCTGATCGGCTGGACCTCCCCGTCAGAAACTAGGCGGTGCGGCGCCGCAGGCCGCTCTTGAGCAGCAACTCCCGCTCGGACTCACTCAACCCGCCCCAGATGCCATAGGGCTCGCCGACCTTGAGCGCGTGGGTGCGGCACTGGGTGATGACGGGGCACTGCCGGCACAACTGCTTGGCCCGCAGTTCGCGTTGCGCCCGGGCGCGGCCGCGTTCTCCGTCGGGATGGAAGAACACCGACGAGTCGACACCCCGGCAGTTGCCGTGCATCTGCCAATCCCACAGATCTGCATTCGGCCCTGGGAGCTGCTGCGGCTGCAACATATGAAATCCCCTCTCTCCGTGCGGTTCTGGCACATATGAGGTACAGACGGTTATCAAGACGCAGTCGCCGGTGACCACTTGTGCCCACGCTAGGAGGCGTTGCGAAACCACGTCAATAGTCCGGTTCCGTGGGCCGGACATAAATGCTGCGCAGGAATTTACGTCGCGTTCATCTTTAGGTGCGATCACGTTTTGATTACGCAGGAGGGCGCTCGCCGCCGACGTTTTGACCGCCGTTCTCACAGCCGGAGTTGACATCGCCGTAACAAGGCCACCACAAACTCTTAACCGGGGAATTGATAGCGTCACGCGCAAATGTCCTCCCGCGTGGCAGCCGCCGCCTTCGGCGGCCATCCCGGCCAGTGGCCGTTGCCCGAGGCGCGCGACCCCCACGAGCACTGGTTGCGCGCGGTGGCGGCCGCTGGCCAGGGTCGCTACGCCGCCGCCCGGGCTGACCTCGCCAGCCTGATCCACGACTCGTCGACGGGACGCTGGTGCGCATTGGGACGAAGTGCCCATGCGTCGTTTCTGCGGCAGCTCGGCTGGCACTGGCGCGCCCATGACTGGGACGGCCGCGCCTGGGCGGCCGCCGGCGGGGACGCGGAGGCCGGTGTCGACGCCTTGATCGGACTGGCGGCCGACGCCCTGGGCGTGGGCCGGTTCGCGGCGTCGGCCGCCCTGCTGGAACGCGCCGCCGGCCTGGTGCCGCGAGCCGGGCAGCCGCGCCTGGACATCCGGTTGGCCTGGGTTCGCTCCGAACTGGCGATGGCATCCGGGCGTGGCGCTGAGGCCGTCCGTGAGGCGGAACGCGGTGTCGAGCTCGCCGAGCAGGCTCTGCCGGAATTGCGCCGCCACCGTGTCAAGAGCGATGTGGTTCTCGCCGCGGCGTTGTGCAGCGCCGGTGACCTCGCCGCCGCGCGCTGCTTGGCCGATGCCGCCCTGGCTGACACCGTCAAACACGGCCTGGTGCCGCTTCGATGGGCGCTGGCGTGCCTGTTGTCCGACATCGGCAGTGCGACGCGCTCTGCGGGACAGATCGCCGAGGTCCGGGAGTCCGCTGCGCGATTCGTGACCCGCCACGGCGGCGATTGGAAGATCCGCTAAGCACCGATCGACAGTCTGGGCCGATATTGTCTCTAGCTGAGCCAAGCCTTCCGAATTACCACATCCGTAACGTTGGAGATAGCGCGGTCGATGACCATTCCAGGAGAGCGTCTCGACGCGGCTGTTGCTGAGGCAGTGGCCGGCAGCCGAGATGCACTTCGGGAGGTAGTGGAGATCATTCGCCCCGTCGTCGTCCGTTATGTCCGTGCCCGGATCGGATCGGCGGAGCGCAGTGGTCTGTCCGCTGACGACGTTGCTCAGGAGGTTTGCTTGGCCGCCATCCAGGCGCTGCCGCGCTATCAAGACCAGGGACGCCCGTTTCTGGCCTTTGTCTACGGTATCGCTTCGCACAAGGTCGCCGACGCTCACCGCGCGGCGGCCCGGAATCGTTCCGAGCCCACCGAGGTGGTGCCGGAGCGGTACTCGCTGGAGGCCGGCCCCGAGCAGATGGCTCTGCAGTCCGATTCCGCCGCGCGGATGAACCGGTTGCTGTCGGTCTTGCCGGAGAAGCAGCGCGAAATCCTCACTCTGCGAATCGTGGTGGGACTGTCCGCCGAGGAGACCGCCGAGGCGGTCGGCAGTACGCCCGGCGCCGTCCGGGTGGCCCAGCATCGCGCCCTGGCGCGGCTGAAGTCGGAGATCGCGGGAGCAGGTTTCGACTATGCCTGATTTTGGACGTTCCGAATTCGGTCGGCCCGGCTTCGGGTCCCAGGAGCCCTCGCTCGAGGAGGTCCACCGCGCCGACAGTTTCGTCGACGCGCTCGCCGATGGCCGCCCGGTGGTCCCGCAGGACTCGGCCGACGCGGAACTGGCCGCCCTGCTTGGCAACTGGCGCGACGATTTGCGCTGGCCCCCGGCCACCGGATTGATCGCCGAGGCCGACGCGGTTGCCGCGCTCAACGCCGGCCTGGCCGAGAAGCGACCCGGAGGGGACCGCGACCGCCGCGTCGTCACCCAGCCCCGCAACGCCCGTCGCGGGCTGAGCACGATCGGCATCGCGGCAGCGGCCGCGCTGTGCCTCGGAGGGTTCGGCGCTGTGGTGGCCGGGTCCGGCCCGGGTGACGCGCTCTACGGCGTACGCACCATGTTCGGCGGCGGCAAGCAGGTTCGCGACGACCAGATCGGGCTGGCGGCCAAGACAACGCTCAACCAGGTCCAGGACCTCATCGCTCAGGGCGATTGGCAGCAGGCCCAGGACAAGCTGGTCGCGGTGAGCACGCAGGTGGCCACGATCGACGATGCCGCGCAGAAGCAGGAGTTGCTCGATCAGTTCAACGACCTGTCGGCCAAGGTGGTCGAACGCGATCCGCAGGCCACCGCGCCGCCCGGCGTGGTGTACACCGTCGCGCCGTCATCGGCGGCGCTGGTGCCGGCGGTCGAGCCGACCAGCACCCCCGCATCCCCGTCATTGACCACGTCGGCGACGCCGACGACGTCAGCCACGCCGACCACATCGGAGACACCGGCCTCGGCCACCACCTCGGCCAGCGGTTCGGCGGCCTCGACCACCCCGACCTCGGAATCGCCCGCTTCCTCCTCGGCGGCATCGTCGCCGGAGTCCGCGACCACCTCACCCGCTCCGCAGGGTGAGCAGACGCCCACGGCCACCAGTGCGGCGCCGACGACCGGGGCCGCGACGCCCGCCACCTCGACCGCACCGGTGCAGCAGAGCACGGCGGCACCGGCGAGCACCACGGCTGAGGCGCCCCGAGCCGTGAGTACGACGGCCGAGGCCCCGCCGGCACCTCAAACTACGGCCGAGGCCCCGCCGGCACCTCAAACCACGGTGAGTGCAACCGCTCCGAGCGCTAACCCGGCCCCTGCGCCGGCTCCGCAGACCGCTCCCGCCCAGAGTGGGCAACCGCTGCCGACCGCCGCGGTTACGACGACCTTGGTGCCGGTCCCGGCAGGTTAGTCAAGAGTGCCGGTCCCGGCAGGTTGGTCAGGACTTCAGCGAGTTCCGTCGAGGTAGTCCGACGTTGCCTCGTTCATCGAGGCGTCGGCATACCCGCGGCAGTAATCCCAGGTGACATAGGCGTCCGGCTCAGGATCGTAGGCCGGCTCGTGCGGACGGACGGTTCCGTCGACGAGCAACTGAAGAAGGTTGGCGCGCAACATATCCCAGTCGTGATAGTGGTCGGAGCTACACTCGTCGCAGCACACGACCAGGCCGCGGATGCCGCGATGTGCCAGCAGCGCCTCGTAGACCGCCAGGTCTGCCAGGTCGGCCTCGACCGCGGCGCGCTCCTGTGGGTCAAGGGGTTGACCCGGTTCCAGGGCGTCCAGGGCCGCCGACGGATCACATGGGTCGTCGGCGAACGGATCTGGCGGCAGGCCTGGTGGCAGGTGGTCGCGCACGACTCCACATTACGCGAGCGGTGGTCGGGCGGCCTCTCGTACAGCCGATAGGATGAGGCTCTCTTGTCGCCCGCTGATGGAGGCCGCGCCGATGTCAATTGCCGAAGGCAACCCGGTCCGTACCGGCGGGGACGACCCCCACAAGATCGCCATGCTGGGTCTGACCTTCGACGACGTCCTGCTGCTGCCTGCTGCCTCGGACGTGGTGCCCGCCATGGCGGACACCTCCAGCCAACTCACCCGGAAGATCCGGTTGCGAGTTCCGCTGGTCTCCTCGGCCATGGACACCGTCACCGAGGCCCGGATGGCGATCGCGATGGCACGGGCCGGCGGCCTGGGCGTTCTGCACCGCAACCTCTCCATTTCCGAGCAGGCCAGCCAGGTGGAGATGGTCAAGCGTTCCGAGGCCGGGATGGTGACCGACCCGGTGACGTGCTCGCCGCAGAACACGCTGGCCGAAGTCGACGCCATGTGTGCCAAGTTCCATATCTCGGGGCTGCCGGTGGTCAATGATGACGGCGCACTGGTCGGCATCATCACCAACCGGGACATGCGCTTCGAAGTGGACATGAACAAGCGGGTGGCCGAGGTGATGACCAAGGCGCCGCTGATCACCGCGCAGGAGGGCGTCTCCGCCGACGCCGCGTTAGGTTTGTTGCGGCGCAACAAGATTGAGAAGCTGCCCATTGTCGACGGTCACGGTCGGCTCACCGGACTGATCACGGTCAAGGACTTCGTCAAGACCGAGAAGCATCCGCACGCCACCAAGGACAGCGATGGCCGTCTGCTGGTGGCCGCGGCCGTCGGTGTCGGCAACGACGCCTGGGACCGCGCCATGGCGCTTGTCGACGCCGGGGTCGACGTGCTCATCGTCGACACCGCCCACGCCCACAACCGGATGGTTCTGGACATGGTCGGCAAGGTCAAAGGTGAAGTGGGACACAAGGTCGAGGTGGTCGGCGGCAATGTCGCGACCCGCGCCGCCGCCGCCGCGCTGGTCGAAGCCGGAGCCGATGCCGTGAAGGTCGGCGTGGGTCCCGGTTCCATCTGCACCACCCGCGTGGTCGCCGGGGTGGGCGCCCCGCAGATCACCGCGATCATGGAGGCTGCCGCCGCCTGCGCTCCCGCTGGCGTACCGGTGATCGCCGACGGCGGCCTGCAGTACTCCGGCGACATCGCCAAGGCGCTGGCCGCCGGGGCGTCGACCGCCATGCTGGGCTCGCTGCTTGCCGGTACCGCCGAGGCTCCCGGTGACCTGATCTTCGTCAACGGCAAGCAGTTCAAGAGCTACCGCGGGATGGGATCGCTGGGCGCCATGCAGGGTCGCGGCGAAGCCAAGTCGTTCTCGAAGGACCGGTACTTCCAGGACGACGTCCTCTCCGAGGACAAGCTGGTGCCCGAGGGCATCGAGGGCCGGGTGCCGTTCCGCGGGCCGCTGGCCACGGTCATCCATCAGCTCACCGGTGGACTGCGCGCCGCGATGGGTTACACCGGTTCGGCCACCATCGCCGACCTGCACCGGGCGCAGTTCGTTCAGATCACCGCGGCGGGCCTGAAGGAAAGTCACCCGCACGACATCACCATGACCGTCGAAGCGCCCAACTACTACGCGCGGTAAGCAGGCAAGCCCGATGAGCGCTTGCGCGAAGAGGAGATAGAGAAGCCGTGCGTGACATGGTTGAAATCGGCATGGGCAGAACCGCCCGCCGCACCTATGAACTCGGGGACATCAACATCGTTCCATCCCGGCGCACCCGATCGTCCAAGGACGTCTCCACGGCCTGGCAGCTGGACGCCTACCGCTTCGAGATCCCCGTCGTCGCGCACCCGACCGACGCGCTGGTGTCCCCGGAGTTCGCCATCGAACTGGGCCGTCTCGGCGGGCTCGGCGTGCTCAACGGCGAGGGACTCATCGGCCGGCACGCGGATGTCGAGGACAAGGTGGCCCGGGTGCTGGACGCGGCCCGATCCGATGAGGATCCCGCCGCCGCCATCCGGTTGCTGCAGCAGCTCCACTCGGCGCCGCTGAACCCCGATCTGCTCGGCCAGGCCGTTGCCCGGGTTCGCGACGCCGGTGTGACGACGGCTGTCCGCGTCAGTCCGCAGAACGCCCAGGCGCTGACCCCGGCACTGGTTGCAGCAGGCATCGACCTGCTGGTCATTCAGGGGACGATCATCTCCGCCGAGCGGGTCGCATCCAACGGGGAGCCGCTGAATCTCAAGACCTTCATCTCCGAAATCGATATCCCGGTGGTCGCCGGCGGCGTGGCCGACCACCGCACCGCCCTGCACCTGATGCGCACCGGCGCCGCGGGCGTCATAGTCGGCTACGGCTCCATTTCGGGGGTGACCACCAGCGACGAAGTGCTCGGCATCAACGTGCCGATGGCCACCGCGATCGCCGACGCCGCCGCCGCCCGGCGTGAGTACCTCGACGAGACCGGCGGTCGCTACGTACACGTGCTGGCCGACGGCGACATCCACACCTCCGGTGATCTGGCCAAGGCGATCGCCTGCGGCGCCGACGCGGTGGTGCTGGGCACCCCGCTGGCGGTGGCGGCCGAAGCGCTCGGTGGCGGCTGGTACTGGCCCTCGGCGGCCGCGCACCCGTCGTTGCCCCGCGGTGGTCTGCTCGAGGTGGCGCTGGGCGAGCGGCCCTCGCTCGACCAGGTGCTCAACGGGCCCTCCGACGACCCCTTCGGCTCGCTGAACCTGGTCGGCGGCCTGCGCCGCTCGATGGCCAAAGCCGGCTATTGCGATCTCAAGGAGTTCCAGAAGGTCGGTCTGACCGTCGGCAGCTGAGATGACGGCACGGCGCATACTTAGCCGTATGGACTTCGACGTACTGATCATCGGCTCCGGATTCGGAGGAAGCACCACCGCACTGCGGCTGACGGAGAAGGGTTACCGCGTCGGTGTGCTCGAAGCCGGCCGCCGGTTTGCCGACCACGAGTTCGCCAAGACCTCGTGGCGGCTGCGTGACTTCGTGTGGGCGCCGGCGCTGGGATGCTATGGAATTCAGCGCATCAACCTGCTGCGCAACGCCATGATTCTCGCCGGTGCCGGGGTCGGCGGCGGTTCGCTGAACTACGCCAACACCCTCTACGTGCCGCCGGACCCGTTCTTCAACGACAAGCAGTGGTCGCACATCACCGACTGGAAATCGGAGCTGATGCCGCACTACGACCAGGCGACGCGGATGCTCGGCGTCGTGAAGAACCCCACCTTCACCGACGCCGACAAGATCATGAAGGATCTCGCCGACGAGATGGGCGTCGGTGACACCTTCACCGCCACCCCGGTGGGGGTGTTCTTCGGTGTCGATGGCCAGAAGCAACCCGGTCAGACGGTCCCGGACCCGTTCTTCGGCGGAGTCGGCCCAGCCCGCACCGGCTGCATCGAGTGCGGTGAGTGCATGACCGGATGCCGCCACGGCGCGAAGAACACGCTGGTCAAGAACTACCTGGGGTTGGCCGAAAAGGCCGGCGCACAAGTTATTCCGATGACGACGGTCAAGGGCTTCGAGCAACGACCCGACGGGACCTGGGCGGTGCGCACCAAGCCCACCGGACGGCTGCTTCCCGGCGGCGGCGCGACCTACACCGCACAGCACCTCGTCCTGGCGGCCGGAACCTACGGCACCCAGAGCCTGCTGTTCAAGATGCGCGACGCCGGCAAGCTGCGGCTGTCCTCGCGGCTCGGTGTGCTGACCCGCACCAACTCCGAGTCGATCGTCGGCGCGCAGACCCTGAAGGTCAATCCCGACCTCGACCTGACCCACGGGGTGGCGATCACCTCCTCGATCCATCCGACCAGTGACACCCACATCGAGCCGTGCCGCTACGGCAAGGGTTCCAACGCCATGGGTCTGCTGCAGACCCTGATGACCGATGGCACCGGGCCCGACGGAACCGACGAGCCGCGGTGGAAGCAGATGGTGCACAGCGCCATTCGGCATCCGGTGCAGGCCTCCAAGGTTTTCATCCCGCGGCGGTGGAGTGAGCGCACGGTCATCGCCCTGGTGATGCAGAACCTCGACAACTCGATCACCACCTTCACCAAGAAGGGCATTCTGGGCCGGCGGATGACGAGCAAGCAGGGCCACGGTGAGCCCAACCCCACCTGGATCCCGGTTGCCAACAGGGCCTGCCGGCGCATCGCCGAGAAGATCGACGGGGTGGCCGCCGGAAGCTGGGGCGAGTTGTTCAACATCCCGATGACGGCACATTTCCTCGGCGGCGCCGCCATCGGCGACGGCCCGGAAACCGGTGTCATCGATCCCTATCAGCGGGTCTACGGCTATCCCTCGCTGTATGTCGTTGACGGCACGGCGATTTCGGCCAATCTCGGTGTCAACCCGTCGCTATCCATCACCGCGCAGGCCGAGCGGGCTGCCGCGTTGTGGCCGAACAAAGGCGAAGCCGATCAGCGGCCCGCGCAGGGGGAGCCCTACCGGCGACTGGACCCCATCCCGCCGCAGCGGCCGGTGGTCCCGGCGGACGCTCCCGGAGCGCTGCGCAACCTGCCGATCGTCGCGATCACGTCGGGCTCGCAGGCAGCCGCTGATCACGCCACTGTGGTGATCGCTCCGGCGGCTGAGGCGGCGCCGGTAATCGTGGACGGCAACTCTTCCGGGTGACCTCGGCCGGCTACCGGGTGGTCAGCTCGCGGCTCCGGTGCGGCTTTAGACTGTCCCGGTGCAGCCGGACCACTCAGCAACCCCGCGTCCCGTGCTGGTGGTCGACTTCGGCGCCCAGTACGCGCAGCTGATCGCGCGGCGGGTCCGTGAGGCCCGGGTCTTCTCCGAGGTCATCCCGCACACCGCCGGCGTGGCCGAGATCAAGGCCAAGGACCCGCAGGCCATCGTGCTCTCCGGCGGCCCGGCGAGTGTCTACGCCGACGGTGCGCCGCAACTCGACCCCGCGCTGTTCGACCTCGGGATCCCGGTGTTCGGGATCTGTTACGGCTTCCAGGCCATGGCACGGGCCCTCGGCGGGACCGTGGCGCGCACCGGAACCAGCGAGTACGGCCGCACCGAGATGAATGTCCTTGGCGGAGAACTGCATTCCGGCCTCCCGGGCTCACAGCCGGTGTGGATGAGCCACGGCGACGCCGTGACCGCCGCACCGGAGGGTTTCGACGTGGTGGCCGCCAGCGCGGGAGCCCCGGTGGCGGCGTTCGAGGACCGCACCCGCCGTCTCGCCGGTGTGCAGTATCACCCCGAGGTGATGCACTCCCCGCACGGCCAGCAGGTGCTCAGCCGGTTCCTGCACGATTTCGCCGGCATTGGGGCGTCCTGGACGCCGGCCAACATCGCCGAGTCCCTGATCGAGGCGGTGCGGGCTCAGATCGGTGACGCCCACGCCATCTGTGGGCTGTCCGGGGGAGTGGACTCCGCGGTGGCCGCGGCGCTGGTTCAGCGTGCCATCGGTGACCGCCTCACGTGTGTGTTCGTCGACCATGGTCTGCTGCGGGCCGGCGAACGCGAACAGGTGCAAAGGGATTTCGTGGCGGCGACGGGTGCCAAGCTGGTGACGGTCGACGCCGAGGCGCGCTTCCTCGAAGCTCTGTCCGGGGTGAGCAACCCGGAGGGCAAGCGCAAGATCATCGGCCGGGAGTTCATCCGCGCCTTCGAGGGCGCGGTGCGAGACCTTTCCTCCAGCGATGAGGACATCGAGTTCCTCGTGCAGGGGACGCTGTATCCCGACGTCGTCGAGTCCGGCGGCGGCGCCGGCACCGCCAACATCAAGAGCCACCACAACGTCGGCGGCCTGCCGCCGGACCTGAAGTTCCGGCTCGTCGAACCGCTGCGGCTGCTGTTCAAGGACGAGGTGCGTGCGGTGGGACGCGAGCTGGGGCTGCCCGAGGACATCGTTGCGCGCCAACCGTTCCCGGGTCCGGGTCTTGGCATCCGGATCGTCGGCGAGGTGACGGCTGAGCGGCTGGACACCTTGCGACGGGCCGATCTGATCGCCCGCGAAGAACTCACCTCAGCGGGCCTGGACAACCAGATCTGGCAGTGCCCGGTGGTGCTGCTGGCCGACGTTCGGTCGGTCGGGGTGCAGGGTGACGGGCGGACCTACGGTCACCCGGTGGTGCTGCGACCGGTGTCCAGCGAGGATGCCATGACCGCCGACTGGACCCGGGTTCCCTACGACGTGCTGGAGCGGATCTCGACCCGGATCACCAACGAGGTGCCGGAGGTCAACCGGGTGGTGCTGGACGTCACCAGCAAGCCGCCCGGCACCATCGAATGGGAGTGAAACTGGTCGGGCAGTAGCGTTCGCGACGTCAGGCGGGGGAGGGTTTGTGCGGCGGCTGTTCATCTCCTACGCACGGGAGAACAAAGCGGATGTCGATGCCCTGGTCGGAGATCTCGATGCCCTGGGATGTCAGGTTTGGCTCGACTCGTCGCTGCGGGGTGGCCAGAAATGGTGGGACGAGATCCTCCAGCGGATCGCCGAAAGCGACGTATTCGTGGCGGTCGTCTCCGAGCAATCGCTGAGTTCGGTGGCCTGCCGGCGCGAGCTCGAGTGGGCCACGGGGCTCAATAAGCCGGTGCTGCCACTTGCGGTCGGCCCCCTGCCCGATGCGCTGCCGCGTGCGCTGTCGACGCGGCAGATCACCAACTACTCAATATCGGCTCGCGAGGCGGCATTCGCCCTCGCTGGAGCGCTGAGCGCCCTCCCGCCCGCCCCGGCGCCGCCCACGCCGATGCCCGAGCCTCCGGCGGCCCCGCTGTCATATCTGACCGACTTCATCGATCAAGTGGGGCAGTCGGCCCCGCTGAGCCACGATCAGCAGCGCGAGATCCTCTCGCGGCTGCGGCCTGCACTTGATTCGGCCGACCTCGAGGAGTCCCGCGGCGCGCGGTACGTGCTTGAGATGTTCAGCAAGCGCGACGACCTGTATGCCGACGTCGGTCAGAGCTTGGCGCACTTGGGTATTGCCGCGGCACCCGTCGGTGGGACTGACTCTGCCGGTATTCAGGCGGCGGGAAACGAGCATCGCCCCACCCGGTCTGGAGGAGGGGGAAAGGTGTTGGTCGGTCTCGCTGCGATGGGCCTGCTGGTGGCCGCGGCCGTGATCGCCATGTTCGTCACACGCGGCGGCGGTGACGAACCGAACTCAGGTGGAGGAGGATCCAGCCCGGCCTCAGCGGCGGGAGCCGTGTCATCGACTGTCTCGCCGTCGGAGATCCCACCGGCCGAACCGACGTCATTGACCGGACGATGGTCCGGTCGTACCTTCGGCGATCAGACCCTCGATCTCGTCGCGGACATCACCGACGGTCCGCCGTTGAGCGCCGACGTGAGCTATCCGCAAATCGGCTGCACATGCACATGGACCCAGAGCGGAGCTGCCGACCATGGTGTCCGGTATGTCACCGAAACGGTGGATGTCGGTGCCTGTACCCGCTCACAAGTCACCCTTGTTCCCCAAGAGGACGGAACACTGCACTTCAGTTCCACCTATTACTCGGTGGAAAAACAACGCGATCTCACCATCCGGGGCACCCTTGCTCGAGTCCCCTGATGACCGAAGGGGAGTTACGTCCTTGACGCCGCGGCGATTTCGGCGATCGCGGCGTCCAGCGTCGTATCGAACTCATGCTCACTCTGCTGAGCGGTCAAGCCCTCGGTGAGCGCTCGGGAGAAGCTGGCGATCACCCCGTGGTTGCGGGACAGCCGCTGGCAGGCTTCCGCGCGGGTGTAGCCGCCGGACAGCGCGAGTACCCGCATCACCCTCGGGTCGTCGACCAGATCGCTATAGAGACCGTCGTTTTCGGGCAGCGTCAGTTTGAGCATCACCTGGCGGCCCTCGGCCAGCGTCCCGAGGCGGTCGATGATCGATGACGTCAGTTGTTCCTCGGCGGCGGCCTTGGCGGGACTGTGGATGTCGACCTCGGGTTCGATGATCGGCACCAGTCCGGCATCCAGAATCTGCTGCGCCACCGCGAACTGCTGATCGATCACCGCGTCGATTCCCTTGCCGGGCATGGTGATCAACGAGCGCATCTTGGTGCCGAAGATGCCCATGCCCGCCGCACGGGACAGTAGGTCGTCAAGGCCGGGGATCGGCTTCATCAGTTGCGCGCCGTCCTGCTCCGGGGCAAGTCCCTTGTCCACCTTGAGGATCGGCACGATGTTCTTCACCGACCACAGATACTCCGCGCTCGGCCGGCCGTCGATGTCGCGGTCCATGGTGTCCTCGAAGAGGATCGTCGCGATGATCCGGCCGCCGTCGAAGCTCGGGCTGGTGATGATCCGGGTCCGCATCTGGTGCACCAGATCGAACATCTGCACGTCGCCGGAGTAGGCGTCGTCGGGGATGCCGTAGCGGCGCAGTGCCTTGGGTGTGCTGCCCCCGCTCTGATCGAGCGCTGCGACGAAACCCGGACCGTGGGCCACCTTGTCTGCCTGCTCGGGGTTCATGGGTTTCATGGTGCCAGAGCCCTTGACGCCTGTCGGAGGTCCGGTGTTTACTCACGCTATCGAACAAACTTTCGAACACAGCGGATGTCGGTCACGGCTGGAGGTGGGCGATGACGTCGGCGATCGCCCTGAAGGGCCAGCCGGATAGCCGTGCTGAGCAGCTGGAACAGCTGCGCCGGCAGATGGCGGCGGTGTCCGGGAAGGTGGGCGCCAGATGGCGTCCCGCCGAGCAGGCCGTCGATGCTCTGCCGGGTTCGCAATCTTTGCTGCCGCTGCCAGATTCGCTGGCCGGGCAGTTCCCGGGCGGGTTGCCCAAAGGCACGGTGGCGGTGCTCTCCGGCGCCCGCTCGCTTCCGGTCGGCATGGTTGCGGCGGTGACGGGCGCCGGCGGTCATGCGGCTGTCGTCGGCCTGCCGGAGTTCGGTCTGCTGGCCGCCGCGGAGATGGGTGCCGACCTCAGCCGACTGGCGGTGATCCCGGACCCGGGTACCGATCCGGTCGAGGTGGCCGCGGTTCTCATGGACGGGATGGATCTGGTGGTGCTCGGACTGGCCGGGCGTTCGGTGCCGGCCACCCGGGCGCGGGCGGTGGTGGCCCGAGCCCGTCAGCGGGGCTGCACCCTGCTGATCACCGGAGGGCAGTTGCAGGGCGCCTCGATGCGGATGGAGGCCCGGGTCTGCGGGTACGACATCACCGCAAGCCGGGCCGGCGCGCCGGTGGCGGGCTGCGGGCGGATCAGTGGGGTGCGGCTGTCGGTGCGGGCCATGGGCCGGCCATGAACGCCCGCACCCTGGCGATCTGGTGCATGGACTGGCCGGCCGTGGCAGCGGCCGCGGCGAGCGGACTGGCTTCCACCGCGCCGATCGCGGTCACCCTGGCCAACCGGGTGGTCGCCTGTTCGGCAGCGGCCCGCGAGGCCGGGGTGCGTCGCGGTCTGCGCCGCCGCGAGGCACAGGCGCGCTGCCCACAGGTGCATGTCTCACCTGCCGATCCGGCCCGCGATGCACGGTTCTTCGAGGGCGTGGTCGTCGCCGTCGACGATGTGGTGCCCCGCGCGGAGGTGTTGCGGCCGGGTCTGCTGGTGCTGCCGGTCCGGGGCGCGGCCCGCTACTTCGGCACCGAGCAGGCGGCGGCTGAACGGCTGGTCGACGCCGTCGCCGCCGCGGGTGCCGAGTGTCAGGTCGGAATCGCCGACCAGTTGCCCACCGCCGTCTTCGCGGCCCGGGCCGGCCGCATCGTGGAGCCCGGTCAGGATGCGGCCTTTCTGTCCGGGTTGTCGATCAAACAGTTGGCCGCTGAGCCGAGCCTTTCCGGGCGAGGCCGCGAACAACTGGCGGATCTGTTGTGGCGCATGGGAATCCGTACTCTGGGTCAGTTCGCCGCGCTGCCCCGCCGGGATGTGGCCTCCCGGTTCGACGCCGATGCGGTGGCCGCCCACCGCTTCGCCCGCGGTGAGCCCGGCCGCGGGGCGCAGGGGCGCGAGCTGCCGCCGGAACTCGACGCGGTGCTGCACTGCGACCCGCCGATCGACCGGGTCGACGCCGCCGCGTTCGCGGGCCGGACGCTGGCCGCCGCTCTGCACCGCAGCCTGGAGGGAGCCGGAGTCGGGTGCACCCGGCTGGCTATCCATGCCGTCACTGGCGGCGGCGGGCAGGAGCGCAGCGACCGGGGGATAAGTCCCGGCGGGGAGCTGACCCGGGTGTGGCGCTGTGCCGAGCCGCTGACCGAGGACGCCACCGCAGACCGGGTGCGCTGGCAGCTCGACGGCTGGTTGACCTCCCGACGGCTGAGCGGGGGCAGTGGGCTCGACGGCCCGATCACCCTGTTGCGGCTGCAGCCGGTGGAAGTGGTGTCCGCCGAAGCGCTTCAGCTGCCGCTGTGGGGCGGCCTCGGGGAGGAGGACCGGCTGCGGGCCCGCCGCGCCCTGGTCCGGGTGCAGGGTCTGCTGGGCCAGGAGGCGGTGCAGGTGCCGGTGCTCAGCGGGGGACGTGGGCCCGCGGAGCGGATCACCTTGACCCCGCTGGGCGACGAACTGGTGGCGCGGGCCGCCGTCGACCGTCCGTGGCCCGGACAGCTGCCGCAGCCCGCTCCGGCTGTCCTGGCCGATGATCCGGTGGAATTGCTTGATTCCCAGGGGAATCCGGTGCGGGTCACGGCCCGCGGCATGTTCACCGCCGAGCCGGTCCGCCTGGCCGGCGCCGGATCGCGGTACCGGGGTGAGCTGAGCTGGTGGGCCGGCCCGTGGCCGGTGGACGAACGCTGGTGGGATCCGGGGCAGGGTGAGGATGGGCAGTCCCGGTCCGGGCGCTCCGCCCGAGCCCAGGTTCTGCTGGACGACACCGCCCTGCTGCTCTGCTACCGGCAGCGCCGGTGGTACCTCGAAGGGGTCTACGAGTGAGCGCACCGCCGGGCGAACGGCCCCACCCGCTGGATGAACCGATCGAAGAACACCGCGGGGTCCACCTCGACGCCCACCCGGGCATTCGGCGGGCGTTTCCAACGGCCGCTCCAATCCGCGATCGTCATCGCCCGGGTGAGCGTGCCGGTCAGTTCCACGCCGACCGTGGCCGCGCGTGTCCGGATCAGCGCGGGATCCAATGCGACGGCGGCGGCCAGTGGATCGTGCAGATGTGCCAGGTATCCCTCGCCCTGCTGTTCATGGAACTCGAAGTAGAACCGCATCGAATCCTCGAGCACCCGGATCAACGGGTTGACGTCCGATGCCGTCGATCCCGCGGCCGTCGCCAGGCGCTGCATGATCTGCGGTGTCATCACCACGTTCTCGGTGAGATTGAGACCGCACACGATCGGAAGTCTCTCGGCGCTAACCTCATTCAGCACTCCATCCGGCTCAGGGGCCCGCCCCCAGGCGTCGAACACCTCGGCGGCGGCCTCCGGGTCGACGCTGATGTTCCACTCGGCCACCGGGGTGGTGTTGCCCCGATACTCGAACGAGCCACCCATGATGACCAGTCGCCGCAGCAGGCTGGGCAGCGCCGTTTCGGCGCGCAGCGCCAGCGCGAGGTTTGTCAGTGGACCCGTGACCAGCCCGACCAGGGTTCCGGGATGCTCATGCGCCGCCCGTATCCATGCCTCGGCGGAGTCGTAGTCGGTCAACTTCCCTGTCGCCGAGGGTAATTCGGCGTATCCGAGACCGGCTGGGCCGTGGGTGTCCTCGGCGGTGCGCATCGGGGCGGCCAGCGGCTGAGAGGCTCCGCGCGACACCGGGATGTGGCCGGCCGCGCACAGTTGCAGCAGACCGAGGTTGTTGCGGCACACCTGGTCGACGTCCACGTTGCCGCCGGTGGAGGCGACGCCCACCAGCTCGGCGTCATCACTGGCGAGCAGGTACACCAGCGCCATCGCATCGTCGACGCCGGTGTCCACGTCGGCGAAGACCGGCAGCGTCATGTCGCGGCAGCGGCGGCGGCAAGATCCTCGCGGAACCAGTCCGGCCAGGGTCGTTTCACGAAGCTCACCGCATCGACGCAAACATGAACCAGCCCCGCCTCGGCGATCAGCTCGGTTCCCCGATCGATTCGGTACCGGCTGCGCAGCGAGGTGCGGCCCGGCGGATCGAGCGCGACGTCAACCACCAGTTCGTCGTCGAAGTGGGCGGGTCGACGGAACTGCAGCTCGGCGGCAACCACCACCAAGTCGATGCCGCGGTCGGTCAGCGCCCGATAGCCGCCGAACAGGTCGCGCAGTGCCTCGGTGTGCGCCATGTCGACCCAGGTCAGGAAGTGACCGTTGAACGCCCGTCCCTGCATGTCGCACTCGACGTAGCGAACCCGCAGCGGCATCGCGAAGTGCGCGAGGGAACTCACGCAGCGTCGACGGCGAAGCTCGTGATTCCGTCCCAGCTGACAATGGACCATCCCGTCACCGGGTTGCCGGTCAGCACCACCTCACCGGTGTTCGGCAACGGATGCTCGGACAGCAGGCTCGGGCGGCCGTTGCGGGCGTTTAGCAGCGTCCACATCATGATCGACAGGCTGCTGGAGAACGCCACCGGATTCTTGTCGCCGCTGTCGTAGATCTTCTGTACCGCGGCGGTGTACGCGGTGTTGAACTGGTTGCCGTTCACCGACCCCGGGATGCCGAAGCGGCGGTCACCCTTCAGCCAGGCCTCGGGCCCGAGCAGGAAGGTGCCCGAGGTGTCCTTCATCGAGATTCCCTCGAACCAGCCGGCAGGAATCTCGTTGAGACCAGGCAGGATGGTCACCTCCTTACCCAGCGCCTTGGCCAGCGGCGCCGCGGTCTGCTGCGTGCGAATGAGCTCGGATGCGTAGATGCCGTCGACCTTCTCGCGGGACAGCTTGTCGGCTAACTTGGCGGCCTGCTCCTGGCCGACGGCCGTCAGCGGCGGCCCCGGCACGGCGGTGGACGCCACATCGGAGGCGTTGGCCTCGGACTCGGCGTGCCGGATCAGGGTCAGGGTGATGTTGTGGACGTCGGGTTTCGGCTGACCGCCGCAGGCGGCCAGCAGCAACATCGACATCAACAACGCCAGTGCGGAGGACACTCTTCGAGGGCGGGAAACCTGCATACCCCACAGCGTGCACTCTCGGCCGCTCCGGCGGGCAGAATTCGGGCGAGTGCAACCATAGAGATCCTCGCGACGACAGGAGTGACATGACGATCGACCCGTCGGCCATCGGCGCGGTGACCGAACCCAAGCTCTACGAGTGGACCGATCGCGACACCCTGCTTTATGCGCTCGGGGTCGGGGCCGGCACCGACGACCTGGCCTACACCACGGAGAACAGCCACGACATCCCCCAGCAGGTGTTGCCGACGTTTGCGGTGATCTGCTGCATGGGCTTCGCCGCCGCGCCGCTCGTCGGCTCCTTCAACTGGGGCAAGCTGCTGCACGGCTCGCAGGAAGTCCGCCTTTCGGCGCCGCTGCCGGCCGCCGGCGCACTGTCGGTGGTCGCCGAGGTCGCCGACATCCAGGACAAGGGCGAGGGCAAGAACGCGATCATCATGCTGCGCGCCCGTGGCAGCGACCCGGCCACCGGGGCGCAGATCGCCGAGACGCTCACCACCCTGGTGATCCGCGGCGACGGCGGATTCGGGGGCCGGCCCGGCCAGCGCAAGGAGGCCCCGGAGTTTCCCGACCGTGAGCCCGACGCCCACATCGCCCTGCCCACCCGCGAGGACCAGGCCCTGCTCTACCGGCTCTCCGGCGACCGCAATCCGCTACACAGCGACCCGTGGTTCGCCCAGACCCTGGCCGGGTTCCCCAAGCCGATCCTGCACGGGTTGTGCACCTACGGTTTCGCGGGGCGCGCACTGCTGGGCGAACTCGCCGGCGGCGACGCCTCGAAGCTGACCGCCATCGCGGCCCGGTTCTCCTCGCCGGTCTTCCCGGGCGAGACGCTGACGACATCCATCTGGCGCACCGGGGAGGGTACGGCGCTCTACCGCACCGAAGCCAGTGGCCCCGACGGTTCGAACGCTCGCATCGTGCTGGACGACGGCGTCGCCGAGTACACCGAGTAGTTAGGCGACGACCCCGCCGAAGATGTGGCCGATCGCCCAGGTGATCGCCATCGCCAGTGCGCCGCCGATCACCACACGCGTCACCGCCCGGCGGGGGTCGGCGCCGCCCAGGCGCGCACTGATCCAGCCGGTGACGGCCAGCGCAATGAGCACGGCGATGAAGGTCACCGGGATCCGGGTTGACGGCGGCAACAGCAGGATGGTCAAGAGCGGCAGCATCGCGCCCACGGTGAACGCGATGGCCGACGACCCCGCCGCGTGCCATGGGTTGGTGAGTTCGTCCGGGTCGATACCGAGTTCGATGTCGATATGGGCGGCGAACGCATCGTGGGCCGTCAACTCCTCGGCGACCGTGCGTGCGGTCTCCGGCGAGAGTCCCTTGGCCTGGTACAGCCCGACGAGCTCGGCAAGCTCGGCTTCCGGCTCCTCGACCAACTCGCGACGCTCCTTGGCCAGCAGCGCGCGCTCGGTGTCGCGCTGGGTGCTCACCGAGACGTATTCACCGAGTGCCATCGACAGCGCCCCGGCGGCCAGGCCGGCCAGGCCGGCGGTGAAGATCGGTCCCCGTTCGGTCGTGGCGGCGGCCACGCCGACCACGATGCCGGCCACGGAGACGATTCCGTCATTTGCGCCGAGAACCCCGGCGCGCAGCCAGTTCAGCTTGGTGTTGATCGCGCCGACGTGTGGTTCGGCCGGGTGGGCTTCAGCAGTCACACGTCAAGCCTAGGGCCCTCGCCGTAATGGCGGGCGATCTCCTCCGCACCCGCCCACCCGGCGTACGTCGGCCGCTGCGGCCAGCCTTCGGGGGAGTCCTGCCACTGTTCCAGCCGTCCCCACGGCAGGACGTCGAGAAATCCGAAGACGTGGCCGAGTTGCTCCACACCTCGGCCGGTGGTGTGCCAGGTGCGGTACACGGTGTCGCCGTCGCGGAGAAACACGTTGATGGCGAAGCCGTTTCCCGGGGGAGCGTCGACGTCGGCCCCGAACGGGCTCTGCGATGACGAATACCAGTCCATCTTGTTGCCGACGCGGGCTTTGTAGGCCAGCGCCTCCCCGATCGGGCCGTTGGTGACGATGACGAAGCGGGCGTCGTAGTTCTCGAGGAACTCCAGCCGGGTGAACTGCGAGGTGTATCCGGTGCATCCGGGGCACTGCCACTGCGCCCCGTCGTTCCACATGTGGTGGTAGACGATCAGCTGCGAATGGCCGTCGAAGATATCGACCAGCCGGACGGGTCCGTCGGCCCCGATCAGGGTGTAGTCACCCATCTCGACCATCGGCAGCCGACGGCGCTGGGCGGCGATCGCGTCGAGTTCCCGGGTTGCGGCTTTCTCCCGGATGCGGAGTTCGTCGAGGGCGGCGCGCCAGGTCTGCTGGTCGACGATCGGGGGCTTGGCGGACATGCACCCATTCTCGTCCCCCTCCACACCTCTGGTATATCGAACATGCGTTCGATAAACTTGCGCGGGTGGGCTGGAGTGACGGGCCGCCGACCTGGGCGGAGATGGAGCGGGTGCTCAACAGCCGGCCGCCCTCCCCGCTTGTCGAGCCACCGGCCGACGGCAGCGACAGCCCCGCCTGGTCACGTAAGCGCGCCGGGTACTCACCGCCCGAAGGCTCACGGCCACACCGCGGTTCGGTGCCCTACGCCGAACTGCACGCTCATTCGGCGTTCAGCTTCCTCGACGGTGCCAGCTCCCCGGAGGAGCTTGTCGAGGAGGCCGCCCGGCTGGGTCTGCGGGCCATCGCGCTCACCGACCACGACGGGCTCTACGGCGTGGTGCGCTTCGCCGAGGCCGCCCGGGAACTCGACATGGCGACGGTGTTCGGTGCCGAGCTCTCGCTGTCCGACACCGCCCGCACCGATGCGCCCGATCCGCCCGGTCCGCACCTGCTGGTGCTGGCCCGCGGTCCGGAGGGCTACCGGCGGCTGTCCCGCCAGTTGGCCGCCGCCCACCTCGGCGGCGGTGAGAAGGGCAAGCCGCGCTACGACTACGAGGCCCTCACCGACGCCGCCGGAGGCCACTGGCACATCCTGACCGGCTGCCGTAAAGGCCATGTGCGCCAGGCGCTCTCGGCTGGAGGGCCGGAGGCGGCGGCTGCGGCGCTGGCCGACCTGGTGGACCGTTTCGGGCGGACCCGGGTCAGCATCGAACTGACCCACCACCGCCAACCCCTCGACGACGAGCGCAACGCCACACTCGCCGCGCTGGCGCCCCGGTTCGGGGTGAGTGTGGTGGCCACCACCGCCGCCCATATCGCCGAGCCGGGCCGGGCCCGGCTGGCATCGGCGATGGCGGCGATCCGGGCGCGCAACTCCCTGGACTCGGCGGCGGGCTGGCTGGCGCCGCTGGGCGGTGCGCATCTGCGGTCGGGGGAGGAGATGGCCCGGCTGTTCGCCCAGCACCCGCACGCCGTCACCGCGGCGGCCGAACTGGGCGAGCAGTGCGCATTCGAACTGACGCTGATCGCACCGCGGCTGCCGCCGTTCGACGCTCCCGACGGCCATACCGAGAACAGCTGGCTACGCGAGTTGGTGATGACCGGGGCAGCCCAGCGCTACGGTCCGCGCGCCGGCGCGGCACGGGCCTACGCCCAGATCGAACACGAGCTCGCCATCATCGCCCAGCTGAATTTCCCCGGCTATTTCCTTGTGGTGCATGACATCACGCAGTTCTGCCGACGCAACAACATCCTGTGTCAGGGTCGCGGCTCGGCCGCCAACTCCGCGGTCTGCTACGCCCTGGGAGTGACAGCCGTCGACCCGGTGGCCAATGAGTTGCTCTTCGAACGGTTTCTGTCCCCGGCCCGCGACGGGCCGCCCGACATCGACGTCGACATCGAGTCCGACCTTCGTGAGCAGGTCATCCAGTACGTCTACGAACGCTACGGGCGCGACTACGCCGCCCAGGTGGCCAACGTGATCACCTACCGCGGCCGCAGCGCCGTCCGCGACATGGCCAGGGCCCTGGGGTTCTCCCAGGGCCAGCAGGACGCCTGGAGCAAGCAGGTCAACCGCTGGACCCCGGTGGCGGATTCCCCGGACCTCGACGGCATCCCCGAGCAGGTGGTGGACCTGGCGGTGCAGATCAAGGACCTGCCGCGGCACATGGGCATCCACTCCGGCGGCATGGTGATCTGCGACCGCCCGATCGCCGACGTGTGCCCGGTGGAATGGGCCCGGATGCCGGGCCGCAGCGTGCTGCAGTGGGACAAAGATGATTGCGCTGCAATCGGTTTGGTGAAATTCGACCTGCTCGGCCTGGGAATGCTGTCGGCGCTGCACTACGCCATCGACCTGGTGGCCGAGCACAAGGGCATCGAGGTGGATCTGGCCAGACTGGACCTGTCCGAGCCCGCGGTGTACGAGATGCTGCAGCGCGCCGACTCCGTCGGGGTGTTCCAGGTGGAGTCCCGCGCGCAGATGGCCACGTTGCCGCGGCTGAAGCCGCGGACGTTCTACGACCTGGTGGTGGAGGTGGCGCTGATCCGTCCCGGCCCCATCCAGGGCGGCTCGGTGCATCCCTACATCAAACGGCGAAACGGCCTGGAGCCGGTCACCTACGACCATCCCGCGATGGAGCCGGCGTTGCGAAAGACGTTGGGAGTACCGCTGTTCCAGGAACAGCTGATGCAGCTGGCGGTGGATTGCGCCGGGTTCTCACCGGCCGAGGCCGATCAGTTGCGCCGGGCCATGGGGTCTAAACGCTCGACGGAGAAGATGCGCCGGCTGCGGGACCGCTTCTACTCGGGAATGGCGCAGCTGCACGGCATCACCGGGGAGGTCGCCGACCGGATCTACGAGAAGTTGGAGGCCTTCGCCAATTTCGGCTTCCCCGAGAGTCATTCGCTGTCCTTCGCCTCGCTGGTGTTCTACTCGTCGTGGTTCAAGCTGCACCACCCGGCGGTGTTCTGCGCGGCCCTGCTGCGCGCCCAGCCGATGGGTTTCTATTCGCCGCAGTCGCTGGTGGCCGACGCCCGCCGGCACGGCGTGATCGTGCACGGTCCGGACGTGAACGCCAGCCTGGCCCATGCCACGTGCGAGAACCACGGTTTGGATGTCCGGTTGGGCCTCGGCGCGGTGCGCCACATCGGCGAGGATCTGGCGCAGCGCATCGTCGACGAACGGCAGTCGGCCGGCCCCTACCGCTCACTGCTGGACCTCACCGGCCGGATCCAGCTGTCGGTTCCCCAGACCGAGTCGCTGGCCACCGCCGGCGCCCTGGGCTGCTTCGGCATCACCCGGCGTGAGGGACTGTGGGCGGCCGGCGCCGCCGCCCTCGAACGCCCGGACCGGCTGCCGGGAGTCGGCTCGTCGTCGACCGTCCCGACGCTGCCCGGGATGAGTGAGGCGGAACTGGCCGCGGCCGATGTCTGGGCCACCGGCGTCTCGCCGGACAGCTATCCGACGCAGTTCCTGCGCACTCGTCTCGATGACCTCGGCGTCCTTCCGGCCGAAAGGCTCCTGGAGGTTCCCGACGGCACCCGGGTGCTGATCGCCGGTGCGGTCACCCATCGCCAGCGCCCGGCGACCGCACGCGGCGTGACGTTCATGAACATCGAGGACGAGACCGGAATGGTCAACGTGCTGTGCACGCCCGGAGTCTGGGCCCGGCATCGGCGGCTGGCGCAGACCGCGTCCGCGTTGTTGATCCGGGGACAGGTGCAGAACGCCACCGGGGCCGTGACCGTGGTGGCGGAGAGGCTGGAGAGGCTGGTGATGATGGTGGGTGCACGGTCCCGCGACTTCCGTTAGAACCTCCTATGCGCAGCCGTGGATACATCTGTCTCGCAGACGACCTCGCCGGGGTGATCGGCACCGAGGTCGAACGCCGGGCCAGGTTGCCGGCACCGCCCCCGCCGATGGAGTGGCGCGCCATCGGTTCGGCCACTCTGGCCGCGGGCGGGACGCCCGCCGTAGTCTCCTGCCATGACACTGAACCTCACGGCCGACGAAGTCCTCACCACCACCCGTTCGGTGCGCAAGCGTCTCGACTTCGACAAGCCGGTACCCCGCGACGTGCTGATGGAGTGTCTCGAGATCGCACTGCAGGCCCCGACCGGTTCCAACGCCCAGGGGTGGCAGTGGATGTTCGTCGAGGACCCCGCCAAGAAGCAGGCCCTCGCCGAGATCTACCGCACCGCCGCCACCCCCTACCTCGACCTGCCCAAGCCGGAGCGCGGCGACATCCGGGACCAGCAGATGGACGCGGTGATGAACTCCGCGAAATACCTCAACGAGAACCTGGAGAAGGCGCCGGTCATGTTGATCCCGCTCCTGGAGGGGAGGCCGGACAATGCGCCGATCGTCATGCAGGCCTCCTACTGGGGTTCGATCCTGCCGGCGGTGTGGAGTTTCATGCTGGCGTTGCGGGAGCGCGGCCTGGGCACGGCCTGGACGACGCTGCACCTGATGGGCGACGGTGAGAAGCAGGCCGCAGAGCTCCTCGGCATCCCGTTCGAGGACTACACCCAGGCGGGGCTCTTCCCGATCGCCTATACGAAGGGCACCGATTTCAAACTTGCCAAGCGGCTGCCTGCCGAGCAGCTGACCCATTGGGACACTTGGTAACTCGCTTCACACCGCGCCGGTGAACCCGTGCTGGCGCCAGGCTTCATAGGCGGCGACGGCTGCGGCGTTGGACAGGTTCAGCGATCGCCGGCCCGCCAGCATGGGGATGCGGACCTCCGCGGTGATGCGCGGGTCGGCCAGGGTCGGTGCGTCCAGGCCGGTGGGCTCGGGGCCGAACAGGAGCACATCGCCTGGCGCGTAACGGATGTCGGCAAAGGACCGCTCTGCGTGTGCGGTGAAGGCGAACACCCGTGCTTCCGGCATCGCCGCCCACGCCTCCTGCAGGCTTTCGTGCACGATGACCGACGCCAGGTCGTGGTAGTCGAGCCCAGCCCGCCGCAACTTCGGTTCGGACAGGTCGAAGCCCAGCGGCTCGACCAGATGCAGCTCGCATCCCGTCGCGGCCACCATGCGGATCGCGTTGCCGGTGTTCGGCGCGATCCGGGGCGAAAGGAAGAGTATTCGGAACAATCAGGCCGGCCCTGTGGTGGCGAGCTGGTGGTCGAGATGTGCCTTCACCGTCGGCCATTCGGCGGCGATGATGCTGTAAACGCAGGTGTCTCTCAGTGAACCGTTGGCTTGCGGGTGCCGATTGATCTGATGACTGCGCAGTACCCCGTCGAGCTTGGCTCCCAGCCGTTCGATGGCACGCCGGCTTGCGTGGTTGAAGAAATGCGTGCGGAACTCCACTGCGATGCAATCCAATTCGTCGAACGCGTGACCGAGCATCAGGCGCTTCGCTTCGGTGTTGAGTGCGGTCCGCTGTACGCTCAGCCGATACCAGGTGGATCCAATTTCCACGCGGCGGTTCGGTGCGTCGATGTTCATGTAGGTCGTCATTCCGACCGCGAGATCGGTGGCCGGGTCGATCACGGCGAACGGGCACATGGTGCCTCGTTCCTGCTCGCCGAGGCGTCGCAGGATTTCCTCGCGCATCCCAGCCGGTTCCGGGATCGCGGTGAACCAGAGTCGCCAGAGTTCCCCGTCACGGACCGAGTCGCAGAGCGCGTCGTGGTGGTCGGCCGACAGCGGTTCGAGCCGCACACATTCACCGGCGAGAGTGACCGGCGTGAGCCAATCGGTCATCCGCGTACCCTAGCCGAACACCTGGCCAGGTTAATGCGACAGCGAATCGGCGTTGGTCGGAGGGCTGATCCGCACCTGGCGCGCGATCATTGACCGGTGCTGACTTTCGACGAGGCTCGGCGGGTGGTGCAGGCCGACGACAGGCACCGGCCCGTCGACGCGGAGGGCAGGCCGTACCCGGTTGCGCGCTGCGGCTGGGAGAACGACGACGTGTACGTCGTCCCTTTCGACTACGGCGACGACACCCCGCTGACCGACGAGCCCGCCCGCCTTGTCGACAAGCAGACCGGGCGACTGGCCTTCCGAAATCCGTCCGAACTCCCGCCTGAACTGCGTCCCGTCACCTGAACGGATCGACCGCAGAACCAGCCGGCGCCCCTACGGTCCTTCGAACGGGCGGTCCTGTGCCCGTAGCCCGCGCAGTCCGCGACGTCCTACGCCGGTGAGGGCTCCGGTTCGTCGGCGTCCTGCTCGATGATCAGCGCCTCGGTCTGCCCGGCGTCGTCGGACTCGACGATGTCGACGACAGCCGTGGTGTCGGCCTCGTCGGAGGCTTCCACGACCACGGCGGTGTCCACTGGATCCGCGGATTCCACCACGACGGCCGCTGTGCCGCCATCGTCGGCCTCGAGGTCCGTGTCGGCCGCGGCTGTGATTCCGGCCGCCGGCGGGGGTTCCCCGTCGTCGGGGTAGGGGACCACATCGTCGTCCGCCGGTGCCGCCACAGCGACGAGGGGCGCCGGTGCCGGTTCGGCCGCCGCCGGGGGTGGCTCGGGTTCCGGCTCGTGGGCGGCCAACCCGATGTCGGCCTCGTCCTCCGGTCCGACCAGGGTCACCCCGGTCAGGTAGATGACCACGAAGACGGCGGTGACGGCCACGCTGAAGCCCCCGGCCCACGACGCCAGGAGCAATGCGGCGATGCACGCCCCCAGCCACCACCGGTGGAACCTCGACTGCATGGCCCCAGAGCCTATGCGGACTTCAGTCGTATCTTCCAACGCACCAGCACCAGATAGAGGACGCTGAGACCCGCCAGCATCGCGATGTCGAACCACCAACTCGAGGCGGTGTGCTTCCACCACCGGTCCTTGGGCGTCAGCGGGCCCGGCACCAGGTTGACCAGGTCCACCGTCGACGCCGATGCCGCGAAGCCCCACCGGGCCGGCGTCACCCACGAAAGCTGATCGAGGACAAGACGATTCGTCACCGGCACCATCCCGCCGGAGAAGACCAGCTGGCTCATGATCGCGACGACGAGCAGCGGCATGATCTGCTCGTTGGACTTCGCCAGCGCGGACAGCAGCAGACCCAGGTTGGCAGAGGCGACGCAGGTGGCGGCGATCGTGACGAACAACTCCACCGAGGGGTTGCCCAGTGCGACGGCGCCCTTGGTGGGTCCGCCCTTGCCCCACACCACGATCGAGACCATGATCGCCGACTGCAGCACGGCGAACAGCGTGTAGACGCACACCTTCGCCAACAGGTAGGCCGTCGTCGACAATCCCACGGCCTGCTCACGGCGGAAGATCGGACGTTCGCCGATGAGGTCGCGGATGGTCAGCGCGGTTCCCATGAACACCGCGCCGACGTTGAGGAAGACCAGAATCTGGCCCGGTTCGTTGGGAGAGCCGCCCATCGGGTCGGGCACGCCGAAGCCGACGGTCCCGGGCACCGCCAGCGACAGCACACCCATGATGAACGGCAACAACGCCAGGAAGATGAAGTAGGCGCGGTCGGACACGATGAGGCGCGCCTGGCGTCGCACGATCGTCGAGAACTGCCGGCGCAGGCTGGTGTGCACCGGCTCGCCGAGGTCGGAGGGCTCATCGGCGGGCGGCGGCGCCGGCTGCGGGCCGCTCAGCGCCAGAAAGCGGTCGTTGGCGCCCTGCGGGTCGCCGGCCACCGTGGAGAAGATGTCGGCCCAGTTGGTGGTGCCCATCGCCGGGCCGATCTGGGCGGGCGGCCCGCAGAACGCCGTCTTGCCGCCCGGCGCCAGCAGCAGCACCTGATCGCAGACGTCGAGGTAGGTCAGCGAGTGGGTGACCACCAGCACGACGCGCCCGGCGTCGGCCAGTTGACGCAGCATGGTCATCACCTGCCGGTCCAGCGCCGGGTCCAGACCCGAGGTGGGCTCGTCGAGAATCAGCAGCGACGGACCGGTCAGCAACTCCAGCGCCACCGAGGCGCGCTTGCGCTGGCCACCGGAGAGTTTGTCCACCCGGGTCTCGGCGTGCTGGGTCATCTCCAGTTCCGAGAGCACCTCGGCGACCACCTCCTGGCGGTCCTCCTTGGTCGTGTCGGGCGGCAGGCGCAGTTCGGCGGCGTACATCAGCGCCTGGTTGACCGTCAACTGGCCGTGCACCACGTCGTCCTGGGGCACCATGCCGATCCGGGACCGCAGCGAGGCGTAGTCGGCGTGGATGTTGTGGCCTTCGAAGCTGACCGTGCCGCTGGTCGGGTGGGTGTAGCCGGCGATCAGCCGGGCCAGCGTCGACTTCCCCGCGCCGGAGGGTCCGATCACCGCCGTCAGCGTGCCCGGACGGGCGGTCAACGAGATGTTGTCCAGCAGGGTCTTGTTGTTTTCGATCGTCCACGTTACGGCGCGCACGTCCAGACCGCCGGTGCCGGTGGCCGCCGCGGTCTCGGTGCGCCGGACCAGGGACCCGCCGGTGAAGACCAGGTCGACGTTACCGATGGTCACCACGTCGCCCTCGTTCAGCAAGGCCGTGGTGACCCGGCTGCCGTTGACGAACGTGCCGTTGATGGAACGGTTGTCGGCGATCTCCGTCCCGCCCGGCGTCGGGATCAGGGTGGCGTGGTGTCGGGAGGCCAGCACGTCGGGGATGACGATGTCGTTGTCGGTCGCGCGGCCGATCTTCAGCGAGCCCGGTGGCGTGGGAGCCGAGGACCCGGGCCGCAGGATTTTCATCATCGACGTCGCGAGGTTCGACGTGCCGCCGGCCGCGGCCGGGTTCGGGCCCATCTGGGTGGGCGCGGCGTCCGGTGCCGTCGGTGGAGGCGGCGGCAGTGCCCGGCTCGGGAGTTGGATCGACGGGCGTGAGGGAGGTTGGGTCGGCGGCGGGTAGGTCGGCTGCGGCCGTGAGCCCGGGTACATCGGCTGGGACTGCGAGGGCGGGGGACCCCAGCCCGCGTGGCGCTGCGTCGGCTGGTCGATCATCACGGTTGAGGTCTGCGGCGGCCGGCCGGCCGTGCCGTCATGCCTGCCCAGGGCCAAGGTCAGCGGCGGACCGTCGGGATTGCCGACATTGACCGTCATGCCGTCGGTGACGTCGACCTCCTGCACCCGGCGGCCGTTCAGGTACATCCCGTTGAGCGAGCCGTTGTCCACCGCGACCCAGCGGCCCCGGTCGAACCGCAGCACCAGGTGCGCGCGGGACACCAGGGGATGAGCGATGCGGATGTCGGCGCGCAGGTCACGGCCGACGACGACGTCATGGCCCGCGGCGAAGGTGCGGGGCGGACCGTTGTACCGGACGGTCAGAGCGGGTGCTGAGGGGCGGCTCATCGCCGCCACTCTAGCCCGATGGGCGGGTTCCTCAGCGGCTCGTTGCGCTGCGCCGCGTCGCCTCCCGGCCGGTGGCGCGTGTCAGGCAGGACCGCCGGTGACCACGCAGTGCGTCCGCGAGTAGATGGTCGGCATGCACTTGTTGCAGTGGTCGCACACCGACTGGACGGCACCGTCGGCCCGGATGCGGTTGATCAGGTCCGGTTCGGCCAGCAGCGCCCGCCCCATCGCGACGAAATCGAAGCCCGCCTCCATCGCCCGGTCCATGGTCTCCCGGTTGGTGATCCCGCCCAGCAGGATGAGCGGCATCGTCAACTCGCGGCGGAACTGCTCGGCGTCGCGCATCAGGAAGGCGTCGCGGTAGGGGTATTCGCGCAGGAAACTGGTGCCGGTCATCCGCATGCCCCACCGCAGCGGGGGCTTGAACGCGGCCGAGAACTCCTTGATCGGCGAGTCGCCGCGGAAGAGGTACATCGGGTTGACCAGCGAGCTGCCTGCGGTCAGTTCGAGCGCGTCCAGGACGCCGTCGTTCTGCAGCCACCGGGCGGTCTGCAGCGACTCCTCGATGTTGATCCCGCCGCGCACCCCGTCGGCCATGTTCAGTTTGGCCGTCACCGCGATGGCGGGCGGGCCGTCCCGGTCGACCTCGCGGCGCACCGCCCGCATGATGCCGCGGGCCACCTTGGCCCGGTTCTCCAGCGAGCCACCGAACTCGTCGCTGCGCCGGTTGATCAGCGGGCTCAGGAAGGAGCTGGCCAGATAGTTGTGGCCCAGGTGGATTTCGACGGCGTCGAATCCGGCGTCGATCGCACAGCGCACCGCGGTGGCGTGTGCGGCGATCACCTCGTCGATGTCGGCTTTGGTGGCGTGCTTGGCGAACCGCATCGACAACGGGTTGAAGAACCGCACCGGCGCCAGCGCGGTGGCCCCGTTCGACCGGGCGTTGGCCACCGGCCCGGCGTGTCCCACCTGCGCGCTGATCGCCGCCCCCTCGGCGTGCACGGCGTCGGTCAGCCGGCGCAGGCCGGCCATCGCCTCGGGGCGCATCCACAGCGCGCTGCCGTCGGTACGCCCGCCCGGGCTGACCGCGCAGTAGGCCACCGTCGTCATGCCGACCCCGCCGGCGGCGATCGCGTGGTGGAACGCGATCAGGTCGTCGCTCACCAGTGCCCGCGGCGTGCGCGCTTCGAAGGTGGCCGCCTTGATGACCCGGTTGCGCAGCGTGACCGGACCGAGCTTGGCCGGGCTGAGGACATCCGGAGCAGCGCTCATATGCAGAATGTAGCCGTGGCTGCTGACCGATCGCCTCGCTCCTCCTCCGCCGGATCCCCGGCGGCATCGTCGACTCGGGCGGAAACCATGGACGGGAAGCTCACCCGCGACGAGATCTTCGTCGACCTGACGCGACGTGTCGCCGCCCTGACCGCCATGGGCCACACCCCGGGTTTGGGCACCGTCCTGGTCGGAGACGATCCGGGCTCGCATGCCTACGTCCGCGGCAAGCACTCCGACTGCGCCAAGGTCGGCATCACCTCCCTGCGCCGTGACCTGCCCGCCGACGCCAGCGCCGCGCAGCTCAACGACACCATCGACGAACTCAACGCCAACCCGTACTGCACCGGCTACATCGTCCAGTTGCCGCTGCCGCGCCACCTTGACGAGAACGCCGCGCTGGAACGCATCGACCCGGGCAAGGACGCCGACGGCCTGCACCCCACCAACCTCGGCCGGCTGGTGCTCAACGAGCCGGCGCCGCTGCCGTGCACACCGCGCGGCATCGTGGCGCTGCTGCGCCGCTACGACGTCGTGCTCGACGGCGCGCATGTGGTGGTGATCGGTCGCGGTGTCACCGTGGGGCGCCCGCTGGGTCTGTTGCTCACCCGGCGCACCGAGAACGCCACAGTCACGTTGTGCCACACCGGGACTCGCGACCTGCCGTCGCTCACCAGGCAGGCCGACATCATCGTCGCGGCGGTCGGTGTCCCGCACATGCTGACCGCCGACATGGTGCGCCCCGGGACGGCCGTGGTCGACGTCGGCGTCAGCCGGGTCGACGGGAAGCTCACCGGCGACGTCGCGCCCGACGTGTGGGAGGTGGCCGGGAAGGTGTCGCCCAATCCGGGTGGCGTCGGCCCGCTGACCCGAGCCTTCCTGCTGACCAACGTCGTGGAGCGGGCGGAAGCGAAAGTGGCAGAAGCCGGGCTGTGAACCTACGCGAACGCGCCCGGGCGGTGGCGCAGGCGCAGTGGCCGATCCTGACGGTCGCCGGCGTCTTCGTCGTCGCGCTGATCCTCGTCGCCGCCGGCTTCTGGCGCCGCGGAGCGTTCCTGATCGGTGTCGGGGTCGGGGTGGCGGGGATGCTGCGCCTGGTGCTTCCCGACGAGCGCGCGGGTCTGCTCGTGGTGCGGACCAAGTCTTTGGACTTCGCGACGATGATGACCATCAGCCTGGTGATGGTCTACGTCGCGTACACCATCGACCCATTGGGGACCAGCTAGCCAGCCGACGACGATGCGGGACCTCGGTGTCGGCTAGTCAGATTCACGTTCCGCCGATAACGGCCCGTGCGCACACCGTGATGTAGGGCAGCGCGATCCCCTCCGCGCCGGCCAGCGACGGATGCGTGGCCAGCAGCGTGCGCACCTCGTCGAGGGTTCGGGTTCGCGCCTCGGCCGGTGAAGTGATGCAGTAGCTGCGCGAGGCGACGTAGTCGATCAGCGCCTGCGGGGTGATGTAGTTGGTCCACTCCACCGTGTGGGTCTGCACATCGGTGAAGGGGGCCGGGAGCACGATGGTGCGGTTGGCCCAGTCGTGCTCGAGGCCGACGATGTGACCGAACTCCTTGACCCAGCCCAAGCGTTCGTCACGCACATTCCACAGCAGCCCGAGCCGACCGCCCGGCCGCAGCACCCGCGCGATCTCCGCGGCCGCCCGGTCGGGGTCGAACCAGTGCCATGCCTGGGCCACCAGAACCGCGTCAATGCTGTTGTCGGGCAACGGAATCTGCTCGGCGGTCCCCAGCAGCGCGGGGGTGTCCGGCAACGTAGTGCGCAGCACGTCGAGCAACTCGGCGATCGGGTCGACGGCCACCACGTTCAGGCCGCGCTCGACCAGCCGGCTGGTCAGCTTGCCGGTGCCCGCCCCGAGGTCGAGGACGTCGCGGACCCGGGAGTCCGGGGATGACGCCAGGATCCAGTCGACCGCCTCCGGCGGGTAGGACGGCCGGCCGCGCTCGTAGGCGGCGGCCTGCGAGCCGAACGACAGCGACCGTTCCTTCTTGCCTCTGTCCGCGGCTGTCATTGCCGGTGTTCGCCGTCGGCCAGGGCCAGCGTCTCGCGGATCAGTTGTCCGACCGCCGCGGTCTCGATCAGGAAGCCGTCGTGGCCGTAGATCGACTCCACGACCTCCAGGCCGCGACAGCCGGGGAGCAACTCGGCCAGCTCCTGTTGAAGACGCAGCGGGTAGAGCCGGTCGGAGGTGATCCCGCCCACCACGGTCGGCACCGGGCAGGACCGCAGCGCCGCGACGACCCCGCCGCGTCCGCGGCCCACATCGTGGTTGGACAGCGTCTCGGTCAGTGTCACGTAGCTGCCGGCGTCGAAGCGCTTGACCAGCTTGGAGCCCTGGTGTTCCAGGTAGCTCTCGACGGCGTAGCGCCCGCCCGACAGGGGGTCCTCATCACCTTGGCCCGAGTTGCCGAAGCGGGTGTCCAGCTCGGCCTCACCGCGGTAGGTCAGATGGGCGAACCGGCGCGCCAGCTGCAGGCCGGCGTCGGGGGAGCGGCCGGTGCCGTGGTAGTCCCCGCCCAGCCAGTTCGGATCGGAGGTGATCGCCGCGATCTGGGTGCTCTGAGTCCCGATCTGGTCGGCGGTGGCTCGTGCACCGACGGCCAGCACCAGCGCGGCCCGAACCTGCTCGGGGTAGCCGACCATCCACTCCAGTGCCCGCGCCCCGCCCATCGACCCGCCGATGACCGCGGCCACCTCGGTGACGCCCAGCGATGCCAGTGCGGCCACGTCGGCGTTCACCTGGTCGCGCACCGTGATCAGCGGGAAGCGGGAGCCCCACGGCTTGCCGTCCCGCGCCAGGGAACTCGGGCCGGTGGACCCCCGGCAGCCGCCCAGCACGTTGGTGGCCAGCGCGCACCAGCGGTCGGTGTCGATCGGCGCTCCCGGGCCGATGACCCCCTCCCACCAACCGGGCACTCTCGAGTCACCGGTGAGCGCGTGCAGCACCACCACGACGTTGTCGCGGTTGGGGGAGAGCTCACCCCAGCGCTGTACGGCGATCGACACGTCGTCGATGACGGCGCCGTTCTCACAGGTGAGCGGACCGATGTTGACCACGCCGATCTCACCCTCGGCCGGGAATGCCGCGGTGTCCAGTTCGTTGGAGAGGGTCATGTCCGGCTCCCTCAAATGGCCGCCACGGAGCGGGGGCCCGACGCCAGTTCGTCTTGGTTGGTGCCGGACAGGGACGCCGAGGCGGCGAAGCCGCGTTCCAGGTCGGCGAGGATGTCGTCGATGCCCTCCAGGCCCACGGCCAGCCGCACCAGCCCGGGGGTGACCCCGGTGCTGAGCTGCTCCTCGGCGGAGAGCTGCTGGTGGGTTGTCGACGCCGGGTGGATCACCAGGGACCGCACGTCACCGATGTTGGCGACGTGGCTGTGCAGCGTGAGCGCGTTGACGAACGCCTTGCCGGCCTCGATCCCGCCGGCGAGTTCGAAGGACAGCACCGCGCCGGTTCCCTTGGGCGCCAGCCGTTTCCCGCGCTCGTACCACGGGGAGTCGGGAAGCCCGGCGTAGTTGACGCTCACCACCTGGTCGTGGGAGGCGAGGTATTCGGCGACCCGCTGGGCGTTGGCGACGTGCCGCTCGATGCGCAGGCTCAGCGTCTCCAGGCCCTGCGCGATGAGGAAGGCGTTGAACGGGGCGGCCGCCGAGCCCAGGTCACGCAGCAACTGGACGCGGGCCTTCAGCGCGAATGCGGGCGCTCCCAGGTCGGCGAAGACCACGCCGTGGTAGCTCGGGTCGGGGTTGGTGAACCCGGGGAACTTCCCCGCTCCGCCCGATGTCGCCGGCCCAGCGGCTCCGCCCGTCCAGTCGAAGGTGCCGCCGTCGACGATCACGCCCGCGATGGCCGTCCCGTGCCCGCCGAGGTACTTGGTGGCCGAGTGCACGACGATGTCGGCGCCGTGCGCGATCGGCTGGATCAGGTACGGGGTGGCGATGGTGTTGTCGACGATCAGCGGCACCCCGTTCTTGTGGGCGACGTCGGCCACCCCCGGGATGTCGAGAATGTCGATCTTCGGGTTGGAGATCGTCTCGGCGAAGAACGCCTTGGTGTTCGGCCGCACCGCCGCCTGCCAGGAGTCCAGGTCGTCGGGGTCCTCGACGAACGTCGTCTCGATGCCCAGCTTCGGCAGCGTGTGGTGGAACAGGTTGTAGGTGCCGCCGTAGAGCCGCGGGCTGGACACGATGTGGTCGCCCGCACCGGCCAGGTTGAGGATCGCGAAGGTCTCGGCGGCCTGGCCCGAAGCCAGCAGTAGCGCTGCCACGCCGCCCTCGAGAGCGGCGATGCGCTGCTCGACGACGTCGGTGGTCGGGTTCATCAGCCGGGTGTAGATGTTGCCCGGTTCGGCCAGGCCGAACAGCGCCGCGGCGTGGTCGGTGCTGTCGAAGGTGTAGGACGTGGTCTGGTAGATCGGCAGGGCCCGGGCGTGGGTGTCCCGGTCGGGGGTCTGGCCGGCGTGGATCTGCTTGGTCTCGAACGACCAGTTGTCACTGCTCATAGGGGTATTGCTCCTTGGATGGTCACTAGCGGGGGAGCAGCGCGGCGGCGTCGGGGACGACGGGGCGGCGCCGGATACTGATCACCGACAGCGACACATATGAGGGCTCCGCATCAGGTTTCCCTGTCTACTCGGGGGGCCCGTCATTGCGGACCCGCGCTTGCCGTGCAGTCACGAGGACTGCTCAACCTGGTCGTCACCCGGGGCACCCCACCGCGGTTGGAGGGTTGCCGGCCAGCAAGCCGGGGCTTAAGCGCTGGCACTCAGAACCGCCTCGAAGCCTATCGCACATTCCCGGCGGGTGGCCAGCGGTCCCAAGTTCGCGTGGCTGCGACGCAGCGCAGTATGTGAGTTGATACTGATAACCGCCGTGACAACCGAGACCGACGCCGGGAGAACAGCACATGAGTGCCGACCAGCCCACCATCATCTACACCCTGACCGACGAGGCGCCATTGCTGGCGACCTATTCCTTTCTGCCGATCGTCCGGACGTTCCTCGAGCCGGCGGGCATCGATGTCGAGGCCCGCGACATCTCGGTGGCTGCACGCATCCTGGCCGAGTTCGGTGACTACCTGACCGAGGACCAGCGGGTGCCGGACACCCTGGCCGAACTGGGCAAGCTGACCCAGGATCCCGACGCGAACATCATCAAATTGCCCAATATCAGCGCCTCGGTGCCCCAACTGTTGACTGCCATCAGCGAATTGCAGTCCAAGGGCTACAACCTGCCGGACTACCCCGGGGATCCGAAGACCGACGAAGAGAAGGAGCTTCGTGCGCGCTACGCGAAGTGTCTGGGCAGCGCGGTGAACCCGGTTCTGCGAGAGGGCAATTCCGACCGACGCGCCCCCAGGGCGGTCAAGGAGTACGCGCGGAAGCACCCGCACAGCATGGGTGAGTGGTCGATGGCGTCACGCACCCACGTGGCGCACATGCGACACGGCGACTTCTACCACGGCGAGAAGTCCATGACGTTGGACCGCGCGCGGGACGTGAAGATGGAACTGGTGGGCACCAGCGGCGAGACCCTGGTGCTCAAGCCCGAGGTGAAGCTGGACGCCGGCGACGTCATCGACAGCATGTTCATGAGCAAGAAAGCTCTCTGCGACTTCTACGAGGAGCAGATGCAGGACGCCTACCAGACCGGCGTCATGTTCTCGCTGCACGTCAAGGCCACGATGATGAAGGTCAGCCACCCCATCGTGTTCGGGCACGCGGTCAAGGTCTTCTACAAGGATGCCTTCGCAAAGCACCAGAAGCTCTTCGACGAATTGGGGGTCAACGTCAACAACGGGTTGTCCGACCTCTACAACAAGATCGAGACACTGCCGGCATCGCAACGCGACGAGATCATCGAGGATCTGCACCGCTGCCATGAACACCGGCCCGAGCTGGCCATGGTGGATTCGGCCCGGGGTATCTCCAACTTCCACTCGCCCAGCGACGTCATCGTGGATGCGTCGATGCCCGCGATGATCCGCGCGGGCGGCAAGATGTACGGCGCCGACGGAAAACTCAAGGACACCAAGGCGGTGAATCCGGAGTCCACGTTCTCCCGGATCTACCAGGAGATCATCAATTTCTGCAAGACCAACGGCCAGTTCGATCCGACGACGATGGGCACCGTCCCCAACGTCGGCCTGATGGCGCAGAAGGCCGAGGAGTACGGCTCCCACGACAAGACGTTCGAGATTCCAGAGGACGGTGTCGCCAACATCGTGGACCTCGCCACCGGCGAAGTGCTGTTGACCCAGAACGTTGAAGCCGGGGACATCTGGCGGATGTGCACCGTCAAGGACGCGCCGGTCCGCGACTGGGTGAAGCTGGCGGTCAACCGGGCACGCAACTCCGGCATGCCGGTGTTGTTCTGGCTCGATCCGTACCGTCCGCACGAAAACGAGCTAATCGCAAAGGTGCAGACCTATCTGAAGGATCACGACACCAGCGGGCTCGATATCCAGATCATGTCTCAGGTCCGATCGATGCGGTACACGTTGGAGCGCCTCATCCGCGGGCTCGACACCATTGCTGCGACCGGCAACATCCTTCGCGACTACCTCACCGATCTGTTCCCGATCCTGGAACTGGGCACCAGCGCGAAGATGCTGTCCATCGTGCCGCTGATGGCCGGTGGTGGGATGTACGAAACCGGAGCGGGCGGTTCGGCGCCCAAGCACGTCAAGCAGCTTCTGGAAGAGAACCACCTGCGGTGGGATTCGCTGGGCGAATTCCTTGCGCTTGCAGTCAGTCTGGAAGATCTCGGCATCAAGACCGGCAACGAGAAGGCCAAGGTTTTGGCCAGGACCCTCGATGCCGCGACCGGCAGGCTGCTGGACAACAGCAAGAGCCCATCGCGTAAGACCGGTGAACTCGACAACCGTGGCAGCCAGTTCTACCTCGCTCTGTATTGGGCACAAGAACTCGCGGCGCAACGTGACGACAAGGAACTGGCGGAGCACTTCGCTTCCCTCGCCGCGGCGTTGGCCGCCGACGAAGACGTCATCCTGACCGAACTCAACGAGGTGCAGGGCAATCCGGTGGACATCGGCGGCTACTACTACCCGGACCGGGAGAAGACGACGGCGGTGATGCGGCCCAGCAAAACGTTCAACGCCGCGCTGGCGGCGGCCGCCGGAGGGTGAGCCGAAGCACGTGAAGCGACGCTTACGTGGCCAATGACGGTCGCGGCCATCCCGGCTAGCTGATCCTTCTGCGAACTTGGGGCCCCTATAGTGTGGGCGTCGAGGCGATCGCCAGGCGTAGGAGGATGCGGATTCACATGTCCAGTCAACCCAAGATCAAGGTCAAAGGCACCGTCGTAGAGCTCGACGGCGACGAGATGACCCGGATCATCTGGAAGCTGATCAAAGACACCCTGATCCTGCCCTACCTCGACGTGAACCTGGAGTACTACGACCTGGGTATCGAGCACCGCGACGCCACCGACGACCAGGTCACCATCGACTCCGCCAACGCCATCCTCAAGCACCACGTCGGCGTCAAGTGCGCCACCATCACTCCCGACGAAGCCCGCGTCAAGGAGTTCAACCTCAAGAAGATGTGGCTGTCGCCCAACGGCACCATCCGGAACATCCTCGGCGGCACCATCTTCCGCGCCCCGATCGTCATCTCCAACATCCCGCGTCTGGTGCCTGGCTGGACCAAGCCGATCATCATCGGCCGCCACGCCTTCGGCGACCAGTACCGCGCCACCAACTTCAAGGTGGACCGGCCCGGCACGGTGACCTTGACCTTCACCCCCGAGGACGGCAGCGAGCCGATGGTCCACGAGGTGGTCCGCATCCCCGAAGACGGCGGAGTCGTCATGGGTATGTACAACTTCAAGAAGTCCATCCAGGACTTCGCCCGGTCCTCGTTCTCCTATGCGCTGCAACAGAACTACCCGGTGTACCTGTCGACCAAGAACACCATCCTCAAGGCCTATGACGGCATGTTCAAGGACGAGTTCCAGCGGATCTTCGACGAGGACTACAAGGAGGAGTTCGACAAGCGCGGCCTGACCTACGAGCACCGCCTGATCGACGACATGGTGGCCTCCTGCCTGAAGTGGGAGGGCGGCTACGTCTGGGCCTGCAAGAACTACGACGGCGACGTCGAGTCCGACATCGTCGCCCAGGGCTACGGCTCGCTGGGCCTGATGACCTCGGTGCTGATGACACCGGACGGCAAGACGGTCGAGGCCGAGGCCGCTCACGGCACCGTCACCCGGCACTATCGCCAGCACCAGCAGGGCAAGCCCACCTCCACCAACCCGATCGCGTCGATCTTCGCCTGGACCCGCGGTCTGCAGCACCGCGGCAAGCTGGACAACACCCCCGAGGTCATCGGTTTCGCCGAGGCCCTGGAGGAGGTCGTGATCCACACCGTCGAGGGCGGCCAGATGACCAAGGACCTGGCGCTGCTCATCAGCCCCGAACAGCCCTGGCAGACCAGCGAGCAGTTCCTGGCGACCCTGGCCGACAACCTCAAGCAGCATCTGGCCGAGTCGCGCTGATCAGCCGGCGGGCGGCACCTCGCGTAGCCGGGGTTCGTGCTCGTCGACCCACGCGATGATCAGATCGGCGATCAGCTGCGGCGCCTCGAACATCGGGATGTGCCCGACGTTGTCCAGGATCGTCACCTTGTCGATGTCCGGGATGTGCTTCAGGAAGTGTTTGGTGTAGCGGGGGTGCGGCAGCACCCGATCCTTCTCGCAGATGACCAGGTTTGTGGGGGTGTGGATGGCGGCCAGTTCCATCAGCCCCGGCAGCAGCAGCGCCTTGACCAGCAGTTGATAGTAGGCGCGGCAGTGGGTGACGTCGTCGATGATCGCCATCAGGTCGGCATCCGACAGGCCGGCCGGCGTGGCGCTGCACGGCACGCTGGCCGCGGCCTTGGCGCCCGGCAGTCGGGCCGCGCGCTGCCGCAGCACCAGAGCCGTCAGCCACACCGGAAGGCCGGCGACGAACTTGGCGACGATCTCGTACTTCACCGGCGACCAGCGGTGCCAGCCCCCGGCCGGCGCGATCCCGGTCAGGGTGCGGGCGCGGCCGCGCCGCTCCAGCTCGAAGGCCACCCAGCCGCCGAGTGAGTTGCCGACGATATGCGCTGTGTCCCAACCCAAGTCGTCCAGCTGGGCTTCCAGGTGGTCGGCCAGCGTCCTGGTGTCCAGGAACCACGACCGGGTGTGCGGACCGCCGTTGTGCCCGGCCATCGTGGGTGCGAAGACCTCGAACCGCCCGGTCCTGGCCAACGCCGGGGCGACGTCGTGCCAGACGTAGGACGACATCATGAACGGGTGCAGCAGCAGGATGGGCTCCCCCGAACCGAGGTGAATGTCCTCCCGGTTGCGCATGATTCCGACGCTAAGCCGATACCGGCGGTATCGCAAGGATCGCCGCGCCCGAGTGCCGGGTAGGTTCCAGCCCGTGATCGTGACCACCATCAACGTCAACGGGGTGCGCGCCGCCGTGCGGGAGCGTTCAGCAGAGAACCGCGGTTTGTTGGCCTGGCTGGCGGCGAGCGCCGCCGATGTGGTCTGCCTGCAGGAGACCCGCGCTGACGACGCGCAACTCGCCGAGGCCCTGGCCCCGGCGCTGGCAGACGGCTGGCACCTCGCCTCGGCGGAACCGCATCTGCGCGGGCGCAGTGGGGTGGCCATCCTCAGCCGCGCCCCGTTCTCTGAGATCCGGATCGGCCTTCCCGCAACGGAATTCGAGACTCACGGCCGGTATCTGGAGGTCGACCTGCCCGGCGGAGCGACCGTCGCCAGCCTCTACATCCATACCGGGGAGGCGGGCACCGCCCGGCAGCTCGAAAAGGAGCGATTCATGGCGGAGTTGGCCAAGCGGATGGCTGAGCTGTCCGCCGACGGCCGGCATGCGGTGCTGTGCGGGGACTGGAACGTCGCACACACCGAGCACGACATCAAGGCCTGGAAGGCCAACGTCAAGAAGTCGGGATTCCTGCCCAGTGAGCGGCAGTGGCTGACGGAGCTGATGGAATCCGGCTGGGTGGACGTCGTCCGGCGCCTGCACCCCGACCGCCCCGGGCCCTACAGCTGGTGGTCGTGGCGTGGCAAGGCCTTCGACAACGACGCCGGCTGGCGGATCGACTATCACCTGGCCACCGAATCCCTGGCCACCCGCGCCCGCTCTGCGCGCGTGGAGAAGCCCGAGGCTTATGCGCTGCGCTGGTCCGACCACGCGCCGGTGACCGTCGAGTTCACCGACTGACCGTGGAATCATCGCGGGCATGGACCCCGACTGGGACGCCCTCAATGTTCTGCGGGAACGGATCGTCGGAGTAGACGGCCAGGTCTCGGCGCTGTTGGCGCAACGGCAATCGCTGGTCGAACAGTACGAGCGCCATCGCCTCGCGATCGTGAGCCGAGCGCACCCCGGCGTCGTCGCAGGGACACCCTTCGGGGCGGCGCCGGTGCCGCCGTCTCCACCGGCGCGCGGGGAGTGGTCGGGCGCGCGGGTGCGTGCCATGACGCTCGGTCTGGGTGCGACGCTGCTGGCGATCTCGGCGCTCACCTTCACCGCGGTGGCCTGGTCGCGTCTGGGTGACGGCGGGCGGGCGGTGCTGCTGCTGCTGGCCACCGCCGTGATCACCGGGATCGCCCTGGTGCTTCGCAGTCGTCTTCCCATGACCGCTGAGGCGTTCGCGGGCCTGGCGATCGTGCTGGCCCTCGTCGATCTCTACGCCGTGCGCCGCGCCGGCCTCGCATCCGGGATGTCGTGGCAGATGTGGTGGGCGGTCGGGGTTGTCCTGACGGCCGGGTTCGCCGCTGCGCTGGGTCGCCTAACCGGCCGGCGCACCACCAGGTTCGCCGTCGCGGCCCTGTTGCCGATCGCGCCGGAACTGGTGGCCAACCAGGTCGGGGAGACAGCGTGGGCAGCCGCGCTGGTCCTCGCCGGACTGGCGGCTGTGATCGGCTACCTCGAAGTTCGGTGGGCGCGCCACCTCTACCCGGAAGGCCGAGTGGTTCTGGTACTGCATGCTGTCGGGTCGTGGGTGGCCGCAGCCGTGCTGGCCGGCGTCGGCGCCTGGCAGGCGGAGACCGCCGCCACCGCGGCGCCACCGGCTCTCGCGGTCGCTTCGCTGGCCGCAGCGCCCGAACTCGCGCGGCGCCGCCTGAGGAAACCCGCCCCGCGGGCCGGGGCGGCGGCCCTGGTTCTCGGAGTCCCCGCCGGTGTGGTGCTGACCCTGCTGTCGCCTGCTGTGGGAGCCGAGGGCCTGCGGACCGCGGCCGTCGCGGCCGGTGGCGTCACGGTCCTGGCCGCTGCCCTCCTCCCCGGCGCCGGGTACCGGGTGGGGGGCGGCATCGCGGGTGCACTGTTCGCGTTGCCCGGGACGCTGCGGGCCCTCTCGGTCGGTGCCCCGGCCGTGGCGGGACCGCTGGAGTGGCTGGCCGAGCCGTGGGGCGGGACGGTGCACTCGATTGCCCGCGAGGTCTACCGGGGCCCTTACGGCGGGCCGGCGTTGAACGGTTCGTGGGCGGTGGTGGTCTCGTTCGGCGTCATCGCCGCCGTCGGCATCGGTCTGGGATTTCGACGGCCGTTGCTACTCGGAATCGGCAGTGCGGCAATCGGGTTCGCCGCCGCGGTGGCTCCGGTCATTGCCGGTTCGACGGTGATCGTGACGCTCGCTGTCACCACCGCCGCCGTGGTGCTGACCGAGCTGGTGGCCGCGTGGCTGGACCGGACACAACCCGAATACGGGTGGGCGCTACTGACCGGCGCGGCCATCGTCGCTGTGCCGACGGCCGGCTGGGCGGCGGTGTCTTCGGCTGCGTCGGTGATGACGTTGGGTGTGACGACATTGGCTGCCGGTGCGGCCGCCGTCATCGCCCGTACCGTCGCCGCCCGGTCGCTGTACGCCGGGCTCGGCGCAGCGTTGCTGGTGGCCTTCGTCGGCGTGCTGACCAGAACCGTCGGGGCCGGATTGCCCGCCGCCGGCTTCGCAGCCGCTGTCGCGGCGGGTGCCGTGGTGCTGTTCGGCGTGTATGTGATGCGCACCGACCGGTCAACGGGTGCCGTGCTCGAATGTTCCGGCGCCGCAGCCGCATTGGCCGGGGTTGTGGTTGCGGCCGGTGACGAAAGCTGGCTGGCCGGCGCGCTCACTGCCCTCGTGCCGCTGGCGACGCTGGGTGCGCTGCGCACCGACCGTCGGGTGGTCTACGGGTGCGCCGCCGGCGCTCTGGCGCTCGGGGCGGTCTGGGCGTGGCTGGCCGCGGCCGGGGTGGGTGTCGTCGAGGCTTACACCGCCCCGGCGGCTGCGGCGGCTCTGGCCGCCGGAATCCTCCAGTGGCGCAGCGGCCCCGGCCGATCATGGATCACCCTCGGGCCGGCCCTGCTGCTGGCGATCGGCCCGACGCTTCTTCTGGGGATGGCCGACGACGACGCCGTCCGGTTGGTCGTTGCGGCCTTGCTGGCGTTGGTCGCAGTGGTCGTCGGCGGGGTGCTACGACTGCAGGCACCGCTGTGTCTGGGTGCGGTCGCGCTGCTGTCGCTGGCACTCGACCAGTGGGGCGCCGAGATCGTTCGGATGCCGCGCTGGATCACCCTCGGCGTCGTCGGTGGACTTCTGATGTGGATCGGTGCGACGTTCGAGCATCGCCGCCGTGACCTGCGCCGGACGACGGAGGCCGTCAGCAGGTTCGGCTGAGCACCTGCCCCGGTTTCAGACCGTCACCGCCGCGCTCTTCGGACGGTCCAGCGCGGTCAGGTTGCTGCCCTTCGGGTCACCGAGTGCCACCATGCTCTGGAAATACTCGATCACCCGGGTGTTCGATACATTGAGCGCGGGCCACTGCGGCCAGTCCCAAGTGTCGTTCATGAACGGCTGCATCTGGTCATGGCTGAGCACCGTCAGGTGATTGACGTCGTGCGCGGTGGCGCCCGCTTCGATCACCAGCCGGCCGTTGGCGCGATCATGCATCCAGCCGCCGTAGTGCGGTTCCATCTTGAGGGTGTCGACGAAGGCGGTGACGTAGCCGTTGTCGGTCAGGTACTGGGCGAAACCGGGGTGGCCGTACTTGGCCACCATCGCCATGACGTCGGCGGTCGATCCCAGCCGGGCGGTGCGTTCGATGTCGGCGACGATCTGCGGGTTGTACTTGTCGTCGGCGATCCAGCCGACCTTCGCGCCCTGCATCGCGTAGTACAGGCCAACACCTTTCACGTCGTCGCCCCATGCCTGGGCGTTGTTGGTCAGGCTGTTGGCGAAGGCCCACCTGCCCACCTCGTCGATGGTCGTCGGCGCCAGCCCGGAGAACGTCCGAAGGTTGTTGTAGGCGACCAGAGCCTCGGTCGTGATGGCGGTCCGGCCGCCTTCAAGGGCGTCCATACCGGTGTGATCGCTGCCGTGGAACATGCCGTAGGTCATGATGTCGACGTACTGGCCGCTGTCGGTCGGCATCGGGGTGCTGCCGGTGCCGCCCGTGCTGCCGGTGGCTCCGGTGCCACCCGAAGGTGTACCGCCGGTCGCTCCACCGGACGTCGTTGTCCCGGTGAGTCGATCGACGATGGTGCCCATCCCCATCGAATCGGTGAGGGTGGCACCCGTCGGATTGGACAGCATGACGTGGAAGTCCTCGGTGCCCTCGGTCAGGGCGTCGCCCTTGATGACCACGGAGATGGTCTTACTGGTCTCACCGGGTGCGAAGGTCAGCGTCCCGGATGCGGCGGTGTAGTCGGCGCCGGCCGTCGCGGTGCCGTTCATCGTGGCGTACTGCACTGACACCGCCTGAGCCGACGGCGCGCCGAGTGTGACGGTGAACGTCGCCAGCGAGGTGCCGTTGCCGCCGGTGTACTCGATCGGCGTCAGGTATGCCATCTTGTTGGTGTTCACCGTGCGCCAGTCGTCGGCCAGAATGCCCCCGGTATCACCGGAATTCGGGTTCCATGCCCAGAATGCCCAGCTCATGTCCTCGGTGCCGGCCGGAATGTCGATCGCGCCGTTGTTGTCGAAATCGCCCGACAGGTAGGACGTGATCGCCTTGAACCACACGACGTCCTTGGGATCCTGCAGTTTGGTGCCGAACTCGCCGACCCAGATCGGGGCGATGTTCTGCTCGTAGATGTAGCCCCAGGCGTTCCGGAAGACGTTGGGGAGGTTGGCGCCGAAGTTGGCGGTTTGGAACCACGGCTGTGCCCAGACCGAGTTCGGGTAGTCGTGCGGTGAGTAGACCACCCGGTTGGCCACATTGAGTGTGATGGGCCGGTCCTTGACGCCCATCAGGTTGCCGCCCCACCAATAGCTCTGGCCCTTGTAGGTGCCGATGCCCTCGGTGAAGATCAGCAGGTTCGGGTTGACGGCCAGCACGGCATTACCTGCGCGTTCGGCCGCGCGGGCCCAGTCGGTGGCGCCGCCGCCGCCCCACGTTCCGTTGTAGGGCTCGTTGTGCAGATCGAAGCCGACGACCGTCGGGTTGTCCTTGTAGCGGGTCGCCAGCATCTGCCAGTCGGACACCCACTGGTCCTCGGTGTACTGGCTGTTGTACCAGAGGCCGTTCTCGCTGGTACCGGCTCCTGCGGTGCTGCGGTGGTGGTCGAGGACGACACGCATGCCCTTCTCGCCGGCGTAGGCGATGATCTTGTCCATCACCTGCAACGCCGAGAGGTTTTGCAGATCGGGGTTCTGGGAGAAGTCGATACCGTTCGGCTTTGCCGTGGTGTGCAGCATCTCGCTGGAGTACGGCAGGCGGATGGTGTTGAACCCCAGACTGGCCATCTGATCGATCATGTCCTTGTAGCTGCGGGTCCAAAGTCCATGCGGCACAAGGTTTGTGCTTTCGGCGCCGAACCAGTTGACGCTGGACAGCTGAACCGGTTTACCTTGGGAGTCGACGATCTGATTGCCTGACGTGTGCAGATATCCCGGTGCGATTCCACCCGAGCCGGGCTCGGTCGCCGAGGCATCGGAGATGCTCAGCCCGGGTATGGCTGGTGGCGTCGTGCCGTCGTCGTTGAGGATGGTCCCGACGGCGACGGCGCGCGCGAGTGTGGCACCGGACGGGCCGGACAAGTTCACCCTGAACGTCTCATCCGGCTCGACAACGGTGTCGCCGATGATGTCGACGTGGATGGTCTGGGCGGTGACGCCCGGGGCGAAGGTGAGGGCGCCCGAACCGGCGACGTAGTCGGTGCCCGCTGTCGCGGTGCCGTCGGACGTCGCGAAGTTCACGGTCACCGGCGCCGTCGATGCCTTGTCCATCGTCACCGTGAACATGAAGTGGGCGTGCTCGCCGTTGCCCTCGTTCACCGACAGGTCCGCGATCGAGAGGGACGGCGGGGTCGGTGGGGTGGAGGCGCCGACGGCGACGCCGTTGACCTTGATGTTGGTCGGCGCCGACCCGACGGCGCCGGGGGTGGCCTGATAGCCGAAGCTGGTGCTCTGTCCGGCCGCGACGGCGCCGTTGTAGGCCACGTTGCTGACGACGTAGTGCGTTCCGGTATGGCTGGTGATCTGGCCGTTCCAGATGTTGGTGATCGTTGCCGGGGTGTCGAATTCCACGGTCCAGCTGCTCAGTTTCGATGCCCCCGCGGTCAGCGTCATGTTCGCGGTGTGGCCGGTTCCCCAGTCGTTGACCACGGCGTAGGTCACCGAGTTTCCCCCCTGCGAGGGCGGGGCGACGTCGTCGTTGGTGATGGTGGCGGTCGCGGTCGTGCGGGCGAGGGTGGCCCCGGTGGGGTTGGCCAGCGTCACGGTGAAGGTTTCGTCGGGCTCGACGGCGGTGTCGCCGGTGACCTTCACGGCGATGGTCTGGGTGGTGACACCGGGGGCGAAGGTGAGGGTCCCACTGGAGGCGGTGTAGTCCGTGCCTGCGGTGGCCGTGCCGTTGGCGGTGGTGTAGCCGACGGTGACGGGTGTGGTGGCGGCCTTGGACAGGCTGACGGCGAAATTCGCATTGGTGGTGGCGCTGTTGCCTTCGGTGACCGTGACATCGGCGACGGAGAGGGTGGGCGGCGCGGGCGGTGGGGTCGATGTGCCGACGGCAACCCCGTTGACCTTGAGATTCGTCGGTGCCGATCCGATCGCGCCCGGCGTCGCCTGATAGCCGAAGCTGGTGCTCTTGCCGGCGGCGACCGCTCCGTTGTAGGCCATGTTGGTGATCACGTAGTGCGTTCCGGTGTGGCTGGTGATCTGGCCGTTCCAGATGTTGGTGATCGTCGCCGGGGTGTCGAACTCCACCGTCCAGCCGGTCAGGTTCGACGAGCCCGCAGTCACCGCCATGTTCGCGGTGTGACCGGTTCCCCAATCGTTGACGACGCTGTAGACGACCGTATTGCCCGCTGCCGCAGCCGGTTTGACGGCCGCGGTGCCCAACGCGGTGGTGATCGCGCCGCTCGTGGACCGGCGGTTGAGCAGTCTGTCGACCTCCCGGCTGACCAAGGCCAGGGCTGCGGTGAGCACGTCGAAGGGATTGAGCCGTGCGCCGGCGGCCGCGCCCGACGGTGTCTGACCCGAGGAGTTCAGCGGTGTTGCGGTCATCACGGCCGACGGCATCGTCGCGGCCGGGGCGGGCCGGGTGGCGATCGGAAGTGCAGCGCCGGCGGGAGTGACCGCGCGGATCGCCGACGCCGCGGCACGGATCGCCTGCACGGCGACGGGGGCCGTGACTGCCCGCACCAGGGGCGCCTCGACGCCCGGGTGGGCGGGGACGGTAGGCATCTCGGTGGGCGTGACCGGGTCCGCCGGCGTTGCGGCTGCGGGCGGAATCGGTGTGTTGGGGTTGCTGTCGGGGCGTCGTCGCGTGGCGTCCGCGGCCGCCGGACCGGGGGCTGTCCTCGTGGTGGCGGAGTTCCGCCTGGGGGCGCGCGGATCGCCGGTGGCCGGCGCCGGCGTCCCCTGGGCCTCAGCGGCCCCGCCGCGGCGTGCGGTCGACTGCGGTGACCGGGCGTCCGTCGACGGTGTGTCCGTGTCGTCGGCGCCCGCCACGGCGGGACTCGCCGCGATGGTCAGACCCAACCCGAGCGCCAATGCTGCGGCACTGCGCTTTACACCCCGAACCGTGTCCATGACCGTTCCTCCATTCCGACGCCTCGCCCACTTTGGTAACACCCGTTGCCAAAAAAATTAACACGGTGGGCCGATACCCTCAAGGGGTGGGGAAGGCATCCAGATGGGCGGGCTTGTCCCGTGTCGACCGGCAGGCCGGACGACGGCACCTGCTCGTCCAGGCGGCTTTCGAACTCTTCGGCGAGAACGGTGAGTCCGCGGTGACCGTCCGTTCCGTCTGCCGTCAAGCCGAGTTGAACAACCGCTACTTCTATGAGAACTTCGCCGACACCGACGAACTTCTCGGTGCCACTTACGATTTCGTGGTCGCGGACCTGATCGCCGCGCTGATCCGGGCGATGGCGGGACAACCGGACGATCGCGCCAGACTGCGGGCCGGCATCACCGCCGTGCTGCATTTCAGCTCAGGCGATCCGCGCCGCGGCAAGATTCTGTTCACCGAGTCCAGAACCAACCCGGTGCTCGCGGCGCGCCGCGCCGTGACTCAGGATCAGCTCCGTAAGTCCGTGCTCCACGACACGCCCGTCAGCTCAACGACAGATCGCGTCGCCGACCTCGTCTCCGCGGCGATGTACGCCGGCGCAATGGCGGAACTGGCCCAGGAGTGGCTGCTGGGCACACTCGGCGAAGACCTGGAGGCCGTCGTGCAGGCGGCGGTCGAGTTGCTGATGCCCTCGGTCCCCGCACCCCGTTAGGGCGCCGGGCAGCCTTCCCGGCTGGGCGCGTCGAGCGCCTTGGGGGCGTCCTGCAGAGCCCGGTGCAAGACCTCGAAAACCCTTGGGTCCCAGGTCAGTGCCGTCTTCCACTCCAGTCCCGCCGCGTTCGACACGAAGATGCTGTGGGTGTCGTCGAAGACGTAGCAGCGACGGTGCAGCAGGACGGGGTCGCTGATGGCCTTGGCCAGTGCGCTCTCCTCGGCCACGATGCCGTCGTTGGGCCACACCGCCGGGTTCGCCGCCCCGGGCACGGTGAACTTCCCGCCGGCGATCAGTGCCACCGGGATTCTGTCGAGCACCCCGGCCTGGAATGCGTTCCACCCGTCCTTGCCCATCAGGAACTTCTTGTTGACCTCGCGGCCCGAGCCCGCCATCAGTTCCAGCACCCGCTCTTTGAACTGTGTGACGGCCGACTCGCAGAACTTGTCGCCCTGGCACTCCGACAGCGCCATCAGGTCGTTGGCGTAGTCGGAGAGATAGGAGCCCTGCCACGGTGTTCCGATCGTCGTCAGCGAACGGATCTTCACCTTGCTGTCCGTGGTGGCCAGCACCCGGATGGCCGCCCGGGAGTACAGGCCGCCCATCGAGTGGCCGACGAAGTCGACCTCGGTGACGCCCTTCTCGTCGTGCAGCCAGTTCACGAAACGGGCCAGGTGCTCCCCGGCGGTGTCGATGCTGCCGGTCGAGTTGACCGTCATGTTCTCCGGCAGCGTCACCGGGCACACGCCGAAGGCCCCGAAGCCCTGCTGGTCGACGACCTGTCCGCGGCCGTTCATCGCCGGCGAGGTGTAGGCGGTGTAGCCCTTGCCGAGCAGGTACTCGCGGATCGCCGTGTCGGAGTTGCCCGCCGCCAACCCGGTGGCGCACGCCTGGTCGGGGGTGGTGAACGGGCTGACCGCGTCGCCGCCGGAGACCACGACCACCGCCGCGCCGGCCGGTCGCTTCTCGCCGGATCCGGGGCCACCGGAGCAACCGCTGAGGACCGACGCCGTCGTCAGGGCGGCAACCATCGCCGCCAGGATTTTTCGCATGACAGGATTGTCCCATCATGAGCCAGCAACCCCGTGTCGTGTTCTCCGGCGTGCAGCCCACGTCCGACTCCCTGCATCTGGGCAACGCCCTGGGCGCGGTCCGGCAGTGGGTCGGGTTGCAGGACGACTACAAGACCTTTTTCTGCGTCGTCGACCTGCACGCCATCACCGTCCCGCAGGATCCCGCGGTGCTGCGCCGGCGCACCCTGGTTACCGCCGCGCAGTACCTGGCGCTCGGCATCGATCCCGCCCGTTCGACGATCTTCGTCCAGAGCCACGTGCCCGCTCATGCCGAATTGGCTTGGGTGCTGGGCTGTTTCACCGGTTTTGGGCAGGCCTCGCGGATGACGCAGTTCAAGGACAAGTCCCTCAAGCAGGGTGCCGACTCGACGACGGTGGGGTTGTTCACCTACCCGGTGCTGCAGGCTGCCGACGTGCTGCTCTACGACACCGATCTGGTTCCGGTGGGTGAGGACCAGCGCCAGCACCTGGAACTGGCCCGCGATGTTGCGCAGCGCGTCAACGCCCGTTTCCCGGAGACGTTCGTGGTGCCGGAGGTGATGATCGCCAAGGAGACCGCCAAGATCTACGACCTCGCCGAGCCGACGGCCAAGATGAGCAAGTCGGCGGCCACCGGTGCCGGCCTGATCAACCTGCTCGACGATCCGAAGGTGTCGGCCAAGAAGATCCGCTCGGCGGTCACCGACAGCGAACGGGAGATCCGGTTCGACCCGGAGGCCAAGCCGGGTGTGTCCAACCTGCTGTCCATCCAGTCCGCGGTCACCGGTACGCCGGTCGACGACCTCGTCGCCGGGTATGCCGGCCGCGGGTATGGCGACCTCAAGGCCGAGACCGCCGACGCCGTGATCGCCTACGTCACCCCTATCCAGCAGCGGGTCGACGAACTGCTCGCCGACCCGGCCGAACTGCAGGCCGTTCTCGCCAAGGGCGCCGACCGTGCCCGCGAGGTGTCGGCTGCGACCCTGGGCCGGGTCTACGAGCGGCTGGGATTCCTGCCCGCGCAATGAAGAAGCGGCTGGACGACCTACGGGCACGCTTTCCGTGGTTGGACCATGTCATCCGTGCCCAACGGCGGTATGACCGGGCCCAGGGCGACTTCTGCGCCGCGGCCGTCACGTACTACACGATCTTCGCGATGTTCCCGCTGTTGATGGTCGGGTTCGCGGTGGTGGGCTTCTTCCTCGCCGGCCGGCCGGAGTTGCTGGCCGAGATCGACAACCGGGTCAAGTCGGCGGTCACGGGCGATTTCGCCAACCAGGTGCTCAGCCTGATGGATGCGGCCATCGACTCCCGAACCTCCGTCGGCCTGATCGGCCTGGGTACGGCACTGTGGGCCGGGTTGACGTGGATGAGCCACCTACGGGGCGCGTTGACGCAGATGTGGAATCCCGAGAGCTCGTCCCCGCAGGATTTCGTCGCGGCCAAGCTCTCCGACCTGGTGGCGCTGGTATCCACGTTTGCGGCGACAGTGCTCACCCTGGGGCTCACCTGGCTGGCGAGTGGGCCGCTGAATGTCGCCGGGGCGTTGCGCGGTGCCTCACTGCTGTTGTCGGTCCTGGTCGCCTGGCTGATGTTCACCTGGATGATCGCGCGACTTCCGCGCGAGCAGGTGAACATGCGGCGCGCCGCGGCGGCCGGTCTGTTGGCGGCGGTGGTGTTCGAGGCGTTCAAGCAGGTGGGGTCGGTCTACCTGCGGACGGTGATGCACGGGCCGGCCGGCACTGCCTTCGGCCCGGTCTTCGGCCTGATGGTGTTCGCGTACCTGACTGCGCGATTGGTCCTGTTCGTGACCGCGTGGGCGGCTGAAGGTAGCGAGGCGCCCGGCGGCGTCAGCGCGCCTGAACCCGCTGATTCAGCGAGCGCGCCGCCAGCATCAGACTGAACACGATGATGGTGCCGACCACCGCGACGCCGATCCGCACCGGCAGCGCCTCACCGCCCAGGATCGGCGTATTGTCCGGTGCCGCTTCGGGTTTGGGTGGAATGAGTGACGGGTCGGGCTCGATCAGGTTGCCGATCCTGGTGTCGGGCTTGGTGGCGAACCCGTAGTCGAGGAGATGTGCGGCCTGCTCCCATGGGGCGATGGGCTCGCGGGTGCCGCGCAGCAGGATCGCCATGACCCGCCGGCCGTCGTGGTTTGCCGCGCCGACGAAGGTCTGCCGGGCATCGTCGGTGAACCCGGTCTTGCCGCCCATCGCGCCCGGATAGTTCAGCAGCAGCTTGTTGTCGTTCTCCAACTCGTAGGCCGGGTGGTCGGAGGTCTCACCGGGCTTGGCCGGGTGGCCGGGGAAGTTGTAGGTGCGGGTCGCCACGATGTTGGCGAACGTCGGGTTGTTGTAGGCGTACCGGTAGAACAGCCCCATGTCATAGGCCGAGGTGCTCATCCCCGGGCCGTCCAGGCCCGACGGGGTGGCCACCCGGGTGTCGCGCGCGCCGAGTTTCGTGGCGAGCGTGTTGATCTTCTGCATCGCGACGTCCATCAGTTTTCCCGGGTCGCTTCGCTCCTGCCCTCCGGAGCCCCCGATCGCCATCGCCAGCGCGTGGGCGGCGTCGTTGCCGGAGTGCATGAGCAGGCCGTGCAGCAGGTCGTTCACGGTGTAGTGGCCGCCCAGGTCGACGCCCACCTTGGTGCCCTCGGCGTTGGCGTCCTCCTGGGTGCCCTCGATCACCCGGTCCAGCGGAAGTTCGTTGATGGCCTGCATGGCCAGCAGGACCTTGATGATGCTGGCCGGGCGATGGCGGCCGTGCGGGTCGCGGGCGGCGATCACGTCACCGGTGTCGATGTCGGCGACCAGCCAGGCCTCGGCGGAGACGTCGCCCGGCAGCGGGGGAGCCCCGGCCGGAACGATCACCCCACAACTGCCCAGGGCGTCGCCGCCGACGGGCGTCGTCGGGACGGCCAGGGGTTGCGGCGGCTCTCCGGCGGTCGGGACCTCCGAGGAGTCCACCGCCGGTGGGGTCGAGACCTTGTACGGGCAGCTGTTGGGATCCGGGGCGGGTCCGGCGTCCGGCGCCGGGGCTGGAGCAGGTGCGGGGGCCGGCGCAGGTGCGGGAGCCGGCGCAGGTGCGGGAGCCGGTGCGGGTGCGGGCTCGCCCCACGCCACCACGGGAGCGCCCACCAGGAACAGCGTTGCGGCCAGGGCGGCAGCCCGCGCCCCCAGGAATGGTCTCCGCATTCATCGCAGGTTAGGCGATGGCGGGCGCGATTCCGGGGAGCCGCGCTGTGACTGGTGTGGTTATTGTTGCGTTCCGCGCCGCGGTCAGGGCCGGACGTCGGCCCAGGCGTCGCCCCGGGTCTGCAGCTGATCCCAGGCCCGGGTGAGCACCCCGCGCAGAATGCCCTCGATCTCGTCGAACACCGCCTGATCGCTGATCAGCGGCGGCGCCAGCTGGATCACCGAGTCGCCGCGGTCGTCGGCACGGCAGTACAAGCCGGCCTCGAACAGCTCGACCGACAGGAAGCTGCGCAGCAGCCACTCGGAGAGCTCGTCGTCGAGGATCTCCTTGGTCGCCTTGTCCTTGACCAGCTCGATGCCATAGAAGAAGCCCTCGCCGCGGACGTCGCCGACGATCGGCAGGTCCAGCAGGCGCTCGAGGGTGGCCCGGAACGCCGGTGCGGTGGTCTTCACGTGTTCGTTGAGGCCTTCGCGCTCGAAGATGTTCAAGTTGGCCAGCGCGACCGCGGCCGAAACCGGGTGCCCGCCGAACGTGTAGCCGTGCGCGAAGGCGGTGGTGCCGTCGTTGAACGGCTCGAAGAGGCGGTCGGAGGCGATCATCGCGCCGATCGGGGAGTAGCCCGAGCTCATGCCCTTGGCGGTGGTGATGATGTCCGGCACGTAGTTGAAGTCTTTGCAGGCGAACATCGAGCCGATCCGGCCGAAGGCGCAGATGGTCTCGTCCGAGACCAGCAGCACGTCGTACTCGTCACAGATCTCGCGGACCCGCTCGAAGTACCCAGGCGGCGGGGGGAAGCAGCCGCCGGCGTTCTGCACCGGTTCGAGGAACACCGCGGCCACCGAATCCGGGCCCTCGAATTCGATGGCCTCGGCGATCCGGTTGGCGGCCCACTGTCCGAATTCCTTGATGTCGCTGTTGTGGCCCTCCGGGGCGCGGTACCAGTTGGTGTTCGGCACGCGGAAGCCGCCGGGGGTGATGGGCTCGAACGGGATCTTGAACGTCGGCAGGCCGGTGATGGCCAGCGCACCCTGGGGCGTGCCGTGATAGGCGATGGAGCGGGAGATCACCTTGAACTTGCCCGGCTTGCCCTTCAGCTTGAAGTACTGCTTGGCCAGCTTCCAGGCGCTTTCGACGGCCTCGCCGCCACCGGTGGTGAAGAAGATGCGGTTCAGGTCGCCGGGGGCGTAGCCGGCCAGCTTCTCGGCCAGCTCGATCGCCGGCTCGGTGGCATAGGACCACAGCGGGAAGAACTCCAGGGTCTCGGCCTGCTTGGCGGCGGCCTCGGCGAGCTCCTTGCGGCCGTGCCCGACCTGGCAGGTGAACAGCCCGGACAGGCCGTCGATGTAGCGCTTGCCGGTGCTGTCCCAGATGTGGACGCCCTCGCCCCGCGTGATGATCGGCGGGGTGATCCCCTCACCGTGCCGGGCGAAGTGGCCCCACAGGTGCCGGTCAGCCTTGGCGGAGAGATCAGCGGACAGATGCGTTGTCATCGGGTACCCCAATTGTATTGTTGTTTAACGAGTTTCAAGTAAACGAGCGTCTCGGTCGACGTCACACCGGGAACTGCCCGAATCTCTGTGTTGAGCAGATCCAGCAACTCCGAATCGTCGGCGCACACCACCTCGACGATGGCGTCGTAGGTGCCGGCGGTGAGCACCACGTAGTCCACCGAATCAAGTTGCGCGAGCCGTTCGGCCACCTTCGTGGCGTCACCCTGGCAGCGGATGCCGATCATGGCCTGCCGCGAGAAGCCGAGTTGCATCGGGTCGGTGACCGCGACGATCTGCATCACCCCGGCGTCGATCAGGCGCTGCACCCGCTGGCGGACCGCGGCTTCGGACAGGCCGACGGCCTTGCCGATCCCGGCATAGGACTGCCGGCCGTCGTGTTGCAGCTTTTCGATGATGGCCTTGGACATCTCGTCGAGATGTGAACTGCCCACCGGGCCCGGGACGACACGCACCGGAATCCGGCCGATGGGCACTCCCGAGTCGCGCATGCCATGATTGTGCACGGAATCCGTTGTTTTGAGCAATCTTCGCGACGAAATGCGTAGCATTTACTCGTGATTCCCAGCAGTTGGATCGACGGCGCCCCGGTCACCACCTCGGGCGGCCGCCACAGTGTGATCAATCCGGCCACCGGCGACCAGGTCGCCGAGATGGCGCTCGCCACCCCTGCCGACGTCGACGTCGCGGTGGCGTCGGCCCGGGCCGCGCTGCCCGGCTGGTCGACGGCCACCCCGGGCGAGCGGTCTGCCGTCCTGTTCAAGCTCGCCGAACTCCTCGAGGCCCACGCCGGGGAGGTCATCGCCGAGGAGGTGAGCCAGACCGGCAAGCCGGTGCGGCTGGCAACCGAATTCGACGTCCCCGGCAGCATCGACAACATCGCCTTCTTCGCCGGTGCGGCCCGCCACCTCGAGGGCAAGGCCACCGCGGAGTACTCCGCCGACCACACCTCCTCGATCAGGCGGGAGGCCGTCGGCGTGGTCGCCACCATCACCCCGTGGAACTACCCCCTGCAGATGGCGGTGTGGAAAGTCATCCCCGCCCTCGCGGCGGGATGCGCGGTGGTGATCAAGCCGGCCGAGATCACCCCGCTCACGACGCTCACCATGGCTCGGCTGGCCGGTGAGGCGGGCCTGCCGGCCGGGGTGCTCAACGTCGTGACCGGTGCCGGGGCCGACGTCGGAACCGCGCTGGCCGGACACCGTGACGTCGACGTGGTCACGTTCACCGGGTCGACGGCGGTGGGCCGAAAGGTCATGGCCGCGGCGGCGATTCACGGCCATCGCACCCAACTCGAACTCGGGGGCAAGGCCCCCTTCGTGGTGTTCGACGATGCCGACCTCGACGCCGCGGTTCACGGCGCGGTGGCCGGCGCCTTGATCAACACCGGTCAGGACTGCACCGCCGCCACCCGCGCGATCGTGGCCGCCGACCTCTACGACGATTTCATCTCGGGCGTGGCCGAACTGATGGGCAAGCTGGTCGTGGGCGATCCGCAGGACCCCGACACCGACCTCGGGCCGCTGATCACGATGGCGCACCGCAACAAGGTCGCGGGGATGGTCGACCGCGCCCCGGCGGAGGGTGCGCGAGTGGTCACCGGCGGCAAGGCGCCGGATCTGCCCGGCTCCTTCTACCTGCCCACGCTGCTGGCCGACGTCGCCGAGGATTCCGAGGTCTACCGCGACGAGATCTTCGGCCCGGTGCTGACGGTGCGGCGCCACGACGGCGACGACGACGCCCTGCGCCAGGCCAACGACACCGACTACGGGCTGGCCGCTTCAGCCTGGACCCGCGACGTGTACCGCGCTCAGCGGGCGTCGCGGGAGATCAAGGCCGGCTGCGTGTGGATCAACGACCACATCCCGATCATCAGCGAGATGCCGCACGGCGGGGTCGGTGCGTCGGGCTTCGGCAAGGACATGTCGGACTACTCCTTCGAGGAGTATCTCACCATCAAGCATGTGATCAGTGACATCACGGGTGTCGTCGAGAAACCTTGGCACCGAACAATTTTCACGCTGCGCTGAGCCGGGGGGCTAGTCCGCCTTGGTGAACTCCTCGCCCGTTTCCGGATTGATCGCGGTCTCGCCGGGAGGCAGGTTCGACAGGTCGGGGGCGATCACCGTCGGCATGTCGCCGGAGTCCGGCAGGCCGAACATCGGCTCGACGTTCACCGGCGGCGCCAGCACGAGGTCGACGCTCGAGCGCCGCGGCAGGGTATGGCCGTGGAAGTAAGCCGGCGAGGCGATCCACCACACCGCCATCGCGACCAGGCCCAGCGCCAGGGCGCCGATACCGACCACGGCGACCGCGCCGTACCCGAGGATCGTGACGTTGTTGCCGTCGTCGTCGGTCAGCCAGTCCGGCTTGGCGTACTGGATGAGCCCGTAGACGAACACCGCGGTGAGGATGAGCGCGCCGAGCAGGGGAACCACGCCCCTCATCATCAGGTCGCGGCCGGACTTTGTGAGGTCCTTGCGGTAGAACCACACGCACGCGAAGCCGGTCAGTCCGTAGTAGAAGGCGATCATCAGGCCGACCGAGCCGATCAGTGCCGTCAACAGGTTGGGGCTGACAAGGGTGAACAGCAGGTAGAACACGATCGACACCACGCCCATCGCAATGGTGGACGTGGTGGGGGTCAGGTACTTGCGGTGGATCTTGGCGAACGAACTCGGCAGGGCCTTGTAGACGCCCATCGACAGGGTGGTGCGCGCGGTCGGCAGGATCGTGGTCTGGGTGGAGGCCGACGCGGAGGTCAGGATCGACGCGGCCAGGAGCATCAGCCCGATCTTGCCGACGGCGCTCTCCCCGAACAGGTCGTGGCCGACGGCGGCGAACACGTCGTCGGCGTTGTCGGCGTTGCCCAGGCCGACGCCCTCGGTGCCGACCCCCGCAAAGGCGATGGTGGCAACGGAAACCGTGGCGTACGTGGCCAGCAGCAGGAAGGTGGAGATCACCGCCGCCCGGCCCGGCGTGGTGCCCGGGTCGTCGGACTCCTCGTTGCAGGCCACCGCGGTGTCCCAGCCCCAGTAGATGAACAGGGCGGTCAGCAGAGCCGGTGCGATCACGGTGGAGAAGTCCAGACCGGCGGGCCAGAACCAGTCGATCGACGGCTTGATGGAGTAGCTCTCGGCCTGACCGGTGTAGACCTTGAACAGCGCCACGGCGGCGAAGGCGACCAGCACCGTCAGCTCGATTCCGAGTAGCGCGTACTGGATGCGCGCCGAGACTTCGATGCCCCGATAGCAGATGTAGGTCATCAGGATGATCCAGATGATGCCGGCCACCGTCGACCAGAAGGTGCTCCCGGCCAGGTCGGAGGCGCCGACGAGGGTGAACGAGTACGAGCCCGCGATCTGGGCGAGGTTGGCCATGACGATGACGTCGGCGGCGATGATGCCCCAGCCGCCCATCCAGCCCACCAGCGGTCCGAAGGCCCGTGAGGCCCAGGTGAACGTGGTGCCGCAGTCCGGCTCGGCCTTGTTCAATTCCTGGTAGGCGACTGCGATCATCCACATCGGGATGAAGGCCAGCAAAATGATCGCCGGCGCCTTGACGCCGGCCAGCAGCGCGCCGCCGCTGGCGATGATCAGGCCGAGGCTGGCCGCCAGCGAGTAGGCCGGGGCCGTGGAGGCCATCCCGACCACGACACTGGACAACAGGCCCAGCGCCCCGCCTTTGAGGCCCTTGCTGTCCACCCCTCCGGTGGGTTTTTCGACGGTGAGTTCGCCCTTGCTCATGGCCGCTCCTTGACCAGCTGTCCGGCCTGCCGGCCGAAGAGACTCTTTCCGACCGTTTGGCCGAAAGTGGTATGAGCGTACGCGCTCAGTTGGCGAACAGCAGCGCTCGCTTAACTTCTTGAATCGCCTTCGTTACCTCGATGCCGCGTGGGCAGGCGTCCGTGCAGTTGAAGGTGGTGCGGCAGCGCCACACGCCGTCGACCTCGTTGAGGATCTCCAGTCGTTCGGCGGCGCCTTCGTCTCGACTGTCGAAGATGAACCGGTGGGCATTGACGATCGCCGCCGGTCCGAAGTAGCTGCCCTCGTTCCAGAACACCGGGCAACTCGTGGTGCAGCAGGCGCACAGGATGCACTTGGTGGTGTCGTCGTAGCGCTCCCGGTCGGTCTGGGACTGGATCCGCTCCCGGGTGGGCGCGTTGCCGCTGGTGATCAGGTACGGCTTGACCGCGCGATAGGCGTCGAAGAACGGTTCCATGTCGACCACCAGGTCCTTCTCCACGGGCAGGCCGCGGATGGGCTCGATGGTGATGGTCAACGGCTTGCCTGCCGGAGCGGAGCCTGCGGAGCGACCACGGGGAGGAGCGGGCAGCAGGTCGCGCATCAGCACTTTGCACGCCAGGCGGTTCACGCCGTTGATCCGCATCGCGTCCGACCCGCACACCCCGTGCGCGCACGAACGCCGGAACGTCAGCGTGCCGTCGAGGTAGCTCTTGGTGTACATCAGCAGGTTCAGCAGCCGGTCGCTGGGCAGGCACGGGACCCGGAAGCTCTGCCAGCCGGCGCTGTCGGCGTAGCGGTCCGGGTTCTCGGGGTCGAAGCGGGCGATTTTGAGGGTCACCATCACCGAACCCTCGGGAACCGGGGGGAGCGGCGGACTGGCGGGGGAGGGGGCGATAGTCATCTCAGTACTTCCGCTCCATCGGCTCGTACCGCGTTTGAACCACGGGCTTGTAGTCCAGGCGGATGTCGGACAGTAGGTCGCGACCTTCCTTGTAGGCCATGGTGTGTCGCATGTAGTTGGTGTCGTCGCGGTTGGGGTAGTCCTCGCGGGCATGCCCGCCGCGGGACTCCTTGCGGTTCAGCGCACTGACCACGGTGACCTCAGCGAGCTCTAGCAGGAAACCCAGTTCGATGGCCTCCAGCAGGTCGCTGTTGTAGCGCTTCCCCTTGTCGTGCACCGAGATTCGGGAGTAGCGCTCCTTGAGCGCGTGGATGTCGGTGAGCGCCTGCTTGAGGGTCTCCTCGGTGCGGAACACCGCGGCGTTGTTGTCCATCGACTGCTGCAGTTCGCTGCGGATGTCGGCGACCCGTTCCTCGCCGTGCTCGGACAGGATGTCGGCCACCCAGTTGGTGACCATGCCCGCCGGGTCCTCGGGCATGTCCATGCGCGGGTTGCCCTGGGCGTAGTAGGCGGCGGCCAGGCCGGCCCGCCGGCCGAAGACATTGATGTCCAACAGGGAATTGGTGCCCAGCCGGTTCGCGCCGTGCACCGAGACGCAGGCGCATTCCCCGGCGGCGTAGAGCCCGGGAACGACGTGGGTGTTGTCGCGCAGCACCTCACCGATGAGTGTCGTCGGGATTCCGCCCATCACGTAGTGGCACGTGGGGTATACCGGCACCAGTTCCTTGACCGGGTCCACACCGAGGTACGTGCGTGAGAACTCGGTGATGTCGGGCAGCTTCGCCTCCAGGACGTCCTCGCCGAGGTGGCGGACGTCGATGTAGACGTAGTCCTTGCGCGGCCCTGCGCCGCGCCCCTCGAGCACCTCGAGCACCATGGAGCGGGCGACGATGTCGCGCGGGGCGAGGTCGACGATCGTGGGTGCGTAGCGTTCCATGAATCGCTCGCCCTCGCCGTTGAGCAACCGGCCACCCTCGCCGCGAACCGCCTCGGAGATCAGGATGCCGAGCCCGGCCAGCCCGGTCGGATGGAACTGGTGAAACTCCATGTCTTCCAAGGGAAGTCCCTTGCGGAACACGATCCCCAGGCCGTCGCCGGTCAGGGTGTGCGCGTTGGAGGTGGTCTTGTACATCCGCCCCGAGCCGCCGGTCGCCAGCACGATCGCCTTGGCGTGGAAGACGTGGATGTCACCGGTGGCCAGTTCGTAGGCGACGACGCCGGTGGCCACCGGGCCGCGCGGCGTCTCGGTGAGCACCAGATCCAGTGCGTAGAACTCGTTGAAGAACTCGACGTCGTGCTTGACGCAGTTCTGGTAGAGCGTCTGCAGGATCATGTGGCCGGTGCGGTCCGCGGCGTAGCAGGCCCGGCGCACCGGCGCCTTGCCGTGGTCGCGGGTGTGGCCGCCGAACCGGCGCTGGTCGATGCGTCCCTCCGGCGTCCGGTTGAACGGCATGCCCATCTTCTCGAGATCCAGGACGGCGTCGATCGCCTCCTTGCACATGATCTCGACGGCGTCCTGGTCGGCGAGGTAGTCCCCGCCCTTGACCGTGTCGAAGGTGTGCCACTCCCAGTTGTCCTCTTCGACATTGGCCAGCGCGGCGCACATGCCGCCCTGCGCCGCCCCGGTGTGGCTGCGGGTCGGATACAGCTTGGTCAGCACCGCCGTCCGCACCCGCGGGCCGGCCTCCACCGCGGCGCGCATGCCGGCGCCGCCGGCGCCGACGATCACCACGTCGTACTTGTGAACCTGAATCATTCGGCGATCTCCTAGGAGATGTTCGGGTTGAAGGTCAACAGGGTGTAGGTGCCGACCACGAGCACCAGCAGCATCGACACCGCCAACAGGCTGTTGAGCCAGAATCGGGTCGAGTCCTTGCGTGAGTAGTCGGCGATGATCGTGCGCATACCGTTGCCGCCGTGCAGCTGTGCCAGCCACAGCATGACCACGTCCCAGATCTGCCAGAACGGCGACGCCCAGCGCTGGGCGATGTAGTTGAAATCGATGCGGTAGACGCCGTCCTCCCAGAACAGCCCGATGAACAGGTGTCCGATCACCAGGAAGAGCAGCGCGACGCCGGAGAACCGCATGAACAGCCATGCGTACTTCTCGAAGTTCGGCATGCCGGTGCGCTTCCGCGGGGCGCGCGGGTTGTCCAGGCTTGCCGGGCGGTCGAGGCTGGTCTCGATGACCGGTGCCGGCGGTCCGAGGCGGTTCTCACTGGTGGTCACAGGAACCGCTCCGCCATGTGCATGCCGATCACGACGGTGGCCGGGACCATGACCAGCAGCCAGACCGCGGCGACGCCCCAGAGCATCTGCCGTTGGTACCGCGGGCCCTTCCACCAGAAGTCGACGAGGATCACCCGTAGCCCGTTGAGCCCGTGGTAGAGAACGCATGCCACCAGGCCGAGTTCCATGAGCCCGATGATCGGCGTCTTGTAGGTGTCGACGACCTCGTTGTAGGCCTGCGGGCTGACCCGGACCAGCGCGGTGTCGAGCACATGGACGAAGAGGAAGAAGAACACCGTCGCGCCGGTGATGCGGTGCAGCACCCAGGACCACATGCCGGGGTCTCCGCGGTAGAGAGTCCGTCGCCGCGTACTACTCATCTGCGCCTCCAACTCCTCGGATTCAGGTGGACTCTAACTCTGTTTGTACTGCGAAAAGAGTGACGCAGGGATTACGGCTGCGGACCCGAATCGCCATGATTGGGCCGCAATGTCGGGCACCCGGGGTGACGGTGAACCAGAAGACCGTGCATGACAAGGGGATACGGGTGTTCGAGCAATCTCGGGCCGCCGGACCCGCAAGGGTGGGCAACCGCGCGATGTGCACAAAATCTCAGCCTCGCCGGAGCACAATGAATCCCGATGACCACGCCCTTGACCCTGGAGATGATCCGGCAGGCGCCCAAGGCGCTGCTGCATGACCACCTCGATGGGGGCCTGCGGCCGGCCACCGTCATCGAGATGGCCGGGCAGGTCGGCTACCAGGGCCTGCCGAGCACCGACGAAAGCGAACTGTCGGCCTGGTTTCGTACGGCGGCGCACAGCGGTTCACTCGTCCGGTATCTCGAACCTTTCGCCCATACCGTGGCGGTGATGCAGACGCCGGAGGCGCTCCACCGGGTTGCGCGGGAGTGTGTGGAAGACCTGGCCGCCGACAATGTGGTTTACGCCGAGATCCGCTTTGCGCCCGAATTGCACCTCAGCGGTGGGCTGTCCCTCGATGAGGTGGTCGAGGCGGTGCTGGCCGGATTCGCCGACGGGGAGAAGGCCGCCGAGGGCATGGGGCGCATCATCAAAGTCCGCTGTCTGGTGACGGCGATGCGGCATGCCGCGCGGTCGCGTGACATCGCCGAGTTGGCGATCCGGTTCCGCGACAAGGGTGTCGTCGGGTTCGACATCGCGGGCGCGGAGGCCGGGTTTCCGCCGTCGCGCCATCTCGACGCGTTCGAGTACATGCGCGCCAACAACGCGCGGTTCACCATTCATGCCGGGGAGGCGTTCGGGCTGCCGTCCATCCACGAGGCACTGGCGTTCTGCGGGGCCGACCGCCTGGGCCATGGGGTTCGCATCGTCGACGACATCGAGGTGCTGCCCGACGGCGCCGCGCGTCTGGGGCAGCTGGCGGCACTGGTGCGGGACAAGCGAATTCCGTTGGAGATGTGCCCGAGTTCCAACGTGCAGACCGGTGCGGTGCCCAGCATCGAGCAGCACCCATTCGACCTGCTGGCGCGGTTGCGCTTTCGGGTGACCGTCAACACCGACAACCGGCTGATGAGCGACACCACCATGAGCCAGGAGATGCTCCGGCTGGTGGAGGCGTTCGGGTATGGGTGGAGCGATCTGGAGCGGTTCACCGTCAACGCGATGAAGTCGGCGTTCATTCACTTCGATGAGCGGCTGGCCATCATCGATGAGGTGATCAAGCCGCGGTATGCGGTGCTGGTGGGATAGATCGATACTCGCGCCTCAGCCGCGACGCCGGTTCGATACTCGTCGCCGCCTTCGGCGCGTTACTCGCGCCTCAGCCGCGACGCTGGTTCGATACTCGTCGCCGCCTTCGGCGCGTTACTCGCGCCTCAGCCGCGACTCGACGAATCTCTCCAACTCTTCCCACTCCGCGACCGCCTGCGAATACGGACCGGCGGCCCGGCCGGCCGACTCCGGGTCCAGGGTGTGGTTCACCAGGCGGCCCAGGGCGGTATCCCCGTCGAGCAGCCGGTCGATGGTGTCGTCCTCGGAGTAGTCGCCGACGTCGCGGACGAACTCCACCGCCAACGCCAGCTGGTCACGGTCGATGGCCCCCGGTCCGTCGGTGATGTCGTCGGCCAGACCGCTGAGCACGTAGACGTTGTCCTCGGTGACATCGACCCGCAGCGAGCCGTCGGTGGCCGCGGTGCGGATGTCGTCATAGGTGCTCAGGTCCGACAGGTCGTGGTCATGCTCGTCGGCCAGGTAGCGGGCCAGCGTCCGTTCGGACGGGAACACGCTGATGCGGCCGTTGCGGCCCAGGAAGATCGGCTTGTCGTCGAAGTAGCAGCGCAGTGTGTAGAGCGTGCCGCCACTGGTCATCACCCGCACGGGGTCGATGCCCACCTGCTCCCAGAAGTTGGCGTCACTCCCCAACACCAGCCTGCGCCCCGACACCGCCGAGCCGGCCGCCGGATGCTCGTCGTCGTTCTCCGCGCCGTCGGCCAGCGCCGCGATCGACGTGTCGTCGGCCTCGTCGAGGTCCTCCCACGGCTCCTCGAGCTCGGCGGCGGCCTGCGCGGACGCGTTCGCGTCGACGGCCGGGGTGGTGATGACCTCGTCGATCGCCGACACCACACCGTCCCAGCTGCGGGCGACGATCTCACCGATGCCGGCCCACCGCTTGCGGCCGGCTCGCCCGTTGAACTGCTCGATGCCGCCCGACACCAGTCCCAGCGTGGGGTTGCCGTTGAAGAACCGGGTGACCGCGGGAAGCTCGCACACAGAACCGATCGAGGAGACGATGGCCAGCGTGTTGGCCAGCGAGTTGACCGCCGCCTCGGAGGGCTTCTCCGCCAGCAACTCGGCCACACCGATCAGGTCGGCCTGCCGGTCCTCCTTGGGCTGCAGCTTGTGGGCGTTGGCCTTGGCCAACCGGTCCCAGGCCGGGTGGTCGGCGAGGTCGTTGTCGGCGCCGCTCCGCACGAACGCCGTCAGATCGGCCACCGACTCGAATGCGTAGAGGTCCTCGTCCAAGCCGAGGAAGCCCTCCCATTCGTCGCCGGCGTCGCGCCAGCGGGGTGCCCACAACGTGTAAAGGTCACCCGCGGTGACGCCGAGACGAACCGGTACAAGCTCTGAAGCCATGCCGGACAGCCTAACGATGCGCGGTTGCAGTCTCAGGAACCCGGTCGGCGACGAGTCTGCCCGATGTCCTTTTGCCCCGGCTAGACTCAGCGCCGGGGAAGAGATTCTGCTCACGGGAAGAAGGCTTTTGCATTCGGCGATTGCTGGCGGCGACGTCATGCATAAGCGTGCAAAGCATGCAACTCCGCGACTTTGGTGGCTGTCACCGGTCCTCGTATCGCTGTCAGTAGCGGCGGTGTCCATCGTGCCGACGGCGTTGCTGGGCGACGACGTCTTCCGTGCGTTGTGGCGAACGCCGAAGTCGGTGACCGCCCATACCCTGTTTCTGTTCGGATGCGGTGCGGCGGCCATTGCCTTCGGGTCACTCGTTGCGATCGCGCTAACCCGAGGGGATCGGTCACTGTCGGCCGAGTGGCCTGCCCTCGACCAACGCTCCGCTCATCTCCTCCGGAGGGCGGGCACGCTGTTGACCACGTTGACTGTCACAGGCTACGCGGGGTTCGCCTTCCTGATCGCGCGTAAGGGAATTTCGCCGGCGGCTCTGTTATCGCCGACGAACGATTCCGGTGCGCCCGTGCGAGATTCGATCGGGACCATTCCCGGCGTGACCACCATGACGCAATTCGGTCTCGCCGCAGTCGTGATCTCATCCGTTCTGCTGGCGAACGAGTACTCGCGGAGCGAGTTGGCGAAGCTGCTTACCGTCATTGGCCTCGCTCTGCCCCGGACGTACATTTTCTCCGAGCGTCTGGCGATTATTGAATTGGTCGTCCCGGTCGGTGTGGTACTCGCGGCCCGCGTGGCTGCGCAACGCGGCACGGGGCGGCGTGTAGCGCAGTTTCTCCCGGTCGTGTCCCTGGTGGCCCTTCTCGTGATGTTCGGGGCATTCGAGTACTTCCGGTCGTGGAACTATTACCGGGATCACACGACCATGTCCTATCCCCAATTCGTTCTCAGCAGATTCGCGGGCTACTACACCACCGCGCTGAACAACGGGCACCTGGTTCTCAGCCATCTGCAGTGGCCGAATCGGTTGCCGTTTGACACCCTCGACGGATTCTGGTCGGCACCGGGCATCCTGTCCGCTCACCTCTACGAGAGGCTCGGCGGTCATGTGCCCCCGTACCGGCCGATAGGTGATTCTCTCTACTTCGGCGTCCTGGAACAGTTCGGAAATCCAGAGTTCAACAACCAGAGTGGTTACGTGGGACCTTTCGTCGACTACGGGACAGTCGGTGGAATCCTGTGCTGCCTGGCGATCGGCCTGGTCGCAGGATTTCTCTACAGCTCTTTCCGCCAAGCCAAGACCTTTGGCCTGTTGTTTTATCCTCTGTTTTTCCTCGGCCTCCTGGAGATGCCCCGATACCTCTACTGGCCGCAAGGTCGGGCGACGTATGCGTGGATCGCTCTGCTGATCGTCGGGGTGTCATTGGCCAGGAGCCGCGCTAAAGTTGGCGGTCGACCCTGATCGACGGGGATGGGCCTCGGAGCAAGGATGCGTAGAAGAACATTCATCACCACGGCCGTGCTCGTTGGGGTCGCCGGATGCCGGTCGGTGTCACCGTCGAACGGTTCGCCTCTTCCAGACAGCACCGCTGAGTTGCAGGGCCGCCTCGACGCGCTCAAGCCCGGCGAGACCCTCGTACTGGAGCAACGGGTCTATGCGCACAGCGGCGTGATCACTGTTCGCGTACCGGGTGTTCGCATCGACGGTAACGGAGCGACGCTGCAGGCCACCAACGACGAAACGTCGGCATTGCTGGTCGCGGCCGATGGTGTCCAAGTCGCGAATCTGACGTTGACGGCGCCCACGGACGGCAAGCGCTGGGAAGGGCTCGACCAACACAAGCTTGTTCTCCGCGGGAATCGGGCCACCGTCGATCACGTGACGATCATCGGTTCGGCGGCAGCCGGCGTCTTCGTCTACGGGGTCGACGGCTTCAGGATCGACTCCATGAGCATTCGGGCAACCCGGGCTGACGGGATTCACATCACCGCCGGCAGCCGAAACGGACAAGTCGCCAACGTGTCCGCCGAACAAACCGGTGACGATGCCGTGGCCGTGGTGTCCTACACCGCTGACTCGGCGCTCTGCCATCACATCGACATCAGCCAGGTCCATGTGGCGAGCACCCGTTGGGGGCGGGGAATTACGGTCGTGGGTGGCAGCAATGTCGCCATACGCGACTTCGATGTGGCCAATACGAATGCGGCTGGGATCTACGTCGCGTCAGAGGGTGCGCCCTATTTCACCGAATCGGTCGCCGACGTCACCGTCTCCGGCGGCAGTGTGACCAGAGCGAATGTGGACACCGATATCGTCCAGGGTGCCGTGTTGGTGTACGCAGGCAATGCGGGCAAATACGTACGCAATGTGGCGATCTCCGACGTGGACATCGTTGATACCACGCCGTCGGCTGAACGGAACGTCGCTGTGGTCCTTGGCGGTGGCCGCGTTGAAGGTATTTCCTTCAGCAGGATTCACGTCAGTCAATCAAGCTTGCCGCTTCTGACGTCCGATGCGCCTCAGAGTGATTATGCGACTTCCGACTGGACGTTGGACGGCTCGCCGGTCGACGTCGCGGGTTGAGTCGGTTTCGAAGGGGTGTGTCCGGCTCGCCTGGCCGGGCGGCGGGACCAAAACTTCCGGCGGGTCAGTACGGTTGAAATCGGAACCCCGGCGGACCGGGCGAATTGAGCCACGATACGCACGCTGTCGGCGAGGTCCAGTCCGAGCATGACCACGACGATGATCTGCCGGGCGGTTGCGGCAGCTTCGGCAAGACCGGGGCAGGTTTCCAGCGAGCCGCCGTCGATGACGGTCATTTCGCCCGGGTAGTCCGCAGAATCGAAAGAACGGTGACGTGAGGTCGCGTCGAGGATCGGCGCCCGATCGACAAGGCGCTCGACATAAACTCTCTGATGCTCTGCGGCGGCGAAAGCGATGAGTCGTGCCACTTCCGCCGATCCGGAGTTCGCAGACGCTCCCACCACCAGCAGGTCGCCGTTGCGCGGAGTGGGGAGTTGCGCGAATAGCGACCGCGCCAGCCCTGCGTCGGGCTTGGTGTCGCCGCGCGATCCGAGGTGAACAACAGGCTGCAACGGGTGGTCCACGTCGTCTCCGAGCGCGGCGGGTGAGTTGATCGCACCGACCCATCGCCGCCATCCCATCGCCGCTGCCAGCGCCCCAATCCCGCCGAGGAGCCCACCGCCGACTGCGCCCAACGCCCAACCGGGGGCGCCGCTGACTTCGGTCGGGCGAGTCGGTGCAATGATCTCCGGCCCCGCTGCACGCTGCGTCTGCACCTGGATCGCCAGGCGTTGATCGTCAAGTTGCTGAATGCGGGCGGTGTTTTGCTGGGCTTGCGCGGCTGCGGCGGCCGCTGCCGCGTCGGCTGCTGCTGCCGCGGCGGCAGCAGCGGGGTCGCCGGCTGCCGCTGCCGCCGCTGCTGCTGCGGCGGCTTGCGCGGCTGCGGCTGATCCATTCACCTGGTCGATAACGGCGTTGATCGCATCGATCGCCGCCTGTCCTTGTTCCTTGGCTTGTTGCTGAAGGTGGTCGTGGTAGGCCTTGAGCGCCGCATCGACGGCCTTTTGTGCCTCCTGTGCGTTCGGCGCGCTGGCCGATACCGTAACGAGCGCCGACTGGACGTCCTGGACTGCCGACAGTGTGGGCCGGGTCGTCTGTTGGAGTTCCTTGGCGACCGCTTCGGCGAAGCCGGGAGATTTGAGATATGCGATCTCGCCGGAGAGGTAGCTTTGCTGGGTATCGGGAGACTGGAGGCTGCCCGTCATGATCTGGTTCGGGCTGATTGGTTGCTCAATTTTGATGGTGGCGACGGCGACCGCGGGTCCCTTGGTGTCTAGTGCAAAGCCGCCGAGCACGGCACCCGCCAACACTCCGATCATCGTCATAGGCCAGAGTGGAGTGATCCAACGAGACAATCTCACTCGCGCTTCGTTACCCATGTGGCTCCAGTCGTCGGGTTCGCTCGATTGGTGGACAGCGTTGCGGATGCGACAGGTCGGCAGCCAGGTTAGCTGGCCGCCGTCGATAAGGCGTCCAACTCCGGTTCGGCCGTCGTGGATTGGTCGTTCATCAGTTCGCGAGCGGCCCGAATCGGCCGCAGGTGGGCGTGCGGCGCACGCGCCAGAACTTGCCGGGCAGTGAGCCACTGACAGATCGACATCAGGGCCACACTGACCGATGACACGATAGCCAGCGCGAGCGGCCCGCCCAACCGTGCGGCTAAAACGGCACTCGGCAGCGCGACCGCCAAAACGGCCGCGGCGGTACGCGCCGCAGCCCTGATATAACCCCCGACGATCAGCACCGTGACGTTGACGTTGAAGATGGCCTGGATTATCCCGCTCGCGGCGAGGATGAGCAGTAGCGTGCTGGCGGGCCGCATCGCCGGACCGTAGGCGAGTTCGATGGCGAACGGACCGAACGCTGCGATCAGACCCACCACCACCAGCGCGATGAGTGTGTTGAGGGTGGACGCGTTGGACAGTGTGCGAACCAGGTCGTCTTTCCGCCCAGCCACCCACAGTCTCGCGGCTGGCGGGGTGACGGCCAGTGTGGACAAGGTCTCCAGAATTGTCACCTGCATCGCCAGTGTGGCGGCCGCCGCGTACTGCGCAGCGGCCAGCGGCGCGAAGATGGCCGTAGCCAACCAGATGGTGCCTTGCATCATCATGAAGCCCGAGAACTCGAGAGTGAACAGCTGGGTGCCCTCGCCGATCGCTTTGCGTAACGTCCTGATGCCCCCGGTGGGCCCGAACAGCGCAATATTCCTCCGCGAGAACACCAACGCGACCGTGAACTGCAACGTCGTGACCGCCAGGTAGGCCGCCAGCACTTCCACCAAGGTCGGGCGGCTCAGGGCATAGGTCACCGCCGCCACGATGGGGAGAACCAAAGCGCTGCGAATGTAGTGCATCGTCGCAACGGAGGCGCGCACACGACCGGTTGCGGCGAAGATGTCGCTGACCATGAGTCGCGTCGACTCGATGGCGATGAGCAGTGTCGTCATCACGAAGATCGGCCAGAAATTCCGGTGGCCGAGCAGACCGTTGCAGCCCACAAAAGCGATGAAAGGGGCGCTCAGGCACGACATCAGAAATGTTGCGCGCAGATGTACCCCGGCGATCCGGCGACGGCCCTCGGGATCGGGTTCTGCGGGTATCAGCCGGATGACATTTGGACCCAGGCCCAGCCGCCCGATAAGTGGCCCGATCGACAAGGCCGCAAGGATGGCGAAGAAGGTCGCCGCCTCGTGGGAGTCGAGAGTGCGCACGACGATGACTGTCAGCGCGAACGTCGACACCATGCCCACCGCAGCGGCCAGGGTTCGCCAGGTGAAGCTCTGGCGCAACTCGCGATTGGCCCCCAGATGGTCGGGCTTCGCCCGCGGCTGGACTTCGTCGTCGGCGGGATCGATGATCGACTGAAGCACCGTCTGCCGGATGGCGGTCACCACCGCGTCGGAGTATCCGGCGTGGTCACCCTTGGCCAGCGTTATCAGTTGCGGCGGCGCTGCTTTGCTGGCGAGCCGGCGGATGGCGGAATTTCCACCCTGAATTCTGAAGAGCTCGGTGTCCTGGGGACACAGCAGAACCGTCGTCTTGACCCCGCGCCTTGCCAATGGGGCCAGCACCGTCTCGGGTACCTGCGCCAGACCGAGCCAGCCCAGCAATAGGCGGATGAAGCGCGGTGCGTACGTCAGGGCAACCCGTTTCATCTGGGCACGTGCCGGCTTCAACCACTCGATGGCCGCTCGACGGGCGTATTCGGTCTTGCGGAACGGCGCGGACGGCACGGACGGCACCACCATCTTTTTGGCGTGCCATTGCCATATGAAGCTGGCGCTGCTGCGCCAGTTCCAGATGAGCGGGTTGACGAGAACGACCGACCCGGAGGCGATGACTCGAAGGGCGTGGGCGGCGTACCACGCACCTGAGCAGATTCCGATCGATCGCACCTGGGCTGCGTCTTTTGCGGCGTGCCGCGTCATGGTGACGGCGTCGGCGACGTGGGCGCTTGAGTAAACCGGTTCCCAGTGGGTCCTGCGGACCGCCCCGGACTGACCGACGCCGGTCCGGTCCCAGCGCACGGCCTGTGCGCCACACTGTGCGATCCGCCGGGACAGTTCGACCCACTCTCGGACCGGCCCTAAGTGGGGATCCAGCCCTGTCCCGTGGAAGAGAACCACTTTTCCGTCGCCGGGCGTGGCATTCTCAGGCATGGTCCTGATGGCGAAAAGGCCGTTCTCCCCAATTGTTTCAATTCGCTCGACCACGAAGCCGTGCTCAGGCGTTCCGTCCACCGGTGTGCGGGCCGTGTCGCGGAACGTCGCCTCCACGGGAGTGCGTTCTGTCGCCGAACTGGCCTCGTCGACCCAGTTGACGACTGCGTCGATCGCGGTGAACGGTATCGGAGGAGAAACTGAGTCGGGCTGGTCGAACTCGATCAAGCCCTCGACCGAAGTGGACTGTATCCCTGGGGTCGCGGCCAGTGCGGTGACACCGCTGTCCGACGCAGCTGTCCGCAGGACTAGGAAGTGCTCGATGCAATCCGGCCGCTGGGCTGTCAATTTCAGTGCGCTTAGTTCCCTGGCCGCCACCGTACTGAGTCGGGCGGCGATGATGGACACCGTGTCGCCGGATCCGTCCTCCGGATCGTCGTCAGCTACTGCAATGCGAAAGAGTGCTTCCTGTTCACGCAGGAAACGGCGGCCGGAGCCGATTGGATCCAGGTAGACGACCTTGTCGACCTGTGCCTGCCCGACCGGTTGCGGGGTCTGAAGATAGTTGCTGAGCAGGATTCCACCCGCCCGCATGCCGATCGCGGTGATCCGGCTGGCACCGGCTTCGGTCAGGTAGTCGATCGCGTATCCGATACTGCGGCGCCAGTTGTCAACAGCGTCCGGACATGTTTGCGGGTAGGCGGAGTCGCCAGTGCACAGATAGTCGAAACGAAGTACGGCGAAGCCGCGGTCGGCCAGGTCGCAGGCGAGGATTCTTTCGGCCACAACGCTGTGCACCGCCTGCTTGCCGAGCGAGTGGCAGATGATGACGCCGCCGCGTATACGCCGATCGGCGGGTAGGTGGACAACACCGAACAGCGGGCTATCGGGGGGGCCGAAGAAGGTGGGGACCTCCGAAGCAGCGGACGGCTGGATCACGGTTCCGTCCAGCCCATACTGCTGCGGACCTCGGCCGGCCAGGATGTCGAATCGATCCCGTGAGTCCGGATGAGCGCCAGTGCGATTCGCTCCATCCCGAACCCGGCGCAGGCGCTGTGTGCGACTTCTCCGGTCGATGTCGAGATACCGAAGGCCTCGCCGAAGTGGTCGCGGTGGCAGTTCGCCGATACGACGGCTGTTCCGTCGTCAAGATCGCCGTAGAGCCGGACCACCAGCTCGGTCTTGAGGCTCTCCTCGCGCTGGTTGGCTGCCAGGATCCGGCCCGCTCGTCCGAAAAACGGGTCGTTGGCAGGAGCATCGGCTGCGTCCAGGCCCAGTTCGTCGAGGACCTCCATGCCGTAGCCGACCCACGAATCGCGGTGTTCGGTGGCTTCCTCGGGCGTGCCGACCCGCACGTACTCGCGCATCCGGAATGCCTGCATCCGGGCCGGGTCGATGGAAGGCTCATGGCGGAAGCAGTAACCGTAGATATCGAGCAGAACGCCCGACTCCGGCAGCACCGGTGGCAACGTCGCGTAGCAGGGATGGCAGGCCGCTGATACCAGCACGGTTCCGGCCGGACTCAGATGGCCGTCCCAGGGCAGTCCGGCGTCGCGATCCGCCAGCAGCGCGCGGTGGCCGCTGTTGTCGCCGGTGAACGTCGAAATCGCACCCGTCAGATTGGGGAACGACGCGATGTAGTCGGTTCGCTCGAACGCGCTCCGCGCGTAGACCGGTGGGAAACGCAGCCGTGTTGGGCTGGCCCCGTATACCGCAGTCCCCTTCCGGCTCACCACCGCGTCGATGCCGTCGATGATCCGTTCGAACTCGGCCCCCCGCCCGTACAACCCATCGATGCCCATCGGCACCAATAGGCCGGCGTCAAAAAGCTGTTGACGAAATGTCTCTTGCTCGTGTGCGAGCAACTCGGAGCGTGCGCTGGCGGTGGAACTCACTCAATCACCTTGTCATGTCAAGCCGCGGTGGCCCAAGATGAGTTGCGCGTTCCCGGTACGGATCCTGTCATTGGAGACCATCAACTGCGGAGCGTACGAGTCGCGTAAGAGTCGCCCCACCGAGTCGGGATGGTCTTCGCGATAGCCGTTGATCCCGATGACCCGCAACGCAGTGGCGACGATCTCGACCACCGCCGTCGATGACGCCAACTTCAGATTATTCATCGCAATCGTGAAGCCGACGGTCACTTCCGGCTCGCCCGAGTCCACATAGCTCGCGAATCGGTCCAATTCACGCATCACCAGTGCTTCGAAACTCTGGTGGGCGATGGTGAGATCAAGTAACGGGGCACTTTGGGGGAGGGTCTTGCCCCCGGCCCTGCGCGCGGCTCGTTGGGTGGTCTTGCGGGCCTTCAACATTGCCGCATCCGCGATCCCGAGCCAGACGGCCGACCAGAGCAGATGCGACGTGGGAAGCATGGTTGTCTCGGATATCGACGTGTACGCCGCCGGGACGACGTTGACTGCGGGGGCGATAGCCCTGAGGAGATACCCGTGGCTACAGGTACCGCGGAACCCCAGCACATTCCAGGGAATGGTCATCTCCAGGCTTGTGCTGCCGGCGGGGCAGATCAGCATCGCCTGGTCGTTGGGTGGGCTGGCCGCCGATCGCCGGGCCGTTACGCAGATGTAATCCGCGTGCTCGGCGTAGGAGATAACCGGAGCGTTCTTCTCCAGCGCCACGTCCGGACCCTTCGATTCGAGGGCACACGTCGAAGAGCGGACATCTCCTCCCGTGGTGATCTCGGTGGTCGCTGAGGCCAGAAGCGCTTCCTCCGCGGCGATCGTCGCGGTCAGCTCGGCGATCGGACCCTGGGCTGCGTAACGGGCGAGAGCCAGTGCCTGGGTGTGGTGCATCGCAAACACCATCCCGGCGGAACTGCACGCTGCGCCGAGTGCCCGCGCGATGCCGGCAAGTTCAACGACGCTTGCCGACCGACCGCCCAGGGCGGTCGGCAGGGAACACGAGAACAGTCGTGCCTCTTTGAGGGCGGCGACGGCCTCCGCGGGAAACCGGGACTTCGCGTCGACGTCGTCGGCGGCGGAGGCGGCGGCGGTGACGGCAGCGGCCAGGCCGGGCACGCCCCGTGCGGCTGTAGTAAAGATGTCCAAATCGCAGACCATGTGCTTAACTCTCGTGTGGTTGAGGACCGCAGGCCAGGATGGTGCCCTCGAAATATTATCCGTAACGTATGTTTTCCGCCCTCGGTACGATGCTGGTGGAGGTCCTAGTCAACACCAGTTAGCCTGCGAGAGGTCACGGTAAGGGTCATGCAAGAGCAGATTCGACGCGTCATAGCTGCTCATGGTCGGCTGCCGGTGGACGCCCTTGAAGTGCCGGCCAATGCCGACCTCTACGCGCTCGGCTTCACCTCACATGCGTCGGTTAACGTGATGCTCGCGCTGGAAGACGAATTCGACGTCGAGTTCCCCGACGAGGTGCTGAAGAAATCAACCTTTGCCTCGGTCGAGAACATCGAGCGGGTTCTCGAAGGTCTCCTCAAGTCGTCTTTGTGAACGCATCAGTGGTGACCGACGGCTGGGCGGCCGGTTCGCTTCTGATCGCCGCGAATCCGGAAGGGTATCGGTCGCACTTCACTCACGATCCCGAGCGGACGTGGCCCGAGACCAACTGCTACTTCGATCTGTGGATCGAGGTCCTTCATGCGTTGGGTATGGACCCTTTGCCGGGGTTCGCCTGCACCCTGTCCGCAGACCACGACGGTCTGCAGTGGTCATTCATCAAGCAACCGCCCGAGGACCTGCGCCGACTTTACGGCCTGGAGGTCACTGAGGAGAACGTGTGGCTACCGCTGCTGGAGACCATCGAATCGGGGCCTCGTCGGCAAGCTCTGCACACTGTCGAGGTCGACAGCTGGTGGCTGCCCGACACCGCGGGCACAAGTTATCGTGCCGACCATGTGAAGACCACAATTGTGCCCACCAGGGTCGACCGGCAAGCCCGGGTGATGTGGTACCTGCATAACGCTGGTCTGTACGAGCTCCGCGATGACGATTTCGACGGAGTCTTCGGCACCTCGGAGGGCACAGCTGTCGCGCTGCCGCCCTACGTCGAGCAGATTCGCCGCTTTCCCGACCGGGCGGATGCGGATGCGTTCGCGACCGTCGCGAGGGAGCACCTGGCCAGGCGCGCCCCCGGCAACCCGGTCGAACGTCTTGCCGCCGGAGTATGCGAGGCAATGGAATGGCTCCCCGAAGCGGGTGTGGCCGTGTTCCACCCGTGGGCGTTCGCGACGCTGCGCCAATGCGGCGCGACCGCCGAGCTGGCCGCCGACTACGCGGCCTACGTCGACGACACCTTCACCGGAGCGGGCCACGCGGCAATCCACTTCCGAGACGTGGCATCGACTGCGAAGTCCGTGCAGTACAAGATGGCGCGAGTGGCGGGCGGCCGGCAGACCAAGCCGCCCGTCGAGGCACTCGATCAGATGGTGGAGTCATGGCAAACGGCCATGGACATCATGGTCGCCTCGGTGGGCTAGCTGCCGTGATGCGCTGGCAGGTGGTGGGCACTGCCCCTGGGGAGTTCGCTGACCCCGCGGAGTTGTCCGGAATGTGGGAGCACGGCCTCAAGCTTGACGCGCCCGCCCCGGTGGGCACGATCGTGACCGCCGCCGACCTCGACGACCAGGACTGGTGGCACGCGACCCACGTCGACGTCGACGAACCGACCTCGGTCGAGTTCAGCGGTCTGACGTTCCCGGCGACGGTGTTCGTCGACGGGACCGAAGTGGCGCGGTGCGAGTCGATGTTCCTGCCTGTTCGCATCGAACTGGAGCCGGGCCGGCACGACGTCTGCGTGCGGTTCGAGTCACTCACCAACTGGCTGCGTACCCGTCGGCCCCGGGGTCGGTGGCGGTCGAGCCTGGTCGGCGCCGCCGGCCTGCGTTGGGCCCGAACGACGCTGATCGGCAGAGCGCCTATTTATGGCGATCTGCCGGCGCCCGTGGGCTTTTGGCGACCGGTAAGGGTCAGGCCGGTGGGCGCACCGTCGATCGTGACGGTTCGCCCGGATCCGCTCAGCGGCGTCGTTCACGTCGGCGGATCCGCCGCCTGCGACACGCCGGTGTACGTTTACGCGCCGTCGGGCGAGCTCGTGGCCGAATGCGTGACGTCCTCGTCGGGGGGCGTTTTCGGTGTCTCGCTCTCGGTGCCCGACCCGCAGTTATGGTGGCCCCGCGGCTACGGGCCACAGCACCTCTACCGGCTGACGGTCGGGGCCGGAGATCAAATGGTCGAGCGCCACTTCGGGTTCCGCTCGGTGACGACAGTCGGCGACGACGGTGGCTTTCAGCTCGTGGTCAATGGGGTGCCGGTCTTCTGCCGGGGTGTCACCTGGTCTCCGCCGGATCCGGTGCGGTTGGCTGTTGACGAACGGGTTATGGCCAGGCGGGTGGCTACCTTCGCCGATGCCGGCGCGACGATGTTGCGCGTGATCGGCGGTCTTGTGTACGAGCAAGACGAATTCTGGGATCAGTGTGCACTGCAGGGCGTGCTGGTTTGGCAGGACGCCATGCTGGCCACGTTCGACCCTCCGGAGGAAATGTCGTCACTCATCGGCCGGGAGCTGGCCGAACTACTGTGCTCGGTGTCGGGCAACCCCGCATTGGCCGTTGTCAGCGGGGGAAGTGAAACGCTGCAGCGTCCCGAGATGCTCGGAATCGAGCGGGGTGCCTACCGGATGCCGGTGCTCGACTCCGTACTACCGACCGTGGTGAACGACCATGCGAGCGTCCCCTACGTCCGGTCGAGTCCATGTCCGCCCGCCGACGCCGACCATCTGGCTATCCGACCCGATAGCGGCGTCGCGCACTGGTTCGGGGTGGGCGGATATCTACGGCCTCTGTCCGATGTTCGAACGGCCGGAGTCAGATTCGCCGCCGAGTGTTTGGCCTTCGCCAACCCGCCGAGCCCCGCCGCTGTCGACCGCCACTTCGGTTCAGCGGCAGCTGCCGGGCATCTCCCGGTGTGGAAGTCGTGCGTTCCCCGCGACCGTGGCGCGTCGTGGGATTTCGAGGATGTTCGGGACTTCTATGTCCGTGCGGTGTTCGGAGAGGACCCCTTCAGTGTCCGTCGGGTGGATCCCGAGCGTTACCTGCAACTCGGCCGCTTGGCCGTCGCGCATGCCATGGCAGAGTGTTTCGCCTTCTGGCGCCGTGCCGACTCGGAATGCGCGGGCGCACTGGTGTTGGCGGGCAATGATTTTCGGCCCGGTGCCGGCTGGGGCTTGGTCGACGTCGACGGTGAGCCGAAGGTTGCGCTGCACGTCTTGCGTCGACTCTGGGCGCCAGTCAGTGTGACGCTCTCCGACGCCGGATTGTCCGGGGTGCGGATTGACATCCACAACGATACGGCGGAGCCCTTGGTCGGTGAGTTGGTGCTTACCGCCACCAACGCCGCGGGACATCGAACCGTCGAGGCCGATTGTGCTGTCGCGGTCGCGGGGCATTCATCGACGTCCCTTTTCGATTCGGAGGTGAGCGGAGTGTTTCGGGATCTGTCCAACTCGTTCCGGTTCGGCTCACCCACCGCCGACGGGATCCAGGCCGTGGTCAGCGTCGCCGGTAGACCACATCCGCTGCGTGACGCCTTTATCGTCAATCCGCGTCCCGGTCAGGTCAATTCGGGCCTGCGGGCGAAGGCGTTTCACCTCGGCGACGACCAGTGGGAACTCGAGGTTGTCTCCGACGTCGCCCTCCGATACGTGGGAATCGAGGCTTCCGGCTGGTCGTGCTCCGACAACTACTTTCACCTCCTGGGTGCTGTGCCCTACCGGCTCCTATTGACAAGTTTGGGAACTCGAGAATTTCCAGACGGCACGGTGGGGTCTATCGATTCCCTGACAACTGCCCGCATCGAGGTGGTTGCATGATCGAGCCGTTCGACGCCGTGGACGGACACCGGTGCCGCGTCGGATGTGACGTCGTGGAGATTCGGCGAGTGGTGGAGTCGATCTCGCGATTCGGAGATCACTACCTGCACAAGGTCTTCACCGAGGGCGAGATCGCCGACTGTGGCGGCCGACCGGACCGGCTGTCGGCGCGGTTCGCGGCCAAAGAGGCGGTGATCAAGGCGTTCGCCGCTCCCGACGAGTCGTTCGCGCTGCCGGAGATCGAGGTCGTTCGGGTCGGCCCTCTGCCCGAGTTGCGTCTGGCCGGGAGGGCGGCCGCGATCGCCGACCGACAGGGTTGGGTACAGACGTCACTGTCCTTGTCGCACGAAGAGTGTCACGCGATGGCCGTGGTGATGGCTCTGTGCAGTCGGTGAGCTAAGGCCCTTCAGTTCGCTGCCGCTGCATCGACAATCTCGCGCATCTTCGCCCGAAAGTGCTCGCGCGAGAACTGTTCGGCATGCTTTCGGATCACTGTGCTGTCGTAGGTTCCGTCATCGAAATCTCTGATCGCCGAGGTGAATCCAGCGATGACCTCCGCCTCGCCGCCGGGCTCGACGAGCCGGCCTGTGACGCCGGGCACCACCGTGTCGAGGGCTCCGCCCAGGCCGGTCGCGATCACCGGAGTTCCACACGCCATCGCTTCGACTGGCACGATCCCGAAGTCCTCCACGCCCGGCATCAACAGCGCGCGGGCGCGTCGCTGCAACGAGCGCATCTCGTCGTCGCTGATCCGGCCGAGGAAGGTGGTCTCGGGTCCTGCTATCGCACGACACGCTTCCGCCATGCGGCCGTCTCCGGCCACCACCAACCGCGCGCCGGCCGAGCGGGCCGCCGCTATCGCCGTATGCGGCTGCTTGTAGGGCACCAGGCGGCCGGCCAGGAGGAAGAAGTCTTCCCTCTCGACGGTCGGGTCGGGAGTGTAGAAGTCGGTGTTCACCGGGGGGTGAACGACCACCGAATCGCGGTTCCAACGCAGTGCTATGCGATCACGCACTTCGTTGGAATTCGCCACGACGGTAGTGATCTTCGGAGCGGCCTTCGACTCCACGCGCCGGGTGAGCGCCGCAAGTCCGGCCAACGCGGCACGCCCCGCAGGGCCGGACGCCTCACCGCGGCGCATCTCGGTTTCCCATGCCCACCTGGCGGGGGAGTGGACGTAGGCGACGGTCGGTGCATCGGTGGCATTGACGGCCGCCACGGCGACCGAGTGATGACTGATGATCACCACGTCAGGGTCATCGAAGCGCAGATGGGAAAAGGCCCACGCGAAAGCCGGCAGCAATGGTGCGTGCAGCCCTCGACCGGTAGCCCGGTGCACCTTGTCCACCCAGGTGACCGAGACTCGCCCGCGCAGTGCCTCGAACTCAGGGCTGTCTTCGGCGATGGGTACGTACACTTTGGCGGACGGCCACTCGAGCGCCAGTTGCTCCACGACCTGTTCGGAGCCCCCTGGCTCGGTGAGCCGCTCATGGACAATCGCGACCCGCGTGGCTTCGGACATCGCCCGAGCGTAGCCGGACGGACAACCCGGAGCACTTGGTGCCGTAGACGGCACGGGCCGACCGGTTGATCGCCGGCCCATTAGAGTCTCTGCGCATGGACGTGTGTGTCGTCGACCATCCGTTGTCCGCCGCCCGCCTGACCACTCTGCGCGACGAACGCACGGACAACGCGGGGTTCCGGGCCGCCCTGCGTGACCTCACGCACATGCTCGTCTACGAGGCAACTCGCAATGCGCCGCGCCAGGACATCGCCGTGCGCACACCGCTGGCCGACACCGTCGGCTGCCGGCTGGCCAACCCGCCGCTACTCGTGCCGGTGCTGCGGGCGGGACTGGGCATGGTGGACCAGGCCCACGCGCTCATCCCGGAGGCGCGCGTCGGTTTCGTCGGGGTGGCGCGCAACGAGGCCACCCACCACCCGGTGCCCTACCTCGAATCGCTGCCGGTGGACCTGCGCACCCAGCCGGTGATGGTGCTCGACCCGATGCTGGCCACGGGCGGTTCGATGGCCTACACCATCGAGTTGCTGGCGGCCCGCGGTGCGATCGACATCACCGTGGTGTGCGTGGTGTGCGCACCGGAAGGTATTGCGGCACTGGAGAAAGCGGCCCCGCAGGCCCGTCTCTTCACCGCGACCATCGACGACGGACTCAATGACGACGCCTACATCGTCCCGGGTCTGGGGGATGCCGGGGACCGGCAGTTCGGGCCGCGGTAGCGCGCCAATCGGTAGTCGCCCTCCGGCGTGAAGACGGACCGGTCCCGGCTACAAGGCGGCCAGTACCCCGCCCAGCAGCGTGCCCACACCGCCCGCCGAATCGCGGCCGGCGGCCAGCACCTCGTCATGGCGGAGCGGTTCGCCGGTCATGCCGGCGGCCAGGTTGGTCACCAGGGACACCCCGAGCACCTCGGCTCCGGCCGCCCGCGCCGCGATGGTTTCGTGGACGGTCGACATGCCCACCAGGTCAGCCCCCAGCGTGCGCAGCATGCGCACCTCCGCGGGCGTCTCGTAGTGCGGACCGGGCACCGCGGCATAGACGCCCTCGGACAGGCCCGGATCCACCGTGCGGGCCAGCTGCCGCAGACGTGGCGAGTAGGCGTCGACGAGGTCGACGAATTGGGCTCCCACCAGGGGTGAGCGCGCCGTCAGGTTGAGGTGGTCGCTGATCAGCACCGGCTGGCCCACGCGGTAGTCCGCCCGCAGACCGCCCGCGGCATTGGTCAGGATGACGACGCCGGCACCGGCCGCGCACGCGGTCCGCACCGGATGAACCACCAGGCTCAGGTCGTGGCCCTCGTAGGGATGGATGCGGCCGACGAACACCAGCACCCGTTTATCGCCGACCGCCAGCGACAGCACCTGGCCGCGGTGGCCCTCGGCACTCGGGGGCAAAAAGCCGGGGAGTTCGGCCATCGGAATCTCGGCGGTCGGCGTCCCGAGCGCGAGGGCGGCCGGTCCCCAGCCCGAACCGAGGACGACGGCGACGTCGTGGCGGTCCACACCCGTGCGTTCGGCCACCGCGGCAGCCGCGCGGGTGGCGTCGGGAGTCATGCGAGTGACATTGCCACACTCCTCAGCGCGGCCGACGCCGCTTGATCGTCGTGCGGCGGGAAAAGACCTTATCCGCGGTGAGATACTTCCCCCATGTCCCTGGCTGACACTGCGGAGTCGTGGCTGGCTTCGCACTACGACGATCTCGTCGCCTGGCGCCGGCACATCCACCGTCATCCAGAACTGGGCCGGCAGGAGTTCGCCACCACTCAGTTCGTCGCCGACCGCCTGGTCGAAGCCGGGCTCAATCCCAAGGCGCTGCCCGGCGGCACCGGCCTGACATGTGATTTCGGCCCCGAGCACGCGCCCCGGATCGCGCTGCGTGCCGATATGGACGCGCTGCCGATGGCGGAGCGAACCGGAGCGCCCTACACCTCGACGGTGCCCGGGGTGGCGCACGCCTGCGGGCACGACGCCCACACGGCGATGGTGCTGGGAGCCGCCGCCGCGCTCGCCTCGGCGCCGGAACTGCCGATGGGGGTGCGGCTGATCTTCCAGCCCGCCGAGGAACTGATGCCCGGCGGGGCGCTGGATGCCATCGCCGCCGGAGCGCTCAACGGGGTGGCGCGAATTTTCGCGCTGCACTGCGATCCCCGGCTCGCGGTCGGGCGGGTGGCCATCACCGCGGGGCCGATCACCTCGGCGGCGGACTCTCTCGAGATCACTCTGCACTCGCCCGGCGGCCACACCTCGCGGCCGCATCTGACCTCGGATCTTGTGTACGGGATGGGGACGGTCATCACCGGTCTGCCCGGCGTGCTCTCCCGGCGGATAGACCCCCGGCACGGCACCGTGATGGTGTGGGGCGCGGCCAACGCCGGGGTAGCCGCCAACGCCATCCCGCAGATCGGAACGTTGGCCGGCACGGTGCGCACGGCCAGCAGGGAAACCTGGCTGGAGATGGAAAGCGTTGTCAGCGAGACGGTTTCGGGCCTGCTCGCTCCGCTGGGCATCGAACACTCGCTGCAGTACCGGCGCGGTGTGCCGCCGGTGGTCAACGAGGAGCGCTCCACCCAGATCATGACCCACGCCATCGAGGCGGTCGGCCCGGATGTGCTGGCCGACACGCGCCAGTCCGGGGGCGGCGAGGACTTCTCCTGGTATCTCGAGGATGTGCCCGGCGCGATGGCCCGGCTCGGGGTGTGGAGCGGCGAGGGTGATCAGCTGGATCTGCACCAGCCGAACTTCGATCTCGACGAACGCGCCCTGGCTGTCGGCGTGCGGGTACTGGTCAACATCATCGAGAGGGCAGGGGAATTCGAATGAAGCTTCTGGTGACCGGCGGGGCGGGCTATGTCGGCAGCGTGTGCGCGAAGGTGCTCATCGAGCAGGGCCACGAGGTCGTTGTGGTCGACGACCTCTCGACCGGTAACGCTGACGCGGTGCCCGGCGAGGCGGAATTCATCGAGGGCGACATGGTTGACCTCGCGAGCACCCTGCTGCCCGGCGGATCCTTCGACGGCGTGTTGCATTTCGCCGCCAAGTCGTTGGTGGGGGAGTCGGTGGAGATACCGGAGAAGTACTGGTACGGCAACGTGGTCAAGACGCTCGACCTGCTGGAGGTGATGCGCACGGCAGGTACGCCGCGGCTGGTGTTCTCCTCGACGGCAGCGACTTACGGCGAGCCCGAAGAACAGCCGATCACCGAGGACGCCTCCACTCGGCCGACCAATCCCTACGGCGCCACCAAACTGGCGATCGACCATGCCATCACCTCGTATGCGAAGGCTCACGGCCTGGCCGCGACCAGCCTGCGCTATTTCAACGTCGCCGGCGCCTACGCCGGTCTGGGGGAGCGGCATGCGGTCGAGACCCACCTCATCCCCCTGGTGCTGCAGGTGGCGGCCGGCCAGCGGGCGGAGATCATGGTCTACGGCGACGACTGGCCGACACCCGACGGCACCTGCATCCGGGACTACATCCACGTCCGCGACCTCGCCGACGCCCATGTGCTCGCGCTGCAGCACGCGCAGCTGTCCACCCACCGGATCTACAACCTGGGCAACGGAACCGGGTTCAGTGTCCGTGAGGTCATCGAGTCGTGCCGGCGGGTCACCGGGCACCCGATCCCGTCCCGGGACGTTGAGCGCCGCGCCGGTGACCCGGCGGTGCTGATCGCCTCCAGTGAGCGCGCTATGGATGAGTTGGGATGGCGTCCCGGTCGCACGCGTATTGACGAAATCGTTTCGGACGCTTGGGAGTTCACCCAATCGAGGGCCCTGGCCGCGGACTGACGCCCTACTCGGCCGGGCCTGGGCCGACATTGCGGGCCGGGCGGGTCCGGATGTCGTGGACGTACTCGGCGGGCGCGCCGGCGACCTCGGCGGCATCAGACATCACGCCGAGGTAGCGGGCCGACGGCAGGCCGCCTTCCCAGGCGTCGACCACGTAAAGCCACGCCAGAACGGGGTCGGTGGTGGTATCGGAGGACTCGCGGTCGATGCGGCACCGGATCTTCTTGTGCAGGGCCAACTCCGTGCCCTCCCAGCGGTCCATGTTCAGCTCGTCGGCGGGGGTGACGTCGTAGAGCACGACGAACACGCTGGAGGTGGGGTCTTCGACCAGGGTGGCCAGCGCACCCTCCCAGCCGATGTCCTCCCCGGCGAACGTCAGCCGCCAGCCGTGCAGCCAGCCGGTGCCGGCCATCGGGGAGTGCGGTGCCCGCTGAAGCATCTGCTCGGGATCCATGTTGGACCCGTAGGCGGCGTAGAGAGGCACGACAGAAGCGTAGAGGCTACGTTCTGTTCGTGACTACGCGGATCGTCATCATCGGCGGGGGGCCGGCGGGGTATGAGGCTGCACTGGTGGCCGCCACCCGGGGGGCGGAAGTCACCATCGTCGACTCCGACGGCATCGGCGGGGCCTGCGTGCTCTACGACTGCGTTCCGTCCAAGACGTTCATCGCCTCGACCGGGGTGCGCACCGAACTGCGCCGGGCCTCCGGACTGGGCTTCGACATCGGCATCGAGGACGCCAAGATCTCACTGGCACAGATCAACAACCGCGCCAAGACCCTGGCCCGGTCGCAGTCCGCCGACATCGCCGCGCAGTTGCTGCGGGAGAAGGTCCACATCGTCGGAGGTCGCGCGGAGTTGACCGACGACGTGCCGGGCATGGCCCGCCACCGGGTGCGGGTCGCCACGCCGGACGGCAAAACCGGCGTGCTGAATGCCGATGTGGTGCTCATCGCCACCGGTGCCACCCCGCGGGTGCTGCCGGACGCGGCGCCCGACGGCGAGCGGATCCTCAACTGGCGGCAGCTCTATGACCTCACCGAGCTTCCCGAGCACCTGGTCATCGTGGGCTCGGGGGTGACCGGCGCGGAGTTCTGCAACGCCTACACCGAGCTCGGCGTCACGGTGACCGTGGTCGCCAGCCGCGACCAGATCCTGCCGCACGAGGACAGCGACGCCGCGGCGGTTCTGGAGGAGGTGTTCTCCGAGCGTGGTGTCACGCTGGTGAAGAACGCGCGCGCGGAGTCGGTGGTGCGCACCGGCTCAGGCTCGTCGGCCGGGATCCGGGTCACCATGGCCGACGGGCGCACCGTCGACGGCAGCCACGCCCTGATGACCGTCGGCTCGGTGCCCAACACCTCCGGCCTGGGCCTGGAACGTGTCGGGATCGAGCTCGGGCGGGGCGGCTACATCCCGGTCGACCGGGTCTCGCGGACCACCGCCGCGGGAATCTACGCGGCCGGGGACTGCACCGGCCTCATGCCGCTGGCCTCGGTGGCCGCCATGCAGGGCCGCATCGCGATGTATCACGCCCTGGGCGAAGGTGTGGCCCCGATCCGGCTGCGCACCGTGGCGTCGGCGACCTTCACCCGTCCCGAGATCGCGGCCGTCGGGGTGCCGCAATCGGCCATCGACAGCGGCGACGTCCCGGCCCGCACACTCATGCTGCCGTTGACCACCAACGCACGCGCGAAGATGTCACTGCTGCGCCGGGGCTTCGTGAAAATCTTCTGCCGCCCGGCGAGCGGAATGGTGATCGGCGGCGTGGTGGTGGCGCCGATCGCCTCCGAACTCATCCTGCCGATCGCGCTGGCCGTGCAGAATCGCATTTCGGTGACCGATCTGGCTCAGACGCTTTCGGTATATCCGTCGCTGTCGGGGTCTATCGTCGAAGCCGCTCGCCGACTGATGGCGCGCGACGACCTCGACTAACCTGTGGATACCCACCAGTAACCCCCTCAGGAGTGACAGTGAGCGACCCGATCCTGCGACCGGGTACCGGTCAGACGTTCCTCGGACCCGCCCAACGCGCAGAGGCGTGGGAGCGGCTGGGCAGCGAACAGTTCGACGTCGTCGTCATCGGCGGTGGGGTGGTCGGCGCCGGCGCGGCGCTCGACGCGGCCACCCGGGGACTGCGGGTCGCCCTGGTCGAGGCACGCGACTTCGCGTCGGGCACCTCCAGCCGCAGCTCCAAGATGTTCCACGGCGGACTGCGCTACCTCGAGCAGTTGGAGTTCGGACTGGTCCGTGAGGCGCTGCACGAACGTGAGTTGTCGTTGTCGGTCCTCGCGCCGCACCTGGTCAAGCCGCTGCCCTTCCTGTTCCCGTTGACCCACCGGGTCTGGGAGCGGCCCTACATGGCGGCCGGAATCTTCCTCTACGACCAGTTGGGTGGGGCGAAATCGGTTCCCGCGCAACGGCATCTGACCAAAGCGGGGGCGCTGCGGTTGGCCCCCGGGCTCAAGCGCAACTCGCTGGTCGGCGGCATCCGCTACTACGACACCGTGGTCGACGACGCCCGGCACACCATGACCGTCGCCCGCACCGCGGCGCACTACGGCGCCGTCGTGCGCAACTCCACCCAGGTGGTGGCCATGCTCACCGAGGGCGACCGTGTCGTCGGGGTCACGGTGCGTGACTCGGAGACCGGCGCTGTCACCGACGTGCGCGGCCATGTGGTCATCAACGCCACCGGGGTGTGGACCGACGAGATCCAGGCTCTGTCCAAGCAGCGCGGCCGGTTCCGGGTCCGGGCTTCCAAGGGCGTGCACATCGTGGTCCCGCGCGACCGGATCGTCAGCGAGGTCGCGATCATCCTGCGCACCGAGAAGTCGGTGCTGTTCATCATCCCGTGGGGTACGCACTGGATCATCGGGACCACCGACACCGACTGGAACCTCGACCTGGCGCACCCCGCCGCGACCAAGGCCGACATCGACTACATCCTGGACCACGTCAACACCGTGCTGGTGACCCCGCTGACCCATGAGGACATTGACGGCGTGTACGCCGGACTGCGGCCACTGCTGGCCGGCGAGAGCGAGGAGACCTCCAAGCTGTCCCGCGAGCACGCCGTGGCGTCGCCCACGCCGGGACTGGTGGCCATCGCCGGTGGGAAGTACACCACCTACCGGGTGATGGGCGCCGACGCCGTCGACGCGGCCGCGGAGTTCGTGCCGTCGCGGGTGGCGCCGTCGATCACCGAGAAGGTGCCCCTGTTGGGCGCCGACGGCTACTTCGCCCTGATCAACCAGACCGACAGCGTGGGTCAGCAGTACGACCTGCATCCGTATCGGGTGAAGCACCTGCTGGACCGCTACGGCTCGCTGATCGGCGAGGTGCTGGGCCTGGCCGAGGGCCGGCCAGACCTGCTGGAGCCCATCGAAGCCGCACCCATCTATCTGCGCGTGGAGGCGGCGTACGCGGCGGCCGCGGAGGGCGCCCTGCATCTCGAGGACATCCTCACCCGCCGGATGCGGATCTCCATCGAGTACCCGCACCGGGGGGTGGACTGCGCCCGTGAGGTGGCCGAGATCGTCGCCCCGATCCTGGGCTGGAGCCAGAACGACATCGACACCGAGGTCGACACCTACATCGCCCGGGTGGAGGCCGAGGTCCGGTCGCAGACCCAGCCGGATGACGAGTCCGCCGACGCCCTGCGCGCGGCGGCGCCGGAGGCGCGCGCGGAGATCCTCGAGCCGGTGCCGCTGACCTAGAGCCGGCGACGATGCCGAGCGGAGCGAGGAGGAGGAGCGGCTCGATCAGGATGAGACGCCGGCGACGATGCCGAGCGGAGCGAGGAGGAGGAGCGGCTCGATCAGGGTGAGACGCCGGCGACGATGCCGAGCGGAGCGAGGAGGAGCGGCTCAATCAGGATGAGACGCCCGCGACGCGTCGCCCCGTTGCCGGTGTGTGACGGTCTGGGGCCGGCGCGGCTGCGACTGCAGGGCGGAAACGTCGCCGACGAGTTCGCCCGGCGATTCGGTCCGGACGGCCGGGCGACCGTGCTCGCCGGCGGGGTGGTCGACGTCGACGGCGCGCCGGTCGACGCCTGCACCGAACTGCCCGCCGGTGCCGTGGTCTACCTCTACCGGGAGGTGCCCGACGAGGTCGAGGTGCCCTTCGACATTCCGGTTCTCCACCGCGACGAGAACATCCTCGTGGTGGACAAGCCGCATTTTCTGGCCACCATGCCCCGGGGCGGCCACGTCGCACAGACCGCTCTGGTGCGGCTTCGCCGTGATCTGAACCTCCCCGAACTGAGCCCCGCCCACCGACTGGACCGGCTGACCGCCGGGGTGCTGCTGTTCACCGTCCGCCGCGAGGTGCGCGGCGCCTACCAGACGCTGTTCGCTCGCGGCGAGGTCCGCAAGACCTATCTGGCCCGCTCGAGTGCCCAGCCGGGTCTCGCTGCGCCCCAGGTGATTTCAAATCGAATCGTGAAACGGCGCGGGGTCTTGCAGGCGACGGTGGAGCCCGGTGAACCCAACGCCGAGACGCACATCGAGCCGCTCGGCGACGGACTGTACCGACTGGTGCCCCGCACGGGCCGCACCCATCAGTTGCGGGTTCACATGTCGGGTCTGGGTGTGCCCATCGACAACGACCCGCTGTATCCGGAGATCAAAGATGTTGCGCCGGAGGATTTCTCAACACCGCTGCAATTACTTGCATACGGACTTGAGTTCACCGATCCGATCTCCCGCACACCGCGGCACTTCGCGTCCGCTCGCGCGGGCCATCTGCTCGACCCGCCCTGACGGACGTCACGCACACTTTCACAACCGGTGCATCTCCCTCGACATCGCCGCGTGTTCGAGGAAGACCGCCCGTCGGGCAGCGGACTGGCTCCGCGCCGCGGGCCGGCGGGGCTCCCTCTCCGTCACACCGCCCGCGCTGAGCGATGCCAGCAACCGTTCGAACAATCCGAAACGGCGCGGGCCGGACCAGGGCACGGGGATTGCGACCATGAGGACCACCTTCTTGAGAGACGAGTGGTAGACCGAACGATCTACTATCCGTAAAGTACACCGATCGGTCTACTCGTCAAGCGGTGCGTGGCCTGGGTCACAAAAAACGTCTGTCGACTGTGGGCCCGGCAGTAGACTGATCCGTATACCAACCCGAAGGAGAGGCGCCGGTGTCCGCGCGGAATCGACTGATCACGGCCACGGTCGGCCAGTTGCGGCGCTTCGGCGTGGCCGGAACGAGTGTGTCCGGGATCCTGGCGGACAGCGGCCTCGCGCGGCGCACGCTCTACCTGAATTTCCCGGAGGGCAAGCCTGAACTGGTCGCCGCGGCGACCAAGGTCGCGTCGGAGCAGACGGTCTCCGCCTTCGAGCAGGTGTTGCGGTCGGAGTCCGATCCTGTCCGGTTGGTGGAGACGTTCATCGAGCGTTCGGCGAAGGCATTGGAAGCCAACGATTTCGCCGCGGGATGTCCGATCGCGGCGGCCGCACTCGGGCGCGAGGAGGCCCCCGCCGCAGCGGATGCGGCCGGTGATGCGTTCGCCGGGTGGGTTGCGGAGATCACCCGCATCGCACGGGACTCGGGGATCGGCGAGGACGCTGCCGCGGAGTTGGCGACCACGGTCGTCGCGACCGTCGAGGGTGCGCTCATCATGTCGATTGCCGAACGTTCGTCGGAACCACTTCGGCGGGCGGGTCGGTGCCTGGCGGCGATGATCCGGGCCGAGCTGGATTGAGCGTCGACTCGCGATCAGGCTCGGGCCGCTGACCCGGAAGTTCGCGAGCGACTCGTCGGCGGCGCCCTCCACCGGATCGCATCAGGAACCCGGTTCGATGAATTTGGATCCCCGCCTCGGCCTAGGATCGCAATCACCGGTTGGGAGGGATTCATGAAAGACGATCACGAACTCGTTCTGGTGGCGGCCTACAGCGATCTGGAGACCGCGCGCACCGATTTCTGGGATTTGGAGCGCAGCCTCAAGCACGGCCTGGAACTGCGGGGCGCGGCGCTGGTGACCAAGGACGAACACGGCAAGCCCGAGGTGGTCGAGGCAGCCAACAGGCACGGCCGGGTGGGGGTCGGCCTGGGCGCCGGCATCGGCGCGCTGTTCGGACTGTTCGCACCCCCGCTGGGGTTGTCCCTTCTGGTCGGCGCCGCGGCGGGCGGTCTGATGGCGGCGTTCGCCGAACACGAATTGCGCTCCGGTCTACAGCACGAGGTCGGTGAGGCGCTGGAAGCCGGCACCGCGGTCATCATCGCGATCACCTACCCCAACGGCCGCCTGCCGGTCGAGAACACCGTGCACCACGCCGAAACCTTCCGGGAACTGCGGCTCGACAAGAACACCGTCCGCTCCGTCGAGGAAGCTATCGCCGAGGCGATGCGCAAGATCGGCCACGAGACCGACGGCAGCCTCAACGCTGGCATGACGGGCACCAGTAGCTGACCCGTTCTCCGGTCACATCGGACTGGTCGGCGCGGGCGATCGGCGTGCCGCACCGCCGGCACGGATCGCCGCCGCGGCCGTAGACCCACAGCTGCTGATTCGGGCGGGTGTTGCCGGTTGTGCTGCGAGCCCAGCGTAATCGGTTGGCCCACAGCATCTCCCGCGCCTTGATCGCCACCCGCAGCGGGTCTGGCAGCGTGCTCACGGGGCTGGTGGGCAGCCGCCCGACGAGAAAGCAAAGCTCGTTGCAGTAGACGTTTCCGACCCCGGCCATCACCCGCTGGTCCAGGAGTGCGGCGGCGATCGGACGGTGCGGGTCGGACGTGAGATTGGCCGCCGCGCGTGAGGCGTCCCAGTCCGGTCCGAGCAGGTCGGGCCCGAGATGCGCCACCGCGTCCATGTCGTGCTCCCGATCGAGGATCTCCAGCACACCCAGGTCGATCCCGGCGGCCGCGATGTCGCCGGCCTCCAACAGGATGCGGATCTTGTACCCGGGACGCGGGGCGCGGCCGCGGGGGAAGACCCGCCAGCTGCCGTCCATCTTCAGGTGCGAGTGGATGCTGGCCGGGCCGATCCGGATGAACAGGTGCTTGCCGCGGCTGACGACCTCGTCGACCGGATGGCCGGTGAGGTCCACGGTGGCGAATTTAGGGACCCGGATGTCGCAGCGGGTCAGGGTTCGGCCGGCCAGTGCCTCGCGCAGCGTCGCGGCGGTGTGAAAGACGTTGTCGCCCTCCGGCATCCGCTCAGGGCTCCACGATGAGCACATCGAGCGTGCGGGGGCCGTGCACACCCTCGACCCGCTCGAGTTCGATGTCGCTGGTGGCGCTCGGTCCGGAGATGAAGGTCAACGGCCGCAGCGGATTCAGTGCCGCGAATCCCTGCGGCACCGTGTCGACGATCTGCTCGGCGAAGACGACGCAGATGTGATGGTCGGGAACCAGGGTCAGGGCCCGGCGTCCCTGGGTGGCGCCGGCATCCAGCGCGATGGTGCCGGTTGCGGCGATGCCCACGGCGCATCCGGTAACGACGGCGGCCACCGCCTCGAGTCGGCTGTTGGGCAACGGGTTTCGGTCGTCGTCGCGGATCGCGGTGACACCGGCGACCCAACCGGCGGGGAGATCGCCCGGGACGGCGACGTCACCGGCGGGTCCTGTCAGTGTCGAGACGGTCTCGGCGATCGCGTCCGGCGTGATCCGCAGGACCCGGGCCCGGTAGTCGGCGACGGCCTCGGCGAACCGGTCCACGTCGCCGCACCCCCTGAGCGGTTCGCGGTCATAGTCGCGGGGGACGGTCACGGGCTCGGGGGGCGCGGCAGCGAGCGCGGCGCGAATGCGTTGCAGAACAACGGTCCGGGGGTTGCTCATGGTCGATCTCCGCGCTCGTCGGTGCCGGCCAAGGGGTGGGTGCGGGCCCACCATTTTCGGAACGTCTCCCGGGGTGGCTCGGGCAGATCGCGGGTCGCGGTCCACTTCGACGCCGGCCAGGGCAGCGCCGTGATGCGGTGGTCCGAATCGGCGATCAGACGGCCCGCACCCGCGGCTCTCTCGGCAGCGGCGAAGCGGCGAGGGGATGCCATCACCCAGGCGGCAGCCTTCATGGCCAGGTCCTGGCCGCTCGGCAGGCCACCGCGTTCGGCGTCGACTTCCTCGGCGCGCAGATGGACCAGGATCGAGGGGATGTCGATGCGCACCGGGCAGGCGTCGAAGCACGCCCCGCACAAAGACGAGGCAAAGGGCAGCGCGGCATTCGGGTCGTCGTGCCCCCGGATCCCGGTCAGCTGCGGGCTCAGGATCGCCCCGATCGGGCCGGGGTACACCGACCCGTAGGCGTGGCCGCCGGTGCGCTCGTAGACGGGGCAGACGTTGAGGCAGGCGCTGCAGCGGATGCACTGCAGCGCGGCGCGGCCGACCGGGTCGGCCAGCACCCGGGTGCGCCCGTTGTCGAGCAGCACCAGATGGAACTCCTGTGGCCCGTCGCCGGCGTGCACGCCGGTCCACATCGACGTGTAGGGGTTCATCCGCTCCGCCGTCGAGGATCGCGGCAGCAGCTGCATGAACACCTCGAGATCCACGAAGCGGGGAATGACCTTCTCGATCCCCATCACGGTGATCAGGGTCTGCGGCAGCGTCAGGCACATCCGGCCGTTGCCCTCGGACTCCACGACCGCCAGCGTCCCGGTCTCGGCCACACCGAAATTGGCGCCGCTGACCGCGACCCGTGCGGAAAGGAACTTCCTGCGTAGATGGGTCCGCGCCGCCATGGCCAGCACGTACGGGTCGTCGGTGAGCTCTCCGGCGCCGGGCATCTCGCGGCGGAAGATCTCGCGGATCTCCGAGCGGTTCTTGTGGATGGCGGGCACCAGGATGTGGCTGGGCCAGTCGCCGGCGAGCTGGACGATCAACTCCGCGAGGTCGGTCTCGACCGCGGAGATGCCTTCGGCGGCAAGGTGTTCGTTGAGGCCGATCTCCTGGGTCGCCATCGACTTGACCTTGACGACCTCCCGGGCGCCGGTTGCGCGGATCAGGTCGGTGACGATGCGGTTGGCCTCGTTTGCGTCGCGCGCCCAGTGCACCACCCCGCCATGCCGGGTGACATTGCGCTCCAGCTCTTCCAGCAACTCGGGTAGCCGCGCCAGCACGTCGCGCTTGATGGCGCTGCCGGCCAGCCGCAGCTCCTCCCAGTCGCGGCACTCCTGAACTGCGGCAGCCCGTTTGGTGCGGATGGAGCGGGTGGCGTGGCCGACGTTGCGGCGCATCTGGGTGTCGTTGAGTGCCCGGCGGGCCGCGATGGGGAACGGGTCGTCGCCACGCAGGTTACCGATGCCGGGAGTGCCCAGGAAGGTGCGTCGGACGGATGTCATTGCGCCGCGAGGATTTCCGCGAGGTGAACGGTCCGGACCGGCGAACCGATGCGGCTCAGACCTCCACCGATGTGCATCAGGCAGGATGCGTCACCGGCGGTGCACACCTGTGCGCCGGTTGACGTGACCGCGGCCATCTTGTCGGCGAGCATGGCCGCGGACGTGTCGGCGTTCTTCAGCGCAAACGTCCCCCCGAAGCCGCAGCAGGTGTCCGCCATCGGCAGTTCGGCCAGGGTGAGGCCGCGAACGTGCCGCAGCAACTCCAGCGGGCGGTCGCCGACCCGCAGCATCCGCAGCGAATGGCAGGTGGGGTGATAGGTCACCGTGTGCGGGTAGTAGGCGCCGACGTCCCGCACGCCCAGCACGTCGATCAGCAGTTCGGACAGTTCGTAGGTACGGGCGGCGACCGCCTCGGCGCGGACCGCCAGCGCCTCGTCGCCGGCCCGCCGGGCCACCATCGCATGCTGGTGGCGCACCGAACCGACACACGATCCCGACGGGGCGACGACGGCGTCGCATCCGGCGCCGGAGAACACCTCGACGTGATTGCGCACCAGTCCCAACGCTTCCCGCTGATAGCCGGTGTTGACGTGCATCTGCCCGCAGCATGTCTGCCGCGGCGGGAACACCACCTCGTGCCCGAGCCGTTCCAGCAGCTGCACCGTCGCGATGGCCGCATCCGGGAACAGCGCGTCGGCCAGGCAGGTGGCGAACACGGCGATGCGCACCCGACGATGGTCCCCGCGCGTCAGCGCATCCGCAACCCCCGCGGAGTGCGGGCGAATCCGGCGGCGGTCAGAGCCTCGGTGGCGGCGCCCCGGGCCAGCAGGACCGGTGTGCCGTCGACCTTCTCGACCACGACCCCGGCCAGGCGGCCCGCGCGAACCACCTCGGCCAGCGCCCCGGCGGCGGCGCGCTGTGCCTCGGCGCCGGGGGTGAAGGTCAGCAGCGATCGCCCGCCCCGTTCGAGGAACCACACCAGTTCGCCGTCGACGAGAACCACCAGGGCACCGGCCTTGCGGCCCGGCCGGTGGGAGGTCTCGGCGTCGGCACGCACCGGCCACGGCAGTGCGGCGCCGTAGGGGTTGGCCGGGTCGGCGGCGGCCAGCACGACGGTGTGGTACTCCGGGCTCTCCCGGTCGACGCTGTCGGCGTGGCAGCGCAGCCGGTCCACCGTTGCGGCGGTGGCGAATTGGGCGCCGCCGAGTGATTCGACGAAGTAGCCGCGCTGGCAGCGGCCGGCTTCCTCCAGGGCCGTCAGCACCTTGTAGAGCATCGCGAAGCCCCCGGGCACATCATTGCCCGCGGCCACCGCGTTGCGGGTGAGCACCCCGTAGCGGGCCATCAACAGCTCCGCGGTGAAGTGCGCGCGCAGGGTGGAGTCCGGCTCGCGGGCCGGCAACGCCGACCAGCGGCCTGCCACTGCAGGGTCGGACGGACGGGCCGCCGCGTGCGCCACCGAGTACCGGCTGAGCCGTGGTGCGCGCCGGTGCCGGTGCGCTGCGGTAGCCGGTCGCCGGCTGCCCGGCCGGGTGCCGCCGGTCAGCAGCGCACGCACCGGTGCGAAGGTGTCACCGCTGACCCAGCCGCCCCAGATGAGTTCCCACAGAGCGGCTTTGAAGGTCTCCTCCCGTCCGGCGACGTCGTCGGCCAGCTGGCGGAAGAAGAACGCGCCGCGCGACTCTCCGGGAGAGCCGAGGACGTCGAGGATGGCGCGGTGGGTGTCGGTGAGCTCGATGTCGGCCGGTGCGGCCAGGGTCAGCGGGGCGGTGTCGGCGAGGTGAAACACCACCCAGCCGTCGCTGCCGGAGATCGCCCCGGCGCCCGACCAGATCACCTCGCCGGAGGCCAGCAGCTCGTCGAGCATCCCCGGCTGGTAGTCCCGCACCCGCGGGGCGAGGATCAACGGCTCCACAGCCGACGCGGGAACGGCGGCGCCGGCGAGCTGTTCGATCACGCCGAGGAGGCCGTCCACCCCGGCGTTGCCCGACGAGCCGACTTGCTGCCAGGCCGGCAGGAACCTGGCGTAGGCCGCCGTGCTGACCGGTTCGACCTGGGCGCGCATTGCCGCCAGGGAGCGTCGGCGCAGGATCCGCAGCACCTCGGCGTCGCACCATTGCTCTCCCCGCGCGGAGGCGGGATATCCGGCTGAGCCGTCGCTCGAATCGGTGAACTCGCCGCGGACCAGCCGGCCGTCCAACGCCATTCGGCCCAGCACGTCCCCGGCGATCCGCTGTCCCAGCCCGAACCGGGCGGCGGCTGCCGCGGTGCTGAACGGGCCGCGGGTGCGTGCGTAGCGGCTGAGCAGTTCGCCGAGCGGGTCGGCCACCGACTCGGTGAAGTCGGCCGGCACCCCCATCGGAACGGCGACGCCGACGGCGTCTCGCAGTCGGCCGATGTCCTCGACGGCGACCCACCAGGTACTGCCCGCGTACGACACCTGCAGCACCCGCCGGGCGGCCTGCAGCCCGTCCAGCCACGGGACCACGTCGGAAGTGGTTGCCCGATCGGCGATTTCGGCCTCGGTCAACGGCCCCAGCAGGCGCAGCAGGTCGGCCACGCCCTCGGAGTCGCGCGCGCGGCGATCCTCGGCGAGGTGCTGCAGCTGGCGTTCGGTGGCGGCCACCACATCCGGCTCCAGCAGGTCGCGCAGTTCGACCCGGCCCAGGAGTTCGGCGAGCAGCGCGGTGTCCAGGGACAGCGCGGCGGCCCGGCGCTCGGCCAGTGGGCTGTCGCCCTCGTACATGAACGCCCCGACGTAGCCGAACATCAGCGACGCGGCGAACGGCGACGGGGTGGGCGTTTCGACCTCGAACAGGCGGACCCGCCGCTGGGCGATGCGCGTCATCAGGTCGGTGAGCGTCGGGACGTCGTAGACGTCCTGGAGGCATTCCCGGACGGTCTCCAGCACGATGGGGAAGTCGGGGTACCTGCGGGCCACGTCGAGTAGTTGGGCGGCCCGCTGCCGTTGATGCCACAGTGGGGAGCGCTTGCCGGGGTGCCGGCGCGGCAGCAGCAGGGCGCGGGCCGCGCACTCGCGGAAGCGGGAGGCGAACAGCGCCGAGCCGCCCACCTCTGCGGTCACCAGGGGTTCGATCTCCTCGGGTTCGAAGACGAAAAGGTCTGCGCCCGGGGGCTTCTCGTCGGTGTCGGGGAGCCGGACGACGATTCCGTCATCGCTGGCGGTGGGTTTCTCGTCGATGCCGTAGCGCTCGAGCAACCGCCGGCTGACCGCGAGAGCCAGCGGGCCGTGGACCTTCAGGCCGTAGGGGGAGTGCAGCACCACCCGCCAGTCGCCGAGTTCGTCCCGGAACCGCTCCACCACGAGGGTGGTGTCGCTGGGCACCGCCTTGGTGGCGTCACGCTGGCTCTCCAGTAGCCGCCACAGGTTGTCGGTCGCGAACACGTCGAAACCGATCTCAGCGCAACGGGTGTCGAAGTCGGCGCGGCTCAGACTGGCCAGTTCGCCGGTGAACTGGCCGATCGCCGCGCCGAGTTCGGCGGGCCGGCCGGCGTCGTCTCCCCGCCAGAACGGCAGCCGAGCGGGCTGACCCGGCGCGGGGATAACCAGCACCCGGTCATGGGTGATCTCGGTGATTCTCCAGCTCGTGGCGCCCAAGGAGATGACGTCGCCGGGCCGGGACTCGTAGACCATCTCTTCGTCGAGTTCGCCCACCCTGGAGGGCTTTTCGCTCTCACTGGCCAGGTATACGGTGAACAGTCCACGGTCGGGGATGGCGCCGCCGGACGTCACGGCCAGCCGCTGCGCGCCGGGGCGCGCGGTCAGCATCCCGGTGTCGCGGTCATAGACGAGCCGTGGCCGCAGTTCGGCGAAGTCGGTGGACGGGTACTTGCCGCTGAGCAGGTCCAAGGTGGCCTCAAAAGCGCTGCGCGGCAGGGTCGCGAACGGCGCGCTGCGCCGTACGGTGTCGAACCACACGTCGGCGCTCACCGGTTCCAGGGCACAGGCCGCGACGGTGTGCTGCGCCAGCACATCAAGGGGATTGGCGGGCACCCGCATGGTCTCGATCGCCCCGTCGAGCATGCGGCGCACGCTGACCGCGCAGCCGATGAGGTCTGTGCGGTGCTTGGGCAGCAGCACCCCGCGGGAGATCTCGCCGACTTGGTGGCCGGCGCGTCCCACCCGCTGCAGCCCGCTGGCCACCGACGGCGGCGACTCGACCTGGATCACCAGATCCACCGACCCCATGTCGATGCCGAGTTCCAGGCTGGAGGTCGCGACGACGGCCTTGAGGCGCCCGGACTTCAGGTCGTCCTCGACCGCGGCGCGCTGCTCCTTGGACACCGAGCCGTGGTGGGCGCGGGCGAGTAACGGCTCGGCGCCCTGAACCTGGTTGTTGGCCAGCATTTGGGCGGGTGGCGTTGGTAGCTCGACGCCGGAGCGCTCGGCATGAATCTCGTTGACGCGGGCGGTGAGTCGCTCGGCGAGCCGCCGGGAGTTGGCGAACACGATGGTGGAGGTGTGGGCCTCGATGAGGTCGACGATGCGGGCCTCGACGTCGGGCCAGATGGTGTTGTTCTCCAGGTTCGCCATGTCGGGCACGGGCACCTGGACGTTCAGGTCGAACGTTTTTGCAGCCGGGGGGTTGACGATTTTCGCGGGCCGCCCGCCGGTGAGGAATCGTGCCACTTCCTCAGGCGGTCGTACGGTGGCCGACAGCCCGATGCGCTGGGCCGGCTCGGCCAGCAGGGCGTCCAGGCGCTCGAGTGAAAGCGCCAGGTGCGCACCGCGTTTGGTGCCTGCGACGGCGTGCACCTCGTCGACGATCACGGTCGTCACGCCGGCCAGCGTCTCGCGGGCCGCGGAGGTCAGCATGAGGAACAGCGACTCCGGTGTGGTGATGAGGATGTCCGGCGGGTTGACGATCAGTTGTCTACGGGCTTGCGGGGGAGTGTCGCCGGAGCGGACGCCGACGGTGATCTGGGGGGCGGGCCGCCCTTCCTGTTCGGCGATGCGGGAGATGCCGGCCAGCGGGGTGCGCAGGTTGCGTTCGACGTCGATGGCCAGGGCCTTGAGCGGGGAGATGTAGAGCACCCTCGTGCCGGTTGCGGCTTCTGCGTGTGCCAGCTGGTCGATCGCCCACAGAAACGCCGCCAGGGTCTTGCCGGAGCCCGTGGGCGCGATCACCAATGTGTGGTCACCGTCGGCGATCGCCTCCCACGCATGGGCCTGCGCAGCCGTCGGCGCGGGGAAAGTTCCGGTGAACCAGCGCCGGGTCAGCGGCGAGAACCGGTCCAGCGGGTCGGGGGTCATGCCCTCCAGAGTGCCAGCCGGGCGATCGATCAACGTCTTGTCGCCCCGTCAACGTAGAATCGAACACGTGTTCGACAATGGATTTCGCACCGGGAGCGATGCCGCGCTGATCGAGGCGATCGCCGATCTCGCCCGGCAGGAAGCCCGGGCTGCGGCCCAGCGCGTCGCGACGATCAGCGAGTTGGTGCGCCGCCGCTGCGGTGATGACGACCGCGCTTACTGGGCGTGCGATGAGTGGGACGCCGCGGCCGCCGAGATCGGCGCGGCCCTGCAGATCAGCCGCGGGCGCGCCTCCGGCGAGATGCATCTGAGCCTGTCGCTTCGCTATCGCCTGCCACACGTAGCGGCGTTGTTCATGGAAGGTCTGATCAGCCATCGGGTGTGCGCGGCGATCGCTGACCGCACCGACCTGATCCAGGACCGCACTGCTCTCGAGCAGATCGACGCCGTCGTCGCCGAACACGCACGGTCATGGGGCGTGTTGTCCGCCTACAAACTGGAGAAGGCGGTCGATGCCTGGGTCGACCGGATCGATCCCGGCGCCCTACACCAGACACGGTCGAGGGCTCGGGACCGCAACGTTGAGTTCGGCGCCCGGCATGACGCACCCGGGTCGACCTCGGTGCGGGGAAGTCTCCACGCCACCGATGCCGCTCTCCTGGATCGTCGCCTGATGCAGATGGCGCGAGGTGTCTGCGAGGACGACCCGCGCACCACTGGCCAGCGCCGGGCCGATGCGCTCGGAGCACTGGCCGCCGGCTCGGATCGGCTTGCCTGCCAATGCGGATCTCCCGGCTGCCCGGCATCCGACGATGACGGCCGCGCCGCCAACATCGTCGTGCACGTGGTGACCGACGCCGAGGTCGACACCATCGCACCCGATCCGGGCATGTCCGGAGACGGTGGCGCCTTCGGTGGCTCCGATGACGACCCGCCGGCGGCCAAGGCGACGGCCAAGGCGACGGCCACACTGAGCGGTCGTGGGGGGATGGTCCCGACTCCGTTGATCGCCGAACTCATCCGTGGCGGCGCCACGGTGCGGCACGTGCGCCGACCGTCCGACAAGCCCGAGCCGGGTTACCGGCCGTCGGCCGCGCTGGACGAGTTCGTCCGGTTCCGCGACCTCACCTGCCGTTTCCCCAACTGCGACGTGCCGGCCGAGCTGTGCGATATCGACCACACCGTCCCGTGGCCGTTCGGCCCGACCCACCCCTCGAATCTCAAATGCATGTGCCGAAAAGACCATCTGCTCAAAACATTCTGGGACGGCTGGTCAGATGTTCAGTTCCCGGACGGCACCGTCGAGTGGACCTCCCCGACCGGCAAGACCTACGTGACCCATCCGGGCAGCCGGGTGATCTTCCCGCGCTGGAACATCACGACGAGCCCGCTGCCGCCGATGCCCACGGTTGACCCGACACGGGCGCGAACGCTGATGATGCCGACCCGACGACGGACGCGCGCCCAGAACCGAATCGCCTACGTCAAACGGGAACGTGCGCTCAACGACGCGCGTGTCGCCGAACGCAACAAACCGCCGCCGTTCTGACCCGTTTGGCTGAGTGGGGGTGCGTGCAAGGCCCTCAGGTCATACGCTTGGCCGGCAACAGGGGTGGTGATGCGGTGATGTCGGCTCAACCGTTGTGTCGGTCCTGCGGGGCCCAGCATTCCCTGGGCGCCCGGTTCTGCTCTTCCTGTGGCACCCCGCTTGTGATGGACGGTGCCGCCGCCGAATACAAGCAGGTGACCGTCCTCTTCGCCGACGTCGTGCGCTCGATGGATATCGCGGCGGCACTCGATATGGAGCGGCTGCGCGAGGTGATGACCGAGCTGGTGGAAGGGTCGGCGACCGTCATACGCCGATACGGCGGGACCGTGGAATTCAACGGCGACGGCGTCATGGCGCTTTTCGGCGCCCCGCTGGCTCTGGAGGACCATGCGTATCGGGCTTGCCTGGCTGCACTCGACATCCAGGACGAAGCGCGCCGGTTGGCCGGCGAGGTCAAGCAGAGCGACGGGCTTGAGTTGCGCCTGCGCGTGGGGCTGAATTCGGGCCAGGTGATCGCGGGCAAGATCGGGTCGGGGGCGTTCGGCTACGTGGCGATCGGCGAGACGGTCGGGTTCGCGCAGCGGATGGAATCGGTTGCGCCTCCCGGTGGAGTGGTGCTCTCGGAGTCGACCGCACGCTTGGTGGCGGACCGCGCCGTGCTCTCGGAACCGGAGTCGGCCCGAATCAAGGGATCTGAGATTCCGGTCTCCGTGCGTCATCTGCGTGGAATGGGGGCGCGGCCAAGGCAGAGGGGCCGGGTGGAAGCGGCCTTTGTCGGCCGTCGTTGGGAGATGGCTGCACTCGAGGCGATCGTGGACCGCGCGATCGTGGGGCACGGTGGTGTCGTGAATCTGATCGGACCCCCGGGCATCGGCAAGAGCCGGGTGTCGCGTGAAGTCGCCGCACTCGCGAGTGGCCGCGACGTCGACGTGGTGTGGGCTTTCTGCGAATCGCACGCCAGCGACGTTCCTTTCCATGTGCTCGCCCAGTTGCTTCGTTCGGGGATCGGTTTGACCGGTCTGGAGCCTGCAGCGGCTCGTGCCAGGGTGCGAGCCGCCATCCACGATGGCGACGACGAGGAAGTGAGCCTGCTCAATGATCTTCTCGGTATCGCCGATCCCGCAGCCCCGCCGCCGCAGATCGATCCGGATGCACGGCGGCGCCGGCTGACCGCATTGATCGGGTCCGCGTTGGCGGCGGGCTCGAGGCCGACCGTGTTCATCGTCGAGGATGCGCACTGGATCGACGCGGCCAGCGAGTCCATGCTGGACGGTCTCCTGTCGGGCATCTCGACAACTCCATCCATGGTCTTGATCACCGCCCGGCCCGAATATGAGGGCCCGCTCGCCCGCCGGGCCGGCTCGCAGACGATTTCGCTGGGCCCCCTGGTGGATCCGGAGACCGCATCGTTGACCGGGCAGTTGCTCGGCCCGGATCCCTCGGTGGCGGATCTGGCGGTGATCATCGCCCGCCGGTCCGCCGGCAACCCGTTCTTCGCCGAAGAGATGGTGCGCGAGCTGGCGCAGCGCGACGTACTCGACGGCACTCCTGGGAACTATGTCTGTCGGACCGACGCCGCCGACGTCGCCGTGCCGGCCACCGTGCAGGCTGCCATCGAGGCGCGCATCGACCGGCTCAGCCAGGCGGCGAAGAAGACGCTGAACGCGGCGGCGGTCATTGGTCTGCGGTTCGATGCCGAGTTGCTCTCGGCGCTCGAGATCACCACCGACACCGACGAGCTTCTCTCCGCGCAACTCATCGACCAGGTCCGGGCCACCCCGAAGTCTGAGTACGTCTTCCACCACCCGTTGATTCAGGCGGTCGCCTACGAGTCGCAGTTGAAGTCCGACCGGGCCGAGTGGCATCGGCGTCTGGCGTCGGTGTTGCAGGACCGTGCATCCGGCATATCGGACGAGAACGCCGTCCTGATCGCTGAACATCTGGAGTCGGCCGCGGCCCCAGATGCTGCCTACGACTGGCACATGCGCGCGGCCGCGTGGCTGACGAACCGCGACATCGGTGCCGCGCGACGTAGCTGGGAGCGGGCTCGCCGTCTCGCCGACCAGTTGCCGGATTCCGACGAGTCAAAATTGTCCAAACAGATCGCGCCGCGAACCATGTTGTCGGTGACCGATTTTCACGCGCGGGCCATGCAGGAGAGTCGCGGCCGCTTCGCCGAGTTGAGAGTCCTGTGTGAGGCGGCGGCTGACAGGGTGTCGCTGGCCATCGGAATGACCGGGCTGGCCAGTGAACTGCTCTACGACGGGCGGGGTGCCGAGGCGTCGCGACTGGCCACCGAACAGATGGCGCTCCTGAACTCGATCGGCGACCCCAACCTGACGGTCGGGCTGGGATTCGTGGCATTCGCCTGCTGGTACAACCAGGGGCAGTTCGAGCAGATTCTGGAGTGGTCGCAGACCATCATCGACCTCGCACAGGGTGATGCCACCAAGGGTGCCGGGTTCGGTTTCGGATCGCCGCTCGCCGCCGCTTTGGCATTCCGCGGTGTTGCCCGGTGGTGGCTGGGTCGTCCGGGCTGGAGCGACGACCTCCGGGATGCCGTCGATCTGGGCCGAAAAGCCGATCCGACGACCCTTGCCTTCATCCTCGCCTGGACCTACGGGGTCGAGATTGCGCACGGAGTGCTCAAGGCGGACGACACCGTGTTGGACGTCATCGACGAGGTCGCCGAAACCGTCGCCAAGACGAGCAACGACAACGCGCTGATGTTGACCGAATACAGCCTGGGCATTGCACTGGTACACCGCGACCACCCGTCTGAACGTCAGCGCGGCGTCGATCTCCTTCTGCGAACACTGGAGATGCTGCGCGAGCGGGTCCCCTCATTGGTAGCCCCAACAGAGGTCTGGGTTGGCGCAGAACAGATCCGGTTCGGTGACCGCGAGCGCGCTCTGCCCGTCATGCGCCGAGCCATCGAAGAGTTGATCCGAACGCGGCGAATCGGCTATTGCGTGGCCACCGCGCCCACACTTGTCGAAATACTGCTCGAGGGCGGTTCCGATGGGGAGATAGAAGAAGCTCGGCAACTGATTGAAAGCCTGAGCGCGCTTCAAGCCGAACATGATTCAGCGATGCTCGAGGTCACGTTAATGCGGTTGCGTGCACTGGTGGCCGCCGCAGTGGGTGATCCGGATTTCACGGCTCTGACCGAGCGCTATCACGCGAAGGCGGTGTCATTGGGATTCCAGGGGCATCTCGCCTGGGCGCAAGTACTGGCCGATCGGGCTCACGCGCCTCGGAGCACCTCTATCGTTTCCAGCCTGCGCGCGTGAATCAGCGGATACACCGCCGCGATAAGCACCAATGCCAGTGCCGCGAGGGCCCCGGTGATCAGTGCGGATCCTGTGAAGCCCCAACGAATCTCAGTGCCGTAGAACACCGGCGAGCCCAGCGACCACAGGTAGGCGATACCGATGCCGCCGAGCCCTCCGAAGACGGCGGCCAGCAGACCCAGCACCAGGGCATGGGCGATGACGACGGACTGTTCTTGGCGTGGGGTCGCCCCGATCGCCCGCAGTGCGGCGCGTTCCCGCTTGCGCTGCACCAGTCCGAGCACGAACACGTTGAGAATGCTCAGTGCTGCCGCCCCCATCACCACGTAGCCGGACACCGCCAGCGGCTCGAGAAGGCGGGCGATCCCCGAACTGGCCGCGGTTCGCCACTCCGCGTCGTCGTACACCGACAAGCCGGAGCCGAGATTGAGGAAGTCTGTGCGGTGGGAGGTCGCCTCAGCAGCGGAGCCGTAGCGGACGGCGACACGGTCGCGGACAGCGGCCCAATCGGAGCGGGCAAGGCTGTCCGCGGCCAGCACGATGTCGCCCACGGCCGTGTCGTCGATCATCATCGGCCGGAACACCCCAGCGACCCGAAACGTCCGGTCCCCGGCCACGGTAGGCAACTCCACCAGGTCGCCCGCGGATGCGCCGAGCCGGCCGGCGGCCACCTCGCTCAGCGCGATCTCACCCCGGGCGAGACCCTGCCACAACGCGGCCGGGTCACCGGTCGGCTCATACAGTGCGGCGCTGAACCAGTCGCCCGGTGTCACTCCAATGACCAAGCGGGACAATGTCCCTGACGAGATGGTCGAGCGCCAGCGTGCTGACGTCTCGCCGCCGCCCGCCGCTTCGGTGATCAGCGCCCGAGTGGCATCGGAAATGCCGCTGTCGCGTTGGTCGAGCACCGACTGCCCGGCGATCAGCAGGGCCGAGGGGAGGCGGTCGGGTTTCTGCGCTGCCATGTGCTTCGTGCCGAGCAACTCCATGCTCTGTGAACCGACGGCCATGCTGGTGCCCACCGCCAGGATCGCCGCTGACAACGAGAACAGCACCACGTAACGGGTCATGTCGGCGCGAAGCAGCCTGCCCAGGTCCGGCCGAACGGCGGTGAGCGATGCGATCAGCGGGCTGGCGCCACGCGGCGCGAACCACACCGTGGTGAGCGCGACGGCCAGCTGGCCGGCGGTCAGACCGTAGATGCCCGCAGTCAGCGGGAGGCTTCCCCCTTGGAAGACCGTCATCACAAGATAGGCGCCCACCAGCGCCACCGCTCCGGCGATCAGCGGCCACACCGGGAGGGTCCGGACGCGCTGAACGCCGCCCGCAGTGGCCATGGTGGCCAGTGGGCCCTCCCGGAAGAGTCGCCAAGCCGGGCCGCTCATGGCGAGCATGCCGCAGATGGTTCCGGCGGCTGCCCCGATGGGAATCAGGCCGACGGTGAAGTGCACCGCGATGGCGCCTCCAGAACCAGCCAGCATCGACTTCCCGAACCGGTCCACCAGGTACGTCCCGACCAGGAAGCCGCCGGGCACACCCAGCAGTCCGCCGAGCATCCCCATCATGGCGCCTTCACTCAACATCCCCGCGAGCAACCTGACGGGTCGGGCGCCGATCGCGCCAATCGTGCCCAATGTCGTGCGCCGGTCCTCGACGGCAAGCAGGACCGTGTTCAGCGAGATCAGGAAGCCGATGAGCACTCCGCAGAGTGCGATCAGGTTGAAACTCTGGGCGGCGTTCTCCAAGACAGCCGGCTGATGCGGCCGCGGTGAACCCGCGGTGGCGATTCCCGCGATGACACGGTCGACGTCCGCGGTGACAGCTGACCCCGCCCGGGGCAGGACGAAGGCCGCGGTCACGAAGCCGGGGGAGGACAGCATGCTGGCCGCGGCGTCCGCGGACGGCGCAAGCAGCACGTACCCATCGTTGATGCGGCTGACCCGATCGAACTCCGGGAACGTCCACCCCAGATGCGCTGAGCCGGGCGGCAAACCGGGAATCCGGACTTCATCGCCGAGCTTCCAGCCGTGCTGCTGCGCGATGTCCGCGGCGAGCTGCAACGGCACGCCCGGACCCGGTGCGGGCTTGACATCCCGGCTGCGCCGCTCGCAGTCGAACGGGCCGACCAGCAGTTCGATCCGGCATGAACCACCGAGCAGAAAGAACCCATGGGTGTCATCGGCGATCTCGCCCGGGGTGAGGGCGGCGACGACCGGGATCACCGCCTGGGCGCCGGGCACGTCCGCCCGCAGACGCGCGACGGTCTCAAGCGGAAGGCGGCCGCTGACGTTCGGAGTCACCTGAAGCACCCCCGATTCGGCGGCGTGGGTGAGGGAGGGGCCGAATGCATCGAAGGGACGGGTGAGTTCGGTCTTGAGCATCAGTGTTCCGAGCACCACGGAAACCCCGACCCCGACGCCCATCGCGCTGAGCAGCGTCCGGCGCCAGTCGGCGAGCAACGCGGCGAGGTGCAGTCGATGGAAGGACTGCCAGAGACTGCCGAGCCGGGCGATCACGGATCACCCGCTCTGGCAAAAGGTTCGACGTCGCATGTCCGACCGTCGGCCAGATGCAGTTCCCGGGAACCGTAGTCGGCCGCAGCGGGATCGTGAGTCACCATCACGACGGCCGTGCCGTTCTCGTTCGACAAGCGACGCAGGAGTTCCAGAATTTCCGTCGACGACTCGCTGTCCAGGTTGCCGGTGGGCTCGTCGGCCAGGACGATTGACGGCCGGGCGGCCAGCGCGCGGGCCACTGCCACCCGCTGCATCTGACCTCCGGAGAGTTCGGCCGGCCGGTGCGCCGCACGATCGGCAAGCCCCACCCGCGCCAACAGTTCGACTGCCCGGCCGTCCGCCACCCGGGCGGCCACGCCGTCGAGCACCAGCGGAAGGGAGACGTTCTCGACCGCCGTGAGCATCGGCACCAGATTGAAGAACTGGAAGACGAATCCGAGGTTGCGTCGCCGGAATGCCGCTCGTTCTCCAGCGCTCATCGACCAGACGTCCCTGCGCGCCAACGACACCGTGCCGCGGTCGGGGGCATCGAGTCCGCCCGCGACGTGCAGCAGAGTCGACTTTCCCGCCCCCGAGGGACCGGTGACCACGACGAACTCCCCCTCATTCACCGTGACGTCGACATCGAAGAGAACCCGAACCTCTTCGTCGCCCCGCCGGTACGCCTTGGTGACTCCCGACATTTCGAGGACCGGCTGCGGCATCGCGAAATCCCCTTCCAGCGCAGGACCCCGAAGAGCCGGGGCTCTTGTCCAGACTTACCGGCTGCCCGTCCATGGAGGTGCAGTAGTGCGACTCTGCATTTGCGAAAGGTTCGTCGGCTCCCCGTTGAGTACCGTCGCCGCCGGAATGCAGTAGCCGACTACCGACGACTGCGTGCTTGCCGAAGTTGACGATCCCGATATGACGGATCTCTGTGAGGCGGGGACGTCGCACACGAGGATGCCTCCGGCCGTGCGCTCGCCCAGGCTTGTCCAGGCCCTCGCCTTCGCCCTATTCCGGGCCAAGGCCATGCGGCGCTGGATCGACCGATATGGACCTCTGTTCGAGATCAACGTGCCTGTCTTCGGCCGGTCGGTGGTCGTCGCGGACGCCGCTCTGGCGAAGTCGGTGTGCGCCGCAAGACCCGACCAACTCGCCAACCTGGAGCCCAGTCTCGGCGATTGGTTCGGGCCCGGCTCCACCTTTGCGCTGGAGGGAAGCCGGCATCGCGACCAGCGGCGGCTGCTCGCGACGGCCTTGCACGGCGTTGCCATGACGAACATCGACCGGGTGATCGAGGAAGCGACGTTGCGGGAGAGCGCGAATTGGCCTGATAACACGGAACTTCGGATGCTCGAACCCATGAACAGGATCACGTTGGCAGTAATCCTGCAGGTCGCCTTCGGTACCGACGGGCGTCGGCTCGACGGGCTGGTCGACATCGTCGCGCCGTACACCAGGCTCGGTGAGCGGCTGGCCTTCCTGCCCGCGCCGCGCGGCCGGGCCCGGCGCATCAGTCCGTGGGCCAGGCTTGACGAGCTGCGCACGGCGTTCGACCGGACCGTCCAGACGATGATCACCGCCGCCTACGGCGATCCCGACCTGGCGAGCCGGACGGACATCCTCGCCGCCCTCGTGCGCGCACGAGGACGGAACGCGATGTCGGAGGCGGACATCTGCGACGAACTGCTGACCCTGATCTGTGCAGGCCATGGAACCAGCGCCGCAACGCTGGCGTGGACCTTCGAGCGCCTGCGGCGCCACCCCCGTGTGTTGGCCGAGCTGGTCCAGGAGGCCGAAGAGGGCGGAAGCTCTCTGCGCCGAGCGACGATCATGGAGGCGATGCGGGTCCGAACGGTCATCGACATGTTCGGTCGCAAGGTCCGTTCGCAGGGCTTCGACCTCGGGCCGTGGCGGATTCCGGACGGCCGGAACGTGTTGGTGCGCGTCGCCGATCTACACCGTGATCCGGTGGTCTTCCCACACCCGGAACGGTTCGATCCTCATCGTTTCCTCGGTGTGCACGCGGCACCGACATGGTTGCCCTTCGGAGGTGGGTCACGGCGTTGCATCGGTGTCGGTTTCGCGCTCGCCGAGATGGATGTGATCGTTCGAACCGTCCTGCTCAATTTCGAGATCCACACGGATTCGGCGCCCGACGAGAACGCCGTCGAAATGTTCGCCTACGTCCCAGGACGCGGCGGCCGAATAATGATCAAGCGTCGGAGGAGCCCAACATGTCGACACAGCTGATACGTCCGCCAGGCGCCGAGAAGATCGAAATCCGTTGCAACGTAGCCGATGCCGTCGTCGCAAACCTCGCGGTCCATCTCGTCTTCTTCTTCGAGCGGATCCTTGATACCGATGCCCTCGCCGGTGCACTCTCTCGCGCGGTGGGAGCCTTTCCGCTCTTCGCCGGGCGAATGGCGCCGAACTGCGGCCGGATGCGGATCCGCTGCCACGGCCAGGGTCTGCCCTTCACGGCCGTGACGTCTCGTCGTTCGCTTGCCGATGCGATCCGGTCGGTGGCACAGGACAACGGGGAATGGCTCGTCGACCCGGTCGACGCCTCCATCGCGCGCTGGGGGCGGGGACCGTTGTGCACGGTGCGCATCACCCATCTCGCCGATGGCGCTACCGCAATCGGCTTCTCCTGGCATCACATTCTCGGCGATATGCAGACGGCCATGTTGTTCCTCAACGCGTGGGCCGCGGCCGCTGCCGGCGAGCCGGTCACCGACCCGCTCATTGTCGAAGATCGTGCGGCATATCTGGACGAGCAACTCCCTTCCGACGGTGCCCGTCGGCTCGGAGTGCGATGCCTCGGACTTGTCGAAACCGCACGCAGTCTGTGGTACCTGGCGAAGGATTCCGGCAATCAACGGACCTTGAGCATTCAGTTCGACGATGACGAGATCGACCGCATGCGCCAGGCCTACGGACAACGCATGCGCCTCTCTCCGAACGATGCCGTATGCGCGCATGTCGCGGACGCCATCATGAGAGCGGATCCAGAGGTCGACCACCGCAACCTCGCGATCACCGTCAATGCCCGTAGTCGCTGCGGACTCGACCCGATGCTGCTCGGCAACATCATCACCACGCTCAATCTTCAGATCCGGTACGGCGAGGCCGTCGGTTCGATTGCAGAACGCATCCGCGGCGGTGTCGACCACTTCACCGACCGGCACAACGACATGCGCATCAACCAAGAGTTCTTCGACGCCCTCGGGCCGTTGCGTGCCGCCCGATGCGTGTCGGTCGCGTTCGACCCGGACCGTCCGAACGTGCTGATCTCGAACTGGAGCGGGTTCGGCGTCTATCGCATCGGATTCGAGGGTGTTACCCCATGCCACTTCACTCCGCTGGCAAAGGTTCCTGTCACCGGTCTCGGTGCATTGGTGGATGGCCCGGGCGGTCGCGGGCTTGTCTTCCAGATCTCTCTCACACCAGAGGAATTCGACGCCACGTCGACCGACGCGATGCTGGAGTACATCCATCGTTTTCGTGGTTCCGGCGCGGTGCTGACGGAAGCGACCACCGTTGTCCCGACCCGCGGCTGCAACCGGGACGCATGGGACCCGTCATCGCGGTGAACCTAGATGGCGACTCGATGATTGTCAGTTGCGTGGATCCGAAGGGCCATTCAATCCGGCCGCTGATTGAGCAGGCCGGCAAGCTCCTCGCGGCGGGTTGTCCCCGTCTTGGCCATGGCGCGATAGATGTGGCTCTCGACGGTTCTGACCGACAGTGTCAGTCGCTCTGCGACGGCGCGGTTGGACAACCCGGCGCCGATCAACATGACGATCTCCCGCTCGCGGTCGGTCAGTGGCAGTGGGTCGGCGGCCTGACGCAGCGCCGGTGTGACCGGAGAGCCACAACGCTCGGCAAGAGCGGTGGCCCGTGCCGAACAGGTCAGAGCCGAGCCACGCCGGTCCTGATTGCGGTACAGCAGAGCCGCGTTCGCAGCCGCATCGATCGCGGCGATCAGGTCACCCATGCGCTCGAACTCCTCGGAAACCGAACCGAGTTCCGCGGCGTCACCGTCGCGCAGCGCCGACGCGAACCGCGCCGCCAGACCGGCCCGTGGACCTTCGACCACGGAGGCCAGTTCGGTCAGCCGCGGAGCCGAACGTCGATCGCCGAACTGGGTCGCGGTCTGCAGGCAGAGCACTTCCGCAGCCAATTGCCCCTTGGCGGAGGCATTCTGGGCCGCGGAGAGGACTTCGGCAATCGCTTCCGAGACCGCTCCCTGGCCTGCGGCCGCCCACGCCCGGGCGATCGCCCGTTCATAGTCCAGCGAGCGGAATGCGCGCTTCCGCTCTTCGAGAGCGATCAGTGTGGCCGCAGCTCCCGTGCTGTCGCCTCGCATTGCCAGCACGGTGGCCCGTGGAACCAGATACCGGTACCCCCAGCCGGAGGGGTGGCTGACGGTCAGGCCGGTCACTGCGTCGTCGAACAGGGACATCGCGGAGTCGAGCCGACCCGCCCCGAGTGCCGCCCTACCGGCGACCGCGGCGCCGAGCAGATGCGCCGCTCCCGGCAGTTCGGCTGCCTGCTCGCGTGTTCGGTCTGCCACTTTGAGTGCGTCCGCGATCCGGCCCGCCAGCAGTAAGGCGCTGACGTGCGAATCGGCGATGTTGAACCGCATGTGCGGAGCGTCGAACGACGCCTGCGCCAGCGCATATCCCACCTCGGCGACGGATTCCGCCCGGGCCGTATGTCCGGCCTCCGCGGCGAGGGTGGTGAGTACCCAGGCCACTTCCGCGCCGACAACGGGAGGGAGCTCCTCGAGAGTCAGGTCCTGCGCCGCCTGCAGTGCCGTAGCCGGCTGGTCAAGGGCGAACCAGTACACGGTCAGGAACGCGTCGATATAGCCCCGTGCCTGATCTGAGGTGACATTCGAGGCTTCGTCGATGATCTCCTTGGCTCGTTCAGGGTCACCCAGAGCCCAGAGCATGTTGCTCGCCCGCAGGAAGGCAATCCTGGCACGCACAGCCTCGTCGTGGTCTCCGGCGGCGAGTCCGGCGAGCACTGCCTCAGCATCCTCGCCGCGTCCGAGCCACGAGAGTGCATGAGCGCGAATCAATCCGGGTTCGGGACCGGACCCCGATTCCGTCGCCGCCGACGCAAGTCGATCGGCCAGATGGAGGTCCGCCAGCCAGACCGCGCCGTTCGCGGCCCGCACCAGCAGGTCGACGTCGGGGTCGAGGTCGGAATCGAGGGTCAGCGCGCCACGCTGCACGACCAATTGGATTTCATCGGAGTCGGCGCTTTCGGCTAACGCGGTTGCGACCAGTCCACGCAGTCGTCGCAGCCGGGTGTGTGGCGCGCGTCGACGTCGGACCTCGGCGTACAACGGGTGCGCCACGCGCACCCGCAACTGGATGCCGGTGTCGTCGACGGTGATGAGATTGCGCGTTTCGGCCTCTTCGACGGCCTCGGCATCAGCGATTTCGGTGAGTGTTGTGAGTGCGAGTGGTTCGGCCACGGAGAGAACGTCGAGGACATCGGCGACGGCCTCCGGCAGGGCACCGATCCTGGCCTCGATCAGACCGATCAGATCCGGCGGCAGGTCCGGGTCTCCGTTCCATCTCCAGATACCCTGCTGATTCGTCAGGCCTCCCTGGGCCACTGCCTCTTCCACGATGTTTCTGAGGTAGAGCGCATTTCCCAGACTGAGCCTCCAAAGCCGCTGTGCTGCTTCGCGGTCCACCGGCGCGCCCAGTGCCGCGGCCAACAGAGCCGCGGTGTCGTCGGTCGACAGTGCGGGCACATGGATTCTGCTGAAATGAGCCGCCTTCCATATCTCACGGATCGAGTCCGGTATCGGTTCATCGTCGCGGACGGTGAGGATCAGCTTCGCCGCGCGTTTCTGCACGACTTGCTGGACCACGAATGCCGATAGGTCGTCGAGTACGTGGGCGTCGTCGACGGCGATCACCACCGACGCGCCGGACGAGGTCTCGGTCAGTGCAGCGATGACCCCGCGCAACAAGTGCACGGTGTCGGTGCCGCCAACCTGAGTCCAGGCGGTCAAGGCGCCCAACGGAATTGCTCGCGCCGAGACCGCGCCGGCGACCCAGCGGGCTGCCAATCCCTGTGATTCCGCCGCCGCCAACGCCTCTCGGGCGATCCTGCTCTTGCCCACGCCGGCGGCACCGAAGATGACAACGCCGGGGACGTCCGGCGCTGCGATTGAGGACGCGATGGTTCTCATCGGGCCGGTGCGGCCTATCAGCGGCCACGACAAGCGCATTCGAGAAGAGTAGTCCCGGATCAGTCCACGATCTCGGCGAAGTCCACCCACAGATGCCGCGGACCACGGAACACCTGGTTGTGCCGGTAGGGCGGTGGGTCCACCACCAGCCGCGGCGATTTCACCCGCCGCAGGAACACCTCCAGCGCAAGGTTGATCTCCAGCCGCGCCAGCGGTCCGCCGAAGCAGGTGTGGATGCCGCTGCCGAACCCGAGATGCTCGTTGTCCGTGCGCGTCGGGTCGAAGCGGTCCGGGTCCGGGAACCGCCGTGGGTCGCGGTTGGCCGCCGCCCACACCAGGAAGACCGCCGAACCGGCGGGGACCCGGGTGCCGCCGACCTCGATGTCGGCGGTGGCCCAGCGGCTGGGGAAGAACTGGACTGACCCCTGCAGCCGCTGCACCTCCTCGACCGTGCCGGGGATCAGATCGGGGTTGTCCCGCACCAGATCCCACGAGCCCGGGTTGCGAAGGAGCGTCATGATGCAGTTGCTGATGGTGTTGACCGTCGAGTCGTGCCCGGCGATCAGTAGCAGTTGGGTGTTGGCCACCGCGACGTCGTAGGACACCGGGCCGTCCGGTCCGTCGTCGTGCAGTGCGGCCGACAGCAGACCGGGTCCCGGTTCGCGGCTCAGGCGGTCGACGAGGGCCCGCACATAGGTGTCCAATTCGCCCATGCTCGCCGCGGCCTTGGCCATCGCCGCCTGCCCCTCGGGGGTGTCGCGTTCGGGGCCGACGTCGGCGCCCTGCATGAAGTCCGTCACCCAGGCGTGGAACTGAGGTTCGTCCTCAATCGGCGCGCCGAGCACACGGAATATCACCGACACCGGGATCGGATAGGAGAAGTCCTCGACGACATCCATGCGGGTGCCCCCGCGTGCCTTGACCTTGTCCAGCATCCCGTTGGCCAGATCCACCACGTACCCGGCCATGCTCGGGATGAGGTCGGGGCTGTGCGGCGGCCCGAAGTGCCGCATGAACTGCCGGCGCATGGTGTCGTGCTGCGGCGGATCGTTGACCAGCATGCTGGCGTCGCGGGCCTGCTCGGCCTCGGCCGCCTCGAGCTTGGCCGCTGTCTCACCGAACAGACCCGACGGGCTGCGGCTGATGTCGGAGCTGATCCGCGGATCATGCGCCAGCGCAAGGGCTTCCGGGTACCCGGTGACGACGTAGGTGTGCTCCGAGACCTTGGCCACCGGTGTCTTGCGCAACTCCTCGTAGAACGGATAGGGGTTAGGCCGGTTCTCGAACTTCATCGCCTCGGCCCAGGCGGTGGCGGGATCCATGAATCAAGCTCCTAATGGCTGCGGGGGCGGAACTCGGCGCCCCGTGAGGTCGGGTCGTGTCCGGTGAGCACCACGTCGGGGTTTCCCGCGGGCTCCCGGGGGTCGGGGAAACGGGCCGGCATCACTTCGGTGTTGACCGGGCGGTCGTAGCCGGGCGGCGGCGGCGGGAACGGCCCGGATCGCTCGATCAGTTCGGCGTAGTAGGGCAGCCACTTGCCGTGGTTGAACGTGACCGCGCCGACGATGCGGCCGTTCTTGCCGTAGGCCGCGGCGAACCGTCGATCCTCCGGGGAACCCTGGGTGAACACGATCTCGTCGCCGAACGAGCACACCCCGACGCTCTTGATGTTCACCCCGAACTGGCCCGACCAGAACGACGGAAGCGGAAGGTGCGGACGCCGGCCCACCTCCAGGTGAAGCATGTTGTTGGCGGCCACCTCGGCACCGGAGATGGCGTTGTCCCAGTGCTCCAGGGACATGAACTCATACCCGTAGAGGACATGCGGCGCCCGGGCGACATCGCCGGCGACGAAGATGTGGTCGGTGACGACGCCGTTGATATCGAAGGCCCGGCAACCGGCGTCGCACGCGAGTCCCCACTGCCCGGCGGCCAGTCCGGCACCGTCGAGCCACTCCACATTGCGGATGGAGCCAAGCGATGCCACCACCACGTCGACGTCGAGCACGGTGCCATCGGACAGCTTGGCCGCCCTGACCCGGCCGGACGCGTCACCCTCAAGGCTGACGACCGACACTCCCGTGCGCAGGTCCACGCCGGCGTCGCGCATCATGTCCGCGGCGATGTCGCTGATCACCCCGCCCAACGCCCCGCGCAGCGGGCCACTGCCCCGTTCTGCGACCGTGACAGGCAGATCGAGATCGCGGCATACCGAGGCGATCTCCGAGCCGACGAAACCGGATCCGACGATCAGCACCCGCCGAGGTCGCGCCTCCAGTGCCGCGGCCAGACCAGTGGCGTCCTCCACCGTGCGGACCGTGAAGACACCCTGCAGCGCACCCTCCTCCGGGTTCGGCCACGGCCGGGCCCGGGTGCCGGTGGCGATGAGCAGCCGGCCGTATTCGACCTCCTCGCCGTTGGCGAGCTTGACCACGTGATTGATCCGGTCCAGGGCGACCGCCGCCACCCCGAGTTTCCAGTTGGCGTCCACCCGGCGCAGCCGGGGCAGTTTGGTGTGGTCGGCCGGCACCCAGCCCTTGAGTACCTGCTTGGACAGCGGTGGGCGGTCATAGGGTTCGTGCGGCTCGTCGCCGACGATGGTCAGCGTTCCCTCGAAACCCTTCTCCCGCAATGCTTCCGCAGCGCGCAGGCCCGCCAGGGAGGCGCCGACGATGGCTATCCGGCCCTGCGCCCGGAACTGCTTGACGATCTCGTCGAAGGAGTAGACGGCCGCGGGTCGCCCGGGGCTCACAGCGTCCCCCGGTCGGCCGGCGGGTCGAGTTCGAGGATGATCGCCTGCACCGGGCACGACGCCACCGCGCGCAGCACCTGCTGTCGTTGGGACTCGTCGGGGTTCGGGTCGTAGGCGAGGGCCTCCTCGCCGTTGAGTTTGAGTACGTCCGGAGCCAGGGGCACGCACTGGGCGTAGCCCTGACACTTGTTGAGGTCGACAACCAGTCGCATGAGCACAGAGAGTAGTTGCGGCGGCCGGGATAATTCCGGGCATGCAGAAGATCCGCCCGATCGGGGACGGTCACTTCCCGGCGTACGAACAACCGGCGCTGTTCACGCAGGACGTTCGGGCATTCTTCACCGGCCTCGCCGTCTAGCATTTCGCCATGCGTCCCCACGCGGCCTTACTGGCGACCACCGCGGTGGTGCTGGCCGGGTGCGCGCACACCGTGTCCGGAACGGCGGCGTTGCGTGCCGGGCAGGAATTCCGGGGTGTGCTGCCCGCCGACGCCGACCGGATCCTGCTGGGCGCGGGCGACGTGAGCGACATCGTCGGGGCGAAACTTCAACTCGACGCCGACCGCAACCGCCCCATCGCGGGCGCCTCCGCTGCGCCGGCCTGCTCGGCCCTTGACGCCGTGGGCATGGCCGCCTTCGTCGGCGACTCCTGGTCGCGTTTCCATGTGCTGCTCTTCACCGACGGCGACCGGCACGAGCAGGTGGTGGCCGAAGCCGTCGCCGTCTATCCGGACCCGTCGGCTGCGGCATCGGCGTTCTCGGCCGGGACGGGTGCGGCGCGCGCGTGCGACGGCCAGCGCGCACTTGGCACCGGCGGCGACGCCGCCTGGAGTTTCTCGGTTGCCGACGTCGACGCGGACGCGGTGCGCTGGCGCAAACAGCAGATCGGCCTTCCGCTCACCTGGGTCTGTCACGGGGAGGCGAGGTTGCGCAACAACGCCGTGCTGCAGGCGATGGCATGTGCGGACGACGATTCCGGCCGCGCCCACGTCACGCGGCTCACCGACCGTATGTCGGCCAGCATCTGGGAACTGTCCGACCACTAGAAACCGTCGGCGGGCGACCTGGGGTTCGGCTGGCCGGATTCAGTAGCTGCGGATCAGCCAGATCAGCCGTTCCTTATTCAGGCCCGAATAGCCCTGAATGCCCAGTTGCTTTGCTCGTTTCTTCAGCTCGGCGACGGTCCAGCCTTCATAGGCGCACGACCGGCTGGGCCGGAACTGACGCGCGTCTTCATAGCGCGTGGTGGTGGTCGGCATCGCTACCCCCTTCGGTTTTCGGCCCTCCCGGCACCCCCGGGTACCCGGGTGGCGGGTGCGGCCAAACCTTCCGTTGCTAGCGGAGGTCTTCTTCGGGGTCATCGACGATCAGCCGCTGCTCCTGCCAGTCCGAGGCGTCGGTTTCCAGTGGGGCCACGTCGTCGGGGAAAACCGGTTCATCCCATTCGACGGCCGGCCTGACCTGTTCGACGGCGTCGGCGACGGGAACCTCGTCGGCGAATGAGTTCGGTACCGGATCAGGTCTGGTCATCATTGCGAACATACCGCCGAGCGAGTGCCGGTCCTTAGCCAGTCCCGCGTCGGATCACTCTGCCGCTCGACTTTTGCTGATGTTGACCGCCGCGATGTTTGGGACACCCCGTCCGGTGGGTATGCGTCACCATCGTGACAACCGATGCCTGGCCACATCCGCCCCTAGGCTGTGCCCAGCGGAGGCGGTCGCAACACCATGGATAGCACCCTCGGCTGGACTACCGTCGAGGACCCCCTGGCCGGAGGCCGGCAGGTAGACCCAGCGGCGGGAGGCCAGATGACGGACGGCGAGAGCAGCGCTCGCGGACAGCAGCGGAACCCCGCCGCTGTCGAACTCAGAGTTGCCGCGCGGTTGGAGAACCTGGCGGTGCTGCGCACCGTGGTCGGTGCCGTCGGGACGTTCTCCGACCTGAACTTCGACGCCGTCGCCGACCTGCGCCTCGCCGTGGACGAGGCGTGCACCCGGCTCATCCGGTCGGCCACACCGGGTGCGACGCTGGTGGTTGTCGTCGACCCGCGCGCCGACGTGGTGCTGGTTCAGGCGTCCACCACCTGCCAGACCGACGACGTGGTGCCGGAGGGCAGCTTCAGCTGGCATGTGCTCAGCTCGCTGACCGATGACCTGCAGACCTTTCACAACGGTCACAGCCCCGGTCCGGACGGCCGCGTGTTCGGTATCACGCTGACCACGAGGCGGGGCGCCGCGCGGTGACGTTCAGAGCGGCCAGACAAGGCCCGGGGGGGCCTGCACCGTCACGACCGAACTCTGAATACTCCGACGTTCCGGACATGTTCCGCGAACTGGCCAAGCTGGAGCCGGACTCGGCGGACTTCCGGCGTCACCGCGACCGGATCGTGGAGCGCTGCCTGCCACTGGCGGAGCACATCGCGCGCCGGTTCGACGGACGCGGCGAGGCCCGCGACGACCTGGTTCAGGTGGCCCGGGTGGGACTGGTCAATGCCGTCATCCGCTACGACGTCGACACCGGATCGGACTTCATCTCCTTCGCCGTGCCCACGATCATGGGGGAGGTGCGCCGGCACTTCCGCGACAACAGCTGGTCGGTCAAGGTCCCGCGCCGGCTCAAGGAACTGCACCTGCGGCTCGGCGCGGCCACCTCCGAGCTCTCCCAGCGGTTGGGGCGGGCGCCGACCGCCTCCGAACTGGCCGCCGAACTCGGGATGGACCGCGAGGAGGTGGTCGAGGGCCTGGTCGCCGGCAGCTCCTACAACACGCTGTCGATCGACAGCGGCGGCAGCGGCGATGAGGACGCGCCTGCGATCGTCGACACCCTCGGCGACTTCGACCTCAGGCTGGACCAGATCGAGAACCGGGAAGCGTTGCGGCCCTTGCTCGCCGCGCTTCCGGAGCGGGAGCGCACCGTGCTGCTGCTGAGGTTCTTCGAGTCGCTGACGCAGACCCAGATCGCCGAGCGGGTCGGCGTCTCGCAGATGCACGTCTCCCGGCTGCTGTCGAAATCACTGGCCCGGCTGCGCGACCAGATGCAGTAGGAAACGGCGAACCGCCTCGATCCCGGCCGCTGCGGCGTCGCAATCGCCGCGGGCGATGATCTCGCCGGTGCCGGCATCGGCCGTCACCTCCGCGAGGGGCTCTCCGCTGGTCGGCTCGCAGACGTCCCAGGAGTATGCGGTGTCCGCCGCCCACTGCGCCGGACGTGTCGCCCGCAGATACCATGCACCGGCGTTGATCTCGACCGGCTCCATGACGTTGCGTCCCTAGGTGTCGCTCGACCGCACCAGGTCCCGAAGTGTCGGGCCGTAAGTCGGGTGCGACAGCGCGAAGGCGAACTGTGCCACCAGGTAGTCGTGGGGATTGCCGGTGTCGTACCAGCTGCCCTGGATGACCTGACCGTAGACGGCGCGGGTCTTCGCGTAGGCGTTGATCGCATCGGTCAGGTAGATCTCGCCGGTCCGGTGCTCGTACCAGCGGTTGGTCTGCTCCCGCAATTCATCGATCACGCCGGGGGTCAGAACGTACCCGCCGATGGCGGCGAAGGACGACGGGGCCTCCTCGGGTTCCGGCTTCTCGACGAGCCCGGTGATCCTCAGCAGGCCGTCGTCGAGGTCCTCCTTGACGACCGGTACGCCGTAGCGGCGGGACTGCTCCGGTGGCATCGGCATGAGGGCCAGCACGGGACTCGATGTCTTTTCGTAGGCGCTGATGAGTTGTTGCGCCCGTGGAACTTTCGCGACGAAGACGTCATCGGGCCACAGCACCAGCACCGGCTCGTCGCCGAGCGAACGCGCCGCGTTCAACACCGGTGTGCCGTTGCCGTACGGGCCATGCTGATCGAGGTAGGTGATGTGCCCGCGATGGGAGAGTTCGCCCACCTCCTGCACGGCGTCGGCATAGCTGTCCTTGCCATCGGCCCGCAGCTGTTCGACCAGGCTCAGATTTGGCCGGAAATGTTCCTGGATCAGCGACTTCCCGCCCGAGACCACGATCGTGATGTCGGTGATTCCGGAGTTGATCAATTCCCGGACCGTGTGCTCGATCACCGGTTTGTCGCCGACCGGCAGCATCTCCTTGGGGATGGCCTTGGTCAGGGGCAACAGCCGAGAACCGATTCCGGCGGCGGGGATGACGGCTTTGCGGATGGCCCGATTCATTGCCAAACCCTTCCTCGTGGGCCTATTTGATTTCGGCGAGAACCGTGCCCTGAGTGATCGCGGCCCCGGCTTCGACGGCAAGCCCGGTGATGACACCGTCCTTGTGGGCGGTCACCGGATTCTCCATCTTCATGGCCTCCAGCACCACCACCAGTTCGCCGACGGCGACTGTCTGGCCCTCCTCAACCGCAACTTTGACCACGGTGCCCTGCATGGGCGCGGTGACCGCGTCACCGGAGGCCGCGGCGCCGGCGGCGGAGCCGCGCTTGCGGGGCTTGGGCTTCTTGCGGATCACGCCGGGCTCGGCCGAGCCGCCGTTGCCGAGCGCGAGATCGCCGGGCAGCGACACCTCCAGCCGGCGGCCGCCGACCTCGACGACGACCGTCTGCCGCGGCTGCGCCTCCTCCTCGTCCACCGCGCCACCGCCGGTGAACGGCTCGATGGTGTTGTCCCACTCGGTCTCGATCCAGCGGGTGTGGACGGTGAAGCCGTTCTCATCGCCGACGAAGGCCGGGTCGCGCAGCACCGCACGGTGGAACGGGATGACGGTGGCGAGGCCCTCGACATGGAACTCGTCCAGGGCGCGACGCGCGCGCTCGATCGCCTGATGCCGGTCGGCGCCGGTGACGATCAGCTTGGCCAGCATCGAGTCGAACTGTCCGCCGATCACCGAGCCGGCCGCCACGCCGGAGTCCAAGCGCACGCCCGGGCCGCTGGGGGTGTCGTAGCGGTTGACCGGACCGGGCGCGGGCAGGAATCCGCGTCCGGCGTCCTCGCCGTTGATCCGGAACTCGATCGAATGTCCGCGCGGTGCGGGATCTTCGGTGATGTCCAGCTTCTCGCCGTTGGCGATGCGGAACTGCTCACGCACCAGGTCGATGCCGGAAGTCTCCTCGGTGACCGGGTGCTCGACCTGCAGGCGGGTGTTGACCTCGAGGAAGGAGATCAGGCCGTCCTGGCCGACCAGGTACTCCACCGTCCCCGCGCCGTAGTAGCCGGCCTCCTTGCAGATCCGCTTTGCCGACTCGTGGATTTCCGTGCGCTGCGCGTCGGTGAGGAACGGCGCCGGTGCCTCCTCGACCAGTTTCTGGAAGCGGCGCTGCAGCGAGCAGTCGCGGGTGCCCGCGACGACGACGTTGCCGTGCTGATCGGCGATCACCTGCGCCTCGACGTGGCGCGGCTTGTCGAGGTAGCGCTCGACGAAGCACTCGCCGCGGCCGAAGGCCGCGATGGCCTCGCGGGTGGCCGACTCGAACAGCTCGGGGATCTCTTCGATGGTGCGGGCCACCTTCATTCCGCGGCCGCCGCCGCCGAAGGCCGCCTTGATGGCCACCGGAACGCCGTACTCCTTGGCGAAGGCGACCACCTCGTCGGCGTCCTTCACCGGGTCGGGGGTGCCGGGCACCAGCGGCGCCTTGGCGCGCGCGGCGATGTGGCGCGCGGTCACCTTGTCGCCCAGATCGCGGATGGACTGCGGGCTGGGGCCGATCCAGATCAACCCGGCGTCGATGACGGCCTGGGCGAAATCCGCGTTCTCCGAGAGGAACCCGTACCCGGGGTGGATGGCGTTGGCACCCGACTTGGCTGCGGCGTCGAGGATCTTCCCGAAGTCCAGGTAGGACTCCGCCGAGGTCTGGCCGCCCAGCGCGAAGGCCTCGTCCGCCAGCCGCACGTGCGGCGCGTCGGCGTCGGGCTCGGCGTACACCGCAACGCTGGCCAGACCGGCGTCCTTGGCCGCCCGGATCACCCGGACCGCGATCTCACCGCGGTTGGCGACGAGGACCTTGGAAATGGTGGGCACTGCGCCTCCTGGTGGTGACTCTCTAAGACCGGATTTAAGAATATGAGTTCGCAGGGGAGTCTAGAGCGTCGGCCTGCGGTCGCAGCGGCCAGACCGCCCGTTTCTTGAACTTGCACAAACTGGGTACGGAAACGGGCGCGGGGGAACGACCGATACCCAATTGTCGCGTTCCGTTCGCGGGAGGTAACGCTGAATCCGAACAATGACGGGCATCGCCATCGACATCACACTCACCTTGTTGCGGCTGGCGGGATCGCGCTCAGCCGCGGTTACTGAGCCGCCCGCAGCCGCCGCTTGATCCGGGTCAGCATGGCCGACATGCCGCGCAGCCGCAGCGGGCTGATCAGCTTGGCCAGCCCCAGTTCGGCGTAGAAGTCGTCCGGCACGGACAGGATGGTGTCTGCGGGCTGGCCGTCGAGACCCGTCGCCAGAATCGAGGCGAACCCACGCGTGGTGGGCGCCTCGGCAGGTGCGCTGAAATAGAGCCGGACCCGGTCCCGGTCGTCGGCGTCGACGTGTAGGAACAGCGGCGACTGGCACTCCGGCACCGGTTCCATCGCCGCCTCCTCGAGGTCGGCGGGCAGCGGGGGCAGTTCGTCGGCGAACTCCAGCAGCAGCCTCAGTTTGTCCTGGCCGGAGACGTCGGCGAACTCGGCGACGACCTCGGCCAGTGGACCCGGCATGCTCATGTCAGCGCGGGCGCAGATCCGGGTTGGTCACCGTCGACGACGGGCACACGCACAGTGTTGCCCCATTCGGTCCAGGACCCGTCGTAGTTGCGCACTCCGGGGATGCCCAGCAGGTGGGTCAGCACGAACCAGGTGTGACTGGAGCGTTCGCCGATGCGGCAATAGGCGATGGTCGGCGGGTCGGCGTCGGGGGAGACGAAGGAGTAGATCTCGTCGAGTTCCGCGCGGCTGCGGAAGCGGCCGGTGTCGTCGGCCGCTTTGGCCCAGGGAACCGAGACCGCGGTCGGGATGTGGCCGGCCCGCAGGGCGCCCTCCTCCGGGTAGTCCGGCATGTGGGTGCGTTCGCCGGTGTACTCCTGGGGCGAGCGGACGTCGATCAGGGTGGCCGACCCGAGGGCGGCCAGGACGTCGTCCTTGTAGGCCCTGATGGGCGCATCGTCGCGCGGCACCACCGGGTAGCCGGTCGTCGTGCGGCCGGGAACCTCGAGGGTGGTGTCGCGTCCCTCGGCCAGCCAGGCGTCGCGCCCGCCATTGAGCAGCCGGACGTCCGGGTGTCCGAAGAGGGTGAACACCCACAGGGCATAGGCGGCCCACCAGTTGCTCTTGTCGCCGTAGATGACCACGGTGTCGTCGCGCGAAATGCCTTTGCGGTTCATCAGTTCGGCGAACTGCTCGCCGTTGATGTAGTCGCGGATGTGCGGGTCGTTGAGGTCGGTGTGCCAGTCGATCTTGACCGCCCCGGGGATGTGGCCGACGTCGTAGAGCAGGACGTCCTCGTCGGACTCGACGATCGCCAGCCCGGGGGTGCCGAGGTGTACGGACAGCCAGTCGCCGGTCACCAGCCGTTCGGGGTGAGCGTATTGCTGCAGGGCGGGGTTCGGATCGGCAGGCAGAGACACGAGAAAATCCTACCGAGGATTGGTTCTCCACAATTCGCCGATCGAGCAGCCCACCGACTCCAGCAGCCGGCGGGTCACGGCCAGTCCCAGCCCGATCACATTGGTGGGGTCGCCGTCGATGCCGTCGAGGAACCAGCCGCCCAGACCGTCGAGCGTGAACGCGCCGGCCACCCCCAGCGGTTCGCCGGTCGCGATGTAGGCGCCCAGCTCTGACTCGGTGGGGATGCCGAACCGCACGGTCGTGATCGCGGCCGCGGTCTCGGTGGCAACCGGCGCGCCGTCGCGAACCCGGATCACGCAGTGCCCGGTGAACAACCGGCCCTCCCGGCCGGCCATCGAATGCCATTGGCGCCGAGCGGCTTCCGCGGTTCCCGGCTTGCCGGTGAGCCGGCCGTCGACGTAGAGCATGGAGTCACAGCCGATCACCACGGCGTCGGCGGCCACGTCCTCGTCGAGCACGCCCGCAACGGCGCCGGCCTTGGCCGCGGCCAGCGCGGTGACCACAGCGCCCGGGTCCGCGTCGGGTCCGAGGCCCCGCGCGACGGCGTCCTCGTCGACGCCGGAGACCACGACCAGCGGTTCGATCCCGGCGTCGCGCAGCACGCGCAGCCGGCCGCCGGAGGCGGAGCCGAGGACGACGCGGGTCACACGACGAAGACGATGCTTCCGGCGACGCCGGAAGAGGAGGAGTGCCGCCGATAGGCGGTGCGGCGAGCCGGACGTGCGGTGTTCATCGCCTCATGTGTGTTCGCTCCAGCAGCGTCACCCGCTGCCAGCTGGTGACCGCGTAACGCAGCTTGTCCGCCGGATGGCCCCAGAGGTTGAGTTCCTGCGGCCCGGGGTCCGACGATCCGCCGGCCGCGGCCGCCAGCACCGTCACCACCGCGGCGAGCTCGGCGTCGGTGGGCTGTCCCTTGAGCACGCGGATCTCCGGCACACCATGCCCGGGCTCGTCGATCGTCAGCTGGTGCGGGTCGCTGACCTCGATGATGTCCTCGTGTCTCATCCGTTGCTCCCTCCAGGACTCACAGCGGAATGTTCCCGTGCTTCTTGGGCGGGGTCTGGACGATCTTGCGCTCCAGCAGTCGCAGCGCCGTCGCGATGTAACCGCGGGTGTGCGACGGCGGGATGACCGCGTCGACGAATCCGCGCTCGGCCGCGACGTAGGGGTTGACGAGGGTGTCCTCGTAGTCCCGCTGCAACTCCAGCCGCAGCGCCTCGACGTCCTCCCCGTTCTTGGCGGCCTCCGTGAGCTGCTTGCGGTAGACGAAGCCGACAGCGCCGGAGGCGCCCATGACCGCGATCTGGGCCGTCGGCCAGGCGACGTTGACGTCGCAGCCCATGTCCTTGGACCCCATGACGCAGTACGCCCCGCCGTAGGCCTTGCGGGTGATGACGGTGATCTTGGCGACCGTGGCCTCGCCGTAGGCGTAGAGCAGCTTGGCGCCGCGCCGGATGATGCCGTTGTATTCCTGGTCGGTCCCCGGGAGGAAGCCCGGCACGTCCACGAGCATCACGATCGGGATGTTGAAGCAGTCGCACGTGCGGACGAACCGGGCCGCCTTCTCGGAGGCGTTGATGTCCAGGCAGCCGGCGAACTGGGTGGGCTGGTTGGCGACGATGCCGACCGGCCGGCCGTCGACCCGGCCGAACCCGATGATGATGTTCTGCGCGTAACCCGACTGGATTTCCAGGAATTCGTCGTCGTCGAGGATCCGGGTGATCACCTCGTGCATGTCGTAGGGCTGGTTCGCCGAGTCCGGGATCAGGGTGTCGAGTTCGAGGTCCTCCTCGGTGAGGTTGTCCTCGATCGCACCCGGGTGCGGCGGCGCGGGGAAGCGCGGCGGCTCGGCATAGTTGTTGGGCGGCAGGAAGCTCAGCAGATCACGCACGTAGTCGAAGGCGTCCTGCTCGCCGGAGGCCACGTAGTGGGCGGTGCCGGACTTGCCCATATGGGTGTGGGCGCCGCCGAGTTCCTCCATGGTGACGTCCTCACCGGTGACGGTCTTGATGACGTCGGGACCGGTGATGAACATCTGGCTGGTCTGGTCGACCATGATGACGAAGTCGGTCAGCGCGGGGGAGTAGACGTGCCCGCCGGCGGCGGCTCCCATGATCAACGAGATCTGCGGGATGACGCCGGAGGCCTTGATGTTGTTGTGGAAGATCCGGCTGTAGAGGCCGAGGGAGACCACACCCTCCTGGATGCGCGCGCCGGCTCCGTCGTTGATGCCGATCAGCGGGCGGCCGGTCTTGATGGCCAGTTCCTGCACTTTGACGATCTTCTCGCCGTAGACCTCGCCGAGGCTGCCGCCGAACACGGTGGCGTCCTGGCTGAAGATGCAGACCTCGCGGCCGTCGATGGTGCCGTAGCCGGTGACGACGCCGTCGCCGACCGGGCGGTTCTCCTGCAGGTTGAAGGTCGTCGCGCGGTGGCGGGCCAGCGCGTCGAGTTCGACGAACGAGTCGTCGTCCAGCAGGGCCAGGATGCGCTCGCGGGCGGTCAGCTTGCCCTTGGCGTGGGTCTTCTCGACGGCGGCCTCGCCGACCGGATGCAGTGTCTCCTCAGCGCGCTTGCGCAGATCGGCCAGCTTGCCGGCCGTCGTGTGGATATCCGGTTCGGTCGTCGTCATGGGTGACGATGGTAGTCACTCGCGGGTGCCGCGGAGTCGGCGACATCGATCACGGCTACTCGCAGACGACGAGCACCGTTTCCAGCATGGGGTCACCGCAGTAGGCGATCCGCGTGCCGCTCTTGGCCTCGGCCTGCAGCGCTGCCAGGGTCGAGGCGGAAATCCGCTCCCCGGGCGCCAGCGCGGGCACACCCGGCGGATACGGGACCGCGGTCTCTGCGGCGATCCGCCCCACCGCCTCGGCGGCTGGCACCCGTTCGTGGTCGGCGAAGAAGGCGTCGCGCGGGGTCATCGCCGTGTCGGGCTCCAGCGTCCAGGCCGTGATCGGCACCAGCGGCCGTGGCTGGCCGCGGTGCCGCTCGATGCCGGCGATGATCTCGGTGACCAGGAAGTCCACCGTCTCGGCGGTGTCGCCCATCGTGATCACCGGCGCGAAGGTGTCTTTGTCCGAATACTCCAATTGCAGGCCGCGCTGTTCGAGTTCGTCGGCGACGACCTGACCGTCGGCCCCTGTCCCGGTGAGCGTCAGCACGATCTTGGTCGGGTCGTGCATCAGCAGGGCCGGGGATCGCTCGGCGATCTCGCTGCCCACCACGCCCAGACCGGGCACCTGCCGGAATCGTGCCCGCGCTCCCTCGGCCAGCGCGATGGCCTGGCCCAGCAGATCCTCACCGCGTTCGGCCAGGATGTCGCGGGTCAGATCGATGCTGGCGAAGATCGCGCCCGACGGGCTGGTGGTGTGCAGACCCTCAAACGCGGCCTCCAGGCGCTCGAGATCGATGCGCTCACCCTGCGCGAGGACCATCGAGGACTGGGTGAAGCCGGTGACCATCTTGTGGATGCTGGTCACCAGGATGTCCGCGCCGGCCTGAATGGCGTGCGGCGGCAGATCGGGATGGAAACCGAGATGGGCACCCCAAGCGGCGTCGACGGCCAGGGGGATGCTGTGTGCGTGCGCCAGTTCGGCGTGGGCGGCAACGTCGGAGACCCCGCCGACATAGCTCGGCTCGACCAGCATCACGGCCTTGGCGTCCGGGTGCTCCTTGAGGGCCTCGGCGACCCGTTTCACCGGCATGCCGGCGGTCAGCCCGGTCTGCGCATCGATATCGGGCCGGACCCACACCGGCACCAGTCCGGCGAGCACCAGGCCGAAGAACAGCGACTTGTGAATGGTCCGGGCGACGATCACCTTGTCACCGGGCTTGCCGACCGTCAGGCAGATCGCCTCGTTTCCGTGCGAGGAGCCCTGGACCGAGAAGCCGCACCAGTCGGCACCCCACAATTCGCCGGCCAACCGCTCGGCGGTCGCCAGCCGTCGCGTCGACACCCGGCGGTTCTCGATGCCGAGGTAGTGCGGGACGTCGAGGGCCAGGAACTCGTCGATCAGTTCGGGGTTGTACTTGTGACCCGGTGTGCAGAACGGCATGCCGGGATTGGCGAGGAAGCGCTTGTAAGCGTCGTACACGGGTTTTTCGCTCATGGTGGCCCCCTCTATGAACCGGCGGCGAACCGGCGTCCTTGCAAATTCCCGTGCGGGTGACGTAAGGAAAGACTATGGGCTACCCCGACAATCTGTTGGCACAAGACGAACACGTCGTTCTGCATCGCCATCCGCACTGGAAGCGGCTGATCGGGCCGGTGCTGGCGCTGCTGGTTCTGACCGCTCTGGCGTCGTTCGGCGCCGCGGTGGTGAACCGGATGGAATGGGACCCGCGCGCGCGGCAGATCGTGCTCGCCGTCATCGGGGCGCTCTGGTTGCTGCTCGTGGTGTGGCTGACGCTGAAGCCGTTCCTGGCCTGGCGCTCAACCCATTTCGTGATCACCGACCGGCGGGTGATGTACCGCCACGGGCTGTTCACCAGGTCCGGAATCGACATCCCACTGGCGCGCATCAACAGCGTCGAGTTCCGCCACGGTGTGCTCGACCGGATGGTGCGCAGCGGGACCCTCGTGATCGAGTCGGCCTCACAGGACCCGCTGGAATTCGATGACGTTCCCCAGGTCGAGCAGGTGCACGCGCTGCTGTACCACGAGGTGTTCGACGCGTCCGACGCCGATGAGCGTTAGCTCTCGACGACGATGGGCGTTACTCGACACGGGGGTGCTGCGCACTGGCTCGAGTGCCGCGACGACGCCGGCTCGTGCCCGACCTCGTCGGTGAAACATGCAGCGGCGGAACGCCCCTCGTAATCAGGACCTCTGCAGCCCGTCGGGTGTCTCGGGGGCCACGATTCCGCGAACGAAGTCGAGCAGGTTGGAGTCGGTGAACAGGTGAGAGGCGACTGCAGCCGCCGATGCCGCCTCGCAGTCCCGTGCTTTGTCGCCGATCAGAAAGCTTTTCGCTGGATCGATGTCGAGCTCGCGAATGGCCTGATGCAGCATGCCCGGTCGGGGCTTTCGACACTCACACTCTTTTCGGTACATCGGCAATGCGGCGTCGGGTAGGTGCGGGCAGAAGTACACGGCATCGATGTGTGCGCCGGATTCCCGCAGGCACCGGTCAATCCAGCGATGGAGCGCGCGAAACTGCTGCTCCGTGTAATAGCCTCGCCCGATTCCAGATTGGTTCGTGACGACCACGGTGAGATAGCCGGCGTCGTTGAGGTAGCGGATGGCTTCCCGCGCCCCCGCAACCCACTCGAAGTCCCGGGGTTCGCAGACGAAGCCATGGTCGACGTTGAGTACGCCATCCCGGTCAAGAAATGCCGCGCGGCGGAGCCGTCGCGATTGCCCGTCAGGTGCCGTCACGCCGGAAACGATCGGGTCAGCGGGGAGCGCGCGCCCGCCTGCCAACGCAGAAGTTCGGTGCCCGCAGACGTGATGTGATACAGGGTGCTCGCCGGCATCCTGCGACGCGACGGAGTGCCGTCCGCCGAGAGCTCTTCGAACCACAGCGGCGGATCGCGGAGGAGGAAATGCTCGCTCAGGTCGCCGACGATCGACGCAATTGTGGGATCGAAGTCCCGCCCGGAGGCTTCGGCGCGTACCACGTGAGCTTTGAGCTGCTCTGTCATCGCCCATAACTTGACGGCGCCGCGCTGGTGGACACCTTTCGTATCGACTTGCTCGACCGGACGTCCGCGGCCGTCGAGTCCGTGGCGCGTGGCGAAGTCGAAGAGTTGCGAGGCCCGTGGATGGATCGGCTCGCCGGTCAATCGGGCGTACTCATGCAATAGCCAGACCCATTCGTAATGGTGGCCGGGCTCGACGACTTCGCCGAGGAGTCCATCGGCAGGGCGCCAGGCATCGTCGAAGTACTCGCGCAGCGCTCCTGCGCTCGCCATGAAGTGCTGATCGAGCAGGCTGAGGATCGAGTCGGCACGCAGGCGAAAGAGCTCGTCGCCGGTGACTTCGTGGAGGGCCAGGAATGCCTCGAGCAGGTGCATGTGAGGGTTTTGGCGGCGTGGTAGTCGCCCACCCGTCACCTCGATGTATCCCCCGTCGGGACTCGCCATGGCGTCGTCGAGAAAGCGCAGCGTGCGGTACGCGTATTCCAGCGTGAGCGGCTTGCGGTCGAGGGTGTACGCCCACGCGCAGGCCAACATTCCGAAGGCCTGATCGTAAAGATCCCGCGACGCATCAGCCACGAGACCGTTCGGGTCGAGCTTGTGAACGAAACCACCTTCTGGGTGCCACGCGGCGGCCGCCGCTCGATGAAACAACTCACCGGGCAACGATGGCGAAACACCGCCCGCGAGTGCCGCTCGCGCGAACACGTAGACCTGTCGAAACTGGACAAGTGATCGTCGATAGCCAAGTTCCTTGGGCGTTCCATCGAACTCGAGCTCTTCATATGCGAGGCCGTGGCGATCAATGCCGTGACTGATCCAATACGGCACCGCTGATCCGAAAAGCCAGCGGCTGACGATCTCGCAGTCCGCTCGATGTGATGTGTTTGCTGGCGTCATTCACGGCTCCTACGCTGTGTGCCATTCGAGCGTGGGCGACCGTGATCCCACCGCTGGTGGATTCGCGACGACATGCGGCGTCCACCGGATGTGTTTCGTGGTAATCTCACGAGACCTTCGTTCACCGCAGTTGCCGCCGGAAAAATCGCGAAACCCGGCCGGATATGAAGATGGACACCCTCGTTACATGACGACTGTACCCACTGGTGATTGAGCAACTCAGCCAAGCCCGCGTTCTTTGCGTTGGCGATGTCATGCTGGATCGCTTCGTATATGGAGGCACGCAGCGCATCTCGCCGGAGGCGCCCGTTCCCGTGGTACGGGTCGTGCGTTCGCAAGCCATGCCCGGCGGGGCCGGCAACGTCGCTCGTAACATCGCGACGCTCGGCGCGCACTGTTCGCTGCTGACGGTGACCGGAGATGACGTGGCGGGAGCCGAGCTGGCAACCCTGCTGCAGTTGCCGCGGCTCACGTACAGAGCCGTGATCGATCACACCCGACCTACCACGGTCAAGTCGCGTTTCGTCGCCTCCAATCAGCAGGTATTGCGGGTCGATCAGGAAGTCGACACTCCGATTTCTTCCAGTGTGGGGCAAGAGTTGATCGATCACGCCACAGAACTCCTGTCGGAGGTCGACGTGGTGGTCTTGTCCGACTACGCGAAGGGTGTACTGACCCAGCAGGTCACCTCGGCGGTCATCGCCGCCGCTCGGGCAGCGGGGGTACCGGTGATCGTGGATCCGAAGGGCAGGGACTATCGCAAGTACGACGGCGCTTCGCTGATAACGCCGAACGTCAAAGAACTCTGGGAGGTCACCGGGGTGGAGGCGCGCACCGATGAAGCCGTCGAGCGCGCGGCAAGCATCCTTTTCAGCCAGACCAAAGTCGACGCAATGCTCGTCACCCGTTCCGAGCAAGGGCTGTCGTACGTCAGGCGTGACAGCGCTCCAGTGCATTTCCCCACGACGGCCCGCGAGGTATTCGACGTCTCAGGCGCTGGAGACACCGTCGTCGCAACCCTGGCGGCCGCGTTGGGCGCTGGAATCGATCCCGAGCGCGCAGCGCAGTTGTCGAATCTGGCTGGCGGTATCGTCGCCGGAAAAGTCGGCACCGCGACCGTGGAACTCCGAGAACTTTCGGAAGCAGCGCGTCGCGAGGAGCGTGGTTTGCTGCTGGAGAAGCTCGGCGAACCCGAGGATGTCATCGCACTCGCCGAGCGATGGCGCGACGAGAAGCTCCGTATCGGATTCACCAATGGATGCTTTGACCTCATCCATCCTGGGCATATCTCACTGCTGGCCCAGGCCGCCGCGCAGTGTGATCGCCTGATTGTCGGGCTCAACAGCGACGCGTCGATTCGTCGGCTCAAGGGTCCTGACCGACCCATCCAAAACGAGCTCTCGCGCGCGCTGGTGCTCGCGGCGATCCGCGGTGTCGACGCGGTCGTGCTCTTCGACGACGACACCCCCGAGGCTCTCATCAGGAAGTTGCGACCCGACGTACTGATCAAGGGGGCGGACTACGACGCCAGCCAAGTCGTCGGCGCGGAGTTCGTCCAGTCCTACGGGGGCAAGTTGTTCCTCGCCGAGCTGACTCCCAATCAGTCGACGACGCAGATTGTGAAACGGTTCACCTCTTGACGGCGTCATGACTCCGGATTCGCAAGAAGTCGTAGCGCGCTTCAACCGACGCTACGCCAAGCAGTCGCGCGCATTCTCGAGACTGGATCGCACCATCGCGCCCGTCGTCGGGACCGCCCAGATCGCGCGCCCATCCTCGTTGGCCGTGCCAAGCAGACTGTTGATCTGCAACTACGGCCACCTCGGCGACATGCTGATCTTGCTGTCGCTCCTGCCGGCGCTCAAGGTCGCGTTTCCCAACGTGGAGCTCGGCATCTTGTGCGGCTCGTGGAACAAGGCGCTCGTGGAACGGGAGCCACTGCTGACCCGCGTGCATTACCTCGACCACTGGTATCAGGTGCGGGACTCCTCGTCGCGTGCTCAGAAGATCGCGCGGTACGCGCGGGGCTCGAGGCGGGTGCTTCGCGAACTGAAAGAGGTCGGGTACGACACTGCGATCGACAATCGGCTGTGGTTCCCGAACGCCATCCCCCTGCTGTGGCGGGCTGGCATTCCCATCCGCGTAGGGTACGACCGCCTCGGCTTCACACCATTGCTGACGGATGTCGTTCCGTTCGAATACGACGACGCGCTTCACGAAAGGGATTACCAAGCGGCTCCCCTGGCCTGCCTGCCGATCGACCGGTCCTTGCTCGACGAGGTTCCCGAGCGTTGGCTCCAGTCCGATGCAAACGGACTGGACATTGTGATGCAGCACATGGGTGAGACTGCGCCATCCCGCTACGTCGTCCTGCATCCAGGCGCGAGCACCGAGGTCAGAAACTGGACTGAGGACGGCTGGGTCGGACTTGCTCAAAAAGCGATCGCGGCAGACATGGTTCCGGTGCTGACTGGGCTCGGTCCGGAGCAGGATGCACTGACCGCGAGGATCGTGTCGCGAGTTCCCGGCACCGTGAGTCTGTGCAGCAAAATATCCTGGCGGGAACTCGTAGCGGTGATCGCGGGGGCTCAGACCGTCTACAGCGTCGAAACGTCGGTGGGCCACCTTGCGGGCGCGTTGGGGATCCCTGTTGTCGCAATCTACGGCGGCATGCACAACCCCAGACAGTGGAAGCCCGCAGGCCGACGGGTCGCGCTCGTCACCCACGATCTGCCCTGCAACCCGTGTTTCCAGCCCGATGGCTGCGAGCACATGTCGTGTCTGCGAGGTATTACGGTCGACCAGGTCTGGAGTGCAGGCGAGCGCATCCGGCACATGTGACGTTCACGGTGTGGCCGCGAACTCCAAGGTTCGCGGTGAGTCCCCAGGCAGGATGTTGAACGCCGGCAAACATCGGTTCGCAGACGCAGCAGGCAGCGCGCAGCTAGGCGGCCGGCGGGGTGCGGCGTCGTCCCCGCAGTGGCGTCACCACGCTGCGACGCGTCGCGCGCGACTCCATCTCCTCTTCGAGGACCTCGACGATGCCCCCCGCGGTGAGTGTGGACTCCAGCGCCGCGTCGTCGTTGTCGAGTTGATCGGGGAACACCCAGCGGCGGAACGCCCAGAACCGGAACGCCATCTGCAGCAGGTTGCCGATTAGGTAGGCCGAGAGGAAGTCGGCGAGGTTCTCGACCGCCAGCGACACGTTGGGGACCTGAAGGTCCAGAGCGTAGCGGGACAACCACAGCGGCACCATGCTGAGCACCACGCCCACCCCGCTGACCGCGAAGAACAGCAAAGCCTCGTGGTGGCGCTCGCGGCCGCCGCGGTCGCGGAAACTCCACTCCCGGTTGAGGATGTAGGACGCGATGACGGCGACGATGCCGGCGATCACCTTGGCGGTGACGGGCTTGGGCTCCAGGATCGTGAGCTTGAGGGTGTAGAAGATCCCGGAGTCGATGACGAACGTGGTGGCGCCGACGATCGCGAACTTGATCAGCTCGTGATGCCGCTCGGCGAAAGGCTGGATCGGGCCGGGCAGCCGGGCGATCGTGGCATCAGCGAAGGACACGGAAGCGAATTCTACGGAAATGCCCTGGTGTTTGCGTAGTGCTGCTGGTCACGGCCGCTAAACCGTGACCGGAGCGGCATGACACCATTACTCCCCGTGGCAGGCGGACCGGTGGTGGCGATGGTGGGTGGCGGCCAATTGGCCCGCATGACGCACCAGGCCGCGATCGCGCTCGGCCAGAGCCTGCGGGTGCTCGCCGTCAGTCCCGACGACCCGGCCGCACAGGTGAGCCCCGACGTCGTCCTCGGCTCCCACACCGATCTGGACGCCCTGCGCCGGGCCGCCGCCGGAGCCGACGCCCTGACCTTCGACCACGAGCACGTGCCGACCGAACTCCTGCACACCCTCGTCGATGAGGGCGTCACGGTGCTCCCGGGCCCGGAGGCCCTGGTGTGCGCCCAGGACAAGCTGGTGATGCGCCGCCGGTTGGCCGACCTCGGCGCCCCGGTTCCGCGGTTCACCGCCGTGCAGACCGTCGACGACGTGGATGCCTTCGCCGCCGGGATCGATGGACCGGTGGTGATCAAGACCGTGCGCGGCGGCTACGACGGCCGTGGCGTGGTGCTCACCGACAGCGTGGCCGAGGCCCGCGACGCGGTGGGCCGCTACCTGGCCGACGGGGTACCCGTGCTGCTGGAGGAACGGGTGTCGATGCGCCGGGAGCTCGCGGCGTTGGTGGCCCGCTCGCCCTTCGGGCAGGGCGCGGCCTGGCCGGTGGTGGAAACCGTTCAGCGGCAAGGGATTTGTGTGACCGTGCTAGCTCCGGCTCCCGGGCTGACCGGGGAACTGGCCGCTGAGGCCGAACTACTCGGACTGCGCATCGCCGAACAACTCGGGGTGACCGGCGTGCTGGCCGTCGAACTGTTCGAGACGACCGACGGCACCCTCCTGGTCAACGAACTGGCCATGCGGCCGCACAACTCCGGGCACTGGACCATGAACGGTTCGGTCACCAGCCAGTTCGAACAGCATCTGCGCGCGGTGCTGGACTACCCGCTGGGGGAGACCCGGCCGATCGCCCCGGTGACGGTTATGGCCAACGTGCTGGGCGCCGCGCAGGCCCCCGCGATGGCGATGGACGAGCGGGTGCACCACCTGTTCGGCCGGATCCCCGACGCGCACGTGCACCTGTACGGCAAAGAGGAGCGTCCCGGACGCAAGATCGGTCACGTCAACGTGCTGGGCGATGACGTCACAGTGGTGCGGGAACGCGCCGAACGCGCGGCACACTGGTTGTCACACGCGCAATGGACGGATGGCGCGCCGTGACGATGCGGAGCGCAGCGACGAGGAGGAACGACGCAATGGGGTGGAGCCATGACTAGTCAGCCCCGCGTCGGCCTGATCATGGGTAGCGACAGCGACTGGCCGGTGATGCAGGACGCGGCCGGGGCGCTCGCCGAGTTCGACGTCCCGTTCGAGGTTGGCGTCGTCTCCGCGCACCGCACGCCAGCACGGATGCTGGACTACGCCCAGAGCGCGGCGGGCCGCGGCATCGAGGTGATAATCGCCGGCGCCGGCGGTGCCGCGCACCTGCCCGGGATGGTCGCCTCGGCCACCCCGTTGCCGGTGATCGGCGTGCCGGTGCCGCTGGCCAGACTCGACGGCCTGGACTCGCTGCTGTCGATCGTCCAGATGCCGGCCGGGGTGCCGGTGGCATGCGTGTCGATCGGCGGGGCGCGCAACGCGGGATTGCTGGCGGTGCGGATCCTGGCGTCGGCCGACGCTGACCTGCGGGCCCGGATGGAGGCGTTCCAGGCCGACCTGGAGACGCAGGTTCTGGCCAAGGACTGTGCGCTACGTGAGCGTTTACTGGGTGAGTGAGCGGGACGGTAAAGTTACCCGCGAGTAGCTAGGAGGCTGTGATGGCTGGTGATCCCTCGTTCGATGTGTTCCGTCTTCCCGAGGAGCACGATGAACTCCGCGCCGCGATCCGGGCGCTGTGCGAGAAGGAGATCGCTCCCTATGCGGCGGCGGTCGATGAGGAGGCCCGCTTCCCGCAGGAGGCTCTCGAAGCGCTGAACGCTTCGGGCTTCAACGCGGTCCACGTGCCCGAGGAGTACGGCGGTCAGGGTGCCGACTCTGTCGCCGCCTGCATCGTCATCGAGGAGGTGGCCCGGGTCGACGCCTCGGCGTCGCTGATCCCGGCGGTGAACAAGCTGGGCACCATGGGCCTGATCCTGCGCGGTTCCGACGATCTGAAGAAGAAGGTGCTGCCGGAGATCGCCGACGGCAAGATGGCCTCGTATGCGCTCTCGGAGCGTGAGGCCGGCAGCGACGCGGCATCGATGCGCACCCGCGCCAAGGTGGACGGCGATGACTGGATCCTCAACGGCGCCAAGGCCTGGATCACCAACGGCGGCAAGTCCACCTGGTACACCGTGATGGCGGTCAGCGACCCGGACAAGGGCGCCAACGGCATCTCCGCGTTCATGGTTCACGTGGACGACGAGGGCTTCACCGTCGGCCCCAAGGAGCGGAAGCTCGGCATCAAGGGCTCGCCCACCACGGAGTTGTACTTCGAGAACTGCCGCATCCCGGGTGACCGGATCATTGGCGAGCCCGGCACCGGCTTCAAGACGGCGCTGGCGACCCTGGATCACACCCGGCCCACCATCGGTGCGCAGGCGGTCGGCATCGCGCAGGGCGCGCTGGACGCGGCGATCGCCTACACCAAGGACCGCAAGCAGTTCGGCCGCCCGGTCGCCGACAACCAGGGTGTGCAGTTCATGCTCGCCGACATGGCGATGAAGGTGGAGGCCGCCCGGCTCATGGTGTACTCGGCCGCGGCGCGCGCCGAGCGCGGCGAGCCGGACCTGGGCTTCATCTCCGCGGCGTCGAAGTGCTTCGCCTCCGACGTGGCGATGGAGGTGACCACCGACGCCGTGCAGCTGTTCGGCGGCGCCGGCTACACCGTCGACTTCCCGGTCGAGCGGATGATGCGCGACGCCAAGATCACCCAGATCTACGAGGGCACCAACCAGATTCAGCGGGTCGTCATGTCCCGCGCGCTGTTGCGGGGCTGAGCTAAAGGGCGGGCCGCAGGTGGGTGATGTCGCCCGCCGACACCGCCACCGTCTGCGCGCCGGTGTCGATGTGCAGCTGGCCGAGATCGTCGAGATCCGTTGCAATACCGACGATTTCACGGTCTCCGGGGAGCAGTGCCCGCACCCGTGTGCCGAGGGTGACGCTACGGGCGCGGTAGTCGGCTATCAGGCCGGGGTCGCTTCCGCCGGCTGAACGCCACCGGTCGATGCGTGCCGACAGCTCGGCAAGGATGCCGCCCAGCAGCGCGGTGCGGTCCAGCATCGTCGAACCGAGCATCAGCAGCGAGGTGGCCCGCGCGTCGGGGGCCGCGGCGTCGATCTCCTCAGCGGTCAGCGTTACGTTCAGACCCAGACCGATCACGACCACCGGGGCCGGTGCGGCGACCTCGGCCAGGATCCCGCCGAGCTTGCCGTCGGACACCACAATGTCGTTCGGCCATTTCAGTCCCGCCTCGATACCGGTGATGGCGCGCACCGCGTCGGTTACCGCGACACCGGTCAGCAGTGGCAGCCAGCCCCACGCGGACGGGATCAGGCCGGCCGCGTCGACGCCGACCGACAGCGCGATCCCCGACCGCGGGGGAGTGGCCCAGCTGCGTCCCAGGCGGCCGCGGCCCGCGCTCTGATGCTCGGCGACCAGGACCGCTCCGTCGATGTCCGCACCGGCCGCATGCCGGGCCAGCAGGTCGGCGTTGGTGGACCCCGTGGACTCCACGACGTCGAGGCGGCGCAGCGCCCGGCCGGGCCCGACCAGGTCTCTGCGCACCCCGGCGACGTCCAGTGGCGGGCGGTGCGGCGCGTCAGTCATGCCTGGAGCCTAAGGAATCGTCGTTTTTGACGATGACGACGTCTGGGTTAGGTTCTGACGCCGTGACTATTTTCTCTTCGCGTCGCGGGGCCGTCGTGCTCGCCGCCGCCATCGCCGCCTCCGCCCTTGGGTTCCCAGCCGTCTCCGCCGCCGATCCCGACGCCGTGCCGCCGGCGATGCTCAACACCACCTGCTCGCTCGACCAGATCATGGCCGCCACCAAGGTAGTCGACCCAGTGGCCTACGGCGAGATCATCGAGAAGTACAACTCCGAGTCGCCGTGGGTTCAGGGCGAGATCGTCCGGCACATGAACCTGATGCTGGAGAAGACTCCGGACCAGCGCCAGGCCGAGGTCGACGAGCTGGCCAACATCTTCCCGGCCTACGTGGGCCTGTTCCGCACCGCCGAGCCGACTGCCAACGACGTGGCGGCCAAGTGCCCGACGTTCCCGGCGGTCGACCCGGCCGTGTGGAATGCGGCCGCACCGGCGCCCGCCCCGGTCGCCGCGCCCGAGGCTCCCGCTGCCCCGGCTGCGCCGCAGCCGGCTACCGCGGCAGCCCCGGCGGCCTAAGGCCGACGACGATGCGGGACGCCAGTCCCGAGGAGAAGTCGGTCAATCGGGCCTGAGGCCGACGACGACGCGGGACGCCAGTCCCGAGGAGAAGTCGGTCGGCCCCGGCGCGTTCACACCGTCGGGGTCGCGTGGATCGGATAGTCGCTGAACACCAGCGTCAGCCTTAGCGGGCCGATCCGCTCCCGCAGTTCCTCGGTCGTGCGGGCACGGATCCGGTCCTGCTCGGCCACCGTCATCCCTCCGCTGTAGGACACCCGCAGATCGACCTCGACGGTCTTTCCGCGGCTGATCGCGCAGGCGTCCACCAGGGTCAGCTCGTGGTCGAGATCGCCGGCGTGCTCCTCAGAGACCGCGGCGATGGCGGCCCTGACCGCCTCGTCCAGTGCCGGGTCCGCCCGTCGGCCCGACAATCGCCCGAACTCCAGCCGCACCTCGCGGATCGGTTCGCCGACCAGCAGGGCGCACAGGACCAGCACGATGATGCTGTCCGCGATGTCCTTGATGTTGAAGCTCGACGAGGTCAGGAACGTCCCCTCGGGGATGACCGCGACCAGCAGGAACGAGGCGCACAGGCCGCCGCTGATCAATGCGGCCATCTTCGAGGCGTTGGCCTCTACGCGCAGCAGCGCCGATGCGCCACCCACCACCGCGTTGTTGCGGTCGTGAATCCACTTGAGCGCCAGGCAGATCAGCGCGACGGCGGCGGTGTAGACCGCGGCGAGGCCGAACTCCGGTTCACTGCCCTCCCGGGTGATGAGATAGTCGATCACCTTCACCGTGTTGGTGACGACGCCGACCACGATCACGCCGAGGATCATCAGCGACCGGAAGAGCGCGTACAGGTTCTCCAGTGCGAGCCGCCCGTAGGGGGTGTCCGGTTCGGGAGGTCGCACCGCGGCCACGGCCAGGCGCGCGGCGATGAAGGCCGCTCCCGCGTTGATGAGCGAGAGCACACCGTCGAACTGGGTGGCCGACACCCGGGTGATCGAGTAGACCGCGAAGCCGACTACCGCCAGGCCCAGCATCGCGTACATATAGGTGCGCAGGCTGCGTTGCTCGGCGCGCAGCACGGCGGCCTCGGACGGCCGGGTTGTGTTGGCGCTCATAGGTTTCGGGTCACCTTCTCAGTGAGCCGCCGGCGCTCCAGGAGCGCCGGATCCGGGTGGGCCAGCTGGACCAGCGAAGCGCCGGCCGCCAGCACCGCCAGCAGGTTGTCGACGAGCTCGGCGGGTGTGGACCATGCCTTGTCCGACATCACCCGGTCATCGGCAGACAGACCCTGGTCAGCGGCACTGCGCTGGGCCTCGGCGAGCACGTCGCCGACCGAGCGGCCGGCCAGCGCCGGTCCGGGTTTGCGTTCTCCGACCACGGCATCGCCGTGCACCCGCACGGCCGTCGCGTAGTCGGTGACCCCGATGGGCAGGTCCTCGGCCGGCCGTCCGAAAGGGTCCAGCGACAGCACGGCGACCTCCCCGCCGGCCACCGCGCCGTCGGCTTCGTCGAGCCGGTCCGCGGTGCAGAGGGCCGCGTCGGCGGGACCCGCCTCGGGGGCAGGAGCGACGCGACTCGGGGGAGGGCCCGCCTCGGGGGCAGGAGCGACGCGACTCGGGGGAGGGCCCGCCTCGGGGGCAGGAGCGACGCGACTCGGGGGAGGGCCTGCCTCGGGGGCAGGAGCGACGCGACTCGGGGGAGGGCCTGCCTC
>WBZU01000028.1_pt1 | contig 189878 bp, 172 predicted proteins | sample 5204311 | NCBI WGS metagenome assembly WBZU01 (sample SAMN12344359, study PRJNA552823) | activated sludge metagenome | biome: Activated sludge suspended growth; feature: Nitrification reactor; material: Wastewater; isolation source: activated sludge from nitrification reactor of wastewater...
GCACGAGGTCGGCCAGACCGGCCAAAGACCTACACTTGTCCACAGCCGGCACGCATGCTGCCGGCTTCCATCCCCGGGTCAAAATTCGGTCGGCACGGTGGGTCAGAATTCAATCGGCGCCGACACGTGAACACCGACGGCCAGCGCCAGGTGCTCGGGATGAAGGTCGGCGCCTCGGAAGCCGAGCCGTTCTGGACGGAGTTCCTCAGAAGCCTCATGCGCCGCGGGCTGCGCGGGGTCAAGCTGGTGATCAGCGACAGCCACGAGGGCATCAAGGCGGCCATCGCCAAGGTGCTCAAGGCCACCTGGCAGCGCTGCCGGGTGCACTTCATGCGCAATGCCCTGGCCCATGCCGCGAAGACGCAGCGGCGCATGGTCAGCGCGGCCATTGCCACCGTCTTCGCGCAGGACTCGGCCAAGGACGCGCATGCGCAGTGGCAGGTGGTGGCCGATCAGCTGCGCGGCAAGTTCGCCAAGATCGGCGATCTGATGGACCGCGCCGAGCACGAGGTGCTGGCCTACATGGACTTCCCCAGAGCCCACTGGCTGCAGATCCACTCCACCAACCCGCTGGAGCGGCTCAATGCCGAGATCAAGCGCCGCACGAACGTGGTGGGCATCTTCCCCAACGACAAGGCGATCACCCGGCTGGTGGGCGCCATGCTGCTGGAGCAAAGCGACGAGTGGGCCCTGCAACGTCGCTACATGCAGCTTGAAGGCCTGCACTCCCTCAGCGATACTGCCCAGCCTCGGCTGGCTGCGGTGCAGCGCTGAGATCCGCGTGCCTCTCGGCCCCTTCCGGGCTGTGGACCTACACCACGCGATGGGACACGATCAAGTCCCTTTCATTCGTTGGGCGTCACGTTCGCGAGCGGAGGACTACCGATGACAGGTTCTTCGACATTCATGGCGTCCAGCGGCGACGGCTACGAACTGCAGATGGGGCGCTGGAGCCGGCGACTTGCGGACCCGTTTCTTGAGTTTGTCGGCACTGCGACTGGCGAACTTGTTCTTGATGTCGGCTGCGGCACCGGCTGCCTTGCCTTTGCTCTGATGGACAGATGCCAGGCAAAGCAAGTGCATGGCATGGATTTTTCGGCCGCCTACATCGAGCATGCCAAGCGCCACAACAATGATCCGAGGATCGTTTTCCAAGTCGGAGATGCTTGCGCGATCGACTTTCCAGATCACAGCTTCGACCGCGTCCTTTCGCTTCTCGTATTGCACTTCGTTCCAAGAGCGGATCAGGCCATTGCCGAGATGCGGCGCGTCGCCCGGCCAGGTGCCGTGGTCGGGGCAGCCGTGTGGGATGCGCGCGGTGGCTTCGTTGCGAATCGGATCTTCTTCGACACGGCAGCGGCGTTGGATTCCAGGGCAAACGACCGCCGTGCACGCAACTACACCCGCCCGATGACCCGACCGGGAGAGTTGGCGAAAGCCTGGCTGGCCACTGGCTTCCGCGAGGTGGTCGAGAAGGCATTGAGTATTCGAATGGATTTCGCATCATTCGGGGACTATTGGGGCCCCTACGCGGGTAAGGACGGCCCTGGCGCCGAGTACATCGCCACCCTGAGCGATGCCGAGCGAGCCCGACTCCGCGATGCTGTGGAGCGCGCGTACCTTGATGGGGAGCCGGATGGCCCGCGGTCGTACGCGGCGGTTGCCTGGGCTGTAAAGGGTATTGCACCAGGATGACGAGATGACGCCCTACCCGTCATTCCAGCCGACCGCCTTCGGCGGCGGCTGAATTCCAACGTTGGGGTTCTGAGCACGCCACCTCGAGCCCTAGGTGTTCCGCAAATGGCAAGAAGTCCCTGTCAGCGTGCAGCAGGGTCAATCCGTCTTCGATGCACCGTGTCGCCATGAGCGTGTCAAGGATCTTCCTTGTGGTGATCCCCATTGATCGCAGCTTGCGGCAGTTCTCGGAGGCCCCCTGGCGACGCACCCTGGCGCGACGCGCGGTCGTCGAATGGGGCTTCGAAGCCGCCGAACGCGAGGGGCCGCAACGGCCGAAATCCGCCGGCGTAGGGCCGGGCTTCACTTCTCAGCCGCCGAGCGCATCGGCCGGCACTTCATAGCGGTGCACGTGGCCGTTCGGGCAGACGAGGTACACGCCCACGGTCGCGGGTGCGTGCGCCTTGCCGGCCTTGCGCAGCAGGCTGGCGCCGGCAGTGCCCGGGATCTTGTGCGGCACGTACGCGACCCGGGTGCCGCAGCCGGATTCCTTGCAGGCGAAGTCCACGGCCATCTCGACTCCTTGGCGCACCCTTCGGGGGCGCGCCGCGCAGACTGGCGCAGACCGGCCGTCGGCGCACCGCAGTCGCCGTGCCGGGCGGCGATCAACGCGCCGCTGCGCTCGACGCCTGCGATGCGCCGGCGCGGCGCGCATCGAACTCCAGCGGCTTGCGGCTGGCGTCGTAGCCGCCGGTGGTGTGCAGGCGCAGCGCCAGCACTTCGTCGGGCGGCGTGCCGCGCAGCTCGGCGCTGTAGCGGTGGGTCAGCTCGTAGCTGCGCTCGCCCAGCGATTCCTGCGTGTGCGTCTCGAAGTGCAGGTTGCGGCCGTCGAACTGCAGCTTCTCGATGCCGCGCGGGTAGCCGAGGTAGCTGGCGGTGCCGGTGAGCTCGCCCGCGTGGCGCCGGAACTCGAAGCGCTCGGTGTAGCGCGCACCCCAGCCGTAGGTCACCTCGGAAGACCAGGCACCGACCAGGCGCTGCTGCGCTTCGGGCGGCGGCGTTGCCGCCGATCCACCAGCCGGGGTGCCGATGGCGGCCCCAGTCGCCGCACCGGCCGCAGTGTCGGATGCTGCCCCGGCGCCGAGGCCGGTGCCCGCGGCGGCGGTGCCTGAATCCGTCCCGGTGGTGCCTGCGGCCGCCCCGGCTGCCGTGCCGCTGGCCGACGGCGCCCACGGGCCGAATGCGCAGATCGCGCCGACCACCGCCGCGGCCAGCGCCGCGCCGCCCAGCGCCCACGGCCAGACCCGGCGGGTGCGGGCCAGGCCGAGGCTTTGCACCAGCCGGTCGATGTCGGCGTCCCAGTGCGCGTCGGACAGCGCCATCGCATTGCGGGTTGCGAGCGGCTTCAGCGCTGCGGGCAGCGCGTCGGCCGCCGGCATCGGCGCGCCCTGCAGCAGCACCGGGATCACGCGCAGGCCGGCGTCGAGCGCCGTCGCCACCTCGAGCCGCACCATGTCCTGCGGGTCGTCGATGCGCTGCTGCCCGGGCACGCCGCCGCCGGCCCAGCGCGGGCCGATCAGCACCAGCACCGCCTGCGCGCCGGCCAGCCGCGCGCGGATCGCGCGCACGAAATCCTCGCCCGGGGCGATGTCCTGCACGTCGCGGAAGGCGCTGCCGCGCCCCAGGCGCCGCTCCAGCGCCTCTTCGAGCCGGCCGGCGTAGCCGGCGGCGTCGTCGCGGCGGTACGACAGGAAGACGCGGTTGGCGGCGTCGGCCATCGTCGGGCGGCTCGTGCAGTGTTGGACGCCGTGCGGCACCAGGGTCGCCGGGCTGCGTCAGCGGCCGCGCAGGAACAGCGCGTCCAGCTCCTTCAGCGTCAACTGGCGCCAGGTCGGGCGGCCGTGGTTGCACTGGTCGGCGCGCTCGGTGGCTTCCATCTGGCGCAGCAGCGCGTCCATCTCGGGCAGGCTCAGGCGGCGGTTGGCGCGCACCGCGCCGTGGCAGGCCATGGTCGCCAGCAGCTCGTCGCGCGCGCGCTGCACCGCGCGGCTCGAATCGGCCTGCGCCAGCTCGGCCAGCACCGCGTGCAGCAGCTCGGCCAGGTCGGCATCGGGCAGCGCGCTCGGCCGGCTGCGTACCGCCATCGACGAGGCGCCCAGCGGCGTCACGTCCAGGCCGAGTTCGAGCAGCGCTTCGCGGCATTGCGCCGCGGTGGCCATCTCGGCGGGGTTCAGCGCCACCGCCAGCGGGATCAGCAGCGGCTGCGCCTGCAACGCGGCGTCGCCGTGGGTGGCCTTCAGGCGTTCGTAGAGCACGCGCTCGTGCGCCGCGTGCATGTCGACGATCACCAGCCCCTGCGCGTTCTGCGCGAGCACGTAGGTGCCGCCCAGTTGCGCCAGCGCGTGGCCGAGCGGGTGGTCGCCGGCGGCCGCGGCGTCGGGGTGGAGGCCGAGTGCGACGCCGGGTTGCAGTCCGGGCCGAAGGCCGGAGGGCCACTCGGCGGCGATGCTTGCGGCGGCCGCGGCGGCGCTGTCGGCCGCGGTTGCGGCGGACGCGTCGGCCGCGGCCGCGCCCGGCAGCCAGCGCGGCGGCGGCTCGGCGGCCCACAACGCCTGCACGGTCTGCAGGCTGCGCGCCGGCTGCAGCGCCAGGCGGCCCTGTTCGGTGGCCGGCCACCCGGCGGCGCCGCGCCCGGCACCCGCGTGCGGCGTTGCGGGCAGCGGCGGCGTGGCCGGTGTCGCTGTCGCCGGCGCCATCGATGCCGCCGGCGCGCCAGGCGGCGACGATGCCGGCAACGCCGCGCGGCTCGCCGCCAGCGCCTGCTCGGCCGCGTGGCGCACCGCCTGGTGCAGCGCGCTGCCGTCGCGAAAGCGCACCTCGATCTTGGTCGGGTGCACGTTGACGTCGACCCACGCCGGGTCGATGTCGATGAACAGCAGGTAGGCCGGCTGGCGCTGGCCGTGCAGCACGTCGTCGTAGGCGCTGCGCAGCGCGTGCGCGACCAGCCGGTCGCGCACGTAGCGGCCGTTGACGTACACGTACTGCTGGTCGGCGCGCGCGCGCGCCGCGTCGGGCAGGCCGACGCGGCCGTGCAGCGCGAGCGCCGCCGCCTGCTGCGCCAGCGGCCGGCTGTGCGCCAGGAAGTCGGCGCCGAGCACGTCGCGCAGCCGCTGCTCGCCGCTGCCGGCGCGCCACTGCGCGACGGGCTTGCCGTCGCTCCAGACCGCGAAGCCCACGTCGGGCCGCGCCAGCGCGTGGCGGCGCACCGCCTCGAGCGCGTGCGCCGCCTCGGTGGCGTCGCTCTTCAGGAACTTGCGCCGCGCCGGCGTCGCGAAGAACAGCTCGCGCACCTCGACGGTGGTGCCGGTGGCGCGCGCTGCCGGCGCGATCTCGCCGCTGCGCGCGTCGAGCCGGGTGGCGTGCGCGGCCGCGGCGCTGCGGCTGGTGATCGCGAGCTCGGCCACCGACGCGATCGCCGCCAGCGCCTCGCCGCGAAAACCCATCGTCGCCACCTGCTCCAGGTCGGCGAGCGAGCCGATCTTGCTGGTCGCGTGGCGCTGCAGCGCCAGCGGCAGCTCTTCGGCCGGGATGCCGCTGCCGTCGTCCTCGACCACGATCGCGCGCACGCCGCCGGCGGCGAGGCGCACGTTGACCTGCGTGGCGCCGGCGTCGAGCGCGTTGTCGAGCAGCTCGCGCACCACCGACGCCGGCCGCTCGACCACCTCGCCGGCGGCGATCTGGCTGACCAGTTCGTCGGGCAGCGCGCGGATCGCGCGGCGCGCGGCGGGGGCGATCAAGGCGCTCATCGGGACATTCTAGGAATGCGGCGTGGGCCGCTGCGGTGCCGGCCGGCACCGACTTCAGCCCGTCTGCAGCAGCACCGCGACGAAGTGGCAGGCGGTGCCGCCGAGCACGAACAGGTGCCACACGAAGTGGCCGTAGCGCAGCCGCGAGTCGAAATGGAACACGACCGCGCCCAGCGTGTACGACAGCCCGCCGGCCACCAGCCAGGCCAGCTCGGCGGCGGGCAGGCGCTCGACCAGCGGCACCGCGGCGACCAGCGCGACCCAGCCCATCGCCACGTACAGCCCGGTGGACCACAGCGGCCGGCGCAGCCGGTTGAACAGCTTGGCGGTCACGCCCAGCGCGGCCGTGCCCCAGACCACGCCGAACAGGCTCCAGCCCCAGGGCCCGCGCAGCACGCCCAGCAGGTAGGGCATGTAGCTGCCGGCGATGAACAGGAAGATCGCCGCGTGGTCGAGCCGGTTGAACCAGTGCTTGGCGCGGCCCGCCGGCAGCGCGTGGTACAGCGTGGACACCAGGTACAGCAGGATCATCGTCGCGCTGAACAGGCTGACGCCGACCACGTCGACGCGCGCGCCGCGCTGCGCGGCGAAGTGCAGCAGGATCGGCAGCGACGCGATCGCCAGCAGGCAGCCGACGCCGTGGCTCAGGCTGTTGGCCAGCTCCTCGCCCCAGGTCTGCGCGCGCTCCTGCAGGCGGGTCATCGGCGTGCGCTCGGCGTGCATCTCATCCCCCGGCCGCGGCGCCGGCCGTCAGCTCGTCGATCAGCCGGTCCTTGTCGGCCCACTGCTGCTGCACCCACGCGCCGATGCGGCGGCGGTAGTCGGCGTCGGCCACCGGGTCGCCGCCCAGCACCTCGGCCGGGATCGGCAGCTGCTGCACGCGCACCACCACCGCATCGACGCGGCCGCACAGCAGATCCCAGAAGGTCGGGCGGCCGCCCGGGTAGACGATGGTCACGTCGAGCACCGCCTCGAACATCTCGCCCATCGCCGCCAGCGCGATGCTCAGCCCGCCGATCTTCGGCTTGAGCAGGTGCTTCCAGGGGCTGGCCTGCGCCGCATGCTTGGCCGGCGTGAAGCGCGTGCCCTCGACGAAATTGATCACCGTGGTCGGGATCAGCTTGAACTTCTCGCAGGCCTGGCGCGTGGTTCGCAGGTCGCTGCGCTGCGATCCCAGGCCCTTGCCGCGCTTCATGAACGGGAAGTCCAGCGCCCACCAGGCCAGCCCGATCACCGGCACCCAGATCAGCTCCTGCTTCAGGAAGAACTTCAGGAACGGCACCCGGCGGTGGAAGATGCGCTGCAGCACCAGGATGTCGACCCAGCTCTGGTGGTTGGACGACACCAGGTACCAGCCGCGGCGGTGCAGCCCGTCCACGCCCTGCACGTCCCAGCGCGCGCCCGGGTTGGCGGCGCGGATCCAGGCGTTGTTGACGGCCACCCAGCCGGTGGCGATCGCGTTGAGCCAGCGGTCGGCGAAGCGCCGCACCGGCGCGAAGGGCAGCGCCAGCTTCAGCAGCGCCGGCGGCACGAAGTTCAGGACGCCGACGACCGTGCTCAGCCCGAGCAGGGCGCCGGTCAGCACGCCGCGCAGCGACGGCGGCAGCCAATTCAGCATCAGGAATACGCGCAGGCCCCGGGGCCGTCCGGGTGGCCGCAGCTGCCGCAGGCGCCCATCGCCGGCATCGGCTCGGGCCGGCCGCTGCCGGTGGCGAAGGTGGACAGCTTCTTGTCCAGCTGGGTCGACGCGCAGTGCGGGCACTGCGGCACGGCGGACGCGCGCACCAGCACCTCGAACTCGCGGCCGCAGTCGTGGCAGGCGTATTCGAAGATCGGCATCGGACGGGCTCCTCGGCAGGTGAAGGCCCGATTGTGCCCCGGCGCCGGGTGCACGCCGGCGCTGCCGCTGCGACCGGCCGGGCTGGTAGAGTGGCTGCACATGGATGCCCTCGCCGTCGCGCTCGACCTCGTGCTGCACATCGACCGGCATCTGGCCGAGTTCGTCACGCTGTACGGCGCCTGGGTGTATGCGCTGCTGTTCGCCGTGATCTTCGTCGAGACCGGCGTCGTCGTGATGCCCTTCCTGCCCGGCGACTCGCTGCTGTTCGTCGTCGGCGCGCTGTGCGGCCTGGGGCTGATGCAGGCGTCGATCGCGATGCCGCTGCTGGTGGTGGCGGCGGTGGCCGGCGACCAGATGAACTACTCGATCGGTCGCTGGTTCGGCCCCAAGGTCTGGGGCTGGGAGCATTCGCGCTTCTTCAACAAGCACGCGTTCCACCAGGCGCACGAGTTCTACGAGAAGTACGGCGGCGTCACGATCATCGCCGCGCGCTTCCTGCCCTTCATCCGCACCTTCGTGCCCTTCGTCGCCGGCGTGGCCGACATGACGCGGCGCAAGTTCACGATGTACAACGTGGCCGGCGCGCTGCTGTGGGTGATCGGCCTGATCGGGCTGGGCTACGTCTTCGGCAACACGCCGTGGGCGCGCGCCAACATGAGCCTGATCATCTGGCTGATGATCCTCGTGCCGGGTGCGTTCGCGCTGTTCGGCGCGTGGCGGGCGCGGCGCAAGAGCCAGCCGCCGCCCGATTCTGCGGCGGCCTGAGGCACGGCTGCCTGCGCCGTGCAGGCGGGCCTGGGCGAGCGGGCCATGCCCGGCGCGCGCCGGTTCATGAGCGGCACTCGAGAGCGGCACATGTGCCGGGGCGATCAGGACCCGCGCGAAGGCGGCAAAGATCACGAAGCCCGCCGCGGGGCACGCGCGCACGAGCCTATGCTTCCCGATGCGGCGCAACGGCAGCGCCGGCAGCGGCGGGAGCAACTCGGGTGGGCGTGCAGGATCGGGATTACATGCGCGAGCGGGGGCGGCAGGCTCATGCGGCGCAGGCCCCGCGATGGAACGCCCAGGCGCCCGCCGCCAGTCTGCGATTCGGCGCCATGGGCACGGTGCCGCAGGCGCTCGTGATCGGGATCGCGATGTTGCTGGTGTTCCTGGTGGTGCGGTACCTGCTGGAGTTCCGCCGCACGCTGCCGTTTCCGGCGACGGGCGAGGTGCACTGGTACATCGGCACCGAACAGCCCCGGGTGGCGCGCCTGACGCTGCGCGCGCGCCCGTCCTCGACGCGCTACACCGTCGTCCTGCTGGACGACTGGGCCACCGGTGCACCGGTGGCGATGATCCCGGTTCGCGCCGGTGAGACCGCGGTCACGCTCGTGCCGCTCGGGCGCTACCGGATGACGATCGCCAAGGGCGCCGACTGGCAGGGGCCGGGCCGGCTCTTCGGCGTCGGCGGCAGCAACCGGGTGGTCGTCGATCCGATGGCGTTCTACCGGCGCGGCAACCAGGTCATCGGGCACGAGATCGACCTGGAAGTGCCCGTCGCCGGCAACCTGGAAACCGCGCCGGCGCTGCCCCGATAGCCGCCGCGCGCCTACGCCGCCAGCCGATGCTCGTAGTACGGCCGCTGGCGGTCGTCGAGGATCGCGTGGCTGGCGGCGAGGTCGTGCGGGTCGGGGTTCAGCCAGGCGTCGACATGCTCCGGCTTGATCGGGATGATGCAGCGGTCGTGGCCGGCGGCGGCCACTTCGGGCGGCGGCTCGTCGGTGATCGCGGCGAAGCTCAGCAGTTCGCCTTCGGGCCCGGCCCAGCGCGACCACAGGCAGGCCACCAGCATCGGCTGCTGGTCTGCCGGCGCGAACTCGAGCACCACGTTGCGGCCGTCGCGCTGCACGTTCTCGAAGAAGCGCTCGACTGCGAGCAGGCCGTGGGTGCGGCCGAACTGCCCGCGCCAGAAGCCTTCCAGGTTGTTGCGGCGGGCGTTGTAGGTGCCGGGGTAGCGCCGGTCGTAGGAGGCCGGCTTGCCCGCCGGGCGGCACTGGTAGCGCATCGGTAGCGCGGCGCGCTGCCCGCGCTCGCTGACGATCAGCGGCGCGTACCAGCCGGGGAAGATGCGCGAGTCGCGCGGCAGCAGCGTGCTGCGGCGCAGGTCGGCCAGCTTGCCGAGCAGCCATTGCACCTTGTCGCCGGCTATGCGCCGGTGCTCGGCCGCGGCCTTGGTGGCCTTGGCCTGCAGCGCGCGTTCGGCATCGGCCAGGCGCCGGCGTTGCCCGAACAACTGCTGTTCCCAGGCGGCGGCCTGGCGGGCGTCGAAGGCGTCGATCAGCGCCTTGATCGCGCGCTCGGCCGGGTCGGCAGGCGCGGCGAAGGCGGCGTCCATCGCCTTCGGGATGCGGATGCCGGCGTCGCTCTGGCGGATGCCGTACAGGCGCGCGAATTCGTCCAGGCTCAGCTGCACGCCCATGCGGCGCATGAAGCTGCGCCAGGCTTCGACGGTCTGGGCCGAAAAGCACATGCGCCGATCGTAGCGGTTGGCCGGCCCCGTCCGCGCCGCGCGGGGCAGCGCTTCGGCACCCGCGCATCGGGTGTGCGCCGCCCCGGCGCCGGTCAGAAGATGCCCAGCGCCAGCCCCGCCGCGAGCGCCGCGCCCAGATCGCGGCAGCGCGCCAGATCGGCGGGGCCGATCGTCTTGGGCGCGAGGATCGCCTCGGGGGTCTGCGCGTGGGTGCACACGATCAGCGCCGGTGCCGCGGCCTTCAGCCGCCAGCCGGCGCAGATGCGCTCGATCTGGCGCACGGCGCCCTGGCCGTCGCTGCCGGCGCAGACCATCGCCGCGTAGGGGCGGCCCTCGATGCGGCCCAGCGCCGGGTAGTAGCAGCGGTCGAAGAAGTCCTTCATCAGCCCGGCCATCGACGCCAGGTTCTCGGGCGTGGCGAACAGGCAGCCGTCGGCGCCGAGCAGGTCTTCGGGCCCGGCCTGCGGCGCCGCCAGCAGCCGCACCTGCACGCCGGCTTCGTCGGCAGCGCCGTCGGCTGCGGCCTGCGCCATCTGGCGCGTGCCGCCGGTCATCGACTGCCACACGATCAGCAGCGTCTTCATCGCTGCGCCTACAGCTGGCGGTTGCGCGCCAGCGGCGGGTTCTTGGCGAACCAGCGGCGGATGCCGGTGGCCAGCGCCTCGACCAGTTGCGCCTGGTAGTCGGGGTCGCGCAGCCGCTGCTCCTCTTCGGGGTTGGAGATGAACGCGGTCTCCACCAGGATGCTCGGCACGTCGGGTGCCTTCAACACCGCGAAGCCGGCCTGCTCGACACCGCGCTTGTGCAGCCGGCCGACGCGCCCGAGCGGGCCCAGCACCTCCTGGCCGAGCTTGAGGCTGTCCTTGATCTGCGCGGTGGTGCTCATGTCGAACATCGCGCGCATCACGTGTTCGTCGCGCACCGCGGCCACGTTCAGGCCGCCCACCAGGTCGGCGGCGTTTTCGCGCTGCGCCAGCCAGCGCGCCGCGGCGCTGCTGGCGCCGCCCTGGCTGAGCGCGAACACGCTGGCGCCGCGTGCTTCGGGCTTGAGGAAGGCGTCGGCGTGGATCGACACGAACAGGTCGGCCTGCACGCGCCGCGCCTTGCGCACGCGCTCGTGCAGCGGCACGAAGAAGTCTTCGTCGCGGGTCATCAGCACGCGCAGGTTCGGGTTGGCGTTGAGCCGGTCGCGCAGCTGCAGCGCGATGCTCAGCACCACGTCCTTCTCCTTGGTGCCGGCCGGGCCGACGGCGCCCGGATCCTCGCCGCCGTGGCCGGGGTCGAGCGCGACGATGACCAGCCGGTCGATGCGCTGCTGCTCGGCCGCGCTCGGCGGCGGCGGCTCGGGTGCCGGTGCCGGCGTGCGCAGCGGCGCGGGCGGGGTGGGCGGCGCGGCGGCGACACGCGGCGCCGCGGCCCGGGCGGTCGGCGCGGCTGCGGCGGCCGGGGCGGGCAATGCCGGCGTGGCGGGCGCTGCGGGCGCCAGCACCGGGCGGTCGACGCGCGCGATCAGCTCGCCCAGCGCGTCCTGCACGCTGCGCACGGCGCGCTGCTCGGCCTCTTCCTTCTCGCGGATCAGCGCGAGCAGCGGGTCGTGTTCCTGCGTCGGGTACAGGTCGAACACCAGCCGGTGGCGGTAGGCGGCCACCGGCTCGAGCGCGAACTGCTGCGGCGCGACCGGCTGCTTCAGGTCGATCACCAGCCGCACCACGCGCGGCGTGTTCTGGCCGACGCGCACGCCGGCGATGTACGGGTCGTCGGGGCGCACCTTGCCGACCAGCTCGCGCAGCGCCGGGCTCAGCTCGAGGCCGTCGATGTCGACCACCAGCCGCGGCGGGTCGGCGGCGAGCTGGTGGCGCGCGCTCAGCGCCGCGTCGGACTCGATCGTCAGCCGCGTGTAGTCGTCGGCCGGCCACACGCGCACGCCGACGATGGCGGCGCCGAAGGCGCGGTCGATCGCGCCGAATCCCAGCGCCAGCGTGCCCATGCGGCGCAGCGCACTGCGGCGCGACAACCCCGGCGCCCTCATCCGAGCAGTTCCTGCCCGCGCGCGCTGCAGGCGCTGACGACCACGTCGCGCGCGGTGTCGCCGGCGATGCGCAGCTCGATCCGCAGGTCGGGCGGCGGCAGCGCTCCGGCGGCATGCTCGGGCCATTCGACCAGCTTCAGCCCCGGCGCGGCGAAGGTGTCGCGCATGCCGGCGTCGTCCCATTCGCGCGGATCGTCGAAGCGGTAGAAATCCAGGTGCGCGATCGCCAGCCCCGGCAGCTCGTAGGGCTCGAGCAGCGCATAGCTCGGGCTCTTGATGCGGCCCTGCACGCCCAGCGCGCGCAGCAGGTGGCGTGCGAAGGTGGTCTTGCCGGCGCCAAGGGTGCCGCGCAGCTCGATGAAGGCGTCGCGGATCGCCGGCCGGGCGGCCAGCGCGGCGGCGAAGGCGGCACAGGCCGCTTCGTCGGGCCAGTGCAGGGTGCGCGTTTCTAGAATCGTCGAATGGGGCAGGTCCATCAGCTCGACGCGCCGCGGCTCGTGCAGCAGCTGCGCGCATGGGCGGACGAGCTGGGATTGTCCCAGATCGGAATCGCCGGTGTCGATCTGGCCGCGGCCGAGCCGGGGCTGCGCGCCTGGCTCGACGCCGGCTTCCACGGCTCGATGGCCTACATGGCACGTCACGGCCTGAAGCGTGCGCGGCCGGCCGAGCTGGTGCCGGGCACCGTCAGCGTGATCGGCGCGCGCCTGGCCTACCTGCCGGCGCAGGCCGACGGCGATTGGCGCGCGCATGAATGGCAGCGGCTCGCGCGGCCGGCCGACGCGGCGGTGTCGGTGTATGCGCGCGGCCGCGACTACCACAAGGTGCTGCGCGCGCGCCTGCAGCGGCTGGCCGACCGGATCGCCGAGGCGGTGGGGCCCTTCGGCCACCGCGTGTTCTGCGATTCGGCGCCGGTGCTCGAGGTCGAGCTCGCCGCGCGCGCCGGCCTGGGCTGGCGCGGCAAGCACACGCTGGCGCTGGCGCGCGACGCCGGCTCGATGTTCTTCCTGGGCGAGATCTTCGTCGACCTCGACTTGCCGCCGACGCCGCCGCTGCAGCCGCACTGCGGCAGCTGCACCGCCTGCCTCGACGCCTGCCCGACGCAGGCGATCGTCGCGCCGTACCGCGTCGACGCCCGCCGCTGCATCTCGTACCTGACGATCGAGCACGACGGGCCGATCCCGCTGGAGCTGCGGCCGCTGCTGGGCAACCGCATCTACGGCTGCGACGACTGCCAGCTCGCCTGCCCGTGGAACAAGTATGCGCAGCGCTCGGCGCTGCCCGACTTCGAGGTGCGCGACGCCTTCGCCGCGCCCACGCTGCTGCAGCTGTGGGACTGGGACGAAGCGCAGTTCCTGCAGCGCACCGAAGGCAGCGCGATCCGCCGCATCGGCCATGCACGCTGGCAGCGCAACCTGGCGGTGGCGCTGGGCAATGCGCTGCGCGCAGTCATCGACGATGCGGCCCGGGCGGCGATCGCGGCCGCGCTGCAGGCGCGGCTGGGTCGTGCCGATGCGCTGCTGGCCGAGCACATCGGCTGGGCGCTGCAGCCGCTCAAGGGGCCGCCGGCCGCAGCGCCTGCAGCAGCGCCAGCCACGCCGGCAGCGTGACGATGCTCAGCAGCATCGACAACGTGACCAGCCCGGCGACATAGGGCCCGTGCCCGCCCATGCGCGCCGCCAGCACGTAGCTCGACGACGCGGTGGGCATCGCCGCGAAGGACACCAGGATCAGCGTCTGCACCGTCGGCAGGCGCAGCGCGAAGGCCACCCCGATCGCCAGCAGCGGCAGCGCCGCATGGCGGATCGCCAGCAGCCCGGCGCTCAGCCGCGGCGCCAGCGTCAGGCTGCCGATGCCCAGGCCGGCGCCGGCGGCCATCAGCCCCAGCGGCAGTGCCGCCGTGCCGATGCGCTGCAGCGTGATCGACACCAGCTCGGGCAGCGGCAGCCCGGCCAGGTTGGCGGCCAGGCCGGCGACGGTGGCGATGATCAGCGGGTTGCGCACCAGCTCGCGGCCGAAGCCCTGGCCGCCGTGGCGCGCCAGCGGCCACACCGCGCCCAGGTTGCACAGCGGCACCGCCAGCGCGATCACCAGCGCGATCAGCGCGAGCCCCTGCACGCCGGCCAGCCGCTCGGCGGTGGCCAGCGCGAAGAAGGAGTTGAAGCGGAACGCGACCTGCGCGCCCGATGCGTGCAGGCGCGCGTCGATGCCGGGCACGCGCTTGAGCGCGTAGGCCAGGCCGATGCCGGCGAGCACCACCCCCACGGCGCCGGCGGCCAGCTCGGCCGTCGCGCCGGGCTGCAGCGCAGAGCGGTGGATCGAGTTGAACAGCAGCACCGGGAACAGCACGTAGTACACCAGCCGCTCGACCGCGTCCCACACCGGCCGGTGCAGTGGCGTGAAGCGGCACAGCGCGAAGCCGCAGGCGACGAGCAGGAAGTCCGGGATCAGCAGCCACGCGGGATTCACCCGGTGAGTGTGCCAGCGGCCGGCCGCTATGCTTGCGCACGCCGCGGCGGCTGGCGCCGCCCGATCCCATCCTCGAGACCCACGGAGACCCGATGAACCGCAGACCGCTGCTCTTCACCGCCGCCGCCATGATCGGCCTGGCCGCCGCCGGCACGGCCGGCGCCCAGGCCTGGCCCACCAAGCCGATCCGGCTGATCGTGCCCTTCGCCGCCGGCGGCACCACCGACATCATCGCGCGCGTGATCGCGCCCGGCCTGGGCAAGGAGCTGGGCCAGCAGGTGCTGGTCGAGAACAAGGCCGGCGGCGGCGGCGTGATCGGCGCGCAGGATCTCGCCAAGCAGCCGCCCGACGGCTATGCGCTGGGCGTGGCCACGGTGTCGACCACCGCCGCCAACCCGGCGATCAACCCGAAGATCCCGTACAACCCGCTGACCGACTTCACGCCGATCATCAACGTCGCCGCCACGCCCAACGTGCTCGCGGTGCACCCCAGCTTCCCGGCCAAGGACTACCAGAGTTTCATCGCGCTGCTGAAGAAGAACCCGGGCAAGTTCAGCTACGCCAGTTCGGGCACCGGCGGCATCGGCCACCTGCAGACCGAGCTGTTCAAGAACCTGTCGGGCACCTACATCACCCACATCCCGTACCGCGGCGCCGGCCCTGCGCTGAACGACACCGTGGCAGGCCAGGTGCCGATCATCTTCGACAACATGCCGTCGGCACTGCCCTTCATCAAGGACGGCCGGCTGATCCCGATCGTGGTGGCCGCGCCGCAGCGGCTCGCGGTGCTGCCCAACGTGCCGACCTTCAAGGAGGTGGGCCTGGAGCCGGTCAACCGCATGGCCTACTACGGCATCGTCGGCCCGAAGGGGCTGCCCAAGGAGATCGTCGATCGCGTCAACGCCGCAGTGCGCAAGGCGCTCGAGGATCCGGCGGTACGCAAGCGCATCGAGGACACCGGCTCGCTGATCGTGGCCAACACGCCGGCGGAATTCGCCGCGCAGATCGCCGCCGAGTTCAACGTCTACAAGGACGTGGTGGCCAAGCAGAAGCTGGTGCTCGAGTAGCGCCGCCGGCCGCCGGCAGCGCCGCCTGCCGCCGGCCGCACCGAAGCCGCCCGCGCGGCGGCACGCCGATGGCCGAGCACCCCGACGCCGAACACCCGGACGCCGACCTGATCACGCGCTTCGTCGACGCGCTGTGGATCGAGGACGGTCTGGCCGCGCACACGCTGGCGGCCTACCGGCGCGACCTCGCGCTGCTGGCGCAATGGCTGCGGGCGACCCAGGCCCGCGGGCTGCTCGAGCTGCGCGAGATCGACCTGCTCGCCTACACCGCCGCGCGCCACGCGGCCACGCGCGCCGCCACCGCCAACCGGCGGCTGTCGGTGTTCAAGCGCTTCGCGCGCTGGGCGCTGCGCGAGCAGTTGATCGGCGCCGACCCGACGCTGAAGCTCGCGCCGGCGCGCATGCCGCTGCGCGTGCCGCGGACCCTGAGCGAGGCGCAGGTCGAGGCGCTGCTGGCCGCGCCCGACACGGCCGTGCCGCTGGGCCTGCGCGACCGCACGATGCTCGAGCTGATGTACGCCAGCGGCCTGCGCGTCAGCGAACTGGTCGGGCTGAAGACGGTGTACGTCAACCTCGACGAAGGCGCGCTGCGCGTGACCGGCAAGGGATCGAAGGAGCGCATCGTGCCCTTCGGCGCGCAGGCGCACGACTGGATCCGCCGCTACCTGCGCGACGCGCGCGCGCGGATCCTGGGCGCGCGCACCAGCGACGCGCTGTTCGTCACCGCGCGCGGCGCGCCGATGACGCGGCAGATGTTCTGGAAGCTGATCAAGGCGCATGCGCTGCGCGCCGGCATCGACGCGCCGCTGAGCCCGCACACGCTGCGCCACGCCTTCGCCACCCACCTGCTGAACCACGGTGCCGACCTGCGCGCGGTGCAGATGCTGCTCGGCCATGCCGACATCTCGACCACGACGATCTACACCCACGTGGCGCGCGAGCGGCTGCGCGCGCTGCACGCGCAGCACCACCCGCGCGGCTGACGCTGCGCCAGGCGCAGAAGCTCTCAGCCCTGGCGGCGGCGCTGCAGCGCCATCAGCATCAGCGCGACCACCGCCAGGTTGAGCAGCAGCAGCGCGGCACCGAGCGCGCCCGGCCGGTGCCACAGGCCGGCGATCTCGAAGGGCACGTAGATCGCGCCGCTGCCGGCGGCCAGCCATTCGGCCCACGCGCGCTGGTGCCACAGCCCCCAGGCCTCGAGCAGCCGGGCCGCGCTGTAGGCGGCGGCGCCGGCCGCGAGCCACGCCAGCCTCAGGTCGCCGAGCCGGCCGGCGGCCTCGACGAAGACCAGCGGCATGTGCGCCGCCGGGTTCAGGTGCAGGTGCGCGACCAGGCGCGCGGCGAGCGCGTGCAGGTCGTGATGCGCGAGCAGCAGCACGCCGCTGCCGGTCAGCAGCACGAGCAGGCCCTTGGCGGCTTCGAAGCCGGCGACCCCGCGGATCGCGCGGCGCTCGCGGGCGGCGCCGGCCGACGCCGTGCCGGCGCGGGCGGGCGGCGGCACCTCAGAACGCGGCGCGCAGCGCGCCGACCAGCCCGCCCAGCAGCAGCAGCACGGTCGGCGCCAGGCTGAGCATGAAGCCGAGCCCGCGCTTCTCGGGCGCGGCGACGTAGGCCTGGCGGTACAGCTGCCGCCCGACCAGGTAGACCGCGCCCAGCGCCGCCACCCAGGCGGCCGGCCAGTAGCGCGCGGCGATGTACAGCGCCGGCACGAACACGACGATCTGCTCGATCGTGTTCATCTGCACGCGATAGGCGCGCTCGAACATCTCGTGGCCGACCACCGCCGGCGCCTTGACGCGCCAGCGCACGCGGGCCTGCCCGGCGAGGGCGCCGAACACCAGGAGTTGCAGCAGCGCCAGCAGCGCGACGAGGTCGATCAGGTTCATGGGCATCGGTGCGGTTGCGGATGTGCGCATTGTGATTGCGCACCGGCATTCCGCCGGCAGCGCACCGGCAGCGCAGCGGCAGTGGATGGGCAGGGTGGCGCCAGCGCACCGGCAGGGCGCCGGCAGGGCGCCGGCAGCCAGGCAGGGCCTGTGCCGCCGGCAGCGCTGAGCCGCGCCGGGATCAGGGCCGCGCCAGCTGCGTCAGTTCGGCCTCGTCGAAGCCGGCGGCGCGGCGTGCGTCCAGGTTGAAGGGGCCGCGCGGGCGCGGCGCCTGGTGCTGCGCCGCCAGCGCCGCGTAGGCGGCCAGCGGATCGAGGCCGCGCTGCGCGCACAGCCGGCGGTACCAGTGGTTGCCGACGGCGACATGGCCGATCTCGTCGCGCAGGATCAGGTCCAGGATCTCGCCGCCGCGCAGGTCGCCCGCGGCCAGCAGCTTGGCCTTGACGGCCGGCGACGCATCGAGGCCGCGCGCCTCGAGCGTGCGCGGCACCAGCGCCAGCCGCGCCAGCAGGTCGGCGCGCGTGCGCTCGGCCATCTGCCACAGGCCGTCGTGCGCGTCGAAGTCGCCGTAGCGCCGGCCGAGCGTGCCCAGGTGGTCGCGCAGCAGCTCGAAGTGCAGCGCCTCCTCGCGCGCGACGCCCAGCCACTGCCGGTAGAAGGCCTCGGGCATGCCGGCGAAGCGCCAGACGATGTCCAGCGCCAGGTCGATCGCGTTCAGCTCGATGTGCGCGAGCGCGTGCAGCAGCGCGGCACGCCCCTGCGGCGTGTATGCCGAGCGCGAGCGCAGTTGCGTGTGCGCGACCAGCCGCGGCCGCGCCGGCCGGCCGGGGATGCCCGGCGGCTCGGCGATGGCCTCGTGCGCATCGACGGGTGCGGCGGGGTCGAGCGCGCGCACGCCGCGCGCCTTGGCGTCGGGGTCGGTGCAGCCCAGCCAGTGCAGCGCCTGGCGGCGGGTGCTGGTCATCGGACGGTCAGGGGCCGCGCCGGCTCTCAGCCGAACACCGCGACGACCTGATAGCCGTAGGCGGCGAGCGTGCCGTCGGGCGCCCACAGCCGCGCCGCGTGGTTGACGTAGCCGCCTTCGGCCAGCAGCGATTCGCAGTCGGCGCGCCACCAGCCTTCGCCCGGCGGCGCGGCCGGCGGCCGCAGCTCCAGCGCCCACGACACCGAGCTGTTCGCGGTGGGCGCGCGCAGCTGGCCGATCACCGGCGTGGGCGGCAGGTCGGCCAGCAGCACGGTCTGCAGCTCGGCCGCAAGCGCGGCGGCCTCGCCCGGCTGGATGCGCAGGTGGATGCTGCTGGTCCAGCCGCCGCCGCCGCTGTAGGGCGGCGCGCCGTCGGCCCAGCGCATGTCGAAGTGCTGCAGGAACACCGGCACGCCCGGCCACCCGCGCGGCGGCGCCGGCAGCTCGTGCGGCTCGCGCCGCGCCGGCGGCCGCTCGGGGCGGCGCGGCGGCAGGCTCGACGGCCGCTCGGCGCCGAAGGTGCCCAGCAGCGCGGCCGCCACCTGCCCGCCCTGCTGCACCAGCGCCTGCACCTGCGCGACGTGGCGGCCCTGGCGCAGGCGCAGCACCTGCACCTGCACCGCGCCCGGGCTCACCGGGCCGACGAAGCTGGTCTGCAGCGCGCGCAGGCTCACCTCGGGCGGCCAGCCGCTGCCGGCGATCTCGCGCATCGCCTGCGCCGCCAGCGTGGCGATCAGACCGCCGTAGCAGGTGCGGCCCTGCAGCCAGTCGTCGCTGATGTCGAAGTGCAGCGCATCGCCGTCGGCGCGGCGCTGCGCGAGGATCCGGGTCAGGCTGTGGGTGGCATCCATCGGCGGGATTATCCGGCGGGCGCTGGTGCCTGCCGCCCAGCGGCCGCCGCGCGCGGCTGCCATCGGCGGGGCCCGCAGCGCTGCACCGCATTGCGCACCGGCGGCAGGCGGTTGGCGGCGCCGCAGCCCGGCGGCCGCGCTGCGGGTGGCATCATGCCGGCCGCACTCCAGGCCACGATCCATGGACCCGCGCACCACCCTGCTCGACAACCCGCTGCTCGCCCCCTGGCGCGCACCCTTCGGCCTGCCGCCCTTCGAGGCGATCACCCCCGCGCATTTCGCGCCGGCGCTGCACGAGGCGATGCGTGTGCACCGCGCCGAGCTGGACGCGATCGCGGCCGATGCGCGCGCGCCCGACTTCGACAACACCGTCGCCGCCTTCGACCGCTGCGGGCGGCTGCTGGCGCGCGTCGAGGCGGTGTTCCACACCCTGAGCGCGTCGGCGACCTCGCCCGCGCTGCAGGCGGTGCAGCGCGAGCTGGCCGCGCCGATGGCCGCGCACTACAGCGCCGTCTACATGCACCAGCCGCTGTTCGCGCGGATCGACGGGTTGCATGCGCACCGCGCCGATCTCGGGCTGGACGGGCAAGCGCTGCGCCTGCTCGAGCGCGTGCACCTGGACTTCGTGCGCGCCGGTGCCCGCCTCGAGCCCGAACCACGCGCGCGTTATGCGCAGCTGATGCAGCGCCTGGCCGAATTGCACACCGCGTTCGCGCAGAACGTGCTGCACGACGAGGCGGCATTCCGGCTGCCGCTGACGACGCCGGCCGACTTCGCCGGCCTGCCCGAGTTCGTGCGCGCCGCCGCGCGGCAGGCGGCGGCCGAGCGCGGCGTCGCCGAAGGCGGCGTGATCACGCTGGCGCGCTCGCTGATCGTGCCCTTCCTGAGCTTCAGCACGCGGCGCGACCTGCGCGAGCAGGCGTGGCGCGCGTGGGCCGGCCGCGGCGAACACGCGGGCGCGCACGACAACCGGCCGATCGTGCGCGAGATCCTCGCGCTGCGTGCCGAGCAGGCGGCGCTGCACGGCTGTGCCAACTACGCCGACTACGCGCTCGTCGACACGATGGCCGGCGGCCGCGCCGCGGTGCACGCGCTGCTCGACGAAGTCTGGCCGCGTGCGCTGGCGGCGCTGGCGCGCGAGCGCGGCGAGCTGCTGGCGGTGCGGGCCGAGACGGGCGACGCCGATGCGCAGGCACCGATCGAGCCCTGGGACTGGCGCTTCCTGGCCGAGCAGGTGCGCCAGCGCCGCTATGCGCTCGACGACGCCGAGATCAAGCCCTACTTCGCGCTGGAGCGCGTGGTGCAGGCGGCCTTCGACTGCGCGGGCCGGCTGTTCGGCCTGCGCTTCGTGCCGCGCACCGACCTGCCCGTCTATCACCCCGACGTGCGCGCCTACGAGGTGCAGGATGCCGCCGGCGCGACGGTCGCAGTCTTCCTGCAGGACAACTACGCGCGGCCCAACAAGCGCAGCGGCGCGTGGATGAGCTCGCTGCGCCAGCAAAGCCGCAACGAGCCCGACGGCCGGCCGGCGCTGCCGGTCGTGCTGAACAACAACAACTTCGCCAAGGGCGCGCCCGGCGCGCCGGCGCTGCTGTCGCTGGACGACGCGCGCACGCTGTTCCACGAGTTCGGCCACGGGCTGCACGGCATGCTGTCCGACGTGCGCTTCGAGCGCCTGGCGGGCACCGAGGTGCTGCGCGACTTCGTCGAGCTGCCGTCGCAGCTGTTCGAGCATTGGCTGACCGAGCCGGCGGTGCTGAAGGCGCACGCGCGCCACTGGCAGACCGACGAGCCGATCCCCGACGAACTGATCGCGCGCATGCGCGCGGCCCAGCATTTCAACCAGGGCTACGAGACCGTGCGCTATGCGGCCAGCGCGCTGCTGGACCTGCGGGTGCACTCGCTGCCCGCAGCCGAAGTGCCGGCCGACCCGGTGGCCTGGGAGGCGCGCACGCTGCAGCAGCTCGGGTTGCCGCCGGGCGTGGGGCTGAACCACCGGCTGGTGCACTTCCAGCACCTGTTCTCGAGCTCGGGCTACGCCGCCGGCTACAACGTGTACCTGTGGGCCGAAGTGCTCGACGCCGACGGCTTCGAGGCTTTCCGCGAAGCCGGCGATCCCTTCGACCCGGCGCTGGCCGCGAAGCTGCGCCGCCACATCTATGCCGCCGGCAACAGCGTCGAGCCGGGTGCCGCCTATGCCGCCTTCCGCGGCCGCGCGCCGGTGGTCGAGCCGCTGTTGCGCAAGCGCGGGCTGGTGCCGGAGTTGGTGCCCGCGCCGGTGTCCGCCTAGACGCCCGGCGTGGCGTTCAGCAGCAGGTCGAGCAGCCGGTCGAATCGATCGAAGTCGAGCGGCTTGGTCCAGTAGTCGTCGAAACCGGCGCGCAGCGCGCGCTCGATGTCTTCGGGCAAGGCGTTGGCCGACAGCGCGATGCACGGGATCGACGTGGTCAGCGGCTCGGCGCGCAGTCGGCGCAGCACCGCGTGGCCGTCGCCGTCGGGCAACTGCATGTCCAGCAGGATCAGGTCGGGCGGGGCCAGCATCGCCTGGCGCAGCCCGGCCTCGCCGTCGGGCGCGCTGGCGAAGTCCAGGCCGCTGCGGCGCGCGGCCAGTTCCTGCACCAGCACCACGTTGACCGGGTTGTCCTCGATGTAGAGCAGCCGCGGCGGCCCGGCGCGGCTGCGCCGCAGCCGGCGGGATACCGGCTCGGGCGGCACCCAGGGCCGGGCCTGCGCGCCGGCCGGCGGCCGGGCACACGGCAGCTGCCCGGGCGCATCGGCGGCCGCCAGCCACAGCTCGAAGCGGCTGCCGCTGCCGGGGCTGCTGCTGGCCTGCAGCGTGCCGCCCATGCGTTCGACCAGCGAGCGCACGATCGACAACCCGATGCCGGTGCCTTCGATGCCCTCGGTCTCGCGGCCCAGCCGGTTGAAGGGCTCGAAAGCCTGCTGCAACTCGGCCGGGTCCATGCCGCGGCCGGTGTCGCTGACGGCGATCACCACCTGGGCGCCGCACGCCTGTGCGTCGATCCGCACCTGCCCGCCGGGCCGGTTGTACTTGACGGCGTTGCTCAGCAGGTTCAGCAGCACCTGGCGCAGGCGCAGCGGATCGGCCTGCACCCGGTAGTCGAGCGTGCCGCTGCTGACCCGGACGTCATGCCGCTGCGCGAGCACGGCCACCAGCGGCAGCGTCTGCTCGACCAGCGGCGCCAGCGCCGCCGGCTGCACCGCGATGCGCACGCCGGCCTCGACGCTGGACAGGTCGAGCACGTCGTCGATCAGCGTCAGCAGATGCTGCCCGGCGATCTCCACCTGCTCCAGGTGGCGCCGGCGCGTGTCGGCGCCGATGCGTTCGCCGCCGTCCAGCAGCAGCCGGGTGAAGCCGAGCACCGCGTTCAGCGGCGTGCGCAGCTCGTGGCTCATGCGCGACAGGAAGCGCGACTTCGCCTCGCTGGCGCGCAACGCGGCTTCGCCTTGCTCGCGCGCGCGCTGCGCGCTGCGCGCCTCGGTGACGTCCCAGTTCACGCCGAAACGGCGCAGCGCGCGGCCGGTGTCGTCGTGCACCAGCGCGGCACGCGCCGCCAGCCAGTGCCAGCTGCCGTCGGGCCACTGCACCCGGAACTCGGCGGTCGAGGGGCGGCCTTCGTCGGCTGCCCGGGCGGCTTCGGCCAGCATCGGCGCGCGGTCGTCGGGGTGCACGATCGCCAGCCGCTCGGCCAGCGGCGGCGGCTCGGGCTGCGGCTGCAGCCCGCGCAGCCGCCACATCTGCTCGTCCCAATGCACGCGGCCGGTCGCGAGATCCTGCTCCCAGGTGCCGATGCCGGCGCCGCGGGCGGCCAGCGCGGCGCGCTCGCCGGCTTCGCGCAGCGCCGCCTGCGCGGCGCGCTGCTCGGTCACGTCCTGCAGCACGCCGTAGATGTCGGCACGCCCGTCGGCGCCGCGCTCGCCGCGCGAGTGGCTGAGCACGCGGCGCACCGCGCCGTCGGTGCGCACGATCCGGAATTCCATCTCGAGGAAGGGGTCGCCGGCGCGCAACCAGGCGCGGATGCGCTCGAGCACCTCGCAGCGGTCGGCCGCGTGCACGAAGCGCTCGAGCCAGGCCCCGATCGACAGCGCCGGCCCGCGGGGCGGCAGGCCGTGCAGCCGGTACATCTGCTCGCTCCAGCGCGGCACCTGGCTGCTGCCGACCGCGCTCCAGTAGCCGATGCCGGCGGCGCGCGCGGTCAGCTCGAATTCGCGCATCAGCTGGTTCTGCCGGTGCATCGATTCGATGCGCGCGCTCAGGTCGATGCCCACGCCGATCATCGCCAGCGGCGCGCCGGCGGCGTCGCGCAGCAGCCGCCGCCGCGTCAGGAACGGCCGCCAGCGGCCGGCGGCGTCGCGAAAGCGCAGCTCCATCTCGACCTGCGCGCTGCCGGCCAGCGCCTGCTCGAAGCTGGCGCGCGATGCCGCCCGGTCGTCGGGGTGGATGCGTGCGCGAAACGCGTCGATCGGGATGCAGGCGTCGTCGGACGGCAGGCCCAAGATCGCCGATGCCCCCGCGTTCACGTGCACGCGTGCGCGGCGCAGGTCGTGGCGCCAGGCCACCATGTCCACCAGCTCGGCCGCCTGCGCGAGCTGCCGCTCGGCCCAGGATTCGGCACCGTCGTCGTCGGCGCCGGCCGGGCGCGCGCCACCGGCCGCTGCGCTTGAAGCGGTCGCGTCCTGGACAGGGGAGGGCAGTGCGCCCGGCGCGGTGGCGGCCATGCAAGCAGTCGACGGTGCACAAGTGTAGCGACCGGCCCGGCGCGTGCGGCGCATGCGCGGCGCGCCCGGCGCTGGTGCCGTGCAGAGTTGCTCGGGCACAATGCCGGCCCCGCATCAGCCGCCACGGCCCGGCCATCGATGGACACCTCGCCCCGCAACGATCTCACCCGGGTCACGCTCGGCGTGCTGTTCATCGGCGGGCTGATCTTTGCCGCGTTCTGGGTGCTGCGGCCGTTCATCGCGGCGACGATCTGGGCGGCGATGATCGCCGTCACCACCTGGCCGGTGATGCGCTGGTTCGAGCAGCGGCTGTGGGGCCGGCGCTCGCTGGCGGTCGCGGTGATGACGCTGCTGCTGCTGCTGCTGCTGGTCGCGCCGCTGACGCTGGCGGTCGGCACGATCGTCACCTATGCCGACGACATCATCGCCCAGACGACGGCGCTGACGCGGCGCGGCCTGCCGCCGCCGCCGGCCTGGGTTGCCGACATCCCGCTGGCCGGCGACGAAATCGCCGCGATGTGGAACGATGCGCTGGCGTCGGGGGCAAGCGGCCTGGTGACGCGGCTGGCCCCCTACGCCGACGACATCGCCAAGTGGTTCGTCGCGCAGGCCGGCAGCTTCGGCTTCGCGTTCGTGCAGTTCCTGCTGACCGCGGCGATCACCGCGGTGATGTGGGCCGGCGGCGAGGGCGCGGCGCGCGAGCTGCGGCGCTTCGCGGTGCGGCTGGCCGGGCCGCAGGGCGACGGCGCGGTCACGCTGGGCGGGCAGGCGATCCGCGCGGTGGCACTGGGCGTGGGCGTCACGGCCGTGGCGCAGGCCAGCCTCGGCGGCATCGGGCTGGCCATCGCCGGCGTGCCCTTCGCCGGGCTGCTGACCGCGCTGATGCTGCTGCTGTGCATCGCGCAGCTCGGGCCGCTGCTGGTGCTGGTGCCGGCGGTGGCGTGGATGTACTCGAAGGGCGACCACGCCTGGGGGACCTTCCTGCTGCTGTGGTCGCTGATCCCGGTCACGATGGACAACGTGTTGCGGCCGTGGCTGATCCGCAAGGGCGCCGACCTGCCGCTGCTGCTGATCCTCGCCGGCGTGATCGGCGGCCTGCTGGCCTTCGGCCTGATCGGCCTGTTCATCGGCCCGGTGCTGCTGGCCGTCGCCTACAAGCTGCTGGAGGACTGGATCGCCGCCGGCACCGCTACAGCGGAAGGATCCAAGGCACCATCAGCACGGTGACGGCCAGCACGATCAGCGTCAGCGGCAGGCCGATGCGGATGAAGTCGGCGAAGCCGTAGTTGCCGGCCGACGCCACCAGCGTGTTGATCGGCGAGATCGGCGTCATGAAGGCGGCCGACGCCGCCAGCGCGACCGTCATCGCGAAGGGGTAGGGCGACGCGTGCAGCTCGTCGGCCACTGCCAGCGCAACCGGGATCATCAGCACCGCGTTGGCCGTGTTGACGATGAACAGGCCCAGGACGATGGTCACGCCGAACAGCAGCGCCAGGATGGTGCGGCTGCCGGAGTCGCCGCTGAGCGCCACCAGCGCACGCGCCGCGATGTCGACGCCGCCGGCACGCTCGAGCGCGAGCGCGAAGGGCATCATGCCGACGATCATCAGCAGGCTCTTCAGCTGGATCGAGCGGTAGCCCTGATCCAGGCCGATGCAGCCGAACAGCCCCATCATCAGGCAGCCGATCAGCGCCGCCTGCACGTTGGGCACGATGCCGGTGGCCATCAGCGCGACCACGACGCCCAGCGTCAGGATCGCCAGGGGCGCCTTGTCGGCTGCGGGCGGCAGGTCGCCGAGCTCGTGCGGCAGGTTCAGCACCAGCACGTCGCGGCTGTCCTGCTGCAGCCGGCGGATCGCCGGCCATGGGCCGGCCATCAGCAGCGTGTCGCCCAGCTTGAGCCGGCGCTCGCGCAGATCGACGGGCTCGCGCACGGTCTTGCCGCGGCGCACGCCCACCACCGCGAGTGCGGCCTGGCCCAGGCCTTCGGCCTCGGCGACCGTCTTGCCGGCAAAGCGCGAGTCGTCGGGCAGCACGACCTCGACCATGCCGACGTCGCGCGAGCGGTCGACGAAATAGCGGCCGGAAAGCGGCAGCGGGTCGAGCCGGTATTGCGCGCACAACGCCGCCGCATCGGCGACCGGTTGGTCCAGGTCGAGCAGCAGCACGTCGCCGGCCTGCAGCCGCAGCCGCGGCGAGCGCGGCAGCGGCTGGCGGTTGCGGCCGCTGCCGCGCTCGACGAGCACCAGCCGCATGCCGAACCGCTCGCCGAAATCGAGGTCCTCGATCGGGCGGTGCAGCAGCGGCGAGCCCGGCAGCACGCGCACGCGGAACTCGCGCTCGGCCAGCCGGTAGCGGCCGACCCACTTCTTCAGCTTCGGCCGGCTGGGCAGCACGCCTTCGTCGAGCGCGTCGGCGCGCAGCCAGCGTCGCGCGGCGTGCAGGTAGAGCATGCTCAGCAGCAGGATCGGCACGCCGAAGGGCGTGAAGGCGAAGAAGGCGAAGCCCTCGGAGCCGCGCCGGATCAACTCCTGGTTGATCACCAGGTTCGACGAGGTCGCCACCAGCGTCATCATGCCGCTGATCAGCGCCGCATAGGCCATCGGCATCATCAGCCGGCCGGGCGCGACCCGGCTGCGCTCGCAGATGCGCAACACGACCGGAATGAACATCGCGACCACGCCGGTGGAGCTCATCACCGCACCGAGCAGGCCCACCGCCGCCATCAGCAAGCCGAGCTGGCGCCACGGGCGGTCGCCGCCGTGCGTGGCCAGCCAGTCGCCGACGCGCTGCGCGACGCCGGTGCGCGCGAGCGCCTCGCCGATCACGAACATCGCGGCGATCAGCACGATGTTCGGATCGGCGAAACCGGCGATCGCCTCGCCGACGTCGACCACGCCGGTGAAGGGCAGCGCCGTCATCGCCAGCAGCGCCACCGCGTCGGCGCGCGGCCGGTTGACGGCGAACATCACGATCGCCGCGCCGAGCAGCAGCAGGACCTTGTACAGGTCAGGGTTCATCGCATGTCTCTGCGCACGGGTGCATTCGCCGATTCGCGCCCGGGGCGGTCCGACGCGCTCATGCCGCAAGTGCAGGCGGGGTGCCGGCGGGCGCTTCAGCCGGACGCCAGCCGCGCGCGGTGGCGTTCGATCTGCGCGCGCACCTGCGCCGGCGCGGTGCCGCCGGCCACCTGGCGCGCGTTCATCGATCCGTGCAGCGTCAACGCCTCGGCCGCGTCGGCGCCGATCAGCGGGTGCAGCGCCTGCAGCGCATCCGGCGGCAATTCGGCCAGGTCCACGCCCTGCCTCAGCGCGAGCTTGACTGCGTGCGCGACGACTTCGTGCGCGTCGCGGAAGGGCAGGCCCTTCTTGACCAGGTAGTCGGCCAGGTCGGTCGCGGTGGCGTAGCCGCGACGCGCCGCGCGCTCCATCGCGGCGGGCTTGACGACGATGCCGCCCACCATCTCGGCCAGGATGCGCAGCGTGTCGCGCAGCGTGTCGACGGTGTCGAACAGCGGCTCCTTGTCCTCCTGGTTGTCCTTGTTGTAGGCCAGCGGCTGGCCTTTCATCAGCACCAGCAGCGCCGTCAGGTGCCCGACCACGCGCCCGGTCTTGCCGCGCGCCAGCTCGGCCACGTCGGGGTTGCGCTTCTGCGGCATGATCGAGGAGCCGGTGCAGTAGCGGTCGGCCAGGTCGATGAAGCCGAAGGCCTGGCTCATCCACAGCACCAGCTCCTCGGCAAGGCGCGACACGTGCACCATGCAGATCGACGCGAAGGCCGCGAACTCGAGCGCGAAGTCGCGGTCGCTGACGGCATCCAGGCTGTTGCGGCAGATGTCGTCGAAACCCAGCATGCGCGCGACGCGCTCGCGGTCGAGCGGCCAGCCCGTACCGGCCAGCGCCGCTGCGCCCAGCGGCAGCCGGTTGGTGCGGCGGCGCAGGTCGGCCAGCCGCTCGGCGTCGCGCGCGAACATCTCCACGTAGGCCAGCAGGTGGTGCGCGAAGCTCACCGGCTGCGCCACCTGCAGGTGGGTGAAGCCGGGCATGACCGTCTCGGTGTGCTGCGCCGCCAACTCGACCAGCGCGCGCTGCAATGCGGCCAGCAACCCGGCGAGGCCGTCGATCTCGCCGCGAAGCCACAACCGCACGTCGGTGGCCACCTGGTCGTTGCGGCTGCGGCCGGTGTGCAGCCGCTTGCCCGCGTCGCCGACCAATGCGGTGAGCCGCGCCTCGATGTTCAGGTGCACGTCCTCGAGCTCGAGCTTCCAGTCGAAGGCGCCCGATTCGATCTCCTGCGCGATCTGGGCGAGGCCGCGGCGGATGTCGGCCAGGTCCTGCGCGCCGATGATCTGCTGCGCGGCCAGCATCTCGGCGTGCGCGAGGCTGCCGTCGATGTCGGCGCGCCACAGCCGCCGGTCGAAGCCGACGCTGGCGGTGTAGCGCTGAACCAGTTCGCTCATCGGCTCGCTGAACAGCGCCGACCAGGCCTGGGCCTTGTTGTCGAGGGGATTGGTGGCCATCGGCTGGGTGCGCCGCGTTGCGAGGCGGCAAGGGTCGCAAAGGGGTAGTCCGTATTATCGGCGGCGCATGCGGCGCAATCCCGGTTCCGAACCCCCCGACGCGCAACCCGGCGGCGCCGCGCCGGCCGCGCCCGCCAGCCTGTGGCCGGCGCACACCCGGCCGGCCGAACTGGACGACAGCGGCGTCGCCCCCGGCCGTCCGGACCCGACGCCCGGCGCGCAGCCGGCCGCGGGCATGCGCCCGCGTGCCGCGCTCGAGCTGTGCGCGCCGCTGCTGGCGCTGCGCGTGGTGCTGCTGGTGCAGGCGGCGCTGGCGATCGGCGTGCTCGCCACGGCCGGCGGCGCGGGCGACTGGCCGGCGCGGCTGGCGGCGGCGATGTACGCCGGCATCGCCAGCAGCATCGTCTGGCTGGTGGCGGCGTGCGCGGCACGCGCGCCGCTGGCGCGGCTGGGCGACGGCGCGCGCGCGGCCTGGCTGATGGGCCTGGGCGCGGCCGTCGCGCTGCTGGCCTTCGGCGCCGTGCAGTGGGCCGGGCTGGGCGGGGCGGCCCACGGCGTGCGGCTGGCCGGTGTCGCCGCCGCCGGTGCCGCGCTGGCCGGGCTGGTGTGGGCCTGGCTCGACCAGCGGGCGCGGCTGTGGCAGCCGGTCGATGCGGGCGTACGGCTGGCCGAGCTGCAGTCGCGCATCCGGCCGCACTTCCTGTTCAACACGCTCAACACCGCCGCGGCGCTGGTGCGCGTCGACCCGGCGCGCGCCGAAGGCGTGCTGGAAGACCTGGCGCAACTGTTCCGCGTGGCGCTGGCCGAGCCGGGCGCTTCGGTGGCGCTGGACGAGGAGATCGAGCTGGCCCAGCGCTACCTGGCGATCGAGCAGCTGCGCTGCGGCGCGCGGCTGCAGCTGCACTGGGACATCGACGAGCACGTCGGCGCCGCGCGCGTGCCGCCGCTGGTGCTGCAGCCGCTGGTCGAGAACGCGGTGCGCCACGGCATCGAGCCGGCGGTCGGCGGCGGCCACATCTGGGTGCAGGCGGCAGCGCGCCGCGGCCAGGCGGTGGTGCTGGTCAGCAACACCTTGCCCGAGGAACCTTCGCGTCCCGGCCACGGCATCGCGCTGCACAACGTGCGCGAGCGGCTGCGGCTGCTGCACGACGTCGCCGGCCAGTGCGACGCCTGGCGCGAGGACGGCCTGTTTCGCGTGCGCGTGATCGTGCCGCTGTGACGCCATGCCGCACGCGCCGCTGCAGCTGCTGATCGTCGATGACGAACCGCTGGCGCGCCTGCGGCTGGCCGCGCTGCTGCGCGAGATCGACGAGCCGGCCGCGGCGGCAGCCGGCGAGGCGGGCGATGCCGACGCCGCGCTGGCGCTGCTGCGCACGCGCGCCTTCGACGGCGTGCTGCTGGACATCGGCCTGCCGGGCCGCGACGGCCTGAAGCTGGCCGCCGCGCTGCGCGGCCTGCCGAAGCCGCCGGCGGTGATCTTCGTGACCGCGCATGCCGAGCACGCGCTGCGCGCCTTCGAACTCGAGGCGCTGGACTACCTGAGCAAGCCGGTCGCGCGCGAGCGGCTGCGCACCGCGCTGCGCCGGCTCGCGCAGCGCCTGCGGCCGGCCGAGGCGGCGCCGCCCGGCGCGCCCGTGATCGTGGTCAGCGACCGCGGCCGCGTGCTGCGCGTGCCGCGCGGCGAGGTGCTGTACCTGAAGGCCGAGCTGAAGTACGTGACGCTGCGCACCGCGACCCATGCGTACGTGCTCGACGATCCGCTGGCCGAACTCGAGCAGCGGCTGGGCGACGGCTTCGTGCGCATCCACCGCAACGCGCTGGTGGCCAAGGCGGCGGTGCGCGCGCTCGAGCGCCGCGCGGTCGAAGGCGGCGACGGCTGGGCGGTGCGCGTGGCGCCGGTGGACGAGTGGCTCGCGGTGTCGCGCCGCCAGCTGCCGGCGGTGCGCGACGCGCTGCGCGGCTGAAGCCCGCGCGCGCGGCGGGCGGCCCGCCAGTGATCTCGCTGATGCGCCGCGCGATGCGCTCGGCTGCGCGCGCGGCCGACGGCCCGCGCGTCAGCCGGTGTTGCGCAACCCGGCGGCGATGCCGTTGATCGACAGGTGGATGCCGCGGCGCACGCGCTGCGCGCTCGGGTCTTCGGCCGCCGCATCGGCGCCGAGGCGGCGGTGGCGGCGCATCAGCTCGACCTGCAGGTGGTTCAGCGGGTCCAGGTACGGGAAGCGGTGCTCGATCGAGCGCGCCAGCGACGGGTTCGACGCGAGCCGCGCCGGCTCGCCGGTGATCAGCGCGAGTGCGTCGTTGGCGCGCTGCCACTCGGCGCGGATCAGGCCGAAGATGCGCCGGCCCGCGCGCCGGTCTTCCACCAGTTCGGCATAGCGCTCGGCGATCGCCAGGTCGCTCTTGGCCAGCACCATGTCCAGGTTGGACAGCAGCGTGCGCAGGAACGGCCACTGCCGGTGCATGCGCTGCAGCAGCGCCAGGCGCTCGTCGCGGCCCGCGCCGGTGCCGAGGAAGGCCTCGATGCCGCCGCCGAAGCCGCACCAGCCGGGCAGCGCCATCCGGCACTGGCCCCAGCTGAAGCCCCAGGGGATCGCGCGCAGATCCTCGATCGAGCGCGACGCGCCGCGCGACGCCGGGCGCGAGCCGATGTTCAGCTCGGCGATCTCGCGGATCGGCGTGGCCGCGAAGAAGTAGTCGGTGAAGCCCGGCGTCTCGTACACCAGCCGGCGGTAGGCGGCGCAGCTGGCGCGGCTGATCGCGTCGGCCGCGTCCAGGAAGGCCTTGGGCGCAGCCTTCGTCGGCCGCAGCAGCGTGGCCTCGAGCGTGGCCGCCACCAGCGTCTCGAGGTTGCGCCGGCCGATCTCGGGGTTCGCGTACTTCGAGCCGATGACTTCGCCCTGCTCGGTCAGCCGGATCTGGCCGTTCACCGTGCCCGGCGGCTGCGCCAGGATCGCCTGGTAGCTGGGCCCGCCGCCGCGGCCCACGGTGCCGCCGCGCCCGTGGAACAGCCGCAGCCGCAGGCCGTGCGCCTGCTTCAGCGGCTCGAACAGCTCGACCAGCGCGGTCTCGGCGCGGTACAGCTCCCAGTTGCTGGTGAACACGCCGCCGTCCTTGTTGCTGTCGCTGTAGCCGAGCATCACGTCCTGCTCGGCGCCGCCGCGCAGCAGCAGCGGCAGCACGCCGGGCAGCGCGTAGAACTCGCGCATGATGCGCGGCGCGTGGCGCAGGTCGTCGATGGTCTCGAACAGCGGCACCACGATCAGCTCGGCGCGCGCCGCGTCGTCGAGCGTGCCCTGCAGCAGGCCGCATTCCTTTTGCAGCAGCAGCACCTCGAGCAGGTCGCTCACGTCCTCGGTGTGGCTGATCACGTAGTGGCGCAGCGCCTGCGCGCCGTAGCGCCGGCGCATCTCGGCGGCGGTCTCGAACACCGCCAGCTCGCGCAGCAGCAGCGGCGTGTAGCCGGCGCCGCGCACGCGCAGCGGCCGCGCGTCGTTCAGCAGCTCGAGCAGGCGCGTGCGGCGCTCGAACTCGTCGAGCGCGCCGTAGTCGGGCTCGACGCGCGCCACGCGCAGCAGCTCGGCGACCACCGCCTCGTGCTGGTCGGAGCTCTGGCGCAGGTCGACGGTGGCCAGGTGCAGGCCGAAGACCTGCACCGCGCGCTGCAGCGGCGCGAGCCGGGGCGCGACCAGCGCGGCCGCGTGCTGCGCGCGCAGCGACGCCTCGATCACGCCCAGGTCGGCGGCGAAGGCGGCCGCATCGGGGTACGGCGGCTGCGGTGCCACCGGCTGCGGCAGCGCTTCGGCATCGCTGAGCGCGCGCAGCGTCGCCGCCAGCCGCGCATAGACGCCGATCAGCGCGCGCCGGTAGGGCTCGTCGCTGCGGTGCTCGCTGGTGTCGGCCGACGCCGCGGCCAGCGCCAGCAGCTCGGCGCTCGGCGGCGCGAGCATCGCCGACATCGACAGCTCGGCGCCCAGGCGGTGCACCTCGCCCAGGTAGTGCCGCAGCGCGACTTCGGCCTGGCGCGCGAGCGCGCGCCGCAGCGTGTCGGCGCCGACGTTGGGGTTGCCGTCGCGGTCGCCGCCGATCCAGTGGCCCATGCGCAGGAAGGCCGGCAGCGGCTCGCCGCCGAGCGCGTGTTCCAGCTCGCGGTACAGCTTCGGGATCTGCGGCAGGAAGGTGCCCGGGTAATAGCTGAGCGCGTTCTCGATCTCGTCGGCGACGCTCAGCTTCGCGGTGCGCAGCATGCGCGTCTGCCACAGCTGGGTGATGCGGGCGCGGATCGCCTCCTCGTTGGCCTGCAGCTCGGCTTGGGCGTGCAGCGCGTCGCGTTCGGCGATGAAGCCGGCGATCGCGCGCTCGGCGTCGAGGATGCTCTGGCGCTGCACCTCGGTGGGGTGCGCGGTCAGCACCGGCGAGATGTACGCGTGCTGCAGCACCGCGGCGATGTCGGCGGCGCGGTGGCCGGCCTTGTGCAGCTTGTCCAGGCAGAACGCGAGCGAGCCTTCCTGGCGGTGGCCCAGGCGCTCGTGGTGCAGCCGGCGGCGCACGTGGTGGCGGTCCTCGGCGAGGTTGGCCAGGTGCGAGAAGTAGCTGAACGCGCGGATCACGCTGACCGTCTGGTCGGCCGACAGGTTCTTCAGCAGCCGGTCGAGCTGGCGGCCGGCGCCGGTGTCGCGCTTGAGCCGGTAGGCCACCGACAGCCGGCGCACGCGCTCGATCAGCTCGTAGGCGGCGCGGCCCTCCTGCTCGCGGATGACCTCGCCCAGGATGCGGCCGAGCAGCCGGATGTCCTCGACCAGCGGCCGGTTCTTGGCGGCGGCGTCCTGCGCGGCGCGGCGCGGCGGCGCGAGCCGGCTGCGGGTCGGGGTGTCGTTCATCGCGTCGCGCCTCCTTGCCGGCGGCATCGTAACAACCGGGTGCGGCCCGGGGGCTGGCGATAATCGACGCGCCATGTCCGAACGAGCCGAAGCTCCCGCCCGCACTGCCGGCAATGCCGCCGTCGTCATCGCCACGCGCGAAAGCCGCCTGGCGCTGTGGCAGGCCGAACACGTGCGCCGCCTGCTGCAGACGCGCCTGGGGCTCGCGGCCGAACTGCTGGGCATGACCACGCGCGGCGACCAGATCCTGGACCGCGCGCTGTCCAAGGTCGGCGGCAAGGGCCTGTTCGTCAAGGAGCTGGAAGCGGCGCTCGAAGACGGCCGCGCGCAGCTCGCGGTGCATTCGCTGAAGGACGTGCCGATGGAGCTGCCCGCGGGCTTCGTGCTCGGCGCGGTGCTCGAGCGCGAGGACGCGCGCGATGCCTTCGTCAGCCCGCGCTTCGAGCGGCTGGACGCGCTGCCGCAAGGCGCCTGCGTCGGCACTTCGAGCCTGCGCCGCGCGGCGCAGCTGCTGAGCCTGCGGCCCGACCTGCGCATCGAGTCGCTGCGCGGCAACCTCGACACGCGGCTGCGCAAGCTCGACGCGGGCGCCTACGACGCGATCGTGCTGGCCGCTGCCGGCCTGGTGCGCCTCGGGCTGGGCGGGCGGATCCGGATGTGCTTCGACCCGGGCGAGATGACGCCCGCGGCCGGGCAGGGGGCGCTCGGGCTCGAGTGGCGCGCCGATGCGGCGGCGCTCGGCGCGCAGTTGGCGCCGCTGTCGCACCGGCCGACCTGGCTGGCGACGGCGGCCGAACGCGCCGTGTCGCGCGCGCTCGGCGGCAGCTGCAGCATGCCGCTGGCCGCGCACGCGGTGTGGCAGGGCGCGCGGCTGCAGGTCGATGCGATGCTCGGCCATCCGCTCGAGCCGGGCCGCCCGGTGCTGCGCGCGCGCCGGCAGGCGGCGGTGGCCGACGACGCGGCCGCGCAGGCGCTGGGCGAAGGCGTGGCCGCCGCGCTGCGTGCTGCCGACCGTGACGGCTACCTGCTCGCTGCGCAAGCGCTTCGCAACGCCTGAGCCGCGGGGCGCGCCGCACATGCGCTGCATCGTCACCCGCCCGCGCGCGCAGGCGCTGCCGCAGGTCGAGCGGCTGCGCGCGGCCGGCATCGACGCAGTCGCGCTGCCGCTGATCGAGATCGCGCCGCCGGCCGACCCGGCGCCGGTGGCCGCCGCGTGGCACGCGATCCGCGGCCAGGCGCTGGTGATGTTCGTCAGCGCCAATGCGGTCGAGCGCTTCTTCGCCGCGCAGCCGGCAGGCGTGCACTGGCCCGCGGCCGTACGCGCCGGTGCCACCGGCCCGGGCACGACGGCGGCGCTGCACGCGGCGGGGGTGCCGGCCGCAGCGATCGACGCGCCGGCCGTGCCGCCCTTCGAGACCGAGGCCCTGTGGCAGCAGTTGCGGCTGCGCGACTGGGCTGGCCGGCGGGTGCTGGTGGTGCGCGGCGAACAAGGGCGCGACTGGCTCGCTGCGCAGATGCGCGCCGCCGGGGCGACGGTGCGCTTCGTCGCCGCCTATGCGCGCCGGCTGCCGCAGCTCGACGCGGCCGGGCGGGCGCTGCTGGCGCAGGCGTGTGCCGAGCCGCGCGGCTGCGCCTGGCTGTTCAGCAGCGCCGAGGCGGCCGCCAACCTGGGCGTGCTGGCGCCCGCTGCCGACTGGTCGGCCGCGACCGCGCTGGCCACGCACCCGCGCATCGCCGCCGCCGCGCGCCGCCTGGGATTCGGCCGCGTGCTTGATGCGCCGGTGCTGTTGCCCGAACTGATCGCGCAGGTGCGCTCACTACAATCGGCGCCGTCGTGACCGATTCCAGCCCCGCGCCCGCCCTCCAGCCCAGGCACGGCGCCTTGGATGCGCACCTGCTGCCGACACGCTGGATCGTGGCCGGTGCGCTGCTGCTGGCGGTGCTGTCGGCGGGCGCAGTGGTCTACGCGTGGAACACGCAGCAGCGCGTCAAGGGGCTCGAGCAGCAGCTCGTCAAGCGCCAGCAGGACAGCGCCGAGCAGTCTGCCGAAGCGCAGCTGCTGGCCAAGCAGGCGCAGGAAGCGGCGCGCGAATCGGCCGCCAAGGTGGCGCTGCTGGAAGCGCGCGTCGCCGAAGTCAGCGTGCAGCGCACGCAGCTCGAGGCGCTGATCCAGACGATGTCGCGGTCGCAGGACGAGAACCTGCTGGCCGACGTCGACGCGGCGATCCGGGTCGCGGTGCAGCAGGCGGCGATCACCGGCAGCGTGGAGCCGCTGCTGCACACGCTGCGCCACGCCGACGAGCGCCTGGCGCGGCAGGACCAGCCGCGGCTGCAAGGCGTGCGCCGCGCGCTGGCGCAGGACATCGAGCGCGTGCGCGCCGCCGGCCGCGTGGACCTGGCGGCGCTGGTGATGCGCATCGACGAAGTGGTGCGCACGGTCGACGAATTGCCGCTGCTGGCTGCCGCCGAGCGGCGCAGGGGGGCATCGCCGCCCGCACAGCCGGCGCCGGAGCCGGCTGCGCCGGCCGCCGCTGCTTCGGCGCCCGCCAGCACCTGGGCGGGGCTGCGGCAGTCGGTCGCGGCGGGCTGGGATGCCGTTGCCGGGCGCATCTGGAGCGAGGCGCGCAGCCTGATCCGGGTGACGCCGATCGAGCATCCCGAGGCGATGCTGATCGCGCCCGAGCAGGCCTGGTTCCTGCGCGAGAACCTGAAGCTGCGCCTGCTGAATGCGCGGCTGGCGCTGATGAGCCGGCAGTTCGACACCGCGCAGGCCGACCTGCACGACGCACAGGCCGCGCTCGACCGCTACTTCGACCGCAACTCCAAGCGGGTCATCGCAGCGGGCGATGCGCTGCGCCAGATCAGCGGCGAAGCCCGGCAGCTCGACGTGCCGCGCCCGGACGCGACGCTGGCGGCGATCGCGGCCGTGACCGGCGGCCGCTAGCGCGAGCCGGCGCAAGGCGGGGCACGGCGATGCGCAGCGTCATCTGGCTCGTGCTGCTGTTCGTGGCGGCAGTGGTCGCGGCGATGACGCTGGGCCGCAACGACGGCCTCGTGAGCCTGTATTTCGGCCACTGGCGTACCGACCTGTCGCTGAACCTGTTCGTCGTGCTGGTGCTGCTGGCCTGCGCGCTGCTGATGCTGGCGGCGCGCTCGATCGCGCGCCTGCTCAGCCTGCCGCAGCGCGCGCACGAATGGCGCCAGCTGCGCAACGAGCGCGCGGCGCAGGCGCGGCTGCGCGAGGGTTTCGCCGAGTACTTTGCCGCGCGCTACAGCCGCGCGCACCGCGCGGCGCAGCGCGCGCTGGAGATCCAGGACGAGACCGAGGCGCTGCGGGCCGACGCCGAATTCCGGCTGCTCGCGCACCTGCTCGCGGCGGCCAGCCTGCACCGCCTGCAGGACCGGCCCAGGCGCGACGAGCTGATGCAGCAGATGGCCGGCCTGCTGCGGCGCGGCTCGGCGGCGCGGCCGATCGACGAAGGCGTGCGGCTGCTGGCGGCCGAATGGGCGATCGACGATCGCGACGCCGCCGGCGCGATCGCACAACTCGGCGAACTGCCCGGCGGCGTCGCCCGGCGTACCCAGGCGCTGCGGCTGCGGCTGCTGGCGCAGCGCCTGACGCAGCAACCGCTGGCGGCGCTGCAGACGGCGCGGCTGCTGGCCAAGCACCAGGCCTTCTCGCCGGAGGCGGCCAAGAGCCTGCTGCGCACGCTGGCGCTGGAGGCACTGGAGGCGGCGCGCGACGCCGACACGCTGCGCCGCACCTGGCAGCAGCTCGATGCGGCCGATCGCCGCGATGCGGCCGTCGCCGCGCGTGCGGCGATCCGGGCCGCCGGCTTCGGCGTGCCGGCCGAAGGCCGCGAGTGGCTGCGCCCGTACTGGGACCAGATCGCGCAACTGGCGCCCGACGAGCGCCGCGCGGTCGCGCTCGCGCTGCTGGAGTGCCGTGAAGGCATCGGCTCGGACTGGCTGGCCCCGCTCGACGCCGCGGCCGCTGCGCTGCCGAACGACCCGGCGGTGGCGGCGGCGGTGGGTGCGGCGCTGGTCGAGCGTCAGTTGTGGGGCAAGGCGCGGCGGCCGCTGGAGCAGGCGGCTCAGGCCCAGACGCTGCCCGCGCTGCCGCGGCGGCGCTCCTGGCGCGCACTGGCGCAACTGGCCGAACAGGAAGGCGACACCGAGCGCGCCAACGCCTGCGCCTGGGCCGCGGCGCGCATCGACTGATATAATTTCGCGCTTCGCGGCTGTAGCTCAGCTGGATAGAGTACTTGGCTACGAACCAAGGGGTCGTGGGTTCGATTCCTGCCAGCCGCGCCAGTTTTTCCTTCTGAATCAGCGGCCCAGACGCGCGAGCGTCTGGGCCGCTGCCGTTTGCTGCGGGACTCTTGCGGGCTCCTGCGGGACGCCTGCGGGGCCCGCGCCGCGCCGCCTGTGCTGCGAGCTTCAACGTCGCTGGGCTCTCGTTCCAAAGGCCGGTGTCTTCCCTGATCCCGCAAGCGCATGCCGGCGGTGTGCAGCAGGTCGTGGACGTGTAGGCCACCCCGGCCGGCTTCGCGCCGCACCCGCTGCCAAGCCGTGTTGTTCATCGTCTCGGCCGGATGCGGATCGCGCCTGGCTGCGCCGTCCTGCTTCGGCCGACGATAGACGAACACGAACTCGTCGTGCTCGCTGTGCACGGGGTCGACGACGGACTGCGCCACGCCGCTGCAGACCAGAAGCCGCGACCTCTTGCGCCGCTGCACGGTCGCCGCAGGCACCCCGAACACATTGACGCCCAGTTCGCCGACGCGCATCCCGCAGTCCCATCGCAACCTGCGCACCACATCGCCGCGCGTGCCGGTGTTCGAAGCGAACCCATGCGGACCGGACGAGGAGGAGGCAGCTTCGGCAGGAGCCTTCGCGGCTCGGCCCGGCTGATGGGCCTGGGTTCGCGCTGATGGGGCGGCCGGAAGCTGCAGCGGCAGGGCGACGCGCTGCAACGCCGACCGACCTCGGCCCTGAGGGGCGATGAAGCGGGCGGCGTCGCGTGCACTGCCGGCAAATCGGGTGGTGCTCGAGATTTTCCTGGGCCGCAGAGCGGTGCGCGCCATTCATGCCGATGCGGCATAGCTGCTAGCGCCCTGCCTGGGCTACCTCGGCGGTAGGCGCCTGCCCACAATCGTGCCCAGATCGATATCAACAGGCACGAGACAAGCCATGCAACCCCTTCTCCACGGCATTTCGTCCATGGCCACGCGCCAGGCCCTGGCCGAACTGGCGGCTGATTGGCAGGCCCGCGGCGGCGAGCCGGTTTCCATCGAGTCGGTAGGTGGCGTGGATGCGGCGCGGCGCGTGCAGGCGGGGCAAGAGTCTTTCGACCTGGTGTTTCTGGCGTCCGACGCCCTGGCCAAGCTGCAGGCTGCAGGCCGCGTGGCGGCAGGCAGCGTGCTGCCGCTGATGCGCTCGGCCACGGCGGTGGCCGTACCCGCGGCTGCTGCGCTGCCGGACATCTCCTCGGAAGAGGCCGTGCGCACCGCGGTGCTGGCGGCGCCCAGCATTGGTTACTCGACGGGGCCCAGCGGCGTGGCGCTGCAGGCGCTGTTCGCGCGCTGGGGCATTGCCGAGCAGATCGCGGCGCGCACCGTGCAGGCGCAGCCCAGCGTGCCTGTGGGGGCGCTGGTCGCGCGGGGCCAGGTGGCGCTGGGCTTCCAGCAGCTGGCCGAACTCATCCATGTGCCGGGCATCCGCATCGTCGGCCCCTTGCCGCCGGCCATTGCCATCGACACGGTGTTTGGCGCTGCTGTGGTGCAGGGCACCCCGAACGCCGGCGCCGCGCGCCGCGTACTCGCCTTCATGGCCTCACCCGAGGCGGCCGACGCCAAGCGGCGCCAGGGCATGGCGCCCATTTGAGGCGACGGCATTCGTTGACCAGGAATTCTTGACAGGAGACAAACCATGACAGGCAGCAATGCACCCACCAACGTGCAGACCGTGCTCAACGAGCACCCGTTCTCGGGCTACCAATGGGTGATTTTCACCCTGTGTTTTCTTATCGTCCTGCTCGACGGCTTCGACACGGCAGCCATCGGCTATATCGCTCCGTCGCTGATCGCCGAGTGGGGTGTGGCCAAGGCTGATCTGGGGCCGGTGCTGAGTGCTGCGCTGTTCGGGCTGGCCGGTGGCGCCATGAGCTCGGGCCCCCTGGCCGACAGGTTCGGTCGCAAGGCCGTGCTGGTGACTTCCGTGTTGGTGTTTGCCATCGCCTGCCTGATCTCGGGCTACGCCCATGACTTGCACAGCCTGACCGCGTGGCGCTTCGTGACCGGTTTGGGGCTGGGTGCCGCCATGCCCAATGCCGTGACGATGATGAGCGAGTACTGTCCCGACAGCCGCCGCTCCACCATCACGAACGCGATGTTCTGCGGTTTCCCATTGGGCGCGGCCTTCGGCGGCTTTCTGGCTGCATGGATGATTCCGCACCTGGGCTGGCGCAGCGTGCTGCACCTGGGCGGCGTTGCCCCGTTGGTGCTGGTGGTGCTGTTGGTATGGCTGCTGCCCGAATCCGTGCGCTACATGGTGGCCAAGGGCTATTCAGCCGATCGCATCCGCAAGCCGCTGACGCGCATTGCCGGCGCTGCCGTGCAACATGTGCAGCAGTTCGTGATGACCGAGAACAAGGTCGACGTGCAAGGCAGGAGCGGCATCGGCGTTGTACTGTCCAAGCAGTACGGCGTCGGCACGATCATGCTGTGGATCGCGTATTTCATGGGGCTGGTCATCTTCTACGCGCTGATCAACTGGATGCCGGTTCTTTTCAAGGAGACCGGGCTCGATCCCAAGGTGGCGACACTGGTGGCGGCGCTGTTTCCGCTGGGGGGCGTGGGCGCCGTGTTCTTCGGCTGGCTCATGGATCGCTTCAATGCCGACCGCATCATCGCAGTGGGCTATGTGCTGACCGCAGCGTCTATCTGGTGGATCGGCCAGGCGAGTGCCAACCTGGGCTGGCTGGTGGCTTCCGTTTTTGTTGCCGGTACGCTCATGAATACCGCACAGTCTTCCATGCCCGCGCTTGCAGCCGCCTTCTATCCCACCAGCGGCCGTGCCACGGGTGTCGCCTGGATGCTGGGTGTCGGCCGTTTTGGCGGCATTGCAGGTTCGTTTCTGGTGGCCGAGCTGGCTTCGCGCAGTCTGAGCTTCAGCCAGATCTTCACCGTGGTCGCGATTCCCGGCCTGATCGCTGCTGCGGCTCTGGTTGCAAAGCAAGCGACGGCGCCCAGGCTGGTCATGAAAAAAGCGACAACGCCCAAGCCTGCGGCTTGAGTGACACCGTCCCGGAAAGAGGCGGGCTCACTGAATGGGTCCGCCGGATTCTTCCGAATTTTCGAACAGGAGAATTTCATGATCATCGACATTCACGGCCACTACACCACCGCGCCTGCCGCGCTCGGCGAGTGGCGCAACCGCCAGATCGCAGCACTCGAGGATTCGAGCCGGCAGCCCAAGGTGTCAGAACTGAAAATCAGCGACGACGACATCCGCGAAACCATCGAGAGCAACCAGCTGCGCCTGATGAAGGAGCGCGGCTTGGATCTCACGCTGTTCAGCCCGCGCGCGTCGTTCATGGCGCACCACATCGGCGGCTTTCAGACGTCAAGCACCTGGGCGGCCATCTGCAACGAGCTGTGCCATCGCGTCTCCCAGCTCTTTCCTGACCACTTCATTCCGGTCGCGATGCTGCCGCAGTCGCCCGGAGTGGACCCCGCCACCTGCATCCCCGAGCTGGTCAAGTGCGTCGAGCAGTTCGGCAACGTGGGCTTCAACCTCAACCCCGACCCTTCGGGCGGCCACTGGACCAGCCCGCCGCTGACCGACCGCAGCTGGTACCCCATCTACGAAAAGATGGTCGAGTACGACATCCCCGCGATGATCCACGTCTCCACCAGCTGCAACGCGTGCTTCCACACCACGGGCGCGCACTACATCAATGCCGACACCACGGCGGTGATGCAGCTCATCCAGGGCGATTTGTTCAAGGACTTCCCGACGCTGAAGTTCCTGATCCCCCACGGCGGCGGCGCGGCGCCCTACCACTGGGGCCGCTACCGGGGCCTGGCGCAGGAACTGAAGAAGCCCCTGCTCGACGAGCACCTGCTGAACAACATCTACTTCGACACCTGCGTGTACCACCAGCCCGGCATCAATCTGCTGACCGAGGTGATTCCCACCAAGAACATCCTGTTCGCCAGCGAAATGATCGGCGCCGTGCGCGGTATCGACCCCCAGACCGGCCACTACTACGACGACACCAAGCGCTACATCGAGGCCACGCAAAACCTCACGGCCGAGGAAAAGCACATGGTCTATGAAGGCAATGCGCGCCGCGTATTCACGCGCCTGGATGCGGCGCTCGAGGCCAAGGGCCTGTAACTTCACCAGGAGAACGACATGTACGAACTCGGAGTCGTCTACCGCAACATCCGGCGCGCCGACCGCGCCGCCGCCGACGGCCTGGCCGCCCTGGGATCGGCCACCGTGCACGAGGCCATGGGCCGCGTCGGCCTGCTCAAGCCCTATATGCGCCCCACCTTCCCGGGCAAACAGGTCTCCGGCACGGCGGTGACTGTGCTGCTGCAACCCGGGGACAACTGGATGATGCACGTCGTGGCCGAGCAGATTCAGCCCGGCGACATCGTGGTCGCCGCCGTCACCAGCGAATGCACCGACGGCTACTTTGGTGACCTGCTGGCGACCAGTTTCCAGGCGCGAGGCGCCCGGGCGCTCGTCATCGACGCCGGCGTGCGTGACGTGAGGACGCTGCAGGACATGGACTTTCCCGTGTGGAGCAAGGCCATCAGCAGCAAGGGCACCATCAAGGCCACCCTGGGCTCGGTGAACATCCCCGTCGTCTGCGCCGGAATGTGGGTCACCCCCGGCGACGTCATCGTGGCCGACGACGACGGCGTGGTCTGCGTGCCCGCCGCCCGAGCCGTGGAAACCCTGGCCGCCGCGCAAAAGCGCGAGAGCTTCGAGGGCGAGAAGCGCGAGAAGCTGGCCAGCGGCGTGCTGGGTCTGGACATGTACCAAATGCGCGAGCCCCTGGCCAAGGCCGGCCTGCGCTACATCGACTGAAGGGCCGCCATGAGCAATCTCGAAAAAACCCCCGGCTGGCTCGATTGGTACCAGGGCCCGAGCAAACCGCGCTTCCAGTTGCCCGCAGGCGCAGTCGATGCGCATTGCCACGTCTTTGGCCCGGGCAACGAATTCCCGTTCGCGCCCGAGCGCAAGTACACGCCGTGCGATGCCGGCAAGCAGCAGCTGTTTGCGCTGCGCGACCACCTCGGCTTTGCGCGCAACGTCATCGTGCAGGCCACCTGCCACGGCGCCGACAACCGCGCCATGGTCGATGCCTGCCTGGCCAGCGGCCGCAAGGCGCGCGGCGTGGCCACCGTCAAGCGCAGCGTGACCGATGAAGAGCTGCAGCAGCTGCACGCCGCCGGCGTGCGCGGCGTGCGCTTCAACTTCGTCAAGCGCCTGGTGGACTTCACGCCCAAGGACGAGCTGATGGAAATCGCCGGCCGCATCGCCAAGCTGGGCTGGCATGTGGTGATCTATTTCGAGGCCGTGGACCTGCCCGAGTTGTGGGGCTTCTTCACCAGCCTGCCCACCACCGTGGTCGTGGACCACATGGGCCGCCCCGACGTGGCCAAGGGCGTGGACAGCGACGAATTCGCGCTGTTCCTGAAGTTCATGCGCGAGCACCCGAACGTGTGGAGCAAGGTGAGCTGCCCCGAACGCCTGTCCGTCACCGGCCCCAAGGCGCTGGATGGCGAGCAGAACGCGTACCAGGACGTGGTGCCGTTCGCGCGCCGCGTGGTGCAGGAGTTCCCGGATCGCGTGCTCTGGGGCACCGACTGGCCGCACCCGAATTTGAAGGACCACATGCCCGACGATGGCCTGCTGGTGGACTTCATTCCCCATATCGCGCCTACGCCCGAGCTGCAGCGCAAACTGCTGGTGGACAACCCCATGCGCCTGTACTGGCCTGAGGAAGCCTCAAAGGCCTGATCCTCTGTCATTCATCAAGGAGACAAGCACCATGGCACTCGACAAACCCTATCTGGACATTCCCGGCACGACGATCTTCGACGCCGACCAGAGCCGCAAGGGCTATTGGCTCAACCAGTTCTGCATGAGCCTGATGAAGGCCGAGAACCGCACCCGCTTCAAGGCCGACGAAGACGCCTATCTGGCCGAATGGCCGATGACCGACGAGCAGCGCGCCGCAGTGCGCGCGCGCGACCTGAACTGGATGATGCGCACCGGCGGCAACATCTACTTCCTGTCCAAGCTGGGCGCCTGCGACGGGCTGAGCTTTCAGCAGATGGCGGGCAGCATGACCGGCATGACCGAGGAGCAGTACCGCGCCATGATGGTCGCCGGCGGCCGCACGCCCGAGGGCAACCGCGTGATCGGCGAGGGCGGCGACGCCCAGGGGCCCATGTCGCAATCGCCGGCGTGGCAGGAATGGCAGGATGCCCAGGCCCAGCTGGCGCTGGCCGATGCCGTCGAGCATGCCCAGGAGGCTCAACCGCAGGGCCAGGCACGCATCACCGCAGCGGTGTTCACCTCGCATGTGCCGGCCATCGGCGCGGCGGTGGACATGGGCAAGACGCAGGAGCCCTACTGGAAGCCGATGTTCCAGGGCTACGAGTTCTCCAAGCAATGGGTGAAGGACAACCGGCCGGACGTGATCTTCCTGGTCTACAACGACCATGCCACCAACTTCGACCTGGGCGTCATCCCGACCTTTGCCATCGGCACGGCGGCCGAGTTCGAGCCCGCCGACGAGGGCTACGGCAAGCGCCCGGTGCCCACGGTGCACGGCGATCCCGACCTGGCCGCGCACATCGCGCAGTCGGTGATCCAGCAGGATTTCGACCTGACGCTGGTCAACGAGCTGAAGGTGGACCACGGCCTGACGGTGCCGCTGAGCCTGATGTTCGGCCAGCCCGAACAGTGGCCCTGCAAGGTCATCCCCTTCCACGTCAACGTGGTGCAGTACCCCGTGCCCTCGGGCAAGCGCTGCTTCGAGCTGGGCCAGGCGATCCGCCGCGCCATCGAGAGCTACGACCGGCCTCTGAAGGTGCAGATCTGGGGCACGGGCGGCATGAGCCACCAGCTGCAGGGCCCGCGCGCCGGCCTGATCAACGCCGAGTGGGACAACAAGTTCCTCGACCGGCTGATCGCCGACCCGGCCGAGCTGTCCACCATGCCGCACATCGACTATGTGCGCGAGGCGGGCAGCGAGGGCATCGAGCTCGTGATGTGGCTCATCGCCCGTGGCGCCATGGCCGACGTCGCCGGCGGCAAAGCCCCGAAAGTGGCGCACCGCTTCTTCCATGTGCCCGCCAGCAACACCGCGGTGGGGCATCTGATTCTGGAAAACCAATAGGCAAGGACTGATCACCATGACCATCAAAGTCGCCCTCGCCGGCGCCGGAGCGTTCGGCATCAAGCACCTGGACGGCATCAAGAACATCGATGACGTCGAGGTCGTCTCGCTCGTCAGCCGTGACCTGGGCAAGACTCGGGAGGTGGCCGATCGATACGGCATCCCGCACGTGAGCACCGAACTGGCCGACAGCCTGGCCATCGACGAGGTGGACGCCGTCATCCTGTGCACGCCCACGCAGATGCACGCGAGCCAGAGCATCGCCTGCCTGGAGGCGGGCAAACATGTGCAGGTCGAGATTCCGCTGTGCGACGTGCTGGCCGAGGGCGAGAAAGTCGTTGCCCTGCAAAAGCAGACCGGCCTGGTGGCCATGTGCGGCCACACGCGCCGCTTCAACCCGAGCCACCAGTTCGTGCACCAGAAGGTCCAGGCCGGCACGTTCAACATCCAGCAGATGGATGTGCAGACCTACTTTTTCCGGCGCAGCAACATGAACGCCCTGGGCCAGCCGCGCAGCTGGACGGATCACCTGCTGTGGCACCACGCCGCGCACACGGTGGACCTGTTCGCCTATCAGGCGGGCAGCCCCATCGTCAAAGCCAACGCCATCCAGGGCCCGATCCACAAGGATCTGGGCATCGCCATGGACATGAGCATCCAGCTGAAAGCCGCCAACGGCGCCATCTGCACGCTGAGCCTGTCGTTCAACAACGACGGCCCGCTGGGTACCTTCTTTCGCTACATCGGCGACAGTGCCACCTACATCGCGCGCTATGACGACCTGTACACCGGCAAGGAAGAGAAGATTGACGTGAGCCAGGTCGCGGTGAGCACGAACGGCATCGAGCTGCAGGACCGCGAATTCTTCGCCGCCATCCGCGAAGGCCGCGAGCCCAACGCCAGCGTGGCCCAAGTACTGCCCTGCTACCAGGTGCTGCACGATCTGGAGTTGCAGTTGACGTAGGCCTCAGCGCCGATGTTCATGCGTCGATGACGCTGCGGACCAAGTGCGACGAGCCGAGCACGAGCGGCAGCGTGCTCAAGGAGCTTCACCTCTGACGGGCTCCGAGTGCGACCGGCTCGAGTCCTTGCCCGGCGAGCGCTGCGCCGATCTCATGCCCGTCAGTGCGCGATCTCGTTGAGAGCGCCCCAGGGCCGGGCTGCGCCGCGCCCCCGCGAGGGCCAAGGCAACTCGGCGCGGCCCGACCTCTTCTTGAAAGTCACGAAGAGCCGCCAATGGCATGGCTTGCGTTGTGAGGTATGCGATGAATCTTCAGCAGATCGACACCTTCGTCCGCGTGGTCGAGTCCGGCAGCTTCAGCAAGGCGGCGGTGCTGCTGGACATGGCACAGCCCGCGCTGAGCCGTCAGGTGCGGGCGCTGGAGACCGAGCTGCGCGTGGCGTTGCTGATACGCACGGGCCGCGGCGTCGTTCCCACCGATGCCGGGCGGCGCTTGCTGGAGCACGGCCACGCCATCATGCAGCGCGTGGCGTTGGCCAAGGAAGACCTGGGCGCGCAGCGCGATGAACCCGTGGGCAGCATCACCGTGGCCCTGCCGCCCAGCATGGCGCGGCGGCTCACGCGCCCGTTGATCGACGGGTTTCGCTCCGGCATGCCGCGTGCGCGACTGGTGTTGCTGGAGGGCTTCTCGGTCAACATTGCCGAATGGCTGGTGTCGGGCCGCGTGGATCTGGCGCTGGTCTATTCACCGGCACCCCATCCGCAGATCGAGATCACGCCGGTGCTGCAGGAGAACCTGTGCCTGATAGGCCCCGCCGACAGCCTGGCCGGGCGCAGCTCGGTGTCGTTCGAGCGACTCGTGGACTACCCGCTCGTCATGCCGCAGCGCGGACAGATCTTCCGCAAGCTGATGGAGACGCAGGCGGCACTCTCGCATATCAAGCTCAATGTGGTGTGGGAAGTCTCCAGCGTGCCTGCGATTCTGGATCTGGTGCAAGGCGGTTATGGCTGCGCCGCGTTGACTGGCAGCGCCTCGCGTGGCGATACCGACGAAGGCGAGCGCGCGTCCCTGGTGGCCGTGCCGATCGAGGCGCCCCGCATCGTCAGCACGCTGTGCCTGGTGCAGTCGGCGAAGAAACAGGCCACACCGTTGATCCGCCGCACGGCCGATCTGCTGCAGCGGTTGAGCCTGCAGGCGTGTGCCGCTGACACGCAGGCGTGACCCATGCTTGCAAGCTCAGAGCTTCTGGCGATAGGCGGCCGGCGCCAGCCCCGTGTGGCGCCTGAAGAACCGGCTGAAATAGGCTGGGTCGTTGAACCCCAGGTCGAACGCCAGCTGCGACACTGGAGCCTGCACATACATCAGCAGGCGGCAGGCTTCGCGCACCAGGCGCTCGTGCACGAGTTGCTGGGCCGACATGCCGGTCTCGGCGCGCACGAGGCGATTGAGCCGCTCGGCCGACAGGCCCAGTTCATCCGCGTAGCGCGTGATGTGCCAATGCTCGGTGTAGTGCTGCTCCACCAGCACCAGCCAGCGCGTATACAGCGCGTGCCGGCTCTGCGTGCGCGGGCGCTCATCGGCGTGCGCGCGCCGTTGCGCCAGTTGCCACACCACGCTGCGCCCCAGCCACAAGGCTACGGGGCCTGCCGCCTGGGCAGCGGGCGCCTGCGCCTCGGCGTGCAGCGCCTGCCACAGGGCATGCAGCCGCTCGGTCGCCGCATCGCCCGCGGGCAGGGGCATGGCGGCGGGTGCGGCGAACAGCGTGCCCAGCGCGGCGCCGGTCTGGGCATCGTCGCGCTCGGCCAGCAGGGCAGAATCGAAGGTGAAGACGTAGCCCTGCGTGTGGCGTGCAAAGCGAAAGGCGTGCGCCACGCCCGGAGGTATCGCCAGGGCAACGGGGCCGCTGGCCTCTATGCGAGTTTCGTCCAACAACGCATCGACGCTGCCAAGGCGCAGCCACAGCAGCTGGTGCAGGCCGTGGTGCACATGGACGTCGATCTCCCAATTGTACAAGCGGCTGCGCGAGTCTATGGATTCGATGTGCAGCATGCGCAGCGTACCCGCGCGGCCCTCGCCGTACAGGGCAAAGACGGGCAGGCGGCGCAGCCGGCGGCGTGGTGCGGAAAAGAAGGAGGGCATGTCAACCAAATGTACGCCTAAAGTACCAGAGCCGAGTGTGTTTCGTCCGACAGCGCACTCCACTTCGCTTTCACAATTCGGATCTTGCTTTGCATCAACACTGAAAGGAGACCTCTCTCATGAAAACGCAAGTCGCCATCATCGGCGGCGGCCCGTCTGGCCTGCTGCTGTCCCAACTGCTCGACCGCAAGGGCATTGCCAACGTGGTGCTGGAAAAGCACACGCGCGACTACGTGCTGGGCCGCATCCGCGCCGGCGTGCTCGAGCATGGCTTTGCCGCGCTGATGCGCGAAGCCGGCGTGGGCGAACGCATGGACCGCGAGGGCGAGATCCACGAGGGCTTCTACATCGCCACCAACGGCGAGCGCAAGCGCATCGACCTGCACACGCTCACGGGCGGCAACTCGGTCGTCGTCTATGGCCAGACCGAGGTCACGCGCGATCTGTACGAGGGGCGCGACAAGGCCAAGGGCATGGTGATCCACGAAGCCCTGGACGTGCAGCCGCACGGCATGCAGACCGATGCGCCCTACGTCACCTGCCGCAAGGATGGCGAACAACTGCGCATCGATTGCGACTACATCATCGGCTGCGACGGCTACCACGGCGTGAGCCGCGCCAGCATTCCCGCCGACCGCATTCGCACTCACGAGCGCGTCTACCCGTTCGGCTGGCTGGGCCTGCTGTCGTATACCAAGCCTGTCTCGCCCGAGCTGATCTATGCACGGCACGAGCGCGGCTTTGCGCTGTGCTCGATGCGTTCGCAGGTGCTCAGCCGCTACTACGTTCAGGTTCCGCTGTCCGACAAGGTGGAAGACTGGTCGGACGATCGCTTCTGGGGCGAACTCGCAAGCCGCCTGCCGGCCGACGTGGCGTCCAAGCTCCAGACCGGTGCCTCCATCGAGAAAAGCATCGCCCCGCTGCGCTCCTTCGTGGCCGAGCCGATGCGCTACGGGCGCATGTTCCTGGCGGGGGATGCGGCGCACATCGTGCCGCCCACGGGCGCGCGCGGCCTCAACAGTGCAGCGTCCGACGTGTACTACCTCTACCACGCCTTGCTGGCGCATTACCACGAGGGAGACTCGCGCGGCCTCGATGCCTATTCCGACAAGGCGCTGGCGCGCGTGTGGAAGGGGCAGCGCTTCTCGTGGTGGATGACCAATCTGCTGCATACCTTCCCGGATCACACGTCCTACGAGCAGCGCCTGCAGCAGACCGAGGTCGACTACCTGCTCTCGTCGCAGCACGCGATGGCGTCGCTGGCCGAAAACTACGTCGGCCTGCCGTTCTGACGCGGGGGACGCCTGAACGCAGAGTTCGTCTGCAGTTCAGGCGTTCACGTTGGGCACTGCCACGGGCTGGCTGGCCGTTGTTCCCTGCGCCGATGCGCTGAATGACCTGAGATCTCAGCCGGATCGCAGCGGCGCAAGACCGCCTCCATCCGCTGGCGAGATGGCAGCCTTGCGCCGATCGCGGCGGAGCAGACGAAGCGCCCGTTGCCGCTTCCGGGTCGGCAGATGGGCGCCGGCAACCGTTCGGCAGGCGCTGATCGAAGGCGAGTCACAACGCGGGCGGGCGCTTTTGGCCGGCGGCGCAAGGGTGCCGGCGTGGTGTCGAGGGCCTCGGTGCCGTGTGCCTGCAGCGCGGCCGCGGCGCGGGGCGCCAGCCGCCGGCAGAAATATCAGCAACACCAGACGGCGTTTCTGCCGACCAAAGCCTTGCTCACCAGCGCTCAGGAAGCCTTCGGGAGGTGTGGAACACCCGCAGGATCTCGAGGGTCTGGCCACGGACCCTGTACGGCACGACGTAGCGCGTCTTGAGCACCACGAGCTCACGCGTGCCCGAGACCCGGCCTGGGCGGCCCATGCCGGGTTGCTCCGGCAACATGGCAACGGCTTCGAGCGCGCGCTGGACCACGAGCTGCGCGGCGTCTGGGCTGTCGGCTGCGATGTGGCTCGCTTCGTCGTCGAGGTTGCGCAGCGCATTGCGCAACCACCTAACGCGCATTCACCTTCCACTTGTTGGCCAGCGCGGCAACGTCCTCGTCGCTGGCGAAGTCGCCGGCGTCGGCCTCCTTGAGCGCCGCACGGATCTCGGCGATCTGCCACTCGTTGGTTTCGACGAACTCGCGGATCGCCTCGGCCGCGAGGTAGGACTTGCTGCGGTTGGTCGAGTCGGCCAGGCGATCGAGGCGATCCTTGACCTCGTCTTCGAGGCGGATGGTCATGGTGGTGGACATGAGGAAAACGCGGTGTGCTCGACTGTGTACAGTGTAGTACGCGATTGCTCGTGGGCACATCCCAGGCATCTGACGTTCAGCGTACCCTTCGTGCCGCATTGCGACTCAAGAAGGCGCAACGGCGACGAGACCTGATCGACCCTTGCCTGGTTGCCGACGCCGAGCCTCGAAGATCGCATGGCCGCCTGCAGCCGCGGGCAGCCGAAGCGCCGGCCGCAGGAGCCCTTGCCCGAGTCCGCACGGGGATGATCGGCTCCGCGCTCGGCACCAAGGTCAGCGCGCCAACGTCAGGATCGTCGCGCATACACTCCCGGTGCCCCATCCCACTAAAAAGGGAGGAATCGATGGCAAGCGCGTTTGAATTCCGCCGGCTGATGCTGGCGACCTGCACCACGGTCGCGCTCGCGTGGGCCGGCCATGCCGTCGCCGCCGAGACGCCGATGGTCACCGGCGAGCAGTGGACCAAGTCGTCCGAGGACGTGAAGAAGGCCTACCTGATCGGCATGGTCAACCTGATGCAGGTGGAGGTGGCCTATGGCGGCAACAACCCGCCGAGCGATGCCCAGAGCTTCCTGCCGCGCCTGGCCAAGGGCTTGCAGGGGCAGACGCTGGACAGCGTGCGCGAGGGCCTGAACCGCTGGTACGGGGCCAATCCCGGCAGGCTGCAGCGCCCGGTCCTCGAAACCATCTGGTTCGAGATGGCCGTCCCCGGCCTGAAGAAGTGAACAAGGAGAACGAACGATGAAGCGAATCGGATCTTGGGTAGCCGTCGCGGCGATCGCCGGCCTGGTGGGCTGCACCGACATGACGCCCCAGCAGCAGGGCACGTTGAGCGGCGCCGCGATCGGCGCCGGCACCGGTGCCGGCATCGCGGCAATCTCGGGCGGCAATGCCGCGACCGGCGCGATCATCGGCGGCGTCGGCGGCGGCGTGGCCGGCAACATTCGCGGCCGCTAGCCCGTCCGGCAACTCTACGCCAGCGTGCGCAGCGGGGCCGGACCCCCGCTGCTGTGCGCGGCCACGCGGCCGGCAGCGGCACGCAGTGCGCCGATCCCGCGAGCTTCGGCGTCGGGGCGGCCGGGCCGCGCCATCGAGCCGCTGCTGCGGCACGGCTAAGGCGTTGCCCGCGAATCGGCAGCGCTCGCGCAGCCTGATTCGCCCGTCCGCTGCGCGGCGGCTGCGGCAGCGGGCCATGCGGCGCCGCGCAGCGAATGCGGCAGCGCTTCGGTGATGCGCAGGTCGATCATCCGGCCGATCAGCTCGGCCGGGCCGGCGAAGTTGACGATCCGGTTGCACGCGGTGCGGCCCATCAGTTCCGGGCCCTGTGCGCCCGGACGGCGCGACGGGCCTTCGACCAGGATGCGCTGCACCGTGCCCACGCGCGACGCGGCGATGCGCTGCGCGTTCGCCTCGATGCGCGCCTGCACCTGCTGCAGCCGCTGCAGCTTGAGCGCCTGCGGCGTGTCGTCGTGCAGGTTGGCCGCCGGCGTGCCGGGGCGCGGGCTGAACACGAAGCTGAAGCTCGCGTCGAAGCCGATCTCGTCGATCAGCTTCAGCGTCAGCGCATGGTCGGCGTCGGTCTCGCCGGGGAAGCCGACGATGAAGTCGGTGGACAGGCTCAGCTGCGGCCGCAGTGCGCGCAGCCGGCGCACGATGCTCTTGTACTGCAGCACGGTGTAGCCGCGCTTCATCGCGCCCAGGATGCGGTCGCTGCCGTGCTGCACCGGCAGGTGCAGGTGGCTGACCAGCTGCGGCACGCGCGCATAGACCTCGATCAGCCGCGGCGTGAATTCGTTCGGGTGGCTGGTCGTGTAGCGGATGCGCTCGATGCCGGGCAGCGCCGCCACGCATTCGATCAGCAGCGCGAAGTCGGCCGGCCCGCCGTCCGCGCCGATCGTGCCGCGCCAGGCGTTCACGTTCTGGCCGAGCAGCGTGACCTCGCGCACGCCGCGCGCGCCCAGGTCGGCGATCTCGGCGAGCACGTCGTCCAGCGGCCGGCTGACTTCGTCGCCGCGCGTATAGGGCACCACGCAGTACGAGCAGTACTTGGAGCAGCCTTCCATGATCGACACGAAGGCCGTCGGCCCGGCCACGCGCGCGGGCGGCAGGTGGTCGAACTTCTCGATCTCGGGGAAGCTGATGTCCACCTGCGGCTGCCGCTCGGCCAGGCGGCGCTCGATCATCTGCGGCAGCCGGTGCAGCGTCTGCGGGCCGAAGACCAGATCCACGTAGGGCGCGCGCTCGACGATTGCGGCGCCCTCCTGGCTGGCGACGCAGCCGCCCACGCCGATCAGCACGCCCTTGTCCTTCAGCGCCTTCACCCGGCCGAGGTCGCTGAACACCTTGTGTGCCGCCTTCTCGCGGATCGAGCAGGTGTTGAACAGCACCAGGTCGGCCTGCTCGACATCGGCGGTGGGCTCGTAGCCCTGCGCCGCGTGCAGCAGGTCGGCCATCTTGGCGGCGTCGTACTCGTTCATCTGGCAGCCGTAGCTGCGGATGTAGACCTTCTTCGTCACGGCGCTTCCCGTCCCGGAATCAGGGCTTGGTCCAAGTCTGGGTGTAGAAGTTGAACTGCCAGGCCTGCGCCTCTTTCTCGGTGGTGGGCCAGGGCTTGCGCGCGATCTCGTCGGGCGTCAGCATCCACACGTCCTGCAACTGGCCGGTACCCGGCTCGAGCGTGTAGAACACCACCAGCTTGCGGCCCGACAGCGACGCCGACAGCTGCAGGATGTTGCTTTGGTCGCGGATGCGCGCGCCCGGCGCCAGCCGCGCCGGCTTGCCGTTGAGCAGCGCGTCGGGCGGCTGGCCGACCACCAGTTCGCCGCGCAGCGCCTTCTCGGTGAAGTTGCGCTGCGCCTGCGCCGGCAGCGCGACGGCAACCAGCAGGCTGAGGAAGGCGGCGGGCAGCAGCTTGAGCATGCGCGCGATTTTCCCATGCCCGGCGGCGTGCTGGCGTTCGCTGCGCGCCGCCGCAGCGGCCGTCCCGCCGCAGCGCTGCCGTAGCATCCGCGCCGGCGGCACGGCCGACGCAGCGCCGGGCGATGAGCCGGGCCCGCTCGAAGCCGGCCGGCAGGATCCGGATGAACAGCCTCGACGACCGCGATGCCCTGACCCCGAGCCCGGCGGCTGCGGCTGCGGTCATCGACGTGTTCGTGTACGTGGTCGTGCTCAACCTGTTCGTCGAGTACCTGCCGGCCGTGGTGAGCGAAACCTTCACGCTGTCGCTGCTGACCGCGATCCTGCTCAAGGCCGTGCTCGAAGCCGTGGTCGCGGCCAAGAAGCGGATCGCGGCGCGATTGCGCAGCGCCGGCACCCCGATGGGCAAGGCCGCTGCCGCACTGTCGCTGTGGGCGGTGATGATCGGCAGCAAGTTCGCCGTGCTGGAGATCACCCACCGGATCTTCGGCGACCGCGTGCGCCTGGGCGGCTTCTTCGCGGTCAGCGGGCTGATCATCGTGTTGTTGTCGGCGCGGTTCGCGATGCGCCGGCTGCTCCAAGCCGTCGGGCGCAGCGCCGGACCGGGCCCGTAGCCCGCTCGTGGGCGCGCGCTCGACGAAGGCAGCGCCGTTGCCGAATCCCCCGATCTCCGGTTTGGGGGAGGGCCGTGCAGGCCAAGCCGGCCGACGGCCGGCCGCGGCACGCCGGCCGTGGGCCTGCTGCGTGCCGCCGGTGCCGGCGCCTGAGGTCAGGCCTTCAGTCCGCCCTCGATCGCCTGCATGTGCTTCAGCGCCTCCTCGGACGATTCGAAGACATGCGGCGCGACGCCGCGCTTTTGCAGCGCCTCGCCCAGCTTCAGCCGCAGGAAGCCCGAGGTGCTGTAGCGCGCCGCGTTCCAGTAGAACGCGTCGGCCAGCCCCTTGACCATCGCCGCGTAGTCGTCGACGAGATCGGTCGCGATCTGGAAGCCGTCGTAGTTGACGATCGCGAACACCTTGCGGCCGATGTGGTCGAGTTTGTCGGCCACGTGGCGGCGGATGTCTTCGACCTGCTGGATCGTGCGCACGTTCAGCCGCTCGAAGTTGATGTACAGCGCGTTGTGGTCGGGGTCGTAGGTCAGCCGCCGCTCGAGCGGGATGTCGAGCAGCTGGTCGCGCAGCCCCATTGGGCCGTCGGCGAACAGCCGCGGGTCCATCGGGCGCGGCGGCGACGGCATCAGCGGCTCGAAGTCCATCTGCGCGAGGATGTCGCGCTGGATGTCGATGCCGGGCGCGACCTCGATCAACTCCAGGCCCCGCTCGGCCAGCCGGAACACGCAGCGCTCGGTGACGTAGAGCACCGGCTGCCTGCGTTGCCACGCATAGCGGCCGCTGAAGGTGCGGTGCTCGACCTCGCGCACGAACTTGCGCGCGCGGCCTTCTTGCAGGATGCGCAACTGCCCGTCCTGCACCGCGACCTTCAGGCCGCCGGCGGTGAAGGTGCCGCAGAACACCACGGTCTTGGCGTTCTGGCTGATGTTGATGAAGCCGCCGGCACCGGCCAGCCGCGGCCCGAAGCGCGACACGTTCAGGTTGCCCTCGGCATCGGCCTGGGCCAGGCCGAGGATCGTGATGTCCAACCCGCCGCCGTCGTAGAAATCGAACTGGTAGGGCTGGTCGATGATCGCCTGTGCATTGGTCGCCGCGCCGAAGCTCATGCCGCCGGCGGGCACGCCGCCGACCACGCCGGGTTCGGCCGTCAGCGTCAGCAGGTCGGTGATGCGCTCCTCGGCCGCGACTTCGGCCACGCCTTCGGGCATGCCGATGCCGAGGTTGGCCACCGCGTTGGGCTTGATCTCGAGCGCCGCGCGGCGCGCGATGATCTTGCGGTCGCCCATCGCCATCGGCGCCAGGCTGTCCATCGGCACCCGGATCTCGCCGGCGAAGGCGGCGCTGAACTGCTCGGCGAAGGTCTGCATGTGGTATTCGGGCTTCTCGGCCACGACCACGCAGTCCACCAGCACGCCGGGGACGACCACCTGCCGCGGCGCCATCGAGCCGCGCTCGACGATGCGCTCGACCTGGGCGATCACGATGCCGCCCGAGTTGTGCGCCGCCATCGCCTGCGACAGCGCCTCGAGCGTCAGCGCCTCGCGCTCCATCGTCAGGTTGCCGTCGGGGTCGGCGCTGGTCGCGCGGATGAAGGCGACGTCGATCGGGAAGGTCTTGTAGAACAGGTATTCCTCGCCGCCGATCGTCGTCAGCTCGACCAGGTCTTCGGTGGTGCGCGCGTTGATCTTGCCGCCGCCGTGGCGCGGGTCGACGAAGGTGCCCAGGCCCACGCGCGACACCTGCCCCGGCTTGCCGGCCGCGATGTCGCGCATCAGGTGCGAGATCACGCCCTGCGGCAGGTTGTAGGCCTCGACCTGGTCGGACACCGCCAGCGCCTGCAGCTTCGGGCACAGCCCCCAGTGGCCGCCGACCACGCGCTTGAGCATGCCCGCGTGGCCGAGGTGGTTCAGCCCGCGCTCCTTGCCGTCGCCCTGGCCGGCGGCGTACACCAGCGTCAGGCCGCGCGGGTGGCCGATGCCGCCCGGGTCTTCCTTGGCGCTTTCGAGATAGCGCTGCTCCAGCGCCACGGCCAGGTTCTCGGCGAAGCCGATGCCGACGAAGCCGCTGGTGCACAGCGTGTCGCCGTCGCGCACCAACTGCACCGCCTCGCGGGCCGTGACGATCTTGCCGTGCTCGAAACTGCGCAGCGCCGACAGCAGCTCGGCGGTGGTCTGGTGGTCGCTCATCCGTGTGTCTCCTGTGGGGGCGGATCTTTGCCCATCAATGGTAGTCGCGGCCGCGGCGGGCGCCCACAGATGGTAACCCTGAGGTGCGCGGGGCGCGCCGGCTTCGCGGGCCGCTGCGGTGCCTCACCGAAGGTTGCCAGACCGCCGCGGGGCATCCGGTCCGTGTTCGCGCCCTGGATGCATTCGCCTGCGGGGCGGGCTTTGGCCGTTGCGCAGGCAGCGGCATCGCCGCCGGCTCAGACCCCCAGGTAGGCCGCCAGGTCGGCGCCGGCCTGCAGCGCATCGGCGCTGCCGGCCATCACCACCTGCCCCTTTTGCAGCACCAGCGCGCGGTCGCTGTGGGCGAGTACCTTGCGGAAGTCGCGGTCGACGATCAGCGTGGCGATGCCGTCGCGGCGGATCTGGCCGATCACCCGCCAGATCTCCTCGACGATCAGCGGCGCCAGGCCCTCGGTGGCCTCGTCGAGGATGATCAGCTCGGGCTGCGTCATCAGCGCGCGGCCGATCGACACCATCTGCTGCTCGCCGCCCGACAGCTGAGCGCCGAGGTGCTCGGTGCGCTCGGCCAGCCGCGTGAAGGTCTGCAGCACGCGCTCGTAGCTCCAGCCGCGGCTGCCCGCCGCGGGGCGCGCGGCCATCAGCAGGTTCTCGCGCACGCTCAGGTTGGGGAACACGCCGCGGCCCTCGGGCACGTAGGCGACGCCGCGGCGCGCCACCTCGTGCGGCTTGGCGCGGCTGCAGTCCTGCCCGAAGAACACGATGCTGCCGTCGCGCTGCGCGACATGGCCGAGCAGGGTGCGGATCAAGGTGCTCTTGCCCATGCCGTTGCGGCCGAGCAGCCCGACGGTTTCGCCGCGCCCGATCTGCAGCGACACGCCGTGCAGCACGTGGCTCGAGCCGTACCAGGCGTGGACGTCGCGCGCGTCGAGGATCGGGTCGTCCATCGCGGTGGCTTCGTGCGGCCTACTGCTCGCCCAGGTAGGCAGCCTGCACCTCGGGGTCGGCGCGCACCGCGTCGGGCGTGCCGCTGGCGATGACCGCGCCGTTGACCATCACGGTGATGCGGTCGGCCACGCGGAACACCGCGTCCATGTCGTGCTCGACCAGCAGGATCGCGTGGCGCGGCCTGAGCTCGCGCAGCAGCGCGAGCATGCGCTCGGTCTCCTCGGCGCCCATGCCGGCCAGCGGCTCGTCGAGCAGCAGCACCTGCGGCGCGGTTGCCAGGCACATCGCGATCTCGAGCTGGCGCTTGCCGCCGTGGCTGAGCAGCCCGGCCGGCCGGTCGAGCTGGTCGTCCAGGCCGGCGCGCGCCGCCGCGTCGCGCGCGGCCTGCAGGCTGGCGGCGCAGCGCTGCGCGTCTTCCCAGAAGGCCCAGGGCCGCGGCGTGCGCGCCTGCGCCGCCAGGCGGCAGTTCTCGAGCACGCTGAAGCTCGGGTAGATCGTGTTGCGCTGGTAGCTGCGGCCCAGGCCCGCCAGCGCACGCCGCGGCTGGCTCCAGCCGGTCACGTCGTGGCCGAGCAGCTCGACCGTGCCGGACGACGGCGCGATCTCGCCCGACAGCAGGTTGATCAGCGTGGACTTGCCGGCGCCGTTGGTGCCGATCACCGCGTGCACCTCGCCGCGCGCCAGCGCCAGCGACACCTCGCTGACCGCGAGCAGCCCGCCCCAGCGGCGGCTGAGCGCGCGCCCGTGCAGCAGGACGGCGGCGCCGTTCACGGCAGTACCTTCAGGCTGCTCCCGGCGGTATTCGCCCGTGGGGCGGCCCGGCGGGCTCATCGCGGCGCTCCGGTGCCGGCGGCGGCGCGCCGCGGCGCGCGGCCGCTCAGGCGATCGCGCCACTGCGCCGGCAGCCCGACCAGACCACGTGGCATCAGCGCCACGCAGGCGATGATCGCCAGCCCCAGGCCCAGCAGCCAGTGCTTGGCGAAGGCGCCGAAGATCGCGTCGCTCTTGAAGAACTCCTGCAGCAGCGCGAACGCGAAGGCGCCGATCAGCGCGCCGCGCAGGTGGCCGATGCCGCCCAGGATGATCATGATCAGCACCGCGCCCGACAGGTGCCAGCTCAGCAGCTCGGGGTTGACGAAGCCGTCCTTGACCGCGAACAGGAATCCGGCCAGCCCGGCGATGCCGCCGCTGATCGTGAAGGCGGCGAGCTTGTACGGGTAGGTGGCGAAGCCGGTGGCGCGCATGCGCTGCTCGTTCACGCGGATGCCGGCGAGCGCGCGCCCGAAGCGCGAGCGCGACAGCAGCGCGAGCCCGCCGAACACCAGCGCCAGCGCGGCCAGCGTCAGGCCGTACATCACCGGCGCCTTGGCCAGGTCGAGCGAGCCGCCCAGCGTGGGCAGCAGCGTCAGGTAGATGCCGTCGGTGCCGCCGCCCAGCGGCGTGTCGTGCACCACGTAGTAGGCCATCTGCGCGAAGGCGAGCGTGACCATGATGAAGTACACGCCGCGGGTGCGCAGGCTCAGGGCGCCCACCGCGAGCGCGTACAGCGCGGCCGCCAGTACGCCGGCCGGCGCGAGCCACAGCAGCGCAGCGGGCTCGTCGCGCGGGCTCAGCAGCACCGCCGCGTAGGCGCCGATGCCGAAGAAGGCGGCGTGGCCGAAGCTGACCAGCCCGGCGCCGCCGACCAGCAGCTCGAGGCTGAGCGCGAAGATCGCGGAGATCATGATCTTCGTCACCAGGTCCAGGCCGAAGCTGCCGGCGAACAGCGGGTAGGCCGCGAGCGCGCCGAAGCAGCCCAGCACGAAGAGCGTGCGTCCGTTCAAGGCCGGGGCCTCATCCGGCGCGGAACAGCCCGGCCGGCTTCCACAGCAGGATCAGCGCCATCAGCACGTACACGAGCACGCCGGCGGCCTGCGGCAGCAGCACCTTGCCGAAGGTGTCGACCACGCCGATCAGCAGCGCCGCGACCAGCGCGCCGCGGATCGAGCCGATGCCGCCGATCACGACGACGACGAAGCAGATGATCAGCACCTGGCTGCCCATGCCGGGATAGACGCTGGATACCGGCGCGGCGAGCATGCCGGCGAAGACGGCGAGCGCGAACCCGGCCGCGAAGACCAGGCGGTACAGGAACTGGATGTCGATGCCCAGGCTTTGCACCATCTCGCGGTTGGTGCTGCCGGCGCGGATCATCATGCCCAGCCGGGTGCGCGCGAACACCCACCACATGCCCAGCGCCAGCAGGATGCACACGCCGGAGATGAACAGCCGGTAGACCGGGTAGGTCATCAGCTCGCCCAGCGGGATCGAGCCGGCCAGGATCGGCGGCGCCTGCACGCCGTGCACCTCGTCGCCGACCAGCAGGCTGCGCAGCTCCTCGAACACCAGGATCAGCCCGTAGGTCATCAGCACCTGCTGCAGGTGCTCGCGCTCGTACAGGTAGCTGTAGAACGCCCACTCGAGTCCGTAGCCCAGGACGACCGCGAGCACGGTGCCCGCCAGCAGCGTCGCGAAGAAGCCGCCGCCGAAGGTGCCGGCGACGATCGGCGCGAGCGCGAAGGCCATGTACGCGCCGATCATGTAGAAGCTGCCGTGCGCGAGGTTGATCACGCCCATGATCCCGAAGATCAGCGTCAGCCCGCTGGCCACCAGGAACAGCAGCAGCCCGTACTGCAGCGCGTTCAGGCACTGGACGAGGAAGGTGGCGAAGTCCATGGCGGCGACGGGTCGTCAGGGGCGGATCGCGCCGCGGCCGCGCGCAGCGCGCGGCCGGCGGCTCACATCCGGCATCCGCGCCCGGGGTCGGCCAGCGCCTTGCTGGCGACGTCGATCTTCTTGTTCTCGACGCCGGAGACTTCGCGCAGGTAGATGTCCTGCACCGGGTTGTGGCTGGCCGACAGCGTGAACGGGCCGCGCGGGCTGTCGATCTTCGCCTTGCGCAGCGCGGCGGCGAACTCGGCCTTCTTGCCCGCGTCGCCCTTGGTCGCGGCCAGGCCGATGCCGAGCATCTGCGCGGCGTCGTAGCCCTGCATCGCGTACACGTCGGGCTGCAGCTTGTAGCTCTTGGCGTAGGCCAGGCGGAAGGCGTTGTCGCGCGGCGTGTTCAGGCCGTCGGCGTAGTGCAGGGTGGTCAGCAGCCCCTGCGCGTCGGCGCCCTGGGCCTCGAGCGTGCCGTCGGTCAGGAAGCCGGCGCCGTACAGCGGGATCTTCCCCTTCAGGCCCGCGGCGGCGTAGTCCTTGACGAACTTGACCGCGCCGCCGCCGGCGAAGAAGGTGTAGACCGCGTCGGGCTTGGCGGCGGCGATCTCGGTCAGCAGCGCCTGGAACTCGACGTTCGGGAACGGCAGCGTCAGCTCCTTGGCGATCTTGCCGCCGGCCTTGGTGAAGGCCTCCTTGAAGCCGCCCACCGACTCGTCGCCCGCGGCGTACTTCCAGGTGATCGTGACCACGTTCTTGTGGCCGCGCTTGGCGACGACCTCGCCCATCGCGTAGCCGGGCTGCCAGTTCGAGAACGAGCTGCGGAAGATGTTGAGCGCGCACATCGGCCCGGTGACGGCGTCGGCGCCGGCATTGGGCACGATCAGCAGCGTGCCGGTGTCCTTGGCCACCTTGGCCATCGCCATCGCGACGCCCGAGTGCACGCTGCCGACGACGACGTCGACGTTGTCGCGCTTGATCAGCTTGTTGACGTTGTCGGTGGCCTTGGCCGGGTCGCTCTCGTCGTCGACCTTGACGAACTCGATCTCGCGCCCGCCGAGCTTGCCGCCCTGCTCGCCCAGGTACAGGCGAAAGCCGTTCTCGATCGCGGTGCCGAGCGCGGCGTAGGTGCCGGTGTAGGGCAGCATCAGCCCGACCTTGAGCTTGGCGCCGGCCTGCGCGCCGGCCGGCGGCGCCAGCAGCGCCAGGATCGCGGCCGCGCCGGCGGCCAGGGTGAAGCTTCGGGTGATCATCGGGCTCTCCTTGTCTGCGGGTCGGGTGGGGGCGCGGGCGCCGGGTCTGCGCTGTCGTGTTCGAGCACGAAGGCGCGCACGGCGGCCACGAGCAGGTCCGGATGATCCCTGTGTGGCGAATGGCCGCAATCGGGGAGTTCGAGCACTCGCGCCTGCGGCAGGCGCCGCGCGATGCCGTGCACCTGCTCGAGCGTGCCGTATTCGTCGTCCAGCCCCTGCACCGCCAGCAGCGGGCAGCGGATCGGCGCGATCTCGTCCTCGATCGACCAGTCGCGGAACGGCGGGTGCAGCCAGATCCGGTTCCAGCCCCAGAAGGCCGAGTCCGGGTCGGCGTGATAGGGCCCGAGCCGCTCGCGCAGGCCGCCTTCGCGGTAGGCGCGCGCGGCCTGCTCGATGCTGGCGATGCTGATCGGCTCGACCAGGATGTGCGGCGCGAGCACCACCAGCCCGGCCGGCGCACGCGGGAAGCGGGCCGCGTACAGCAGCGCGATCGACGCGCCGTCGCTGTGGCCGAAGAGCCAGAGCCGCTCGCGCGCCGGGTCGATGCGCAGCGCGGCCAGCAGCGCCGGCAGCACCTCGTGCGCCTGGCGGTGCATGAAGTCCACGTCCCAGCGTTCGTCGGGCGCGCGCGGCGTCGAGCGGCCGTAGCCGGGGCGCGACCAGACCAGCCCGCGCCAGCCGAGCGCGTCGCACAGCCGCTGCGGGAAGTCCTTCCACATCGACAGCGAGCCCAGCCCCTCGTGCAGGAACACCAGCAGCGGCGCGTCCGTGCGCCCGCGGTTCAGCCACGCGTGTTCGATGCGCACGCGCGCGCCGCGCCAGTCGATGTCGACGAACTCGGCCGCCGGTGCGGCGGGCCGGCCGGTGCCGGCCTCGGAGGTGCCGGCCTGAGCAGTGCCGGCCTGAGCGGTACCGGCCTGAGGAGGCCCGGCCTCGCGGGTGCCGGCCTGAGGGGAGCTGTCCATCAGCGCTGCTGCTGCTGCTCGCGCTCGCGCAGCCGGAAGCGCTGGATCTTGCCGGTGGCCGTCTTGGGCAGCTCGTCGACGAACTCGATCAGCCGCGGGTACTTGTAGGGCGCGAGCTTGTCCTTGACGAATGCCTTGAGCTCCTCGTCGCCGGCGCGGCTGCCGGGCTTGAGCACGACGAAGGCCTTGGTCTTGGTCAGGCCGTCGGCATCGGCCACGCCGATCACCGCCGCTTCGAGCACCGCCGGGTGCTGCACCAGCGTGGCCTCGACCTCGAAGGGGCTGACGTAGATGCCGCTGACCTTGAGCATGTCGTCGCTGCGCCCGCCGTAGGTGTAGCTGCCGTCGTCGGCGTTGCGGATGTACTTGTCGCCGCTCTTGGTCCAGCCGCCCTGGAAGGTGTCGCGGCTCTTGGCGCGGTTGCCCCAGTACATCAGCGCCGCGCTCGGGCCCTGGATGTACAGGTCGCCGGGCTCGCCGTCGGGCACCGGCTTGCCGTCCTCCCCGCGCAGCTCGACCGTGTAGCCCGGTACCGGCCAGCCGGTGCTGCCGTAGCGCACCCGGTCGGGCCGGTTGCTGATGAACACGTGCAGCATCTCGGTCGAGCCGATGCCGTCGACGATGTCCACGCCGAAGTGGCGCTTGAAGCGCTCGCCGATGTCGGCCGGCAGCGCTTCGCCGGCCGACGACGCCAGCCGCAGCGCGACCTGCGCGCGCGCCGGCAGGTCGGGGTGGGCGAGCATACCGGCGAAGCCGGTGGGCGCGCCGAAGAACACCGTCGGCCTGGCGCCGTGGACGCCGCCGCGCCAGCGCTTGAAGATCGCCTCGGGCGTGGGCCGCTCGGCCATCAGCAGCGTCGTCGCGCCCACGCTCATCGGGAAGGTCAGCGCGTTGCCCAGACCGTAGGCGAAGAACAGCTTGGCCGCGCTGAAGCACAGGTCGTCGGCACGCAAGCCCAGCAGGCGCACGCCGTACAGCTCGCTCGTCCAGTACGGGTTGGCGTGCGAATGCACCGTGCCCTTGGGCCTGCCGGTGGAGCCGGACGAATACAGCCAGAACGCCGGGTCGTCGGCGTGGGTGGCCGCCGGCCGCTCGGCCGGCGGCTGCGCCGCGAGGAAGGCCTCGAACTCGATCTCGGCCGGCAGCGGCGGCGTGTCGGCGGACGGCGCGCCGCGCAGCGGCGCCTGCGGCCGCGACACGATGACCTTCGCGACCTCGTGGTCGCTCTTGACCATCGCGCCGCTCAGCGCCGGCAGCAGCGCGCCCGACACCAGCGCCGCCTGCGCGCGCGAGTGCTCGAGCATGTACGCGTAGTCGTCGGCGGTGAGCAGCGTGTTCACCGCCACCGGCACCAGCCCGGCGTAGATCGCGCCGAGGAAGGCGACCGGCCAGTCGTTGCCGTCGTGCATCAGCAGCAGCACGCGCTCTTCGCGGCGCAGGCCCAGCGCGCGCAGCCCGGCTGCGGCGCGGCGCACGCGCTCGTCCAGACTGCCGTAGCCGAGCGTGCCGAGCTCGTCGATGAACGCGGCCTTGGCGGGGTGCGCCGCGTTGCGCTCGAGCAGGTGCAGCGCGAAATTGAAGCGCTCGGGCGGCGGCGGTGGCGCGGATGCGGCGGGCGGGGTACTCATGGTGATCTCCGTGCGGTTGGCGGCGGCCGCTGCGAGCTTCGGCGCTTGCCATCCGCCAAATCATGCAGTATTGTGCGTCAAGAACTTTAGGTGGCGAGCCGATCTTGTGTCAAGCACCATAATGCATAGCCCCGTACTTACCCCTAACGGCCTGCCCGTGGGGGTGGAAGACGCCGCGCCGCAGGCCCTCGTCCGGCCGGGCGGCGACGCCGGCGGGCCCGCCGACGCAGACGGCGGCAAGCACCCGTTCCTGGTCGGCCTGGGCGAGCGCGTGCGCGCGCTGCGTTCGCGCCGCGGCATGACGCGCAAGGCCTTGTCGCAGGCGGCCGAGGTGTCGGAGCGGCACCTGGCCAACCTCGAGTACGGCGTGGGCAACGCGTCGGTGCTGGTGCTGCTGCAGGTGGCGCAGGCGCTGAAGGCGCCGCTGGCCGAGCTGCTCGGCGACGAGACCACGCGCTCGCCCGAGTGGCTGATGATCCGCGAGCTGCTCGGCCGCCGCGACGAGGCCACGCTGCGCCGGGTGCGCGAGGCGATCGTGCCGGTGCTCGACGCGGCCGCCGCGCGCACGGGCCCCGGCGGCCGCGCCGGGCGGCCGGCGCGGATCGCGCTGATCGGGCTGCGCGGCGCCGGCAAGTCCACGCTCGGCCGCCTGCTGGCCGAGGATCTGGACTACCCGTTCGTCGAACTGAGCCGCGAGATCGAGAAGTTCGCCGGCTGCTCGGCCAGCGAGATCCAGGCGCTGTACGGCCAGAACGCGTACCGCCGCTACGAGCGCCGGGCGATCGAGGAATCGATCCAGATCTACCCCGAGGCGGTGATCGCCACCCCGGGCGGCCTGGTGTCGGACCCGGCCAGCTTCAACCTGCTGCTGTCGCACTGCACGACGGTGTGGCTGCAGGCCGACCCCGAAGACCACATGCAGCGCGTGCGCGCGCAGGGCGATCTGCGGCCGATGGCCGGCAACCGCGAAGCGATGGATGACCTCAAGACGATCCTGGCGGGCCGCGCTGCGTTCTACTCGAAGGCCGAGTTCCGGCTGGACACCAGCGCGCAACCGCTGGCCGAGACTTTCACCGCACTGCGCTCGCTGGTGCGCGCAGCGCTGCAAATACCAGGGTAAACCCTCAGTAGAAGCAACATGATGCAGTTTGACAGCCGTCAAAACAAGCATTATGATGCGTGAACGCGATCGCGCACGACGCATTCCAGTTCGTATCCAGGAGCTTGCATGAGCCAGAGCACCCAGCCCGCCGCCGCGCCGAAGGTGGACTACCAGACCGACCCCAGCCGCTACCGCCACTGGCGGCTGAAGGTCGAAGGCCCGGTCGCCACACTGGTGGCCGACATCGACGAGAACGCGGGCCTGCGCCCCGGCTACAAGCTCAAGCTCAACAGCTACGACCTGGGCGTGGACATCGAGCTCGCCGACGCCGTCAACCGCATCCGCTTCGAGCACCCCGAGGTGCGCACCGTGGTCGTGACCAGCGGCAAGGACAAGGTGTTCTGCTCGGGCGCCAACATCTTCATGCTCGGCCTGTCGAGCCATGCGTGGAAGGTCAACTTCTGCAAGTTCACCAACGAGACGCGCAATGGCCTGGAGGATTCGTCGAAGCACTCGGGGCTGAAGTTCCTGGCGGCCGTCAACGGCTCCTGCGCCGGCGGCGGCTACGAGCTGGCGCTGGCCTGCGACGAGATCATCCTGGTCGACGACCGCTCGAGCTCGGTCAGCCTGCCCGAGGTGCCGCTGCTGGGCGTGCTGCCCGGCACCGGCGGCCTGACGCGCGTGACCGACAAGCGCCACGTGCGCCACGACCTGGCCGACATCTTCTGCACCACCACCGAAGGCGTGCGCGGCCAGCGCGCGAAGGACTGGCGGCTGGTGGACGACATCGTCAAGCCGGCGCAGTTCGCGGCCCGGGTGCAGGAGCGCGCGCTCGAGCTCGGCAAGCTCAGCAGCCGCCCGGCGCAGGCCCAGGGCGTGGCGCTGACCCCGCTGCAGCGCACGGTCGAGGCCGACGCGCTGCTGTACCCGAACGTCGAGGTGCGCATCGACCGCGCGCGGCGCACGGCGACCTTCACCGTGAAGGCGCCGGGCCGCGCGGTGGAAAGCAGCGCCGCCGCGATCGAGGCCGCCGGCGCCGCCTGGTACCCGCTGGCGCTGGCGCGCGAACTGGACGACGCGATCCTGTCGATGCGCACCAACGAGCTCGAGATCGGCACCTGGCTGATCAAGACCGAGGGCGATGGCGCGGCGGTGCAGCAGATGGACGCCGTGCTGCTGGCGCATCAGGACCATTGGTTCGTGCGCGAGACGATCGGCTGGCTGCGCCGCGCCTTCAGCCGGCTGGACGTGAGCAGCCGCAGCCTGTTCGCGCTGATCGAGCCGGGATCGTGCTTCGCCGGCACCTTCCTCGAGCTGGCGCTGGCCTGCGACCGCAGCTACATGCTCGCGCTGCCCGACGATGCGGCCCAGGCGCCGGCGATCGCGGTCGGCGAAACCAACCTCGGCCTGTACCCGATGGCCACCGGCCAGTCGCGCCTGCAGCGCCGCTTCTACGACGAGCAGCCGGCGCTCGATGCGGTGCGCGCGCAGATCGGCATGCCGCTCGGTGGCGAGGCGGCGCTCGCGCTCGGCCTGGTGACGAGCGCGCCCGACGACATCGACTGGGCCGACGAAACCCGCATCGCGATCGAGGAGCGGGTCGCGATGAGCCCCGATGCGCTGACCGGCATGGAGGCCAACCTGCGCTTCAACGGCGTCGAGACGATGGCCACGCGCGTCTTCGGCCGGCTGACCGCCTGGCAGAACTGGATCTTCCAGCGCCCCAACGCCGTCGGCGACAAGGGCGCGCTCAAGGTCTACGGCAAGGGCGACAAGGCCGCCTTCGACTGGAACCGCGTGTGATGGCCCACCCCCGAAGCGGCTGCGCCGCTCCCCCTCGAGGGGGAGCGAGCCCGGACGCGAGGGGTCCGGTGGGCCACTCGCGCCTGGCGAGCGGCCGGGCGCCTTCGCCCGGCGCGGCCTGCAAGGCCCGCCAGCGGCCCGCCGGTTCCGCGGCGGCTGCTTGAACGAGACACGACACTGCAACGATCGGAGCATCCATGAGCAGCATCAACTACAGCGAGAAGATCCCCAACAACGTCAACCTGTCGGAAGACCGCACGCTGCAGCGCGCGCTCGAGCAGTGGCAGCCCAACTACCTGCAGTGGTGGGGCGACATGGGGCCCGAAGGCTCGACCGACTACGACGTGTACCTGCGCACCGCGGTCAGCGTCGACCCCGAGGGCTGGGCGCAGTTCGGCTACGTCAAGATGCCCGACTACCGCTGGGGCATCTTCCTGAACCCGGCCGACGCCGACCGCAAGATCCACTTCGGCGACCACAAGGGCGAAGCGGCCTGGCAGGACGTGCCCGGCGAATACCGCGCCAACCTGCGCCGCATCATCGTCACGCAGGGCGACACCGAGCCGGCATCGGTGGAGCAGCAGCGCCACCTGGGCCTGACGGCGCCCAGCCAGTACGACCTGCGCAACCTGTTCCAGGTCAACGTCGAGGAAGGCCGCCACCTGTGGGCGATGGTCTACCTGCTGCACAAGCACTTCGGCCGCGACGGCCGCGAAGAAGGCGAGGCGCTGCTCGAACGCCGCAGCGGCAACCAGGACAACCCGCGCATCCTGCAGGCCTTCAACGAGAAGACGCCCGACTGGCTCTCCTTCTTCATGTTCACCTACTTCACCGACCGCGACGGCAAGTTCCAGCTGTGCGCGCTCGCCGAGAGCAGCTTCGACCCGCTGGCGCGCACCACCAAGTTCATGCTCACCGAAGAGGCGCACCACATGTTCGTGGGCGAGAGCGGCGTGTCGCGCGTGATCCAGCGCACCTGCCAGGTGATGAACGAGCTCAAGACCGACGATCCGGCCAAGCTGCGCGCGGCCGGCGTGATCGACCTGCCGACGATCCAGCGCTACCTGAACTTCCACTTCAGCGTCACGATCGACCTGTTCGGCGCCGACGAATCGAGCAATGCCGCCACCTTCTATGCCACCGGCCTGAAGGGCCGCTTCGAGGAGGGCAAGCGCAGCGACGACCACCAGCTGCGCGGCCAGGCCTACAAGGTGCTGCAGGTCGAGGGCGACCGGCTGACCGAGAAGGAAGTGCCGATGCTCAATGCGCTCAACGAGGTGCTGCGCGACGACTACATCACCGACAGCAAGGGCGGCGTCAACCGCTGGAACAAGGTGATCGAGAAGGCCGGCATCCCGCATCGGCTGACGGTGCCGCACAAGGCCTTCCACCGCAACATCGGCTCGCTGGCCGGCGTGAAGGTGTCGCCCGACGGCCGCGTGGTCGGCGCCGACGAGTGGAACGCCAAGGTCGGCGAGTGGCTGCCCACGGCCGAGGACCGCGCCTTCGTCGCGAGTCTGATGGGCCGCGTCGTCGAGCCCGGCAAGTTCGCCAACTGGATCGCGCCGCCGGTGATCGGCATCAACCGCCAGCCGGTGGATTTCGAGTACGTGCGCTTCGGCTGACGGCGCCTGCGGCGCGGCGTCGGCGCGCGCCGCGCGCGCCGTGATATCCGCGCTGCGCCGCGCCCGCACCGTCCGCCAACCGTCATCCTTCGCCACCGGAGGTCCGCCATGGGCGCATCCGACGACGTGCTGATCCAGCAGCACCTGATCGACCCCGAGATCTGCATCCGCTGCAACACCTGCGAATCGATCTGCTCGATCAACGCGATCACGCACGACAGCAACAACTACGTCGTCAACGCCGACATCTGCAACCGGTGCATGGCCTGCATCTCGCCGTGCCCGACCGGCGCGATCGACAACTGGCGCACGATGCCCAAGGCGCGCGCGTACTCGCTGGCCGAGCAGTTCGGCTGGGACGCGCTGCCGCCGGCGCTGACCGAGCAGCAGCTCGCCGAGGCCGGCGTCGCACCCGGCACCGTCGCCGAAGCACCGCCGCCGGCGCCGCCGCTGCCGGCGGCCGTCAGCGGCGACGAGGCCTTCGACAGCACCCAGTACGGCGCCGCGGTACCGCCGTGGTCGGCCGCGCACGCCTACACCAACCTGTACGGCCCGAAGGCGGCCGGCAAGACGATCACCGCCACGGTGGCCGGCAACGTGCGCGTCACCGAGGTCGGCAAGGACTACGACACCCACCACATCGTGCTCGACTTCGGCACCACGCCCTTTCCGGTGCTCGAGGGGCAGAGCATCGGCGTCGTGCCGCCGGGCGTGGACGATGCCGGGCGCGCGCACTACCCGCGCCAGTACTCGGTGGCGAGCGCACGCAACGGCGAGCGCCCCGGCTACAACAACCTGTCGCTGACGATCAAGCGCGTGCTCGAAGACCACCAGGGCAACCCGGTGCGCGGCGTGGCCAGCAACTACATGTGCGACCTGAAGGTGGGCGACGAGGTGCAGGTGATCGGCCCCTTCGGCGCCAGCTTCCTGATGCCCAACCACCCGAAGAGCCACGTGGTGATGATCTGCACCGGCACCGGCAGCGCGCCGATGCGCGCGATGACCGAGTGGCGCCGCCGGCTGCGCAAGTCGGGCAAGTTCGAGGGCGGCCGGCTGATGCTGTTCTTCGGTGCGCGCACCCGCGAGGAGCTGCCGTACTTCGGCCCGCTGCAGAACCTGCCGAAGGACTTCATCGACATCAACTTCGCGTTCAGCCGCACGCCCGGGCAGCCCAAGAAGTACGTGCAGCACGCGATGCACGAGCGCGCCGCCGACCTGGCCGCGCTGCTCGCCGACCCGCACGCCTTCTTCTACGTATGCGGGCTGAAGGCGATGGAGGAGGGCGTGGTGCTTGCGCTGAAGGAGATCGCGCAGGGCGCCGGGCTTGACTGGGAGCAGATCGGCGCCGCGCTCAAGCGCGACGGGCGGCTGCACCTCGAGACCTACTGATCCTCGGCGGGCGTGGCCGCTCGCGGAACTGCCTTCTCGTTGGTCTTGCGCAACTCGCACACCTCGCGCTCGAGCCCCTTGATGCGCTGCTGATCGGCCGTCGTAGCGCCGGGCCGCGCGCCGCTGTCGCGCTCGCCCTGGCGAACCCATTTGCGCAGCGTCTAGGCCGTGCAGCCGATCTTGGCCGCAATCGGCTCGATCGCCGCCCACTGCGACGAGTACTGGTCCTTGGCGTCGAAGACCATGCGCACCGCGCGCTCGATCACCTCGGGAGAAGACTTCGGGGGCTTCCTCATGCTGGCTCCATTCTCAATCGAAGGAGCCTCCTCAACTCCCGGGGCGGTTCATACCAGGAGTCCACGCTCGACCAGAACCGCAAGAGCCATGTCGGCGCGATCGGCGTGATGCAGATCATGCCGGCCACCGGCGCGGAGCTGAAGGTCGGCGACATCCGCCAGGCCGAGCCGAACATCCACGCTGGCGCCAAGTACATGGACCAGCCGATGAGCCGCTACTTCAAGGACGCGAAGTTCAGCGAGGCCAACCGCAGGCTGTTCGCCTTCGCCAGCTACAACGCCGGGCCGGGCAATCTCTCGAAGATGCGCACCGAGGCCGCCAGGCGCGGCCTGGACCCCGACAAGTGGTTCAACAACGTCGAACTGGTCACCGCCGAGAGGATCGGCATCGAGACCACGACCTACGTGCGCAACATCTACAAGTACTACGTGACGTACAAGCTCGTCACCGAGATGGTGCAGCAGCGCGAGGCGCTGAAGCAGCAGGCGGTGCCGGCGAAGAAGTAAGGCGCGGCGCGGCGTGCCGGCGGGCGGCGAGGCGCGCGCGGCGCAGACGGCGATCGAAGCGGCTCGAGCCGGCGCTGCGGTGCGCCCGATCAGGCGGCGCACTCGGCCAGCGCTGCGCGTACTTGCTGCGGCTCGAGCGCCCCGCGGCGCGCGATGCACACCAGCCGGCCGCGCGGCCACGCGGCGCGGCCGTCGCTGCACTGGTGCCGGCTGCCGACCAGTTGCAGCACGCGCATTCGGCCGCTGCGGTCGCGCATCAGGCCCTTGGCGCGCAGCAGCTGCAGCTCGGGCGCCGCCAGCGCCGCGGCCAGGCGTTCGACGTCAACCGCGTGATCGAACTCGATCGACAGGCTCTCGAAAGCTTCGGCCGCCGCCGGCAGCGGCGCCCGCAGCCGGGGATCGTGCTCGCGCGGCGCGACCTGCAGCGCATGGCCGATGCCGAGTACCAGCGCAGGGTCGAGTTGCGCCTGGGTGCAGCCGAGCACGCGGGCGCGCGGCGCGACGACCGCCAGCCGCTCGAGCAGCTCGGCCTGTGTGCGCGCATCGACCGCGTCGCACTTGTTGAGCGCGATCAGGTCGGCCTGCGCCAGCTGCTGGTGCAGCAACTCGCCGACGTAGCGGTCGGCGCAACGCTCGCCGATCGTTCGCGCGTCGGCGAGCACGAGCACTGCATCGAGCGCGAAGCCCGCGATCAGGCCGACGCTGCGCGCCACCATGCCCGGCAGCGCGACGCCGCTGCATTCGATCAGCACGTGGTCGGGCGCGGGGTCGAGCTTGCGCAGCTGCTGCAGCGCCTCGAGCAGGTCGCTGCCGAAGCTGCAGCACACGCAGCCGCCTGCCAGGCGCAGCAGTTCGCCGTCGCGCGCCTCGATCAGTGCATCGTCGATCGACAGCTCGCCGAAGTCGTTGACCAGCACCGCGATCCGCCGGCCGGCGCGCGTGCGCAGCAGGTGGTTGACCAGCGTCGTCTTGCCGGCGCCGAGGTAGCCGCCGACGACGCTGACCGGGATCGGCGCGTCCACCTCAGCCCTTCGGCAGCTCGGCCGCGGCGAAGACCCGGCCGTCCTGGACGACGCCCCAAACCGGCAGGTCGCGCAGCGCCATGCTCGGCACCGCCAGCGGGTCGTCTTCGAGCACGCAGAAGTCGGCGCGTTTGCCGCATTCGATCGAGCCGACCTCGCCGTCGAGCCTGAGCGTGTACGCCGCGCCGAGCGTGATCGCGCGCAGCGCGTCGGGCACGGCGATGCATTCGTGTTCGCCGAGCGTGCGGCCGCTGGCGGTCAGGCGGTGAACCGCGCACCAGGCGGTGAACAGCGGCCCGAGCGGGGTGATCGGCGCGTCGCTGTGGATCGCGAAAGGCACGCCGCAGGCGAGCGCGGTCGCGCAGGCGTTCATGCGCGTCGCGCGCTCGGGCCCGACGGTCAGGCGGTAGTGTTCGTCGCCCCAGTAGTAGTGGTGGTTGGCGAACAGGTTGACGCACAGGCCCAGCGCCTTCATTCGCCTGAATTGCGCCGCGTCGGCCAGCTGGCAGTGCTGCAGCGTGAAGCGGTGGTCGGGGCGCGGATGCTGCTGCAGCGCCTGCTCGAGCGCGTCGAGAACGGCTTCGGTCGCTTCGTCGCCGTTGGTGTGGGTGTGGATCTGAACGCCGTGCTGCAGCGCCAGCGCGAGCGCCTGCCGGATCTGCTCGGGCGCGAGATACCACAGGCCGTTGGGCGAGCCGTTGTAGTAGCCGGGCCAGCGAAGCCGCGCCGAAAAACCCTGGATCGATCCGTCGGCGACGATCTTGATTCGCCCCAGGCGCAGCCGGTCGGTGCTGCGCCGGCCGAGTTCGACGGCGCGCTGCACCGCAGCCTCGGGCGCGCCGACCAGCCGCAGCAGCGGGACGATGCGGGTCGGGTAGTCGGCGCGCGCGGTGGTTTCGAGCAGCATCGACAGCGCGTCGTCGGGCAGCGGGCTCGCCAGGTCGGTCGCGGTGGTCACGCCGGCGCGAACGCACAGCCGCGAGAACAGCCGCAGGCCGGCTTCGTCGCCGGCCATCACCGAGCGGTCGACGCCGATGGCCTGCGACACCTGCATCATCGCTTCGGGGCCTTTCAGTTCGCCGGTCGGCAGGCCGTCGGCGCCGAGCGGAACGCCGGGGTGGTCGATGCCGCTGCGCAGCCAGCCGACCGCGGCGAGCGCGGCGCTGTTGGCGTTGACGATGTGCCCGCTGGCGTGCACCAGGCCGACGAGCCGGGTGGCCGAGACGCGGTCGAGGTCTTCGCGGACGCAGCGCCGGTCGCCGAAGTAGATCGGGTCGAAGCCCCAGCCGACCAGCGGCCGCGCCGGATCGGCGAGCGCGGCCTGCGCCTCGCGCAGCCGCTCGATCACCGCGTCGAGCGACTTCGCCCCGGGCCAGGTCCGGCCGTCGGGGTCGCGCCGGTCGAACCAGCCGCAATAGACGAAGCGCCAGAAAACGCCTTCCATCAGGTGGCTGTGGCCTTCGACCAGCCCCGGCATCAGCACCTTGTCGGCGAAGCGGGTGTCCAGCTCGTACGGTCCCCAGCCGCTCAGCTCGTCGAGCGCGCCGGCGCCGAGGATGCGGCCGTCGCGCACCGCCACGTGGGTGGCGAGCGGGCGCGCCGGGTTCATCGTCAGGATCTTGCGTGCCTGGTAGATCGTGGTCGACATCGGGGCTGCCTCTTGCGTCGATGCCGGCAGTATGGACCGTGCGCGCGCGCTCGAGCAAACGCGGCATGCCGCCCGAGCGGCGAATCGATCGCGATCGCCGTGCATCGGCGCAGCGCGATTGCGAAGGCCTCGCGGCATCCCCTGAGATCGGTGCGCCGCCGCATCCGACGCCGCGAGGGAACTGACGCCCCGCGAGAAGGACAAGCTGCTGATCTTCACCGCCGCGCTGCTCGCCGAGCGGCGCAAGGCCCGCGGGCTGAAGCTGAACTGCCCCGAGGCGGTCGCGCTGATCAGCGCCGCGATCCTGATCGAGGAGATGGGGCAGACCTATCTGGCCGAGCTGGATGCCGACGCCGAGGAGGCGCGCACGCTGCGGCCGCCGGCCCGCGCGAGGTCGAGAGCGCCCAAGCCCGGCCGCACCGGATCAGCCGGGCACGGCTGCTCATGCGCGTGTTCGACATCGACATGCAGCACTGCCCGAACTGCGGCGCCGGGGAGCTGAAGATCATCGCCGCCATCCTGGAGCGGCCGGTGATCGAGAAGATCCTCACCCACCTGGGCCTCGATCCGCAGCCTCCGCCCCGCTCGCCGGCGCGCGAGTAGGTGGAGCATCGAGCCAGCCGGCTGAGCCGCACCGCCACACGGCAGGCAGGGTGAAGCTGCGCGCCGAGTCGGCAGGACGTTGCCGGCATCAGGGTCAATCCCGCGCAATGAGACCCCTGCAGCGCCACGTTGACGGCGCGGGCACGGCCCGCAGGACCGGTCGAATCGTCACAACGCGACGATCCGGGCACCAAGTCCAAGCTCTTCAGGCCGCGGCAAGCCGGTCCAGCGCACAGTGCTGAGCCTTGCCGGGAGCGTTTGAAACTCCTATGCCCCGGACAGCTTCATGGAGTCGCAACGGGCATTCGGTGCGGGGCTCGATCGAGTTCGGTCCTCACTCGATAGCCGGCCGAAGGGTCGACATGCTCGACGCGCGCCTGCGCCAGCCGGGTCGCGCAGCCGGCCAAACCCGTCGCCAGCACGCACGTGGCCAGTGCACTTCTCGCCGTCCACGGCAACGACGTGCGCGCGGAGGCTGGACGTATCCATGCCGGCGACCGGGAAGCCGCGGACGAAGGCGAACTGCAGACGCAAGGACAGCGGCGAGGTTCATGGGCCCGGACAGGCGAAGTTCCGAAAGCACAGCCGCCCCGGATCTGACGGCGCCCGCCGGCGCTTGGCAGCGTAGCCTCGCCAGCACCTGCACGGAAGCTCTACTCGACCACCATCTCGGCCGAGACATCGACCCAGACTTGCTTTGTGAATTTCGGCGGGGCCTGCGACGATGCCGTTCGGACAACCCGGGCTGCGGGTGTCATTTGCCCAGCGCCGAGAGCGGCACATTGATGGTGAGGAAGACGCTGCCGCCCTCGGTGCGGTTCTCGACCGCGAACTCATAGTAGGCCCGCAGGTTCGTGTAGATAGGCACTCCACCGATGTTGAAGTTGTAGCCGATCTGGGGTCCGATCGCGAAGCTGCGGCTCTTCATCGAGCCAAGCTCAGGCGGCTGTCCTTTGTCGGAGGTCAACTGCACGTACGCGTAGCCGACGGCGCCGACGAAGAGTTGCTCGTTCAGGAACCGCGACACGCCGACGTCCAGATGCGAGTCGATGCCATTCGTGTAGTTCGTGTCGTGGTTCTCGAAGTTGTACGTCAGCCCCGCGGTCGCGGAGAATTCCCAGCCGTTCTTGGTGTTGAGGTAGGTGTAGGCGCCGCCGGCGTCGATCGCGGCATGGCCGATGCCCAGGTTCGAGAGGCGGTCGGGGTCGTAGCTGCCCACCGGAACGGCACCGGTCAGATAGGCCATCCAGTTGTGCACGCCCTGGTTCCAGAACAGCTGCGCCATCGGAAATAGGTCGCCGAAGCCGCTGACCTCGTCGGACTCGCGCAAGGAAGCGCCCGGCAGAACAAGCTGCGCCGAGGTCTTGTTCCAGCCCGGGAAGAACGCGAGCGACAGGCTCGGGCGCCCGCCGAGCACGGTCGTGTCGGCCGTCCAGGTGGGCGAGAAGAACTGCGCGCAAAAGTCGGTGTCGAGGCCGAAGCGCAACTCGCGGCCGCGGTTCAGCGCCTTGTTGGCCCCGGCGCTGCCGGAATAGCAGTAGCTTTGCATCGGCAGCGAGAAGCCGGGGGCCGGCGCGATGGCTGCGAAGCTGGCGTACTGCCCGGGCAGCCAGAAGCTCACCCCGCCTTCGTCGGCGCGTGCCGGCGGCGCCGCCGTGGTGCACAGGGCCGCCAGCAGGATCGCCGCCTTGCGCTGCATCTACCGGCGTCCGTCAGCGCTTGGCATAACCCGCAAAGTTCTGGGCTCCCGGAGCGATGTTCGGGTACTCCTTGACGCTCTTCCGGTACGCCCCCTCGAGCTCGAGCATCGGCGCGAAGAGCCACGCCATCGTCAGCTCGGTGTTCCAGAGGTTGAAGTCCTCGTGCGGGTCGTTGGACAGATTGAAGAACTGCGGCAGCTGAAAGTCGGCGGCCGCCTGATCCAGAGTACCCAGCGCCGGATCGCGGAAGCCGCGCTTGACCATCTTGTAGTAGCGCCACTTGATCGACATCAGGTCGCCGTCGACGCCGAAGAACATGTAGTGCTCCCGGCCCGACGAATCGCTCTGCCCCAGCAGCAGCTTGGAGAAATCGATGCCGTCGATCGGACGATCCTTCGGCACCCGTTGGGAGTTCCCGGTCATCGCCGCCAGCGTCGGCAACCAGTCGACCGCTGCGACGATCTCGTTGCTCACCTTGCCTGCGGGCACCTTGCCCGGCCAGCGGACGATCGCCGGGACGCGCATGCTGCCTTCGTACGGCGTGTAGAAGAAGTTGCCGCGGAAGGGCCCGTTCGATCCACCCACCCCGCCGGCGTTGGCCGACACGCCGCTGGTGGCGTTGTCGCTGCTCAGCACGAAGATCGTGTTGTTCTCGACACCGGCTTCCTTGACCGCCGCCATCACCTGCCCGACCCGATGGTCCATCTCGGCGATGCAGTCGGCGTACACGCCGCTGTGCTTCAATGACTTGCCGACGAACTCCGGGTTGCACGCCACCGGCGGGTGCATCTCGGAGTAGCCGAGATAGACGAAGAACGGCTCCTTCGCTGCGGCCTGCCGCTTGATGTACTCGACAGTCTTGGGTATCAGGTACTGCCCGTCGATGATCGGCCGCACCTTCATGTCGAGGTCCATCACGACCTTTGAGGCCTCGCCCTTCCTGCCCTCGAGAACGTGCGGCGGGGTATTCAGGGCTTCGGTGATGCGGCGCTCCTTGAAGATCTCCTTGACCATGGCGTTGTACAGGGGATAGCTTGTGAACCCGGACTCGTCCCAGCTGTTCGGAATCCCCCACCACTCGTCGAAGCCCTGATCGTTCGGCAGGCGTCCCTGGATGTTGCCGAGATGCCACTTGCCATACAGCGCGGTCTTGTAGCCGCCGTCCGAGAGCAGTTCGGCGATGGTGTATTCCCAGGGGTTCATGCCGGCCGGGCCGCCGTCCGGAGGCGGCAGCACGTTGTAGGTGCCCGACCGGACCGGATGGCGGCCGGTCATGATCGCCGAACGCGTCGGCGTGCACTGCACCTCGACGTTGTAGTTGGTGAAGCGCATGCCCTCGGAGGCCAGCCTGTCGATGTTCGGCGTGGCCACCTGCCCGCCGTACACGCCCCAGTCGCCCCAGCCCGTGTTGTCGGCGAGGAAGAAGACGATGTTTGGCTTGCTTTGTGCCGGCGCGCTCTGCCCCTGTGCCTGCGCCAGCTTTGGAGACAGGAATGAAACGGCAACGCACAGCAATGCCGCAATAAGTGGTGCGAAATTCATCGAAGCAGATCCCCCCGGTTCGTTGACAGTCTGTTCTTTTGCAACTCCCCCGCGGGTGCCAGGCGATCTCGATCGGCACCGCGCGGTGGTTGCGGCCGAGAGCACGGTGGCGGATGCTGACGTTCGTGCTCCAACCCCTACGGAGACAGGCTAGCAAGATGTCGGCTGGCGCCCGTTACCATTTCGCGCCTTCGACGAGACGCCAGCTGGTCTCGCTGGCGTCTCGCGATGCCTCCCGGAGATCACCTTGCGACCCGTTCCCCTCGTCAGAGCTGCGCACTTCAATGGCTATCTTGCCGTTCTGCGCGAGCACGGGGTCCCCGTCTGGGGCAGTCTGCGCCGTGCGGGTCTTCCGGCCACCACCGAAGAGACGCCAGATCTGTATCTCAGCCTGCCCAGGATCATGGACTTCATTGCCGCCCACGGCGGCGAGCGCGGCGCGATGGAGCTGGGTTTTCTTGCCGGGCAACGCGCCACGTTCGAAGGACTCCGGCCCGAGTTCCAGCGCGCGATCCTGAATGCACCGAGCGGCCTCGCGCTGTTGCAGGCACTGCTTCTGCACCGCAAGGGTGAGGACACGTCGGCGTTCAGCGCGGTCTATCCGGAGGGCGGTTCGTTGCGCGTGGTTTGCGATCAGCCCGGCATCGAGGGCAGCGACGCACTGGTCTGCACCGAATGGATGAACTTGCAGGCGGTCATCTCGATCACGCGCATCGTGGCCGGCGCGACGTGGTGCCCTGAAGAGATGACCTTCATCTCCCGCATCGCACCGCATGATGCCGCGCGGGAGGCTTTTGCGAACACGCGAATCCTGACGTCGCGGACGCACACCTCCGTGCTGGTTCGGCGCGAGGTGCTGAGCAGACGCTGCGACCCGGCCATGGCAGCGCAAGCCGGCGGCCCGGTCGGGCCGATGGAAGCCGACCACGCGATGGGTTCGCTCGACACCATTCGCGAAATCGTCAAGCCGTACCTGCGCGACAAGCCGCTCCTGCTTTGCGAACTGGCCGAGTTGCTCGGCACGAGCGAGCGAACGCTGCAGCGGCACCTCGCCGAACAGGGGGTGAGCTACTCCCGTGTCCTCGACGAGGCCCGGTACCAGGTGGCCTGCGACATGCTGGCCAACGGCGACATCAAGATTGGCGAGATCGCCTTTGCCGCGGGCTATCAGAACCCGCCGCATTTCTCGCGTGCCTTCCGGCGCCTGGCTGGCTTGTCCCCGATCGAATACCGCACGTTCGCCCTGGCTCAGTGATTGATGGCTTCGGGGCTGCGAACCAAGGCGGTGATCCACGAGAATGCTCGACCGGCGGTAACGCGTTGACAGTCTGTCGCTTCCCACGCAGGCTCTGTCCGCGCACTTCTTCGGTCGGTCCCTGAACGATGCGTCGAACTCGCCGCCGAAGTCAGCTTCTGCGAGGGTGCTTGGTAGTCGCCATGTCCGAGTTGGGTCGCAAGCCGGTGCCGGCGCCGGTCACGCCGACGTCGCTGATCAGTCTGTTCCCGACACTCTCCCAAGCCTTCGTTTGACAATGTAGCCACCAGTGGCTACATTGGGTCGCATGCAACGCGTCGGCATCAAAGTCCTGAAGAACCGCCTCAGCGAATACGTGCGCGCCGCGGCCGCTGGCGAGACCGTTCTGGTCACCGACCGCGGCCAGGTGGTGGCCGAACTGGTGTCGCCGCGCATGCGTGCCGATGCGTCGCCGGCCGAACGCCTGCTGGGCGATCTGCTGCGGCAAGGCCTTCTGGCTCCCGCCAAGGTGCCGCCCAAGGCAAGGCTGCCGCGCCGCAAGCCCGTGGCAAGCATCGAAGGCGTGCTGCGCGAGCTCGAAGGCGACCGGGCGGAACGTTGATCTACCTGGACACGTCGGTGGTGCTGGCGCGCCTCTTTGCCGAGGACCGTTCGCCGCCCGGTACCTTCTGGTCGCAGACCTTCGTGGCCAGCCGCCTGCTGGAGTACGAGGTCTTCAACCGTGTGCATGCACGCCGTGCCGCGTCGTCGCACGGCGCTGCTGCGCGCCAGCTGGTGGACCGCGCCAACCTGATCGAGATGTCTGCCGAGGTGCTGGGCCGTGCCTTGCAGCCCTTTGCCCAGCCGGTGCGCACGCTCGACGCGCTGCACCTGGCGACGATGGTCTTCCTGCGCAGCCGCGGCCTGGTGCCCGCGCTGGCCAGCTACGACCAGCGCCTGGCGACGGCGGCGGTGGCCGAGGGCTTCGCGCTCGCCGATTGCTGAGCGCGCGTTGCGCTGCCAGTGCACGCCGCTGAACACCTGCGCGAACAGCTTGCGCGCCAGATCGACCGGCGTCTTCGGCAGCTTGGCCATCTCGGCGGCGGCCTCTTCCTCGCTCAGGCCGCGCGCGGCCGCCGAGTCGGGGAACAGCCGGTAGGCCTGGTTCAGCACGAACTCGCTGACCCCCGGGGCCACCGCCTGCGCCACCGCGCCGGCCAGGCCCAGACCGGTGGCCACGCGCTTGGGCTTGTCGATCACCGCGCGCATCACCAGCTCGGCCGCCTGGTCCGGCGACAGCGTCGGGAAGGCGTCATAGAGCCTGGTGGGCGCGATCATCGGCGTGCGCACCAGTGGCATGTTGACGGTGGTGAAGCGCACGTTGCTGTCGGCAAACTCGGGCGCCGCGCACCACGAGAACGCATCCAGCGCCGCCTTCGACGCCACGTAGGCCGAAAAGCGCGGCGGGCTGGCGAGCACGCCGATCGAGCTGATGTTGATGATGTGCCCGCTCTTGCGCTCCAGCATCTTCGGCGCGAGGCCGAAGATCGGCTTCAGCGCGCCGAAGTAGTTGAGCTGCATCGTGCGCTCGAAGTCGTGGAAGCGGTCGAAGGAGAACTTCACCGAACGGCGGATCGAGCGGCCGGCGTTGTTGATCAGGATGTCGACATGCCGGTGTTCGTCGAGCACGGTCTTGACGAAGCGCTAGCAGTCGGCCATGTCGGCGATGTCGCAGGCATAGGCGTGGGCCTTGCCGCCCTGGGCCTGGATCTTGTCCAGCGTGGCCTGCAGCTTCTGCGGCGTGCGCGCAGCCAGGATCACGGTGGCGCCGGCGGCGGCGAGCTTCAGCGCGCAGTCCTCGCCGAAGCCCGAGCTGGCGCCGGTGACGACGACGATCTTGTGTCGCACCCGGCGCCGTCGCCGAAGCACCGCCGCCGGCGCCGCCGCTGCCGGCAGCCGTCAGCGGCGACGAGGCCTTCGACAGCACCCAGTACGGCGCCGCGGTGCCGCCGTGGTCGGCCGCGCACGCCTACACCAACCTGTACGGCCCGAAGGCGGCCGGCAAGACGATCACCGCCACGGTGGCCGGCAACGTGCGCGTCACCGAGGTCGGCAAGGACTACGACACCCACCACATCGTGCTCGACTTCGGCACCACGCCCTTTCCGGTGCTCGAGGGGCAGAGCATCGGCGTCGTGCCGCCGGGCGTGGACGATGCCGGGCGCGCGCACTACCCGCGCCAGTACTCGGTGGCGAGCGCACGCAACGGCGAGCGCCCCGGCTACAACAACCTGTCGCTGACGATCAAGCGCGTGCTCGAAGACCACCAGGGCAACCCGGTGCGCGGCGTGGCCAGCAACTACATGTGCGACCTGAAGGTGGGCGACGAGGTGCAGGTGATCGGCCCCTTCGGCGCCAGCTTCCTGATGCCCAACCACCCGAAGAGCCACGTGGTGATGATCTGCACCGGCACCGGCAGCGCGCCGATGCGCGCGATGACCGAGTGGCGCCGCCGGCTGCGCAAGTCGGGCAAGTTCGAGGGCGGCCGGCTGATGCTGTTCTTCGGTGCGCGCACCCGCGAGGAGCTGCCGTACTTCGGCCCGCTGCAGAACCTGCCGAAGGACTTCATCGACATCAACTTCGCGTTCAGCCGCACGCCCGGGCAGCCCAAGAAGTACGTGCAGCACGCGATGCACGAGCGCGCCGCCGACCTGGCCGCGCTGCTCGCCGACCCGCACGCCTTCTTCTACGTATGCGGGCTGAAGGCGATGGAGGAGGGCGTGGTGCTCGCGCTGAAGGAGATCGCGCAGGGCGCCGGGCTTGACTGGGAGCAGATCGGCGCCGCGCTCGAGCGCGAAGGCCGGCTGCACCTCGAGACCTATTGACGCCGCGGCGCTATCCTCGGGGCGCCCCGAGCAACAGGACACCGCCATGAGCACCGATGCCTTCATCTGCGACGCGATCCGCACCCCCTTCGGCCGCTACGGCGGCGCGCTGTCGTCGGTGCGCACCGACGACCTCGGCGCCGTCCCGATCCGTGCGCTGATGCAGCGCAACCCGAAGGTCGACTGGCAGGCCGTGGGCGACGTGCTCTACGGCTGCGCCAACCAGGCCGGCGAGGACAACCGCAACGTCGCGCGCATGGCGGCGCTGCTGGCCGGGCTGCCGATCGAGGTGCCGGGCGCGACGATCAACCGGCTGTGCGGCTCGGGGCTGAACGCGGTGGGCTCCGCGGCGCAGGCGATCCGCTGCGGCGAACTGCAGCTCGCGATCGCCGGCGGCGTCGAGAGCATGAGCCGCGCGCCCTTCGTGATGCCCAAGGCCGAGAGCGCCTTCGCACGCGCCAACGCGGTCTACGACACCACGATCGGCTGGCGCTTCGTGAACAAGCTGATGAAGGCGCAGTACGGCGTCGACTCGATGCCCGAGACCGCCGAGAACGTGGCCGAGCAGTTCGGCATCGAACGCGACGCGCAGGACCGGATGGCGCTGGCCTCGCAGCTCAAGGCCGTGGCCGGCCAGAAGAGCGGCTTCTTCGAGCGCGAGATCACGCCGGTCTCGGTGCCGCAGAAGAAGGGCGACCCGGTCGTGGTCGCCCGAGACGAGCACCCGCGCGAGACTTCGCTGGAAGCACTGGCCAAGCTCAAGGGCGTGGTCAGGCCCGACGGCACCGTGACCGCCGGCAACGCCAGCGGCGTCAACGACGGCGCCTGTGCGCTGCTGCTGGCCGGCGAGGCGGCCGCCGCGCAGCATGGCCTGAAGCCGCGCGCGCGCGTGCTCGGCATGGCGGTGGCCGGCGTCGCGCCGCGGATCATGGGCTTCGGCCCGGCACCCGCGGTGCGCAAGGTGCTGGCGCTGACCGGGCTGAAGCTCGAACAGATCGACGTGATCGAGCTGAACGAGGCCTTCGCCGCGCAGGGCCTGGCGGTGCTGCGCGACCTGGGGCTGGCCGACGACGACGCGCGCGTCAACCCCAACGGCGGCGCGATCGCGCTCGGCCACCCGCTGGGCGCCAGCGGCGCGCGGCTGGCGACCACGGCGCTCAACCAGCTCGAGGTCGGCGGCGGCCGTTACGCGCTGTGCACGATGTGCATCGGCGTGGGCCAGGGTATCGCGCTGGTGCTCGAGCGGGTCTGAGCATCCACGCGGCCGGGCTGCCGGCCGGTTGCGTCGAATCGAGGAGAGCCATCGTGAAGTCGCGTGCTGCGGTTGCGTTCGAAGCCGGCAAGCCCCTGCAGATCGTCGAGATCGACGTCGCCCCGCCGCGCAAGGGCGAGGTGCGGGTGCGGATCTCGCACACCGGCGTGTGCCACACCGATGCCTTCACGCTGTCGGGCGACGACCCCGAAGGGGTGTTCCCGGCGGTGCTCGGGCACGAGGGCGCCGGCGTGGTGGTGGACGTGGGCGAGGGCGTGACCAGCGTCGCGCCCGGCGACCACGTGATTCCGCTGTACACCGCCGAGTGCGGCCAGTGCCTGTTCTGCCGCAGCGGCAAGACCAACCTGTGCACGGCGGTGCGCGCCACCCAGGGCAAGGGCCTGATGCCCGACGGCAGCACCCGCTTCTCGTACCAGGGGCAGCCGATCCACCACTACATGGGCTGCAGCACCTTCAGCGAGTACACCGTGGTGGCCGAGGTGTCGCTGGCGCGGATCAACCCCGGCGCCGATCCGCAGCAGGTGTGCCTGCTGGGCTGCGGCGTGACGACCGGGCTGGGTGCCGTCAAGAACACCGCCAAGGTGCAGGCCGGCGACACCGTGGCCGTGTTCGGCCTGGGCGGGATCGGGCTGGCGGTGATCCAGGGCGCGAAGCTGGCAGGGGCGGCGCGCATCATCGCGGTCGACACCAACCCGTCCAAGTTCGGGCTGGCGCGCACCTTCGGCGCCACCGACTGCGTCGATCCGGCCGGGCACGCGCGGCCGATCCAGGAGGTGATCGTCGAGATGACCGGCTGGGGCGTGGACCACTCCTTCGAGTGCATCGGCAACGTGCGCGTGATGCGCGCGGCGCTGGAATGCGCGCACCGCGGCTGGGGGCAGTCGGTGATCATCGGCGTCGCCGGTGCCGGGCAGGAGATCGCCACCCGGCCGTTCCAGCTGGTCACCGGGCGGCGCTGGATGGGCACGGCCTTCGGCGGCGTCAAGGGCCGCAGCCAGCTGCCCGGGATGGTCGAGGACGCGATGGCCGGCAAGATCCGGCTCGCACCCTTCGTGACCCACACGATGCCGCTGGCCGAGATCAACCGGGCCTTCGAGCTGATGCACGCCGGCGAGTCGATCCGCAGCGTCGTGCACCACGGCTGAGCACAGCCGACAGCCGGGCGCGCCGGCTTCGGCGGCCGCCTGCGGGCCGGCCGCCGAAGCCGCATCGCGGCCGTCATGCCGGCCGCATCGGCACCGCAGCCCACACCATCCAGGCCACTGACAAGGCCAGCGCCAGCGCCATCGCGGATCGCCGCCCCGAGCGCGCCCGGGCCTGCGCCGCACAGCAGCCGCGACGCGCCGAACTCGGCTGGTGTCATGACGGGTCCGATTCGCCGGCCGCCGCGCCGAGTGCCGCCGGGATACGCGCTCGGCGAATCAACGGCGAGCATACGTGTGCCGGCGATCCGCGTGCGGCGATCGGCGCGCGACGCGCGCTTTTTAGAATCGGCGGCTTCGCCACTCACCACAAGGTAGCCGACATGAGCACCCGCCGCCGCTTCACCGCCACCTTGCTAGCTGCCGGCGCGGCGCTCGCATCGCCGATGAGCCGGGCCAGCGACGAAGCGCCGATCCATCTGCTGGTGGGCTTCCCCGCCGGCGGCGGCTCCGATGTGATCGCGCGCCTGCTGGCCGAGAAGCTGCAGGGCGAGCTGGGCCGCAGCGTGGTGGTCGAGAACCGCCCCGGCGCCGGCGGCCAGATCGCCGCGCAGCAGCTCAAGGCGGCGCGGCCCGACGGCAGCACCGTGTTCCTGTCGCACGACCACACGATCTCGATCCTGCCGCAGGTGGTGAAGAAGCCCGGCTTCGCGCCCGCCGAGGACTTCGTCGCGCTGGGCGGCTTCGCCACCTTCGTCAACGGGCTGGCGGTGTCGGCCGCCACGCCGGCGGCGTCGCTGACCGAATACGTCGCCTGGGTGCGCGCGCAGGGCGGCAAGAGCGCGGTCGGCATCCCCGCGCCGGCGTCCACGCCCGAATTCCTGGTCCGGCTGATCGCGAAGAAGTACGGGCTGGAACTGACCGCCATCCCCTACAAGGGCAGCGCGCCGATGATCGCCGACATGCTGGGCAACCAGATCCCGGCCGGCATCGGCTCGGTGCAGGACTTCATCGACTACCAGCGCGCCGGCAAGCTGCGCATGATCGGCGTGCTCGGCGGCAAGCGCCAGGCGGCGATGCCCGACGTGCCCACCTTCGGCGAGATGGGTTTCGCCGGCCTCGAGGACACGCCCTTCTACGGCATCTGGGCGCCGCGGGGCACGCCGGCCGCGTTCATCGACCGCTTCAGCCATGCGCTGGAGAAGGTGGTCTCACTGCCCGAGGTGCGCGCGCGGCTCACCGACCTGGGCCTGACGGTGGGCTACATGACGCCGCAGCAGCTCGACCAGCGCGAACGCGCCTACACCCGGGTGTGGGCGCGCATCATCTCGGAAAGCGGCTTCCAGCCGCAGTGATCGGTCAGGCCCGGCCGGCCGCCGGCCGGCGCGGCGGCCAGGGCGGCGGCGATGCAGTTGTCGTGAGGAGGGAGCCCGGCATGAAGGCAAATGAAGCGGTTGCGCAGGCGCTGAAGGACATCGGGGTGCAGACCGTCTTCGGCCTGCTCGGCGACGCCAACCTGTTCGTCGTCGACCACTTCGTGCGCCGGTGCGGCGGCGAGTTCGTCGAGGTGGCGCACGAGGCCAGTGCCGTGCTGGCCGCGCTGGGCTGGGCGTCGGTCAGCGGCCGCACCGGGGTGGCCACCGTCACCTGCGGGCCGGCGCTGACGAACACGCTGACCGCGCTGATCGAGGGCGTGAAGGCGCGGCTGCCGATCGTGCTGGTCACCGGCGAGACGACTTCGAAGTGGAAGTACTACCTGCAGGCCGTGCCGCAGCGCGAGCTGGTGGCGGCCACCGGCGCCGGCTTCGAGCAGGCCACGCTGCACGCGCGCATCGGCGCCGAGCTGGCCTACGCCTTCCGGCGCGCCGATGTCGAGCGCCGGCCGATCGTCTTCAACCTGCCGCCCTACGACCTGCAGTGGCAGGAGCTGGGCGACTGCCGCCCGGTCCGGTTCTCCACGCACCGCCGCGCCGCCCAGGCGGTGGACAGCCCCGACCTGGATGCGGCGATCGGCATGATCGCCACCGCCAAGCGGCCGTTGATCCTGGCCGGCCTCGGCGTCGTGAAGGCCGGGGCGCGCGATGCCGTGCTGCAGCTGGCACGCCGGCTCGAAGCGCCGCTGATGACGACGCTGCGCGCGAAGGATCTGTACCGCGGCGACCCGCTGAACCTCGACGTGATGGGGATCTCGAGCAGCCCGGCGGCGCTCGAGGTCGTGGTGGCGAGCGACTGCATCGCCGCCTTCGGCGCGAGCCTGAACTTCATCACCACCGGCGACGGCGCCCTGATGCGCAACAAGCGCGTGGTGCTGGTCAACGACGATCCCGAGGAGATCGGCAAGCACATGAGCCCCGACGCGGCCGTGATCGGCGACTGCGGTTCGGTCGCGCATCGCATGATCCATTGGCTCGACGAGGCCGAGGTGGCGCCGTCGGGCTTCGCGTCGGAAGACGGCGTGCGCACGGCGCTGGCGGCCGCCGCGGCACCGCCGGTGGCGCCGGCAGCACCCGGCGGTGCGTTGCAGATCGAGGCGGTGCTGCAGGCGATCGAGCCGATGATCGGCCCGGACCGGGTGCTGGTCACCGGCGTCGGGCGTTCGCCCGGACATGCGTGGAAGGCCTTCCACGTCGCCGAACCGAGGCTGTTCGTGCCGGGCCACAGCTTCGGCGCGATCGGCATGGGCCTGGGCCACGCGATCGGCGCGGCCGAGGCCGAGCCGGGCCGCCCGACGGTGCTGGTCACCGGCGACGGCGGCTTCATGCTGGGCGACCTGGCCGAGTTCCACACCGCCGTGCGGCAGCAGCTCGACATCGTGATCGTGATCTGCAACGACAGCGGCTACGGCGCCGAGCACATCCAGTTCCGCGACCGCGACATGGACCCGGCGATCTCGCACATCCGCTGGCCGGATTTCGCGCCGATGGCCCAGGCGCTGGGCGGCCAGGGGCTGACCGTGTGCAGCCTCGAAGACCTGGCGGCGGTCGGCGCGGCGATCGCCGGCCGCACGCGCAAGGGACCGATCCTGATCGACGTCAAGGTCGATCCGGATCACGTGCCGCGCACCTACTGAGCACTGCCGGGCCCGGCTTGCACCCAGCCCGGCCCCGCCGGGGTGCGTCTGCACGGGGCGGCCCTTCGCCGGCCCATGACCGCAGCATGGGCGGCCGTGGCGCGGGGCCGCACCGGCGTCACTTCGCGTGCTTGCGGAACTCGGGCTTGCGCTTTTCCTTCAGCGCACTGACGCCTTCGCGCGATTCGTCGGTGTCGTAGTACAGCTTCAGCGCCATCATCCCCATGCCGGCGATGCCGGCCTGGTGCGCGGTGTCCATGTTGAAGCTGCGCTTGGCGATCGCGATCGCGGTGGGGCTGCGCTCGCCGATCTCTTCGGCCCACTGCTGCACGGTGGCGTCGAGCTGCTCGTGCGGCACGCAGACGTTGGCCAGTCCCATCGCCACCGCCTCGGCGCCCGAGTAGCGCCGGTTCAGGTACCAGATCTCGCGCGCCTTCTTCTCGCCGACCACGCGCGCCAGGAAGGCGGTGCCGTAGCCCGGATCGACCGAGCCCATCTTCGGCCCCACCTGGCCGAACACCGCCTTGTCGGAGCAGATCGTCAGGTCGCAGATCGTCGCCAGCACGTTGCCGCCGCCGATCGCATAGCCCTGCACGCGCGCGATCACCGGCTTGGGCACGTCGCGGATGGCGGTGTGCAGCTCTTCCATCGGCAGGCCGATGGTGCCGCGGCCGTCGTAGTTGCCGTCGTGCGCCGACTGGTCGCCGCCGGTGCAGAAGGCGCGATCGCCGGCACCGGCGAGCACGATCGCGCCAACGCTCTTGTCGTAGCCGGCGCGGTACAGCGCCTTGATCAGCTCGTCGCAGGTGGTCCCGCGGAAGGCGTTCATCTTGTCCGGGCGATTGATCGTGATCCAGGCGACGCCGTTGCGCACCTCGTACAGCAGGTCTTCGTATGCCATCGGGTTCTCCAGCACAACTCGACATTCCGGCCAGCGATGCCGCCGGCGCTCCAGGGGCCGGCAGCCCCTGCGCGCCGATTGTCGGCAGCCGCGCACCGGGCACAAGCGCTGCGAACCCGCAAGTACCGGCGTGCGCTACACCCCCTGCTCGGCGCGCGGCCGCACGCAACCCCCGCAGCGCCAAGCGCTGGCCGCCGCCGTGTCAGTCGCCGCCCTCGGGGACGTAGACGATCGAGCCGTCCTTCATGCGGTAGGCCACGCCGGCCTTCTCGCCGTCGCCGCTGCCGATGGCGCCGCTGGCCTTGTAGCGCTCGACCTTCTCGCCTTTCTTCACCACGATCTCCATGTTGGGCTGGCCGGCGTCGGTGATCACCGTCACGTCCTTCTTCGCGAAGGGGCTCAGCAGCGGGTTCTGCGCCACGGTGATCAGCAGCGCGGCGATGATCACCAGGAAGATGTCGATCAGGTTGACGACCGACAGGATCGGATCGTCGCTCTCGTGTTCGTGCAGCAGGCGCAGCGCCATCATGCGGCTCCGGCGGTGGCGGCGGCGACGGTGGCGGCCTTCGCCGGCAGCGGCGCGGCGCCGGCCGTGCGGCCCTGCATGATCTCCAGGATCTCCTCGGCCAGCCAGCGGCGGCGCACGTTGGCGATCCAGAAGGTGATGGCCGCGGCGATCAGCGCCAGGATCACCGCGGAGAAGGCGACCGTCAGGTTGCTCGACACCTGCGCCAGGTTGCCGTCGGACAGGCCCTTGAGCGCCGGGCCCATCGGGATCATCGTCGCCACCAGCCCCAGCAGCGGCGTCACGCGGCTGGCGATGCGCGGGCCTTCCATCAGCTTGTGCGCCTTCAGGTCGAGCTCGTCCTCGCTCAACGCCGCGGCGCGGTGCGCCGCCACCAGCGGCCGGCCGCCGCCCTGGCGGCGGCGCAGCGCGAGCACGGCGAACTCGCCCAGCAGCCAGAAGGCGTAGAGGAAGAGCGCGGCGATCAGCAGCAGCGTGGGCAGCAGGAACAGCTGCGCCACGGTGTACATCGAGGTTTCGAGCGCGGTGGACATGGCGTCTCCTGTGGGGTGGGGCGTGGGGTTGGGGGTTCAGGCCGGCCGCAGCACTGCCACGGGCACAGGCCGTGCGGCCCGCGGCGCAGATGCATCGGCGCGCGTGCCGCGCCAGGCGCCGCCGGCCGCCGCCAGCGCCAGCAGCAGCAGCGCGGCCAGTGCTTCGACCACGGCGGCGGCGGGGTGCGGCGGCGTTTCGGGCACGCGCTCGAGCTTCATGCCGCGCACCGGCGGCGGTGGCGGCGGCACCGGCGCGGGCGGCGGCTCGACCGACATCGGCGTGGCTTGCGCGGCCGGCACCGGCTGCGCCGCCGCAGCGGGCGCAGCCGCGGCCGGCGCCGCCAGCCCGAAGCCCGGCGCGGGAGCCGTCACGAAGGCCTCGAACGCGGCGTTCTCGCTGTGCACCTGGTAGCGCCGGGCCAGTTCGTTGTAGCGCGCCTTCAGCTCGGCGACGCTTGCCGGGTCGGCTTCCCACTGCTTCAGCCGCGCCGCTTCAAGCATGCGCTCGATGCTCTGCGCCAGCGCATGCGGGTTGTGCTTCTCGAACCAGTCCTTCAGGCCGAGCCGGTGCTTGTCGCGCACGTACACGTCCATGAATTCCTGCCACTGGTCGCCGCGCACCACTTCGCGCGCCACGCTTTGCCAGCCGGCGAAGTTGTTGATGCCGTCCAGCACCTGCAGCGTGCCGGCATAACCCTCGGCCATCAGGCCCTGGATGTGGCCGGGGTGGAAGTTGCGCGTCGCCAGCTCCTTGGCCAGGAACGCGGCCGCGCCTTCGACGCGGCCGGAGCCGCTGCCGCGCAGGTTGCTCACGTACAGCTCGGGCGCCTTGCCGTCCAGGTGGCGCACCGCCAGGCCGATGCCGCCCAGGTACTGGAAGGGGTCGTCGGTGGTCAGCATGCCGTACAGATTGCTGCTGCGCGCCAGCACCGCGGCTTCGGTGCCGCGCAGGTGTTCGGCGTACAGGTTCAGCCCGCCGGCCGTGGACACGCCGGCGCGGCCCCAGCCGGCTTCGTCGGGCCCGTAGGCGTACTGCATGCGGCTCAGGTACAGCTGCGCCAGTTTGCGGTCGCCTTCGGCCTGCGTGCCCCAGGTGTCGGTGGCCAGCGCCGCGTCGTCCAGCCCGGTGCCGTAGCGCCCCGATTCGCTGGAGAAGATGCGCGTCGCGCCGGCCCGCTGCGCCTCGGCCTGCGGCACCCCGCTTGCGGTCAGGCTGCGCTCGATGCGCTGCGCGTTGGCCGCCACCGGGTTGTCGGGCTCGGCGCGCGCCAGCGACGCCAGCCGCGCGGCCTCGGCCAGCTGCTTCATGACGTTGGGAAAGTGGTCGCGGTACAGGCCGGTGGCCGACAGCACCACGTCCACGCGCGGCCGGGAGAGCGCCTCGCGCGGAATCAGCTTGACGCCGGTGACGCGGCCGCCCGCGTCCCACACCGGCTCGACGCCCATCGCCCACAGCGCCTGCGCTTCGAGCAGGCCGAAGTGGCGCATCGTCTCCACCGACCACAGCGTGAAGGCCAGCTTCCTGGGCGGGCGCCCGGTCTTGGCGGTGTGCGCGGCCAGCAACTGGTCCAGCGACTGCTTGCCGGCTTCCCACGCCGCCTTGGTGGGCACGCGGCTCGGGTCGAAGCCGTAGAGGTTGCGCCCGGTGGGCAGCGCGTCGGGGTTCTTGATCGGGTCGCCGCCGTAGCTGGTGGGGATGTAGCGCCCGTCCAGCCCGGCCAGCAGCGCGCGCATCTCGCCGGCCGCTCCCAGGTCGTCGTACCAGCGGCGCGCCTGCGGCAGGCGTTCGCGCGCGGCCGACGTCATGTGCGGCGGCTCGGTGCCGTCCTTCAGCCAGGCCGCGAGCAGGCGGTAGGGCTTGGTCTCGGCGAGCCGGGTGTAGTCGGCGACCATCAGCTCGTCGTTCTCCTCCAGCGGGTTGCCGGGGTCGGCGACGCCTTCCCAGAACTCCTTGCCGAGCATCGTCAGCACCTGGGCGACGCGCCACTTCTCGTCGGCGCCCTGGCCGAAGGTGTGCAGCCCCATCGGCTGCGCCGTCAACGCCAGCTCGTGCAGGTGGTCGTGCACGGCGGCGACGAAGGCATCGAACTCGGCGGCGATGCGCGCGTCGCTCCAGCCCATGTCGAGGTGGATGCGCTCGCGCTTCACGCCTTCCAGGAACTCGGCGCGCAACTGTTCCTTCACGCCGCCGGCATCCTGCGCCAGCCACTGGTGCAGCAGGTCGTGGATCCGGGTCAGCCGCTCGTGCAGCCCGGCCGGGGTCAGCGGCGGCGTCTGGTGGCTGACGATCACGGCGCGGCCGCGGCGCTTGGCCTGCGTCGCCTCGCCGATGTTGTCGACGATGTACGGATACAGCACCGGCACGTCGCCCACCGCCAGCATCGGCCAGTCGGTCACCGACAGCCCGCGTTCCTTGCCCGGCAGCCATTCCTGCGTGCCGTGGGTGCCGAAGTGCAGCAGCGCGTCGGCGCCGAAGCCCTGGCGCAGCCACAGGTACACAGCCAGGTAGTAGTGCGAGGGCAGCGCGGTGGTCGAGTGGTACAGCGCCTTCTCGCGGTCTTCGCCGCGTTCGGCGCGGCCGGGCTGCGGCAGCAGCGTGACGTGGCCGCGCTGCAGGCGCGGGATCACGAAATACGCCTCGCCGCCTTCCTCGTTGTCGTCACGCAGCACCATCGTCGAGCGCTCCGGCTCGCCCCAGCGCTGCACGAGTTGGGCGCGCACCTCGTCGGGCAGGGTCTGCAGCCACTGGCGGTAGTCGCGCACCGGCAGCCGGTCGGCCAGGCCGTCGCGCAGCAGCTCGCGCAGCACCGCCTGGTCCTGCGGCGGCCGGTAGCCCGGCGCCAGCAGCCGCTGCAGCTGCCCGGTCAGCGGCTGCGCGTCCAGCGCCTCGGTGCGGTAGCCGGCCGCCTGCAGCGCGCCCAGTGTGCCGGCCAGGCTGCGCGGCAGGTTCATGAAGCTGGCCGACAGGTTCTTCTCGCCTGCGGGATAGTTCCAGAACATCAGCGCCACGCGCTTGTCGGCGGCCGGCTTGGTCTTGAGCTTCAGCAGGTTCAGCGCCTTGGCGGCGATGGCCGCCGCCTGCGCGTCGATGGGCACCAGCTGCTCGTCGCCGGGGCGCAGCGCGGCGGCGACCTGGATGTCGGCGATGCCGGCGTATTCGGCCTGCGCCAGGTAGAAGGGCACGTCCATCAGCGGGATGCCGTGCGGGTCGGCCCGCCACTGCTCGGCGCTGCCGCGGCGCCAGGCCATCGCCTGGATCACCGGCAGGCCCAGGGCCTCGAACTCCTTGCGGCGGTCTTCGGGCGTCAGCGTGATCTGGGTGTTGACGATGACGTCGGCGATGGGGCGGCCGTCGATGGTCAGCAGCTTGCGCAGGCCTTGCGGGTCCATCATCGGGCCGTAGAAGGGCAGGGCCAGCGCGCCGCCGGCTTCGATGCGGCGCGCGAGGTCGTCAATGACTTCGGTCTGCCCGGCGGCGATGCTGCCCTGGTGGAAGGCGATGGCCACCGTCGGCGGCCGCTGCGCCAGGCTGAGGCCGCGCGCGGCAAAGTATTCGGCCGGCGTGGCGGCGACGATCTGCGGCAGCGACGGGTGGTACAGGCCGGCCACCGGGAAGATCTGCGGCTCGGGCAACGCGCGCCAGTCGCCGCCCGCGCGCCAGGCCTGCAGCGTCTGCAGCAGCCATTCCGTGTTGCGCGCGCCGCCTTGCACGAAGTAGCCGTGCAGCCGCTGCGCCAGCGCCGCTTCGACGCCGCCGGGCCTGGGCGCAGCCGTGCCGAGCCAGACGTGCGGCGCGCGCTCCAACGCCGGCAGCGCGCCGGCCAGGCGGCTGCGCACGAAGTCCTCGATGTGCTGGCGTGGCGCGTCGATCAGCACCAGGTCGGCGCCTTGCCACAGCGCCGGCGTCAGCTCGTCGGAGGGGATCTTCTCGACGAAGCGCGCGCGCAGCGGCAGGCCGGCAGCGCGCGCCGCCTGCTCCAGCGCAATGAAGCGGCCCGGCGCGGCCGGGCTGGTGGTCAGCAGCAGCACGCCTTCGGCGCGCGCGGCGGCGCACAGCGTCAGGCAAAGCGCGAAGGCAAGACAGCGGCGCAGCAGCATCGGCAAGGTTGGATCAGCGCGAGCCAAGGGGGACGCCCGCGGCATGGGCGCCGCGGGCCGGGTCAATTGCCCGGTGCAGCGCGCAGGCTGCAACGTGCATGCAGTGCATGCAAAGCGTGCGACAGGCGGCATGCCGGGCGGGCGGATGAGTCATATGCGAAACGAGACGCGCACGGCACTTTACTACAGCAAATGAAAATCATTATCATTCGTCGTCGTGGTCTGTTGCGCCAACGAAGGTCGCGCACTTGAACAGCCCGCCGAGTTCCTGCTGCCGCCGCCATGCCGCGCGTGCGGTGCCCGAAATCTTCAAACTGGAAGGCTGGAAGCGTGAAGAAGAAAGAGGTGGTGCGTCGTTGGGCGTGCTGCGGCAGCGCACTGTGGTGGTTCGCGCCGGTGCAGGCGCAGATGAGCCCCGAAGGGCCGGTGACGCGGCTGCCCGAGGTGGCGGTCAGCGCCACCGGCGTCGAAGAAGACACCGCCGGCGTACCGGCGACGATCTCGACCATCGACGCACAGCAGATCGACCGCGGTCTGGTGCGCACGCTGCGGGACCTGATCCGCTACGAGCCCGGCGTCTCGGTCAACAACGACCCCAACCGCTTCGGCGCCAACAGCTTCAACATCCGCGGCCTCGAAGGCAACCGCGTGCAGATGCTGGTCGACGGCATCCGCGCGCCCAGCCTGTTCCAGTTCGGCGTCGGGCCCTTCAACAACTCGACGCGCTCGTTCGTCGACCTGGACAGCGTCAAGCGCGTGGAGATCCTGCGCGGCCCGGCCTCGAGCCTGTACGGCTCGGACGCACTCGGCGGCGTCGTCTCGTACATGACCAAGGACCCGTTGGACTACCTGGATCTGGCGACGTCGCCGTTCTACGGCGCCTACAAGAGCGCCTTCGCCAGCGCCGACACCGGCTGGGCCAACACCGGCACCGTGGCCTACGGCACGCAGCTGTGGCAGGCGCTGGCGCAGTACACGTACTTCGGCGGCAGCCAGCAGAAGAACATGGGCACCGACAACTCGGTCGGCGCGGGGCGCACCGAACCGAACCCGCAGGACGTGCGCCAGCAGAACCTGCTGCTCAAGGGCGTGTTGCAGCCGGCCCCCGGCCACCGCGTGCGCGCGACCTACGAGTGGTTCGACCGCAACAGCATGACCGACGTGTTCAGCCTGAACTCGACCACGCCGCGCACCGCCAGCATCAGCGGCGACGACGACAACAACCGCCAGCGCTACAGCCTGGACTACGCTTACACCAACCCCGCGCGCGGCTGGCTGGCCGGCTTCACCGCCAACCTGTACCGGCAGACCTCGAGCACCGACTCCAGTTCGAGCGAGACGCGCGTCAACACCACCGCCGGTTGTTCGGGCGTGTTCCCCGGCACCAACACTTGCTTCATCCCGCGCCAGTTCGATTTCGAACAGCGCATCACCGGACTGGCCGCGCAACTGGAAAGCCTGCTCGACGGCGGCGGCATCCAGCAGCGCATCCTGTGGGGCCTGGATCTGTCGGACACCGATTCCAGCGCGCTGCGCGACGCCACGATCTACAACCAGACGCTCGGCACGGTCAGCAAGACGCTGTCGGGCGAGACCTTCCCGCTGCGCGACTTCCCCAACACCAGCACGCGCCAGCTGGGCCTGTACGTGCAGGACCAGATCTCGCTGCTCGACGACCGGCTGGTGGTCACCCCGGCGCTGCGCTACGACGACTACCGGCTGAAGATCCACCCGGATGCGATCTACCTGGCCAACGTGCCGCCGGGCGTGCAGGCCACCGATTTCTCCGACAGCGCCTGGTCGCCCAAGCTGGCGCTGATGTATCGCGTCAACGCTGACCTCAACGTCTACGGCAACTATGCCTTCGGCTTTCGGGCGCCGCCCTTCGACGATGTCAACGCGGCGTTCCGCAACCCGGTGCAGTCCTATGTGCTGATCCCGAACCCGAACCTGGTGTCGGAGACCAGCCGCGGCCTGGAGATCGGCGTCAAGGGCCGCGCCGGCGATTCGACCTTCGCGGTGGCGGCCTTCTACAACCGCTACAAGAACTTCATCGATTCGAGCACCCAGCTCGACTGCCCGACCGACCCGAACTGCGTGCCCGGCTACCTGGGCACCTTCCAGGCGACCAACGTGGCGCGCGTGCGCATCTACGGCGTCGAGGCCAAGGGCGAGTGGCTGCTCGACCGCCACTGGGCGCTGGCCGGCAGCATCGCCTATGCCAACGGCCGGAACGAGACGCTGGATCAGCCGCTGAACAGCATCAGCCCGCTGACCGGCGTGGCGGGCCTGCGCTATTCGGCCGGCGCCTGGGGCGGGTCGCTGAACATCACCGGGGTGTCGTCGAAGAACTCGGCCGCATCGGTGGGCGGTGTTCAACCCTTCCTGACGCCGGGCTTCGGCCTCGTCGACATCACCGCCTATTGGGACATCAGCAAGAACCTGCGCCTGGCCGGCGGCATCTTCAACGTCTTCGACAAGGAGTACTGGCTGTGGAGCAACGTCGGCCAGACCGGGCTGGCTGCCACATCGCCGGCGCTGGACCGCTACACCCAGCCCGGCATCAACGTGGCCGTCAACCTGCAACTCGTCTACTAGAACGAAGGAAGGGCAGGTCATGCAAAGCTGCGCCCCGGGTGCCATGGCTGCGGTTCAACGCGGCGGCCGGATGGGCTCGCAGGCCGGCATCTGGCAGGCTGCGGTGGTGACAGCCGTGGCGCTGGCGCACGCCGCCGGCCTGTGGGGGCTGCTGGGCGGCGCTTCGCGGCCGGCAACTTCGGCCGCAGCGCCGCAGGTCGCGATGGTGATGGTGCTCAGCGAGACGGCCGCGCGGGCGGTACCGCAGTTGCAGCCGCTGCTGCCGCCACCCGCGCCGGTACGCGCCGCCCCGCAGTCCGCACCGAAGCCGCAGGCTGGTCCAGCGCCGCGCAAGCCGGCGGCGCCCGCGGCGCCCGCGGCGGCCGCGGCGGCCGCAGTCGTTGCAGCCGACGAGCCGTTGCCTGGCGCGCTGCCGGAGCCGCACAGCGTGCCGGCGTCGGCGGCCGGTGGTACGGCTGTGTCGCCGGCAGCGGAAGGCGCGGCTGAAGACGCGGCGGCCGTGCCGGCAGCGAAGGTCGTCGCGGCGTCGGCGCAGCCGCGACAGGTCGAGAGCGTGGACTATCTGCGTGCGCCGGTCCTGGAGTACCCGAGCGCCTCGCGCCGCTTCGGCGAGCACGGGCGCGTCGTGCTGCGAGTGCTGGTGGGCCGCGACGGCCAGGCCGAGCAGATCGAACTGGTCGAAGCCACTGCCTTCCGGCGCCTGAACGACGCTGCGATCGAAGCGGCGCGGCGTGCGCTGTACAAGCCGCACACCGAGAACGGCGTGCCGCAGCCCGCATGGGCGCTGGTGGCACTGTCGTTCCAGTTGCGGCGCTGATCGCCCGATCCCGGCCTCACCGGCTGGTGCAGCCTGCCAGTGCGGCCGGGCTTGGATCGGCGGCCGAACGTCCCCTTCCCGGCGGGCCGGCGTGCAGCCCCGTCGGCATGCGGGCCGAGGAAGCGCGGGCAGGCTGGCTCGGTGCATCCGCGCAGCGCAGGGCGCCCAGGCCGACGGGCTCTTCGCCCGCGTGCGCAGCGAATCGCCGCATCGGGATCTCGCGTCGCTTGCACAATACCTCACGTGCGCATTGCAAATGCGAACGAGTCGCATTAAAGTCGGATGACGCTGTCTCTTGTCCGCCGCCATGCCGTTTGCCGAAGCCGCCCGTCCGAGTTGCTGCCAGCCGTCACTCCCGGAGATTTCGCCGCCTGGGTCGCGCCGCCGCCGGCTGTGGGAGCTGGATTCCTCGGCCCACTGCCCGGTGCTGGGCGTGTGTCTGCCGATCGACCAGTTGCGCCCCATGGCCGACAAGGCGATCGCGGGGCACGGCGTCGAAGATGATTACTGCCTGCACTGCCTGGCGGTAACCGAAGCCAAAAGGCGTTGCGCGCTGTCCGAAGCGCTGCACAAGGAGCTGGAGCGGCGCTTTGCGGCCGCCGTGCGCCAGGCGTCCGTGCACAAGAGCACCGAGTCGCTGGCGGCCTGGTGGCGCGGGCAGCGCGGCGGCGAGCGCTTGCCGGACAGCCTGTGGGCGGTGCTGTCGCATCCGCGCTGCGACACCGTGCTGGAGTCGCAGGTGCTGGCCGACGTGCACATGCTGCAGCACCAGCGCGGCGCGGCGCAGCGCGTGGATATGGCGCGCTTCGAAGCCTTGCAGGCCGAAAACGCCAGCTTGCGCAAGGAGCTCGAAGGCGTGCGGTGGCGCGTGCAGCAGCAGTCGGCACGGGTGCAGGAGCGGCTGGATCGGCTGCAGGCGCAGGCGATGCGGCAGCGCGCCGAGGCCATCACCCGCGACACCGAGCTGGCCGGGCTGCGCGATGAACTGGCGGCGCTGGAGGCCCAGGCGCCGGGGCTCAAGGCGCGCGCCGAACTGGCGCGCCAGGTGCAGATGCAGGCCGAGCGCATCGTGTCGCTGGAGCGCGCGTTGACGCGCGCGCGGCAGGAGGCCGAGCGTGCACCGGTGCGCGTGCAGCCAGAAGCCGCACAGGCGCCGGCCGTGGCCGACGTTCCGCTGCCTGCGGCCGAGGTGCCGGCGCTGGACGACCGCGCGGTGTTGTGCGTCGGCGGGCGGCCGGCCAGCGTGCCGCTGTACCGTCAAATCGTCGAGCGCAGCGGCGGCCGCTTCCTGCACCACGACGGCGGCGACGAACACCATGTGCAGCGCCTCGACGCCACCTTGTCTGCGGCCGATCTGGTGATCTGCCAGGCCGGCTGCATCAGCCACGATGCCTACTGGCGCGTCAAGGATCACTGCAAACGGCACAACAAGCGCTGCGTCTTCGTCGACAACCCCGGCAGTGCCAGCCTGCGGCGCGCGCTGGCGGCGCTTCAGTCGTGAGCGGGATGGCCGGTCCGGCGAGGATCGCGCCGCAGAGCCTGCTGCCGCTGGAGCAGTACCAGCAGCAGCGCGCACAGCATCGTGTAGACGCCATTGCGCACCGGCGCCAGCGCAGCCTGGCTCTGGGGCCTGCGATGTGGCTGCAGTTCGAGGACGAGGCCAGCGTGCGCTACCAGATCCAGGAGATGCTGCTGGCCGAACGCATCGTCGCGCTCGACGCGGTGCAGCACACCATCGAGCACTACGAGCACCTGCTCGGCGACGGCCGGCAATGGCGCGCGACGCTGTTCATCGGCGTGCCCGAAGCTGCGCGCCGCGCCCGCGAACTCCCGATGCTGAGCGAGGCGGCGCACCACCTGTACCTGGGCTGCGGCGCGCGGCCGCGTATCGTCGCCGAGGCCAACGAGGATCTGGCCGACCGCCACCGCGGCCGGCCGAGCGCGGTGCACTTCCTGCGCTTTGCGTTGCCGCCGGCATTGCGCGATGCGCTGTCGGCCGGCGAGGGCGCGGTGCTGGGCTGCGCGCACCCGGCCTACGCCTGGCAGCGGCCGCTGCCGTTGCCGCTGCTGCACAGCCTGTGCGCCGACCTGCACCCCGGCATGCCGCAATGATCGCCACGGCACGCCGCAGCCTGTGGGATCTGGATGTCGATCGCGATGTCTCGATCGTCGGCTGCTGCTGGACGGCGGCCGAGCGGCGCCGGCTCACCGACTGCTCTTTCGCGGCCGCTCGCAGTTGGGCGACTTCGAACTGCACCCCGCGGATGCCGAGCTATGCGCGCGCGGCAACAAGGTGTCCGCAGCGCTGCGGCGCGCCGAAACCGCGGCCAATGCCGCGCTGCATGCGCAGATCGCCGAATTGAATGCCGGTGTGCTGCGCGCGCAGCAGCGCCGGGCGTCGTGGCGCTGCGCAGTGCTGGCCGAGCGCGATGCGCTGCGGGCCCAGCGAGCCGCGCTGCGTGGCCGCGTGACCGCGCAGGAGACGCTGATCCCAGGGCTGCGCGAACGGCAGATGCCGTCGCCGGCGCCGCAGCCGCGGACCGATTGCCCGGTGCCGCCTGCGCCGCATGCGCCGGCAGCGATCCGGACCATCGCGGCGCCGCCGCCTGGCACGCCGCGGCGGACGCTGGCCGCCGGTACGCTGCGGTCGACCCGTGCGCTGTGCGTCGGCGGCATCGACGGCCAGGTGCCGCAGCATCGCGAACGGGTGGAGCGCCAGGGCGGTCGGCTCGCCCACCACGACGGCGGCATCGAGGGCGGCGCGCATCGCCTCGACGCGGAACTGGCGGCGGACGATGCGGTGCTGTGCCGACCGGGCTGCCTGAACCACAACGCCTATGCGCGCGTGAAGGCGCATTGCAAGCGCAGCGGCAAGCCCTGCGTCGATCTCGACAAGCCGGGCATCGGCAGCTTCCTGCGCGGTCTGGTGCAGCTGCGGCGCGCGGCGTACGGCTGAACGCGGCGCACCGGCGCGCGGGCGTCGGTGCAGAATGCTGCGGCATCCGCTGCGTGCCGCCATGCCGCGATCCTGCCGCCTGCTGTCTCGGCTGCTGCTCCTGGCTCTGGCCTTGTCGGCGGGATGCGCGTCGCTGCCGCCGCCGCCGCCGAAGGCACCCAGCCAGGCGCTCGTCGATGTCGACGACACGCCGCTGGCGCGCATCGCGGCGGCCTCGGTGCCCGCGGGCGCGCAGCCGCTGTCGGGCTTCAGGCTGATGCCCGAGGCGCCCACCGCCTTCAATGCGCGCGTGGCGCTGATGCGTGCGGCGCGCAAGTCGTTGGACCTGCAGTACTACCTGATCGCCAGCGACACGGTCGGCCGGATGTTCCTGCGCGAGCTGCGCGATGCCGCGCAGCGCGGCGTGCGCGTGCGCCTGCTGGTCGACGACCTGTACACCGGCGGCGAGCAGCGGCTGCTCGCCGGGCTGGCCGCCCATCCCAACATCGAGCTGCGGATCTTCAATCCCTTCCCCGTGCGCGCGGGTTCGCCGACATGGCGCATCCTGGGTTCGCTCGACGACTTCAGCCGCATCAACCACCGCATGCACAACAAGCTGTTCATCGCCGACAACAGCGTCGCCATTGCCGGCGGGCGCAACATCGCCGACGAATACTTCATGCGCAGCCCCGACGCCAACTTCATCGACGTCGACGTGCTCAGCGCCGGCCCGGTGGTGCGCGCGATGTCGGCGGCCTTCGACGCCTTCTGGAACAGCCCGCTGTCCTGGCCGCTGGCGGCGCTGGCCGGCAGCGCGGTGGACGCGCGGGCGCGCGCAGCCTTCGACGCACGCGTGCAGGCTGCCGGCCCGCCCTTCGACGAGCGCGCGCACGACGTGCTCGGCCACACGCCGCTGTCGCAGCAGCTGCAGGCCGGCCGGCTCGAGCTGCAGGCGGCGCCGGCGCGCGTGCTCGCCGACAGCCCCGACAAGGCCGCCGGCGGTCGTGAACCGACGGTGGCGCAGCAGGTGCTGGCGCTGTTCGCGTCGGCGCAGGAGAACGTGCACATCGCGTCGCCGTACTTCATTCCCGGCGAGGCCGGCCTGAAGCTGCTGCGCGCCGCCGATGCAACCCAGGACAACGGCCGCGTCGTGCTCGTCACCAACTCGATCGGCGCCGCCGACGAGCCGCTGGCCCATGCGGCCTGTGCGCAACAGCGCCTGGCGATGCTGCAGGCGGGGGTGCGCATCTACGAGGTCGGCGCCGAGCTGGGTACGCGCGTGCCGCGCAGCGGCGGCATCGGCGCGTCGCACTCGGCGCTGCATGCCAAGGTGGCGACGGTCGACGGCCGCTGGCTGTTCATCGGCTCGATGAACCTGGATCCGCGCTCGGCGCTGATCAATGCCGAGATCGGCCGGTTGATCGACAGCCCGCCGCTGGCGCGCACGATGACGGCACTGTCCCGGCGCAGCCTGGTCTACGACGCCTACCGCCTGCGTCTGTCGGCCGACGGCCGGCACATCGAATGGCTGGAGCCGCGCGCCGACGGGTCCACGACGGTGCATGCCGTCGAACCCGGCGGCCACTGGGGCCAGCGGCTGCAGATCCGGCTGCTGCAGCCCTTCGTCGCGACGCGCCTGCTGCAGCGCCGGGCGCTTGGGCTGCCCGGCGATCGGCGCGCCGGCTTCAGCGGCCCGGCAGTGGCGCAGCTGCCGTCGAGGCCATCCCGGAAGAGGCAAGGCCCCTTGCAAGGCTGCGGCTTGCAAGGGGCCTGGATGTTGGTGGCGCTTCAGGGACTCGAACCCCGGACCTGCGGATTATGATTCCGTCGCTCTAACCGACTGAGCTAAAGCGCCACGAAGCCCGCGATTATACCGGGCGTCCCTCCCCGGCCTGCCTGGTTGCGGCCGCCGCAACGAGACCCCGATGTTCAGTTTCTTCCGCAAGAAGCCGGCCGCGGCGCAGCCGGCACCCGCCGCGCCGGCCGAGGGCGCCGAAGCGGCCGCGCCGCCGCCCACTGCGGCAGGCGCGCCGCCAGCCGGCGCGGCCGCGGCGCCGTCCCTCGCAGACCCCGCGCCGGGCGCCGTGGCGGCGGCGCAAGATGCCGAAGCCCCGCCGCTGCCCGCCGAAGGCGGCACGCAGGCCGAGCCTTCGCGCGCCGGCTGGATGCAACGGCTGCGCCAGGGGCTGCGCAAGACCAGCGGCGGCATCGCGCAGGTCTTCACCGGCGTGCGCATCGACGAGGATCTGTACGAAGAGCTGGAGACCGCGCTGCTGCTGGCCGACACCGGCCTGCCGGCCACCGAATACCTGCTCGACGACCTGCGCCGCCGCGTCAAGGCAGCCAAGGCCACCGAGCCGGCGGCGGTGCGCGGCCTGCTCGCCGATGCAGTGGCTGCGCTGCTGGCGCCGCTGCAGCAGCCGCTGGTGGTGGGGCGCGAGACGCCGACGGTGATCATGGTGGTCGGCGTCAACGGCGCCGGCAAGACCACCAGCATCGGCAAGCTCACCGCGCACCTGGCGCGCGCCGACCAGCGCGTGCTGCTGGCCGCGGCCGACACCTTCCGCGCGGCGGCACGCGAGCAGTTGCTGGCCTGGGCGGACCGCAACCGCGTCGAGATCGTCAGCCAGCAGGGCGGCGACCCGGCGGCGGTGAGCTTCGACGCCGTCACCGCCGGGCGCGCGCGCGGCTGCGACGTGGTGATCGCCGACACCGCCGGCCGGCTGGCGACGCAGGCGCACCTGATGGAGGAGCTGAAGAAGATCCGCCGCACGATCGCCAAGGCGCAGCCCGGCGCGCCGCACGAGGTGCTGCTGGTGGTCGACGGCAACACCGGCCAGAACGCGCTGTCGCAGGTCAAGGCCTTCGACGCCGCGCTGGGCCTGAGCGGCCTGATCGTGACCAAGCTCGACGGCACCGCCAAGGGCGGCGTGCTCGCCGCGCACGCGCGCTGGTGCGCGCAGCAGCAGCGCACGATTCCGGTCTACTTCATCGGCGTCGGCGAGGGCATCGACGACCTGCAGACCTTCGACGCGGCCGAGTTCGCGCAGGCGCTGGTGGCCTGAGCGGCCGCGCCCGGCAACGCGCGCCTCAAGGCTGCGGCGACAGCTCGCTGTCTTCGAAGAAGGCCGAAGGCACCGGCTCGAGCGTCATGTCCAGCGCCGCCTGGTCGCCGTGGGCAAGCAGTTCCTCGATCTCGGCCACCGGGATCAGCGGCATCGGCCGTGACGGCGTGGCCTTCGCCGCCGCCGCCGGGTTGATGCGGCGCTGCAGCTCCGCGCCCAGCAGCGTGCGGATCTCGGCGGCGCTGGGCAGGTCGCCCTCGGTCCAGGTGTGCACGCTGATGCCGGCGGCGCGCAGTACCTTGGCCATGCGCTCGTGGCGCCGCCGCGCGCGCCCGGTCTGCTCGGCCGAGCGGATGTCGATCACCGCGAGCACCTTGGAGCCGGCGTTGCACACCACCAGGTCGGCGCTCAGGCTGCCGACGCGCTGCATCCACTCGCGGTGCGAATGCCGCGTCGGCACGCGCAGGAAGCGCGCCAGCGGCACCTGCGCCAGCACCAGCAGCCCCGGCAGCGCCTGGTGCAGCAGATCGTAGGCGCGGCGCTCGGCGATCGTCAGCACGCGCACCGCCTCGGGCGGCCAGTCCTGCACCGTGTCGAGGGTGTCGGCGGCCGGTGCGGCGCGCCCGGCCGCAGCGCGGCGGCGGTACAGCAGCACCGACAACAGCATCACGGCGCCCAGCACGGCGGTGGCGGCAAGGGGATCGATCGCGCCCATCAGTGGCATCTCGCAACGGCAACGTCGCCACCCTACGGGGTCGCGCGGCCGCGCGTCAACCGCGGGACTGCGACGTTCGTATCGAGAAGTTGCCGGCAGCGGGGTGGGGCCGCAGGCAAGCGGCGCAAGCGCGAAATCCTGCGCACCCGGCGCAGCGCGCGGCCGCCTCAGATCCCGAAGGGATTGGCGCCGCCCATGCGCTTCATCATCTTCATCAGGCCGCCGCCCTTCATCTTCTTCATCATCCCCTGCATCTGCTCGAACTGGTTGAGCAGGCGGTTGACCTCCTGCACCTGCACGCCGGCGCCGGCAGCGATGCGACGCTTGCGGCTGGCCTTGATCAGCTCGGGTTTGCGCCGCTCCTGCGGCGTCATCGCGCAGATGATGCCCTCCATGCGGCGCACGTCGCGCTCGGCGCGGTTCATGTCGGCGCCCTGCGCCTTCTGCGCGATCTGGCTGGGCAGCTTGTCGAGCAGGCCCGCGAGGCCGCCCATCTTCTTCATCTGGCCGAGCTGGTCGCGGAAGTCGTCGAGGTCGAAGCCGCCGGACTTGACCTTGTCGGCCAGCTTCTGCGCGGTGGCCAGGTCGACGCCCTTTTGCACCTCCTCGACCAGCGCGACGATGTCGCCCATGCCGAGCACGCGGCCGGCGTGGCGCTCGGCGTCGAACACCTCCAGCCCGTCGATCTTCTCGGAGATGCCGGCGAACTTGATCGGCGTGCCGGTGATCGCGCGTACCGACAGCGCCGCGCCGCCGCGCGAATCGCCGTCGAGCTTGGTCAGCACCACGCCGGTCAGCGGCAGCGCGTCCTTGAAGGCGCGCGCGGTGTTGACCGCGTCCTGGCCCTGCATCGCGTCGACGACGAACAGCGTCTCGGCCGGCCGCAGCACCGCGTGCAGCTCGCGGATCTCGGCCATCAGCGCCTCGTCGATGCCCAGGCGCCCGGCGGTGTCGACCAGCAGCACGTCGTGGTAGTGGCGGCGCGCGTAGTCGAGCGCGGCCAGCGCGATCTCGCGCGGCTTCTGCTCGGGCGTGGACGGGAACCACTCGGCGCCCGCCTGCTGCGTGACCGTCTTCAACTGCTCGATCGCCGCCGGCCGGTAGACGTCGGCCGACACCGTGAGCACCTTCTTCTTGCGCTTGTCGGTCAACAGCCGGGCGAGCTTGGCGGTGGTCGTGGTCTTGCCCGAGCCCTGCAGGCCGGCCATCAGCACCACCGCCGGCGGCTGCACCGCCAGGTTCAGTTCCGACACCGGCTTGAGCTTGCCGTCGGGGCCGGCATCGCCGATCGTCGCCGCCAGCTCGCGCTGCACGATGCCCACCAGCGCCTGGCCCGGCGACAGCGAGCCCACCACCTCCTGGCCGAGCGCCTTGTCCTTGACGCGGGCGACGAAGTCGCGCACCACCGGCAGCGCCACGTCGGCCTCGAGCAGCGCCATGCGCACCTCGCGCAGCATGTCCTGCACGTTGCTTTCGGTGATGCGCGCCTGGCCGCGCATCGTCTTGACCAGGCGCGACAGGCGCTCGCTGAGGGTGGAGGCCATGGGCAGGGAAGGGGGTGCTGAAGGGGCGGCGCGCCGCCGAAGCCGTTGCGGCGCGAACGTACACTGCGGGCCATGATTTTATCGTCGGCCTCCGCAGCAGCCCCGGGCGCCGGGTGGCTGGCGGCGGCGGCGTCGGCGGCCTACCTGATGGCCGCGCTGCCGGGCAAAGACGGCCGGCGGCGCTGGCCGGCGGCGCTGCTCGCGGGCGTGCTGCTGCACGCGGTGCTGCTGGTGCTCGACATCGCCGGCGTCGGCCGCGAGCCGCCGGGCACGCGCTTCGGCTTCTCGCCGGTGCTGTCGCTGACGGTGTGGCTGGTGTTGGCGGTGCACGCGGCCGAAAGCCGCCTGGTGCCGCAGCCGGCGCTGCGGCGCGTGCTCGCGCTCGCCGGCGTGGCGGCGGTGCTGCTGGCCTGGGTGTTCCCGGGCGAAGTGCGCGTGGCGGCCGGCTCGCCCTGGGACCCGCTGCACTGGCTGCTCGGCGTCGCGTCCTACGGGCTGTTCGGCGCGGCGGTGCTGCACGGCGCGATGCTCGATTCGGCCGAGCGCCGGCTGCGCACCCGCCAGGCGGCGACGCCGGGCGCATTCGGCATGCCGCTGCTGCAGCTCGAGCGGCTGACCTTCCGCTTCGTGCAGGCCGGCTTCGTGGTGCTCAGCGCCGCGCTGCTGCTGGGCGTGGCCACCACCGAGCACTGGCGCTGGGACCACAAGACGGTGCTGTCGCTGCTGGGCTGGGTGGTGTTCGCGGCGCTGCTGGCCGGGCGCAAGCTGTGGGGCTGGCGCGGCCGCAGGGCGACGCGCTGGCTGTACGCCGGCGCGGCGCTGCTGCTGCTGGCCTACGTGGGCTCGCGCTTCGTGCTCGAGGTGGTGCTGGGCCGCAGCACGGCCTGAAGTTGCGCAGGCGCCGCAGGGGATCTTTCGTTGAAGTACCTGATCGTCGTGCTGGTGGCTGTGATCGTCGGCTGGATCGCGCTGCGCAACCGCGAGCGCCGGCCGCCGCCGCGCCGGCCGGGTGCCGGGGCAGCGCGCGCGCAGACGATCGTCGCCTGCAGCCACTGCGGCGTGCACGTGCCGCTGGCCGATGCGGTGCAGGGGCCTGCGGGGCCCTTCTGCTCGGAAGCGCACCGGCTCGCGCATGCGAAGCAGGATCGCGCCCGATGATCGACCTGTACTACTGGCCCACGCCCAACGGCTGGAAGATCTCGATCATGCTCGAGGAGTGCGCGCTGCCGTACACGCTGAAGCCGGTGAACATCGGCCGCGGCGAGCAGTTCCGCCCCGAGTTCCTGGCGATCAGCCCGAACAACCGGATGCCGGCGATCGTCGACCACGCGCCCCCCGGCGGCGGCGCGCCGGTGTCGGTGTTCGAGAGCGGCGCGTGCCTGATCTACCTGGCCGAGAAATGCGGCCGCTTCCTGCCCGCCGACCTGCGCGGACGGGTCGCGACGCTCGAGTGGCTGATGTGGCAGATGGGCGGGCTCGGGCCGATGGCCGGGCAGAACGGCCACTTCCGGCTGTACGCGCCCGAGAAGATCCCGTACGCGATCGAGCGCTACGCCAACGAGGTCGACCGGCTGTACGGCGTGCTCGACCGCCGGCTCGGCAGCACCGGCGCGCATGTGGCCGGCGCCGACTACTCGATCGCCGACATCGCGATCTTCCCGTGGGTGCGCACCTGGAAGGCGCAGCAGGTGCCGCTCGAGCGCTTCGCGCACGTCAAGGCCTGGTACGAGCGGCTGATGCAGCGCCCGGCGGTGCGCCGCGGCATCGACCTCGGCAAGGCGCTGCGCGCCGCTGCGCTCGACGACGAGGCGCGCCGCGCGCTGTTCGGCCAGACCTCGCAGACGCTGCCGGCAGCGCAGGTTGCGGACCCGACCGGAGACTCGCGATGATCGAATGCTTCTTCGACTGCGGCAGCCCCTGGACCTACCTGGCGTTCCACAACCTGCGGCCGCTGGCGGCCGAGCTGGGCGTGCCGATCCGGTGGCGGCCGATCCTCGTCGGCGGCGTGTTCAACGCGGTCAACCCGAGCGTGTATGCGGCGCGCGAGCACCCGGTGCCGGCCAAGCGCGACTACATGCTCAAGGACCTGCAGGACTGGGCGCGCGCGGCCGGCGTGACGATCTGGATGCCGCCGAGCGTGTTCCCGGTCAACAGCGTCAAGGCGATGCGCGGCTGCTGCTGGCTCGAGCCGCAGGGGCTGCTGGTGCCCTTCGCGGCCGCGGTGTTCGAGGCCTACTGGGGCCGCGACCAGGACATCGCGCAGGACGCGGTGCTCGCCGACATCTGCGGCCGCTGCGGCATCGATGCGCCGGCCTTCTTCGCGGCGATCGCCGAGCCGGGCGTCAAGGCGCAGCTCAAGGCCAACACCGACGAGCTGATCGCGCGCGGCGGCTTCGGCTCGCCGACGATCTTCGTCGGCGGCGACGACCTGTACTTCGGCAACGACCGGCTGCCGCTGGTGGCCGCAGCGGTGCGGCGCCGGCTGGCCGCAGGCTGACCGGCCGCCCGCACGGACCCGCCGGCCGCACGGACCTGCCGGGTGCACGGGCCCGCCGGGTGCCGATCGGCCACTACACTGCCCGGCCCGCGCCGCTGCGGCGCGGCCCTGTTCCAACGACCGCGAGACGCCATGAAACTCGAAACCATTGCCGTGCACGGCGGCTACCAGCCCGAGCCGACGACCAAGTCGGTCGCGGTACCGATCTACCAGACCGTCGCCTACGCCTTCGACGACACCCAGCACGGTGCCGACCTGTTCGACCTGAAGGTGCCGGGCAACATCTACACGCGGATCATGAATCCGACCAACGCGGTGCTCGAGCAGCGCGTGGCCGAGCTCGAAGGCGGCATCGGCGCGCTCGCCGTCGCCTCGGGCATGGCGGCGATCAGCTACGCGATCCAGACGATCACCGAGAGCGGCGACAACATCGTCAGCGCGAGCACGCTGTACGGCGGCACCTACAACCTGTTCGCGCACACCTTCCCGCAGCAGGGCATCGAGGTGCGCTTTGCCGACTACCGCCAGCCCAATGCCTTCGAGCCGCTGATCGACGCGCGCACCAAGGCGGTCTTCTGCGAATCGATCGGCAACCCGCTGGGCAACGTCACCGACATCGCGGCGCTGGCGGCGGTCGCGCACCGCCACGGCGTGCCGCTGATCGTCGACAACACCGTGCCCAGCCCGGCGCTGTGCCGGCCCTTCGAGCACGGCGCCGACATCGTCGTGCATGCGCTGACCAAGTACCTCGGCGGCCACGGCAACAGCATCGGCGGCGCGATCGTCGACTCGGGCAAGTTCCCCTGGGCGCAGCACAAGGCGCGCTTCAGGCGGCTGAACGAGCCCGACGTGAGCTACCACGGCGTGGTCTACACCGAGGCGCTCGGCCCGGCGGCGTACATCGGGCGCGCGCGCGTGGTGCCGCTGCGCAACATGGGCGCGGCGCTGTCGCCGATGAATGCCTTCCTGATCCTGCAGGGCATCGAGACGCTGGCGCTGCGGATGGAGCGCATCTGCGACAACGCGCTGCGCGTTGCCCGGCACCTGCAGCAGCACCCGAAGGTGCAGTGGGTCAAGTACGCCGGGCTGCCCGACCACGCCGACCACGCGCTGGTGCAGCGCCTGATGGGCGGGCGCGCCAGCGGCATCGTCAGCTTCGGCGTGCAGGGCGGGCGCGACGGCGGCGCGCGCTTCCAGGATGCGCTGAAGCTGTTCACGCGGCTGGTCAACATCGGCGACGCGCGCTCGCTCGCCTGCCACCCGGCGAGCACCACCCACCGCCAGCTCGGCCCCGACGAGCTGGCCAAGGCCGGTGTCAGCGTCGACATGGTGCGGCTGTCGGTCGGCATCGAGCACATCGACGACCTGATCGCCGACCTCGACCAGGCGCTGGCGGCGGCCTGAATCCGCGCGCGGCGCCGGCCTACAGGTTGTCGATGGCCGGCGGCTCGACCGCGTCGGCCAGCGTGAAGCCGAAGACGCGCGCGTAGAAGGCGGCTTCGGCTTCGAGCGCGCGCACGAGGTTGGCCGCCTGGCGAAAGCCGTGCTGTTCGCCGGCGAACTCCAGGTACGCCACCGGCACGCCGCGGGCCTTCAACGCGGCGTGCATGCGCCGCGACTGCTCGGGCGGCACTACCTTGTCGTCCGAACCCTGCAGCAGGATCAGCGGGCAGCGCAGGCCGTCGAGGTGGCGGATCGGCGAGCGCGCCTCGTACAGCGCGCGCGCCGCCGGCCACGGGCCGACCAGGCGGTCGAGGTAGCGCGATTCGAACTTGTGCGTGTCCTCGGCCAGCGATTGCAGATCGCCGATGCCGTACAGGCTCGCGCCGCAGGCGAAGGTGTCGCGAAAGGCGAGGGCGGCCAGCGTGGTGAAGCCGCCCGCGCTGCTGCCGCGGATGATCAGCCGCTGCCCGTCGACGTCGCCGCGCGCGACCAGGTGCTGCGCGCCGGCGACGCAGTCGTCGACGTCGGCGATGCCCCACTGGCCTTCGAGCTGCCTGCGGTAGGCGCGGCCGAAGCCGGTAGAGCCACGGTAATTGACGTCGAGCACCGCGAAGCCGCGGCTGGTCCAGTACTGGACGGCGGGCCGGTAGGCGTCGAGCGCGCGGCTGGTCGGGCCGCCGTGGCCGATCACGATCAGCGGCGCTCGCTCGCCCGGCAGCGGTTCGAAGGCGCGGTTCTTCGGCGCGTAGTAGAAGCCGTGCGCGTCGCCCCCGCCGGTGGTCGGGAAGCGCAGCGCTTCGGCCACCGAGGTGTCGTCGGCGTCGATGTCGATCGCGCTGCCCTGGCGCAGCACGTCGAAGCGGCCGCCGGCCAGGTCGAGCCGCACCACCGCGTTCGCCTGCAGCGGCGACGCGGCAGTGAACAGCACCTGGCCGTCGGCGGCGGCGACGCTGCCGAAACTGCTGAACGGCAGCTCGATGGTCGCCGGCGTGCCGCCGCCGCTCGGCAGCCGTGCCAGCCGCGAGCGGCCGTCGCGCGTGACCACGCACACGATCTCGCCGGCCGACGCGAAGCCGTAGGTCGCGAGGCCGAGGTTCCAGAAGGCTTCGCCGAATTCGGCCGCCATCGGGCACAGCGCCTCGGCGCGGCCGTCGTGCTGGCGGTACAGGTTCCACCAGCCGCCGGCGTCGCTGACGTAGTGCAGGCGGCCGTCGGGCGACCACAGCGGCTGCTGCACCGACTCGTCGCCGCCGCCGGCGACGCGGCGCGCGCCGTTCAGCGTGCCGTCGCCCTGCACCTCGGCGAGCCACAGCTCGCAGGCGTCCCACGGCATGTCGGGGTGGTTCCATTGCAGCCAGGCGAGCCGGCGGCCGTCGGGGCTCAGCCGCGGCGCGGCGACGAAGTCGGACCCATCCGCGACCACGCGGCCGCCGTCGGCGTCGCCGCCCGCGTCGATCAGCACCAGCTGGTTCTTCGGCTCGCCGCCGGCGCGATGGTCCTCGCGCACCGCGTACAGCCGTGCGTGGTGCGCGTCGAGGCACAGGTCGCCGTAGCGCAGCGCGGCTGCCGGCGTGATCGGCCGTGGCGCAGCCCCGGGATCGGCGCGGTACAGGCGCTGGTCGGCGTCGTGGCTGAAGAACAGCACGCCGCCGGCCATCAGGTAGGCGCGGCCGCCGTACTCGTGCACGCGGGTGCGCGCGCTGAACGGTGCCGGCGTCAGGTCGGCCGGCGCGGCGCCGGCGGTGCAGCCGACGACGACGCTGCGGCCCTGCTCGGCCGGGCGCAGTTCCTGCCACAGCAGGCGTTCGCCGTCGAAGCTCAGGTCGGACAGGCCGACCGCCGCGGCCACCGCGCGCTCGGCACTCAGCGGCGAGGCCCAGCTGCCGCAGGCCGCGGCGCGGCGCGGCGGCGCCATCAGCCGAGCACCAGCTGGGTCTGGGTGACGACCGCGCAGAGCCTGCCCTCGGGGCTGCGGATCGAGGTCTGCCAGACCATCGTCGTCCGGCCGCGGTGCAGCGCGACGCTCTCGCCGGTGACGGTGGTGCCGGCCTTGGCCGCGCCGATGAACTTGGTGCTCGACTCGATCGTCGTCGTGCCCTTGCCCTCGGGCAGGTTGACGACGGTGCCGACCGCGCCGAGCGTGTCGGCGAAGGCCATCACCGCGCCGCCGTGCAGGATGCCGCCGACGGTGCACAGGTCGGGGCGCACCGTCATCGTGGCCACGACCTTGTCGGGCGTGACCTCGGTCAGCTCGAGCCCCATCAAGTCGGGGAACAGGCCCTGCAGCCGTTGCTGGATCGCGGCGGCGGGGTTGGCGGGGGTCGTCATCGTCGGCTTCCTCCGAAGCAGGCCTCGAGGCCGGGTCGCGCCGAGCATAGCGCCGCGCAGCCCAGGGCCGACAATCCCGCGATCCGCATCGAGGAGACCCGCACCATGGCCAGCCGCAAGCCCAAGACCCCGCACACCGTGCTCGTGACCGGCGCTTCGTCGGGCATCGGCGAGGCGATCGCGCGGCGCTTCGCACGCGACGGACATGCACTGGTGCTGGTGGCGCGCAGCGCCGGCAAGCTGCGCGAGCTGGCAGCCGAGCTCGAGGCGCGTCACGCCGTGACGGTGCGGGTGCAGCCGGCCGACCTGACGCAACCGGGCGCGGCGGCGGCGCTGGCGGCGGCGCTGAAGCGCAAGCGCGTCGCGGTCGAGGTGCTCGTCAACAACGCCGGCGTGCTGGAGCAGGCGCCGTTCTGCGAGATCGCGCCCGAGCGGCACCAGCAGCTGATCGACCTGAACGTATCGGCGCTGACCGCGATGCTCGCCGCGTTCGTGCCGGGCATGCGCGAGCGCGGCTTCGGCCGGGTGCTGAACGTCGCGTCGATCGCCGCCTTCCAGCCGGTGCCGATGCTGGCCACCTATGCGGCGACCAAGGCCTACGTGCTGTCGCTGACCGAGTCGCTGTCGGAGGAACTCAAGGGCAGCGGCGTCACCGTGACCGCGCTGTGCCCAGGGATCACGGCCACGCCGATGGTGGCCCACGCCACCGACGCCAACGCCAAGCTGGGCCAGATTCCGCGCTTCCTGGTCGGCGACGCCGACGCGGTGGCGGCCGAAGGCGTGCGCGCCTGCCTGCGCGGCGACGTGATCGTGGTGCCCGGCGCGGTCAACCTGGCCGCCGTGCTGACCGCGCGCGCCACGCCCAAGTGGCTGCTGCGCGCGGTGAGCGGCTTCGTCACGCGCAGCGGGCTGTAGGCGCCGCCGCCGCGCGGGGTCAGTAGTTCGCGATCGTGCGCGCCCGACCCCGGGGCTTGAAGCTGGGGTCGCGGTTGGCGAGCTTCCTAGTAGCCGAACACGCCGAGCGGCGTGGTCGACGCCAGGCCGGAGCGGCCGTGCTCGATGTCGCGGATGCGGCGCTCGAGATCGCACATGTCGACGGCCTGCGCGAGATAGGCCTCTTCGCGCGTCGAGGGGTCGTGCGGCGAGCGCTGGAACAGGGCACGGAACAGGGCGAACAGCGTGGTCATGAGTGCAACCTATGCAGGTCTGTTTGAGGATTGCGCTGAAGTTTAAGGGTTTACCCTAGGCGCCAAACCCTAAGCCCGGATCCGGACCTGCGTTGTGTGGGGCCGTCGCCACAGGCAGCGGCGTGGCAGCGGCGTGGCAGCGGCGCGGCGCTGAAGGGCCGCGCTGCCGACGTCCGGCCCGACAATCGCGCCGTTGCCGCCTTGCCGTCTTGCCGCATTCCTCGATGTCCGCGATCCACACCCCCGCCCATGCCGCCGTGCCGCCGGCCGCCAAGCCGTTGACGAGCTGGCGGCCGTACTGGGCCAAGCGTTTCGGCACCGCGCCGATGCTGCCGATGAGCCGTGCCGAGATGGAGGCGCTCGGCTGGGATGCGTGCGACGTGATCCTGGTCACCGGCGACGCCTACATCGACCACCCGAGCTTCGGCATGGCGGTGATCGGCCGCGTGCTCGAGGCGCAGGGCTTCCGGGTGGGCATCATCGCCCAGCCCGACTGGCTCAGCGCCGAAGGCTTCAAGGTGCTGGGCCGGCCGAAGCTGTTCTTCGGCGTGACCGCCGGCAACATGGATTCGATGATCAACCGCTACACCGCCGAGCGGAAGATCCGCAGCGACGACGCCTACACCCCGGGCGGGCAGGGCGGCCGGCGGCCCGACCGCGCCTGCCTGGTCTATGCCAACCGCTGCAAGGAGGCCTGGCCCGACGTGCCGGTGGTGATCGGCGGCATCGAGGCGTCGCTGCGCCGGATCGCGCACTACGACTACTGGCAGGACAAGGTGCGGCGCTCGATCCTGGTCGACGCCAAGGCCGACCTGCTGCTGTTCGGCAACGCCGAGCGCGCGATCGTCGAGATCGCCCACCGCCTCGGCCGGCGCGAGCCGGTGGCCTCGATCACCGACGTGCGCGGCACCGCCTTCATCCGCCGCGCGGCCGACCCCGGCGCGGCCGGCTGGTTCGAGCTCGATTCGACCGAAGTCGACCGGCCGGGCCGGGTCGACGCGCACATCAGCCCGTACCGCAGCGAGCCGGGGCCGGCGGCACCCGGCAGTGGTGCACCGTCCGGCGGCGACGCGGTGCCCGGCTGTGCCGCGGTGGTCGCGATGCCGCCTTCGCGCCGGGCAGCGGCGCCGATGCTGCCGCCGCGCGACCGCACCGTGATCCGCCTGCCGGCCTTCGAGCAGGTGCGCGCCGACCCGGTGCTGTACGCGCACGCCAGCCGCGTGCTGCACCTCGAGACCAACCCGGGCAATGCGCGCGCGCTGGTGCAGCGCTACGGCAGCGGCCCGGGCGCGCGCGAAGTCTGGATCAACCCGCCGCCGGTCCCGCTGACCACCGCCGAGATGGACTGGATCTTCGGGCTGCCCTACGCGCGCTCGCCGCACCCGGCCTATGCCGATGCGCAAGGGCGCCACGACGGCCCGACCAAGATCCCCGCCTGGGAGGTGATCCGCTTCAGCGTGAACATCATGCGCGGCTGCTTCGGCGGCTGCACCTTCTGCTCGATCACCGAGCACGAGGGCCGGATCATCCAGAGCCGCAGCGAGGCGTCGATCCTGCAGGAGATCGAGGCGATCCGCGACAAGACCGCGGGCTTCACCGGCGTCGTCAGCGACCTCGGCGGCCCCACCGCCAACATGTGGCGCCTGGGCTGCAAGAGCCGCGAGATCGAGGCCGCGTGCCGCAAGCCGAGTTGCGTCTATCCCGACATCTGCCGCAACCTTCACACCGACCACGCGCCGCTGATCGGGCTGTACCGCCGCGCACGCGCACTGCCGGGCGTGAAGAAGGTGCTGATCGGCTCGGGCCTGCGCTACGACCTGGCGGTGCGATCGCCCGAATACGTGCAGGAGCTGGTCGCGCACCATGTGGGCGGCTACCTGAAGATCGCGCCCGAGCACACCGAAGCCGGCCCGCTGTCCAAGATGATGAAGCCGGGCATCGGCACCTACGACCGCTTCAAGCAGCTGTTCGACCAGGCCAGCGCGTCCGCCGGCAAGCAGCAGTACCTGATCCCGTACTTCATCGCCGCGCACCCGGGCACGAGCGACGAAGACATGATGCAGCTGGCGTTGTGGCTCAAGCGCAACGGTTTCCGTGCCGACCAGGTGCAGGCCTTCTACCCGAGCCCGATGGCCACCGCCACTGCGATGTACCACACCGGGCTGAACCCGCTGGCCGGCATCCACCGCGACGATCGCGCCGAGCCGGTGGACGTGGTGCGCGGCGAGCGCCGCCGCCGGCTGCACAAGGCCTTCCTGCGCTGGCACGACCCGGCCAACTGGCCGCTGCTGCGCGAGGCGCTCGTGCAGATGGGCCGCGCCGACCTGATCGGCAGCGGCCGGCAGCATCTGGTGCCGGCCTTCCAGCCGGCATCGGCGGCGCGCCGGCCCGCCTGCGCCGGATCGCCGCAGGCGGCGCCCGGCTGGATCCTAACCCAGCACACCGGGCTGCCGCCTCGGCCAGGCCTTGCCGGCACCGCTTCCAGGCGCCCGCGGCGCCCGCGCCGGCCCGGCTGATCGCACCCGCATCTGTGGCGTACCTGTGGTTTACGCTGATGTCATTCGCTTACACCGGTGACATATGCTTGCAAACAAGATCCGGCACCGCAAGGCGACCGGGCGGCCAAGAACCAGATCGTTGGGACTGCGTGATGAACAGCAGTGCGCTGGAGTTTTCGCTCTTTCCGGTGTCGTCGCAGCAGGAACTGCTCGAAGCCTGTGCGGTGCGCGCCCAGGCCTACGGGCACCACCTGCCTGAGATGGGCGAGCAGTTGGCGGCGCCGGACGACATCGATCGCCACGCCGACACCACCGTGTTCCTGTGCCGCGACAAGGCCAGCGGCCAGGCCACGGGCACGATGCGCATCCAGACCAGCGAGCACGGCCCGCTGATGATCGAGCACAGCGTGCGGCTGCCGCCCAGGCTTGCCGGCGTGCGCCGTGCCGAGGTCACCCGGCTGGCGGTGCGGGTCGGGGCCGATCCGCTGACCAAGCTGTGCCTGATGAAGGCGAGCTACCTGTTCTGCATGGCCCACCGCGTGCAGGCGATGGTGATCGGCGCGCGCAAGGAGTCGCTGATCCGCAACTACCGCCGGCTCGGATTCGGCGACGTCTTCGAGGGCGGCGCGCTGATGCCGCTGGCCCACACCGGAGGGCTGCCGCACCGGATCCTGTGCTTCGACGTGGCGGGTGCCGAGCGGATGTGGGCACAAGGGCGCCATCCGCTGTACACCTTCATGGTCGGCACCCGGCACGACGATCTGCGCGTGCTGCCGCCGCTGCCGGCACCGGCGGCGCCGCGGCCGGTGGCGTTGCGCGGCCAGCCGATGCTGGCGCTGAATCCGGTGGGTGCCGGCTAGGCTGCCGCCAGCGGCGCGTGCTGCGGCGCCCAGCGGTGCAGCACGCGGCTCAGCTCTTCCTGCGTATAGGGCTTGCCGAGGAAGTCGTCCATGCCGGCTTCGTGGCACTGTTCGCGGCTGACCTCGCTGCTGGTCGCGGTCAGGGCGATCACCGGCAGCCGCGGCAGCCCGAGTGCGTGCTCCTGCACCCGGATCTCGCGCGTCGCCGACAGGCCGTCCATGGTGGCCATGCGGCAATCCATCAGCACCAGGTCCGGGCGGTTCAGGTCGCGCAACGCATGGCGCACCGCCTGCGCGCCGTCGCGCACCCGCTCGGCCTGCACGCCCAGGTGCTCGAGGTAGGCGGTGGCGATCACCGCATTGACGTCGTCGTCCTCGGCGATCAGCACCCGCACGCCGCTGCCGGCGGGCTCGGCGCCGGGGCTGTCGGCGTCCGCGCAGCCGATGTCGACCGCATCCGGCAGACGGGCGGTGAACGACGCCAGCGTGCCGACGCCGACCGCGCTGCGCAGGCTCAGGTCGCCGCCCATCGCCTGCGCGATGTCGCGCGCGATGAACAGGCCCAGCCCCGTGCCCTCGAGCGACCGGCCCTCGTGGGCGCCGGATTGCCGGAAGGCGTCGAACACGCCTGCGAGGTCGGCCGGTGCGATGCCCGGGCCGGTGTCCTGGACTTCGACGCTGACGACTCCGGTGGCCGCGTCGCGGCTCGCCGTCAGCGAAACCGATCCGCGCTGCGTGAACTTGACGGCGTTGCCCAGCAGGTTGTGCAGCACCTGGCGCACGCGTGCCGGATCGCCCTGCACCCAGCAGGGCCCGTCGAAGTGCAATTGCGCGCTGAAGCCCAGGCCCTTGTCGCCGGCGCGTACCGCGTAGACGTCCCCCAGGGTCCGGGTCAGCCCCGCCAGGTCGAAACGCTCGCTGCGAATCGAGAAGCGGCCGGCGTCCAGCCTCGCCACATCGAGCAGGTCGTTGATCAGCCTGAGCAGGTGCGAGCCCGAGGATTCGATCAGCTCGACGCGGCGCGCGACCCCGGCGTCGCGCGCCTCGAGGTGCAGCAGCCGCGCCACCCCCAGGATGCCGTGCAGCGGGGTGCGCAATTCATGGCTGATGTTGCCGAGGAACTGGGTCTTGGCGGAGCTCTCGCGCATCGCCAGCTTCAGCGCGTCGTCCTTCTCGGCGGTGAGCGCCTCGGCGCGCAGCCGCAGCAGCAGGCCGTCGACCAGCCGGCGTTCGGACGCGGCGGCGGTGGCCAGCAGCAGCCCGAGCAGCATCAGCACGCCGGGGCCGCCGAAGGAGCCGAACTCGTCGCCGCGCAGGAACAGGCCGAGCGCGGTCAGGCCCAGGATCGGCACCACGTAGGCCGCCGTCGAACGCTTGCTGTGCTGCAGCCCGAAGGTCGCGACGCAGGACACACAGGCCATCACGGCGCCGACCAGCGAAGCCAGCGGGATCGCCGACGCCATCAGCAGCCACCCGGCTGCACCCCAGACCGCGCCGTCGGCCAGCAGCCAGGCATCGGTGGTGTTGCGCCAGGTTTCGCCGCCCGGCCGGCCCAGGCGGTCGTAGCGCAGGCTCAGCCCGATCCGTGCGCCGACGACGACGAGCTTGGCGACCAGCCAGACGTCGATCATCCAGGCCGGCAGCGCGACGCCGCGCAGCTCGACCGCGAGGTAGACCGCGAACACGGTCGCGACGATCGTGCCCAGCCGGGTGTGGCCGAGCACCATGTTCAACTGCTCGTCGCGGACTGCCGGCAGCAGGCCGCTGTCGACCTCGGTGCGCAACCGTTCGCCCAGGCGCGCCCGCAGCCCGCCGGCCTTCGGCGGCTGCCGGTCGGCGGCGGTCGGGTCGGTCATGCGTGCGCGGGTGGCGAGCCGCAGCCGGCCGGCAGCTCGATGCGCAGCGATTCGCAGGTCGTGCGCAGCAGCGCGAGGCGCTCGGCCTCGCCCATCCCGCCGGCGCCGCGCGTCAGCTCCAGCGCGAACTGCTGCAGGGCCCCGTGACGATAGCGCGCGAGCGCACGCTGCCACTCGGCGAGCAGCTTCAGCTGGACGAGCGCGGGCTGGTTGTGGAAGTCGTCGGGCAGGTGCATGGAAGCGGCGCCCAGTTCGAGATCGGCGTACAGCCCCGGCATCGGCAGCTGGAGTTCGTCCGGATCGCGGGTACCCGGCCGAGCGGCCCGGGCATAGATCGGTACAACGTGATTCATCGTGCAGACATCCACCAGGCTCGATCGGAACCCGCCGCCGAGGTCGCGACGGCGCCGCATCCATCGGACGCGCGCGCTGCGGTCACCGCGGCCGACGACGGCCCTGCTGCGCCCGAGTGGCATGGAATGGTGAGCGGCTCCTCCGTTGGCGGCCATCCCCAAGGCACACGCGATCATGCCATCGGTGCGGCTGCGCCGCCCGCCAACTAATGCGCGGACGGCCCGGGCGCCACCACGCTGCCGCTGGCCGCTGCTGCGGCCGCTTGGGCAACCCGGGCGGCGCCAGTCGGGGGGCGGATTTTGCACGATCGGCGGCCGTGCGGCGCGATCGGCTACGCTCGCCGGCATGTTCGCGTGGTTCGAATCGCGGGTCGAGGCCTTTCCGCCGCAGGCGCCGCCGCGGCCGCCGCGCGGCTTCTGGCCTTTCGTGTGGGCCTGCAGCCGGGGCTCGCGCCGCTTCATCGTGCTGATGACGCTGTGCACCGCGGCGATCGGCGTGTTCGAGGCGCTGCTGTTCGCGATGCTCGGCCGCATCGTCGACTGGCTCGGTCCGGTGCAGCCGGCGCGGCTGTGGGCCGAGCACGGCCGCACGCTGGCGCTGCTGGCCGCGGTGCTGCTGGGCAGCGTCGCGCTGGTGGCGGTGCAGACGATGCTCAAGCACCAGGCGATGGCCGGCAACTTCCCGATGCGGCTGCGCTGGAACTTCCACCGCCTGCTGCTCGCGCAGAGCCTGCACTTCTACCAGGACGAGTTCGCCGGCCGGATCGCGACCAAGCTGATGCAGACCGCGCTGGCAGTGCGCGACGTGTGGATGATCGTCGCCGACATCCTGGTGTTCGTGACGATCTACTTCGTCACGATGGTCGCGGTCGTCGGCGGCTTCGACGCCTGGCTGCTGCTGCCCTTCGTCGGCTGGGTGGCGCTGTACCTGGCGGCGCTGCGCTTCTTCGTGCCGCGGCTTGCGCGCACCGCGCAGGCGCAGGCCGACGCGCGCTCGCTGATGACCGGGCGCATCGCCGACGCCTACACCAACATCGCCACCGTCAAGCTGTTCTCGCACGCCGGGCGCGAGGCGGCCTACGCGCGCGGCGCGATGCGCGAGTTCCTCGCCACCGTCTACGCGCAGATGCGGCTGGTCAGCGGCTTCGAGATCGTGAACCACGCGCTCGGCATCGCACTGATCGGCGCCACCGCCGGGGCGACGCTGTGGCTGTGGACGCACGGCCAGGTGGGCGTGGGCGCGGTCGCGGCCGCCACCGCGATGGCGCTGCGCCTGAACGGCATCTCGCACTGGGTGATGTGGGAGATGGCCAACCTGTTCGAGCAGGTCGGCACGGTGCAGGACGGCATCGGCACGCTGTCGCGGCCGCAGGCGGTGGTCGACCGCGCCGGTGCCGTGCCGCTGCAGGTGGCGCGGGGCGAACTGCGCTTCGAGGCGGTGGGTTTCCGCTACGGCGGCGATGCGCCGCGGGTGGTCGACGGCCTGACGCTGCAGGTGCGCCCGGGCGAGAAGATCGGCCTGGTCGGCCGCTCGGGCGCAGGCAAGAGCACGATCGTCAACCTGCTGCTGCGCTTCTACGACCTGGAGTCGGGCCGCATCCTGATCGACGGCCAGGACATCGCCGGCGTCACCCAGGATTCGTTGCGCGCGCAGATCGGCATGGTCACGCAGGACACCTCGCTGCTGCACCGCTCGGTGCGCGACAACATCCTGTACGGCCGGCCCGACGCGACCGAGGCGCAGCTGGTCGCCGCCGCACGGCGGGCCGAGGCGCACGACTTCATCGCCGGGCTGGCCGATCCGAAGGGCCGGCGCGGCTACGACGCGCACGTGGGCGAGCGCGGCGTCAAGCTCTCCGGCGGCCAGCGCCAGCGGATCGCGATCGCGCGCGTGATGCTCAAGGACGCGCCGATCCTGCTGCTGGACGAGGCCACGAGCGCGCTCGACAGCGAGGTCGAGGCGGCGATCCAGGCCAGCCTGTACCGGCTGATGGAGGGCAAGACCGTGGTCGCGATCGCGCACCGGCTGTCGACGATCGCGGCGATGGACCGGCTGGTGGTGCTCGACCGCGGCCGCATCGTCGAGACGGGCGACCACCGCAGCCTGCTCGCCCGGGGCGGGTTGTATGCGCGGCTGTGGGCGCACCAGAGCGGCGGCTTCCTGCTCGGCGACGACGGCGAGATCGGCGACAGCGGCAACAACGGTGCGGACGGCGAGAACGGCGAGAACGGCGAGAACGGCGAGAACGGCGATATGGGCGATGCCGGCATGGATGGCGACGGCGCCGCGGCACCGGGCGACCGGGCCGAGCATCTGCTGCCGGTGCCGCCCGTGTTTCGCTAGTGCAGTGTTCTACCCTGTGCAGCACTTAAGAAAACCGATGGATTTGTCGTCCTGGCTAGGCGCAAACCGCAGCGATGCCCAGTGGCATCGCGAGGATTTGCAACGACGCCAGGGCGGCAAAGGCGCGGTTTTATGTGCTGCATAGCGTGGAACACTGCACTAGCCCGAGCCGGTCCGACGACGGTTGCGCCGCCCGCGGCGATCGCGCCGCCGCGGGCACGGGCCCCGCCGCCGGCAGCGCCGGCCTGCCCGGCAGCTTGCCCGGTGCGGCTCGGCGTGACCGATGCCCGCCGCCGGCGCCTTCAGCGTGGCCGGCAGTGGCCGACAACCCGTTGACCCGTGGCCCTCGAAGGGCCCGCTCCCGCCTGCCGCGATGCAACTCGCCCTGCCGCACCGAGCCGAAGCCTGGCTGTTCGGCGCCGACTGCCGGCGCCGCGCCGGCCTGCGCCGCACGCTGGTGGCGTCGGTCGTGTACTGGCTGGCGGCGGCCGGCCAGTGGTGGGCCGCGCGCATCGGCCTGGCCGACCCGGTCGGGGCCGAGTGGCTGATCCTGTGCCTGGCCCCGGGGCTGTTCGGCTTCTATCTGTTGGTGCGCAGCGGCATCGGTCTGGGATCGGCCGACCCGGCGCTGTCGCTGCCGCAGATGGTGTACGCGATCGGCGTGCTGGCCGCGGCCTACCTGATCAATCCGCCGCTGCGCGGCATGGTGCTGATGCTGGTCGCGCTGATGCTGGTCTTTGCCGCGTTCACGCTCAGCGCGCGCCAGTCGCGCGCGGTCGGCTGGCTCGCGGTGGCGGTGCTGGGCGGGGCGATGCTCGCCGGCGCGCGCAGCGCGCCGCAGGTCTTCGACCCGACGATCGAGCGCATCCACTTCGCCTTCGCCGCGGTGGTGCTGCCGGTGGTGTCGCTGCTGGCGGGCGAGCTGTCGGCGATGCGCACGCGGCTGCGGGCGCAGAAGGCCGAGCTGCAGCATGCGCTGGCCCGGATCCGCATGCTCGCCACGCGCGACGACCTGACCGGCCTGCACAACCGCCGCCACATGGAAGAGCTGGCGCTGGCCGAGCACCGGCGCGCGCTGCGCAGCGGCAGCGGGCCCTGCCTGTGCCTGGTGGACATCGACCATTTCAAGCGCATCAACGATCGCCACGGCCACGCCGCCGGCGACGAGGTGCTGCGCCGCTTCGCGCAGCACGCGGCCGCGGCGATGCGCGACACCGACCTGCTGGCCCGCTGGGGCGGCGAGGAATTTCTGGCGATGCTGCCCGGGACCACGCCGCAAGAGGCGCGGCAAGGCTTCGAGCGGCTGCGCCGCGTGCTCGCGAGCGCCGATGCCTGGGGCGGCCAGGCGCAGCTGCGCGTGAGCTTCTCCGCCGGGCTGACCGCCTGGCGGCCGGACGAGCCGCTGCGCGATGCGCTGGCCCGTGCCGACCGCGCGCTGTACGCGGCCAAGGCCGGCGGGCGCGACCGGCTGGTCGAGCTGTAGCTGCGCGGCGGCAGGCCGCATGCCGGCGGGCGGCGCCGGCATCTCCCGCGGCGGTGCGGGCGGGCGCGGCAGCGGCTGCTGCCGATCGCGCCGGGCCGCGCGGCGCCGGGCGGCGTGGTTGCCGCTGCACCTATCATGCCCGGCATGACTGCCGCCCAGACCCACGCATCGCCGCCGCCCGCCTTCGAGCATCTGCAACTGGCTGGCGACAGCCGCATCGCCCGGGTCACGCTGAACCGGCCCGATCGGCTGAACGCGCTGTCGCCGGCGCTGCTGCATGAGCTGATCGCGGCGAGCACGTGGCTGGCGGCGCAGCCGCAGTTGCGCATCGTGGTGCTCGGCGGCGCCGGCCGCGCCTTCTGCGCCGGCTTCGACCTCGACGCGATGCGCGCAGCCGATGCCCGGATCGACCGCGACACCACCGACCTCGGCCGGCGCATGGCGCAGGCCTGGGCGGCGATCCCGGCGATCACGATCGCCTGCGTGCACGGCCACTGCGTGGGCGGTGGCGTGGTGCTGGCCGGCCGGTGCGACCTGCGGCTGGCGGCCGACGATGCGCGCTTCTCGATCCCCGAGATGGCGCTGGGCATCCCGCTGGGTTGGGGCGGCGTGCCCCTGCTGATGCGGCTGGTGGGCCCGGCGGTGGCGCTGGAGCTGGTGCTCGACTGCCGGCCCTTCGACGCCACGCAGGCGCTGGCCTGGCGCATGGTCAACCGGGTGGTGCCGGCGGCCGAGTTGATGACGCAAGGGCAGGCCTGGGCCGAGCGCCTGGCCGGGTTGCCGCTGCAGGCGCTGCGCGCGACCAAGCAGCGCTTCGCGCAGGCGGCCGAGGCGCTGTCGCCCACCGCCGGCAGCGAAGTCGATGCCGATGCGCTGCTGGCTGCTTTCCACGACCCCGAGACCCAGGCCTTGCAGCAGCGCTACCTGCGCGAGCGCGGCCGCGGCTGACGAGGAGGAGCTGCCGCGATGGCCGCCGCCAGCCTGCTGGCGCTGATCGACGACATCGCCAGCGTGCTGGACGATGTCGCGCTGCTGACCAAGGCGGCGACCCAGAAGACCGCCGGCGTGCTCGGCGACGACCTGGCGCTCAATGCGCAGCAGGTCAGCGGCGTGGCCGCGGCGCGCGAGCTGCCGGTGGTGTGGGCGGTGGCGCGCGGCTCGCTGCTGAACAAGGCGATCCTGGTGCCGGCGGCGCTGGCGATCAGCGCCTTCGCGCCGTGGGCCGTGACGCCGCTGCTGATGATCGGCGGGGCCTTCCTGTGCTTCGAGGGCTTCGAGAAGCTGGTGCACCGCAGCCATCGCCCGCGCGACGCCGAAGCCGCCAGCCATGCGCACCAGGCCCGCATCGACGCACTGGCCGAGCCGGCGGCCGACGTGGCCGCGCTCGAGCGCAGCAAGATCAAGGGTGCGGTGCGCACCGACTTCGTGCTCTCGGCCGAGATCATCGCGATCACCCTCGGCACGGTCGCTGCGGCGCCCTTCGCGCAGCAGGTGTCGGTGCTGGTGGGCATCGCGCTGTTGATGACGGTGGGCGTCTACGGGCTGGTCGCGGGCATCGTCAAGCTCGACGACGCCGGTGCCTGGCTGGCGCGTCGCGACGCCGCGGCCGCGCAGGCGCTGGGCCGCGGCATCGTGCGCGCCGCGCCGTGGCTGATGAAGGCGCTGTCGGTGGCCGGAACCGCGGCGATGTTCCTGGTGGGCGGCGGCATCCTCGGCCACGGGCTGCCGGCGCTGCACCATGCGGTGCAGGCGCTGGCCGGGCACGTCGGCGGCGCCGGGTTGCTGGTGCCGCTGTTGGCCGACCTGGCGATCGGCGTGGCGGCCGGCGCGATGGTGTTCATGGGCGTGTCGCTGCTGTCGCGCCTGCGCGGCCGGGCGACCGCGGCGCCGCCGAGCGTGAACTAGCCGCGACTTCGCCGCGCTTTGCAGCGGCTGCGCCGGCCGAAGCGCGCCTAGCATGCCGGCATGTCTTCGCTGCAAAGCGTGCCGTCGGCGCTGATCGCCCGGAACGAATCGTGGGTGCGGCGCCAGGCGCAGGCGCTGGCGCGCCACTTGCCGTCCAACGTCGAGAAGGCCGACCTGATCCAGGTCGGGCTGATCGCCGTGGCGCAGGCGGCGATCGGCTTCCAGTGGGAAGGCAGCCGCGACACGCCCGAAGCCGACGAAGCCTTCGTGCGCTATGCGCGCGCCCGCGTCAAGGGTGCGATGCTCGACGAGCTGCGCCAGATGGATCACCTCGGCCGCGGCCAGCGGCGCAAGCTCAAGGCGGTGCAGATCGCACGCGAGCGGCTGCGCGGCGCGCAGGGCCGCGAGCCCGGGCTCGCGCAACTGGCCGAGCTGTGCGGGATCGGCATCGACGAGATCGCGCGCCTGGAGCAGGCCGAGCTGCAGGGCCGGCTCAAGGCTGCGGGCGACGACGACGCCGATGATCGGCTCGACGAGCACGCGGCTACGCCGCACGACGAGGTCGAGGCGCGCGTGGACACGGGCATCGTGCTGCGCCGGCTCGAGCGCTTCTTCGCCGCATTGCCCGAGCGCGACCGTCAGGTGATCGACGCCTACCTCGGCATCGGCCTGACGCCGGCGCAGCTTGCCGCGCAGCTGCGGGTGACGCCCTCGCGCGTGTCGCAGATGTTCAAGGCGCTGGTGCAGCGCACCGCACTGCACTTCGGCCAGGACCCGAAGCGCGCGCTCGACCGCCTGCCCGACCGCGGCCGCGACGGCTTCGAGCGGCGCATGGCGCAGCGCGAGCTCGAACTCGCCGCCAGGGAAGGCCGTTCGTGGGGCCGCGTGGTCGAGGACGCGCTGACGCGCCCGCTGGCCGATCCGGCCGGCCCGAGCGGCGCCGAGCCGCCGCGGACCCTGCGGGTGGACAGCCGCACGCGCTGGGGCTGAGCGCGCCGCCGGCCCGCGGCGCGCGCTACCGGCCGGCGATGCCCAGCAGCTCGACCTCGAACTGCAGCGTCGCGTTGGGCGGCACCGCGCTGCCGGCGCCGCGCTCGCCGTAGGCGATGGCCGGCGGGCAGGTCAGCTTGGACTTGCCGCCGACCTTCATGCGCTGCACGCCTTCGGTCCAGCAGGGGATCACGCGGTTCAGCGGGAACTCGGCCGGTTCGCCGCGCTTGTACGAGCTGTCGAATTCGCGGCCGTCGGGGAAGGTGCCGCGGTAGTGCACCTTCACCTTGTCGCTGGCGGCCGGGCTCGCGCCGCTGCCTTCCTTCAGCGGGCGATAGACCAGCCCGCTCGCGGTGACCACGGCGCCCGGCTCCTGGGCAGCCGCGGCGGCGGCATCGGCGCCGGCCTGCGCCTGGGCGATCGAGGTGGCGAGCAGCAGCGCGGCGGCGGCGTGGAATCCGGTCTTCATCGATGGTGGGCGAGGGTGCAGGGGCCGCGATTGTGGCGCGGCGTTCGTGGGATACGCATACGCCGATCGCCCGCGTAGATTGGCCCGCCCGGCGGCGATGGCGATGGCGGTCTCGCCCGGCGCCGGCGCCTGCCGACCGCCGCCGGCGGCCGCGCACCGTGCGGCCCGAAGGGAAACGACATGCCTGCCTACATCACCCTGGCGAGCTTCACCGATCAGGGCGCCCGCAACATCAAGGATTCGCCGACGCGCTTCGAGGCCTTCCGGGCCCTGGCCGAGGCGGCCGGGGTCACGGTCAAGGGTGCGTACTGGACCACCGGCGCCTGCGACCTCGTGCTCGTCAGCGAAGGGCCCGAGGAAGCGGTGATGAAGGTGGCGCTGAAGACCGCGGCGCTCGGCAACGTGCGCACCCAGACGATGCGCGGCTTCTCGCTCGACGAGATGAAGCAGCTCGTCGCCGGCCTCGGCTGAAGGCCGGCTGCCTAGGCGCAGCGGCTGCTGCGGCGCCGCGCCCGGCCCGCGTCGCCCGCAGACAAGGCCGCTCGCGTCAGGGCTGCTTCGCCCAGCTGTCCTTCAGCGCGGTGATGCGGTTGAACACCGCGCGCCCGGGCGCGTGGTCGACGCGGTCGGCGACGAAGTAGCCGTGGCGCTCGAACTGGAACTTCTGGTCACCGGCCACGCCGGCCAGCGACGGTTCGACGAAGCCCTGCAGCACGCGCCGGCTGGCCGGGTTCAGGCAGTCGCGGAAGTCGCGCTCGCCGCCGTCGGGCTGGTCCTCGGTGAACAACCGCTCGTACAGCCGCAGCTCGGCCGGCAGGCCGTCGTGCGCCGCGACCCAGGTGAGCACGCCCTTGGTCTTGACCCGGTCGGCACCGGGCGTGCCGCTGCGCGTGTCGGGCACCAGCTCCGCCTGCACCGCGGTGATGCGGCCGGCGCCGTCGCGGCTGAAACCGGTGCACTCGATCACGTAGCCGTACTTCAGGCGCACGCGGCTGCCGGGCAGCGCGTTGCCGGCGGCATCGGTGCGCGGCGGGCTCAGGCGGTGGTAGCCCTTGGGCGGGTTCTCGGCGAAGTCGTCGCGCTCGATCCACACCTGCGGCCCGAGCGTGAACTCGCGCTGCCCGGCCTCGGGCCTGGACTGCAGGCGCGGCGCGGTGCACGGCAGCAGCCGGCCGGCGCCGACCTCGGCGTCCCAGTTGGTCAGCTCGAGCTTCAGCGGCTCGAGCACCGCCATCGCGCGCGGCGCCTTCGGGTCGAGGTCGTCGCGCAGCGCGATGTCGAGCACGCTGTAGTCGATCCAGCCGCCCGCCTTGCTGACGCCGCTGCGCTCGGCCAGCAGCTTCAGGCTGTCGGGCGTGTAGCCGCGCCGGCGCAGGCCCACGAGCGTGGGCATGCGCGGGTCGTCCCAGCCGTCGACCACGCCTTCTTCCACCAGCTGGCGCAGCTTGCGCTTGCTGGTGACGATCGTGGTCAGGTTCAGCCGCGCGAACTCGTACTGCTTCGGCAGCGGCCTTGCCAGCAGCCCGAGGTCGGCCAGGTGCTCGAGCACCCAGTCGTAGAACGGGCGCTGGTCTTCGAACTCGAGTGTGCAGATGCTGTGGGTGATGCGCTCGAGCGCATCCTCGATCGGGTGCGCGAAGGTGTACATCGGGTAGATGCACCAGGTGTCGCCGGTGTTGTGGTGGGTGGCGCGCTTGATGCGGTAGATCGCCGGGTCGCGCAGGTTGAGGTTGGGCGAGGCCATGTCGATCTTCGCGCGCAGCACCATCGCGCCGTCGGCGTGCAGCCCGGCGCGCATCTCGCGCAGCCGTGCCAGGCTCTCGGCCGCCGGGCGGCCGCGGAACGGGCTGTCGGTGCCCGGCGTGCCGAAGTCGCCGCGGCTGGCGCGCATCGCTTCAGCGCTCTGTTCATCGACGTAGGCCAGGCCCGCCTCGGTCAGCGCCTCGGCGGCGCGGTACATGAAGCCGAAGTAGTCGCTGGCGAAGTACAGGTGGCGGGCGCCGCCCTGCACCCAGTCGTAGCCGAGCCAGTGCACCATCTCGACGATTGCGTCGACGTACTCCTGCTCCTCCTTCTCGGGGTTGGTGTCGTCGAAGCGCAGGTGGCAGATGCCGCCGTATTCGGCCGCGAGGCTGAAGTTCAGCCAGATGCTCTTGGCGTGGCCGATGTGCAGGTAGCCGTTGGGCTCGGGCGGGAAGCGGGTGCGGATGCGCGCCGGGTCGGGCGCGCCGGCGGCGTGGTGCGCGGCGTCGCCGGGGCTGCCGGCGAAGCGCCGGCCGGCGTAGGTGCCGGCTTCGAGGTTGCGCTCGATGATGGTGCGCAGGAAGTTGCCGCTTCGGGCGGGCTCGTCGGTGGGGGCGGACATGCGGCCATTATCGGCCGGGCCTATAGGCCGCCTTTCCCCAGGCTGTCCGCCTCGGGGCCTTGCTCGCGGCGCAGCCGCTGCAGCTCGCGGTCGAGCATGCGCTCGTGCCAGCCATCACCGCGCAGGCCGGCGAAGGCGACGATGCCGTGGATTGCCAGGCCCAACCCCCAGCCGGCCAGCGGCCACCAGTGCCAGGGCCGGCCGCCCACGACCCAGTTGATGGCCGTCAGCCCGAGGTTGACGAGCCCGTACACCAGCACATGCAGGTAGAAGCCGCTGCGGATCTTCACGCGCCGGCGCGCGCGGCTTTGCAGGTCGTGTTCGGCAATGTTCATCGAGGGTCTGGCTGGCGTGGGGCGACAGCGGCAGTCTGCGCCGAGCCTGCGCGCCGTGGTGCCGCGCTGCGACGAAACGACGCCGGCGCCGGCCGGACGCCGATGGCGCCGTGCGAAGCGGCGCTACATGCCCTTGAAGCGCGGCGCGTACAGCCGGCTGGCGACCAGGGTCTCGGGCCGGCCGCGCAGCTGCAGGAACGCCTTGCCCGATTCGTCGCGGCGCGCGCTCGCGATGCAGCGCGCCTGCACCACCGTGCCGCGGTGCACCTGCCAGAAGCGCGCCGGGTCGAGCTGCGGCAGCAGTTCGCGCAGCGGCATGCGGATCAGGTGCTCGCCTTCGGCGGTGACGACGCGCACGTACTTGTCGGCGGCTTCGAAGTAGATGACCTCGTCCACCGGCACCAGGTGCACGGTGTGGCCGGTCTGCGCCTGGATCACTTGCAGCGGCGCAAGCGGTGCGGCCGCAGGCGCGGCGCCGAGCAGGCCGCGCAATTGTTGCAGCGCCGCTTCCAGCCGCTGCGGGCCTTCGTCCTGCGCCGCCAGGCGCTGCTGCAGCCGCTGCACGCACTGCGCCAGCCGCTGCGGCTGCACGGGCTTGAGCAGGTAGTCCACCGCCTGCGCATCGAAGGCCTGGACCGCGTACTGGTCGTAGGCGGTGACGAAGACCAGCAGCGGGAAGGGCGCACCGGCGGCCGGCCAGTCCTCGGCCAGCGCGCGCGCCGTTTCCAGGCCGCTGAGCCCCGGCATGCGGATGTCGAGGAAACACAGCGTGGGCCGCAGCGCCAGTGCCTGCTCCAGCGCCGCGTGGCCGTCTCCCGCGCGGGCGACGATCTGCAGGCCCGGCCACAGCCGGCGCAGATCGGCTTCGAGCGCGGCGGCGAGCAGCGGCTCGTCCTCGGCGATCAGCGCGGTGGTGGCTGCGGTGATCGGTTCGCCGATGGATGCGCCGATGGGGGCACCGATGGGGGCGGCCGGCAGGTTCATGGCGCTTCGCTCCAGGGCAGGCGGATCTCGGCGCGCGTGCCGCCGCCTTCGGCCGCACGCAGCTCCAGGCCGGCGCGCGCGCCGTGCAGCGCCCGCAGCCGCTCGCGCACCTGCTGCAGGCCGAAGCCGCTGCCGGGCGGGGACGCGTTGCCCAGCCCGGCGCCGTCGTCGCGCACCGTCAGCACCAGCTGTGCGCCGTCGCGGCGCGCGCTGAGCTCGATGCGGCCGCCGGCCAGGTGCGGCTCCAGGCCATGGCGGATGGCGTTCTCCACCAGCGGCTGCAGCAGCAGCGGCGGCACCGCCGCGCTGCGCAGCGCCTCGGGCAAATCCAGCGCCACGCTCAGCCGCGGCCCCATGCGCACCTGCATCAGCGCCAGGTAGTCGGCGCTGCGCGCGAACTCGGCCGCCAGCGTGCCGCGGTCGCTGCGCGACGCGTCGAGCGTGGCGCGCAGGAAGCCGATCAGCCGGTCGAGCATGGCCTGCGCGCGCGGCGGGTCGATGCCGATCAGCACGCGCAGGTTGGCCAGCGTGTTGAACAGCATGTGCGGCTCCAGCTGTGACTGCAGCAGCCGCAGCTGCGCCTCGCGCGCCTGGCGCGCCAGCGCCTCGCTGCGGCCGCGCTGGAAGAAGTAGGCGACGAAGGCCGCGCTGATCGCCAGCGACGACACCAGCAGGCCGGTGAAGCGGTTGGGGTTGTCGCGCAGCAGCGACCAGGTCGACACGCCCGCGTAGAGATCGCCCAGGCCGGTGCCCAGCACATAGCCGGCCGCGATGCCCAGCGCCAGCAGCATCGCGGCGCGCAGCGGCGGCGGCCACCAGCCGGGCGGCTCGGCGCGCAACGGGCGGCGCAGCACGAAGCGCCCGATGTCGATGAACAGCCAGGTCAGCAGGCTGATGGCGAAGGAATAGACCAGCGCCTCGCCGATGCCGCTGCGCGGCGCCGCCTGCGCCGGCTTCGTGGCCCAGTTGACGGTCGCGGTCACGACCGCCACGGCGCAGACGATCAGCAGCCGCCAGACCAGCCCGCGCCTTTCCCCGGGCGGGACCAGCGGAGCGGGCAGCAAGCCGGGCATCGGCTCATTCTGCCGTTGCGGCTGCGGCCGCGGCTGGGGTTGGGGGGCGCGCCGCGCGCAGCAGGCCGAGCGCACGGCCGGTGAAGGTGCCGGCGATCGCGCCGTAGGCCGCGGCCATCGGCAGCGCCGCGGCGAGCGACGCGCTCCACTGCGGATGCAGCGCCAGCGACACGCCGCCGGCATAGCGCAGCGTGAAGATGGCGACGATCAGCAGCAGCGGCAGCGCACTGCCGGGCAGCTGCAGCGAGCGGCTGCGGGCATCCCAGCGCGCGCCGCGCGGCAGCGGCAGGCGCTGCCCGAATGCGGCGGCGGCGGCGAAGGCCAGCGCCCAGGCCGCCAGCGCCGCAGCCGGCGGCCTGAAGCTGGTGGCGGTGGACAGCAGGCCGAGCGCGGTCAGCACGGCGGGCAGCAGCAGCAGCCGGGCGCGCGACACGCGGCGTGCGCGCAGCTGCGACGCGCCCAGCGCCAGCAGCGCCACCAGCAGCGCCCACACCCACAGCGGCGTGTGACGCAGGATCTGGCCGATCATCGTCAGGTCGAAAGCCATCTCGTTGCCTTTGCAGGCCCGCGACGGCGGGCCATGGGCGGCATCGTCGCCGCGCCCGGGCCGCAGCGCCCAGCGGCTTGCGACCGGCCGCCGCCGGGCGGCGCGAAGCGGCGTCGGCACGGCGCCGGCTGCGCCGCGGCCGCCTGAGCGCGGGGCCGTGCCCGCGGGGCTGCGAACCCTTGACCGTCGGGCTGCTGACGATGAAGAGCCGCGCGGCCGCGCGCCGGGCTGCAAACCAACGGCCGCGTCGGGCACGCGCTGCAGCCATGCCCAGGCTTCGGCACTGCGGCGCCGAACCCGGCATGCAGCGCGCCGCCGGCCGGCAGGCACGCGCGTGACAGCCTGCCGCCGCCGCCCGATACTGCCCGCCGCATCGCAGGAGGGCCCACACGATGGCGGTCTCGGTCTTGATCCTCGGCGGCGGCGTCGGCGGGATGTCGGCGGCGCACGAACTCGTCGAGCGCGGCTTCGCGGTCACCGTGCTCGAGCAGCGCGAGGTGCCCGGCGGCAAGGCGCGCAGCGTCGAGGTGCCCGGCTCGGCGCGGCCGCCGATGCTGCCGCTGCCCGGCGAGCACGGCTTTCGCTTCTTCCCCGGCTTCTACCGCCACGTGATCCACACCATGGCGCGCATCCCGGCTGCGGGCGGCGGCCGTGTCGCCGACCACCTGGCCGCGGCCAGCCTCGAGATGCTGGCGCGCATGGGCAAGCCGCCGATCGAGTTGCCGCCGCACCAGCCGCACTCGTTGCCCGAACTGCGCCGGGTGCTGCGCACGCTGTTCGGCGCCGACACCGGCCTGAGCGACGACGACATCGGCTTCTTCGCGCTGAAGGTGTGGCAGCTGATGACCGCCTGCCCCGAGCGCGCGCTGCACGAGTTCGAGAACCAGAGCTGGCTCGCGTTCATGGACGCCGCCAACCGTTCGCCCGCTTTCAACGAGTATTTCGTCGACGGCCTGACGCGCTGCCTGGTCGCGGCGCGCGCCGACAAGGCCAACGTGCGCGCCGGCGGCGTCGTGTTGACGCAGCTGTTCTACGGCATGTTCGACCACAGCACGCCGCTCGACCGGCTGCTCGACGGCCCGACCAGCCCGGTGTGGATCACGCCGTGGCGCACGTACCTCGAGGGCCGCGGCGTGCACTTCGAGTTCGGCCGGACGGTCGCGGCGATCGAATGCGACGGCCGGCGCGTCACCGGCGTGGCGGCCGCCGCGGCCGACGGCAGCGTGCAGCAGCGGCAGGCCGACCATTACGTGTGCGCGCTGCCGGTCGAGACCACCGCGCCGCTGATCACGCCCGCGCTGCTGCAGGCCGACCCGGCGCTGGCCGGCATCGGCCGCATCGCCGGCGACGTCTACGACATGGTGGGCATCCAGTTCTACCTGCCCGGAACCGACGTGCCGCTGGTGCACGGCCACCTGTCGCTGATCGATTCGCCGTGGGCGCTGACCGGCATCTCGCAGCGCCAGTTCTGGCCCGGCGTCGACTTCGCCCGGCTCGGCGACGGGCATGTGGGCGGCGTGCTGTCGATTGACATCTCCGACTGGGACACGCCGGGGCTGTGTTTCCCCGGGTCCGGCGGCCGGAACCTCAGCGCCCGCCAATGCCGGCCCGAGCAGGTGGCGCTCGACGTGTGGACGCAACTGCGCCGCAGTCTCGTGCCGGCCAGCGGGCCGAACCCGCTGCCCGCAGCGCTGCCGCGCTGGTTCATCGACCCGGGCGTGCGCTTCGACCCGACGATGGTCGCCAACGACAGCCGGCTGTTCGTCAACCTCGTCGGCAGCTGGCAGTACCGGCCCGAGGCGGCCACCGCCGTGCCCAACCTGGTGCTGGCCAGCGACTACGTGCGCACGAACACCAACCTGGCGACGATGGAGGCCGCCAACGAGGCCGCGCGCCGGGCGGTCAACGCGCTGATCGCGCGCAGCGGCGTCGCCGCCGCGCCCTGCTGCATCTGGCCGCTGCACACGCCCGAGGTCTTGAAGCCCTTCATCGAAGCCGACTGCCTGCTGTGGAAGGCCGGGCTGCCCTGGCACGGCGCGGTGGCGTGATGGCCGCGGCTGCGGCGGCCGGGCACAACGGCAGCGCGCGCTGCGTCGCGGCTGCCGCCTGCGCCGCGCCCCGCCGATCGCGCGTCAATCCCAGCCGGGCAGCAACCGAATGCCCAGCCGCTGCGCTTCGGCAGCGGCGCGGCGGCGCTGCCGGTCGGCGCGTGCCGTATCGCCTTCGGCTGCGGCCCGCGCCGCACGGGCGCGCCAGACAAACGGCACCCCGACCGGGCAGGCGGCGGCGAAGCGCGCCAAGCCGCGCAGCGCCCGGGCCCATTCGGCCGCGGCGCCAGGGTCGCGGGCGTGCTGCCAGGCCAGCCGCCGCACCTGCACGACCGCCGCGCTGCCGAGCAGCGTGTGGAACGACGCCGGCGGCCACTTGTCGATCAGCACCGCCGCGCGCGCGGCATGGCCGGCCGCATCGCCGCCGGTGCGCTGCTGCGCCAGCGCGAGCAGTCCGTGGCACAGGATCGCGTCGCTGTGGTCCACGCCTTCAGCGACCAGCGCCTCGAGACGCGCGGTGTCGGCCGGCGCCGCCGCGCGGCCCTGCGCCAGCTCGACGGCGACGAGCCCGGCCACGCCCCACGCCAGCACCTGCGTCGGCGCTTCGCCGGCGGCCGACGCCAGCACCTCGCGGAACAGCGCGCGCGCGGTTTCGGCCTCGCCGCGGTGCAGCGTGCCCCAGGCGCGCAGCACCACGCAGGTCTGGCCGCGGAAGCGCTCGCCGATGCGCTCGAACAGCGTGCCGGCGCGGCGCGCGGCGTCGTCCATCTCGCGCCAGCGCGCCTGGGCGTTGAAGTAGATCGCGTCGAGCTGGGCGCCGAAGGCGTCGGTCTCGGTGTGGCCGACCTCGGGCGCGAGCGCCGCCGCGCGCGCGGTGTAGCGGCGCCACAGCGCAGCCGACCCGGCGAGCCCGGCGTCGAAGCCGAACACGTGGTAGGCGAGCTGCAGCTGGCGCGACGCGCCGGCGCGTTCGGCCAGGTTCAGCGACGCGGCCGCGCTGTGCATCAGCAGCAGGATGTCGTGGCCCCAGTAGCCGACCTCGGCCAGCCGCTGGTGCAGGTGTGCGGCCAGCCGCAGGTCGTCGTGCTGCGCGCTGGCTGCGCGGCGCGCACCGCCGCGCAGCCGGTGGCCCCACTGCTGCACGAGCTGTCCGGCAAGGCTGAGCCCGAGCCCGGCGCCCGACGCCGGCACCGCCTGGCCGAGCAGGCGCAGCGCGTCGATGAAATGGCCGCGGCTGTCGGCGTAGCGCGCGAGCTTGAGCAGTGCCTCGCCCTGGTACCACGACCAGCGCGCGCGCCGCGGCGCGTCGACGGCCACAGCGCCCTGCGCCGCCTGAGTGACCGCCTGGGCGACGAAGCGCAGCACCTCGGCATTGGCAAAGCGCTCGAGCGCCTGCGCCGCCGAGCGCTCCAGGTAGTGCACGGCGCGCTCGGCGTCGCCGGCCTGGGACCAGTGGTGCGCGAGCAGCGGCAGGTGCGCCTCGAGCGCGCCTGCGAAGCGCTGCTCGAACCAGCGCGCGACCGCGCCGTGCATCTGCCGGCGCTGCGCGTAGATCAGCAGCTCGTAGGCCACCTGCTGGGTGATTGCGTGCACGAACTCGTGGGTCGGCTCGCTCGCCGGTGTGTCGGGGCGGGTGAAGTCGAGCCGGTGCAGCTGTTGCAACTGGCCGCCGAGCACCGGCGGCGCCGGCGCCGCCGGGTGCACCGCGCCGAGCACGTGCTCGCCGAAGCTGCGGCCGATCACCGCGGCCACCTTCAGCGTCAGCTGCTCGGCGCCACCGAGGCGGTCGATGCGGCCGGTGACCACGCCCTGCACCGTCTCGGGAACGGCGAGCGCAGCCAGGTCGGCGTCGGGCTGCGCGAGTCGGCATTGCCCGCCCTCGACGACCAGGTGGCCGGCGTCGCGCAGCGCCAGCGCGAGCTGCTCGCTGAAGAACGGGTTGCCCATCGCGCGCTCGACGATCAGCGCCTCGGCGACGCGCGGCAGCGCATCGACGCCCAGGCGCGCGCACACCAGGCGCAGCGCGTCGGCCGGCGCCAGCGGCGCGAGCACGAGCCGCCCGGCGCCGGCTTCGAGCAGCCGCCCCAGACCCGCCGGCAGCGGATCGCCGAGCGGGCGCAGCGCGGCGACGAACAGCACCGCGCCCGCGCGTTGCTGCACGGCGCCCAGCAGCGACCACGAGGCCGAGTCGAGCCAGTGCGCGTCGTCGAGCACGACCAAGAGCGGCCGCCGCTGCCCGGCGCGTGCGAGCCAGCCGCCGACCCACTCGCGCAGCGCGTCGGCGCGGCCCTGCGGCTGCATCGCCGCGGTCACGGCGGTCTCGGGCAGGCCGAGCGCGAGCACGTCGTTGAGCAGCGCGATGCGATCGGCCGCGCCGGCATCGCCGCCGAGCTGGCCGGCGAGGCGGCGCGCGACCTCGTCCGGCGTGGCCCCGGCATCGGCGCCGAGCAACGCGCGCAGCACGCCGCGCCACGCGAAATAGGCGGTGCCGCTTTCGACCGCGTCGCCCTCGCCGCGCAGCACGGTCACGCCCTGCGCCGCGGCGCGGCGCGCCAGCTCGGCCAGCAGTGCCGACTTGCCGATGCCGGCTTCGCCTTCGATCAGCCGCGCGCCGCCGCGGCCCTGGCCGAGCGCGTGCAGCCACGCGTCGAACTGCGCCGCCTCGCTGCTGCGGCCGACCAGCTCGACCGCGGCGGTGCGCGCCGGCGCGGTGCCCAGGGGCCTGAACACCGCCACCGGCCGCGCCTTGCCCTTCAGCGCGATCGGCGCCAGGGCTTCGAATTGCCGGCGCGCGGCGGCGGCCGCCGCGGTGCCGTCGTCGCACAGCACGCCGCAGCCGGCGGCGCGCATCAGCCGCGCGGCCAGATTCATGCGGTCGCCGACGATCGCCCATTCGCGCCGCACCGGGCTGCCGCGCACGCCGCAGAACAGGCGCCCGGTGCTGATGCCCACGCCGCAGCGTACGCCGAGCCCGCCGAGCGCGGCGTGCAGCGCCAGCGCGGCCTCGACGCCGCGGCGCGCGTCGTCCTCGTGGGTCACGCCCGCCAGCCCCCAGGCGGCGATCAGCGTGGCGCCGCGCTCTTCGGCGACGAGTTGATGCACCGTGCCTTCGAAGCGCGCCACCACCGCCTGCAGCACCTGCACCTGCTGCTGCGCGGCCGCGAACCCGCCGGGGTCGGCGAAGTCGCCGTCGCCGAAGCCGACGAACAGCACCGTCACGCGCCGGAATTCGGCGAGCCATTCCCCCGACGAAGCCAGCCGCTCGCGCAGCACGCGCGGCAGGAAGCGCGCGGCAGCGTCGAGCGGCGGCGCTGCGGCGGCTTCGCGCAGCGGCGCGGCGGCAGGCGCGTGGTTTTCGGGCCGCACGGCGCCTTCGCCGGCCAGCGCGTGCAGCCGCCGGTCGCCGCCCGGGCCCGCCAGGCCGGCGTCGGCTGCGCCGGCCAGCAGCGGCCAGGCCGAGGCAGCGACGACCACCTCGCCCGGCGATCCCGCGGCCGCGGCCGCGGCTGCGGCCGCCGGCGGTTCGCTGCCGACGACGAAGAAGGCTTCGGCATCGCTGCCCAGCGCCGCCCACGCGCAGCTGCCGGCGGCGACGCCGGCGCGCACGCGCAGCGGCGGCTCGCCTTCGCGCCGGCCGGGGTCGTCGGGCAGCGTCTGCAGCGCGAGCGCGGCCGCAGCGGCCCGGCGCAGCGCCAGTGCCGGCGGCAGGCCGGCAGACTGCGGCCAGACGGCGCACAGCGCGTCGCCGGCGAAATGGGTGATGTCGCCGCCGTGGCGCGCGACCACGTCGATGAGCGCGCCGAAGCGCTGGTTGAGCAGCTCCGACAGCCGCTCGGCACCGGCCGGGCCCTGCTCGGCGAGCGTCTCGGTCAGCGCGGTGAAGCCCGACACGTCGAGCCACAGCACGGCAGCGTCGAAGCGCGCGGCGCTCGCGTCGCCTGGCCCGGCGCCGGGCGGCGTGCCCGGCCGGGTGTGCAGCAGGCGCGGCAGCCAGCCGGCGGCGGCCGACGGGTTCAGCATCGCCGTGCGCGATTGACAGTGCGCGGCGCGCTGCCTATCTTGGCAAGGCGCCGCAGCGCCGGCGCGCCTCGAACCACAGGAGCCGCGCCCATGAGCTCAACCCCGCCGCGCTGCCGCGTCGCGATCATCGGCGGCGGCATGGCCGCGCTGGCCACCGCGGCCGAACTGCTGCGCGAGCCCGGCGCCGCCGCGCGCTTCGACGTGACGGTCTACCAGCTCGGCTGGCGCCTGGGCGGCAAGGGCGCGAGCGGGCGCAACCTGAATCCCGGGATGGGCATGCGCATCGAGGAGCATGGGCTGCACGTCTGGTTCGGCTGCTACGACAACGCCTGGAGCTTGTTGCAGCGCTGCTGCGCGGCGCTGGGGCGCGACATGCTCGACTTGTTCCAGGGCCAGACCGACACGCCGTACATGGAGGACGTGGGCGGCTGGAAAGTCTGGCCGGTCACGTTCCCGCGAAAGTACGGCACGCTGGGCGACGCGTCAACGGCCGCGAACGTGCTGGGCTGGCTGCGCGCGATCGTCGCCTTCATCGAAAGCCGTGCAGCCCGGCTGCACGGCCACGCGCAGCGCGCCGGCGACAACGCTGCGCACCGCGGCCTGCTCGCCCGGCTGCTGGGCGATGTTCAGACGGTGGCGGCATCGATCCGCGAACAGGTGGCCGCGGTGGCCGCAAGGGTCGAGCTGCTGGCCGGCGGCGGCCCCGTGCCCGACGGCGACGCCGCCGCGCCGGTCGAGGCGCTGCGCGATCTGCTGATGGACGGCAAGACCAGCCTGGCCGGCCTGGACGACGACCTGCGCCGCGACGCGATCATGGCCGACCTGGCGATTACGGCGCTCGCCGGCATGCTGCGCGACGACGTGCTGCGCCGCGGCTTCGACCCGCTCGACCGCGAGGACGTGCGCGCCTGGTTCCGCCGCCACCGCGCGCGCGAGGAAGCGCTCGGCTCGGCGCCGGTGCGCGCGCTCTACGACCTGTGCTTTGCCTACCGCGGCGGCGCGGTGTCGTGGGCCAACGCCGACTTCGCCGCCGGCGCAGCGTTGACGACGGTGCTGCGCATCGCGCTCGACTACGCCGACTACGTGGTCTACGAGATGCGCGCCGGCATGGGCGAGGTGGTGATCGCGCCGATCTACCGCGCGCTGGTGCAGCAGGGCGTGAAGTTCCGCTTCTTCCACTGCGCGACCAACCTCGAGCTGGCGGCCGACGCGCGCTCGGTCGCCGCGCTGCACTTCGATGTCCAGGCCACTGTCAAGGGCGGTGCCGACTACGCGCCGACCTTCATGCTCGACTTTCCCGGCCAGGTGCCCGACCGGCTCGAGTGCTGGCCGAGCGAGCCCTTCTACGGCCAGCTCGACCAGGGCGACGCGCTGCGCGGCGTGAACCTCGAATGCCGCACCGGCTGGAATCCTGTCGGGCAAGTGACGCTGCGCGCGGGCGCCGACTTCGACCTGGCGGTGCTCGGTGCGTCGCTGGCCGAGGTGCGCGGCCTGTGCGCCGATTTCCGCGGCCGCGTGCCGGGTTGGGGGCCGATGTTCGATGCGATAGCCACGGTGCCCACCGTCGGCGTGCAACTGTGGATGAACCGCACGCTCGATGAGCTCGGCTGGACGCATGGCGCGGTGCCGATCGACGCCGGGCCGGAGCCGCTGGACGTCTGGGCCGACCGCAGCGACGAACTGCAGCGCGAGCAGTGGGGTGATCCGGCAGCCGCGCCGCGCAGCCTGCACTACCTGTGCGGGCCGCTGGACGAGCGGCTGCTCCAGGGCGTGCCGCCGGCTGGACACAGCGACCCGGCGGCGCTCGACGCCGCCACCGTCGTGACGCGCGACTGGCTGATGGCCAATGCCGGCGCGATCTGGCCGGCGAGCTTCGCGCGCGGCGGCGGCTTCGACTGGCAGCTGCTGGTCGCCCCGTACAAGGTGCTGGGCCCGGCGCGGCTCGGGGCGCAGTACCTGCGCGCCAACGTCGAGCCGACCGAGCGCTACGTGCTGTCGGTGGCGGGCAGCACCGCCACGCGATTGCCGGCCGACGGCTCGGGGCTGGCCAACCTGGTGCTCGCCGGCGACTGGACGCTCGGGCGCTGGAACGCCGGCTGCATCGAGGCGGCGGCCACTTCGGGGCTGAAGGCCGCGGACGCGGTGCGGGTGAAGGCAGCCGGCCTGGGCTTGTAGCGGGCCGGGCTGCGGGTGCGCGCGCGGGCCCTGCGGCTGCCGCAGCCGTGGGTGCGGCGGCGGGCGCCGATCCGGCCGCGGCCCTCAGCGAGCCCAGGCCGGCTCCGGCCTTCAGCGCCGTTTCGACCCGCCGAACAACCCGCCGAGCACGCCGCGGAACAGCTCGCGGCCGGCCGCCGAACCGACGCTGCGCATCGCCGACGACGCCGCCTTCTCGACCAGGCCCTCGCGCCTGCCGCCGCGCGGGCCGGTGCTGCCGAACAGCAGATCCTTGAGCTCGCCCATCATGCCGCCGTCCTGCGCCGGCGCGGTTCCCGGCTGCGCGGGCGCCTGCCCCTTGGCGCCGCCTGCCTGGACGGCATCGGCCGCGTCGGCGCTGGCCGCGGCGCGGCCCTTGAGCTTTTCGTAGGCCGATTCCCGGTCCACCGCCTGCTCGTAGGTGCCGGCGACGAGCGAGTTCTTGATCAGCGCGGCGCGCTCCTCGGGCGTGATCGGCCCGATGCGGCTGCCCGGCGGAATCACGAACACGCGCTCGGTGATGCAGGGCCGGCCCTTCTCGTCGAGGAAGCTGACCAGCGCCTCGCCCACCGCCAGCTCGGTGATCGCCGCCTCGACGTCCAGCTTCGGGTTGGCGCGCATCGTGCTGGCGGCCGCCTTGACCGCCTTCTGGTCGCGCGGCGTGAAGGCGCGCAGCGCGTGCTGCACGCGGTTGCCCAGCTGCGCGAGCACGGTGTCGGGGATGTCCAGCGGGTTCTGCGTCACGAAGTACACGCCCACGCCCTTGCTGCGCACCAGCCGCACCACGAGTTCGATGCGTTCGACCAGCGCCGCGGGCGCGTCCTTGAACAGCAGGTGCGCCTCGTCGAAGAAGAACACCAGCTTCGGCTTGTCCAGGTCGCCGACTTCGGGCAGGCGTTCGAACAATTCGCTGAGCATCCACAGCAGGAAGGTCGCGTACAACCGCGGCGCGTTCATCAGCTGGTCGGCGGCCAGGATGTTGACCACGCCCTTGCCATCGGAGGTCTGCATGAAGTCGGCGATGTCCAGCATCGGCTCGCCGAAGAAGCGGTCGCCGCCCTGTTCGCCGATCTGCAGCAGCCCGCGCTGGATCGCGCCGATGCTGGCGGCGCTGACGTTGCCGTACTCGGTCTTGTACTGCGCGGCGTTGTCGCCCACGTGCTGCAGCATCGCGCGCAGGTCCTTCAGGTCCAGCAGCAGCAGGCCGGCGTCGTCGGCGATCTTGAACACCAGGCTGAGCACGCCGGCCTGGGTGTCGTTCAGCGCCAGCATGCGCGCCAGCAGCAGCGGGCCCATGTCGGAGATGGTGGCGCGCACCGGGTGGCCCTGCGCCTTGGGCCCGTCGGCGAACACGTCCCACAGCGTGGCCGGGCAGGCGACGGGCTCGGGCGGGGTGATGCCGCGCTCGTGCAGCACCGCCGCCATCTTCGGCGGGATGCTGCCGGGCTGGCTGATGCCGGTGAGGTCGCCCTTCACATCGGCCATGAACACCGGCACGCCCATCTTCGAGAAGTTCTCGGCCAGCGTCTGCAGCGTGATCGTCTTGCCGGTGCCGGTGGCGCCGGTGACGAGCCCGTGGCGGTTGGCCAGCGCCGGCAGCAGCAGGCATTCGATGTCGCCATGGCGGGCGACGAGGATCGGGTCGGGCATCGGGATGCTCCGTGCACGGTTGTGGCGGGATGGCGCGCAGTCTATAGGCGCGCATCCGGCGCCCGGCGCCCGGCGCCCGGCACACCCGGCGCCAGCGGTGGGCGGCGCCGGGTTCGAGCCCGGGCGCGCCGCCGCGGGGCGCGCCTGGGGCCGGCAGCTAAAATCGCCGGCTGCAATCCGAGAAGCGCAGCACCGTATGGCGGGTCATTCCAAGTGGGCCAACATCCAGCATCGCAAGAGCCGCCAGGACGAGAAGCGCGGCAAGGTCTGGACACGGGTGATCCGTGAGATCACCGTCGCCGCGCGTCAGGGCGGGCCCGATCTGAACGCCAACCCGCGGCTGCGGCTGGCGGTGGACAAGGCCAAGGCCGCCAACATGCCGGCCGACCGCATCAAGTACAACATCGACAAGGCCTCGGGCACGCTCGAGGGCGTGGCCTACGAGGAGGTGCGCTACGAAGGCTACGGCATCGGCGGCGCCGCGATCATCGTCGACTGCATGACCGACAACCGCGTGCGCACCGTGGCCGAGGTGCGCCACGCGTTCAGCAAGCACGGCGGCAACATGGGCTCCGAAGGCTCGGTCGCGTTCCAGTTCCGCCACTGCGGGCAACTGGTGTTCGCGCCCGGCACCGACGAGGACCGCGTGATGGAGGTGGCGCTCGAAGCCGGCGCCGACGACGTGATCGGCGACGACGACGGCGCGATCGAGGTGCTGTGCGCGGTGGCCGATTTCGAGGCGGTCAAGGCGGCACTCGAAGGCGCGGGCCTGCGCCCCGAGGTGGCCGAAGTCACGATGCGCGCCGAGAACGAGATCGAGCTGGCGGGCGACGACGCGCTGCGCATGCGCAAGCTGCTCGACGTGCTCGAAGACCTGGACGACGTGCAGGCCGTCTACCACAACGCCGCGATCGACGATTGATGCCGCGATGAAGGTTCTCGTCATCGGCGGCGGCGGCCGCGAACATGCGCTGGCGTGGAAGCTGGCCGCGGCGCCGCGCGTGCGCACCGTGTTCGTCGCGCCCGGCAACGGCGGCACCGCGCACGAGCCCGGGTTGCGCAACGTGGCGCTCACCGACCCGGCGGCGCTGGCCGACTTCGCCGCGGCCGAGCAGGTTGGGTTGACCGTCGTCGGCCCCGAGGCGCCGCTGGCGGCCGGCGTGGTCGACCTGTTCCGCGCGCGCGGCCTGCGCATCTTCGGGCCCACCCGCGCCGCCGCGCAGCTGGAAAGCTCCAAGGCCTTCGCCAAGGCCTTTATGCAGCGCCACGGCATCCCCACCGCCGGCCATGCGGTGTTCGACGACGCCGCCGCCGCGCATGCGCATGTCGATGCGATGGGCGCGCCGATCGTGATCAAGGCCGACGGCCTGGCGGCCGGCAAGGGCGTGGTGGTCGCCGCCACGCCGGCGCAGGCGCACGAGTCGATCGACGCGATGCTGGTCGGCAATCGGCTCGGCGTCGCGCACAACGCCGGCGGCGCGCGCGTGGTGGTCGAGGAGTTCCTCGAAGGCGAGGAGGCGAGCTTCATCGTCGTCAGCGACGGCCGCCACGTGCTGCCGCTGGCCACCAGCCAGGACCACAAGCGCCTGCTCGACGGCGACAGGGGCCCCAACACCGGCGGCATGGGCGCCTATTCGCCGGCGCCGGTGGTCACGCCCAACGTGCATGCGCGCGTGATGCACGAGATCGTGCTGCCCACGATCGCCGGCATGGCTAAGGAGGGCATGCCCTTCACCGGCTTCCTGTACGCCGGGTTGATGATCGACGCGCGCGGCCGGCCGTTCACGGTGGAGTTCAACGCCCGCCTCGGCGACCCGGAGGCGCAGCCGATCCTGATGCGGCTCAAGAGCGACCTGCTGGAGCTGCTGCTGCACGCGACCGACGGCACGCTCGACGGCGTCGAGTTGCAATGGGACCGGCGCGTCGCGCTGGGCGTGGTGATGGCTGCGGCCGGCTATCCGCTCGAGCCGCGCAAGGGCGATGCGGTCACCGGCCTGCCGGCGCCGGCCGACGACCTGCGCGTGTTCCACGCCGGCACTGCCGAGCAGGGCGGGCAGCTGGTGACCAGCGGCGGGCGCGTGCTGTGCGTGACCGCGCTCGGCGACAAGCTGAGCCTGGCGCAGGCGCGCGCCTACGATGCGCTGGCCGACATCCGCTTCGACGGTGCGCAGTTCCGCAGCGACATCGGCCATCGCGCGCTGAAGCGCTGAAGCGCTGACTCGCAGCGGCACCCGTGCGATGAGCACCGCCTTCGACAGCCGCCCGGTGCGCGCCTACCTGCTGGACCTGCAGGCGGCGATCGTCGCGGCCTTCGAAACCGAGGACGGCAAGCCCTTCATCGAGGACGCCTGGACGCGCGCACCCGGCGGCGCGCTCGAAGGCGACGGCCGCACCCGGCTGGTGGAGCAGGGCAACGTGTTCGAGCGCGCCGGCTGCAACTTCAGCCACGTGCGCGGCCGCGCGCTGCCGCCGTCGGCCACGCAGCACCGGCCCGAGCTGGCCGGCGCACCCTTCGAGGCGCTGGGCGTGTCGCTGGTGATGCACCCGCGCAACCCCTACGTGCCCACGGTGCACATGAACGTGCGCGCCTTCGCGGCGCTGCCCGAAGGGCGCGAGCCGGTGGTGTGGTTCGGCGGCGGCATGGACCTGACGCCGTACTACGGCTTCGAGGACGACGCGCGGCACTTCCACCGCAGCTGCCGCGATGCGCTCGCGCCCTTCGGCGCCGGGCTGCACCCGCGCTTCAAGCACTGGTGCGACGAGTACTTCTTCCTGAAGCACCGCGGCGAGGCGCGCGGCGTCGGCGGCATCTTCTTCGACGACTTCAACGAACTGGGCTTCGAGCGCAGCTTCGCGTTGCTGCGCTCGGTGGGCGACGCCTTCACCGGCGCCTACCGGCCGATCGTGCAGCGCCGCCGCGGCCTGGCCTACGGCGAGCGCGAGCGCGATTTCCAGGCCTACCGCCGCGGCCGGTACGTCGAGTTCAACCTGGTGTTCGACCGCGGTACGCAGTTCGGGCTGCAATCGGGCGGGCGCACCGAAAGCATCCTGATGAGCATGCCGCCGGCCGCCGCCTGGCGCTACGACTGGCGCCCCGAGCCCGGCTCGGCCGAGGCGCGGCTGTACACCGACTTCCTGCCGCCGCGCGACTGGTTGCCGTGACGCGGCGCATCGGCCTGTTCGGCGGCAGCTTCGACCCGGTGCACAACGCGCACCTGGCACTGGCGCGGCAGGCGCTGCGGCAGCTGGCGCTGGACGAGTTGCGCTGGGTGCCGGCGGGCCACGCGTGGCAGAAGGCGCAGGCGCCGGCAGCGGCGGTGCACCGCGCGGCGATGCTGCGGCTGGCGATCGCCGGCGAGCCGCGCTTCGTGCTCGAGCGCTGCGAGCTCGATCGCCCGGGGCCGAGCTACACCGTCGACACGCTGCGCGAGCTGCAGACGGCGACACCCGGCGCGCAGTGGTTCCTGCTGATCGGCCAGGACCAGTACGCCGGGCTGCACACCTGGCACCGCTTCGACGAGCTGCTGCGGCGGGCTACCCTGGCGGTGGCGCTGCGCCCCGGCGCCGCAGGCCAGGCCGACGCGCGCGTGCGCGCAGCGCCGCTGCAGCCGATCGCGATGCCGCCGATGGCGGTGTCGGCCACCGACATCCGCGCGCGCGTCGCGGCCGGCGCCGGCATCGCCGATCTGGTGCCGCCGGCCGTGGCCGATTACATTGACCAACACCGCCTGTACCGAGGCGAAACCGGGAGCTGAATGGACATCCGCAAGCTGCAGCGCGCCATCGTCGATGGCCTCGAAGACGTCAAGGCCCAGCGCATCCAGGTGTTCAACACCGAGCATCTGTCGCCGCTGTTCGAGCGGGTGATCGTCGCCTCGGGCGCCAGCAACCGCCAGACCAAGGCGCTGGCGTCGAGCGTGCGCGAGACGGTCAAGGCCCGCGGCCTGCCGGTGCTGCGCACCGAGGGCGAAGAGAACGGCGAATGGATCATCGTCGACTGCGGCGCCGCGGTGGTGCACATCATGCAGCCGTCGATCCGCGACTACTACCGCCTCGAGGAGCTGTGGGGCGACAAGCCGGTGCGCATGAAGCTCGGTGCCGGCCCGAAGCCGGCGCGCGCAGCGGACGACGGGGCCGCGGCCGCGTCGCCGCGTGGCCGGGCGGCGCCGCCGCCGGCCGAAGCGCCGGCCGGCGCGAGGCGCAGCACGGCTGCGGCCGGCGGCGGGCAGGGTGCGCGTGCGCCCGCGCGCCGTGCGCCGGCCGCCAAGCGCGCGACGGCGGCGAAGCGCGCGCCCGCAGCGGCCAAGCAGGCGGGCGGGGCCAAGACAGCCGCATCGGCAAAGAAGGCGGCCGCGGCGAAGAAGGCGCGCACGCCCGCCCGCCAATCGGGTGCGGCGCGGCAACCGGCCGCGGCCAAGCGCGGCGGGCAGCCGCCGCGACGCCGCGCATGAGGTTGCTGGTGTTGGCCGTGGGCCAGCGCCAGCCCGCCTGGGCCGATGCCGCCTGGGCCGACTTTGCCAAGCGATTCCCACCGGAGTTGCGGCTCGAGCTCAAAGCCTTGAAGGCCGAGGCGCGCGGCCCGGGCCGCAGCGTCGCGCAGTGCCGGGCGGCGGAAGCGGCGCGCCTGGAGGCCGCGCTGCCCAAGGGTGCGCGCCGCATCGTGCTCGACGAAGGCGGCACGCGCCGCAGCACCGCCGAGCTGGCCGCGCGCTTGCGCGCCTGGCGCGACGACGGCCGCGACGCCGCACTGCTGATCGGCGGCGCCGACGGTCTCGACGACAGCCTGCTGCGCAGCGCCGACGAGACCCTGCGCCTGTCGGACCTGACCCTGCCGCATGCGCTGGCGCGGGTGCTGCTCGCCGAGGCGCTGTACCGCGCCTGGACGCTGCTGCAGGGCCACCCGTACCACCGCGAATGAGCCGCGTCCCGGGCTTCGTCTGGCTCGCGTCGCAGAGCCCGCGGCGCGCGCAGCTGCTGCAGCAGATCGGCGTGGAGTTCCGGCTGCTGCCGCCCGACGCCGGCGAGGACGCCGAGGCGCTCGAGGCGGTGCACGCCGGCGAGCTGCCGGCCGCCTACGTGCAGCGCGTGACGCGGCTGAAGCTGCGCGCGGCGGCCGCGCGGCTCGCGCGCCGCGGCGGCGAGCCGGCGCCGATCCTGTGCGCCGACACCACCGTGGCGCTGGGCCGGCGCATCCTGGGCAAGCCGGCCGACGCGGCCGACGCGGCGGCGATGCTGCGCGCGCTGTCGGGCCGCACGCACCGCGTGCTGACCGCGGTGGCGGTGCACGACGGGCGGCGCACGCATGCGGCGCTGAGCGTGTCGCACGTGCGCTTCGCGGCGATGCCGGCCGCGACGATCGCCGCGTACGTGGCCGGCGGCGAGCCCTTCGGCAAGGCCGGCGCCTACGCGATCCAGGGCGCGATCGCCGCGTGGATCGCGCACATCGAAGGCAGCCATTCGGGCATCGTCGGCCTGCCGCTGCACGAAACGGCAGGCCTGCTGCGGCGCTGCGGCGTCGCCGTGGCCTAGACTGGCGGGCATGGCCAGCCAGGACATCCTGATCAACTGGGCGCCGCAGGAGACGCGCGTCGCCGTCGTCGAGAACGGCGCGGTGCAGGAGCTGTACATCGAGCGCGCGCTCGAGCGCGGCCTGGTCGGCAACGTGTACCTGGGCAAGGTCGCGCGCGTGCTGCCGGGCATGCAGAGCGCCTTCGTCGACATCGGGCTGGACCGCGCCGCCTTCCTGCACGTGGCCGACCTGAACCCGCCCGCCAATGCCGTGCGCGACGCGCCGCCGCTGCCGATCGAGCGCCAGATCTTCGAGGGCCAGGCGCTGACGGTGCAGGTGATCAAGGATCCGATCGGCACCAAGGGCGCGCGGCTGTCGGCGCAGGTGTCGATCGCCGGGCGCATGCTGGTGTTCCTGCCGCACGACCAGCACATCGGCATCTCGCAGAAGATCGGCCCGGCCGAGGCGCGCGAGCAGTTGCGCGCACGGCTGCAGGCGCTGGCCGGCGGCGAGCCCGGCGGCTTCATCCTGCGCACCAACGGCGAGGACGCGACCGACGCCGAGCTGGCCGACGACATCGCCTACCTGCGCAAGGCCTGGGCGGCGATCCGCACGCGCGCGCAGGCTTCGCCGCCGGGCACGCTGCTGCACCAGGACCTGAGCCTGGCCGAGCGCGTGCTGCGCGACCTGGCCAACGACGCGACCGCGACGATCCGCATCGACTCGGCGCTGCAGCACGACCTGCTCAAGGCCTTCGGCGACACCTACATGCCGCGCACCGCGGCCAAGCTCGAGCTGTACCGCGGCGAGCGGCCGATCCTCGACCTGTTCGGCATCGAGGACGAGATCGGCCGTGCGCTCGCGCGCAAGGTGGAGCTCAAGAGCGGCGGCACCGTGGTGATCGACCAGACCGAGGCGATGACCACGATCGACGTCAACACCGGCGGCTTCGTCGGCGCGCGCAACTTCGAGGACACGGTGTTCAAGACCAACCTCGAGGCGGCCGGCGCGATCGCGCGCCAGCTGCGCCTGCGCAACCTGGGCGGCATGGTGATCGTCGACTTCATCGACATGGCGCGCGACGAGCACCGCCAGGCGGTGCTGGCCGAGTTCCGCAAGCAGCTGGCGCGCGACCGCACGCGCACCACGGTCAGCGGCTTCTCGGCGCTGGGGCTGGTCGAGCTGACGCGCAAGCGCACGCGCGAGAGCCTGTCGCACATGCTGTGCGAGCCCTGCCCCACCTGCGCCGGGCGCGGCCAGGTCAAGACCGCGCGCACCGTGTGCTACGACATCCTGCGCGAGATCCTGCGCGAGGCGCGCCAGTTCAACCCGAAGGAGTTCCGCATCGTCGCCTGCGCGGCAGTGGTGGAAATGTTTCTCGACGAGGAAAGCGTGCACCTGGCGGGCCTGAGCGAGTTCATCGGCAAGCCGATCTCGCTGAGCACCGAGCCGTCGCTGAACCCGGAGCAGTACGACATCGTGTTGATGTGAGATTTCACGGGGTTGCAACCCGTCTCAATTGCCACACGTAAACGACTGTCGGACAAGGAGTTTTCGGCGAGAGATCTGTCTTCTGGTATCGCGGAGTGCCACCTGATCGCAGCAAGATTGGGTGACTTGGTGGGTGACCTGGCGGGCGACTTGGCCAGAGCACCTCCATGGCGCCGGGAGAAGCGAAGATGGCAACGAAAGGCGGGCTGCTCTCCGACATGCAGCTCAAGCACTGGATCAAGGCCGGGAAGGCGATTTCAATGAGCGACGGCGGAGGCTTGATCTTCTCGCTGTCGGCGACCGGTCACGCAGCTTGGATCCTCCGGTACCGACACGGCTCGCAGCGACCAGAGATGACGCTTGGACCGTATCCGGCCATCGGCCTCTCTGAAGCAAGGACGCTGGCGCTATTGAAACGTGCCGAAATTGCGCAGGGAAGAAATCCGATCGTCGAGAAGCGCAAGGCCAGGGCCGCGGTAGTGAGGGACTGGACCGTACGACGACTGGTTCAGGACTATCGGGAGAAGAAGCTCGTCAGCCTGGCTGCGAGTACGCAGCGTAGCTACGGGCGTCATCTCAAGGTGATCGAACGAAGGTTGGGGGCGGTCGCGGTCAGCGAAGTCGAGGCAATGGACATTGTCCAGGCGATCGAGGAATCCAAGCTGACTTGGGGCGAGTCGAACATGATGCTGATTGCCTGCAAGTGCGTCTTCACGCACGCCTGCGGCAAGAGACTCATAGACGTCAATCCGTGTCGGGGGATCATGCTGTCCGCACTGCTCGGCCCGCGACCTCCGGTTCGTAGGCGCCTGATGCTGACGAAGGACGAACTGCATCTGTTGCTGAACGCGAAGATGCGACGACCCAACGCCCTGGCGCTTCGCATTCTGATGGCATGTGGGGTCCGAAGCGCCGAGTTCTATACGGCGCGGTGGCAAGACGTGCATCTGGACGAGTCACGGTGGCACGTTCCGGCGAGCAAGACTGGCCCGGCAATGGACGTGCCGCTGGCGCCCAGCGTCGTCGGCTGGCTTGAGGAACTTCGTTCTCTCGCTGGTGCTTCTGCTTACGTGCTTCCTGCAAGGAGACAGTCACGCGTTCAACGTCAGAACGGGGACACCCATGTGTCGAAGGACACGATACGGGAATCGATTGACTTCTGGATCAAGCAGTACGAGCCGAAGATTCGACGCTTCACGCCGCACGACTTGCGCAGCACAATGAAGTCACACATGCGGGCACTCGGCGTTCCGCGCGATATCTCTGAGATGTGCTTGAACCACAAGCTCACGGGCGTCGAGGGGATCTACGACCAGCACAACTACTATCGGGAGCGCCAGCAGGCGCTGGCTACCTGGGCTCAGTTCCTATCCGTTTGTGAGGCGGGTGACGAGACCGCACCGACTGCGCTCACAACGGAGAAAGGCGACGCCACTTAGTGCCGGGTAGGAGTCGCGGTTGAATGCACGCCGGCTTGCTGGCATCGTCTACTCGCAGCCTTGGGGCATGGCTATGAGAAAGATCTTCTTCTGTGTGATCCTGGCCATTGGCGCCGGCTTGGGCTACCTTCCCTCGGTTGTCGGTGCCTGGGGATGGGGTGCCGGGCTTGTGACTATGTTCTTCGGGGTCGTAGTTGCCGTTCCGATCGCGGGTCTTCTCACGGGTATCGGGAAGCAGCGTCGACGGTTCAATTCCTGGCGCGGCGCCGGGTTCAGTGGGACGACGGGCCTCGCTTCGGATGGCGTTGTGCGGCCTCGCCGGTGGCATCGATGAGGGTCGCGTGGGCTATTTCCTCTTTGACTCGAGGATGTCCCTGATCGCTGACTTTGCATTGTCCAAGGTGGAGGTGGCATCATGCTGGACCTGCTTTGCGGCCTGCCCAAGCAACGACCTTTCGGTTCTCAGCGCGCCGTCTTCGGTGTTGACGATCCCCGCCTTGCCGTCGAACTCGTTTTGCTGAGCGGCGCTAGCGGATTCAAGGCGACGGGCGTTTTCCTGGACCTCCTCTCGGATTTGAGAGCGCGATGCGGGTTGCGCGTCAAGTGACCGAGTGGGAGATGTCTCGTTGCCCGCCGCCTGTAGGTGATGAGCTTGATGGATAGCCTCGATGTCGGGGGTAAGCGCTGCATCGTGCCGCTGTCGCAGGTGAAGGTCGCGTGCTTCTCCAAACGAGGTCGGCAGGCTGCTTCCGTCTGAAAGCACCCGCGTGGGCTGCAGCGATCGCCGCGCAAGCTCAGCGCTCATCAGCGCCTGCGCAGCGGCACTGGTCCCCCCGTACGCCTGCGCGTAGCGAAGGAACATCTCCAGGTTGTGTGGATCCTGCGCGATGTCGATAGAGATCGACTCGCCCTTCTCGTACGCTGCAGTCACCCGCTCGGCGAAGCTCGTGCGGTCAGCCAACGCGGCGTCCGCGCGCTCAGACCTTGACTGCGTCGACCCCAGGCGCGCGGCCGTCTCGCGAGCCTCGCGCTCGTCCCGCGAGATGGCCTGAAGAAAGCTCGTGTCCCGAGACGCGCGATCGCCAAACTGCTTGAAGGCAGCCAACTGCTCACTGCTCATGCTGGCCAGCGCCTTCTGCTCCAGCACGGAAAGGCTCGACTGGTAGGTCTTGTCCGCGTTGGCGTGGACTTCACCTCCAACGATCCTGGCGTTCAAGCCGGCGTGCGCGGATCCTCCAAAGGCAATGCGCGCAACCTGAGCCTGGCTGAGGCCCGTGTGCTCGGATACCGTCTGAATGACCTGATCCAGTCGATTGAGCGAGTCCCCGACCTGCTCATAGCTGCTCGATGCCGTGCCCTTGCTGCTGCGCGTCGAGCGGAAATGGCCCAGGCCCTTCAAGAAAACCTCCGACAGCGCGGCCGAGCGTTCCGTCGTCGCCGACACGGCCTCGATGCGCGCTGCATCAACCTGCCGCCCCGCTTGCTGCACGTCCTGCTCCGACACGCGAACGGAGACCGTGCGAGAAGCGAAGCCCTGGTTGCGCAGCAGGCTGACGGCGGTACGACCGGTCAGTACATTCGATGAGAAGGTGTCCCCGCTGACATCGCTCTGAACGCTGCCCATGAAGGCCGACGTGCGATTCGGCGCCAGCTGCATCTGGTCCATCGCCACGTTGCCCAGGCTGACGCTGCCGACGGCTGCCGATGATGTCGATCCCGCAAGCACTCCCTGCAAGCCGGACAACCCGCCGACCAGCGTGGAGCCGACGTTCTCGATGCGCTTCACCGCTGCCCACGCGATGAACGGAATGCTAAACGCCAGATACCCCACCACGGCCTCGCCCGAGATCGCACCCGAATAGATCGGCGATGCCGTCTGCAGCGACAGCACCTTGGTGCCCGTGCCGAGATCCGCCGCGGAGGCCAGATCGAAGGCGGCATAGACCGAGGCCATGTAGTTCAGCACCGCGTAGAGCGGGGGCCACAGCTGGATCCAGATCAGGATCGAAGCGTAGCCTTTGAAAGCCATCATCGTGTCGCGCCCGCTCGTCAGCAGCAGCATCAGCACCACCAGCGGGAACAGCGCGTAGGCGAGCGCCTCGACGACGTTGCGGATCACCGGCAGCGCCTGTTCGGCCACCTTGCCGAGGTTGAGCCAGGTCGCGTTCTGCTGGGCCGTCGCCTGGGCCCGCCCCACCGCCAGTACCATCGCCGCCGGATCGTTGACCTTCTGGCCGACGATGCTGCCGGTGTCGTTGATCGCGTTGAGCACGGCGTTCTGGCGGATCAGGTCGGCCGCGGTGGCCGAGGCGCTGGCGATGCGGTTCCTCAAGTAGGCCTGCTGGATCTGCCCCGCGATGACGCTGGCCGCCGTGGTGGCCGGCAGCGTGGGGTTGAGCGTGAAGGCGAGCCTGCCCTGGATGCGGGCGATCTGCGCAGGCAGCCGCCCGCTCAGGTTCGTGTAGACATTGGGGCAAGTGGCCACGGTGGCGCTGCCGCCGGCGGTAAGCGGACTGAAGCGCGCCGGATTCGGCGTGCTCATCGCCGCCCAGACATCGTCGGAGGTCGAGAACACGGCAGGGTCGAGCGTCCCGTCGATCAGGTCGTAGCTGGTGCAGTTGTGGAGGAAGTTGACCAGGTCGGTCCGGAAGCTCGGATCCTGGAACACCACGCCGCCCGTCTCGCGGATCAGCCGGTTGCCGAACATCAGTCCATGCTGCTCGTAGGTCAGTTCGGAAGGCAGGCCGCCCGGGCCGGGGATGACCTGGAACGCCGTCTCGAAGAGTTCGGTCAGCGTGTGCCCGATCGTGCTGGTCAGGCTGCCCAGCGCCGCCATCCCGAAGGGCACGTTGGCGACCACCTTGACGGCCGACCCACCGGTCTTGTCGACGATGCCGACAGTGACCCGCGGCAAGACGAGCACGCCGAACACCAGCACCACGGTCGCGAGCCACTTCCAGCCCTGAAGCTTCTCTGGCGCGAAGGCGTAGGCCAGCAACGCCGCCACGAAACCGCAGAAGGCCACGGCCGCCAGCGCGGCCGAGTAGTTCCCCGAACCATGGATCGCCGCCGCGGCATTGAAGATGCCGAACAGGCTGTCGGCATTCTGGTAGGCGTAGATCTCCCACATGCTGCGGTCCGGCGCACGCTGCCCTCAGCGTCCGGCGAACGCCGCCTGCTGCCCCAGCATGTCCATCACGTGCTGCGGCATGCTGGAGCGCAACTGCCGCTCCAGTTGCTCCAAGTGCGAGGCGACGGCGTGGAAGGAGCCCACCTTCTGGTACAGCCCCGTCTTCTCCTGCGAGATCTGCAGAAGCACGGCCTGTGCGCGTTGACGAATCTGCTGCGCCCGTTCGCGCTGCCCCTGCTGGAGCATGTAGTCCTTCTCCAGCGCCGCCATGCCCAGCCGCAGGTTGCGCTCCAGGAAGACGTACGCGTAGTCCGCGGCGATCACGTCGCGGTACTGTGAGATCAGGCTGTCGGCCAGGCCGGAGCCGGGAATCGTCGTGCCGATCGACAACATCCGGTAGACCGGCTCGGTGGTCTGGTTGACGAAGCCGACCTCGGGCGAGTTGTTGGGGATCGCGGTGCGCGTGGCGATCTTGTCGGCGATCGAACGCATCAGCGTCTCGACCTTCGCGGTGAACGGCGTGCTGGTGTAGCTGGTGTTCAGCGACACCACGTCGCAGTTCGTGTAGTCGTTGCAGCTCAGCAGGTGTTGCGTCACGTTCGTCCCGCTGGCCGCAGCCTGGCCGTAGAGCAGCTGGCTGATCGAGTTGATGGTCGGAGCGATGGGCTCCGGGTCGCGGGCTGCATCCTCGGCGTAGAAGATCACCGTGCCGACGATGCTCATGATCAACTCGCGCTCCTGATCGTCCAGCGAGCTGCCGGCGTACTGCAGCGCCTTCCAGGTCAGGTTGCCGACGAACGGTGCCTTGTTCTTGAGGTTTGGATCGGTCGACGCGCGGGCGGAGCCGAGGATCCCCGGACGGTCGGTGGCACAGCGGCGCCGAGCGGCATCGCGGTCGGCTTCCACGCCCATCTCGATCGCCAGGTCGGCACAGGCTTCCTGCGAGCCGTAGCCGGCTGCCTCGGCGGCGGTGCTGACGATGGCTTTGGCCGTCTCGCAGGAGTTGATGCGGGCGTTGTTGATCCAGGTCTCCAGCCCCTTGGCCCATTTCGTCAGCCCGCCCAGCAGAGGCGACACCGCCTCCAACGCGAGCTGGAAGGCGATCCCCGGCAGCGCGGCCGTGATGTTCCTGAGCATGTTCTTGAACTCCTGCGCCGAGATGTGCGAGAACGAGCCGCCGAACACGTCGATGCCGCCGCAGCCGGCCTTGGCGCTCGGGAACTGGATCGCGGCCAGCTGGTACACCTTGTTCGGCGAGCGCATGAAGAGGTTGCCGCCGGCATAGGTGCCGAAGGTCTGCCCCTTGAACGCGCCCGGCGCGGTGTAGTTGCCGATCGCACCGAGGCTGTTGAACATGTTGTTGACCTCGGCGTTCAGATCCCCCGCATACAGCGTGAGCGGCTGAACCGACACGGCAATCGCGGCCGCAGCGGCCACGAGGCGCCGGCGAGAAGGAAGGTCGAACATGAGGGCCCCCGAAAAGGTGATTGCCGTCAGGGCAGCGCCGGGTCGGGCTGACGCACGGCGCCCAGTGCGGCTTCGGACCCACCGGCGGACACGGCCGAGATCCGCTCCAGCAGCTGCGACTCGGAAAGCACCCCGAACCCGATCGGCGTGATGCGGCCGGTGAAGGGCTGCGCCAGGTAGACCGCCGGCACCTGCGCGACCCGCAGCGCGGTCGCGATGCCGTTGTCGCGCCGCGCGCCTGCAAAACCCGGCATCGATCCGCCATCGACGCTGACCGCCTCCACCTTGATGCCGAAGTGCGCTTCGAACGCGGCCAGCGTCGGCGCGAAGGCGTGGCAGTAGGGGCAGTCGCTGCGGAAGAAGAAGATCAGCACGTGATCGCGACCCAGATCCGCGATGGAACGGCTGCGCTCGACCGACTGCTGCTGCTCGTAGACCTCGATCGCCTTGGCGTTGACCGGACGGCCCTGCAGCGTGGGATCCAGCTCGGGCGAGGACCAGGCCACGCGCTGCGCCACGTCGGCGAAAGTCGAGGCGCGCGCGACGACCCGAGATTCCAGCTCCATGTAGCGCCGGACGTTGGCTTCGGTGGGCCGCATGATCGCGATGCTGCGAACCGCCTCCAGCGTCTTCTGCAGCCGCTCGAACTCGATCAGCTCGGGCGCGCGGGGCGGCGCGGCTGGCGTCGATGGCTTCGGCGCCTTCCGGTCGGGCGCGGCGAGCGTCGTTGGCGGCAGCTCCGCCTCCGGCTCCTCGTAGAAGTGCCACCCGCGCCGGGCGTCCGACCAGAAGCGCTTGGATGGCTCGTCTGCAAAGGCCTGCCCTTGAAGCCCAAGGCCGAGCAGGAGGTACGCTGCAATCAAGCGCTCGGTCATGGCGCCGCCTTCAAGGACTTCGGCGCCATGCCGTCGCGACAGTAGTCAATGCCGAACTCGATCGTCTGCCGCCGAGGCGCGTTTGCGTTGGGCAGGAGCACGCCGTCCTGCCAGAAGCTCACCTTCAGGCGTCTGCATCCGTCCTGGGCATAGCGCTTCGCGGTACTGACGTCGACGTGAATCGGCGACGTGGCCTTGAAGTGCCGGGTGATCGCGTCGGCGAGCTCGCCGGTGAGGATGCCGTGCGCCTGGCCATCGGGTGCGTCGATGGCGCTGATCAGCAAGTGACGCGCATCCGGCACGGCGACCCGCGGCTGAGCCAGCACCCACGGAGTCCACAGGATCGCGAGGGGAAGCACGGCCATGCGGAGAATCGTCCGGCGGCTCATCAGCATTTCCCCTGGCCGTAGTAGCAGGCCGGCACACGGCTGGCATTGCTGCCCTGCAGCGTGCCGACATTGGGCAAGGTCGGCACCAGCGAGGCGTAGAAGTCCGACAGGTCCATGCGCGCGAAATCCAGCGACTGCAGCTGTGCCACCGTGAAGCCGGAGCAATCGGGGTCTTCGGCGCTGCCCCATCCCTTGCCGATCTGCGCGCGCCCCTGCTCCTGGACGAGGCGCGCCAGCAGCGAGTTGAAGCAGCACTTCGACGTCGTGTGCTCGATGCACGACACGCAGTGCCCGAGGATGCGAATGCAGGAAGAGCACCAGGTGCCGTTGGTGTGGCACAGCTTCGCGCCTTCTTTCATGGCCAGCTTCCCCTCGTCCTCGTTGCAGGACATCATCGACATGACGATGTAGATGACAACGCTGATTGCCAGTGACCACGGGTCGAACGCGAGCACGAGGCTGTCGCCGGCGTACAGCGCTACTGATCCTGCGGGCAATGCCGTCCCGTTCACGGCGACGGTGACGCCGTAGGTGGTGAAGCTGCCGTTGAAACCGCTGCCCAGCAGCAGCGCGGACATTCCCTGGTAGAGGAACTCGCTGTTCTGCGAGTTCATCAGGATGTCGTAGACCAGTCGCGACCCGGTGCCGAACAGGCTCTGGTTGGTCATGCCCGCGCCCGCGCCGTCGCTGTAGCAGCAGTTCTTCAGTAGCCGGTCGCGGCAGCGGTTGTCCTCGCCCCTGAACACCCGCATCCGGTCGGTGTCCAGGTAGACGCCCGCTTCGCGCGCGGCCTCCAGCAAGGACATGCTGCGCGCGAAGTCCCCGTCGTTCGGGCGAGAGATGTCGAAGCAGCTGCCTTGGAAGCAGAAGACGTTGGAAGGGCAGTTGCTCGCGCTGGTCACTGTCTGCGCCGGCACCGGGCAAGAGTAGCTGTCCTCGAGCACCTCGCAGACGCCGGTGACGGCATTGATCCGCCGGCAAGCCGAACCAGAGGGCGTGCACCCCTGCGCGATCAACGGCGCGCACTGGTCCGCCGGCGCGCCAGCGCTGCAGCTCATCGTGCTGCGGTACTCCCAGCAGTCGCGGGTCACCGAGACGCCGTCGATCACCTTGGTGGAGGGGCCGTCGACGCAGATCGCCGCCGAGTCGACCGTGCAGCGCCCGCCGCTGGACAAGCCGGAGCATTGGTCATCCCACCGGTCGGTGGCCGTCGTGGTGGCCAGCGGTCGCGTGTAGCTCAGGCGCACGGTCGGGATCGAACCGAACGCGGGGTTGGGCGACCAGCCGGTTACGTCCCGGTTGCTGTCGAGGTTCCAATACGAGCCGGGTACCGTGCCGGTGATGTCGATGCCGGCATAGGAGGTCGGCATCGCCGACGGTGCATAGCACTTCGATCCGTCAAGGACGCTGGTGGTGCAGCCGGAGTCGATCTGGCAGACGCTGTCCTGGATGTGGTCGCCGCTTTGCGTGCCGGTTGGGCAGGCGGCGTAGCGCTTGATGAAGGGCTCGACACTCGTGCAGCTCAGATCGGACGATTCGCCGCCGCCTATGCAGATCACGTTCCGTTCCGCTGCCAACATGGCGGTCAGCGAACAGGCATCGCCGTTACAGGACTGGTCGGCGACCCACACGCCGGTACGGATCCCCTGTGCGGTGCTGAGCACCGCGGCCATCGTCGGGAACACGACCGGCGTGCTCATGTCGACATCGAAGAACGCCGGCGCCGAGCCGCCCCACGTGACCCGAAAACGCTGCGCCGTCACCGGGCGGTCCGGAATGCACTGCGCGTCGAGACCCAGGCTGCCCGCCGAGGCGTGCGCGAACCAGTCGCCCGGGGTGCAGTTCGTGGTCCTCGCGATGTCGACCGTCAGGGTCCTGGAGCAGCTGTAGTTGCCGACACCCTGATAGCGCATGCAGCTGCGCGTCTGCATGCCGGCGGGCACCGTCGTGGTCGAGGGCGTGCAGGCACTGTAGTAGGCCGCCAGGTCCTGCAGCGCGGAAGAGGGGCTGCGCGCGATGCCCTCGGCCGCGGCCACGGACGGGTCGCTGGCGCCGATGGCAGTGCGCGGCGTGTTCGCCGAAGTCATCGCACCGCGCTGCGCCTGGCACACCGGATCGTTGGGCATGGTCGCACAGGCGGCAAGGTGTGCGCTGCCCTGCGAGCCCAGGTTGGGCTGCCGGTAGTAGCTCGACTCCGCTGGCGTCGTGGTGTAGCCAGGAACCACGCTGGTGGCGCTCGGCGTCGTGACGCTGCCGCGTGCGACCGGGTTGGCGGCTTGGCCTGCCGCCACGCCTTCCGCGTGTGGGTCCGGCGCTCCGAGGGCCACCGTCTGCATCGCGTCGAAGCAGACGAGGGTGAACCAGACGATGGGCTTGCGCATGGAGACGCTCATCGGTTCTCTGCCCGCTTCAGCCGCTGTAGGACGGTGCCGGCGTCGCGCACGAAGGCCGGCGCGGAGCGCTGGAAGAAGGCCAGCGCGTAGTCCAGGCTGACATCGCCGGCGGCCATCACGAAGCCGTCCGTGGACACGCAGATGCCGGTGGTGCAGGACCCGGTATCGGCGCCGTCTCGCACAAGCACGAAGGAGGGCGTCTGCCTGACCCCGTAGCGATCGAAGGCCCGCGGGTCGATCTGCACTGCGACGCGTCGGCTTCCGATCAGCTGCCGGACTCGGGAGGCGGTCTGCGTCAGCGAGTTGTCGACGAGGCCTCGCAGCACCAAGATCGCGTCGGCCTTTGCGGCCTGGTCGACCAGCCGCTCGAGCGCGGCGTCCGGCATCGCGAAGCTGACGAACACCAGGGTCAGGGGGCCGCTGTTCCGTCCCAGGCCGGGCTGACGCGCCGTCGCGTCGAAGCCGCTCGCCAAGGCGCCGAGATCGACAGTCGCGCCGGTCGCCGGCTTCGGCAGCGCATCGAGCCGGGGCGTCGAAGGAACGACCCGACGAGTCTCGTCGTCGCCTGGCATGCGATGGCGCGCGCGGGCGCGCTCGATGTCTGCGTCGGTGACCTCGGGCTGGCTGCGCCTGGCGCGTTCGATGTCGGCATCGGTCACCACCGGCGCTTGCGCACGCGCAAGCGCACAGGCGATCGCAGGCACGGCCAGAAGAGCCACGCGCAGCGCATCAGAAGCCGACACAGCAGTTCCTCTTCCGAAACAGCATGAAGGCGAAGTCTTCGCCCCGAACCGGGTATTCCTTCCCCGCGCCCCAGACGATGGTCGACCGTCCGAAGGGCTGGCAGCAGCGACCGCCGTCCTTCGCGGTGTTGGCGATCGGATAGGTGAGCTGGGTCTTGTAGGCCGTCTTGTCCATCGCCGGCTCGAAATACGGTCCGCACAGGCCCGCCTGGCCGTGCCAGCCCCACGCCAGCAGTTCGCGATGCATCTTGGCCGTCAGGCGCTGCGCCAGCAGTGCCGCGGTGCGCACGCCGCCCATGTGGTACGGCACGTGGCCGTCCATCGGGTAGATGCCGCCCTGGCAGCCGGCGCACCAGAACAGCTCGGGGATGCCGAACCCCGCGGTCGCCGCCACGCAGTCGGCGGCGCAGGCGGCGATGGCGACGGGGTTGGCGAACAGCACCGCTTCCGGGTTGAGGATCAGCGTCAGCTCGTCGTCGGCCCACAGCGGATCCACTTCGGTCAGGTAGGCGAGATCGAAGGAACCCTTCTCCAGGCACGGGAAGTCCGTCACCACTTCCAGCCAGTACAGCACCGGGTTCACGTAGAAATGGGCCTGGTAGAAGCTGCCGCCGTCGCCGTCACCCTCCGGCCGGGTGAAGCGCGCGGCCGCGGGAGCAGCGATACCGGGATCGAGGTCCACGCCGCCCATCGACACCAGACAGAAGGGCTTGCGCACGACCTCGACGTGCCGGGCCGGCTCCCAGAACCCGATCGACAGCCCGATCGTCGGATTGACGCCGCAGCTGCACACCGGGCTCGACGGGTTCGGGATGTCCTCCTGGCCGTCGAAATTGGCGACCGTGGCGCTGCCGACGCTGATCGGCAGGATGCAGGACCAGCAGATGTCGGTGAGCGGGTTCGGAAACGCGCCGGTGCAGGTGATGCTGTCCGAGGCTGCGGTGGCGCGGCCGAGGACCGCGAAGAGCAGCCACAGCAGCCAGCGGGCTGTCCGGAGGCGGGGTGGGGAGGCTTTCATCGGAGGGCCAATTCGTCGATGCGAAGGCGCGAGCCTTCCTGCGAGACCAGCGCCGGAACCTGGCGGATCCCGAGGCGGCGGGTCAGCGTGCCCTGCTGGTCGTAGTACACCGGCGAGCGCCAGGACTTCATCAGGTCCAGGTAGGAGCCGCCGGTGAGGATCGGCTTGATTGGGGTGCCGCCGCCTGCGATCAGATCGCGTGCCCGGCGCACCTGGCGCTCGTCGCGGCCGTCGAAGAAAAGCAGGCGGCGGCTGAGCGACACCACGTCGAGCGGGTTCTTGCGCGTCCCCGCGGCGAACAGCAGCCGGCCCTGCGCATCGACCACGTTGCGGTCGAGCGTGAAACTCGGATCGACATAGAAGGTTCGCGCCGTGCGGGCCGCGGAGACGCCCTCGACGGGTGCAGGGTGGCGTACCGCCTCGACGCTGTGCGCGCGTGCCGCGTCCATCAGGCGCTGCAGTTCGCCGCTGCGTTGCTTCTCGCGCAGGCGGCGCTCGATGTCGTCGAGCAGGTGGGGCTCGGCGATGCCGTAGGTCGGGCCGATCCTGCCGAGATCGAGTGCGTGCACGCAGCGGCCCGCTGCAGCGAGTCCGAGGCCGATCAGTGCCCGCCGTCTCATCGCAGGCTCGCGCAGTCCATGCGCGCCTCGAGCTCGACGATGTCCTTCGCATCACGCAACTGGCTCGCGCGGATCATGCCCATCAGGATCGGATCACCGGCGCCTTCCGACATCGCCCGTCGCAGCTGCGCCGAAGTCAGGCTCGTCCGGCACCTGCGGCGCGCCGCCAACAGGTAAGTCTCGGCACCGTCACGCGCGGCCGGCGCGATCTGCGCCAGCAGGGCGAGGTAGTCGTCCATCGACATGTCGGCGCTCGCCGGAAGGACAGGCAGGCCTTGTGCGACCGCGACCAGGGGTACGCTCAGGACGGCGACGACGGATGTGCGCAGCTTCGGCATCTGAGACCCCTGTCAGAACAGCGGCACCGCCGTGCCCAGCACCTGGTCGGCGCGGACCAGGCCGCTGGCTCGGTACCTCGAATCGAACGAGTCCGGGCTGGTCCCCTGCACGTAGTAGTGGCCCGCCGGAATCACGCCTTCGGCGATCGGATCGAGCGGCCTGCGGTCGAAGCTGTGCGTCTTCGCGAGGCCGACCGGTTCGCCGTTCACCGATACCATGCGCGCGTTCACCGTCACCTTGTCGCCGGGCAGGCCGCGAACGATCTTGAAGAAGGGTTGTCCGCGCAGGCCCGGGTAGCTCTGCTGGGCCTCGCCGTCGAAGGCGAACACCACGTAGTCGCCGCGCGCGAGCGGGTGTGTCCCGGACCGCAGCCATGCGACATGGCAGGGCAGGCTGCCGGTCCAGTTGAACAGCACCGGCAGGTGCGGGGTGGGGTCGGCGAAGAGCCTGACATAAGCGAATGCCCAGATGGCGAATACCGGCAGGTACAGGTACCAGCGCCTGCGCATGTGCGCGAGTTCGGCTCCAACCATCGACAGCAACCGAGAATTCGCCGCGTTCATGGCTGCTCCACCTTCTGCTTGAGGTGCGCGGTCAGATCGACCGTGCGCAGCGCGTCGCCGGCGACGGCGCTCCTGAGCACGACCAGGCAGCCGCATTCGCGCGGCAGCTCGTCGAGCGCGGCCGGCAGACGCTGCGAGAAGCGCCGCGCCAGGAGCATGGCCTTCTGCCGATCGTCGTCGCTGACCGCCTTCGTGAGGATCAGCGTGAACTCGGCCTCCTTCTGCCGGTACACCTCGCCGACGTCGACCACCCCCACGCGCAGCGCGGGCCGGACGATCCAGCGGTCGTAGGCGGCGATGCCGGCGGCGACCGTCAGCAACGGCCACAGCAGATGTAGCAGCAGCGCCTTCATACGGCGTGTCCCCGCCGGCGCAGCAGTTCGGCGATCGCCTCGTCGATGCTGCGGCCCTGGGCCCGCAGCTCGTCGATCGGCGCGTTGTCCTCCAGCTTGTTCGAGAACAGCAGGTGGGTGGCGGGATCGAGGATGTTGCGCGCCACGCCCTCGCCGACCGGCGACGAGATGTACAGTTCGGAGAAGACGCCGGGCTCGGTGCGCAGCGAGTTCAGCAGCCGCTTCTTCGGTTCGTCCATCGCCAGGCGGCCCTTGCGGTCCAGCATCTCGATCGATTCCGGCTTCTGCCGAAGCAGGAACACCCAGTCGCTACAGTTGAAGGCGGCTTCCATCTGCGCCGAGCCGTAGTAGTCGTCGGCGCTCTGGGTCGCGGTGCCGAGCGATCCGCCGTACTTGCGGGCACGGCGGGCGGCTTCCTCGACCACGGCCGCCTTGACCGGATCGTCGGCGCCGATGTCGCCGAGCTGCTGTTTCAGTTCGTCGATGAACAGCACCTTGCGTCGATCTCGCGTCAGGTACATCTCCGCGGTGATCTGGTGCAGCAGCAGGATGTTGACGACCGCATGCAGGTCGGGGCGCCGCTTCAGCTCCTCGTTCTCGATGACGATGAAGTCGTTCGAGAAGTCGACGTTGCTGCGTCCCTCGAAGAAGCGCTCGTACTGGCCGCCCTTCGCATAGGGGTTCAGCATGACGGCCAGGTCGCGGATGCGCGGGTCCTCGCGCACGCCCAGTTCCTCGATGGTTCCGGTCTTGAAGGCGTCGCGCAGCGCGGTGATGGTCAGATCCTTGCCATGCTCGCGGTAGAGCTTCAGCACCATCGCGGAGATCGCCTTGTACTGGACCTCGTCCAGCGGCCGCGACATCGAGGCCATCTTGGAGATGGCCGGCACCAGCATGTCGATGTCGTCCTGAATGTCGACGACGTGCGTGAACGGGTTCAGGCAGATGTCGACGTCGGGCCGGAATTCGATGTAGGTGCCCTTGGCTTTGCGGCACAGCTTCTCGAAGGACCGGCCGAGGTCCAGCATCCAGACCTTGGCGTCGATGGCGCGGTAGGACCAGGCCATCTCGTTCATCAGCACCGACTTGCCGGCGCCCGGCGCGCCGATGATCGCGAAGTTGTAGTTGCCCAGGTCGTTGTCGAACAGGTCCAGCGTCATCAGCTGGCCGCGCCGGCCGCCGAAGACCAGCGCCGGCGTGCGCGTGCCGCGCCATTCGCCGATCAGCGGCGCGAGGTGGATGGCGTTGGCCATCGTCTTGCGCGACACCCGGCGCATCTTGGCCAGGTCCTTGTGGAAGCGCTCCGACAGCGTCATCGGCAGGCTGGCGATCAGCGCCTGGCGGTGCATGTAGGTGTCGGCGTTGAGCTGGAAGCCGCGTCCGCGCCAGATCGCGTTCGCGGTCTCGTGGGCGGAGACGGACTGTTCAGGCGGCGAGAAGATCGCGAGCTGGTGGTACAGGCTGACCAGGCTGCCGCCGGTGTCGAGGGCTTCGGCCGCGGCGGTCCAGTCCTGCAGCTTCTTCGCCACGTCCGGCATCACCTCGGACATCTTGCTCTTGGCGTTCTGCGTCGCTCGCACGTGATTGGCGGTGACCACGGAGCGCGTGACGTTGGGGTCGAGCACGTGCGCGCCCATGGTCAGCAGGAAGGGCGCGGTGTACTGCAGCGCCGGCTGCATCAGGTCGCCGATCAGCGAGCCCATCTGCCACAGCGCGAAGTGCTCCGGAAAACTCTTGATCGAGTAGAAGCGCGCTTCGAGCACCTCCGGCCGGCTCTCCTTCCACAGCCGGATACCGCCGGCCACCGCGTCCTGGATGGTGTCGAAGTCGACGATCTGGTCGCGGATCTCGCGGCCATCGTCGTAGTGCAGGTTCGGTGCGTCCGTCTGCGCCGTGCGATCGGGGTTGGTGAACAGCGCGCACCAGTTGATCAGCGCCGCGGCATCGCAGACCTGGTTCGGCAGCAGTGCCGACCGCAAGGTGGAAGCCATCGACTCGCGCAGCGTCAGCACTTCGTCGATCCGGTTCAGATCGTCGACGTTCCCGGGCAAGGTCACGCTCAGCATCAGCCGGAAGTCGCGCAGCGCGTAGTGAAACCCCGTCGTTAGCGACTCCTGCGCGCCGCGCAACAGGTGGCCCGCCCGCTGCCGCGCGAGCCGGCGGAACAGGTTGTCGTTGCGGGCTGGGCGACCCCAGTGTTGCGCCTTCTCGGCCTGATCGGCATCTTCGACGCGCAGGTTGGCATAGCGGCGCAGCTGATCGCGGATGTGCGGCGAGCCGAACAGATGGAACTGCAGCCCCGTGCCGGGCGGGCAGTTCGCGTAGAGCGACACCAACACCTCGGCCATGCGCTCGTCCGCGCCGGACTGCGGCATCAGTTCGAGCATGAAGCCCAGGCTGTCGCGGTTGACGAAGAGCTGTTCACTCCGCAGGTAGGCGGAGTAGGGCAGCCACGAAGCGAACTGTTCGGCGGGCGAGTCGAATTGCTGGCCCAAGCCTAGAAAGCCCGACATGGAGCGCGCAGGCGTCGTAGAAGGCATCGGGAATGACATCGTTGCCCTCACTCGTCTGGCTCTTCAGCCGCCGCGGGAGCGCGCTGCTCGAGGGCACGTGACCCAGAATCCGGCGTGCGCGACTGATTCGGCAGAAGTGGCGTCGCGGCCGGGCGCGGCAGTGATGCGGTGCTGTTCTTGCTGCCGGGACGGTCGGCGTTCGCCGGCGCGCGCGGCGGCGCCTTCAGCGGTGCGTAGGACTCGCGGATCCGGCGCTGGACATGCTCGATCTGCCATTGCCCGCCATCGACCTGGACGTAGACGTAGCCCTGGTCGTACAGGTCATGGTCGGCGTCTTCCCACGGCTTGAACCACAGGCGGAGCACTCGGGGTGCGGAGCGCAGGGCGACGGGTGGAGGCGGTAGGCTGCTGGAGATCGAAGCGTCGGAGGAGCCGGCATTCGGGGCCGCAGCGGTTGCAGGTCGGGGCTTCGGCGCCGTGGTGCTGCTGGCGGCCGAGGAAGGGGACGCCGCTTTCGCGCGATGGCTCGGCAAGTTGTTTTGGGCCGCATTCGCGTAGGTTCCGGACACCGAATCGCAGGCCACGCCTTCCGGCGCCTTGCAGCTGTAGCTCGAACTTCCGCCGACGCCCGACAGGTTGCTGCAGCCGGCCAGCACCACCGACGCGGCCGCGGCGGCGATCAACGCGGGCTTCATGGCCGCACCTGTGCAGTGGCAAGCGAGGCCTGCCGGAGCCGCGCTTCCAGGACGTCACGGCCGACGTAGCCGTCGGTGCGCGTGCCGTCGGCCCAGAAAATCGTCGGTGTGCCCTGCACACCCAACTGCCGGGCCAATGCCAGGTTGCGCTCGACCGGGTGTTCGCAGGTCTGCGCACCGAGCAGCGAGCTGTCGCCCTGCAGCATGTAGCGCTGCCAGGCCAGAACCCGGTCGGCGGCGCACCAGATCGCCACAGGCTTGGCGGCACCCTGGAACGGGACCAGGAAGGTGTAGACGGTGAGGTCGTCGAGGCGCGCCAGCTCGGGCTCGAGCTGGCGGCAGTAGCCGCAGCCGGGGTCGCTGAACACCGCCAGCTTGCGCTGGCCGTTGCCGTGCACGGCCTTGATGGCGTCGGCCAGCGGCAGCGCCGAAAAGTCCACCCTCTCGTCGGCCGATGCCACGCTGTTCCGCGTCGCGGGTTCCGCCGCGGCCAGCTTCGGGCCCGTCAGGTCGCGCATCGTCTGCGTGTCGAAGACGCGCCCGAAGACGAAGTAGCGCGGGCTCTTCGCCGACACGAAGGCGACGTTGCCGTTCATCCAGACTTCGTAGAGGCCGTCCACCGGGGAGCGGCTCACCTGCGTGAAGCTCGTGCCCGGATGCGACTTGCGCAGGCGTTCGAGCAGCCGAAGTTCGTCCGGCATCGCGGCGCTTGCCGGGATCGGTGCCAGCTGGATCGACAGCAGGCCGGCGGCCAACAGCGCGCTTGCGGCGCGCCTCGTGGCGCAGCGGAGTTCAGTAGTTGCCATCGTCGACGGCCTCCTGGGTCGAGGTGCGGGGGAGGGAAGTCATCGGGACCACAGCCGCGGCGGCGGTGAGCGGCACGTCGATGCGCACGCCCTTGGTGATGACGACGTCGATCTCGCGGCCGGCGTCGATCTCGATGACGGGGAAAGTGTTCTCGGCCAGCTTGATGTAGTAGCTGGCAAGACGGTCCAGCGCCTTGCCGACACCGCTGCCGATACCGGCGCGGAAGGCGTCGCTGCCGCTGGTGGTGGCGATCGTGCCGAGGGCGGAGGTGCTGTAGGAAGTCGAGGCGGTGGCGACGCCCTGGCCGATGCCGCTGACGACGCCCGCGAGCAGCGCATTGGCGAGCATCTGGCCCTGCTTGGTGACCAGCCGGCCGCGCATGCCGACCTTGCCGTCCTCGCCGTAGACGCTGCCCTGGATCCTCACCTCCAGCGTCGCGCCGTCGTGGCGCACGCAGGACAGGCTCTCGGTGCGCAGATAGGCGCGCTCGGCGCTGATGTCGCCGTAGCCGGCGGCGATCACGAAGCACTCCCGGTACTGGCCACGAAAGCGATTCGGAAGCACCGCGTCGTCGGACAGGCGGATCAACACAGGGTGCGGGTTCGACTGCGCTTGGCCGCCGGTGGGAGCGTCGAGCCCTCCGAGGAGCACGCCGCGGGTGAAAGACACCGGAAGGAAGGTGGAGACGGTGCGGGCCTCGACAGCGGCGGCGCCAGTGCCAGCACTGCCAGACGAGGACGCAGTATCGGCCGGCCGCTCGCGGGGCGTCACGGTGATTCGGGACAGTGCCGGCACGACCGGCATCGGCGGCATCGCAAGCGGCGCACCGGGGTTGCCGGGCGGCAGGCCTGCCGGGCTGGTCCGGGCCGGTGGCGGTGGAGGCAGACTGGCCGCCGGCGGCATCGACGGCGGCGGGTTCTGCGCGGCCGGGGTCGGTGAGGCCACAGGAGCGGTCGAGGGCGTGGGCTGCGCGGCGGTCGCTTGTGCCGAAGAGGTCAAACGCTGCTCGAGATCCGCGAAGCGCTTCATGGTCTGCGCTTCGAAGGCCTGGCGGTCCTTGTTCAGTCGCGTCTGCTCCTCGCGCTCGGCCTCGTACTGTGCGAGTTTGTTGCCGGCGGTGCCGACCCACTGATCGACCGGATTGACCTGCTGACCCGGCGGCATCACGCCGATGTGGGTCACCGCGGTCGGAGCGGCGGGCGCCTTCGCCGATCGCTCGGAGGGCGCGGAGCCGCTCGAAGCAAACACTGCCCACAGCACGCCGACGCCGCCGAGCAGGATGGCGCCCAGCATCGCGAACTGGCGCTGGCGCGGCGACAGGCGGCTGATGGCGCCGCGCAGGCCGTCGCGCAAGCGGGCCATCGGGCGCGGCAGGCTGGCGCTCATCGCGTGCCTCCGCGGCGGATCACGTAGACACTGGTGCTTTGGCCGGGGCGCAGGTTGGGGGTCTCGATGGCGACGGCCAGCACCTGGCCGCCTTCGGTGCTGTCAGGCCGATCGAATTCCTGCTCGGCCAGCACCATCGGCTGCTCGCTGATGTTGGTGAGCTGGTAGCGCTCGCCGATCAGGTCACGGCTCTCGAACCGGCGCAGCAGGGAGAAACGCGCTTCCGCCCAGAGCTGGATCGGCTGGTCGAGTTCGTCGATGCGCACGTCGGCCGGGGCCCGGTCCGACGCCATCGCCACGAGCAGCGCCTTCAGCGCGCGGACGTGGTGAGCCGAACTGCCGAGTGGCGCCGAGGCGGCCGCGAATGACCCGCTGCCTGTGGACCCCGACCTCACGCTCCTGTCGCGGATGACGATGGTGTCGGCCGGCGTGTCCGCGCGGCGCAGCACCAGCGTGTAGGTGGCCTGTGCCGACGAGACGAAAAGATTGACGGGCTTGCCTGACTCGCCGATCGGGCGGACGTAGATCTCGCCCTTGTCGCGGTCGCATTCGAGCACGACCTCGCCGCCTGGGTTGATTGCCGTCGACGGCGGGCTCGGCGCGATCGGCGTCGTGCCGCCGGCCAACGAAGGGGCGCTGGCGCCCGGTGCCGATCCGCCCGCGCAGTTGCTCGAATGGATGTTGCCGAACACGTCGGTGATCGGCGCACCTTCGATGCGGATGCGTGTGGGTTCCTTGATCGACAGGATGGCCTCGACCGCGACGCCATCTCGGCCCTCGACGACCTGCAGCGCGTGAGCTGGCAGGGCGAAGAGCAGCGGGAGGGTGGCGCGCAGCAGGATTTCAGGGAGCCGCATAGGCCACCTCCTTGAAGGTCTTCAGATGCATGCGGCCGCCGGCGTAGCTGAACTCGATCAGGTAGGCCTTGGCCTCGTTGCTGGTCTCCTGGGTGTTGACTAGGGTGCGCAGGCGGCCGCGCACGACGACGCTCTGCGCGTCCTCGCTGGGGACGAGCTGCTGCGGCATGAAGGCGGTGCTGGCATTGATGCGCTTGAGCCGCGCAGCTTCCAGGTCCTGGCGTGTCTTCAGTGCGCCGTGCTGCGCTGGCTCGACATAGCCGAGCAGCATGTCCTTCTTCCAGTCGATGGAGGCAGGCGTGACGTCCAGCACCAGCCAGGCGATGAAGCTGCCCATCTGTTCGAGGTACTCGGCGCTGGCCTTGTCGCGCTCGACCCAGAACGACTTGTTGATCGACGGTGGAACCACGAGCGTGCGCACCGAACCGAGCAGGTTCAGCACGACCACCAGCGAGAGCACCTGCCCGAGGACGAGACCGCCGAGCGCGAGGGCGAGCCCGCGATTGCGGCGCCGCAGTTCCTTCAGGTCGGAGCTGAGTCGGGCGAAGTCCATGGGAATCCCGGCTTCAGCCGACCATGCGGCGCAGGTGCGACGGCGGCGTGGCCCGCAGGGCCGTCATCGGGTTGGTGGGCAGGTGCCAGTACATCCAGTGCATCGCGAAGGCCGGATGCTTGTCGGCCTTGATGCGCGCGATCGAGCGCGAGGTCAGGAAGCCGGCGGCGCTGCACAGCGCGAAGGACAGCTTCGAGCCCGACAGGTAGCCGAGGAAGAGGCCGAAGAGGAAGGGCGCGGCGACGTCCAGGTCCCAGAAGCCGATCTTCCAGGGGTCATCCAGCCGCCGCGGGATGTAGGTGTTCGCGCGCATCGCCGGCCTTCGCGTGCAGGACGATCGGCGTCGTCAGATGACCGCGCCCATGATCGCGCCGGCGATCACCAGGCCCACGGCGCCGAAGATCGCCAGGCCGACGTAGAACAGCACCGGTCCGAAGTTGCGCAGGGCTGCCAGAGAAATGAGCGCGACGGTGAAGCCGACGAAGCCGACCAGCGCCTTGATGCCCGGGCCGAGTGCGGCGATCTGCGTGAGTGCGCTGACCATCGGCCCGGTGATGCCGGTGAAGGCCACCAGGTCCAGGGCATAGCCCGGCATCGCGATGCCGAGGCCGATGGCCAGGAGGGCCAGCAGCGCGGTCGCCTCGAGGGGTTTGCGGTTGACGTTGAAACGATGGAGAACGGTCGTAGTCATGAATGGCTCCAGGAGCGTTGAAGGAAACGGACGAACGAAGAAGAGGGTTGAGTGCGCCGGCCGTCGATCGGCGGCGGACGCGTCGCGGCGCGCAGTGCCCAGCGACGCGGAGCGGCGGGAGGCCGAAGGAAGTCGACGCGCTTCATGGCAGATCCCCGGCGTCGCCGGCGTAAGCCAGTTCGACGCGGCGGTTGCGCGATCGCGATTGCTCGTCGTCGTTGGGTGCCGCGTAGCAGCACCGGCCGCGTGCGTCGATGGCGATGCGAGCAGGCAACTGGAGGTCGAGATCGAGGAGGTAGTCCCGGACCGCGAGTCCGCGGGCCAGGGCCAATGCCTGGTTGAAGGCTTCGGACCCAAGGTCATCCGTGCGACCGGCGACGACGACGCGGCTGCTTCGCCGTAGGCCGGCCAGGACTGCGCGCAGCTGCGCCTTGTGGGCGGCGGTCAGCGTCGACCGGCCGAACGCGAAGATCAAGGTGATCCGCTTCTCAGGCGAGTCGAGCGAAGGAATGGAACGAGGGAGCTCCGCGGCGCTGGGTGCGGGCGGCGGAGAAGCTGCGTGGGAAGAATCGGGGACGGTGGCCGGGAAGGGGGCATCCAGTGAAGCAACCAGTGTCTTCGGTGTACGCGGTGGACATCCTGCAGGGGCGCACTCGCCGAAATGCGCGAGCCGTTCACGGCCTGACTGCGCAAGACGACGCTCGCTCCGAACCGGCTCTTCGGCACTCGGCGGCGAGGACGTGTGGCCTGTTCCGCCGACCGCTGCGCAGGCCGCGACCACGCACGCCACGAGCGCCGAGGTGAGCCGGCCGGTCATGGCGCCACCCTCACGGCGATCAGCGGAACTGACGCGGTCGTGGCCATCGCCCTGGTCTTTGCAGCCGTCAGGCTGGCTCCCGGCAGTCGCCGGTAGACCGACCAGGCGTAGCGGCTGCGTGCTGCGCGGCAGGCCTCACCCTTGAGCTGACTGCACGCGGCGTTGTATGCGCCGACACCTTCCCAGCTCACGCCGTGTCGGGCGAACTTCTGGGCCAGGAGCCAGGCACCGACCTGAATGTTGGTGCAGGGCTCGTAGAGATCCTGTTCCTCGATCCCGTGGCGGCGCAGCGCCGGCAGGTGCGAGCTGTTGATCTGCAGCAGCCCGATGTCGTAGCTGCCGGTGCGCTGCAGATGCGTGCGGTTGACGGCACGCGGGTCGAGACCGGATTCCACGCGTGCGATGGCGTAGAGCAGTTGTGACGAAACGCCGTAGCGTTCGGCGGCTTGCTCCCAGCACGCTTGCGCGCTCGGCGGGAGCCAGAGGAAGACGACAGCACCGAGGAGCGAGAGTTCTCGCATGGCTCACCTCGCGGCGGACTCCAGGAATCGCCTGGACGCTGGGTCCGGCGGGCGGAGCGGGTGGCGCGCCGGTCCGGGAGGCGGAACGGCTCGCTGCGGGTGAGCTCGCGCGGACGGCGCGAAGCGGTTTGCCGGTTCTGGGCGTCCCTGTCAGGGAGGCCCGTGCAAGGTCAGATGCGGGTGATAACGCCGGGTCGGGGCCTGGAAGATCGCTTCACCGAACGATCAGGATGGCAGCGCGGCGCTCACGTTGGTCGAGCGGCGCACGATGTTGATGCGGGCGTGGCGCAGCGTGCAGGCGCCGGTCGGATCATCCTTGCGCGCGAGCGCCACGCTGCCCGTCGTCAACTGGTCGAGTTGGAACTGCGGATTCGGATAGCGGTTGGCGGCGGAGGTCTGCAGCGCCTGCAACTGAGCGTACTGGTGGCGCCACATGGTCTCGCGGCGCCGGATCGTCGCCGGCTCGCGCAGGATCAGCTCGGCACCGAGGTAGTTGAACAGGCGATGGCTGGCATCCCCCTTGGCGAACATCTGCGAGACGCATGCGCTGATGAGGTCGGGCATGCGAAAGCGCGGCCCCACGTTGCGCTCGCTGCGCAGCAGCTCGTAGAGCCATTCGTGCTCGGGCAGCCAGAGCAGGGTTTCGGCGGTGTCGCTTGTGTCGTGGGCAAGCGCTGCCGCGCGAAGCTGTTCGTGAGCGGGGGCGGTGTGAGACGTCAGCATCTTGTGCTCCAGCTTCGTGACTGACCGATGAAGGCATGTGGGAAGCGTAGGACCAAGCGCTGGTCAAGTCGCTGGAGAAATCGAAAAGAAGGGGGAGGGTTTCGGCATTGGCGCAAAGACCGGCTCGTATGAACGGCTCTACTGGCAAGGGGACCGCCCCCTCTGGCAAGTATCCAGCTCCTAAGCGAACACCAGACGCGCCGTAAAGCTACCGAGGCTATCCAGCTTGTACCGTTCGTCGATCTGAGTCTCACGCCGCAAAGTGAAAGCTGCGTATCGCGCGGCCCGCGAAGAAGCTCACCAAGATCAGCGCGCAAGGTAGCAGCAAGGGGTGAAGGGAATAAGGCAGCACGAAGCCGACGACGGTTGTGCAGACCGTGACGATGGCTAGCGAGGCATGGACCGCGAACCACTCTGGATCGTGCTGACGAAACTCCTTGGCCTTGATGCGACGGGCGAACGCACCGTCAACCGCACAGGCGACTCCTAAGGCCAGCAGCCACGGCAGCCATTCCAGGAGTGTCGAGAGCCGGAAGGAAGCCAGCAGCAGGAGTGCATCTATCGATCGGAAGTACGCGCTGCTGAAGAGGCGCTGGTTCACCGAAGCCATCTCGCTCGCAACAGCGTGATCGACCGTATCGGCCCTTGCGCCGGAGGACAGCTCCGGCACCGGCGAGCTTCTCTGCGCGGTATCGCTCATCGCGACGGCACGCGCAAGGATGCGCAGTGCGGCGGCCTGACCCCAGAGCTTCTCGATCGAAGCCTGATCCTGGCGAAGCAACTTCACAAACTCCGCCGGGTCGTGTGCGGACGGCAGGTAAAGTACCAGCACCAACAGGCATAGCAGCGACACAATACTGACGGCCCGAATCACGGCGTTCGCTCCGGCGACGCCGAGCGCGGCACCTCGGCGGTCGCGGTCGCGCACCCACGATCCGGATCAATGATCGGAAAGCGTCCCTTGAGGATCCGACCTCCGGCCACTGACGCGAAGTACTGGAGGTTCGGCAGCTTTCCCAGCACGTCGGCCGGCACCAGTTCTTCGAAGCTCTCGGTGAGCTGGGTCGAATGGCTGGCCGAGAAATCACCCAGATGGGTGTCGCTGCCGCTGCTCAGCGCAAGTCTTACCGAATGGATCGCGGTCTTGCCAAAGGTCTCGACCACGAAGTCCTGCGTGGGCCGGTCCTTGGTGCGCAACGCGATGAGGTTGTTCAGGTTGCCGAGCGCCATCCTCGCCGCATCTTCCGACCCCAGGCGCTTGGCGAGGTCGGCCAGGGTCTGCATCGCGCAGGTCGCAAAGAGCCCGCCTTCGGCACCCTTGTTCAGGATCTCGATGAGGGGCAGGTTGATCACGTTGCTCGCTTCGTCGACGAACAGCGCGATGCGGCGATAGATGCCCTGGTTGTAGCGCATGCCGGCCCGCGCGGCGAGGTCGGCCAAGGCCAGAGCGCCGATGGCTGACGCGACGCTCGGATCGGGCAGCGAGTCGAGGCACATGTAGAGCACGTGCCCGCCACGTTCGACCTTTTCGAAGTTGACGATCGGTCGAGCGTCGTCGGCATCGAACGGATCGGGCGATAGAGTTCGCCCCAAGTCACCGGAGGTGAGCATCGACAGCACCGGCAGCAGGTTGGCCGTGATCTTTTGGTAGTGCTCGCGGTTGTGCCTGAAGGTTCGCACTTGCGCGTCGAGCACCTTGCTGCGCTGGTTCTGCGGCACGTGGTGCTCGTAGTAAGAGACGAACGCCATGAGATCGGCGCTGGCCGCCTCGGAAGGCCGCTTCAAGTTTCCGCGCTGTGCGTCATGCAGCAGCTTGCGCATCTCGGGCAGCTCGCGCCAGCCGGCGCCGATCCGGTGGCCGAAGTAGCGCCGCAGAGATTCCTCGAGCACCGGCTCGATTCCGCCCTCGATGTACTTCGTCAGCTTCATGAGGTTCGGTCGCTCTTCGAGCTCGACGAGTCCCTGGACGACGACATGGACCGCGTCCCATGCAAAGGCCGTGAAGGCTCCGGCCGTGTCCGCCGGCATGATCGACTGGATGCGCGAGGCCAGTTCGGTAGGCTTCTGCCAGTTGAAGGTGAAGTCCAGCCTGACACCTGTTTCCGGGAACGCCGGATGAAAAGTCATGAACGTGTCGGGCTCGCGGTAGTCCGCGCAGGCCCGTTCGACGATGCGCTTGAGCCTGCGGCTGTTCTTCGGATCGATGATCACGACGACATCGCCGCGCCGCACGGCCTGCGTGATCAGGTGGGCGAGTGCCACGCCTTTGCCTGACTGGGTCGTGCCGACCAGCAAGGTGCCACCCTCGAAGTTCTGCAGCGGGCGGTAGAGCGGCACCTCGCGGGACTCGACGCCGTGGATGTAGGGAAGGCCGATCTCGGCATCGGGCTGAGGCGTGCCGGATTGACCGAGCAGTCGCCTCAGCCAGCGTGGAACGATGAACTCGCGATAGTCGACCTTTGCCAGTTCGTAGAGGCGCTGTGCATGAACCGGTTGCCACTCGAAGCCGAAGCCCAGGAAGATCTGCGCCGGATCGGTGCAGTAGGGCTGCATCTGCTCGACGCTGACCACCTCGATCCCGCGACCTCCGAGCGAGCTGCGGATGCGCAGGATGGCAGCGCCTTGGAGGAGCCTGCGCACCGTCATGAACATGCATAGCGCATGCAGCGGCAGCGCCAGTTCGATCGGAACAGCGCCAAGTACCCCAATCGCGAGGAAGTAGAGAGCCGTCGCCAGCCATGCGACGCCGGCGCCGATCTCATGGGCGCTTCGCCATGGCATCTCGAACGGCCGGACCAGCATCTCAGGTCGCCGTGTCGGCACCGGCCGCAAACGCCAGCGGATCCAGCCCATCCACATGTCGCGGCAGAAGAACGATGCCCACCGTGGCAACGCCCTGCACGTCGCGGGTAGCCGTCGGTGGCCCGTTCTTCCTAGGGCTGTACAGCATGTCCGCGTCGACCAGCGCCCGCAGCGCCACGGTCGCCTGAATGCCGCGTCGCTCGAATTCGGCGAGCGGTATGAAGATGCCCTCCCTCTGCGTGAAGACGGACGTCGTCGCTGGCGGATCATTGAGCGTCTCGACCGCCTCGACGAGTGCCTGTCGGACAGCGGGGTTGAGCCGCATCGGCGCCTTGAGGCAGATGGGCTGGACCCTTTGCGCTGGTGCAGGATCTTGCAGCGCTAGGGGTGGGAGAGGGGAGTCACTCTTCGGCGCGTCATCGGCCGGTGCAATGGTCGCGGGGACAGGGTTTGGATCAGCCTCGATCAGGGATAGCTGGGCGGGCTTCGCAATCGGCAGTGCCGGATGGCTAGCCGGCACCGGCGGCGTCTTGACCGTGGCGCGGAGCGAAGGGATGGTGTCGCTGCGTTGCATCGATCGGTTCAGCGGTGCGGGCAGGGTCCCATGGCCCGCCAGCACGATCGCAGGCGAAGCCAGCCGAACGGCGGCGATCGGCTTCTCGGCACCCGTGGGGAAGATCGCCCAATTTCGGCTTCCTTCGGCAGGCGCGGTAAGCACACCCGCGTCGAGCAAGATGTCGAGCAGGGTATCGGGTGCCTTGGGAAGGCCGGCCAGTTGGTCGCCTTCCAGCAGTTCCAGGATGTCCTTTGCCGCCTCGGGCCATGCCAGAAAGAGTCCGTCCTCGCCGAACCAAAGACGCGCCTTGTCCCGATTGACGGCCCATGCCGAATGGCCGGCGGCCAACCGGCGCATCGCGTCGACCAGATAGCGCTCGAGGTGCGACCCATATTGCGGCGATCCGTACCGATCGGCGCTGGCCAGCAAGTCGCGGTCGATGACCAGCGCCAGCGAGCGCCGAACCAACTCGTCGAGGACGTTGTGTTCGCGGAACTGCGGTACGCCGCCGACGCTGGCGAGCAGCAGGCGCACGATCGCGCCGTCATCGTGGCGGAGGCCTTCGAGGACCGACGCAGAGACGACCATGGGCAGCGCGAACAGGCCCAGTCCTCGAAGCTCGACGGCACGGGGTCGCCAGCGGAGGAAGTAGCGTGTCGCACCTCGCTGCTGGAGCCAATCGACGAGGGGCAGCATGAACGATGGCCACTCCTCGCCGTCCGGCGTCGTCGCGATCAGGTGACTGAGCACCCGATGCAACTCGCAGCACAGCCCGCCGATGAAGGCCGCAAGGCGCCAGCGAGGTTCGAGCTCGCGGCGGGCGGAGATCGTGGCCTTGCCGGAGAACATGTGACCGTCGGTCCCCTGCAAAGAGAAGAATGCCGTCTCCAGGCCCAAGCGCAGGAGTCCGCCGGGTGCCTTGAAGTAGTTGTCTGGCGTGGCCGGGAGAAGATGAACGTAGCCGGCGTAGCGACGCACCAGCGGCATCAACTCCTGCTCGAAACTCGAACGATCGGCCCCATAGCAAAGCTTGAGGCGCGCAAGCAGCGCCTCCTGGTCCGCGAGCAGGCGCTCGACCGGCAGCGCCTCGAATCCCGGGTCGGACGACGCGAATGACGCCGAGCCGATGCCGATTGCTGCGGAGCCTGTAGCCATGCACCACCCATCGATCGAACGACAGGCTCATTCTTCGGTCACGGGCTACAGGTGTCGCTGTCAAATCGGGCCGAATCGAAGGGGCTATTGCCATCAGCCTCGGGTCGAGCCAGCGAACCGAAACGGGTCGCCACGTCCAGGTCGATTGGTGGAGGACGCGGAAACGAGTCGCGGATGCGTGGGTCGAGTTCCGCCCGTTGCAGCAGCCGGCAGAACGGACAAGCGCTCGAACCCGCAGCCGCCGGTCCGAGCGAATCGAGGAACTCGCTGCCGCAGCTCGTGCATTCGGCCAGCGCGAAGCTTGGCTGGCTGGCAATCCAGAGCCCGTCGGCATGGGAAGCGAGGTCGAACGCCCGATCGAAGCTGATGCGGTGCGGCGCTTGGTACACCGACCGGTAGTAGCGGTAGGCACACACCAGCGCTTCGCCAGCGCCGAACCCCATGCGACGCAGACGGTGAAAGTTCGAGGCGATCACCGACGCCTCGGTCCGGCTCAGCAGGTTGGCGGCGTGGTACCACTCGCGCGTGTCGGGGGCGCGGCCACGGGGTGGCAGGTGGTGTTCGGTGAACAACAGGCGCACCAGCTCACGGGTGCCGATGCCGGTGATATGGTGAATCGTCCTCACCCGGGCCCCGAGATCGGCGCACTCCTTGGCCATCGCCAGGGCTCGCATGCGCCGCTCGATTCGCGTGGAGCCGTCCATCGCATGTGTCTCGGCTCATCCGGCAACTGGCGCGACCGGTGCGCGAGGCGGATGCGCGGCGGCGAGCGCACCGGCGATCGACGATGGCGCGTCCATCAATGCGGCAAGGTCATCCCGCGCGATGAAGAGGCTGACCTGCCCGACTGTGTGCACCAGCGACCAGAGGTGCTCCACGGACAGCCTGCGCAGCCGCTCTGCCGTCTTCGCATCCAGCGCATAGGCCCGGCAGGTATCGGCCGCGTTGCGCTCCAGGCCCAGCCGGATGGCAATCAGGGTGCGCAGGTTGCTCGATTGAACTTCCGTCAATGGCAGGTCGATCATGGTCAGGTCCCCAATAAGCCTGGTCGAGCGGTGATCGTCCTGTCGTTCTCTCTTTCTTGTGCTCTTGTCTGGCTGAGAGCATATGTTCGTTCGTCAGTTCGCATCGACAGAACATGCGGTGTATGAACCTCGCCCCGGCGTTCGCCACAGGATTTCTCCCTCGAATTCGGTCGTTCCCCATCATCGGGACTGATGGTTACGAAGTTGACGCGCTGTGATCGTCGCGCCTTCATCCGGAGCCGTGAACGCCACGTATGACGACCACTGCGTGCTTGCGAATGTGGTGCGGCAAGAAAGAAGGGGCGCGCGCGCCCCTCTGAACACCCAGTGACCGAGCCTCAGGCAGCCTCAGCCAAGCCCTTCCATTCTTGAGCGCCCAGCTCGATCAGCCGGCCGCCGAGCGCCTCGAGCTCGGTCGCCCGGTCATAGTCGTCGACTGCCTGGCTGTAGTGGGTCACCGCGTTCACCAGCCCGTAGCCGGACAGATGCCCGTCCTCGATCAGGTGACGCAGCACGCCGCTGCGCTCCTCGTCGTTGAGCGTGTAGCGCTGTGCCAGCACCTCGACGGCCTTCACCGGGTCGCCGGTCAGGCGCACACCCATCGTGCGCTGCAGCTTCTGCGCGGTCTGGACGAAGGTCGCCTCCGACACTGCAGCCTGCACGACGTCGCGGACCTTCAGGAAGAATGCCTTGTCGTCGGCTCTGAGGGTGTCGTCCTGATACACGACCACGGCCTCATCCTCCGTGGACAGCGAGCGGCCGACGTGCGTCTTGCGCAGGCTGCGGTCCGCGGCGATCAGACCGTTGCGGCAAATCAAGCGGAACAGCAGCGGCTGGACCGACAGCGTGCCTTGGCCGACCTCGCTGTTCGAGATCACCACGCCCGCCTGGACCACGTCGCCGGGCGCCACCTCGAAGGTCAGGCGCGGCGTGATGCACTTGAGATACATCTTCGTCTCGGTCAGCTCGACCGACTCGAAGATCACCTCGGGCAGCTGCCGCAGTATCGGCAGCACGCTCTCCGCCAGGTCGAAGTTGTCGAGGCGGCGGTACCGGTCCGACAGCACGGCGCGAACATTGCCGTCGAGCGTGCGCAGCATGCGTCGATCCGGCTCGCTTTGCAGCCAGGTATTGACGTTGTCGTCGAGCAACCGGGGCTCGTGCTCGCGCATGCGCTCGAAGTACGCATAGGGAATGCCGATCTTCTCTGCCAGTTGTCGGCGAGCCAGGGGCGTGACGCCGAACTGGCTCAGGCCCGTGGGCTCTTCGACGCTGAGGCGGATTTCGCCGGCGGCCGTGGCATGCCGCAGCAGGGACGATGGAACGATCATGTCCTTCTTCGTGGCGAGCTGGCGCGTGAGTTCTTGCGCCAGGCTCACCAGGGAACGTCCGGATTTCATGGGGATCTCCAAGAAAAGGCGAAGACGGCCACCCGCCCTGCGGGAGGGCGTGTCCCCGCATGGGTTGACGATCGGGCCCGCGAACTGCGGGGCGGCTGGAGTGCGATCCCTCGCACTCGTGACTTCAAGGCAGCCTTTGCCGTGCAACGCACGGCCTGGTGCGGCTGCGACCAGTGGAAAGCGAAGATGCGACTTTTCGGTGGCGGCCATTGAGCCATCGCCTCCACGGAAAAGTCGGGTGCGGTCGATGACCGCACCTCCAAATGAAGCCCTTCGGCTCATGCCGCCCGCTTCGAAGTCGTGAGCTGACGCTGCTGCCAGACATCCGCCCAGTCGGTGCTCGGGTTCTTCGGCACGAAGACCCGGACGCTGCGTTGAACGCCGTTTGCGTCTTCGCGCATCAAGCGGCGTGCCAATGCGTAGGCGCTCGCCTGGCCCGTGAAGTCGCTACCGGCGTCGTTGTCGCCGTAGATGCAGACCAGGCGGACCGCCGGAGGGAGCAGGATCTTCTCCAGGTTCCCTGCGCTCAGCGCTGCCCAGACGGGTTTGCTCGTGGACAGCATGATCGCGATGCCAGTCTCGATGCCTTCGGTCAGCGCCAGTTCGTCGCTCGCCTCGCCGAGACGGACCGCGGCACCCGAGAAGCCAGCGCACAGCACCTTCTTCGCGTCCGGCGCCGCGAGCTTGCGGCCATCGTGCAAATAGGTGCGATGCAGCGTCACGGCATCGCCGTCCACGGTTCGGACGCAGGCCAGCATGGCGGGGTACTCCGCGATCTTCCTGGACTTTGCGGTGCCGTCCCTTTGGAAGTAGCCGAGCGCCGGATGGCAACGCAGGGCCGGAGGGTAGGTGTCCAATCCGAGTCGTCGGCCTCGAAGGTAGCGATCCACCTCGTCGCCACAGACCACCGGCAGCGCCTCCGCCCACAGACGCGCGACCAGCTTCTTCATGCGCTCCGGTTCGGTTGCGGCGTCGCTCTCGGCCCGTTGCACCGGCAGCATGCCCAGCGTGCGCTCCACCTCGCCGAGCGCGGTGTTGAAGTCGATGCCGCGCACGGCCTGCAGCAGCTTGAAGCCGCCGCCGGGCCCGCACTTGCGGCAGTGGTAGTTCCCCTGGCCGAACTTGTCGGTGTACTGAAAGCGGTCGACCCCGCTGTTGCACACGGGGCAGGGCAGCGGCCGGCGCTTCAGGATGCGCTCGTCGACGCCGAGGCTGGCCAGGATCTCGGTCCAGCGGCCGTAGGCGCGTTGCTTGACGGCATCGACGCGCGCTGCGTACTCATGGTCCTGCATGACGCGCTCCCTGCTCAGGCTTCGGAGAGGACCGAGGTGGCAAACAGCTGCCGCGACGCGATGGCTTGCGCCACCGGGTGTTCCTCGAACTCCCACGGCAGCAGCAGCTGGCGGTCGCGGACGACGCCGTGCGCGTCGATCCGCTCGATGACGAGGGCAGGCGAGCGCCAGTGCACGAGGTAGTGCAGGCGGTCCGCGCTCGCGACGACGAAGCGCCGTCCGCTGCGGCCGGTGAGCACTTCGCTCTCCTTGACCAGGAACTCCAGATCCTCGATACCCCTGACGGGTTGCCACGATGGGACAGACACGCGATGCGGGCTCGTTTGCATGGCAGCCCCTCAGCACGCGTCAGGCGACGCAGCAAATGCGTCGAGCTGCAACCCTGCGGGGATACAGCGAATGGTCTTGATATCAGTCATGAGGAATCCTTCGAGAACGTGGGGCTTGCGCTGGTGCGCAAGCCGGGGTGGTTCGGATCAGGCGAACAGGTCGCCCTCGTCGGCAATGCGTTTGAGCTGCTCGTTGATCCACTGCGGATTTCGTTCGAGCCGGGTCGCGACCCATTGCGGATTGCTGGCGACGGCCTGGCGAACCCATTCGGGATAGCGCAACAAGGTGGCCGGCAGCCAGCTGCGAACACCAAGCCGGATGCGGTCGCGGATCTCCTCGGCGTCGACGCGTCCGCAGTACGCGATGGGCGACAGCGGGCTGCAGCCGACCACGCGCAGGCAGGAGGCGAACGAGAACGGCCGATCGTCCTTGCTGCGCTCGGTGAACACCCAGCGCAACGTGTCGAACTTCTCTTCGAGCGGCGTCGCCGGGTCGGCGAGCCGATTCACTTCCTGCAGCAAGCGCCAATGCAGAAGGACGATGTCCTCTTCGCTCCAGTCGACGGGTTCTTCGTCGTCGAGATCGGCGGCATCCAGCGAAGATCGGGCTGCCGAGTCCGGCGACTGGATGTCCAGCACTTCCCTCGTCGCGGTCATGGCCGCGGCCTGGGGAAAGATCGAGGCGCCGGCGCCTTGGCCCGGCGCCTGCATGGCAAGCGTGTGTCCCATCATGGTGGTCTCCCGGAAGATGGCGAGGCCACGCACCGCGGACGGGGCAGGGCCCCGTGGGGTGGATGGAAGGTCGGTCCTGCGGCGAGTGATCGCGAGGACGGTGCAGCAAGGGCTGGCTTCGGCGCACGACGGCTGTCGTGCGCGCCGGTACGCCAGCGACCGGTGGAATGAAGCTTTGGTACGGAGGCGACGGCTTTGCCCGCTCACCTCAGCACGAAAGCAACCTCCAGCACATGCGCATCTCCTTCATGCGCTGTTCACCGGCGCGGTTCATCGCCGAGTCGCTTGGCAGTTCGTCGATCGAGACCGCCGACCGCAAGTCTTCTGCTCCAGGGCTGGCAGGAGTTGGAAGGCGGGCCAGCAACCGCCTGCTGCAAACGTAGCCGCTGGGGCGGGCGTCGTCAACGGGCGAATCGGCCCGGATCGATGCCGGTGACGAAAGCGACGCCAATTGAGGGCCGTTTCGCGTGGCGGCTCTTCGGCGTCGCTTCGAAGATCGTGGCAACGCATCACCGCACCTCGAATGCAGGAGTGACCATGCCGGAGATCGACATCATCAAGCACGACCAGGGTGGCGTGAATGCGCGCATCCTGGCCCGTGAGCAGAAGGCCGACTTCCGGCGCGTCGAAGCGGCCAGCGTCAAGCTCAAGGCCAGCTTCGCGAGCGCCGAGGGCAAGCGCATGTTCGTGCGCTACTTCAGCACACTGCAACTCAGCGCGCATTTCATTTCGGTCATCGCGCGCACGCGGATCGATCATGCCGACGTGGCCAAGGTCGAAGCCGTGATGCGCGATCGGATGGAGAAGGCGGCCGAGGCGCTGAACAAGGCCATCGACGGCGCCGAAGCGCTGTTCCAGGCGCACGGCATCACGAGCCCGGCCACCTACGACACCGTGCCGCTCCAGATCGAGGTGGGCATCATGTCCTCGCATGGCCGACGCTACCTGGAACTGCTGGGCAAGCTCGACCAGTTGATGCCCCTGCTGCAGACGCTGGAGATCCATGAAGTCGTCACGACGGAAGCCGTGGACATCGAGCGGGCGGTTCTCAAGCGCAAGGTGCGGGACGTTGCCAATGGCGCGAGAAGCCTGGCCACCAGGTTGCGGCGGGCGATGAACGCGTTGGATGCGCAGAAGGCGGTCGCGGGCGCGGCTGGCTCCGAGGCGGACCGTGTCTTTCAGGATGAGCCTGTCGCGACGCCTACCTTGGCTGCAGTCGATGAACCGGCGGCGGGGCCGGATGCCGACGATCTGGAGAGTGGTGAGTCGGCCGAACTGCAAGCCGCCTCACGTGAATCGAACGCACAACCCGCCGCTCTTCAAGGGCAGATCGAGGAGGGTGCTTGCGAACGTTCAGCGGCCGAAGTACGCTGACTCCGAGCCCATGCCGGCTCAACAGCCCCGCGGGGCGCGTCGCAGTCGTCACCTGCATGACAAGAACACCTGGCGCAAGCCCCGTGCAGGAATCGGTCGCGCTGCATCCAAAGCCTGGCCGATAGCCGCCCAGCCAAACATCTCTGCAAGCCTGTTGGAACGCCGGCTGCAGTCGCGGAGCTCGCGCGTTCCTGATCGACCCACGCTTCCGATGACCGTGCGTGGTCGAGACCGAGAGGGTCATGTCCGTTCAGCGCCCGGCCCTGCTGCCGGGAAAGAGACTGATCATGCCCAAGACCTCCAGCTTCTACCCTCCGTCGCTCGAGATCCCCACCGCCGCGGATGCGGCAGGGCCGGTGCCACGTGCCGAGCACTCACTCGCGCTTCCTCAGACCGGCTTCGTGCGCCAGCGATTGCTCCTGCGATTCGTGCCGTTCTCCAAGTCCACCCTCTGGCGGCGCGTCAAGGCCGGGGAGTTCCCCGCGCCGATCCGACTCTCCGTCGGAATCACGGCATGGCGGGCGGAGGATGTTCGTCTTTGGATCTCGGGACGAAGTTGACGCGTCCCGATGGTGATGTGAGCTTCGTCTCCCCCGAAAGGGTGTACCCCTCTCGATGGGCGTCCGTGCACTCCCTCCATCGGGGGCATGCCAAGGGGGGAGCGTTTGCCGCGCCGATCCGGCTCTCCATTGGAACCGTGAATCCGCGACGTTGTGGGCGCGTCCGCGGCAATGGAGAACTTCTCCCCCGAAAGGGTGCATCCCTCCTTCTGGGGGCTTGCGTACCTCGCATGGGTGCATGCTCAGGGGGGATTGTTCGAGCTGGGGGCCGCCCAATAGATTGGGTCGGCATGAAAGCCCAAGCGAATTTCCTCGAGGCACGAAGCAGCGACTGCGATATCCCCGAAAGGATGCAGCCGTTTCTCGTGGTGCGCGGCCGGCATCGTCCTGATGATCGGCCCGCAGCGATGGCATTCATCGGACTCGGCGATGGACCCCACTTCTACAGGTGACGATCTGACGACCGCGGACCGTGCCGCAGGTGCGGACCCTTCCGAGGCGATGCTTCGGGACGTTCTGTACGGAGAGACCTACGATGCCGTGGCCGCCCGGCATGGCCTGACCCGAACGGGTGTCGAGCGCCGCATCAAGGCGCTCGCATTGCGCCTGGCGACTCGCGTCGGCATCGCGGGCCTCAACGTGGATGGTGCCGCGTTCGTCGGCAGGCTGCGCAATCATCGGGAGGCCGTTCTGGCTGCATTGGCGCTCGAGCGCAGCGAAGGCGATCCGGAGTCGCCGCCACCCCGAGTCGTGCGGGTTCTCAGTGAAGAAGAGATCGCTGCCGGCGCGCGCAGGCTCCGCGCCCGCAGTGCGCGGCCGCTGGAGGATCTGGCGCTGTACTACCTGATGCTCAACATCGGGGCTCGGCCGCTGGAGATTGCCCGGCTGCAGGTGCTCGACTACCTTGCGCCCGATGGCACGGCAAGGACGTGCTCCGAATTGCGAGCCGAAGTGACGATCACCGGGCGCGCGCGTCCGATGTTCTTTCTCAGCCAGCGACTGTGCGCTGCGCTCGACGAGTACCTCGCCCAACGTGCCGAAGCCAACCAAGGCCGAGGGCCGGACCAGGGCTATCGCGGCCTCGATCCCCTCAGCAGGCTGTTCCTGTCTCCGACCGGCAGCGGCTTCGAGATCACCGCCTACCTGCAAGGGGCGCAGCGCCGCTATCACTGTCGCGCCATCCAGGAGGCCTACCGAAAGATCTGGCGCTACGCCGACTTCAAGCAGCTGACGACCCTGGATGTGCGCCACACCGTGGCCGATCGGCTCTACGCGCGCGGCGCCGACGAGATGCAGGTCGGGCTGCTGCTGGGCATCAGCGAACGCGCGGCAGTGCGCGAAATGTTTCCACGTCGACTGCCGACCTTGGAGCAGCTCACTCGGGATCTCGTCTGACATGGTCGATGCACCGCCGCCGGGCGATCTCTTGGGGCAACGCTTCGCCATCCGAGGACGGGTCTGGCGGGCCGACGAAGCAGGAATCCAGGCTGCGCTCGGCGAAGTCCATGGAACTTCGGAGCGCCCGCGATGCCTGTGCCGGGCGGGCGGCGTCACGATGTACGTTGCCCGCTTGCAGGAGTTCATCGTCAAGCGCATGCCCGATTCAGGCCATCTGCACCACCCGAGCTGCCCGTCGTTCGAATCCGAAGCGGCGCAGTCGGGGCTCGGCGCCTTGACAGGCAGCGCGGTTCGAGAACTCGAGACAGGCCGCACCGAGTTGCGCGTGGACTTTCCGTGGGTCAGGCGGGTGGGTCGCAGCGCGAAGCCGGCGATCCCCATGCCATCCGGACAAGTTGAAGCTGGCACCCGGCGCATGAGCTTGTGCGCGCTGATGCAGCTCCTGTTCGACCGTGCGGGGTTCAACCGCTGGTCTCCCGCCATGGCCGGACGCCGCCGATGGGGGGTGATTCGCAAGTTCCTGCTCGATGCGGCCGAGCAGATCGACGTGGCCGGCGGGCCCTTGACCGATCGTTTGTTCGTCCCCGAGGTGTTCGATGAAGGCGATCGGGCGGAGGCTGCCCGGCGCCGGCGCGAGAAGCTGGCCATCCTCAGGCCGCACGACGGCAGCAGTCCGCTGGCGCTGCTCATCGGCGAGTTCAAGGCGGCCGAGATGGTGGAGGAGGGGCGGCGGATCTGGATCCGGCACATGCCCGATGCGCCGCTTCTTGTTGACGAACCCGTCTGGCAACGGCTACTGCGCCGCCATGCGCCGCTATTCGAGGCCCGAGACGCGGACCTGGGGCTCCGAGTCCGGTTGGTGATGTCGGCCTTGATCAGGTCTCGACGGGAATTCACCTATGAGATCGACACCGCCAGCCTGATGATGACGAGTGAGCAGTGGATTCCGATCGAGGGCGTGCATGAGCTGCCGTTGATCGATGCCCTGGTGACGCAAGGCCGCCGCATTCTGAAGCCCTTGCGCTACGACGCGCCGAATGCAGAGGCGTTCGCGAATGCGCTGCTGCTGGACGCCGGAACCGAGGCCGTGCCCTTGCACCTGGTCAGCGCCTATCTTGACGAGCGCGCTCGGGCGGCCAAGCAGCGCGCAATCGCGCGCTCAGCGCGGCCACCCTGGATCTGGCAGACCGACCAGCCTCTTCCCGACTTTCCGAGCGCCGGCCGATCGCCGGGTTGACCATCTTGGTTTGCGCGAGAGCATGGCTCGTCGAAACATGACGACCATGAAGGAGCACGAAATGGCTGATACTGCCGTCACCGTCTACGGAGGCCCGGCGGCCTCGACCACCATCCTCGGACGCGGTCCGGCCCGGATTCCGACGGCCGGCAAGATCCGCGCCGGCATCCAGGTCCTGACCCGCAAGGCCGCACAGCATCCCAAGGCACGCGCGATCTACGACAAAGGCGTCGACGAGGGCCTGGCCTTCGACGCCATCGGTCGTGCGATCAGTGCGGCCGTGCCCGATCTGGACAGGCCGCTCGTACCCCGCAACGTGCCGTGGTTCACCGTCCGGGAAAGCGACTTCGCGAACGGCGGGCTGGCACGCCAGATCATGGAGGCCTACGGCGAGGATCGCGGCGAGGGCTTCCACCTCTACCGCTTTCCGGCGATCTTCCCGTCGGACCACTGGCAGACTGTGATGCCCCACGAGCTGGCCTCCTGGGGCGTGGCGGAGAAGCGCTACTGGTCGCAGTACTCGCCCGATGGCCGTCTGCGGCAATGCATGCGCTTTGCGCCAGTGCCGGTGGATGACACTGGCCGCAGGACGATTCGCATCTTCGGCGGACGCAAGATCGTGCCGCGTGAGGCGAACGAGGGTCGTTGCGAGCCCGAAGCCTGCGCCGAGTACCAGCTGCGCGAATGCAACCTTACCGGCCGCTTCGTGTTCTTCATCCCCGGCGTTCGCGCCGTCAGCGCGTTCGAGCTCCCGACGAACAGCTTCTATGCGATGCAAGCGGCGATCCGGACCTTCCAGGCGGTGGCGTTCCTGCGGGGCGGACGCATTTCAGGCTTCCTCGACCGGCAGCAAACGCCGTTCTACATCCGCAAGAAGCACATGGAGGTGTCGCGGATCGATGAGCGTGGACAGGCCGTGCGGACGCCCCAGTGGATCATCGAGCTGGAGGCTCCGGTGGACGTGGCCGCGCTGCTGCGCGAACACGAGGATGCCGAAACGGCGCTGGCGCTGGCAGATGGCGCGGCGAGAGCGCTCGATCCGGCATCGCTGTCCGCGATCTCACCAGTGGACGCAAAGCCTCCTGGGAACACCAACGGTGGCCTTCCGAATGCAGGGGCTCCAGAACTTGGCCAGGTTCTCGCGTTGGCGCAGTCACTCGGCATCGAGCGCGAGCGATACCTTGCCTACGCCGACGGCCGCTGGGGTGTGGGGTGGCGGATGAGCGCGCACGGTCGGGCGAGGGTCTGGGACGAGTTGGATCGGCATCGCCAGGACGCGATGGGCTACTGCGACAAGGTCGACTTTGCGCTTGGCGCGCTGGCTGGGCGGGGAGCACCATGATCCGCGTCGCTCACTTCTCGGATCTCCACTACGGCGGCAAGACTCTCGCCGAAGCCGATCGCTGCTTCGGCGCGGGGATCGATCGGGCGATCGAACTCGGCGTCGACGCAGCGGTGATCTCCGGCGATGCGACGGCCCACGCGCTGGACCTGCACGCACCCGCCGCACGGCGCCTTGCCGAGCAGGTGCGACGCCTGGCCGATCACTGTCCCGTGCTTCTGCTGCAAGGGACGTTCTCTCACGAGCCGCCCGGAACCCTCTCGCTGATGCGCCTGCTCGGTGGCCGGTTTGCGGTACACGTGGCTGATCGTATACAGCAGGTGGCGTTGACCGATGATCGTCGCTGGAGTGCGTCGTCGAGCTGGCGATTCGAGACATTGCCGAACGGTTGCATGGCGCTGTTCACTTGCGTGCCGGCGGTGAACAAGGCGGTGGTTACGGTAACGATGGGGGCGGTCGAGGCACCGCAGGCCGTCGGCGATCGACTGTCCGCATTGCTGCGCGGCTTCGCGTCAATCAACGACGCGGCACGCGCGGCGGGCGTGGCCACGGTGGGGGTTTCTCACGGCACCGTGTTCGGCTGCCTCAGCGAGCACGGCGTGCCAATGGCCGGCTTCGACCACGAGTTCACGACCGGCGCGCTGTTCGCGGCGCATGCGCAGGCATTCCTGCTGGGGCATATCCATCGCCATCAGGGCTGGCGCCAGGACGGGCAGCACGGCAGCCAGGCCATTGCCTATGCGGGCTCCATCGGACGCTTTCACCATGGGGAGGAGGGCGACAAGGGTTTCCTGATGTGGACGGTCGAGCCGTGTGCTGCAGCCTATCGCCTCGAGCCGACGCCTGCGCGGCGAACCATCGACATCACCTTCGAGGGACGTCCGGATCTGAAGCGGATCGAGGAAGTAGTCGCCGAGCAAGAGATCTGCGGGGCCAGCGTAAGGGTGCGTTGGACCGTTGCCGACGAGGATCGGGGCACGGTAGACCGGGCCGCAATCGAGGCGCTGCTGAGCGGTGCGGCCGATGTAAGGCTCGAGGGCCGCATCGTCCCGGTAGCACGGCAACGTGCGGCCGGCGTCTCGCGGTTGAGCAGCCTGGCCGACAAGGTGCGCGCCTGGTGCCGGGTGGCGGACGTGTCGCCGGCACCGATGCTGAGTTGTCTGAATACCATCGAAGCCGTGGAACCGGAGGCGATTGCTGAACGAGTTCTTCGGAGCGAGGTCGGCGAATGCACGGCCAGCGCGCCCGAACCGTGCGTGGTGGTCCCACTTGCTATCGGGCACTGACTCTCTCGGCCTCCTGTGGAACAGGCCTTCAATGCCCCGCTGCACGAGTCGCTGTGCTGCCGTGCCGAGCGCATTGTGAGTCGGACCGGGCCGTCATGCACCGCACGATCGGCGCAGTGGGCGTGCGTCGGCTGTCTGGTGGACCTGACGTTCGTCCCGCGGAGGCCAGCGGTCGTGGCCGACCCTAAGCCGCCTTATGTCTGCGGCGACAGCAGCCGTTCGCTCCGCAGGCATGACCGAACGGTGTAGCCGTCGCTGACCAAACAGGCGCGCAGATCCGCAGATAACAGCTTGGAGACTGAGGACTTTGTCGCGGCTCCGTGTCCTCTTATCGTGGCCACAGGGCGCCATCTCGCCGAAACTCGACAGCAATGCCGGACAAGGCCGCCTGTCTTGCGGGCATCAACAAATAGACCAATCGCCATGAAACGTTCCCAGATGGTCCTGTGCGCGCTCTTTGCGTCGCTCTCGAGCGTCACACTTGCGGGACTAACCGGCGAGGTCCGTGAGGACCTCGTTACTGCCGCCTACCACTCCTGCTTGTCTTCGAAGCCGCCTACGAACACACCGGAATACCTTTCGAAGAGGCCCCGCCTGTGTCGTTGCGCAGCGGAGAGGATGGCCGACGCGTTCGACCTCGAGACGCTCAAGCGGTTTGAGGCCGACCCGGGCAGCGTGGACCCAAGACTATTCACCGAGATCCGGGAGTGGTGCCTGCAGCACTATGCCGAGTTTGATGACAAGCCGCCGCCGTCACCACTTGCGAAATCCAAGAGCACGCACGACAGCGTCCTGTTCAATGGGAAGACGCATCGCTTCACGGCCTTCAGGGTGTTCGTCTACTCCAAAGACAACCAGTTGGTGAAAGCTGTCGAGCTCAGCAATGGCCAAGCTCTCTACGACTTCCAGGTGAATCTGGAGAGTGCGGCGGCGAGCATTGTTGACGTCAAGAGCAAGCGGCGAACTGCACTCGTTGCGATGGCCGGCGATCCCCGAACTAAGGGTACGCAGGCTGGAGTCAACTATGACTGGGCCTTTCTGTTTACCAGCGTAGCCGACTCATACGTCTTCATCGATTCGAAGCGCAACCTCATGGCGAGTCGCATCGTCAACGATGCGGATGAATCGGTGTACGTGGTTCAGTATGTTCGCGCCCAAGTGCTGATGTGTGACGCCTTGAAAGAGGCGAGGGTTCGCGCGATCACATCTGCGGCGACGAACATCTTCAAGGAGGTGCTCGTTGCCGCCATTCGAAGCTACGCTGGCGCCAGCTATAGCGGAGGTACCTTCACCGCCCGCACCACGTCAGGGCAGTCTGTCTCAGGAACCTACACGCGGTACGATCCCTCTTGGCTTGGCGAACACTACTCACGCGGCCTCGATGCTGTGTTTCAGGGGACCGCTTCGCTTGCCGACATCAATCGCGAGTTGACACGACTGGAGTGCGACTCGCAGTAGGCCAATTGTGAACCTCGCTGGTTCTCTCCGTCCCGCGTGAACGGAACGCTCACCATGACAATGAACTTGGCCTTCTCGATCTGGGAGCGAAGCGCAAGCGGCCTTCCGAATCGACGCTTTCACAAGGTGCGGTATACAGCCGCTCTGCGACTTGGAGTTGTGCCCGAAACGACAAGAGGGCGCCTGGACGTTCGGTTCTCTGGAGATGTCACGCTTGATGTCGAGGCACACCCGGGAAGGACAGCCCTCCAAGGAACCCTCCAGATCGGAAGCAGGGACTTTTCAGGGGTCGTGGTGATCGTCGAGCGCAAGGCCGACGGCCGATACAACCTCGTCACCTTCTGGCCCGTCTCACAAGATCCCGATGCCCATCACAGCTACACGGACCCGCTGGTAGACACCGCGATGGATGGGACGGCGTTTGATGTCGAGGTGGTTGCAACGACCATGCATGCTGCGTTTCTGGAGAACGCTGGCGCATCGCCGGCCACCTTGATGAAGAAGATCTACGAGACCGAGAACTCGCTACTTAGGGACGCGGCTGATAGATACGGGCGGTTGCTCGAAGAGTCACTCGAACGAGAGCGAGAAGTCCACGCCGAATTGACACTCGAGCGATCAGTGCGCCAGAGGGTCGAGGCAGAAGCCGCTGAGAGCAAGGCCGAACTCGAACGGCTGAGACGGGAGTCTGTGCGCGTCGCTCCGGCGGGCACCGCGGTCAGACCCTCGAATGTCGCCACCTTGGAGAGCGTTACGGAAGGACGGCGTGGACGCGACGATCAGCGGGCAATCCTCCTCCACATGAGCGACGGGACTGTCCGTGCCAACAACTGGCCGAACGGTTACCAGGCTCGCCTCAGGTACGCGCAGAAGCTGGAGGGCAGGCGAGTCCGAACCGACGTCTGGGGCGACTACCCTTGGCAAGAGTGGTTCCAGAACCTCTATCCCATTGAGGACTAGGGAGGCATCGCATGTTCTCATTAAATGCACTGAGCAAGCCCGCCCAGTTCAGCTTTGCTGCCGACCTGTTCATGCTGCAGGCAGTATCGAATGCAGACGTCCCAGGCCGCGCGACCTGGCAACTTGAGTACGTGTTCCCGATCAATTGCTATCGGCAAGTGGTTGAGTGGCTGCTGAGCGAAGCCCCCCAACTTGGCCTGGAGCCATTTGCCGGCGTTAGGACAACACGCGGTGCCGCGGAAGTCCGTGTGCTGTTCCCGAGTGAAGCAGAGCAAGACAAGATGCATCGGTTCTTCGAGATGTTCAACGCCAAGAGGATGCAGGCTCAAGGAATTGATCCAAGCTTCCCGCCAATGCCAGACGTCTACCAAGGTGAGTCCAAGCCAGTCGATCACGTCGTCAGACGGTACATGGCACTCATTGCCGCGGCATTCGACGGAGACACCAATGTTGTACCCATTCCCGTTGGCCCGAACGGGGAGGAGTTCGCCTTCCACTGCGATTGATGCATGCAGCGACTCGTCCTTGCGGTGCCCGGACGCGCTTGGCGATGTTGGATGGTTAGAACACTAACTGCACCGGACAAGCCGTGCGGTCGACCGCCCTCCGACCAGAACATGAAGGACCGCTTGTGGCCGTCGGCTGTCAACGGCCTGGCGTCGATCAGCGGCGGCAGAGCTGCACACTGCGGTCATTGAGGCAATCAGCGCGACCTGAAAACCTGCAGTCCCTACCATCGCGCATGGACGCACGCGAAACCGCCCCCTCTCCAGAACGCAACAGGCAGCCGATCCTTGAGGTGCTCGCGCGCGTGTTGCCGCCCCGCGGACTCGTACTCGAGATCGGCAGCGGCACCGGACAGCATGTGGCGCACTTCGCCAAGGCCTTGCCCGGTCTCGTGTTCCAGCCCAGCGAGATGGACTTGGAGCGCCATCCTTCCATCGAGGCGTGGACGGCCGCTGGCAAGCTGTCGAACGTGAAGCCGCCCCTGGCCATCGATGTCACGAAGCGTCCGTGGCCCGTATCGGCGGCCGACGCGGTGGTGTGCATCAACGTGATTCACATCTCTCCCTGGGAGGCCACGCTCGGGTTGATGGCGGGCGCCAGCAGCATCCTGCCAGACGCTGGCGTGCTTGTGACCTACGGCCCCTACATGCGCGGCGGAGCACATACATCGCAGAGCAATCAAGCGTTCGATGCAAGCCTGCGCGTAAGGAATCCGCTCTGGGGCGTGCGCGATATCGACAGGGTTGTGGAAGTCGCGGGCCATGAAGGCCTTGCGCTGGTGGAGACCCTACCGATGCCGGCGAACAACCTCACGCTGGTCTGGCGGAAGGTCACCAGCGCGCGCACCGTGGTCAGCAGAACTTCCTGAGCACCATGGTCCTGGGAAGCGAATGCGGGCGTTGGCCAAGCTGCGCCATGGAAGACGCCCAATGTCGCCACCTCTGACGTGCGTGTGGCTCGGCGGGCGCTCCGGGGTTGCGGCAGCCGGACTGGTTTCCAGGCATGCCGTTGTGAGGGCAGGGCTACGAGGATGAGGTGCGCGGAAGAGAGGCTTGAGAAGACAGCGACGGCTGGCAACCTTGGCTCATCTCCATTCAGCAAGGCCTCCCATGCACCCTCTCCAACTTACCCTCAAGGGCTTCCGCGGAATTCGCGACGGTCTCGGCTGCGACGAACTGACGTTCGACTTCGAGCGTCTGGCCGGCGACGCGCAGCTCATCGCCATCGTCGGCAGCAACGGACGTGGCAAGAGCACCCTGATGGAAAGCATGCACCCCTTATGTTGAATTCACTGTGTCAACAGTGGGCCAAGACGCGGCGTCTCACTGCCGCTGCAGGGTGGCAATCAATGGGCATGAAAGCTTGCCCCGCCT